>ERZ1023473.4-NODE-4-length-456479-cov-26.139949_pt1 | contig 456479 bp, 422 predicted proteins | sample MGYA00380533_ERZ1023473 | MGnify/ENA primary metagenome ERZ1023473 (study PRJEB33173, sample SAMEA4830327) | metagenome | study: EMG produced TPA metagenomics assembly of the PRJEB25223 data set... | reverse complement strand
AACTGACTTGTAATCAGTAGGTTGGGGGTTCAAGTCCTCTTGCCGGCACTGTTTTATCTTTATCAATTCCATATGTGGAGGGGTAGCGAAGTGGCTAAACGCGGCGGACTGTAAATCCGCTCCCTCCGGGTTCGGCGGTTCGAATCCGTCCCCCTCCACCATTTTTGGGCTATAGCCAAGCGGTAAGGCAACGGACTTTGACTCCGTCATGCGTTGGTTCGAATCCAGCTAGCCCAGTTAAGACACCTTTTTCAAAAAGGTGTCTTTTTTTATGTTAGCAGAGAGAATGTATAACTATTCAAAATGTTGTTGAGTTGAGTCAGAAGGGATCAAGAAAGTAAAATATAAGCATGAACGGAAAGGGGATGTACATATGGGAGAGCAAAAGAAGGTCACGATTGTTGGAGTTCCGATGGACTTGGGGCAAACGAGAAGGGGCGTCGATATGGGGCCGAGTGCGATTCGTTGTGCAGGCGTAAAAGAAAAATTGGAAACGCTCTCATTTGATGTGGAGGATCTAGGAGATATTCCAGTTGAACAAAGAGATGATGAGAAAGGTTTATATACAAGTGAAAAGCTAAAAAATTTGACGGAGAATGCTGGTGCGAATCAGCTGCTTGCTGAGAAGGTTGACAGTATTGTGCAATCAGGTTCGTTTCCGCTCATTTTAGGTGGTGATCACAGCATTGCGATTGGCACACTTGCTGGGGTAGCCAAGCATTATGAAAACTTAGGAGTCATTTGGTATGATGCACACGGGGATTTGAATACGGAGGAAACCTCTCCTTCTGGAAATATTCATGGCATGCCGCTTGCTGTCAGTCTCGGTTTTGGGCATGCAGATTTAACGAACATTGGCGGTTATTCACCTAAATTGAAACCTGAAAATGTCGTTATAATTGGTGCTCGATCTTTAGATGAAGGAGAGCGGGCATTGATTCGAGAGAAAGGCATTAAAGTCTATACGATGCATGAAATTGATCGTTTAGGGATGACAAGGGTGATGGAGGAAGCTATTGCTTATCTAAAGGAAAGAACAGATGGTGTCCATCTCTCGCTTGATTTAGACGGGCTAGACCCAGCGGAATGCCCTGGTGTAGGCACTCCGGTAGCAGGCGGCATTAGTTACCGGGAGAGTCATCTTGCAATGGAGCTTTTAGAGGAGGCGGGTATTTTAACGTCTGCTGAATTTGTTGAAGTAAATCCGGTTTTAGATGAGAAAAACAAAACAGCAGAAGCGGCTGTGGCATTAATTGGATCGTTAATGGGTGAAAAGCTATTGTAGAGCGGGACTTGTTCCCGTTCTTTTTTGTTTTGGGAAAATTTAAGGATATGTTAAGGTTTTTACCGGTTGATAAGCGTAACACACTGTCAAAAATTTGTTACACTATTTTTTAGAGGAGAATGAAACCTTTTGGAAAGAGGTTCGTATACATAAAGACCGGTGAAGGCAGAGGTTGAATATACTATGGACACAATGATTAAAAAGAGAATTAAGCAAGTGAAAAAAGGCGACCAGAACGCATTTGCAGACATCGTAGACCTGTATAAAGACAAAATTTATCAGCTGTGCTACCGTATGCTTGGGAATGCACATGAAGCGGAGGATATTGCGCAGGAGGCGTTTATTCGTGCTTATGTGAATATCGAAAGCTTTGATGTGAATCGTAAGTTTTCCACGTGGCTGTACCGCATTGCAACCAACCTGACCATCGACCGTATTCGCAAAAAAAAGCCGGATTACTATTTAGATGCAGAGGTGGCAGGAACAGAAGGATTAAATATGTATTCTCAAATTGCTGCTGATGGCATTTTGCCAGAGGATGAGGTGGTGTCTCTTGAATTATCGAGTACCATTCAGCAAAAAATTCTAAGATTACCCGACAAATATCGTTCGGTCATCGTATTAAAGTATATTGATGAACTCTCGTTAAAAGAGATTAGTGAGATTCTGAATATACCAGTTGGTACGGTGAAAACGAGAATACACAGGGGTAGAGAGGCTCTCCGGAAACAGTTGAGAGACCTTTGAGTGAGGTGATTTTGATGAGCTGTCAGGATAGAATCGTCCAGCTTATGCATCAGTATTTAGACGGGGACATTGAGCCCCAAGACGAAAAAGAATTAAAAAGCCATCTGCAATCGTGTGAGGAGTGCCGTACTCATTTTCAACAAATTGAGAAATCCATCGCGCTAGTGCAGAGTACATCTCATATAGAAGCACCATCTGATTTCACTGCAAAGGTGATGGCAGGTCTTCCAAAGGAGAAAAAGCGTGTGTCGGTTCAAAGATGGATCAAAGCTCACCCGCTGATGGTAGCCGCTGCCCTCTTTCTCATTTTAATGGGAGGCAGTCTGTTCACGAGCTGGAATACCGATCATAATTTCAGTGTGTCAAAGCAGCCGAATCTCGTCGTTGAAAATGATACAGTGACCGTACCTAAAGGGGAAACCGTAAAGGGTGATGTCACTGTCAAAAATGGCAAGCTGATTGTAGAAGGCAAGGTTGATGGAAATGTCACCGTCGTCAATGGGGAACAGTTGACTGCTTCTGCCGGACAAGTCACTGGTCAAATTAATGAAATTAATGAAGTGTTTGATTGGATCTGGTACAAAATGAAATCAACAGCACAAAACGTAATGCGGGTCATTGGGCCAGAGGAGCAAAAGTAACTCAATCGGCTTAAGAGCAGTCTCTAAGGGGGGCTGCTCTTTTTCTATACATTGGTGGGATTCACGCATACTAGCAAGTCAGCCAGATATGGCAACTGTTTTCCTTGCTGAAACAAAATGTGGTATAATAGCCACGCTATGTATTGATACATAGGCTCTTTTTATATTAAAAAATGCATCAAACGAAGAATAACTGAAAATTCTGGAGGACGAGGAAATGGCTTTAGGGGATATTCCTTTTTTGCAGTACCTCGGTAATGCTGTTGATATTCTCGTTGTTTGGTATGTGATATATAAATTAATGATGGTCATCCGCGGAACAAAAGCGGTTCAGCTTTTAAAGGGAATTGTGGTCATTGTTCTCGTCAGGATGGGAAGTGCGTATCTCGGTCTTAACACACTTCAATGGCTGATGGATCAAGCGATTACGTGGGGATTCCTTGCGATCATTATTATTTTTCAGCCAGAGCTAAGGAGAGCGCTTGAGCAGCTTGGGCGCGGCCGTTTCTTCTCAAGAAGCGGGACACCTGTAGAGGAACAGCAGCAGAAAACGATCGAGGCAATTACAAAAGCAATTAACTATATGGCGAAACGCAGAATCGGCGCGCTGCTGACAATTGAGCGCGATACCGGAATGAATGATTACATAGAGACAGGAATTCCCTTGAATGCAAAGGTGAGTTCAGAGCTGCTCATTAATATTTTCATTCCGAATACACCGCTTCATGACGGTGCTGTCATTATGAAGCGGGATGAGATTGCAGCTGCAGCTTGCTATTTACCGCTGTCAGAAAGCCCTTTTATCTCTAAGGAGCTGGGGACGCGTCATAGGGCAGCAGTTGGAATAAGTGAAGTGACAGACAGCTTAACTGTCATCGTTTCTGAGGAAACTGGCGGTATTTCTGTCGCAAGGAATGGTGATCTCCACCGAGAATTGACAGAAGAAGCGCTTGAAGAAATGCTGATTGCTGAATTTAGTAAGAACAGCAAAGATGCTTCCTCGACCAAATGGTATTGGAGGGGCAAGAAAAATGGATAAGATTTTGAATAATCGCTGGGCCGTTAAGCTTCTTGCATTGGTCTTCGCTTTATTGCTGTATGGTGCAGTCAATTCAGCGCAAGCGCCCACGCCGAAAAAAATCGGTGAATCCTTTTTCCCAACATCGACGACAGATGAAGCAACTTTAACTGACATTCCTGTTAAAGCGTATTATGATGACGAGAAATACGTTGTCACTGGTGTGCCGCAGACAGTCAATGTCACGATTAAAGGATCAACAAGTGCTGTGAAAACAGCAAGGCAAACAAAGAATTTTGAAATTTACGCAGACATGCAGAACTTATCGACAGGTACACATAAAGTGGAGCTGAAGGCAAGAGATGTATCGAAAGGGCTCACACTATCGATTAATCCATCTGTGACGACTGTGACGATACAAGAAAAAACGACAGCTGAATTTCCTGTTGAAACCGAATTTTATAATCAAAATAAAATCAAAGACGGCTATTCACCTGAACAGCCCATTGTGAATCCGAAAAAGGTCACAGTTACTGGATCAAAGGACGTCATCGACAAAATTTCTGTCATTAAAGCTTTTGTGAATTTAGAGGATGTCGATCAGCAAATTGAAAAAGAAGCGAAGCTCACTGTGTATGATAGCAGCGGGAATGAGTTGCCAGTCGAAGTAAGTCCGTCCGTTGTGGATATTACGGTCCCAATCTCGAGTCCGAGCAAAAAGGTTCCGTTTAAACTTGAGCGGACGGGCAGCTTGCCAGAAGGGATCAGCATCTCAAGCATTGAGACAAGCCCGAGTGAGGTCACAGTTTACGGCTCTCAAAAGGCACTGGATGCACTTGACTTTATTGATGGCGTCAAGCTGGACCTAAGCAAGATCAAAGATGATACGGAGATTGATGCCGACATTCCCCTCCCAGATGGTGTGAAAAAGGTATCGCCCGAAACTGTAAAGATCAAAGTGAAGGTTGCAACAGCTGAAGAAAAAAAGATCGATAATGTACCGATTTCTATCGTGGGTTTGAGCAAGGATCTCACATCTGATTTTGTGAGCCCATCTTCTGGACGGATCACGTTAACAGCAAAGGGATCAAAGAGTGCGATTGATAAACTAAAGGCTTCAGATGTTGAAGCTTATATCAATGCAGGGGACTTGAACGAAGGAACCCATGAGGTCAAAGTTCAAGTGAACGGTCCTCAAAATGTGACATGGACATTATCAAGATCAAAGGTCAAAGTGAAACTCACTTCTACTGATACAGAGGATCAGCCGGCGTCGACGAATGATCGAAAGGATCAAAAAGATCAATCAACTGATGATGATGATCAGAGTGAGAAGAGTAAAGAAGAATCCACACAAGATAAAGCAAAGAAAGAATCAAGTCAAAGACAGCCGGTCAAAGAAGATAAAAAAGAGGACGAAGCGTCCTCTTGAATGGAAAAAAGGAGCGATTGAAACATGGGCAAGTACTTTGGAACTGACGGTGTAAGGGGTGTAGCAAATAGCGAATTAACGCCAGAGCTCGCATTTAAAATTGGGAGATTTGGCGGCTATGTGCTCACAAAGGATAAAGAACGTCCAAAGGTACTCGTTGGACGAGACACACGTGTATCCGGTCATATGCTGGAAGGAGCGCTCGTTGCAGGCTTACTTTCAATTGGAGCTGAAGTGATGCGTCTAGGTGTGATCTCAACACCTGGTGTGTCTTATTTAACGAAGGCAATGGATGCTGAAGCCGGTGTCATGATTTCTGCTTCACATAATCCAGTTCAAGACAACGGCATTAAATTCTTCGGCGGTGACGGCTTTAAGCTGTCAGATGAACAGGAAAACGAAATTGAACAGCTGATGGATCAACCAGTCGATCAATTGCCACGCCCGGTTGGAGCGGATCTTGGAACGGTCAATGACTATTTTGAAGGCGGTCAGAAATACTTGCAATTCTTGAAGCAGACAGCGGATGAGGATTTCACAGGTATTCACGTGGCGCTTGACTGTGCACACGGTGCAACCTCTTCTCTAGCGACACATTTATTTGCAGATTTAGATGCTGATGTGTCTACAATGGGAACATCACCAAATGGATTGAATATCAATGATGGTGTCGGCTCGACTCATCCAGAGGCACTTTCTGCATTTGTGAAGGAGAAGGGTGCAGATATTGGTCTTGCGTTTGATGGTGACGGTGATCGTTTAATTGCAGTCAATGAAAAAGGTGATATCGTAGACGGCGATCAAATTATGTACATATGTGCACGTTATTTGAAGGATGAAGGCCGATTAAAGGATGACACCGTCGTGTCAACGGTCATGAGCAACCTTGGTTTTTATAAAGCGCTTGAGAAGCAAGGTATTAAGAGCATTCAAACAGCTGTTGGTGACCGCTATGTGGTAGAAGCGATGAAAAAGGATGGCTATAATGTCGGCGGTGAGCAATCAGGCCATTTGATTTTCCTTGATTATAATACGACAGGTGATGGCATGCTTTCTGCGATCATGCTTGTGAATACGCTCAAAGCGACAGGGAAAACATTATCAGAGCTTGCAGCGGAAATGGAAAAGTTCCCGCAGCTTTTAGTGAATGTGAAAGTGTCTGATAAATATAAAGTAGAAGAAAATGAAAAAGTAAAAGCGGTGATCCAAGAGGTCGAAAAAGAGATGAATGGTGACGGCCGTATTCTTGTTCGTCCATCTGGAACAGAACCGCTTGTACGTGTCATGGCAGAGGCAAAAACAAAAGAGCTGTGTGATGAATATGTGGCTCGAATTACGGCTGTTGTGAAAGAAGAAATGGGTATTGAGTAATAGATGAAAGCAAATCGCTAGCAGCGGTTTGCTTTTTTTTGAAAAAACGTCATAATTGGATGGATCTGTACGAATCATATAAGTGAGGGTAACTTGAAGCTGCCTTCATACATAGGAGAGCACATCAAAGGTAGAACGTGGCAAGCCTCATCGCATATAGTATATGGAGGTCTTACTTTCTCAAATGGAGGGGATCGCCCTCTACGTTGTGATTGACGGAGGTCAGACCTTATAGTACAATCATCCTTGTGTTACTGGATTTTTTATTCTATGAGGAAAGGCAGGGTAGATGTTCAGGAACTCTCTTATAATTATAGCGCCCGAACTAAGCGATCGGACGAAAGATGCTTAGTTGACGAGGATGGAGGTTATCGAATTTTCGGCGGATGCCTCCCGGCTGATCAAAAAGAGATCACAGCCGTAAGTGTTTCTTTAAACCAAAGAGGTGACTCTTTGTACAAAGGGAATACACATGATCTCCCAAATTAAACATGTAGAGAGGGACGAAGAAATGTCCCTTCTATTTTAGTAGGCTTTCTTTGTCCCTTTCACATGATCGGGAGGAAGAATATTTATGTGTGGAATCGTAGGTTATATTGGTCAGAATGATGCGAAGGAAATCTTATTAAAAGGTTTAGAGAAGCTTGAGTACCGTGGGTATGATTCAGCAGGTATCGCTGTGGCAAACGAAGATGGCGTGCATGTGTTCAAAGAAAAAGGACGTATCGCTGAGCTTCGTGAAGTTGTTGATGCAAACGTGGCATCTTCAGCAGGAATTGGACATACACGCTGGGCAACACACGGTGTACCAAGCCATCTAAATGCGCATCCGCATCAAAGTGCTTCTGGCCGTTTTACGCTTGTTCATAACGGTGTCATCGAGAACTATGTACAATTGACACGCGAATATTTACAAGACGTCACACTAAAAAGCGACACAGATACAGAGGTTGTTGTTCAAGTCATCGAACAATTTGTGAATAGAGGTCTTGATACAGAGGAAGCTTTCCGTCAAACGCTTCTTCAACTAAAAGGCTCTTACGCGATTGCCCTTTTCGATAACGAAAACAAAGAAACAATCTATGTGGCGAAAAACAAAAGCCCATTATTGGTTGGTTTCGGCGAAGGATTCAACGTTGTGGCTTCTGACGCAATGGCGATGCTTCAAGTAACAAACGAATATGCGGAATTAATGGATAAAGAAATGGTCATTGTTACTAAAGACGAGGTTATTATTAAAAACCTTGACGGTGATATCATGACACGTCCTTCTTATATCGCTGAGCTTGATGCAAGCGACATTGAGAAAGGCACATATCCTCACTACATGTTAAAAGAAACGGATGAACAGCCGCTTGTTATGCGTAAAATCATCCAAGAATATCAAGACGAAAACGGCAAGCTGTCAGTCGCTGGCGATATCGCAAGCGCAGTAGCAGAAGCAGACCGCATTTACATTGTGGCTTGTGGAACAAGCTACCATGCTGGACTTGTCGGTAAACAATACATTGAAGACTGGGCAAAAGTACCTGTAGAAGTCCATGTAGCAAGTGAATTCTCTTACAACATGCCGCTTCTATCGAAAAAGCCGTTGTTCATCTTCCTTTCTCAATCTGGGGAGACTGCGGACAGCCGTGCTGTACTTGTTCAAGTAAAAGAGCTTGGCCATAAAGCATTAACGATCACAAACGTACCAGGATCTACGCTTTCTCGTGAAGCGGACTTCACATTGCTCCTTCATGCAGGACCAGAAATTGCAGTGGCTTCAACAAAAGCCTACACAGCACAAATCGCTGTACTTGCAATTCTTGCATCCGTTGCAGCTGAATTAAACGGTCAATCTCTTGACTTTGATCTTGTGAAAGAACTTGGTATTGTAGCAAACGCAATGGAAGCCCTTGTCGATCAAAAGGATGAAATGGAACAAATCGCTCGTGACTTCTTCACAGTGACACGTAACGCATTCTTTATCGGAAGAGGACTTGACTACTATGTGTGCCTTGAAGGTTCACTGAAGCTAAAAGAGATCTCTTACATCCAAGCAGAAGGCTTTGCTGGCGGAGAACTCAAACACGGCACAATTGCTTTAATTGAAGAAGGCACACCAGTCATTGCCCTTGCAACGCAAGAGCACGTGAACCTCAGCATTCGCGGTAACGTCAAAGAAGTCGTTGCACGCGGAGCAAACCCATGTGTCATCTCATTAAAAGGCCTAGAAGACGAAGGCGACCGTTTCGTCCTTCCAGCTGTACACCCAGCACTTGCACCACTTGCATCTGTTGTTCCATTACAGCTAATCGCTTACTACGCAGCCCTTCACCGCGGGTGTGATGTGGATAAACCACGTAACCTTGCGAAGAGTGTGACGGTGGAGTAGGGATTAAATAAAATCGGATTTTTGATACCCCTTTAGATATCGTTTTCTAAAGGGGTATTTTTGTGTCAAAAGAACTAGGAAATTATAGATTTGATCGTACGATGTTCTTTGATTCAGGGTACAATATTAGAAGGCTGCAGTTTTCAGATCGTTTTCAAGGGGGAGATGTTATTTTTAATCGATACTTAAAAAAAGAAAAATGGGGAATTGTTTTTTTCTTGATTGGTTATATTGTATTGTTTATTAGTTCTTATTTGTTGATTGACGGTCCTGCAACGATTGAAGGACCAATTTGTATTTTACTTGGATTTTGTATCGTTCAATTTCTTAGATATAGAGCTTTCAAAAAAGATGAAGAGAATAAAAAGGGAAATAGTAAAGGTTTATATCATCGTTTTTAAGTTGTATTAATAGCCTGATTATCATGTGTAAGTACATTGCTAAACAAACCTTGCGCAAGCAATACAACCTAATAGCTAATATATATAAAAGGAAGAGAGAAGAAATCATGACCAAACATAAAGTTTACACAATGAGCTTTGCAAAAGTCTATCCTCTCTATATCGCAAAGGCAGAGAGAAAGGGACGAACGAAGGCTGAAGTCGATACGATTATTTGTTGGTTAACAGGGTACAGTCCAGAAGAGCTGCAGAAACAGGTAGATAAACAGATAGACATTGAAACCTTTTTTGCTGAGGCTCCTGAGCTTCATCCTTCCCGCAGCTTAATCAAAGGAGTCATCTGTGGTGTTCGGGTAGAGGACATTGAGGAAGAAACCATGAAGGACATTCGTTATCTAGATAAGCTGATTGATGAGTTAGCGAAAGGAAAGAAGATGGAAAAGATTTTGCGAGGTTCATCATGAGAATAACAAGCAAGCCCAGTGAACTAACCTTCACTGGGCTTTTTTATATCTTATAGATCATTCGACCAATAAAAATAAAATCTATTTGAACGAATTCACTCTTCAGGTCGTCAAAAGAAGTAATACCAAAACAAATTGGCGTATGAAAAGGGAGTGGCGTGGATGGATATGAAGATGATTTTACCTCTTATTTTGCTGCAAGCCATTTTAATGGTGATTGGTTTGTTTGATTTGCTGAAAAGAGATCCATCGAGAATTAGAGGAGAAGTGAAGTGGGTTTGGGCTTTGGTGATTGTGTTTGTGGCGAGTGCCGGTCCTATTGTGTATTTCATTTTTGGTCGTAAACAATCTTAATAGGGGGGATTCGCTTGAATATGCTGGAGTGTCATGGGTTGACGAAATCGTATGGCTCGAATGAAGTGTTAAAAGATGTCTCGTTTTCTGTTGGGGAGATTGGATGTGTTGGCTTTTTAGGTGCCAATGGGGCGGGGAAGACAACAACGATCCGGATTCTCACAGGGCTTGCTCGTCCAACTTCTGGGGTCGTGAAGGTGGCAGGTTTGGATGTCACAAAGGAGATGGATCAAATCAGTCTTGTGATAGGGTATTGTCCGCAGCATCCTGCATTTTATCAGGATATGACGGGGCAGGAGTGGATGCATTGGGTTGGCGGGTTATTTCATTTAGAGAAAAACATCATTCGTTCCAAAACAGAGGAGCTGTTGAAGCTTTGTGGTGTGTATGAGGCGAAGGATCGTGCCATTGGTAGCTATAGCGGAGGCATGAAGCAGAGGCTTGCCATTGCGCAAGCGCTTATCAACGGCCCGAAGGTTCTCATCTTGGATGAACCTGTGTCTGCACTTGATCCCATGGGGAGAAAACACGTTCTGACATTGATTGAGCGTCTGAAACAAGAGAGGTTGATCTTTATGTCGACCCATATTTTAGATGACATTGAACGTGTGGCAGATCATATTATCATGATCAACAGTGGCAAAATTGAGATGTCTTCTTCCATGAAACAGATCAAAGAAGACTATATCCAGCCAGTAATTGAATTTCAATTAGAACAACAGGGTACGACATTAGTGGCTTTGTTAAAAGAGCGGGATTGGGTGGAGGAATGCTTTGAGACAGGAGATGCTTATCAGGTGCGAGTGAACGATCAACAAATAGCATTGAAGGAGCTGCCTCGTCTCATCACTGAATCTGGGGGTGTGCTCCTCCATTATCGACTATCTAAGCTGACGCTTGAAGATATTTTCATGAAGGTTGTGAATGCATGATGATGTTGAAAAAGGAATTTAGGGAGTTATTCACTAGTTATAAAATTTTGTTTGTGCCAATCATTTTTACGATTTTAATGATTACGCAGCCTATTACGCTCAAAATGCTGCCGGATCTTCTATCGAAATCAGCTAATTTACCTGAAGGGTCTACATTTTATATACCAGAGCCTAGTGCTGGAGAGGCTTTGGCGAGTGCATTGAGTAAATTTGATTCCCTAGGTGTGTTTATCCTGATTATGATCGTAATGGGGACGATCGCTGGAGAGCGTGCCTCTGGAGTGACCGCGATGATTATGGTGAAACCGATCAGTCGAACGAGTTACTATGTCTCGAAAATATGTGCCTATGCCTGTTTGACCTTGTTTAGTTTGGTGGTGGCGGTGCTTGCCTCTGTTTATTATGTGGACATTCAATTTGGTCATGTGGATTGGGTCAATGTGTTAAAAGGAACACTTCTTTATTATCCAAATTTATTGCTGATTGTGGTATCGACCATTTGTGCTTCGGCGTTCTTTCAACGTTCTGTTACAGCTGGCGGTGTGTCGCTTTTGATCAACCTTATTCTGTTTACCGTTCCTTCATTTTATGAAGAGACATTAGGGAAGTTTGCGCCTAAAGGCGTGACAAATGCAGCCGAAGAGATGATTCATAAGGGGACTTATTCGGATCAGGCACTTACAAGTCTTCTAGGTGTATCGGTATTGATTGTTTTCTTTTTTCTCATTGGATGGTTTCTTTTTAGAAAACAAGAATTATAGCAGGCTGTTGCGATTGTTTCTTCAGGTTTACTTTGAGCATAAAAATCTGAATATGGTAGAAAGTTTGATATGATGATAAAAATTGACTGTATTTTCAGAAAAGGGGTTTTTATCAATGAGAACATCACGTAATCCTGAGACCATTCATCCGCCAGTCGCACCATATACCCATCAAATAGAAACAACAGGACCTCAGCGGTGGTTAACCCTATCAGGTCAGGTGGGGATGGAAGCGGATGGGACAATCCCAGAGAGCCCGTTGGAGCAGCTCGAACTAGCGTTAGAGAATGTGAAGCGAAACGTTGAAGCGGCAGATATGGCTGTGGAAGATATAACGAAACTAGTATTTTATCTCGTTGGAGAGTTCGATGCAGAGAGCAGGAAACAAATCATGGGACAGTTTTTAGGCGATCATCTGCCTTGTATGACGATGATTTATGTGGTGGCATTGGCTTCCCCTGCTTTACAGGTAGAGGTGGATGCTTGGGCGTGTCAGGAGATGGTTTTGGGTGAATAGATAAAAGATTGGGATACTGCAACCCAATCTTTTTTTATTTTGTACATAATCTTTTTTATTTTTCCGTTGTATATAGAATAGATTACCTCATTTCTATTACCTTGTTATTCTCTATATGGTAATATTAGGGTTAATGAATAGTGGGTCTAATGACATTCGTTTTTGATTTTTAACACACCATAGATAAGCATACATCACTCTAATCAAAAGGAGAGATTTGATGCCATTCATGGAGGTTCAGAATGTAAGCAAACGATATAGCAATGGTGATGGGATAGAGGATCTGTCATTTTCCATCGAAGCAGGTGAGATTGTGGCGCTGCTTGGGCCTAATGGTGCCGGGAAGACGACAACGATTCGGTGTGTAACAGGTCTATATAAACCAGATGGAGGGGAAATTCTCATAGAGGGTTTCCCGCCTGGTCATGCCCATGTCCAAAAACAAGTAGCTCTTATTCCTGATCAGCCGTATTTGTATCCAGACTTAACGGCTGCTGAACATGTTCAATTCCGTGCTCGTGGATATCATAAAGGCTTAAAACAGATCAAGGAAAAGGTATATGAAGCGTTGAAAGAAGTACATATGGAAAAGAAGATGAATGAACTGTGTGGAAGGCTTTCAAGAGGCCAAAAGCAGCGTGTCGTCTTAGCAGGAGCCATTGTTCAAGATGCTTCCCTTTTTATATTAGATGAACCGACTGTCGGGTTAGATATTCCATCAAAACAGTGGCTGTCGGATTGGCTGAGACAAAAAAGTAGTCAAGGTGGGTCGATCTTCGTGTCGACTCATAGTCTGGAGTTTGTCCTTGATACGGCTAGCAGGGTTGTATTGATTCGAGACGGTGCCATCATGAAGAGTATGGATGTTCCTCAATTAAAGGAAGAACAGGTTGAGTGGAGGGCAGAAGTTATTCAACTTTTGGGGGAGTGGTCAAGTGAATAACACACTCTCCCTTTTATGGATGAAATCTCAAAGGCGCTTGATCAGTAAAAATCAAGAAAAGAAAATGCTTTTTCTGATCTTACTTCTTTTCATAGCGGCAATTGGTTTTCAGCTAAGTGCAGTTTCAAGTATGGGTGATTGGAATACGGGTACAGCTGGATGGATCATTATCTGTTTGTTTGTTCTTTATACGGGGGTTGGTTTGTTTACGAACCGGCTGCCTAGCCAAATGAACGATATCATTTGGTTATATGGAAATGGCGTTTCTTTATGGACGGTTGTTATCAGTGTGTGGATGTATCACATTTTCTGGAGAGGGGCTCTTCTCATTTTCTCTGCTGTAGCTGCCGATCTACTCCTGTTTTTTATGACGCAGCAGTACCCGTTCCTGCTTGGCAAATCACTCATCTTGACAGGGCTGTTATGTTTGGTCGAAACTTGGATGATTGCGGTTTCTTGTGCTAGAACCATTCGAGTATACAAGCGTTTGCTCTTACTCGGTTTTGTCTTGATGTTTTTCAGCTTTGCACTACTTGTTTTGAATCAATTGGTGATGAAACAGCCTTCATTGATGAACATTGCTGATTCTTTGATGTTTCAAGTTGGACGTATGATCGAAGAGTTCTCCATTCTTTCTGTCTTCATTTTTATTGGAGTGATGTTTCTATCTTTCATGATGATGTACAAGGCTAGTCATCGTTTAGAAATGAAGGAGTCTTTAGTCAAAGAAGCAGTATTTTGGGAGGAATTTGAGGGGAAACATATTCAATCAAGTCCAATCGGTCAAAAAAAGAGCAGGACATGGTGGGGACTTCCGGCATTAACGGGCGTTTGGGCTTTTCTTTGGATTGAATTATTGCTGATAAAAAAGTATATGATTTTCCATGTACTATCTACTATGCTGTTAATTGGTACTTACTATGTTGTCTTTACTTATTTTTCAGATTGGCTGAATCTATTCTTGAACGTCATCGCGGTATCTTTTCTTTTTAGTTCATATTATGCAGGGATTGTGAGACATGCGCAAACAGGAGCGCTTTACCTTTTTCCAGGCGTTTTATATCAAAAAATCATTCTGTTAGAGGTGTTTCAAACCTTTTGGCTGTATGCTGTCTACTTGATTTCTCTTTATTTGGTTGAGATTCAGGATGTTTTGTATTGGACCTTATTTGGTGGAGGAGTTTATATATGGTTTTTAGCCATACGGTTCTTTGCCTTTATGCAGCCTTTTAGACGAGAAAGGAGTTTTGCTTTGGCCGCCTATTATCGATCATTGCTATTTGCGTCTGTGATCAGTGCGATGGTCATGATTAGCATTTATCTCATCACTGATGGCTTGTTGACTATAATTGTATCCCTAGCGGCTGGGGCTGGATTTTATGTGCTTTGTTATCGATACCGTGCGGTTCATTAAAAAGAGGAGTTGATTGTAAATGAAACCAGAAAATAAGCTGTCTCAATCAGTTCAACAATTGGCCAATACAAATGAAGTAACGATCGTTCAAGCAATAGGAGATTTAAGAAAATATGGAAAAGATGCAGTGCCCGTCCTTGTTGAGGCTTTAAAAGAAAAAGGCTCTCTGCGGAACATTCCAGCAGCTGTACTTGGTGAATTTGGAGCAGATGCGGGGGACGCAGCAGAACCGCTAGCTCGGCTATTAGAAAGTGACGAAGAAGATACAAGAATGGCCGCTGCAATGTCACTCATGAGGATTGGTCAGCCCAGTTTGCCCTTCCTTCTGCAACTGGCTAAACGTTATGAGGGACCTACTTGTTTCTGGGCATCATGGTGTATCTCTTGGATTGATCCATCAAAAATTGAAAAAAACATGTACGAGTGCTTAAAACAAGAACAAGAAAATCCAACAGGCAGCGTTACTCCTTTTGCTGCAGAGGAAGCTTTAGGGAAAATTATCGCTTTTCAGCTAAAGGAAAAGGGTGATGAATAGTGGGCACGCAGAAACTCAACTGGCCCGAGTCTTCCTTGGATTTACCCTTCAGATCAAAGGAGTGTACCTAAGGGACAGCATCAGCTTCTTTATTTTTGGTCAGTCAGCTGTCCTCATTGTGAAGAATTAACCAATCATATTCTACAACGTGTGAATGAGCTGGGTATTCATTTAACCTGTGTCCATGTTCCATATACAGAAGAGGAAAAATCGGAAGATGTTGTTTCAGAGTATGTAGAGGAAAAGAATATAACCGCTCCTATTGTATTGGATCAAGATTATGAGATTGTTGCAAAGTATAAGATTCAAGGATTACCTAGCTTTTGCCTCTTTGATAGAGATGGGCAGTTAATAGATCGGAAAATGGGAGATACCGGCTGGGAAAGAATTTTGAAAAAGTTAGAAAAACATTTAATTGGATAAGTGGAGGAGAGAGTGTTGTTGCAATCAAACAAAGAATTAAAAAGAAACGTCATTTTTTTCGCAGGTGTTGGAGCGGTTTTGCTGATTTTAATGACGCTGAAATGGTTGCCGATTTCTGCAGACTGGGAACTGGCGTTGATTTTATTCGGTTTGGGAATGTTGTTTTATTTGAAGCGAATGCTGCGGAAAGAAGAAAGTCATAAGTCATAATTATTCAGTATGATACCTAGAATGTATATTCTAGGTTTTTTTATTAAATTTACCTTAAAACACACCTTTTCACATGGGGATATGAACCATTTTTTTAAAAGTGTGGTAGGATAAATATGCTTTATCTTTATATTGTCCGAAGGAGCTGTCGAGTTGAAGGGATCTAGGGTTGAGTTTATTGATAGTTTACGTGGTTTTAGTTTATTAGGTATTTTGATCGTGAATATGCTTAATTTTCAATATGATTATGATTTTGAGAAAATGTTTGATTCGAGTTTTTGGGGGCAGGAATTCGGTGTATATGTGACGGAAATTTTGTTCCAGGGGTCTTTTTATCCGATCTTTTCCTTTTTGTTTGGGTATTCTTTTATCAAGCTGATTGAATCGACGAAGGCCAAGGGGTTAAATACGAATGCCATTGTCGTTCGCCGTGGTTTTGGTCTGATTGTGCTTGGAATGCTGCATTTAATCTTCATTTGGAGTGGCGACATTCTTCTCTATTATGGAGCTTGTACGTTTTTCCTAATGATGTTTATAAACAGCCGAATCAAAACAGTGTTTATATGGTCGGGTATTTTAGGTGCCTTATCTTTAGTGATTTATCCATCTCTAATGAATTTTATTTACGGAAATCCTGATTTATTAACGAATGTATATGGGACTGGTACATATGGCGATATTGTATTGAGCCGGATTACAATTGAAGATGATATGGTAATCGTCTCCATCATTATGGCAATTGTAACACTTACTATGACACCAATTTTAAGTCTTCTCTATGCTCCTATCATGATCGGTCCATTTGCACTGCTTGGCATGGCGATCGGGAAAAAGGGTCATTTGACAGAAGAAGATCGAGGCATGGCTTATCGTAAAGGCTGGGTTTGGATGATTATCATCGGGCTTGCTTTAAAATGTGCGACGTTTATTGATGCTCCTTGGAGTGAAATGGTGTTCACGTTAGGAGCCTATGTCCTGACGATTGGTTATATTCAAGCCTTTATTGTTTTCTACTATTCGAAGGCAGCCGAAGGCCTCAAACGTCTGCTTGCAGGGCTTGGCCGTTTGTCTCTATCAAACTATTTGGCGCAGTCAATTATTTGTACAACGATTTTCTATTCTTATGGACTTGGTTTATTTGGACAATTGGGTTCAATGTTTGGGCTGCTTCTTGCTGTCGGACTGTACACAGCACAGCTGTTCATTAGCTATCTCTATTTGAAAAAATGGAGAAGAGGTCCTGTGGAGTGGCTTATGGGAAAATGGGTATATTGGAAATAAAGCATTTTGTTAAAGAACCGTATGGCTTTTGGGCTGTACGGTTTTTTATTTTAAAAAAATGAGGAGAACATTTTTTAAAATAGTTGAATATTCTTTTAATGTGTATATAATGTATATATAGTATATATACAATATTTTGTTCCAACTATGTGAAAAAAGAGGTTTTTATATGCAAATTACGATTTCAAACCATTCTAAGGAGCCCATCTATGAGCAAATTACGAATCAAATCAAATCGATGATTTTAACGGGTGAGCTTGCAGAAGGCGCAGCACTGCCGTCTATTCGAAAGCTGGCGAAGGATCTACAAATTAGCGTGATTACAACGAAGCGAGCGTATGAAGAGTTAGAGAAGGCAGGATTTATTTATTCAATTGTAGGCAAGGGATCTTTTGTTGCTGAACAAAACGTAGAAGTGATGAGAGAGAAGAAATTGAAGGTGATCGAGGAACAGCTTGGAGCGGTTGTCACAAACGGGAAAGAATTAGGCTTATCTTTTGATGAATTGCAGCAGTTATTAAAGTTCTTATATGAGGAGTGAGATGAGTGGAGCATGTGATTGAATTCACAGGAGTTTCGAAACGATTCAAGGATTTTTCAGTTCAGAATCTCGATTTACAAGTTAAGAAAGGATTTGTTACAGGGTTTATTGGAGAGAATGGAGCGGGTAAGTCGACCACCATTAAAATGATCATGAATTTGTTAAAACCCGATTCAGGTGACATCAAGGTTTTTGGATTGGATTATCATACTCATGAAAAAGAGATTAAGGAACGAATCGGCTTTGTTTACGATGCTAACGTTTTTTTCCCAGGATTGAATTTAAAGGACATCAAACGAATTGTAGCACCTGCCTATAAACGCTGGGATGACCGGCTTTTTGAGCAATATATTGAGCAGTTTGGTCTGCCGCTGAATAAAGCGATCAAAACATTCTCAAAAGGGATGCAGATGAAGGCGTCGCTTGCGATTGCGCTGTCGCATCATGCAGAGCTGATTATCATGGATGAACCAACTGCTGGTTTAGATCCGGTTTTTAGAAGAGAGCTGCTCAGCACGTTACAAGAATTGATGATTGATGGAAATCGGACGATCTTTTTTTCGACGCATGTGACGACTGACTTAGACCGGATCGCGGATTATATTGCGTTTATACAAAATGGAAGATTGGTGTTTCAACAGTCGATTCATGAAGTGGCAGAAAGTTATGCGCTTGTGAAAGGAAGCCTGGAGTTATTGGATCGAGACACAGAAAAGGCCTTTGTCCATATCCAGCGTACAGCAGCCGGATTTGAAGCATTAACCGATCGGATTGATGAAGTAAAACTTATTTTTGGGGATGCTGTTGTGATTGAACCGGCGTCGCTTGAGGATATCATGTTTTATTTGAAAGGCGGGGTTGCGCATGTTTCATTTAATTAAGCGTGATGTGATTTTGCAAAAGAAACAGTTACTTATTTTTATTCCGTTTATCTTATTTTTTATTTTCATGGATGTCCATCCAGTATTGACGTTTCTAGTCGCTAGTGTCTTCATTCCATTTAACACATATGCATATGATGAAAAGGCAGAAACAAATATTCTATTAAACTCCTTGCCCTATACACGTAAAGAAATTATCGCATCACGTTATCTTGGCGCCATTTTCTATATGAGTATTGCGATCGTGCTGACAAGTGCTTCATTATTTGTGTTTGGGAAGCTGTTTTCGCTGTCAGATATTGCGATTGGTAGCGGGTTGTTTTTATTGTTTGCGGCGTGTACGTTTCCATTGTTTTATATCTTAAAGCCCGGTTATATCACAACGGCAGTGATCATTGGCTTTATCGTATTATCTGCTATGGGACCGCCTGTTGTTCTCTATTTAGCAGAGCAATTCAGTGGGATCACTGATTTTATTATGAATTTATCGATCCCTATTTTATATACGGGGTCAGCTGTGCTGATTATGCTTTTCTACCTGCTGTCTTGGGGGCTTTCTACTGCGATTTACCAGAGGAAAGTGTTTTAATTCAGATGATCATATCATTTATCGAGAATCATTCATTTTGAGGCAGGACTTTCAAAATGGATGATTCTTCTTTTTTGAATCAAGGGAAATTGACATACATTTGAAAAGAGGTTATGATTACTTAACATAATGTTAATTATTTTTAACATTATGTTAAGTAAAGTATCCTTCAAGAAAGGGATTTGAAATGGAGATTAAAAATAGAATCAAGGTGTTACGAGCTGAAAAAGACTGGACACAAAAGGATTTGGCAGAGAAGTTAGGTGTGACTCGTCAAACGGTGGCAGCGATTGAAAATGGTAAATATTCTTTGTCTTTAAAACTAGCATTTCAAATTGCTAGAACATTTGAAGTTGATTTGTATGATGTATTTCAAGAGGTCGACAAGGAGGAACAACAATGATGACGACGATCATTCTTTATTCTTTGATTTTCCTTTCTGTTATAAGCACGGCCTTTCAATTTAAGAAAAGTCGTGAATATAAACATGATGAACGAGGTCAATTTATTTTAGCGAAAGCAGGAAGTTTTTCTATTATAGGTATTGCCATAGCCTATATATTGGTTGCTGTTATCCAAGCTTCGGTCCATCAATTCTCATCTCCAAGAGAATGGTTTTATATAGCGATTACGTTTATGTATGTATCAAGTGTTTGCGCAAATACAATCGGTATCATCTATTGTGAAAGGAAATATTAATTCATCGCTGGATGTAAGCTAGAGTTCTTCATCATGAAGGGAAGAGAAAAACCAATGAAAAAAATATTGAGAATCATGTTGATATCTATATGTACTCTTATCACGGTCATGGTTGTTTTTCTAGCTACTGTTTACTTTGTAAACCTCATTAGTAATGAAAGGGAGAAGGGGAAAATAGAAGATTATGGGCAAAAGGTTTTGGTGGACGGGAAGCAGATGAATGTGCTTATTCAAGGTGATGGGAAAGAAACGATTGTACTTCTCCCGGGCTATGGAACTGCTTCACCCGTGCTGGATTTTATGCCGCTAGTAAATGAATTATCACCATATTATAGAGTCGTAGTGATTGAACCATTTGGATATGGTTTAAGTGACGATACAGATAAAGTACGCACAAGTCAAAACATTGTAGATGAGATTCATGAATGTTTGCAGAAGCTCAACATTAAAAAGTATACGTTGATGGGGCATTCGATTTTTGGCATTTATGGATTAGAATATGTAAATCAATATGAAAAAGAAGTGAAAGCATTTGTTGGAATTGATAATAGTGTTCCGAAGCAGGAAACGGATGAATTGCCGGTTTCCAGCTTGCAGCTCCTTCATCAATCCGGTTTTTACAGATTGATAGTGAAAATGAATCCAGATCAACTGGTGATGCCTAACGTGGATGATCAAACGAAAGATCAGATTAAAATGCTGACCTTCCGAAATTTCTTGGATAAAAGCCAAGCTAGTGAGGCGGAAAACTTTAGACATAATTTTAAAAACGCTCAACGCTTACATTTCCCTAAGAATCTCCCCGTTGTTTTCTACTTAGCGGATGAAACGGAGGAAGAAACACCAAGCTGGAAACCAATGCATGAAGACCTACTGAAAAATGTAGATCACGGAAAAGTTGTTACTTTCAAAGGCGGCCATTATTTGCATCATACGAAATCTAAGGAAATAGCAGCTGATTTTAGAGAATTTCTATCTATCAACGAGAGTCACCGATAGTGAGGATTCTGGTGGGGCTTCGGCATTGCCGATGTTCAGTTTGAACTCGAGAAGACCGTGTGAGCGGTCTTTTTTTATTTTATATAAAGAACCGATATTGACAGTTTATCATGTAGTGGATTAAAATACATACCAACGGTCGGTATGTAAAAGGAGGCGTTTTAATTGGCCAGAAATAAATATCCAGAAAAGACGATTCAGCAAATTTTAGATGTGTCGACGAAACTGTTTCAGGAAAAAGGATTCGAAAAGACAAGTTTGCAGGATATCATACATGAATTGAATATGTCTAAAGGGGCTATTTATCATCATTTCAAATCAAAGGAAGAAATATTACGTGCTGTGATGGAGAGGCAATTTCGCCATGCGACTGAGAAGCTTGAAGATTTGATTGAGCATACAGAGGCAGCGCATGCGAAAGAGAAGCTGCAGCGTATTTTAGAGCAGCTGGTGGCAGATCCGCAATCTCATTCGATTGATGGGATCTTGGTTGATCAGATCAAAAACCCGCAATTTGTGGTTGAGGGAATGAAGGCAGGCGTAAATGAGGATGCGCTTAAAATCAAACAGCTGATTCTGGAAGGAATAGATGATGGTTCGATGAAGACTGCTTTTCCTGGTGAAGTGGCAGAAGTGTTTATGCTCCTCGTGAATATATGGCTGAACCCAACACTATTTGCTCGTGATCAGCAGGAAACTAGTCAGCGTTTGCTGTTTTTACAACAGATGATGAAAGGGCTTGGAGTGGATGTGGTGAGTGATCTATTCATTCAAAAGGTCACAGCGCATTATGCTGGGATTGGTGGATATGATCAGTCTGAAATCTAACTGGTCAAATAAGAGACAAAAGGAGAATTCATTTCATAGGAGGATGCCTTATGCTTCACTTCATAAAACTAGAGCTGAGAAAAAGTCATATGAAAAATTACATTCAAGCTAGTATGATCGCAAGCATTGTACTGCTGGTGTTTATCTATTTTGCAGCGTTTGCTGCACGGGTTGAACAGGAAATAGGTTTTCAGCAATATCCGAATATCTATTTGTTGACCAGTATAGTATGGATGATCTTTTTTTCGATCGTCACAGCATGGATGTATTGTCGAGTAGTGGTGAATACATTGAAAGAACATGAAGCTTATTCACCAAGTTTGAAAGCATCACTCCTTCCGAGAATGGTCTGGATGCTGTGTTTTTCTACGATTGCTACGCTGTGTAGCATCATTCCTTCATTTATTGTGTTTAGTGTTACTGAAACGTTCTTCCCTATCGTTCAGGATGCGCTGACTGCTGATGTGATGTTCAATGTGATCAAAACGTACCTAGTGTTTACTTGCTGTATTAATGGTATTGGCATGATTGCGATGAGAGTGGGATTAATGAAGAAATCTACCTTCATGACGATCATGACTGCGATTGTTCTATGTGCTGTTTTAGGAAACGTATGTATCGCAGTTGATGGAAATGATCAAATGAATGTCATTTTGTCAGGAGTCATGGTCGCAGCTGTTCTGATTGTAATGTTGGAATTGTGGGCCAGTATCACCCGGCTTCAAGCGAGATAAGCCACGATGAAAAAGGGGGAAGACATGTGGAGCATACGGTTCAAATTGAAGAATTGGTTGTAGAATTATCGCTTGATTGGCTGCTCGGAGAGGTGCGTATCCATCACCATGATCATCCTTATCTCATCATTCGTCAAACGACCAATCAAGTCTTTCCAAAGCGCTATTTGCTGCATCATCAGGTAAAAGATGGGCGGCTGGTCATTCAAGATAGGCGAAAAAAAATATTCAGCTTAGGACTGCACCTTTATCAAACAGATCTCTCTATTTATCTTCCGAAAAATCAATTACAGTCTATGTCCATTCGTTGTAAAGGAGCAAATCTTCAGGCAGAAGGGTTGAGGGTGGAAAATGTCTATGGTCATTTAACTTCTGGAAAGACGATGCTGTCAGGTGAAATCAAGCATCTTCTTTTAGAGACAGTTGGTGGACTTATTTCTAGCCGGCAGTTGGCCGCGCAGACATTGTCATTGCACGCCACATCGTCAAAAGGTGAGTTGACGGGTGCTTTCTCAGAAGTTGATCTGCATGTAACAGGTAGAAGGATACAAATTCATTCTACAAGCATGCTACATTCACTTAAGTCTATTTCAACTGGAGCATATGTCAAAGTGGCGATTCCAGAAAATGATGGGTTTACTTGTTATGTAAAGAAAAGATCTGGCACTTTTCAGAATGACTTTCTTTGTTATCGAGAGCAGAAAAACTTGGTGCATAAGAATGGACAAAGATCCTTTGAGGTTGATATAAGAGGTGGTCATTTTCTATTAAGTCATCAGCATTGAAGTAACTTTCTTCCCTTGATTCAATATATCAATATAAAACAATTTGAAACTCTTTTTATGTCAGAATATTTTGTTAATAGTGTTTTCCTCAAAAAAACAATTGTTTTTTAAGGGTAGATTTATTATGATAATATACATCGAAAGATTGATGTTTCTCAATCAGAATGAAAATTCTGATTTTTATTTTTTATGTTGTTTGTTGATGAGGGGGAAGAAAAGTGGCTCAAAAGGAATTAAAGAGAGGGTTAAGTGCCCGCCATATTCAAATGATTGCTCTTGGCGGCACAATCGGTGTTGGCTTATTTATGGGGTCAGCGAAGGCCATTCAATGGACAGGTCCATCGGTTCTTCTTGCGTACGCAGTGTGTGGTATTTTTATCTTTTTTATTATGCGAGCGATGGGAGAAATGTTATATCTTGAGCCGAGTACAGGGTCGTTTGCTACATTCGGGCATCAATATATTCATCCGCTTGCAGGGTATATGACGGCTTGGAGTAACTGGTTCCAGTGGGTCATTGTCGGAATGTCTGAAATTATTGCTGTTGGGGCTTATATGAAATATTGGTTCCCAGAGCTGCCTGCGTGGATTCCAGGGTTAATTGCGATGATCATTTTAGGAGCGGCCAACTTGATTTCGGTTAAGTCGTTCGGTGAATTTGAATTTTGGTTTGCGATGATCAAAATTGTGACGATTATCTTGATGATTGTTGCAGGTCTAGGCATTATTTTCTTCGGATTTGGAAATGGCGGGACGCCTATTGGCTTGTCTAATCTGTGGGCGCACGGCGGGTTCTTTACAGGTGGATTTACCGGGTTCTTGTTTGCATTGTCGCTCGTCATTGCTGCCTACCAGGGTGTTGAGCTGATTGGGATTACAGCAGGTGAAGCACAAAATCCAGAAAAGACGCTGACCAATGCCATCAAAAGTATCATCTGGCGTATTTTGATTTTCTATATCGGTGCGATCTTTGTCATTGTGACTGTGTATCCGTGGGATCAGCTGAATACGCTTGGCAGTCCATTTGTGGCGACGTTTGCGAAGATCGGAATTACAGCAGCGGCAGGTATTATTAACTTTGTTGTGATTACAGCAGCGATGTCAGGCTGTAATAGTGGTATTTTCAGTGCGGGCCGTATGCTTTATACATTAGGTGTAAATGGTCAGGCGCCTGCTTTCTTTACAAAAATTTCGAAAAATGGTGTACCGTATTTTGGGACATTCGCTGTGCTGATTGGTCTAGCGATAGGAGTTGTTCTGAATTATGTTTCTCCGCCAAACATTTTCGTCTATGTGTATAGTGCGAGTGTTCTTCCTGGGATGGTGCCTTGGTTTGTCATTTTGATTAGTCATATTGGCTTCAGAAAGGCGAAGGGAGCAGCGCTTGATCAGCATCCGTTCAAGATGCCGCTAGCACCGTTTTCTAACTATCTTACAATTGGATTCTTAGTAATGGTTCTTGTGTTTATGCTCATTAATCAGGATACGCGTATTTCTCTTATTGTAGCAATTGGGTTCTTGATTTTAGTGGCGCTTAGCTTTTTTGTATTTGGAATTGGGAAACGAAAACCGATTGAAACAGCTTCTTCTGATCAAACGGTGAAATAATCAAAAGCCTTGCGGAGTGGACCGCGAGGCTTTTGTCGTTTACAGAGAAGCTTTGACACGCTGAAAGACATCTGGATAGTTGGTGAAAAGACCGGTGACGCCGTATTGCAGAAGACGTGTCATGTCTGCTTCGCTGTTGACCGTATATGGATGAAGGAGGAGTCCGTGGCTTCTGACCTGCTGGACGTTTTCAGGTGTTAAAGCTCTAAAATTCGGTCCGACTCCCATGGCGTACGTTTTAATAAAGTCGAGCTGATCGTCTGTGATGGATGTCATTTGGGCTCTGTCTAATAGCTGTACTTTTGACAGGCTTGGAGCTAATTTCTGCAGCTTTAGCAGGCTGTCTTGACTAAAGGATTGTATGATAACCTGCCCTTTTCTTGTGTGTTTCCCAAGAAGATGATGTTTCTTTAAGGCGGCCAATAGTTTTTCTTCCATTTGCGGATAAAGGTCTGGTTTTTTTGTTTCAATATAATAATTCTCTCGTTTTCCGAAATAGCGCAGCACCTCATCTAATGTAAGGACTCTCTGTCCGATATAGTTGGCATTTTGTCTGTCGGGATTGGCTTCGTTAAACCATGTGCCCGCATCAAGCTGTTTGATTTCGGCAAGTGTGAGGTCTTTGACCCACCCTGTTCCGTTTGTGGTCCGGTCAACGGTTTCGTCGTGCATCACGATGAGATGTCCATCCTTTGTCATTTGAAGATCGAGTTCGAGGTAATCTGCATTCATCTTTGTGGCGAGTTTATAGGAAGCCAGGGTATGCTCTGGTGCATACCCTGATGCTCCGCGGTGTGCAACGGTTAAGATGCGATCTGGAGATAAAAGGTGTTCATGAGCCGATATGGTGGCCGGCACCCACGCAAAAGACAGTAAAGCAAAAGAGAGCAACACGAAAGCAAGTAATCTACTTTTCTTCATATTTTATCCTCCTTTTACGGTAACTGCCTTCATCATAAGAAATAGATGTAAAGAGCATGTTGGGCGGATATGAATCTTTTATGTGATTTTCATTAAGCTTGCTCTACGCGTTTTCCTGTATTCCATGTCATCGCGAGGAAAACAATCGCAAGCACACAGGAACCAACCAGTAAAATGAAGCCTCCTGTCCAGTCATAGTGGTCGACGACGACACCCATCATGGCATTGGCAAAAGCAGAGCCGCCAATGTAGCCGAAGAAGCCTGTCAGTCCGGCAGCAGTGCCAGCTGCTTTTTTCGGAGCGAGATCAATGGCTTGAAGTCCAATGAGCATGACCGGTCCGTAAATCAAAAAGCCGATGCTGATAAGGGCAATGTTATCGACCATTGGATTGCCAGCAGGATTTAGCCAGTAAACGAGAACAGCAATTAACACCCCGACCATAAAGATGACGCCAGCTGGTGCGCGGCGGCTTCTAAAGAAGCGGTCACTGATCCATCCGCACAATAATGTACCGGGAATGCCTGCATATTCATAAAGAAAATAAGACCAGCGTGAATGCTCTGGTGAAAAGCCCTTCGCTTCTGTTAAGTAGGTCGGCGCCCAGTCAACAACACCGTAACGGACAAAGTACACAAACACGTTGGCAATGGCGATATACCATAGGAATTTATTGTTGAGTACATATTTAAATAAAATCTCTTTCACTGTTAATTCTTTTTCTTGATCCTCATATTTTTGTGCCGGATAGTCATTTCGATATTCCTCGATTGGCGGAAGACCAGTGGATTGCGGGGTATCCCGTACGAGAAGAATGATCACGAAGGAGACGATAATGGCAATGATGGCAGGGAAGAAAAAGATACTTTTCCACGTCGCAAACAGTACAATTCCTAATGTGATAAGCGGTGCAAGAATCCCCCCGCCGATATTGTGAGCGACGTTCCAAATGGACATTTTCGTACCACGTTCACTAACCGAAAACCAGTGCGCCATCGTACGTCCGCATGGCGGCCACCCCATGCCTTGAAACCAGCCATTTAAGAACATGAACAAAAACATGATCCATACACTGGATGTGACCCACGGAAATGAGACAAATAGGATATTGATAAGAGCTGATAAAAAGAGTCCGGCAGCTAAAAAGTATCTGGGGTTACAGCGGTCTGAGATCATCCCCATGATGAATTTACTAAAGCCATAAGCAATGGATACGGCTGCGAGTACAAAGCCTAATTCACTTTTCGTGAACCCCTCTTCCTGTAGATATGGAATGGCAAAAGCGAAATTTTTGCGCAGCAAATAGTAGCCCGCATACCCGATAAAGATGCCTAGAAAGACTTGCAGCCGCAGCCGCTTATAGGTCTCGTCTGTTTTGGCATCATCAAGCCTGTCGATATGCGGAGCAGGTTTAAACCATTTGAACATAAAGATCCTCCTTTTGTAGATGTCCGATTGACTGAAGCAAAAGTACGAGAATGGCTTTTGATCCTGTACCTTTTCAGAGACAAAAGAATTGTTAGCGCTTTCTTTTGTACTCCCATCATATCGGATGAAAGAGACGTTTATGATGAGGCTTTTGTCATAAATTTGGAAAAATGGTTCGTGAAGTAACAAAAAATCCGCACAATGGCGGATTTTTTCTTAGCTGTTACAGAGACACATTAATTTTCGCAGATTTCTTTAGCTTTTCAATTTCTTTTTGTACTTCTTTCTGCTTTTCTTGAGATTCTAGCTGTTTTTTAATTTGTGATTTAACCTCTTTGTATTCTGGTGCTTTTTGCTTTTGTTTTTTCATTTGGTCTGCGTATTGGTCATAGTACGCTTTGACGTCTTTCTCAGAGACGGAGGCTGATTTGATTTCTTTGTCGACATATTGGCTGTACTTGATGCTGTCGGCAATGTCACTTTTCAGCTGATCCAATGTAAGTCCGCTCTTTTTCAGTGCTTCTTCGAATTGAGCGTTGTCTTTAAACTGTTTCTTTTCTTCCTTTAGCTGCTTATCTACTTCTTTATCAGAGGCTTTGAAGCCCTTCTTCTCAGCATCTTGCAGGATGAGCTCTTGGCCTACGAGCGCATCAATGGTTTGTTTCTTGACTGCTTTCTCGCCTTCTTTAGAAGTTGGGTCTTGCCCGGACTGCTGAAGCTGGCCTTGGATAGTAGATAAGGCGCTATTGTATTCACTGCCTGTGATTTTGTCTTTGTTGACGGTCGCAACGACCTTTTGATCATCGATTTTTTGTGCGTCTAATTTCTTTTGCATTTCTTCCATTTGCTTTTGCTGCTCTTTTTGATCAGCCTGTGTTGTTTCCTTGTTTTTGGCTGCATCGTTTTGCTTATCTTGTTTGGCATCGTTAGACGAGCAGGCTGCAAGCCCAACAGATAACAGACAAGCGATGAGTGTGTATGATACCTTTTTCATCATTTTCTCTCCCTTCGGTATGAGAACGTCTAGTGCGCATTCTAACCGTTTTTTAGGAAAAATAAAACCGTACAGACAATTTGTTAGCGGATTGACATGTTTTTTATCTGTTTGTCCTCATTTTGTCTTCTCATAGTCATCATATGACAAACTTAATCGTGGAATAACTGTTCCATCACTTCGTCGATATTGGTGATTGGCTGGCGGCAGCTGTAGTTTTCACAAATATACACGGTGGTTTTGCTATCGATTGTTTTGTAATCTTTTGTAAAGGGCGCGAGCTTCGCTAATTCTTTCCCTGTTTCGGCAGTCAATATGATATCAAATGGCACGAAGCGTTTTTGAAGCGCCTGTAAAAGCTGTTCTTTTTGAGGGTCGCCGTTTTTCCCAAGAATGATGATTTCTCTTTTTGCCGCATATTGACTCAAGAGCCCTTGCAGAAACGCTGTGTGTCCGCTTGGGTAGGAAGAGACATCGACATAAAAGGCTTTGAACATCTGTTCTAATGTTTTCAGCCAGTCTTGACGTCCAGTCATTCTGCTTAGCTTCAGAAGCTGGTGGAGTGCGGTGCTGTTACCAGAAGGCATGGCACCGTCGTACACTTCTTTTTCTCGAACGAGGAGCGCTTCCGCATCTGATCCTGAGAAGAAAAAGCCCCCTTTTTCCTTGTCCCAAAACAGCTCAAACATGTTCTCAGCAATGGCTGTGGCTTTTTCCAGCCAATCTGATTCAAAGGTCGTTTCGTATAAAGACATATAGGCTTTTAGCATATGTGCATAATCCTCGATAAAGCCAAGATGCTTCACGTCACCTTCTCTGTAGCGGACCATGAGCCGCTCATGTTGAATAAGATGTGTTTCTAGAAAAGACATCGCCTGCTTCGCCATATGGATCGCTTCCTCTGCATCAAAGACCTTTCCTGCTTTGGCGAGAGCTGCGATCATCAGCGCATTCCAAGATGTGAGCACCTTGTCATCGACAAGCGGTGCAGGTCGCTGCTGTCTGACTGATTGTAAAATATGCCGGGCTTCTTGCAGCTTTGACTGAAGGGTTTTATCGTCGATCGAAAAAGAGGCCTTGATGTCCTCAAAAGAGGTGGAAATGGTATGAGGGATGTTTTCCCCTTCAAAGTTCCCCTCTTCTGTGATGTGATAGACTTCGCAAAATAAAGCGCCAAGCTCCTCCCCTAAATGAGTGATAATTTCATCCTTTGACCAGACGTAATATTGTCCTTCTTTCCCTTCAGAATCTGCATCTATCGCTGAATAAAATGAGCCGCCTGGATTCATCATATCTTGTTTAATAAATTGAATCAGACGTTGGACAAGCTTTTCATACTCAGGTTTTGAAGTGAGCTGATACGCTTCTGTGTAAGCTTCCATCAGCAGCGCGTTATCATACAGCATTTTTTCAAAATGCGGCACAAGCCATTTTTCATCCGTCGAATAACGAGAAAAACCGGAACCAATATGGTCATATATACCGCCATTTGCCATCCCATCTAACGTTTTCGTGACTGCATACAGCGCATTCTCCTGCCCCGTCCATTCATAATAGCGCATCAGAAATGAGAGCATATGAGGTGCAGGAAATTTTGGTGCGGAGCCGAATCCGCCATACAGCGTATCAAAGCTGCTCATGAGCTGATAATAGGCTTTGTGAATCGCTTCTTGAGTAAGCGTATTTTCTGTCTGCCCTGCTGCTTTAATCCGCAGATTATTTGTCGCTTTCTCTGCTAATGATTCAATATGATCTCGGTCGTTATGATACGCATCCAGCAATTGTGTCAGTGCCTCGATAAAGCCAGGACGTCCGTATGCGCTTCTTTTTGGAAAATATGTCCCCGCATAAAAAGGCTTTTGATCCGGCGTGACAAACACGTTGAGCGGCCAGCCGCCTTGCCCCGTCATCATCTGACAAACAGACATATACATAGAGTCGATGTCTGGACGCTCCTCACGATCGACTTTGATCGCAATGAAATGCTCGTTTAAGATGTCGGCGACTTCTTGGTTTTCGAAGCTTTCGTGGGCCATGACGTGGCACCAGTGACAAGTGGCATAACCGATGCTGACAAGCACAGGTTTATTTTCACGCTTGGCTTTGTCAAAGGCTTCTTGCCCCCACGGGTACCAGTGTACTGGGTTGTGGGCGTGCTGAAGGAGATATGGTGATTTTTCATGGATGAGCGGGTTGGGTGTTTGGTTGTTTGGCATGGGATCACCTTCCTTTCTAAATGTTTTTTAGTATTCTCTTTTCTCTATTTAATATATCAGATTGCTGTTGCCCGTCATCATTTGTCTGTGAGGTATTCCCAAAATGAAAAAAAATCAAGGGCTATACACCCTTGATCAATCGTAATGCTTTAACAAGATGGCTGAATTATGTCCTCCAAAACCAAAAGAATTGGATAGCCCATATTTCAATGGAAGCTGTCTTGCTTTTAATACAACATCTAAATTGCAGTCTGGATCTTGATTCTCTACATTAATAGTTGGCGGAATCATTCCTCGTCTCAAACTTTCCACTAAAGCAATGGCTTCTACTCCGCCGGCAGCACCAAACATGTGCCCAGTCATTGACTTGTTTGCCGTTGTTGGAATTTCACCTGAACGATCACCAAATAATTTTTTAATCGCTAGAACTTCTGAACGATCACCTACTTGTGTACTTGTTGCATGAGCACTAATAACATCAATTTCACCTGTTGATATGTTTGCACTTCTCAATGCTTTTTTCATGGCTAAGTAGGCACCCTTACCTTCTGGGTGTGATGCTACCATATGATGAGCATCTGAACTAGCTCCGTATCCCACTACTTCACATAATATCGGTGCATCTCTAAGAATCGCGTTTTCTAATGATTCTAATACTAAGATACCTGCGCCTTCACTCATCACAAAACCATCTCTATCTGTATCGAATGGACGGCTGGCTAGGCTTGGCTCTTGGTTTCTAGTAGATAGTGCATGTGCGTTTCCAAAACTGGCCAAAGATATTTGTGAGATGGCAGCTTCGGCTCCACCGGCAAATATAATATCTGCATCATCATTTCGGATCGCATTGAAAGCTTCACCAATAGAGGTGTTCCCAATAGAACAAGCTGTGACTGGTGACAATGATGGCCCTTGTGCCCCTAATCTTATGCTGATTTGGGCCGCAGCCGCATTTGAAATCATCTTGGGGACAAGGCTGGGGCTTACTCTTGAGGGGCCTCGTTTATCTAATACATTCACTTGATCAACAAGCGATTGGATTCCCCCGATTCCTGAACCAACATATACGCCTAAACGTTCAAGATCAACTTGATCTAACTGTAATTGTGAATTTTCTAATGCTTGTTCGGCTGCTGCTAAGGCAAACTGACTAAAACGATCTAATCGTTTTGCTTCTTTTCTTCCCAATATCTTATCTGCATCGAAATCACGAACGATTCCAGCTATTTTTGTTTTATAATCAGTTGTATCAAAATAATCAATGAGAGATATTCCCGATTGTCCTTTTATTAGTTGATTCCAAAAGCTATTCACATCATTTCCCAGTGGAGAAATAACTCCCATTCCAGTAATGACAACTCTTTTCATGATCATTCCCTCCTTGTTTTTATTAACTTTAGCCATTGTGTTATCCTATTACAAGTTGTTGTTTATCCTAGTATAATTAATAATATTTTAAAGGGAGATCTTCATGAAACCTGAAACAAGACTTCAAGCATTATCAGAATTTCTAAAAAACCAACGTTCGAAAATTACGCCCCAAATGGTTGGTTTACCTGTAGGAACCCGTAGAAGAACACCAGGATTAAGAAGAGAAGAAGTGGCTCAACTAGCCGGTGTGAGTCTTACTTGGTATACATGGTTAGAGCAAGGCAGAGATATAAAAGTATCTACTTCGGTATTAGATGCTATTTCTCGTGCATTACAATTAAATAACGATGAAAGGAGATATTTGTACGCTTTAGCGTTAGAGGAAGGAGTGAAACAATCCTTTATCATTGAGAATGAGAAGGAAATCAGTCCGGCCTTAGTGAAAATTTTGCAAGAGCTTCGTTATTGCCCAACGATTATATCTGATAGAAGAAGTCAAATTGTTGGGTGGAATCAAGCAGCAGCTAATGTATTTCTGGACTTTGAACAAATCATCCCGGCAGAAAGGAATATCATACGCTTACTATTCGCAAGAAAGGAATTTAAAAGTCTAGCCGTGAATTGGGAGCATTTTGTTAGAGGATATATCGCCATATTTAGAACGTATTATGGACAGTATGTGGCTGATGACTGGTATGAGCAATTTATAGAAGAAATGGAGCAGGCATATCCTGAGTTTCGTAAAATTTGGAATGAAAATGAGATCAGCTATGCGCCTGAAGTATTAATTGAATTTCGTCATGCTAAGGCAGGTAAAATGTTGTTTAACCTCACTTCATTACAAGTGTATGGGGATACTGATTTAAGATGCAGTGTCTATACTCCAGTTGAGGATACTGATACGGAGCTTAAGTTGAAACGTTTAATTGAAGGCTAGGTTTCATTTGGATGAAGTTATTATGGCCATTAAATATAAAATAGATCCTATGCCGTCAGCGACAAGTGGGCATAACCGATGCTGATAAGCACTGGTTTATTTTCACGTTTGGCTTTGTCGAAGTCTATTTGCCCCCCAAGCCTATAACGTTTCTGGTAAATGGTGTTTATACATCTCAATAGCATCTGTATGTTCTTTTAAAACGCTCATTGTTTTATTGAGCATCAATTCCTGTTTTGTTGCCGCGAGAGTCTAATCGAATCCATTTATTAAGTGAATGAAAAAATACAGCATTTAATGCGTGAATACAATATCCTTTATCTGGCGTATCGAACAACATTAACCGCTGGTAACAGAAACCTGTGGGTATTCCTTGTGAGCGCAATAGAGCAGCTAATAGGTTGGACTTTGCATAGCAAATTCCCTCTTTATAAGTTAATACCTCAGATGCATGACAAGTCACTCGTTTGGATTGGATATCCCATGTATGGGGAATTTCATCTCGAACAAACTCAGAGGCTGCTTTTGCTTTTTCTATTTCTGTCTGCAAAGGGTTGAAAAGTTCATTTGATTTTGCTCGAATAAGAGGATGAGAATAATCAACTTCAGCTAGTTCACATAAATAATCATCAAAATTTTTAGATTCACATGTCAAGTTCATGATAGTGTCTCCTTTTCTCTATACTTTTACCGCAGGAGGTCTATTTCTTCACCAACACATATTGTAAGTTTTCTAATTCAAACATATCAATCAGTTCATCGATCCCTTTAAAATCAATATGTTTTCCAAACTGTTTTTTGCTTAGGTCAATTTCTACATCCAATTGATCATCCTTTTCTTTCGTTTCGAGTTCATTTAGACAAGAATAGATTTCGATGGTTTCTCCTTTTGAAAGCTCTTTTTCAATGAATTTAAAAAGTGCACGAAGAGAATGAATGATGTCCAATTCATAAACAAAAGGATGTGTGAATTTGTTTCTTACCGTTTCATAGAAAGGATCTAAATAATCAATGTGAATGCCTTCGAAATCCTCTTCTGTTTCGAATACTTCTATCAAAGGATCTTCTTTTTGATAGGTTTTGTGCTTTTTTTGTTTTTGATCAAACAATTTGATATTGAGTTCAGAGAGTGGTTTATAGGTAGGATTTTGACCAATGGTCCCAAGCGGCAGTTCTTTGTTTGATCCAATATAATGCTGTAAAGTCATAGGTTGCCCTCTTTTCTTTCAATGATTTCTCGTTCGTTGATTATTTTCTTTTTATCAATAAATGGTGGAATGTGCAATTATTTTCACATACGTTCTCTACAAAAGAGAAGGACAAGTCGTTTGACTAAATACCTCTTAGGGTATACTATCTGTTCATAGGAATTCAATAGAAAGGGGTACTTGCGAATGGAATATAATCAGCAGATGAAGAATCGTCTTCGCCGGATTGAGGGGCAGATTAAAGGGGTTCTTGCGATGATGGAGCAGGGAAAGGATTGCCGCGAGGTGGTGACGCAGCTGTCTGCATCACGCAATGCCATTGATCGTGCAATGGGTGTGATTGTGAGTACAAATCTTGAACAATGTGTCCGTGAAAGTCTTGAACAAGGCAAGGATACGGAGGGTCTTGTGAAAGAAGCGGTTGAGCTATTGGTGAAAAGCCGGTAAGAAATTCATCAGCCTTTGGAGGTTGACGGATTTTTTTACTTGTTATAATATACCCTTACCGGTATATGTATATATTTTTTATTTTATATATACCCCCAAGGGTAATTGAAAAAGGAGGAGCAGAATGGAAGAACAGAAAAAACGCACGACGATTGTGCTATTTAGTGGAGACTATGATAAAGCGATGGCGGCTTATATTATCGCCAATGGTGCAGCGGCCTATGATCATGAGGTGACGATTTTTCATACGTTTTGGGGGCTGAATGCCTTGCGCAAGGATGAGATGGTGCCAATGAAAAAAGGTTTTTTAGAAAAAATGTTTGGCAAGATGATGCCGCGCGGGGCTGATCGAATGGGCATTTCAAAGATGAATTTTGCTGGAATGGGCCCAAAGATGATTAAGCACGTGATCAAAAAGCACAATGCCATGACTTTGCCGCAGCTTATTGATATGGCGAAGGAACAGGAGATTAACCTCGTGGCATGTACAATGACGATGGACCTTTTAGGATTGCAGGAGAAAGAATTATTAGATGATATTCAATATGCTGGTGTGGCGGCGTATTTAGCAGAGGCTGAAATTGGGAATGTGAATTTATTTATCTAGTGAGGTGTTAACAAATGATTCAAACACTTTTGATCATCATTGTCATTGGTTTGCTGGTGAGCCGTTTTCTTCCTGTAAAGGGTGTAAAACAAATGGATGCAGCCGATATGAAACCTCAATTGCGTAGGCAGCATCAACAACTGATTGACGTTCGGTCTCCTGTAGAATTTCAAACAAACCATATTAAAGGATTTCGCAACATCCCATTACCTCAGCTAAAAGAACGAGCAAATCAGCTTGCGAAAGACAAAGAGGTCTATGTGATATGCCAAAGCGGGATGAGAAGTATGCAGGCAGCTAAAATATTGAAGAAGCAAGGATTTACACAAATTACGAATATCAAGGGTGGCATGAATGCTTGGCATTAAGTATGTATAAAATATACCCCCACCCCTATATGAAGGAGGACATCACGTGCAGCAACCAACTGTCATTTTAGATGCAAAAGGATTGGCATGTCCGATGCCGATTGTGAAAACAAAAAAACAAATGAATGAGCTATTACCAGGAGACGTGCTTGAGGTGCAAGCTACCGATAAAGGATCAGCAGCGGATCTAGCGGCATGGTCAAAGAGTGCCGGCCACGAATTTTTAGGAACAAAAGTAGAAGGACAGGTGCTTCATCATTTGATACGTAAAGGTGGAGTGCAAGAGAAAGAAGGGGAGTCAATGATTTCGGAAATGCCTTTGAATACGTTCCAACAGAAGGTAAAAGAAGATCAATCTTTGTTTATTTTAGATGTACGAGAACTGGATGAATACGAGGCGGGGCATATTCCAGGAGCTGTTCACATCCCTCTTGGAGAAGTCGAACACCGTGCAGAAGAATTGAGCCAGGATACGCTTATTTACCTCATCTGTCATTCAGGCAGAAGAAGTGAATTAGCCGCGCAAAAGTTAAAAGAAAAAGGATTTCAACAATTAGTGAATATAGTGCCAGGCATGAACAGCTGGACAGGAGAGATTGAAAAATAGGAGCTGAATAAAACGATGTCTGTAAAAGAAATGACAGCAGAACAGTTAACAAAAAAGATTATCAACAAAGAGCCCATCTTTTTGTTAGATGTACGAAACGAATCAGATGTACAGGACTGGAAGATTGAAGGAAAAGCCGTTGATTATATCAATGTGCCTTACTTTGAGCTTCTTGATGGCGTAGAGGATATGGTCGAGAAAGTACCAACAGACCGAGAAGTGCTCGTTGTGTGTGCCAAAGAGGGCTCCTCTATTATGGTGGCGGAGATGCTGTCAGAGGCGGGCAGAACGGTCAGTTATTTACAAGGTGGTATGAAGGCATGGAGTGAGCATGTCGAGCCAGTGAAGATTGGTGATTTAAGCGGCGGTGGAGAGCTGTATCAATTTGTACGGATGGGCAAAGGGTGTCTGTCCTATATGATCATGTCCAATGGAGAAGCTGCGGTTGTGGATGCTGCTCGAATGACGGAGGTCTATATCGATTTTGCGAAAAAGCATGATGTTTCGGTGGCGCATGTGCTGGATACTCACCTTCATGCGGATCATATTTCTGGTGGGAAAAAACTAGCTGATCAGACAGGAGCTGCTTACTGGCTGCCACCAAAAGATGCAGAAGAGGTAACCTTTGAGTACAAACATCTTGAAGAAGGACAGCGGATAACGATTGGAACAGCTTCCATCGACATTCAACCCATTTATTCCCCGGGACATACGATCGGCTCAACATCTTTTATCGTAGACAATCAATTTCTTCTTTCAGGTGATATTTTGTTCGTTGATTCCATCGGAAGACCTGATCTCGCTGGACTGGCGGAGGACTGGGTAGGTGATTTGAGAGAAACACTTTATGACCGATATATGGCGCTTTCGAAAGAATTAATTGTTTTACCTGCGCATTTCATGGTCATGGAAGAAGTGAATGAAGACGGAAGCGTTTGGAAGGAACTTGGCGTTCTATTTGAAGAAAATCATGGACTGAACATTGAAGATGAAGATGTATTTAGACAAATGGTCACGAAGAATCTTCCTGCACAGCCAAACGCCTATCAAGACATCCGGTATACCAACATGGGGAAATTGACTCCAGACGATGAAGAGCAGCGGGAAATGGAAATTGGTCCAAACCGTTGTGCGATTCGGTAATGTTCAATAAAATAAGAAAAGAGGAACGATCAAATGACATCTGATCAACTATTAGACGTAACAGGGCTTGCATGCCCAATGCCGATTATTCGAACGAAGAAAAAAATGAACGACTTGGCGGAAGGTCAAGTTTTAGAAATACATGCAACAGATAAAGGGGCTAAAGCTGACTTAGCTGCATGGGCGAAGTCAAGCGGACATGAATTGATCACGCAGACAGAAGAAGGTCACGTGCTGAAGTTCTGGATGAGAAAAGGGTCCTAAAGGATGTAGGGGTATCTGCTGAAGATCCCCTTTTCCTTTTGCAAAGGAGGAGACCAGCGTGGATTTTGCGTTTTTGATTACACTTTTTATCATCGGATGTATTGGTTCCTTCTTATCAGGAATGGTGGGGATCGGCGGATCTGTGATCAACTATCCCATGCTGCTTTATATCCCGCCTCTTCTCGGTGTGATGGCATTATCAGCACACGAGGTTTCAGGGATTGGCGCCATTCAAGTGCTTTTTTCGACGCTGGGTGGTGTACTGGCGTATCGGAAAAGCGGATATTTACATCGCTCGTTGATTTTATATATGGGAAGCAGTATATTGGCGGGCAGCTTATTAGGCAGTTATGTATCACATTTTATGCCAGAGAAAGGGATGAACCTCGTCTATGGATTACTTGCCATTGTGGCGGTTATTCTCATGCTGATTCCGAAAAAAGGACAGCGTGCAGACGCAGAGGGTGAAGTCACTTTTCATAAAGGACTGGCATCAGGTATTGCCTTTGTAATTGGCAGTGTTTCCGGGGTATTAGGCGCAGGCGGTGCATTTATTTTAGTACCTGTCATGCTGTCTATTTTAAAAATTCCTGTTCGAATGACAATTGCGTCATCACTTGCGATTACGTTTCTTTCTGCTATAGGCGCATCGACTGGAAAGGTATTGACGGGTCAAGTCATGCTTCTTCCTGCGATTGTGCTGATGGCCGCAAGTTTGGCAGCCGCTCCGCTTGGTGCTAAGGTCGGTCAGAAAATCAATGCCGTCTATTTGCAATGGGCACTTGCTGTAATGATTACAGCGACAGCGGTCAAAATTTGGCTGGATATTTTATAAAAGAAAGACCAACAGAGCAAACGTGTTGGTCTTTTTTATTTGACGTCATCGTGCTCGATATACGTTTCTAGTGCGGGGTGGTACTCTTTTTGATAATGAAGGTTGGGACATGTTTTCACGACTTTGCCTTGCAGGGCATTGGACTTTGAGACTTCTAATGCTGTTCTACATTTAGGACAGCGTTCGGCAAAGAATGAGGGCCAGCGTTTCATATATCACCACTCCAGTTAAAGTCTTAAAAACCGATTATATTAATATGAATTATAGGGGATCATGCAGGTGAGGTCAATGGGTGTTTGGGTCTTTTTAACAAAAAAAGAAGCATCCTGAGATGCTTCTTTATCGTTCATATTCTTAATAGGCTTTCGCCCAGAACACCATATCAGATGCAGGCTTTCCGCAGCAGACACATGTGTCAGAAATGGTTTCCTGTTCAAATGGGATACAGCGTGAGGTCGCACCTGTTCTTTCTTTAATATCGTTTTCACAGGCTTCGTCACCGCACCACATGGCTTTAATCAATCGGTTTTCTTCTGCAAGAATTTGCTCGATGTCTTCGATTGTGAGGGCTTGTGATGTTTTTTCATGTAATCGTTCCTTCGCCTTTTCGTACATGGTCCGCTGAATGTCTTCAAGCATTGCTGCGATGGTTTGTTCAAGGGCATCTAATGTGACAGCTTGCTTTTCACCAGTGTCTCGTCTTGCGAGCATCACCTGTCCTTTTTCGATGTCCTTTGGTCCTACTTCTACACGAAGCGGAATACCCTGCATTTCACACTCGTTGAATTTCCAACCTGGCTGTTTATCACTTACATCGATGTCAGCGCGTGAGATGCGGGCGAGTCGATCCTTTAATTCATAGGCATGATCGAGGACACCTTCTTTATGAGAAGCGATTGGCACGATACGCACTTGGGTTGGCGCAATATTTGGCGGGAGGACAAGCCCTCTGTCGTCGCCATGCACCATGATCATAGCGCCGATAATTCTTGTTGTGAAGCCCCATGAAGTCTGCTGGACATGCTCTAGTTTTCCTTCACGGTTTAAAAATTCAATGCCAAACGCCTTTGCAAATCCGTTCCCGAAGAAATGAGAAGTGGCAGTTTGGAGCGCTTTTCCATCATGCATCAAGCTTTCGACTGTATAGGTGAAGCGAGCGCCGGCGAATTTTTCCTTCTCTGTTTTTCTCCCTTTAATGACAGGAATGGCAAGGAGATCTTCGCAAAGAGAAGCATAAGTGTGAAGCATTCTTTCTGTTTCTTCAATCGCTTCTTGCTCAGTCTCATGGCACGTGTGTCCTTCCTGCCATAGGAATTCAAGGGTTCTAAGGAAGGGACGTGTTGTCTTTTCCCAGCGGACGACATTGGCCCATTGGTTATATAGCTTTGGTAAATCGCGGTAGGAATGAATAATGTTTTTATAATGCTCAGCGAACAGCACTTCAGAGGTTGGTCTGACGCAGAGCCTTTCTTGTAATTCGGATTCACCGCCATGTGTGACCCACGCCACTTCAGGAGCAAAGCCTTCGATATGATCCTTTTCCTGCTGCAGCAGGCTCTCTGGGATAAAGAGCGGCATATAGACATTCTCATGACCCGTTTCTTTAATCTGGCGGTCAAGTTCGTCGCGAATATTCTCCCAGATTTTAAAGCCGTACGGCTGAATGATCATACTGCCTCTCACGCTTGAATAATCGACGAGCCGCGCCTTTGTGACAACATCTGTATACCATTGGGCAAAGTCGTCTTCCATGCTTGTAATTTTCTCAACAAATTGTTTCTTTGACATTGCAGGTTCCTCCTTTTTAAAAAACAAAAAAGCTGTACTTTAAGTTAGGGACCATTCCTGGTGGTACCACCCTAATTTAAAGCACAGCTTTACACTCAATTCATGATAACGGTATGAACCGCTGTATGAAACAGAACTAAATCGGCAGGTTCACTTGAAGATGTCAGTAGGAACTTCTCAGCACCGTTCCCTCTCTGTTAAAGATCGATTCAAGCTACTATTCCAGATCTACGTTGATCCTTGTTCGTTGATTTTTCATCAGTTTACCTGTAAATGAAGGAGAAAGCAAGTTGTTCTGATTGCCTTTTTGGCGCCTTTTGCTTAAGGATTGGAATGGCAGTATTTTTCTATTTTTACAGCTTGCCAGTTATGTAAGCATATGCTACTATATTTGAAGAAAAAAATAGACTTGTATAACCTCAATAATATGGTTTGAGGGTTTCTACCAGGATCCGATAAATCCTGATTACAAAAGCGTGCTTTCCTTTTTTGTAATCAGGGTTTTTTTGTTTGTCTTCACCCTGTATCAAAAGTGAAAGCGATGATATAGAGAAGGGATGTTAGACATGAACTGGAGAGTATATTTATTAGCCGTTTCTACTTTTGCAGTAGGATTAGTTGAGCTTGTGGTCGGGGGCATTTTGCCAAGCCTTGCAGAGGATTTGAATGTGTCTCTGGCAACAGCGGGGCAGCTCATTACGGTATTTGCGATTGTGTATGCCATTTCAGCACCCGTGCTGCTGACTGCAACAGCCAAAATCGAACGAAAGCGTCTTTATTTAATCGCGTTATTGGTGTTTACATTAGGAAATGTGTTCACTTATTTTAGTTCGACCTTTGCCCTTGTGATGATCTCACGGGTATTGATCGCAATGAGCACAGCGCTTGTGGTGGTGTTATCTTTGACGATCACTGCCAAATTAGTGGAACCAGCGCATCGCGCGAAGGCTTTAGGGCTGATTTTTATAGGAATTAGTTCTTCACTTGTTCTCGGTGTACCGATCGGTATTTTTATTACAGAGAGCTTTGGCTGGAGAGTGATGTTTTTAGGAATCAGTATTCTTTCTGCCATATCGATGGTGCTGATCTATTTTCTATTGGAAAAAATGCCTGTTGAAAAAGTGACGCCTCTTAGAGAGCAGATTCGCTCTTTAGGGCATCCGAAAATTTTTAGTGCACACCTGATTAGTTTGTTTATGCTTGCAGGACATTATATGCTTTATTCTTATTTCACGCCATTTCTGATGGAAGTTCTGCATATGACCCCGTTTTGGATTAGTATTTGTTATTTGGTCTTCGGGCTTGCGTCTATAGGCGGGAATGGGTTTGGCGGCTGGCTGAGTGACAGACTGGGTTCAGGGAAAGCCATTTTGCTTGTGACAATAGCGTTTGCGGTTGTCATGTTTACCATTCCTTATACAGCGGGTGTGTTCGCGCTCTTTATGGTGATGGTTGTCCTTTGGGGTGCGCTCAGCTGGGCATTGACGCCTGCTTTGCAGAGCTATTTGATTCAAACAGATCCGGTCACGTCGGATATTCAGCAGAGCTTAAATACATCGGCCTTGCAAATCGGCATTTCGATTGGATCAGCGGTTGGCGGAGTCATGTTTACGATGACCGGTTCATCTGTTGATCTGGCTAAATTCGGTGCTGTGTTTGTACTGATTGCCTTTAGCTGTGCGGTGATTTCGCTTAAGAGACCGCCGCTTTATATGGATCGTCAGCATCATGCTGAATAGAAGACAAAGGGCTAAAATCAAGATCATTTTAGCCCTTTGTCAACAATCTATTGCTGCCTAAAGATAGGCAGCTTTTTTATGTTCATTTCAAATTCAAAATACCATTCTATTCAAAAACGGCCATTTCGCTGATTGGTTGGAAGCCGGCACGTTGGTAAATATTTTTGCCGTCCGCTGATGCTTGTAAGATGACACACTTTTGTTTATTCTCTGTCTGGGTTAGAAGGTAATGAAACATGTCACTGCCAAGTCCTTTTCCGCGGTGTTCTGCCCTTGTTATGACATCATAAATACCGTAGCTGTCGTTTGTCTCGAATAATAAGCCTGTTGTGACCGGCTTATGGTGTTCATATCCCACGAACATGCGGGCTTTTGAGTGTAATGCTTCAATCGAAAAACGCTGGAAATAAACTTCTAAGGCGGCGGCCTCAGTCGACCCTTTGAATAGTTCAATAAAGATATGTTTGTAATCAAAGAGTGTCTGCTCATCAAGTACTTCCTTGATTGTAAGTGATGAGGATGTGACTGGATCAATATCACCTGTATGCTCAAGCATCATGATGGTATTGCGTTCGACATCTTGAAGCTCATATTCCTTCAATAAGTCAGCCCAATCAGGATGGAGTAAATGGTGATCGATCCATGTGCTGAAGATGAGTTTCTGTGACCGCATGTGTTCAATGGCTGCTTTCACTTTTTTCGGATCTTGGATTTGAGCTGATGTGGGTAAGAGCAAATTGAACGTGTCAGTCGATATATGAGTATTGGATAGAACGAAATCGTCAGTTGCGAGAAAGGTTCCGTTCACAGCAGAAGAAAACAGGTGTATCTTTTCTTCTAATTGGCGGATGGCCATTTGTTGTTCGGGTTTCATTTAGCTCACCTTTTCATTATGATAAATTGGATGACATCCCCATGATTATAGCATGTGACAGGATGAGGGGAATCTAGTAAAAAAGTACATATTTAATTTTTGGGTCTGTTGACCTATTATTTTACTCACGTCGACATTTCTTTTGACTCCTTTCTTAATTATTAGTACCATTTTATTAACCAGTTAAGAGTGGAGGTTCAGATGGAAACAAAAGAGCAGATTGTATTAAAAGCGATTCAAGATCTGATTATGCATAGGGAAAAGAGACGGAATGATCCAACAGACCCACTGATTACCACGACTGATACACTCAAACAAGAATGGACACTCACACAGCTTCACATTTTATCCATGATTCAAGCCAATCCAAACGAATCAAATAATACATTTCTATCTCAACAACTGAAACTATCAAAGCCAGCAATTACAAAGGCCGTGAAAAAACTAATTGAAAAAGGCATGGTGGACTATTGTCACCGGCAAGGGGATAAGAAATCTGTCTATTATTCTTTGACAGAGGAAGGGCAGCAATTGGCTGCGCTGCATGATGAACTACATGATAAAGCAGTCATGTCTTATTTAGAATTTCTCCACCAGTTTCATGAGGATGAATTACAAGTCATTGAGCGCTTCTTAAAGGCTTGGAAAGAAAAGATATAGATAAAAAACCGAAACCATCGCACAAAAGGAGATGATGGTTTCGGTTTTTTTATGGTAAAATTAACATATATTAACGTTGTTCTTGGCCATGATGAAAGGGAGGGAGCTTCATTGGAGAAAGAAATGATAGAAAATTATAAAAAATACGCATTCATCATGCCATTCGTGGGATTGTTTGTCAGCTTGCTATTATTTGTTTACTTTTTTGGCATCACAGGAGTTGAAGGGTCAATTTGGGCTGCTGCTTTGTATTGTGCTCTGCCCTTTTTGGTTAATACGATATGTTTCTTGCCTGTATGTATTTATTTTAAAATCAGCAAAAAAAGTGAGGAACATACATGATTGTCGTCAGTGCTTGTCTTGCTGGGTTGAAGGTTCGTTATAATGGAAGCCATCGATTAGATCAGCGTATTGAAGAGCTTGTTCAAGAGGGAAAGGCAGTCACAGTTTGTCCTGAGCTGCTTGGCGGTTTGTCCACGCCAAGACCTCCCGCGGAAATCATTGGCGGAGACGGACATGATGTATTACAGGGTCTCGCCTCCGTGATTGATGTGCATGGAACTGATGTCACGGAGATGTATGTAAAAGGTGCGACGGCCACGCTGGAACAGGTTCAGTCTCTGAAAGCGACAGCAGTTGTGTTAAAAGAGTACAGCCCTTCCTGCGGCAGCCGGATGATTTATCGCGGTGATTTTAACGGCAGGACAAAAACTGGGGATGGTGTGACATCCGCCTTGCTAAAACAGCATGGGATTCGGGTTTTCTCTGAGGAGGATGATTGGATTTCGCTGTTTTGATAGGTGTGGTGAATAGAAGGAGGAGTTAGATTGAAAAAGTGGATAATTGGTTTAGTCGTCATTATTTTATTAGGAATTGGTCTTTATTTTATGATTAATGCAAAAACATACTCTTTTGATGATGTGGCCTCAATTGATCAAAACAAGGTGACTTCGATTCAAATTGAGCATGATAATGAGCGTGTTATGGTGGAAAAGAAAGAGGATATTCAAAAGCTACTGAAGGAATTTTCAGGTATGAAATTAAAGAAAACGAATGAGGTTAAAAAAGCCTCAAAAGAGTCTTATTGGATTAGAGTGTATGAGAACGAAAAAGAAATTTATGGATTTGTCTTTTATGATCAAAGCTTTTTAGAGATATATGATTTTTCTAAAACAAAAGATCGAACCAGCGAATATCAAATCGTTGACGCCAATCAAGTTGATATGGGAAAATATATCAAATAACTCAGTCAGAATGTCATGCATGATCAATAGAAAATTCGGGTATAGTGCTTGGTAAGTAAAAAGGAAGCGGAGGTTTGTTTGATGAGTGGATTAACAGATACAGTCACATTAGCAAACGGAGTAAAAATGCCGAAGCTAGGCTTTGGTGTATGGCAAGTAAAAGATGGAGATGAGGCTGTAAATGCCGTCAAAGACGCTCTTGAAGCGGGCTATCGCAGCATTGATACAGCAGCAGCCTATCAAAATGAAGAAGGGGTAGGCAAAGCCATTCAGCAATCAGGCATCTCTCGCGATGATCTATTCATTACGACGAAGGTCTGGAATAATGATCAAGGCTATGAATCAACACTCGAAGCCTTTGAAACAAGTATGAACAAGCTGGGGCTAGATGTATTAGACCTTTATTTAATTCATTGGCCTGTTGAAGGCAAATATAAAGAAACATGGAAAGCGCTAGAAAAACTATATAAGGATGGACGCGTTCGAGCGATCGGAGTGTGTAATTTCCATCAGCATCATTTAGAGGATTTATTGGAAGAGGCTGAAGTTGTGCCAATGGTGAATCAAATCGAGCTGCATCCGAAGCTGACGCAGGAGCCTTTACGAGACTACTGCAAATCGAAAGGAATTCATGTAGAGGCGTGGTCGCCATTAGGAAGCGGGAAGCTTCTAAACCATCCTGTTCTTCAGGATATCGCGAAAAAACATGACAAGTCAGTAGCGCAAGTGATTCTTCGCTGGGACTTACAGCACGGCATTATCACCATTCCAAAATCTGTGACGAAGAGCCGAATCATCGAAAACACACAAGTCTTCGATTTCGAGCTGTCCACACATGAGATGGGTGTCATTGATCAGCTCAATGAAGATGAGCGCACAGGTCCAGATCCAGATAACTTTGATTTTTAATCGAAAGAAAAGCACAGGTGCGATGCCTGTGCTTTTTTATTTGCCTTCATGTGTGGACAGTTTTTGGGGTTGAAAGGTCTCAATGATTTGAATGGCGTCGATAATCTTTTCTTTAGCATAGTCTCCAATCAAACAAAAGGTTTCATCTTTACGTGCAGCATGGTTTGCCACTGTAAGTGCCGCCTCGTCCAGCTGAGTTGTAATACCAAGATCGCGCATATTTTTAGGTAATCCAAGTGTTTGGTAGAGTTCAAGTAATTCCTCTACCTCGGACATTCGGTTTTCTGCAGCAAGCTGGACAAGGATGCCATAAGCCACTTTTTGTCCATGTAACACATGATGCGTTTCTTCAATAAATGTCAATCCATTATGAACGGCATGGGCTCCTGCCATTCTTCCATAACGTCCCCCATAGCCTCCGACTGTTCCGGCTAACGTAATAATCGTATCTGTCACATCTGCAAATGCTTGTGAAAGCTGACCTGTTTTTAAGCTGTTGACCGCTTCTTCACTATGAGAAAGAAGAATGTCTCGAACATATACCGCCTGCTTTAGTGCAGCATGCACCATGAGCGGCAAGACGCCTTTTGTGTTACGAATAATCGCTTCCGCTTCATACCATTTTGCCAGTGTATCACCAATTCCGCTTTGAAGGTAGGAAAGAGGAGAGGAAAGCAAAAAAGTATGGTCAATTACGGTGAGGTAGCTGGATCGTTTATGATAATCGACTCTCATGAAATTGCCCTTATCATCATAAATGACGCTGAGTGGTGTAGAAGCAGCACAGGTGCCGGGAATCGTTGGTACCATGATAACTTCGATTTGAAGAGCGTCTGCAACTGATTTGGCGGTATCTAAAATCGTTCCGCCTCCGATGCCGATAATCACATCTGACCCGTTAAGCTCTTCTGCGATCCGTGTGACCGCATTGGGTGAACTGTATCCTTTGTGCTGAATGACAGGCCACTCGGTCGGCAGCTTTGTGTATTGTGAAAAAGCTTGGTATGAATCATACCCTGTCACCACAGCAGGTGACTGAAACGCAGATACAAGGGAATCTAGTTCATGATATATTCCCTTTTGAGAAATAAATTGGTTAGGACCACTTCTGACAATATCTTCTGGCTGGATCATGGATCATCATTGCTCCTTTACTACATCATATTATTCATAAATCATCTCATTTTACAGAAAGTTCTGTCAAATAAATATGAGAAGAAAGGCCCTTCCGTTTTATGGAATTAAGCCGCCGACATTGCCTTTAGGTATGTATTTCCTGTATGATAAAGAATGGTATGTTTTGATTAAATTTAAGAGGTGTTTATATAGATGGAAAAACAATATCGCGTTTTACTTTACTATCAATATGTCCCCATTGAGGATCCAGAGACGTTTACAGCAGAGCATTTAGCATTCTGTAAGGAGCTTGGTTTGTTAGGCCGTATTCTTGTGTCAGCAGAAGGCTTGAACGGAACGGTTTCTGGAACCATTGAGCAAACGGACAAGTACATGCAAGCGTTAAAAGAAGATCCACGCTTTGCGTCTATGCCGATCAAAATTGACGAAGCAGATGGTCATGCATTTAAGAAAATGCACGTCCGCCATCGGAATGAATTAGTGAACCTTAGCCTTGAGGATGACGTGAATCCGTTAGAATTAACAGGGAAACATCTTAGCCCGGTCGAATTTTACGAGCAAATGCAATCACCTGATACTGTTGTGATTGATGCACGTAATGATTACGAGTTTGATGTGGGTCACTTCAGAGGGGCAGTCCGTCCTGATATTGAGACATTCCGTGAATTACCTGAGTGGATTCGTGACAATAAAGAGATTCTTGAAGGGAAAAAAATCCTGACTTATTGCACAGGCGGCGTACGCTGTGAAAAATTCTCCGGCTGGTTAAAGCGTGAAGGCTTTGAAGATGTCTCTCAGCTTGACGGTGGAATTGTCACTTACGGAAAAGACCCAGAAGTACAAGGAAAGCTATGGGACGGTCAATGCTATGTGTTTGATAATCGCTTAACAGTACCAGTGAATCAAACAGAGCATGTGGTTGTCGGAAAAGATTTCTTCACTGGTGAGCCTTGCGAGCGTTATGTGAACTGTGCGAACCCTGCATGTAACCGCAAGATGATTGCCACTGAAGAGAGTGAGCATAAGTATATGCGCAGCTGCAGTCATGAATGCCGCACAAGCGAACGGAACCTGTATGTGAAACAGCACAATTTATCTGAAGAGGAAGTTCAAGAAAGACTAGCTGTCATTGAAAAAGAACAAGCGATTTCACAAGGATAGAGGGAACCCCCTCTATCCTTTTTTTCTATACATGGCGGGGTTTAGAAGGGAGAGGAAGTCATTTCCTCTATCTTTTTTGTTTTGTTTTTTTCAAAATAAGGGTAAAGGTAGTTATTCAGTCTAATAGATTGAACAGTTGAAAAAGCGCTTTCTTTTGAAATAAGCATGTTCGACTATTTCAGAAAATGAAGAATTGAGAGATAATATAACAGGCGAAAAAATGAACAAGGGTAAAGGTTCATTAGAAGAAATATTTGCCAGTAAAATGAAGAGTGAGCTGCTTTGAAAGAGAGATGCTTGCTTGACACATGCTCTGTATTTTAATCGAAAGGTGTTATGAACATGAATCATTTGCATCGTAGGATGGGAACTTTCGCTTTAATGATGGTAGGTCTTGGCTCAATCATTGGTTCAGGATGGCTCTTCGGTGCTTGGCGAGCGGCTCAAATCGCCGGCCCTGCTGCTATTTTATCCTGGCTGATTGGGATGGTTGTGATTTTATTTATCGCTTTGTCTTATAGTGAACTCGGATCGATGTTTCCAGAGGCAGGCGGAATGGTGAAATATACGCAATATTCACACGGATCTTTTATTGGGTTTATTGCAGCTTGGGCGAACTGGATCGCCATTGTTTCTGTCATTCCTGTTGAGGCCGTTGCTTCTGTCCAGTACATGAGCTCGTGGCCTTGGGAGTGGGCAAAGTGGACAACCCATTTGGTTACAAAAGGGGTGTTGACGACAGAAGGGCTTATGGTTGCCAGTGTGCTTCTTGTGATTTACTTTCTGCTAAATTATTGGACAGTTGGGTTATTTTCAAAAGCGAATACATTCATTACCGTGTTTAAAATTGTCATTCCAGGATTAACAATTGGTGCGCTCTTATTCGTAGGTTTTCATAGTGAGAATTTTACTTCTGGAACAAGTATTGCCCCTAACGGCTGGGCGAGTGTGCTGACGGCTGTTGCGACATCAGGGATTGTGTTTGCCTTCAATGGCTTCCAAAGCCCGATTAATATGGCCGGTGAGGCAAAAAATCCAGGCCGGTCGATTCCAATCGCCATTGTCGGATCGATTTTTATTGCAACTGTGATTTATGTCCTTTTACAAGTCGCCTTTATCGGTGCTGTTGATCCATCTATGATTGTGAATGGATGGGGCCATTTGAATTTCAACTCGCCATTTGCGGACCTTGCCATTGCACTTGGGATTAACTGGCTTGTTCTGATTTTATATGCGGATGCATTTGTGTCACCTTCTGGTACAGGCATTACGTATACCGCAACGACGTCTCGTATGATTTATGGAATGGAAAAAAACAAATACATGCCAAGTGTGCTTGGCCGTCTGCACCCTATTTACGGCGTGCCTCGTCCAGCAATGTTTTTTAACTTAGCCGTATCGTTTATCTTTCTGTTTTTATTTAGAGGCTGGGGTGTGCTTGCTGAAATTATCTCTGTCGCAACGCTCATTTCTTATTTGACTGGACCAGTGACCGTCATGACGCTGAGAAAGACAGGGACAGATTTATATCGACCGCTTCGAATAAAAGGACTCAGCATCATTGCTCCTCTCGGTTTTGTCTTTGCCTCATTGACGCTGTATTGGGCAAGATGGCCGTTAACAGGTCAAGTGCTGTTCATTATTCTCATTGGTCTCCCTATCTATTTTTACTATCAAGCAAAAGCGAAGTGGAAAGGCTTCGGCCGCAACTTTAAGGCGGGTGCTTGGATGGTTGTGTACCTGCTTGTGATGATGACGATTTCCTGCCTTGGCAGTGACAAATTCGGGGGTTATAACGTCATTCATTATGGCTGGGACATGGCACTGATTACAGTGGTTGCTCTGCTATTTTATATGTGGGCACTCAAAAGTGGATATGAAACAGAATTTTTAGAAGATGCGAAAAAAATTAATGATGAGCTGCGTGCTTCTCAGAAAGAAGCTGCGGCAACCAAAGAATAAAGAAACGGCTGCCTGAACATTGCGGGCAGCCATTTTTATTTGGATGAATGATGCATCACATGCTGCTTCAGCCAAGTGGTGACGCCGCGCAAAACGGCAGCTGTGACAAGTGAAATGAGCACATATCTCCAAAGCTGACCTAAGCCTTGTCCACTCAGCCAGAACACGATGCCTAGAATGATGAGGGTGAACATAAGCAAGAATAAAAATGATGCAGACCAGAAAAAAGCCTTCATAGAAGGTCACCTCCTCTGGAGTAATGTATGCAGGCTGATGCACGATCAGACCAGTAATGATGAGGTAGAATAATTTATGAATTATATTGCAAAAGTCAGATAAAAACACCAAGTGATTTGACAGTTGTGTTAAGATGAGAGCATATTTTGAGTAAAGTTGTTGGTGATAGACGGAGGTGTTTGGAAATGCAGATTCAAAAGGTTCTAAACAATAATGTCATTAGTGTCATAGATGAACAAGGGAAAGAAATCGTCGTCATGGGCAGAGGCATCGCTTTCAAGCGACGTCCCGGCGACCCGGTGGACGAAGCGTTAATTGATAAAGTCTTCCGCCTAGAGGATCATTCCGTTCACGAGCGGATGAAAATGCTGCTTCAAGAGGTTCCGTATGATGTGGTCAAGGTGACGGAGGAAATGATCCAATATGCACATACAAAGCTGAACAGAAGATTAAACGAAAGTCTGCATGTATCGCTAGCAGACCATATTCATTACGCCATCGAGCGGTTGAAGAAAAATCATCTGATTGAGAATTCTCTGATTTGGGAGATTAAACGCTTATACAAAGATGAATTTCTTGTCGCAAAGGACTGTCTTGAGATGATTGAAGAGCGTCTTCATATTGAACTGCCTGAGGATGAAGCAGGTTTTATTGCGATGCATATCATCAACGCAGAGCTCAATGAGGATATGAATACGACTGTCAATATCACAAAGGAAGTCAATGCCATTCTCACCATTGTGAAATATCATCTCAACATGGAATTTGATGAAGACTCACTCAACTTTTATCGTTTTCTCACGCATTTGCGCTTTTTCGTCCAGCGTCTGATCAATGAAACACTGCTTGTCAGCGAAGATCAGGACTTATATCAGCTGATTAAAGTGAAATATCCGAAAGCATACGATTGCGCAAAGAAAATCGCAGAATATGTCTATCAAACCTATCACCGAGATCTCACATCAGAGGAGATGCTGTATCTATCAATTCATTTGAATCGACTGATCAAACGAGAAAAATAATGATAGATTTTAAAAGAAAGCGTTGACATGAGAAAAGGTGAGTGGTACTATTTGCTCATAAACATAAAAGAATACGGTTTCACAATGATCGTCTTAGAGGATTGTGACTGTTCGGCAGGCAAAACCTAAACGTTCACTAAAAAAGCGCAACAGCAAGCTGCGACTATTTTTGGTGCCCGTTTAGGTTTTTATTTTGCCCAAAAACGTATTTTTTTCAAAAAAAGGGGGTTTTTGTATGAGTCATCGTCAATTAGCAGAAGACATTATCAAACACATTGGCACAGAGAAAAACGTTCATTCATTGGTGCATTGCGCTACAAGACTTCGCTTCACTTTAAATGACAGATCAAAAGCAGATAAAGCGGCCATTGAAAAATTAAATGGTGTCGTCACAGTCATGGAAAGCGGCGGCCAGTTTCAAGTGGTCATTGGCAATACCGTACCAGAGGTTTATCGAGAAATTGGAGAGTTTACGAATCTATTAGAGGATTCCTCTGCTTCATCTGCAAAATCAGGTGAAGAGAGCACAAGCCTTTTCGGAAAATTCGTCGACATTGTATCGGGGATTTTCACACCACTTCTCGGTGTCATGGCGGGTGCAGGTATTTTAAAAGGTCTATTAGGTATTTGTATCAATGCGAAATGGTTATCTCCTGAAGATACGTCGTATCAAATTTTATTTGCTGCGTCTGACAGCTTGTTCTACTTCCTGCCATTATTGCTCGCATTCACTTCTGCCAGAAAGTTTAAAGCGAATCCGTTTGTCGCTGTGACGATTGCAGGTGCACTGATTTACCCAACCATTCAGGAATTGTCAAAAGGCGGCGGAGATGTGACCTTCTTCGGAATTCCAGTCGTCTTAATGTCTTATACATCGACGGTCATCCCAATCATTTTGGCAGTGTTTGTCATGGGATATATCGAACGTTTCTTTAACAAAGTCATTCATGAAAGTGTCAAAAACTTTATTACACCACTCATTTTACTTGTCACGGTTGTTCCGCTGACACTCATCGTATTCGGACCATTTGGTGTGTATGCAGGGAACGGCATCGCAGCTGTTTTACTAAAAGTATTCTCCTTTAGTCCTACACTTGCAGGTGCTTTAATTGCGATGGCTTGGCAGATTCTTGTCATCTTCGGTATCCATTGGGGACTTGTGCCAGTGATTTTAAATAATATCGCAGTCCATGGGAAAGATCATATCAAGCCGGCTACTGCGCCAGCGGTCTTCTCACAAGCCGGAGCTTCCATCGGTGTTATGCTGAAAACAAAGAATAAAAAACTGAAATCATTGGCTGGATCAACAGCAGTTTCTGCCGTGTTTGGGATCACAGAGCCAGCTGTATACGGGGTCACGCTTCGTTTGAAAAAACCATTTATTGCAGCTGTTATCTCTGCCGGCGTCGGCGGTGCGATCATCGGTTATTCACAAAGTATTGCGATTGCGTCAGGTCTTCCAAGTTTACTGACACTTCCGATTTTCTACGGTCAAGGCTTTACAGGGTTCATTATCGGAATCTCGGTCTCGTTCGTCCTTTCTATCATCCTAACCTATTTAATTGGGTTTAAAGATCCGGTAGATGAAGATGAAACGCCGGCAGCCGCTCCTGCACCGGCAATTGAAAACGAACATGGGGTCAAAACAGCTCATGTGAAAAGTCCTTTAAAAGGCGAGGTCATCAAGCTGGAGGAAGTGCAGGATAAAGCATTCTCATCTGGTGCACTAGGAAAGGGCGCAGCCATCATTCCATCAGAAGGAAAGCTGTTTGCACCAGTATCAGGAGTTGTGACAACGGTGTTCCCAACGGGACATGCGTATGGTCTAACCTCTGAAAGCGGAGCAGAAGTACTCATTCACATTGGACTGGATACCGTACAATTAGGCGGAAAGCATTTTACCCCGAAGGTTGTCCAAGGGCAAACCATCACAGAAGGCGAACTGCTTGCTGAGTTTGACATCGAAGCTATCCAAGCTTCAGGCTTGTCAGTCACAACACCCGTTATTATTACCAATTCAGGTGAGTTTAGCGATATCATTGAAACAGAAGAGAAACAAATCACACCAGGACAATCATTTTTACATCTAGTTTAATCAAGAGGAGGAAGAAATCATGAGATATTCAACACTAGCATCATTTCCAAAAGACTTTTTCTGGGGCGGATCTACTTCCGCCTATCAGGTAGAGGGTGCGTGGAACGAGGATGGCAAGGGGCCTTCTGTCATTGACATGAGAGCCAGTTATCCTGAAGGCACAACGGATTTTAAAGTCGCAAGCGATCACTATCACCGCTATAAAGAGGACGTGAAGATGTTTGCAGAAATGGGTTTGAAGGCTTACCGCTTTTCCATTGCGTGGACACGGATCATTCCAGATGGAGATGGGGAGATCAATCAAAAGGGGATTGAATTCTATCATTCTCTCATCGATGAATTGCGCCGCTATGACATTGAACCAATCGTGACAATGTATCATTTTGATCTGCCTCATGCGCTTCAAGTAAAGGGCGGGTGGTCTAACCGCGGGACAGTGGATGCGTTTGAACGCTATGCAGAGGTGCTATTCAAGGAGTATGGTCAGAAGGTGAAATATTGGCTGACCATTAATGAACAAAACATGATGATCTTACATGGATCAGCGCTTGGTACACTTGATCCAAATTTAGAAAATCCAAAAAAAGAACTGTATCAGCAGAATCACCATATGCTCGTTGCACAGGCAAAAGCCATGACGCTCTGTCATCAAATGCTGCCTGAAGCGAAAATTGGACCAGCACCAAACATCGCGCTCATTTATCCGGCTTCTCCAAAGCCTGAAGATGTGCTTGCTGCGGCGAATTACAATGCGATCCGCAACTGGCTTTATCTTGATATGGCGGTGTTCGGGCGTTATAACAACCTTGCTTGGGCGTACATGAAAGAAAAAGACATTCTTCCTCTCATCGAAGATGGAGATATGGATATTTTGAAAAGCGCGAAACCAGACTTTATTGCCTTTAACTACTACACCTCTCAAACGGTTGAAGCGAGTAAAGGAGATGGCAACGACGAATTTGCACGCGGCGGAGATCAGCATTTGAAATCCGGTGAAGATGGCGTCTACAAAGGCGGCAACAACCCATTCTTAAGCAAAAATGCGTTTGGCTGGGAGATTGACCCTGTCGGTTTCCGTTCAACGATGCGCGAGATTTATGACCGCTATCAGCTGCCGCTTATTATCACGGAAAACGGATTGGGTGCTTTCGACAAGTTAGAAGAAGATGGTTCAATCCAAGATGATTATCGAATTGATTATTTAGAAAAGCATATTGAACAAATCAAATGGGCGATCACAGATGGCGTCGAGGTATTCGGTTACTGCCCGTGGTCAGCTATCGACTTAATCAGCACACACCAAGGATGCTCCAAGCGCTACGGGTTCATCTACGTCAATCGTGACGAATTTGACCTAAAAGACCTCAAAAGAATTCGCAAAAAGAGCTCTTATTGGTATGAAACCTTGATTCAACAAAATGGAGACAACATCGGGAAGTAACATATGAAAAAGCCAATCACCTTATGCGGGTGGCTGGCTTTTTTTTCGTTCACTTTATTGGCAAGATCATATTGAAATGATAGCTGATTTTAACAGCCTAATAAACTGTTTTCTTTTATAATCCGAAGAATATCACAATCCATTTCGCTGTTTAGAATGCTACATCAGTTGGTAGACCCAGGCAGCTTGTATTTTTAGTTTGGGCTTCTTTAGATTGTGGTGGGAATATCTTGCCCCATTGTTTAGGATTATGCATTTCGGCTTGTGTCATTTGTCTACCACAGAAATTTTCACCAAAACGAAGTTCTAAAAAATAAAAAAATGATTGCGGACACCGCAACCAAAAAAGGAATTTTCTTAAATCTATCTTAAATCCATTGATACACTCATTTTAATTTGATAACCTTGATTTTGGAATTTAATACAAAAGGAGGAAATGTAAAGAAAATGTTCAAAAAAACACTTTTAATCCTAATTACCCTAGCTCTTGTCATGTCAATATGGACTCCATTTTCATCAGAAGCATCAGCGGAAACACACTTTATCAATTCACAAGAATTAGAAGCATTAGTAACACCAACAGTTCTACAGAATGAACAAGCTACCAAAGAATTAGACGAACTTGAAATGAAAATGGAAGAATACATAGAAAACCTTCCATTTACAGAAAAAGAATTCGAAAACATGTCAGAGTCAGAACAAAATAAATTGATAGATCAATATTTCAACAATGAAGAATTTTTATCTTTAGAAAACCGAATGACACAACTTGACTCCAAAAGTAATCAGAGTGAAATCACAACACAAGCACTACCAGTATTCTTCGTACCAATCGCAATGACCGTAGGAAGAGTTGCTTTGTGGGCCATAAGATCAAAAGGCGCAAAAGTTGCACTGAAGTATTTGAAAAACAGAATAAAAGGTTTTGGGAAGAACTATCATATCGATTGGTATGTAAAAAATAGAAAAGGAAAAGTCGAGAGTCTCGTAAAAGTGTTCCATAAAAAAGGAAAAAAGAAAATACGAGTATTTGCAGTTGATAACGGAGTCATACCACTAAAACCAGGGTCATCAAACTGGTACTGGCATTTTCATGTAGCTCCAAAAATTCAAATACACCATGCTCTTAGAGCATCAGTACCAAGTAAACACAAAGCTGTAAAAGGTAGAACAATACTCCACTAAAAAAGAGAAGGCCTTTTATAAGGGCTTCTCTTTTTTAGCATCGTAATCTTTAATAATTTCAATTGGATCAATTGCATCATCATCTTGTACATATTGCTCTACATATGGAGTCATCAACTTCTCAAACTGATTTTCATCATCCACTAAAGCAATACAAGTTTCATAACCCTCAAAATCAGATGGATATAAATGTGCAACAGCACTACCAGTTTTTAAAGCCTGATCTATCGCATTTTTTAATTCCAATAAACCCTTCCTGTTTCCTAAAATCAATGCTTCTCTATGATGAGTTTCTTGAGCATATATATTACACATCTCTAAAATATCATCATCATCCACTTGAATAGACATACAAAAAGCACCTCCAAAGTAAAATTTAGTCAATTATATAATTATTGATGCCAACATGCCAAGACCTCAAACGTCTCATTGGCTACTTTATCCTCATCTTCTTTAATCCTGATCAGATCTTCTTTATGGCCTCTCAGCTTTTTATCTCTTTCAAGAAGACTGCTTTGTATGTATTCTTGCTGTTTTTCAACTTGCTGGAGTTTACAAATAACATCTAACTCTCTACTATCATTATACCCCGAATTTATTGAAATTTATAGACTGTTTCTCGCCCATATCTAGCCGTATACTGTTATACGCAAGTCAAAAATGATAAGGGGTGTGGCTGTATGAATGACAAACAAAAGGTGTTAGATCCTGGGCCATTTTTTCATGGGACAAAAGCGGAATTGAAGATTGGGGATCTGCTTGAACCGCTGCATTTATCCAATTATCAGGATAAAAAATCGAACCATATTTATTTCACCGGAACACTAAACGCAGCCAAATGGGGTGCTGAATTAGCTAGGTCTGATGCAAAAGAAAGAATTTATATTGTAGAACCGTTAGGCGAGTTTGAAAATGATCCAAATGTGACGGAAAAAAGATTTCCCGGCAACCCAACACGTTCTTATCGATCGAAATCTCCGTTGAAAATAGTCGCAGAATTAGGTTCATGGGAAAGACATTCCGATGAAGAAATCAATCATATGCTAAGCTCCTTAAAAAAATTAAGTGAAGAAGGAAAAAATATCATCTACGATTGATGTTACGTATATCTAAATAACACAAAAGCCGCCTCATGAACTGGGCGGCCTTTTATTTGATCTTAATGGAACAACGCATCCATCAGCTCATCAAATGTTTTGGCTTGCTTGAGGGCGCGAATGCGGTCTGGATTGTCTAGTAAATCGACGGCCTGTTCAAAGAATTGGTTCATGCAGGCAGCGTCATCCTTATGAATCGCTAGTAAAAAGACAATTGATACTTGGTCTCCCTGCCAGTCAATCGGTTGTTTTAAGTGTGCGATGGCTACAGAGGAAGTCCCTTCATTTGTGATGAGCGGATGCGGCATTGCAATACCGCTGCCAAGATAGGTAGACGACATTTGCTCCCGCTCAAGCACCGAGGACCGAAAAGAAGACGATACTAGCTGATGCGCCTCCAAACGGCTGCATAATATATCTAATACCTCATCCTTGCTGCTTAGGTCAGCATTCATTAAAGTCAATCGCTCTTGAAAAAATGCCATCAGCTCTTTTGAGGGTGCCTCGTGTCCATTTAATAAATGAATGACTTCATTCACACGCTGTATATCATGCTGTTCAAAAAAGGCACTGACTTGAATGACTGGTTTCCCCTTTGATGTGAGTGGAACGGTTGTGATGATGACGTCACACGGCAAAGAGGAGCTCATGAGATAATCCTGATAGGAATAGAGCTCAACGATGTCAAGCTCGTGCTGAAAGGCTGACTTCAATTTAATTTCAAGGAGCCTTGCCGTCCCTAGTCCAGACCCGCACACGATAATGGCTTTCTTTTTTTGCGAGGTGTCGAGCTGACTTCTTTCAAATGAAGCAGCGATATGCAAGGCAACATATGCGGCCTCGTCTTCATTTGGTGTACGCACCAGCTGTAAGGCATTGAGTCCGCTGACAGCCAAATCAAACGGGTAAGGATAGGACGCTTTGATCTCATGCAAAAGCGGATTTTGTAAGGATACGCCATATTGGATTCGATTTAATAGCGGCTTCATATGAAGCATCAAGTCTTGCTGCAGAATGCTGTCATCAGCAAAACGATGGCCGCTTGTTTTTTCAATGTGCTGTAGAAAGACTGTAACCGCCTGTTGAACTTCCACTGTCGTTTGATGCTGGGCGGCTTCTTTCCACGTTTGATTTGCCAATAGATGCATGACTAAGTAATCTGTTTCATCCTCTGATAAGGTCACATAAAAAGTGTCACTCACCTGCTGTATGATTTTTTGTGCAATTCTCATTAAAACTGGTGATCTTTGTGTGCGGACAGTACTAGCGGATACCCGCTGGTTTTTTCGTGTTTGCTGAATCGCAATGGCTAAGTGAATGACTAAATTTTTTAAGGCAATGTCTTTAATGAGCAATGACTCTTGATGCAGGTTCGTCAACACAATAGATCGAATGGTTTCAAGAGATATATCAGGAAAATGGATTTGCTCCCGCTCAGTGATATGAGAGAGAGCAGGCTCTTCTTCAAGAAGTAAGTCTGCATAGCACGTTCTTTTTTGCAGCTCGTCTCCTTCAATTTTTAAGCCAAATCCAGGCTTTGATACAAGGGTCATGCCGTAACGGGCTAACATCTCTCGTCCTTTTTTCAAATCACTGCTGACCGTCATGCGGCTGATAAACAGTTCTTCAGCCAGCTGGTCAATTTTTAAGTAATCTGATTGAAGCAGCAGCTTTCTCATCATAAATCGTACACGCTCTTCTGGCATGACGGGGACAAGAGAGCGGGCAGGAAGTTTTTGTTGATGAAGCCAAAGTAAGAAAGCGTCTTGGTCACTCGTTAAAAGAGTATATCCCTTTCCGCGAATCGTTTTAATCATGGCTCCAGCTTCCTTTAAATACTCATTTGCTTCCTTGATTAAATTGCGGATAGAGCGGTCAGATAAGCGAAAAGAGGCAGTGAGCTCCTCCAGCTTCACGAACCCCTTCGTTTCAAATAGCCGCTGAATCAGCTGATAGGTTCGAGGATCTGCCGTCATCATCATTGCGCGGCTCCTTGCGCCTGTAAGGCATCCGTTCCAAGAGCGATGGCGCCCATTAAACCAGATAATCCATCAAAGGATGGTTTTGTGATAATTTCATGTAAAGGCTTTGGCAGCTGCAAATAGCCGCGAAGCCGCTTGTCTGTTTCATCAAGAATAAGTGGCAGCATAGCTGGCTGTTTCATCACGCCTCCACCTAAAATGATGCGTTCTGGTGAAAGGGTGAGCAGCAGGTTAGCAGTCATCTGCCCGAGATAGTAAGCATGAAGTGACCAGGCAGGATGATCCTCTGGCAGCATGGGTGCCAGTGTATGATAGCGTCCTTCTATGGCAGGTCCAGATGCCAGTCCCTCTAAACAATCATGATGTATAGGGCAGCAGCCTCCGTATGTGTCATTAGGATGCCGCTGAACGGTGATATGACCCATTTCTGGATGCAGCAATCCGTGAATAAGGCGATGTTCAATATAGGCACCTCCGCCTATTCCAGTCCCAACAGTAATATAGACCAAGGAGGCAGGTTTTTCTGCTTCAGTTGAAAAACGAGCTTCTCCGAGTGCTGCACAGTTCACATCGGTATCAAGCTTCATCGGGATCCCGAGGGCTTGTTTTAAGGTAGAGAGGAAAGGGAATTGGCGCCAGGCCGTTTTTGGTGTGTCTAAAATCGTCCCATAGCTTGTGCTTTGCTCTTTCACATCGACAGGACCGAATGCCCCAATTCCAATTGCATCAACACGATTCTTTGTAAAGTAATCGATCACTTGCCGGCATGTTTCATCTGGATTCCCTGTTGCAAAGGAAGTCATGTGTTCAATCGTTCCGTCTGTTGTTCCGTAGCCGCAGACAAATTTCGTTCCGCCTGCTTCAATGCCTCCAATTCGCATGATCAATGCCCTCCATTAAAGAGGGGCGGAATCCAATGGATCCCGCCCCTACATGTTCATTTTTTCTTTACAATGTAGGTTTGTACCTGACAAGGTGTAAGGGGTTCAATGTGTAATGATCCATGTTGTGCTTTGAGTATCTGTCCTTCAGGTGTTTCTCCTAAATTCGCTGTTTCTCCGTGTTGTAGAGATGAACTATTGATTGAAGCGGCTGTTTGACGCGTTAAATATGGATTGAAGAGACGAATGACAATGCCTGTTCCATGCTCCTCTTTTTTCAGAGCGCTTAGAATGGCTCCATCTGTCTCGATGTCAAGCAGGCTATAAGTAGATTGTAAGTCTTCTTTTTCATCTCGGAAAGAGAAAATTAAACGACCGTTTAAAAAATCTGCGCGCTCATAGCATTGAACAGGGGTGGTATACCGTTTGGCAAGCTGCGCTAAGTGTCCCTCGCTGACTGCATCCTTGCTATAGTGCATACCAAATGAGAATGACAATGCACCTTGCAGCTGAGCGTCAGGTGTTTCCACAATTTTTTCCCCAGATGCGCGTCCTGGACGATAAAGGAGATTTTCTTTCCCCATTTTTCCGAAACAGCGGAAGAGCGTATACGCAATCGTTGTGTAACCTTCTCCTGTGATTTGGTATTCTCTCACGCAGTCGGTCAACAGTGCGGCACCATATGCTTGATCACGAAGTGCGACAAAGGATTGCATCGGTTCAATGGTGATCGGTTTTTCTTCCCAATGTTCATTGTTCCACCATTCAAGCTCTTGCGTGAGCTCTGTTGGGCGTTCGATTGTACCAAACTGTTGATCGCTTAGTGATACGTTTGATGCGATGCCTGTATCAAAAAGAACACGAAGGCGATGATCCAATGCATGGTTATCGACATCTACATGAAAACGGATGACAGCATCGTCTTTGTTTAATGCCACCTTCGCTGTGATCGGCAGTGAAGTCGCAGCCGATTGCTGAGAGCGCGCCTCTAGGTCATAAGGGACAGTGAGCTGAAGCTTGATGGTCAGCTCCTCTTGCAGACCGCTTTTAGACACTGAGATGTCCGCTGATGAAAGATCTTTTGATGACACATACAGATCCTCACGCGGTGGTGAATAGTTGTAAGAATCCCCATCGTCTCCGTTGTCTTCAAAGATCATTTGCTCAGAGAAGGTCTTGCCTGTTTGTTTGTCTGTGATGTTCAGTGATCCGTTGTCATTTGCCGCAATGCGGTAATGCTTATTTTCGATCACGCGTCCTTCTGTTTGTTCCCACACAGATTCGCTTGATTCATCGAAGACCATGCTCACTTGTGTATAGCCTACTGACGGTAAGTCGATGGCTTCAATCAGCAGCACGGCTTTCCATACTTGCTTTGGCATGTACACTTCTTTACTTGGGTTAAGAGAAATTTGCTGTGCCAGCACATAATCTGTGACATCGGTTTTGCTTTTCACGGTGTACTGAAGCGTTCGTCCATTTGCATCCTTTAGCGTAAATGGACGTTCCGTGATAAAGGTCTCGACTTCAATAACTTCAGAACGCTTTGAAGGCAGTGTATTGAACAACGTGAACGTGATTTCCTGCTCTGTTTGCAGTCGAATAGTGATGAGACGCATGTGCAAGTCCACTAGATTCTCGGCGATTTCCTTTGCCTGCTTGTAGCGGAAGAAGACATCTTGGTTTGTCGTGTCACTATTACAGCCGCCAATGCTGTCATGCGCTGCATTTTCAAACATAAGGTACCAAATATCGCGAACCGTATCATGCGGATAGTCGTGTCCAAGCGAATAGCTGATCGTTAGGATAGGCTCCATCACATTCACGAGATAGTTTTCGATTTGATTGTTTAAGATTTTTAAATCCGCTCGTGTTGAAAAGATCGATTTGTGAATCCGCATATGCTTCGCGTGAATAAGCTCTCCCTGTAACGTCTCAAAAGATGTCCGCTCTTTTTTCACGGCTGCAATATAATCTTCTAAACTACTGATTTGATAGTGATGCTCGTCAAGCTCATTGGCTTTTTCTAATAAGTCAGGCAGGTTTTTACGGATCGGTGCCTGGTCAAAGCCATTTGGGAAATAGACATTCTTTGTGGTGGCCTTTGCTTGCAGCGCACCAATTTTTTCAGATAAAAAGGCTTGTAAGTCCTCATCCTTCTCAGGAATATTCCCGCCGTAGTAGTAGCCAAATGGCAGGTTCACAGCAAAGACTTCACTGCCGTCAGCGCCGCGCCAATTGAATTCAGTATGATTCGTCATATGGTCAGAAACACCACGCCAAAATGCTGTATCGACAATGCCGAAGCCGCGATAAATTTGAGGCATTTGTGCCGATTGACCGAAGGAATCAGGGACATAGCCGACTTTCATCACGTGGCCGAACTGCTGACAGCGTTCAATCCCATATTGCAGGTTACGCACAATCGATTCACCTGAAATGACGAGCTGGTCGGTTTGGGTATACCATGGGCCGATGATGAGACGTTTCGCTGTGACGAGCTTCTTGATTCGATTCTCATCCTCTGGACGCCATTTTAAATAATCATCTAATAAGGAAGCCTGGGCATCGAGCATGAAGTAATGGAACCTTTCATCTGTTTCAAGGGTATCTAAAATGTCCATTACGCTTTTCATTAAGTAGATACGGGAGCGGGAGGTGGTGAAATACCATTCCCGGTCCCAGTGAGTATGTGGAATCACATGTACATTGACAGTCATTGATCAACGACACCTTTCTTCGTTCAAATTATCCTTCTAGCACAAGGTCAAAATCGTCTTCTTCTTTCTGCTTCTGATCATGTTCCGGCGTTTTTGGCTCTTTTTTCTCAGAGAAATTCACAAGCAGGTTGGCGCCAATACCGATGACGAGTGCGCCAGTAAGGGCTCCGATTAAATAAGCCCACCAGTTTCCGACTGAGAAGAAGCCGTATAGCCCGCCAATTGGCGGCATGATGTCATGAACTCCTAATAATGCAGCGACCCCGCTTCCAATAGCACATGCGACAACATTGAGCGGAATCAATTTCAAAGGATTGACGAGGGTAAAAGGGATCGCCCCTTCCGTAATACCGATAATGCCCATAACAAGTCCGCCTCGTCCGGCTTCTCTAAAGGTTGGAGAGAAGTTGCGTTTTCGAATCAATGTCGCAAGCCCGTATCCAAGCGGTGGAATGACAATCGCAATATTGACAAGAATGGCAGGGAGGTAGACGCCTGATAGGAAGAGCGCGTTACCAGCCATCCACGCTGATTTATTCACCGGTCCGCCAAGATCGAAGCCAATCATCGCACCTAAAATGAGAGCGAGCGCGAGTGTGCTTGTTCCATCAGCGACCATGCCTTTAATCCATTCAATTAATGCCGTGTTCAAAGCGCCTAATGGTCCGCCTAGAAGAACTGACATTAGAAGTCCGGTTAAGCCAACGGTAATCAGCGGCAGGATGAGCAGAGGGACGAGCCCAGCTGCAGAGCCTTGAATTTGAATTTTTCTTTTCACAAAAAGAGCAACATATCCTGCGAAGAAGCCTGCAATGACGGCACCTATAAATCCGGCATTTGTTGAGCTGGCAAGGGCACCGCCGATAAAACCAGCCGCAAGACCTGATTTATCTGCAATGGAATAGGCGATAAATCCAGCGAGCAGGACGTTCATTAAGCCAATGCCTGTCCAGCCAACCTGCTCCATTAAATAGGCACCGTGCAGTATGCCGCCAGCATCCTTATAGGTGTTTAAATCTGAAACACCAAACCCTAACCCGACCAATTTTGCTAAACCAACGATAAGTGAAGCACCGATGATTACCGGAAGAATATAAGAAATACCGGTCATGAGATGGCCTTCAATGACTTTTAATTTTGCTTTCATTTTCTTTGCTCCTTTCTATATGGCATTGCTCATGTTTATTGAGATTCAGATTTTTTCTTTTCTACAAGTGCTACGGCTTTGGTGATAATTTGTTCAGCATTTTTTAAGGCACGTCCGATTTCGACACGTACAGTGGGAATGCCTGAGAAGCGTTCTGCATCGTTGATATGCTGATTTGAGGCAATGATGCAGAGGTCTGCCTGCTGTGCTTCCTCTGCTGTAATGCCGTTCACCTGTCCCATAATTCCTTGCTGTTCGATTTTGATCTCGTGTCCGAGTTGTTTACCCGCATTTTCTAACGCTTTGGCTGCCATTGGAGTATGAGCTAACCCTGCTGGACATGAAGTGACACCGACAATTTTCATTGTGTAATCCCCTCTTTCAATTGTTGTTCAATGACTTCGTAATAGTAATCAGCTGTTTGACCAGGTTGAATTTTTTCGATAAAAGCAGGTTCCATTAGGCTTGTCGCAATACCTGACAGTAATTTCAGATGTGTGACATTTGCTTCTTCTAGTGGAACGAGCAGTGTAAATAAATAGCTTGTGGGCAAATCGTCAAAGCTTCCCCATTCAATGGGTTGTTCAAGTTCTAAAAAAAGAAGTGAAGCCGTTTGTACAGCGGAGCTTTTTGTATGTGGAATGGCGAAGCCTTGTTGAAGTCCTGTTGAGACTTCGTCTTCCCGTTTCAATAAATCCGTTAATAGCCCTGCTTGATCGTTTGTAATCTGAAGGTCTTCAGCTTTCTCGGAAATGTATTGTAAAATCTCATTCTTTGATCGTCCGTTTACTTGTGTGAAAACATGATCTTTTTGGAACAAGCTGATCCCTTCTCTCTTGTTTGTTAAGCGCTTACAAGTTGATTGTAATGTACTTTTCAGCATGGTTAAATAGCATCATTTTCCGTTTGAAATGGCAAAAAGTTTATGAAGCTACCCGTCTTGCTGACTGAATATCTCAAATCCTAGCTTAAAACGAGTTTAATTATATAAAAAACAGATTCTACTAAATGTATTTCTGTGATATTCTTCCAAGGTATCATAAAAGATAAGGGGGTCTTTTCATGTTCAAAAAGCAGGTCAAATCCTGTGTGGTCGTACTCATGGCCATCATTCTATGTATGGCAGCATTACCTGGATACGAGGCAGCAGCTGCCAGTCATGGAACAAGTGTCAATGAAGCCATTGGGTTAAAAAATGGTGAAGTCATCTCAGGTACATTACAAAATGAAAAGGAAGAGTCATGGTATCAAATCACGCCATCTGCACAAGAAGTGGCAAAACATACACATATGCAAATTTCTGTGAAAAGTAAACAAGTGCTGTCCGTATCGGTCTATCCAAGTAAGGACAGAGCGATGAAGGATGACACCTATTCAAGGTATCGCGTGGACACAGAAAGCGGAGAAACAGAGATCAACTTCCCGCACGCATGGTCAGGTCCCTATTATGTCAAAGTGCTCTATTTAGGGTCAGAGGAAGACAGCCGTGATGAGGAAGAGGATGCGGCATATACAATCGGATATAAAGGAGCTAACCTTCCGCCTTCTGAACCCGTTTTCCCTGAAGAAGATGAGCCTGAAATCATCATTATTGAGAAAAAGTACGGGCGTGAAATTCTTCAATCGATTCGTACAATCGAAGATAAACGATTTAATGAAACAGCAGAAGGTCAAAAGCTTTCGCGTCTGCTCCAAAAAACAAAACCGTTTCTCAAATCGAAGCTCATCAAACATCAAAAAGAGCAGCAAAAGGTATACAATCATCTGCTCACATTAAAAACACTGCTAAGTGACGTAGAGAAAAATGGTGCATTTAGCGGCCATATCGTAACAGAAAAAGAACAGCAGGCGATCCACTCCCTTTTCGATATGCTCAAAGAAGCAAGTCCGGCATATTTAAAAAAGGAATTAGAAGCTGTCAGTCAAAAAATTGGCATTGATCAGCTTGAAGGAAAATCAGCTGGTTATGTATTAGAGAAACAAAAGCTTGTAAAAGAAGAGAAGGTTAAAACGAATAAGATCATTTTTAAATTAAAGGATGGCCAAACACTTCAATCTGCGAAAAAGAAGATGAAAAGCTACGGTATCCAAGAAAACCGTGTGACATCACAGTCAGTCAGTCCTTTATTCAAAGGCATGTATGTCTATGATGTACCAGCAGGGCAAGAATCAGCTGGAAAGACACTAAAAGCAGGCAAAGCGGCGATCAAGAGCACGGCAAGAAAGCTTTCCAGCATGCCGAATGTTGAATTTGCAGAGCCTGTTCAAACCTATCGTGCGCTAAGCAACGACGCGCAGTATGATTATCAGTGGCCGCTGAAAAACAGTGCGCAAAACAGTGGGAAAAAAGGCGCTGACGTCAAATTTGAACAAATGAATACACTGATTGGCACAAGCAAAATGAAGCAAACATTAATTGCTGTGGTGGATACAGGTGTAGACAGCCGTTTGACAGATTTAAGCGGGACTGTTCGTACAGACTTAGGTGCGAATCTCATTGGAAGAAACAAAGATGCCATTGATGACAATGGACACGGTACGCATGTGGCAGGCATCATTGCCGCAAAATCCGATAACCATTACTCAATGGCAGGTCTCAACCAACATACGGGCATCATTCCAGTGAAGGTGCTGGATGCTTATGGATTTGGAGATACAGAACATATTGCACTTGGCATCAAGCATGCAGTGGACAAAGGCGCAAAGGTGATCAACATGAGCCTTGGCGGCTACTACAGCAGAGTGATTGAATATGCAATGAATTATGCTGCACAAAGAAATGTACTAGTCGTCGTGGCAAGTGGAAATGATGGTGTACCAGAAATGGGCTACCCTGCGACGTCAAAATACGCAATGGCGGTTGGCGCAAGCAACCGTATGGATATTGCCGCTGAGTTCTCAAGTTATGGCAAAGGACTGAGCATGTCAGCACCAGGTTCTGATATTCCGAGCTTAATGCCTGATGGGAACGTCTCATACCTTAGCGGGACATCAATGGCGACACCATATGTGGCAGCAGCAGCAGGATTACTGCTTTCTAAAAATCCATCCTTGAAGCCAAATCAAGTGAGAAATCTTTTGCAAAATACAGCAGATGACATCTCATTTAAATCTATTGATGGAAAAGACGACGTGTTCTATGATGAAAACGATGAACCAATTGTTGATCCGAAAATTCCAGGTGTCGATTGGATGACAGGACACGGCAGACTGAATGCATTTGCTGCATTAAGTGCTGTCGAATTGAATGCATCTGTAAGCAAAGTGGAGGATCAGCATCAAAAGGTGACAGGTAAAGCAAAAGCTGGCGCTGCTATCTCTGTGTATAGAGGAAAAACCCTGCTTGGAAAAGGCACAGCAGGCAAAAAAGGAACCTTTAGTGTGAAGATTAAACATCAGAACAAAAACAAGGTCCTTCACATTAAAATTTCAAAAGGAAAGGCCGCTACGACGCTCAAAACCGTCGTGAAAAAAGGCAAAGCACCAGCTAAGCCGAAAGTGAGCAAAGTAACAGTCAAAAGTAAAGCGGTCAAAGGGACTGCGGGTGCAGGCTTGACCATTAAAGTGAAAAACAAATCAAAGAAAGTTATCAAAACAGTCAAAACCAATGGCAAGGGCGCATTTACTGCCCAAATAAAACCACAAAAAGCCAAAACGGTTTTGTATGTGACTGCTTCAGATGTGAGAAAAAGAGAAAGCAAAGCAGTAAAAGTGGTTGTGAAAAAATAAAAGAAGAACTTCCCTTTCTAAAAAAAGGGAAGTTCTTTTGTTTTATACTGGAAAAATACCAATTCCTGTCGATAGTAATATAGTAGGAAATAAAAGGAGGATTTATCGATGAAAAAAATCATGTTTGCTTTCTTTCTATCATTGCTTCTCGTATTCCCAAGCTTTGCACATGCTGAAGAAACAGGTGCAGTACCAGCATCCGTACAAGTAACAAGTGTCACAGCGGCCGATAGTGGGATAGTGAATTACGGCTATGGCAGTAAATATCGCGTGGGATCTTATTATCCAGCTACGTTTAAAGGGACACTAAAAGATGCAAGCGGAAACCTCATGCCTAATCAGCCGATCCAGCTTTATTTTGAAGCAGCAATCAAATCATATGCTCAAACAGCGACAGGCACAACAGACGAGAATGGACAGTTTTCCCTCACGTTTCAAGTTCCTGCAGGTGCAGGCTACCAATCATACAATAATGCAGGCTGGTCTACACATTACTACGATATCGTTCCAGTGACGTTCACGTCAAACGACATCAAACTATCTTCAAATGTCACAAGCGTGTACCATTTGGCGTATACATCACGTTACTAATCTCATAAAAAAGAATGTCAACAATCTGAAACTTCCCTTTCTAAAAAAAGGGAAGTTTTTTGTTTTTTACTGGAAAAATACCAATTTATGCCGATGGTAATATTGTAGGAAAAAAAAGGAGGATTTATCGATGAAAAAAATGTTGTTTGCTTTCGTTTTATCATTGCTTCTCGTATTCCCAACCTTTGCACATGCAGAGGAAACAGGAGCAGCACCAGCATCTGTACAAGTAACAAGTGTCACAGCAAAAAATGGTGGAATGGCCGATTACGGTTATGGCAGTAAATATCGAGTGGGTCCGCGTTATCCAGCTACGTTTAAAGGAACGTTGAAGGATAAAAATGGTAAATTGATGGCTAATCAGCCAATCCAGCTTTATTTTGAAGCAGAGATCAAGTCATTGGCTCAAACAGCGACAGGCACAACAGACGAGAATGGACAATTTTCACTAACGATTCAAGTTCCTTCAGCTGCAGGCTACGATTATTTTGATAATGGCAGGTTTAAACATTATTTTGATGTCGTTCTAATCAAGTTCACTTCAAACGACATCAAGCTATCTTCAAATGTCTCAAGTGTGTACCATTTGGCATATTCAATCAATTCTTAACTAATCTGCTGGATGAGACGACTTAGCGAAAACCCTGTCGTTTTCATAGAAAAAAAGGATGTCATCAGGTGACATCCTTTTCTTTTTGTTAGCAAACCTGCTGGGCGGCAACCGAAAGAGTCGATAAACAAACACTCATCAGCCGTTACTCCCAGATTCGATCGAGCGTTTAACTTTTAATCTTGAGCTTTGATGGATAAGAACTTTTACACTTGAACTTTGATCCTTGAACGTTCAGCTTTGAGCTTTTATCAAGGATCATCCTAAGATGATCATCAGATGAGGAGGGAATGACCTTTCCCTCGGAGGTGTTTAGTTCTATCGATTTTCGGCTCACTAACAAAATCAATTAATCGATCTGTATTTTCGTCAGTGTATTGCTTTCAGACAAGGAAAAATCAACTTCCATTTGGAAATCTTCAATTTCTTTCGAAAGCTGTTCAATTTTTACTCGAAGGCGAAGCGGATCGATGATCACTGCCTCATTTTCAGCTAGAAAAGACTTCACGATCTCTTGGTTGGCAGCCGCTTGTGTCTTTCCATCTTTCCCAAACAAGGTTTCTAAATGCTGATCAAGTCTCCTTTTCACATCTTCATTCGTTTGTTCTGCTTTGTCGACTAGCTCTTTGTACACTTGTTTCATTTTCCGTAAATAACGAATATCGTAGTCTATCGACGTCTTACGTTCAATCGCCTCTGCCACCGTCATACGGACACCTGCTACATCAATCATTGTGGTTGCATTTGATACAACGATGGCAGATTTGATGGCATTCCGGCGTTTGATTAAAGCTTGAATCGATTGATCATCAGCCTTCGCTTTTTTTTCAACTTCTTCTTGATTCTGAAATCCGTGCTGTATATGTTTCCCGATCATCAATCCACCAAGTACGGCGTCATCAACAATTCGGTTGATCCTTTTATCTAACATTTTCAGTTCACTTAATGCTCTTGTAATGGTCATTTCCATATTTACGACAACTCCCTTGGTTCATCCTGAAAATCATAGATTCCTATCATATACCAAAGTGTGCTTCTTTTACTAGTGATATCCTTTTTTGTCAGCTGCTTTATATAGAAAAAACCTGATGTTTATACACCAGGTTTTTCTCGTTTTTTCTGAATCCAAGCTGTCGCATAATAGGCAGCATAGCAGAGCGCAATGAAAGGAATGCCGCAGATGAGGGCAATCCGCTGATTTGGGTCAAAGGCAATGCCGATGACAGATGCAAGACATAGGAGGAAGGCAGCAATCGGAACCACTGGATAGAGCGGAGTTCGAAATGATAAATCTTGAAGCTGTCCGCCTTCCTGTAAAAATCTTTTCCGAAACATCAACTGTGAGGCAGCAATTCCCATCCATACGACCACAACAGCCAGTCCAGAGATTGACACAAGAACAAGGTATACCGTTTCTGGAGCGATCACACTCGATAGCAATGAAAGAATACCACCGATCATACTTAAAATGAGTGCATTCAAAGGAATTCCTTTTGATGTCAGTTTCGCCAGTTTTTTAGGAAGTGTCCGTTCTTCAGAAAGCGACCAAAGCATACGAGATGACGCGTATAATCCTGAGTTTGCGGCAGATAAGATCGCGGTCAGGATGACAAAATTCATGAAATCTGCAGCATAAGGAATTCCGATACGATCAAATACCACGACAAATGGGCTTTTGATCACCCCGGCTTCTTCTACTGGAATCAAGCCAGCCAAAACAACGATCGTTCCAACGAAAAACAGGACGAGACGCAGGACGGTTGTGCGAATGGCTCTTGGGATGGTCTCGTCAGGATTGACGCTTTCACCCGCAGCAATCCCAATCAACTCCGTCCCTGAAAAAGCAAAATTGACAGCAAGCATCGTCATTAAAATCGGTAAAAAGCCGTTTGGGAAAAGTCCGCCTTCGCCAGTGAAATTAGAAAAGAACGGAGCGGCCTCACCGCCCTTTAATGGAATCAAACCAAACATTGCAGCTCCGCCAAGAATAATAAAGAGAATAATAGCCATCACTTTAATACTGGAAAACCAAAACTCTGATTCTGCAAAAAATTTGACTGTAAATGCATTCAGTAAAAAGATGAGAAGAGCAAAAACACCACTCCACATCCAAACCGAAGTGTCTGGAAACCAGCGCTGCATTAATAATCCTGCCGCTGTAAATTCCGAACCGAGTGCCACTGTCCATGTCAGCCAGTATAGCCAAGCGACCGTATAGCCTGTACCAGGTCCAATGTATTTTGTTGCGTACGTATGAAAAGCCCCTGTGACCGGCATAGCGACAGACAGCTCACCTAAACAAAGCATCACGAGGTAGACAATTAATGCCCCCACAAGATAGGCAAGAATGGTTCCCGCAGGTCCAGCCTGATTAATGGTATACCCAGAGCTTAAAAAGAGCCCTGTCCCAATGACGCCGCCTAGAGAAAGCATGAACAGGTGCCGGCTCGTCATTTTTCGTTGATATTGTTGTGACTGATCTTTTGCTTGTTCCATGTCTTCCCGCCCTTTTGCTTAGAAGTGTGTGTGATGATTCATGATGTGGTTCGTTTTAAGATGTCATTGATATCTTCTGGAGTCGTGCGGCAGCAGCCGCCGATGATATGCGCTCCGTCTTTGTACCATTGATACGCACATTCGCCAAAAGTAAGATGTGACGTATCACCGCTCCATACCTTTTCTTCAGGATCATATACTTCACCTGAGTTTGGATACACCACAATCGGTTTGCTTGTTCCTTTTTTCATTTCTTGAATGAGAGAAGTGATAAATTGCGGCGGCGTACAGTTCACGCCGACAGCAGCAATTTGTTCATAAGGTTCAAGTGCCTGTACACATTCCCGTATGGAGTCACCTTCACTAATGTGCAGGCCATCCTTTGCGCTGAATGTGATCCAAGCTGATACCCCGCTGAATTCATCCCGCAGCAGCTTTGCGATGGCTGTTGCTTCAATCAAACAAGGAATCGTTTCACATGCAAGGATATCTGCTCCCGCTTCTACTAATGCCTGAATTCTTGGTCTGTGAAAATCAATGAGAGCCTGCTCAGAGAGTCCGTAATTTCCCTTATATTCTGAACCATCAGACAAATAAGCGCCGAATGGCCCCACAGATCCAGCGACAAATGGTTTTGTCCGCCCTTCACGACGCGCTTCATCCTGCCAAAAAAGATCGCGTGCCTCTTTCGCTAAAGTGACAGAGCGTTTCATGAGTTCAAGCGCTTCTTCTTTTGTATAGCCTTTTTCAGCAAAGCCTTCAATCGTTGTTTGGTAGCTGGCAGTTGTGGCGCAGTCAGCACCTGCTTGGAAGTAGTCCAAGTGTACTTGCTGAATCAATTGTGGCTGTTCAATAAGTATTTTGGCTGACCATAAACTGTCATTTAAGTTACAGCCCTTTCGTTCAAGCTCTGTTGCCAATGCACCGTCTAAAATCAAAGGTGCGTGAGCCTGTAAACGGCTTTGAATAGGATTCATCGGAATCAAACAGCCTCCTTTTTAGATCGGATTTGATGGGTATGATATGAGGCAGTAGTTTAAATGACTAAAGCGTTTTTGTCAAGGAGAGGAAAAAGCATATTAGGGCGCGAAAACCCTGAAAACATGCGGGTTTTGATGCATAAAAATGCAGTCAAAATAATAGAAAACCAAGTCATTGACAGCCTCTAAAAAGAGATATATATTATGGAAAGATTGATTTCAGAAAGCTTCATCAAAAGGCGCTGTCTTTTGATTTTTATGTTGTCCAACGACTGTCTTCTTTCGTGCAGAAAGAGGGTTTTTTATATGCTTAAAAAAGGAGGAAAGAAGAATTGAAAAAATGTGTAAAAGATATAACGATGATTTTAGTTGGTTCTTTTTTATTTGCCGCAGCAGTGAACATGTTTGTCATTCCGCTTGAATTTGGTGAAGGCGGCGTAACGGGGCTGTCCATCATTTTTTATTATTTGTTTGAGATTGCACCGTGGCTGACGAACCTTGTGTTGAATGCGATCTTATTACTTGTGGGATATAAATACTTGGACAAGAAGACCACGATTTATACGGTGGTTGCCGTCGCAAGTAACTCTCTATTTTTACACTTGACCACAACATGGGTCGTGAATGTTCATGAATTGATCATTGGAGCGATTTTTGCAGGAATTATCATCGGTATTGGGATTGGTCTAGTGCTAAGAGCAGGCGGAACAACGGCGGGCTCTGCCATTCTCGGAAGAATTGCCAACAAGTATTTAGACTGGAACGTGAGCTATGCCATCTTGTTCTTTGATCTGATCGTTGTATTTGCTTCCTACTTTATTATTGGTGCGGAAAAATTAATGTTTACCATTGTGATGCTGTACGTGGCGACAAAGGTGATGGACTTCGTGATAGAAGGACTTAACACGAAAAAGGCAGTGACGATTATTTCTTCATGCAAAGATGATATTGCGGAAGAAATCAATCACACCCTGGACCGAGGCGTAACAATTTTAAACGGACGCGGTCATTATTCAAAGGAATCGAAGGAAATTCTTTACGCAGTCATTCAAAAGCAAGAGCTCATGCGCCTCAAGAAAATTATTAAGAAAATTGATCGAGACGCATTTGTGGTTGTCCATGACGTGCGCGATGTGTTCGGAGAAGGATTTGTGAATATATAAAAATGAAAAGAAGACAAAGAGCTAAAAGACCCTAAAAAGGGTCTTTTTTTATTCTCTATACCTCTTGTCACACAATACTATGTAATGTATAGTATAAAGAGTTAGGAGTTGTAAACATGAATGCACAATTAAAAAAAGGATTACTGGAATTTTGTGTACTGGCGGTATTAAAGAAAGGCGATTCCTATGGTTATCAAATCATTAAAGATATGTCCCGTTGTATTGAGATTTCAGAATCGACATTGTATCCGATTTTAAAGCGTTTAGAGCAAAACAATTATGTGGAGACCTATTCCCAGGAACATAACAGTCGATTAAGAAAATACTACCGCATGACAGAAAGCGGGCGGGAGCATATGGCGCAGTTTTTAGAGGAATGGGATCAGGTGATGGCGATTTACGACTTTATTTCTGGAGGACAGGGCAATGAATAAAAAAGAATTTTTAAGCAGCCTAAAGAAGCATCTGCATCTTCTAGGCGACAAAGATAGTGATCGGTTTATCGAATACTACGATGAAATGATTGAGGATTATCAGGAAGATGGCTACAGTGAACAGGAAGCGGTTCAACAAGTCGGGCAGCCTGCTATGATCGCTGAAGGAATTATGAAGGAACAAGGAATAAAAACCGTTCAGGTGCCGACGTTTGGAGAAAAAGCCACAAGACTCTCCATTCTCATTTTAGGCTTTCCGTTATGGGGCAGTATTCTAGCAACAGTCTTCCTGTTGATTCTTTCTGTGTATATGGTGATTTGGTGTATTCCACTCGTGACAGGTACAGTGACGCTGGTTGGTCTGCTCGGAGGTTTTTGGAGCATCATTGGTTCTCCATTTATCTTTCAGGACGGTTTGCATGTGGTGGTGACGCAGATTGGCGTTGGTATTTTTCTGTTAGGTGCCGGATTATTAAGCGGCATAGCCACGGCGTATTTGACAAAGCTATTTGTGCAAATAACTATTCAAACCACTAAGGCATTCATGGGAATGTTTAAAAAGAAGGTCGTGAGAGTATGAACGTGAACGATTTAAAAAAGCAAGTCATCAAATGGGGAATCATCTTCACCGTTGCCGGAGGAATTGTCATGGCAATTGGTTTTGGCATATCAGGCTTTGATCTAGATGCATATCACAACGATGACCAGAATAACGTGTTCCGCACCATCAATTGGAGTAAGCCATAATAAATGAAAAAAGACAAAGAGCTAAAATCAAGATCATTTTAGCCCTTTGTCAACAGTCTGAAACCCGCTTATGCGGGTCTTTTTTTCGCTCGGGCCACAAAGAAGAAATAACAGCAAAGTGCGCCTAGATCACAAAGCATAATGATCAGACCCATTGGAAAGGCTGTTTGGCTTCCGGCTAGTCCGACAAGAGGTGTCATGCAAGCGCCTAGCAGCATTTGCGCCACACCGATCAGTGCAGCAGCACTTCCTGCATGTGCCCCGTGATGCTGCATCGCAAGAGACGGTGCAGAGGTGCCGACAATTCCAACGCTTGATACCACAAAAAACAGCGGAATGAGAATACCGTACAATCCTGCATCAATCGAGATCATGAAAAATAAAGTCACTCCCCCTAACGCAGCTGTCAGCAATCCAATGCGAAGGACTTTCTCTTCACCGATTTTCGCAGCGACTCGGGCAAATACTTGTCCAGCCGTGATGATTCCAAGACTATTTACCGCAAATGCTGCACTAAAGCCTTGTGGAGAAAGGTTAAAAATATCCTGGAGCACAAACGGTGAACCTGAAATATACGCAAACATCGCTGCGAATACAAGACCTTGTGAGAGTGCATATCCAACAAAGAGACGATCACTGGCTAAAATTTTCATCGCGCCTGCAATCTGTTGAAAGCCCCCGGTCTGTCTACGCTCCGCAGGTAAGCTTTCTTGCAGTGAAAAGATGGATCTCAGCAGCATCAATGCCCCGAGAATTCCGAGTAGGACAAATACACCCTGCCATGTCGTGAAGCGTAAAATTTGTCCACCCACAATAGGTGCTGCTGCCGGAGCCACCCCGTTGACTAACATCAGCAGTGCAAAGAATTTCGTCATTTCTGATCCTTCATAATGATCTCGCACGATAGCTCGTGCAATGACAATGCCTGCTGAACCAGCAAGTCCTTGAATCAATCTAAGAAGAATGAACATCCAAATCGATGTGACCACTGTACAAAGAAGTGATGCCGCTATAAAGATAATCAAGCCGATCATCAGCGGTTTTCTTCTGCCGATCGTATCACTGATCGGGCCTGCAATCAGCTGGCCAAGCGCCAGTCCAATGAGACAAGCCATGAGACTTAATTGGGACAACGCCGTACTTGCCTCAAAATCACGAGCAATATGAGGCAATGCAGGTAAATACATATCCATTGCCAGCGGAGCAAGGGCTGTTAAAGATCCGAGCAATGCGGCAAGGAGAATTCTATTTTTTTTCGATTCTTGGGGATAAGATAAAGAACTCATATGATGACAACACTCCTCGTATACTTCCTCAACACAGCATAATGAATCAAGCGTTCCTTTTCAATGAAAAATTTTCAAAGATGTTTCCGTGCAAAATGATTGATCTTTCGAATGAGACTCTTTACATTGAATGAGTAGAGAAAAGAGTAAGGCTATCACATGCAGTGATTGCATGATACGTATATCCACTAATAGAGAGCAGGAGGTGCTGACATGAAGCAGCAAGAGCTGATCATTCGTCAAGCAGTCAAAGAAGATCATGAGGCCATCAGGAACGTGCTGATCAAATCCTATGCACAGTATGCGCCTCAATTTACAGAGGAAGGCTGGCAAGATTATTCTGCCGCGCTTTCAGCAGCTGTAGATAATCCGAACATGGAGCTGATGCTGGTGGCTGAGCTTGATGGCAAGGTTGTGGGGACGCTTCAAATGTTCCGATCATCAGAGCAAGCATATGACAATCCAGAAATGGGCATTACATCAGCCATCGTCCGGTTTTTAGGAGTAGATCCCGATGTGAGGGGAAAAGGAATTGCAGAGTCCTTGCTGCGTAAAAGTATTGAACTAACGCAATCATGGGGCGAAAATGTCCTGTATCTGCATACATCTGATAAAATGCAGGCCGCCATTCGCCTATATGAAAGAATGGGCTTTGAGCGTGCGCTTGATAAAGATTTTGTGAGCTCGAGTGGGACGCATGTCAAGAGCTATCAATATGTGATCAAGAAAGAACAGCCGGCAGGTTCATAATATAACGTGCAGCAAAAGGAAGAGCTTACGTCCATGGGCAGCTCTTCCTTTTTTTAATTTACGCCCATAGTGCCAGCGCCCAATATGATACCCCCCATGAGATGAAACCGAACATGACAAAGAATTTTAACATGCGCTCATAAGGAGACAGCTTTCGTTCTCTCTTCGTTTTCACTAGCTGCCAATAAAGGGCAAAGCCGCAAATCATGAGGATGATTTGTCCAAGCTGTGTAAAGTTTTCAAGAATCGTGATTCCGTTCATTTTTTTTCACCTCATCATTCATCTTCCAGAAGTAAAAGCGCAATCCTTTATTTCTTCAAAAAAAATCGGTGTATACTAGAAAGAAACGAGTGTTAGAGGGAGTTGTGACATATTGTTTTCGCTGCATGCGGATCGTTGGGATGAAGTCATCGAGAGAAAAATAAAATACGATCAAAAAGTTGTGGAACATACCTGTCAGCTGTTAGACGCACAGAAGCAGCAGGCTGTGCTGTTTCACAAGATTGAAGACCCGTTTACGATGAGGGCAGGTGATGGTGCTCTAACCATTCCTAAAGGAAGCTATACGACCGCCTATTATTGGAAGGATCGGCCTTACAACATATATTTCTGGAGAGATGATCAAGGAAAGGAACTAGGGTCTTATCTTAATATGGTGGGAGACACTCAATTCAACGGCCAGCTGGTCATGTTTGAAGACCTCATTATTGATCTCCTCGTTCTTCCGAATGGTGATGTCTTTGTGCTGGATGAAGATGAATTGCCGGAGAGTTTAGCGGATTTTGAACACGGTTCGGTGCATCGGGCATTAAAGGGCGTGATGGCTTCGTTAGAAAGCATTCTCGATCAAGTGAGGGCAGATGCCGAAGGAAAATATCATCACAGTTTGTTTGAGCCGATGTTGAAATAGAAAAAACGATTCCTCGCTGAAAGGAATCGTTTTTTGTTAAACCTTAATACGGTTTAATCGTTTTTGTAAATTGGTTTTTGTTTTGGAGGCTTTTAGCTGTTTGACAGCGCTTTGGGCCGCTGCTTTTGTTTTCTTTGTTCGTTTCGCTTCCGCTTTTTTGACCTTTTGTTTAGCGTCTGTCACTTTCTTTTGATAAGCGACTTGTTTTTTGACTTTGTCGAGCCGGTTTTGCAGGCTTGTTTTTTCTTTGCCTTTGTTTAGTTTTTTGATGGCCGTTTGAGCACTTTTAATAGCGCCCTGTGTTTTGTTTTTTTCGGCTGTTTTGACCTTTGCACGTGCCGAGCGGATATCAATGGCTGCTTGGACTTTCTTCACCCGTTCTGTGAGTGCTGTTTTTTGTTTGCTTGCAGTGAGCCGGCCAATTCTTGTTTTGGCTTGATTGACATCTTCCTGCTTTTTAGATGTTTCGGCTTTTTTAACAGCACTGGCAGCAGCCTTTAAAAAGGAGGATTGCGGCACATATTGCACGCGGCCATAGCCGAATTGTGGATCCCTCCCTTTTGCACCAAGATCCACTGTATAGCTGCGCAATAAAGTGCGAAGCTGTGCATTTGTTTTCTTCGGATGAAGCTGCTTTAACAGTGCCAGCATTCCTGTGACATGCGGTGCAGCTTGTGATGTACCCGTTGCATACCAATATTCATTTTTTAAATAAGTGCTGATGACGTTCTGGCCAGGGGCAGAAAATTCAATCCCTTTCCCTGTATTCGAGATAGACGCGAGTTTGTCTTTGTCAGTCGTTGCAGATACGGCAATGACGCTATTGTAAGCGGCAGGGTAGCTAATATGATTCTTTTTCCCATCATTTCCGCTTGCAGCGACTACAAGTAGTCCTTTTTTATAGGCTTCATCCACTGCTGAACGCAAGATGGGGATATTGTCTTCAAAGCCTAAACTTAAATTAATAATGTCCATCTTGTTGGTAATCGCCCAATCGATGCCTCGAAGCAGACTATATAGATCGCCTTCTCCCGTTTTATCTAACACTTTCACAGCATACAGCTTCACACCAGAAGCGACGCCAACTGTTCCATAATCGTTATTAAGCGCACCAATCGTGCCGGCGACATGTGTGCCATGTCCTTCATCATCTTTATAAGAGGATGTGTAGTTCACGAATGATTTACCGCCGGCTACCTTTAAATCCTCGTGTGAGAAAATGCCAGTATCTAAAACGGCTACTTTTACATTTTTACCAGTGACGCCTTCTTTTATTGCTTGTTTTATATTGAGTTTTTGCAGGTTGTAAGATTTTTGTACCAATGCATCCTGATTAGTAGCAGCGGCTGTTTTCTTCACAGTAGAAGCTGCGAGTTTAACCTTTACGTTTTTTGAGACGTAAGCGATGTTTGGGTCTTTTTTGAGTGAGGTGACCGCTTGTTCATCTGCTGTCACAGCGACCGCGGGAAGATGTATGTACTGTGCGTTCACTTTCTCACTTTCCTCAATAGCTGTTTGTTTCCCTTTTTGATTTTTATAGACGATGATAACATCTGTTTCTTTTGACGGTGCAGCTGCCTGCGAATGGAAGGGCAAAGCAGTTGTCAGCGCAAGAAGAAACGCGATGACGATCAATATTTTCCTTTTCAAGGCGTGGCTCCTCTCATCCGATGATCTCGGTCTTTTTTTCTCTATTATATCGGAGAAAGCAGAGGGATGGGATAGTAGAATTGTCGTCTTGTTGAGAAAGTTATTTTTACTAGTAACCTGAAATTGAAATTCATAGAATTCTAGTAGACAATAGAGACATCAAGATAAGAGAAAGAAGGACATGCTGATGAACGTAAAAGAGTATATGACGTATGATGCGACTGGCTTAGCAGCACTTGTGCGGAATAGGCAGGTAACGCCCGAGGAGCTTATGCAGGCTGCATTTAATAGATTGAATGAGGTCAATCCAGAACTAAACGCTGTGATACAGACGAGACAAGATCAAGTTTTAAAAGATATCAAGGAGTTACATGAGTATCAGCCATTTGCAGGCGTTCCGTTTGTGCTGAAAAATATATCACAAGGGATTAAAAACGAACCGCTGACAGCAGGCGCTTTGCTGTTAAAGGATGTAAAAGCCAACTCGGATTCGCACTTTGTTGATCGATTGAAGCAGGCTGGTTTTCTCATGATTGGGCATACAAATACACCGGAATTCGGTTTAAGAAATGTGACGGAACCTGCGTTACATGGGCCAACGAGAAATCCTTGGAATACGGACTATTCTCCAGGCGGCTCAAGCGGCGGGACAGCAGCAGCTGTTGCAAGCGGCATTGTACCTGCTGGCGGAGCAAGTGATGGCGGTGGTTCCATTCGGATTCCAGCCTCCTTTACCGGTTTGTTCGGTCTTAAGCCTACGCGGGGAAGAACGCCGGTAGGCCCAGGCGCAGGAAGGCAGTGGCAAGGGGCTTCCATCGACTTTACACTCACAAAAACCGTGCGGGACAGTGCAGCCCTTCTTGATCTTCTTCAAGTCATTCAGCCCGAAGCTGCTTTCCAAACTCCGTTATACGATGGCAGTTACCAAGAGGATCTGGTGAAACGTACATCTTCTATGCGAATTGCTTACAGTGTAGAATCTCCAGTTGGCACGAAGGTCAGTGAGGAAGCGAAGCAGGCGGTTCAGCAAACAGTGAAATGGCTGAGTGAGCAAGGTCATCAAGTAGAAGAAGCCAAGCCGGAAATTGATGGGGTTCATCTCATGCAGCAATATTACGTGATGAACAGTGGAGAAATGTCTGCGTTATTCACTTCCTTGGATCGTTCGTTAGGGCGTCCAGTAAAGCCGGAGGAAACGGACATCGTGGCATGGGTGCTGGCGGAGGCTGGCAAGAATGTGACCGCAGCTGCTTATACAGAAAGTCTTGATGCGTGGGATCGGGCTGCTGCACAAATGGCGTCATTTCATCAAACCTACGATCTCTATGTGACACCAGCTACTGCCTATTCAGCTCCAAAGGTTGGTGAGCTTATGCATTCAAATCAGGAAACAGCCGAACTTTTACGTGTGTCATCTCTTTCAATGCAAGCGCAGCAGGATCTTATTTATGATATGTTCCTCAAGAGCTTGACCTACACCCCATTTACACAGCTTGCCAACTTAACAGGTCAGCCATCAATGAGTGTACCTGTTCATCTCACTAGCGCGGGCATGCCTTTAGGGGTACAGGTGACAGCGCCTAAAGGGAAAGAGGACTGGCTGCTCAGGCTTGCGGCGGAAATGGAGACATCCTCGATTTGGAAAGGAACTAGTCAATTAAATCGATAACGCATGATAAGCGACTTTGGTCTATGGAGGGAAAAGAGTGTCACACGTGAGTACGAAGGATAAAATCATTCAAACGGCAGCACTTCTTTTACGTAAACAGGGATACCATGCGACAGGATTGAATCAAATTATCAGAGAGAGCGGCACACCTAAAGGCTCTCTTTATTATTACTTTCCAAATGGAAAAGAAGAGCTGGCCATTGCATCTGTTGAATACATTAGTCAAAAGGTCATCAATCAAATTGAAGAAGGCTTTGCTTATTCGGATGATCCGTATATCGCCATCGATCGTTTTATGACAAACATCATTCGAGGATTTATGGAGAAAGAAAGTGAAAGAGGGATTCCAATTGTCTTGCTGGCGGCAGAGTCCAAGCCGGAAAACACGCAGCTCCATGCTGCATGCAAACAAGAAATGATCCGCTGGCAGGAGCTTGTAAAAGAAAAGCTAATGAACAGCGGGTATGAAGAAAACAAAGCGGATGAGCTGGCTTCTCTCCTTCACTCAATGGTAATCGGTGGTCTATCGATGACGACTGCACTCAAACAAACGACCCCTTTAGAACACGTAAAAAGTTACCTTAGACACTTATTTATGCGAGAAGAGTAAAATCTCTCGCATATTGTCTATCTATTATATCAATTGGTCTATATAATATAGATAGTCAATTCGTCATGAGGAGTGATGGGATGTCGGAGCAACCGCAATCGATCAAGCAATCCGAAGGTACCTCTTTTTATACCATGTCTGGTTCAGGAAAACTGTATGGGCTCGAGAATCAGCTTGTTCAAATGCTGGCAGAAGCAAATCAAACGAATCAGCTGTTTGAGCTTGCCTTAATCACAGGTGGGAAAGGAGCTTATTTCCCGCTGCACTGTCATGAGCACTTATTTGAAACCATTTTTGTGCTGGAAGGAAAGCTTGAAGTGATGCTGGACGGTAAAAAATACATGGTAACTGCCTTTGATTATATTCATATCCCGCCCAAAACAATTCATGGCTACAGAATGCATAGTCATAAAACAAGATTTATTTCATATACGCTGGGCGGAAAAATGACAGATGTCTATCAGCAAATTGGGAAGAGGCTTTTTCAGAATGAAAGTTCTATGATGAATCATGCTTTCGATGCAGCCAGTTTTCAGCAGGCTGAAAAAGAAAGCGATATCATCCTGATGCATGGAATCAGAGAACTGTCCAATACAACGAGGCCCTCCGTTTTATTTCATAGTCAGCTCCCTCACGAAATAAAGTCCTATGTATTAGAGGCTGGTGAAGGGAAGCAATACATCATTGATGGTCAGATTCATGAGCTGATTGCAACAGTAGAAACAACAGGGGGCGGATTCAGTCATTTTGTGATTGAAGGAGCGAAGGAGAAATATTTCCCGCCGCATTATCATCAAGTTCATACTGAAGCGCTCTATTGTGTTGAAGGGAAAATGAACCTTCATTTGAATGGAGAAGATATTTGCTTGATGCCGGGTGACTTTGCCTATATCCCGCCTGATACGATTCACTCTTATGAATTTATGTCTCATTCAAATAAAATGTTGGTTTTGCTGCTACCAGGAGAAATTGAGCAGGTGTATGAGCAGTTTGAAGAATCTCCAAGACAAAGTATATGTCCCTATTTTATTCAAGAAGGGAATTTCATGTTCAATCGGGAGACTTCAACTCAATATGATTTGTTTTTTGTCGAAAAGGATTAAGTGTGTAACGCGTTACACAACATTATGAGTCTGTCGAAACAATCGACAGGCTTTTTTGTTTTTTGCTTCCACATAAATTTCTCATATGATGAATGAACCATTCATTCAAGGTGAAGCTATGTAAAGATGACTTGAGCTAAAGGAGGAAATGCATGTGAGAGCTGTTACTTATCAAGGGAAAAATAGCATTGCAGTGAAAAAAGTAGATGCACCGTCGATTCAAGATCGAGAAGATGTGATTATACGGATTACATCGACATCAATTTGTGGATCAGATTTACATTTGTATCAGGGGAATTTCCCGCTTCCAATCGGCTATGTGATTGGGCATGAACCAATGGGGATAGTGGAGGAAGTTGGCCCGGATGTCACAGCCGTAAAAAAGGGAGACCGTGTCGTCATTCCATTTACAGTTGCATGTGGTAAATGCCAATATTGCGATCATCACTTAGAAAGCCAATGCGACAACTCAAACCCGCACTACGACTCGGGTGGACTTTTTGGCTATAGCGAGAAATATGGGAATTATCCCGGAGGACAGGCAGAGTATTTACGCGTACCTTTTGGAAATTACACCCCGTTTAAGATTCCAGAGGATTGTGAGCTGGAGGATGAACAATTGCTGTTCTTATCAGACGTCCTACCAACCGCCTATTGGAGCGTAGAGCACGCAGGTGTGAAAAAAGGCGATACGGTCATCGTGCTAGGCTGCGGACCTGTTGGGTTAATGGCACAGCAATTTGCTTGGCAAAAAGGAGCAGAACGTGTGATAGCCGTCGATTACATCGATTACCGCCTGCGGCATGCAAAACGGATGAGCGGCGTGGAGGTTTTTGACTTTACAGAAGATCCCGACATGGGAGAAACGCTAAAGGAGCTCACCAAGGGCGGGGCCGATGTTGTGATTGATTGTGTGGGAATGGACGGGAAGAAGTCGCCGCTTGAAAAAATTGAGCAAAAGCTCAAGCTGCAAGGCGGAACGATCGGACCCATTCAAATTGCCACAAAAGCCGTTCGCAAATGCGGAACAGTGCAGATGACGGGCGTGTACAGCGGCCTGTACAATATGTTCCCATTAGGTGCTTTTTTCGCAAGAAACGTCACCTTGAAAATGGGCCAAGCCCCTGCTCGAGGATACATGTCAAAGCTCTATCAAAAAGTGACAAGCGGTGAAATCGATCCTAGAGCCATTATCACACACAAATTGCCATTAGATGAAGCTGCTCATGCGTACCACATCTTCAATGATAAACAGGATGATTGTATAAAGGTCGTCTTAAAGCCATAAAAAGAAGGCTTAGGAGTATTCCTAAGCCTCAGCGTGTAGACAAACCCTCGCATTCGGTGTCAGGTCTGCGTGCCGGTGCTCACGAATGTTTAATTCGCTCCGCTCCAGTACTCATCCTTCCTAGGGCTGCAAAGGTTTTCTATGACGCTGAAAAGAAGACAAAGGGCTTTTAGCCCTTTGTCAAAAATCTAAAGGCTTAGGAGTATTCCTAAGCCTTTAATGTGTGCTCGTCCATCATTTTTTCGATTAATTCAAAAAATGTTTTTTTATCTTCCTCTGAAAGGTGGTTGAACAATTGATTCACAAGCAGCTGGCGATTGTCGATCATTTGTTTAGCAATTTGTTCACCCAATTCAGAGAGTTCAATCCACACAGTCCGGCGGTCATTATTATTTCGAGAGCGGATAATCAGCCCTTCGTCTTCTAAGTGATTGAGAGCGGTTGTTGTTGCAGAGGGAGATAATGAAACTTCCTGAAGAATATTTTTCACAGTACATGATTGATGGCGGTAGATGATACGTAAAATAAATCCTTTAACATTCGTGACGTTTTTCGGAATATTTTCTTCATCTAATTGTTTCGTCGCCTTTAAATACTTTGTCAGTGCATGGTCTAACAAACTTGCCTCTAGCTCGAAATGTTGCATTCTCCATACCTCTTTTCCTATTGCATTCGCATTTTCCGATCAATTACTAGGTCTATCTTATCATAATAATCATCATGATTTAAACCAAAATGGAAGACGGCTATAAAATTACCTATATTATCAATTAATAAAAAGAACAATTCCAAAATGAAATGATTTTACTTTCAGCTGTTTTTATTTTAGAATGTGAATGAGATAAAATCTGCCAACCCAATTCACTGGAAATTGGCTATTGGAAATCAAACGTTTGGAGATGAAGATATTGAATACTTTACAGGCATTACTAAACGACAGAATGGAACGCTCTTCACAAATTGAGGCGGTAACTGGCGGAGGTGTGTCTTATACATTTGAAGAATATGCAAAACGCATCGACCAGCTCGCTCATTACTTACATCAAAAAGGAATTCGAAAAGGTGACCGCGTTTGCTTTATTTGTCAAAACCATCATCACTTTTCAACGATTATGCTGGCAGCCATTAAAGCAGGTGCAGTAGCAGTTCCGCTTAGCTGGCAGCTTACTTCTTTTGAGCTGGAAGGGATTTTGAAAAAAGCAGAGCCAAAGGCTTTATTCTTTGACCGGGAATTCCGTGACATTATTGCTGCGGTGGATGTGTCTTTAGACAACTGTCTCATGGTAGAATCTGGTGTAAATGCGAAAACAACGCAGCTGTTTGAAGACATATTGGCTTCAAATGATGGCAGTGATCTTGCAGAAGAGGTATCAGAAGAGGATCTAGCGATGATCTTATTTACCTCTGGGACAACGGGTAATCCAAAAGGCTGTATGGTCGGACATGGACGAATCTATCAATTTTTAACAAGACGTGGGAATCGAGGATTTGACTTGAAAGGAAAGCGGTACTTAGCGAGTCACCCTCTGTATCATATGAGTTCAATTAATCACCTGATCGCCGCTGCGATTGAAGGATATACGCTTGTCTTCTTACATGATGCAACACCGAAGCGCATTTTAGAAACAATTGAAAAAGAAAGAATTACGTTCATGATGGCTTTCCCTTCAGCTTATACGTACATGCTGGAAGAAATGAAGCGCGGTTCGTATGATCTTTCATCCTTTGAAATTGCGATTTCTGGCGGTACGAAGGTGCCGGTCCGTTTGATTAAGGACTACAAAGAAGCAGGCATTCAGATGATGCATGGCTACGGAAGCACGGAAGCATGGGTTGTCAGTGCGTGGCATCCTGCGATGGGCGAGGATAAAATGGGCTCTGCTGGTAAAGTGGATCCAGATGTAGAAGTGAAAATCGTTCATCCTGAGACAGAGGAAACACTGCCAGCTGGAGAAATTGGCGAAGTCGTCATGAGAAGCCCATTTTATTTCTTAGGCTATTATCATCAGCCTGACGCTACTGCGAAGGTACTCAAAGATGGCTGGTTCCATATGGGGGATGCAGGCTATCTAGACGAAGACGGTTTTCTATTTATCACAGGCAGATACAAAGATGTGATTTTATACGGCGGAGATAATATCTACCCTGATCAAGTAGAAGAAGTCATAGAAAAAATTCCGGGTGTGATTGAATCAGCTGTCATCGGGGTGCCGGACGAATTATATGGTGAAGTGCCAAGTGCATATATCGTAAAAGACGAATCCGCCGATTTCTGCGAAGAAGATGTGGTGAACTATTGTCAGGAACGTTTGGCAGATTACAAAGTGCCATCCATTCATTTCATCAGTGAACTGCCAAAAAACAAGCTTGGTAAAATCATGAAGAAAGATTTACGTGAATTGGTTGTGAATGCTTAGTACCTATTCTGCTATAATGAAATTTGGATGATTTTTTGTTTTTCTAACGTTTTGGAGGGAAAGGGTTTGCGACATATTCTTCGTAAGAAACACATTCACGATTTGTTGGAACAGAGCAGACAGCAAAAGGTAAAGAAAACGCTGGGCGGGCTTGATCTCACGCTTCTTGGTATAGGGGCAGTGATTGGCACAGGGGTTATGGTATTAACTGGAATTACAGCAGCTAAGGATGCTGGACCGGCTGTCATTTTCTCCTTTGCGATTGCAGCCATTGTGTGCAGTTTGGCAGCACTTTGCTATGCAGAAATGGCGTCAGCGCTCCCTGTATTCGGCAGTGCATACATTTATTCATATACAACCATGGGCGAGCTTGTAGGCCATTTGATGGGCTGGACCTTATTATCTGTTTATATGCTGACAGCATCAGCTGTCGCCAGCGGCTGGTCGAGTTATTTCAACAGCCTGCTTGAGGGATTTGGAATTTCCATTCCGCATCAATTCTTAGCGGGGCCAGAGCAAGGCGGATATATGAATCTGCCAGCGATTATCATTGCTTTACTGATTGCGTGGATCTTATCTAGAGGAACGAAGGAAAGTAAAAAATTTAATAATATCATGGTGTTTGTGAAACTCGGTATTATTGTTCTTTTCATTGTAGTAGGCGGCTTTTATGTACAGCCAGCCAATTGGCAGCCATTTATGCCGTTTGGCGCAGAAGGTGTCATTGCCGGTGCAGCTGCTGTATTTTTTGCCTTTTTAGGATTTGATGCGATTTCTGCATCAGCAGAAGAGGTGAAAAATCCGCAGCGGAACCTGCCAATTGGGATCATAGGTTCATTACTTATTTGTACGGTCATTTACATTGTCGTTTGTTTGGTCATGACAGGCATGGTGCATTATACAAAGCTGAATGTTACAGAGGCTATGTCCTATGTCCTGCAAAGTGTACATCAAAATAGCGTGGCTGGTATTATTTCTGTTGGTGCGGTCATTGGATTGATGGCTGTGATTTTCGCCAATAATTATGCGGCAACTCGAATTGCCTATGCGATGGGCCGAGACGGACTTTTGCCTAAAGTGTTTTCAAAAACAAACAAAAGCGATACGCCTGTTGCTAGCATATGGATGATTGGCGGAATGACAGCTGTTATTTCAGGCTTTATTGATTTGAAGGATCTGTCCAACTTAGCGAATATCGGTGCGTTATTAACGTTTGCCATGGTCAGTTTATCTGTGCTTATTTTGAGAAAGACACATCAGCAGCTTGAGAGGGGCTTCAGGGTTCCTTTTGTGCCGGTTTTGCCGATTATATCAATGGGCTGCTGCTTGTTCCTTATGCTCAACTTACCAGGCCGGACATGGCTTTACTTTGGGGTTTGGCTGTTAATCGGTGTCGTCATGTACGCAGCGTATTCAAACAAACACAGTGAATTAGCGAAATCTTCTTGAGAAAAAGGTGCAAATCCGTTGACGATTTGTGCCTTTTTTCATACGATTTGGGATAAGCTATAAAAGAGATAATGGACGGAACAAGAGGAGGATGAGGGATATGATTAGTGTTAGTCCTTATATTGTTGTAGATGATGTGAAAGAATCTCTTCAATATTATCAAGGGATTTTTGGTGGGGATATTCAAATCTTAAATGAACATCAAGACCGTGTCCTGCATGCTGAATTGCATCTTGGGGAATCGCTGCTTCATTTTTCAGATACGTTTGGACGCACGCCAAAGCCAGAGAATCTCAGATTGATCATGCAGTTTGACAATGAAGAAGAACTAAAGGCTGTCTATGAAGCACTGGAAGCTGATGGAGATGTACTGGTTGAATTACAGGATACCTTCTTTGGCGCACTTCACGGACAAGTACAGGACCGGAAAAACGGGTTAATCTGGGTTCTGAATTATATGAAATAGACTAAGACCTTCACCAGTGTGAAGGTTTTTTTGTGAGTGTTTTTATTTTCTGAAAAATGGAAAATATGCTATGTTGGAAGAATAAAAGGACAAGGAGAAGGGTGGCAAAGGAATGGAACAAATTGAGTTTCAATCAATCCAAACAAATGGTATAACACTTCATACAGCAATGGCTGGACCGGAAAATGGCCCGCTGCTTGTGCTGCTCCACGGGTTTCCTGAGTTTTGGTACGGCTGGAAAAATCAAATCATCCCCTTGGCTGAGGCGGGCTATCGTGTTGTCGTTCCTGATCAAAGAGGCTACCATCTAAGTGACAAGCCAGAAGGAGTCGAATCCTACGTATTAGATAAATTGAGAGATGATATTGTAGGACTGATTAAGACGCTGAGCCCGAACCAAAAGGCGATTGTCGGCGGACATGACTGGGGCGGAGCTGTTGCTTGGCATTTGGCTTCAACCCGTTCTCAATATGTCGAGAAATTAATCATTGTAAATATGCCGCATCCGCGGGTGATGATGAAGGTTCTTCCTTTTTATCCGCCGCAGTGGAAGAAAAGCTCTTATATCGCTTTTTTTCAGCTTCCGAATGCTCCAGAGGCAGCCCTTCAAGAAAATCACTTTCAAAAGCTGGATGAAGCCATCGGGCTGACGGCAAGACCACATTTGTTCACGAAAGAAGATGTCTCAAGCTACAAGCTCGCTTGGACACAGCCAGGCGCCTTGACCTCAATGCTGAATTGGTACCGAGCCATTAAAAAAGGCGGCTTTGAAAAGCCAATTTCCAAACGAATTCTCGTTCCTGTTCGCATGATCTGGGGGATGGAGGACAAATTTTTAAGCAGAAAGCTGGCGAAGGAAACGATTAAGATCTGTCCAAATGGCCAGCTGATCTTTGTCGATGATGCCTCTCATTGGATCAATCATGAAAAACCAGACGTCGTCAACAAACTCATACTCGAATTCTTGACATAAAGAAAAAAGCTCTGATCAGAGGACCAGAGCTTTTTTGATTTATCCGATTTGATTCTTTTTCAATGCAGCAGGTTCGTCGTCCCAGCATTCAATTTTCTCATTGTTTGGAACGGCATTTTTATAGAAAACAGGATCTTTGCCTTCTTTTTTCTGTCTCGTGTAATCCTTCAGTGCTGCGAAGGCGACCTTAGACAGCATGGTAATAGCGATGAGGTTGACGATGACCATGAGTCCCATAAAGAGATCGGCTAGACCCCAAACAAGAGGAACAGTGGCAACCGCACCGAACAGAACCATTCCAATAACGGCAATTCGATAGATGTTCAGCCAAATTTTGTTCGCTCCAAGGAATTCAATGTTCGTTTCCCCATAGTAATAGTTACCAATCAATGTACTAAACGCGAATAGGAAAATCATGATGGCAAGGAATCCAGATGCCCATGGTCCAATGTGCTGACTGAGAGAAGCCTGTGTTAATTCAATTCCTTGCAAATTTGTTGTTTTATACGCATCAGAAAACAGAACAAGGAAGGCTGTGCTTGTACAAATAATTAACGTATCTGTTAACACGCCGAATGCTTGGATTAATCCTTGTTTAACAGGGTGGCTCGTGACAGCCGTTGCTGCTGCGTTAGGTGCACTACCCATACCAGCTTCATTTGAGAAGAGACCGCGTTTAATCCCTTGTAATAAAGCACCGCCTAGCGTACCGCCAGCGAACTGTTCAAACCCGAAGGCGTGTTTCACAACCGTGCTGATGACACCAGGAAGTTCCGTGATATTTGTGACAATGACAAAGAACGCAATACCGATGTAAGCAACTGCAAGCACAACCACAATGTATTCAGAAGCCTTTGCAATCGCTTGGATGCCTTTGAAAATGATCGCTGCAAAAATGACTGCCATCACAATACCGACGGTTAAACGGTCTAAACCAAAGGAATTTTTAAAAGCGACAGTGATCGTATTGGATTGAACCGCGTTAAAGACGATTCCAAAAGAAATCGTGATCAGGATCGCAAATAAAATCCCCATCCAGCGCTTGTTTAACCCTTTTTCCATGTAATAAGCAGGTCCACCGCGGAAGCCTGTTTTGTCTTTTACTTTATATACTTGAGCTAGTGTACTTTCAACGAAACTTGAAGCAGATCCGATAATGGCTACGATCCACATCCAAAAGATGGCACCAGGGCCACCAATGGCAATAGCGATGGCAATCCCTGTGATATTCCCTGTCCCTACGCGTGCTGCCATACTGATGGCAAATGCTTGGAACGGTGATATTCCCTCTTTTTCTTTTCTTCCTTCTTTCAGGACACGCAGCATTTCTTTGATCATTCTCACTTGCAGGAAGCGTGTTCTATATGTGAAGTACACCCCAACACCAAGTAACAGAGCAATCACAATATAAGTCCAAATAAAATCATTTGTATGTGTTAAATAAGATAGCAAAGCTTTTTCGTTCATAACATCACCTCTTCGAATTCATCACTGTTCTTTTTAAAAAATACTGAGATCCCACTCTTTAGCGAGCTTTTTCAGCATCATGACGCCGGTAATACTATTTCCACAATCGTCAATGGCAGGACCGTAAATGCCAATACCACAGCCTGTCTGAAACGGGAACTCTCTTCTTGCGCTTGGCGGAACGCAAGCCATAATTCCTCCAGACACACCACTTTTGGCTGGAACGCCTACGAAAGCAGCAAAATTCCCAGACGCATTATACATGCCGCATGTCAGCATCAATGCCTTTGTTAGTCTGGCGATATCCTTTGGGATGACTTGGACTTGTTTAAAGGGATGGTAGCCATCACTTGATATAATCAGTCCAATCAAGGCGATGTCCTCTGTTGTGACCTCGATGGAACATTGCTTTAAATACACTTCTAACGTGTCCTCGACATCCGATTCTAAATAATTGGTTTCTTTTAAATAATAAGCAAGTGCCCGGTTGCGATGCGCAGTTGCCCATTCTGATTGATAAACCTCTTCATTAACAGAAGGACGCTTACCTATTAAGTTTTCGATTAAATCGAAAATATATGCTAGCTTTTCGGTAGAAGTCTTTCCGGGAAGGATGGAGGATACAGTAATAGCTCCAGCATTAATCATTGGATTAAAGGGCTTTCCTGGTTTATGCATCTCAAGACGGTAGATGGAATTAAATGCATCACCAGTTGGCTCTACATCTACCCGATCCAAGACGTAAGGTACGCCTCTTCCTAAACAGGCAGCTATAAAGCTGATGACTTTTGAGATACTTTGCAGGGTAAAGGGAACGTCCCAATCACCATATCGTACAGATGATCCATCTGGGCCTATCACGCTGATACCAAGTTGAGAGGAATTCACTTTTCCGAGTGCTGGAATGTAGCCAGCATTCTGCCCGTTCTTGTAATACGGACGTATTTCTTCTGCCCATTGATCAACAGAAGACTGGCATGCGTGTTGTGTATTATTAGAAATTGCTGTTTTCATACGATTCCTCCAATCAAAAATCAAAAAGTACCCTATTGAATTGGCGGATGACAAAAAATGCGATCAAATAGGCACGAAAACATGTTACACATCTTCAAAGAACTTGTCATGCGCTGCTTGCACCACTCCTTTACACCTAAATATATGTACAAATGAAGGCAATGTCGGCGGAAAAACAAAAAGGGTTTTTAGTGAAAATTAAGAAAACGCTTACATCTAGTTTCACTAAAATTATTCATTCAATTTATCTTGGAAACTACACAATCTGACGTAAATCTACAGAAAAACTTACAAATAAAAATCAGTCTGTCGACTTTTGTCTAAACAATTCCTATTATTGTCGTCAATGATCAAAACACTGAATAGCTGAAAGGTCACCTTGCTGCCCCGGAGAATAGTCATAAAAAAGGATTTTGGAGATAAAAAGAGCGGTGAAAATTATTTTTTTGCACATTGTGGAGAAAAGAGTCTCCTTGTATACTGTGGCTATGCAAACAGGGGAAGGGATGTCAGTCATTTGAGTTTAAATCAGCTTGTCAAAAAGGACGCATTCATTTTAATTTTTATGATGGTCATTGTGCCGCTTGCAGGAGAGCTGAAGTTTTATCCTGTGAATGAGACGTTTCGCATCAGCTTTGGTGCGCCTGCGTTTTTCTTTTGTTTATTACTCTTAAGAAAATCTAGACCGCTATTGCCAGGATTTTTAACAGGCGCAGCCATTGTGCTTTTTCGGGTAGGCCTAGATTTGGTTCAGCAGAATGCTGATCTGGCTTCATCATTTTATCAGCAATTCCCAAGCTTCTTTTTCTATTTTACTTATGCTTTCTTGTTTTTTGCCGTCCGTACGGGACGCTTTAAACAGCGCTCAATTTTCATTGGAATCATCGGACTAATGATCGAATTAGTTGCTGATTTTGTCGAGCTGTTTGTACAATTTTTAGTGTTTGATACAACAATGACTTTATCAAAGCTGAGCGATATGTTCCTCATTGCGTTTGCTCACAGCTTTGTTGTGATCAGTTTTTTTAATATGATGAAGCTGTATGAGGCGCAATCAAGAGAGAAGCAGATCATGAAACAAAATGAGCATATGATGATGGTCATTTCGAATTTATATGAAGAAACGGTGCACTTAAAGAAAACATTAAAACATACAGAGCATATTACGCAGGAATCATACCGGCTTTATCGTTTGCTGCATGAACACGAAGCAGGGAAAAAAGTGAGTCAGGAGCTGTTAAAGCTCGCAGGAGAAATTCATGAAGTGAAAAAGGACAATCAGCGCATTTATGCTGGGCTTTCAAAGCTGATTTCGAAGGAAAATATGCAAGATTACATGAAGGCGGAAGAGCTCGTTCAAATTGTGATCCGGATTCAAGAGAAGTATGCTCTATCTCTTGGGAAAAACATCTCCTTTACCTCTGATATAAGGGGCATTCATCTACATGATTATCATGTGTTTATTTTCTTATCGCTGATTAATAATTTAATGGCCAATGCAGTGGAAGCTATAATGGATACCGGCATGATCTCACTCGAATTGAAAGGAAGTCATGATAAAATAGAAATTCGGATTGAAGATGATGGACCGGGGATTCCTAAAAAAATGAGAGAGATTGTGTTTGATCCAGGCTATACCTCCAAATTTGATGCATTTGGAACACCGTCTACTGGGATAGGCTTATCCTATGTGAAAGAGCTGGTTCAAGAGCTAGGCGGTCATATTCAAATCGAACCAAAAGAAACAAAAGGGACAGCTTTTCTGCTTGTCCTTCCTATACAAAATTTAATACAGAGAGGGTGAGTGTATGCGATTCTTCATTGCAGATGATGATCGTGCAATACGCTCGATTTTAGGTCAAATCATAGAGGATGAGGATTTGGGAGAGGTCGTAGATGAAGCGGGTGACGGAGTTGGATTAGAGGCACATTCACTGAACCTCAAGAAAGTAGACATCCTTTTGATTGATCTTTTAATGCCTGCTAGAGATGGCATTCAAACCATCCGCCATATTCACCCTGAATTCAAAGGCAAGGTCATTATGATTTCCCAAGTAGAGGCGAAAGAGATGATGGCAGAAGCCTATGAACTAGGGATTGAATATTATATCCATAAGCCTGTCAATCGCATTGAAATCGTCAGTGTGATTCGAAAAGTCATGGAGCGTATCAAACTGGAAAAATCGATTTACGATATACAAGCCTCCCTTCGCCACGTACTGCCATTAGAGCCTGTGTTTTCTCAAGGTGCCGGTGCTGGAGCGAAGAGAAGAACGATGAAAGAGGCTGGGGAATTCCTCTTATCTGAGCTCGGAATTGTCGGTGAGAACGGCTCTAAGGATTTACTGGAGATACTTCTCTATTTACATGAAACTCAGTCAGCCAATTCTCATGAGGTCAATTTCCCGCCGCTAAAGCAGCTGTTTATCAAAACCGCAGAAAGAAAGCTGGATCATGGTGCAACCGATGTAGAGGTGATGCGGGAAGTGAAAGCGGCGGAGCAGCGGATTAGACGAGCTATTCATCATTCCTTGAATCATTTTGCCTCACTAGGATTAACAGATTTCTCAAATCCTAAGTTTGAGCACTACGCGTCGAAGTTTTTCGATTTTACCGATGTCAGCCAAAGAATGAAAGAAATGCAGAAGACATCTTCTCCCGCAGGATCGACGGGCAGAGTCAATACAAAAAAATTCGTTCAAATCTTTTATTTTGAAGCAAAGCAGTTATTCGAAGAAATGAGCTGAGGAAAATCTGTTGGTATGATTGGAGAAAATAAACAGAGAAAGTCTGCTTTTCCTATGATCTGTCTTGATCTTCAGGTGTCTTTATCATTTAACTGATCATTCTGATTTTTCTTTTTTCTTGAAAATAAAACCCTCCTGTGCAATCGTTTGTTAAAATAGTGAGGTTAGACTAGAATGTCGGAGGTTTTATTTTGGGAAAAATTAAACGAAATGCGCTCTGCCCATGCGGAAGCGGAAAAAAATATAAACATTGCTGTGGTCAAAAATCAGGCGGAGAACAAACGTCTGAGCTTGTGTTTAAGGAAGCTGTACAAGTTCAAAAGGATTTAATGAATTATGCTTTTTCTAAGCATCAAAGAGCGATCAATCAATTCATTAATGAGTTTTCTTTCCTTGCAGATATGGATAAAGAAACGCAACAAATCTCAGTTTTTCATTTGAGTGTATGGGGCATCTTCTTCCGTCCATTAACTGATCAGAAAGAAACCATTTTCCAAGAATTCCTGACAAAGAAAGCAGAAGATATTACCCGTCCGAAAACAAGACAAGTGGTCCAATCTTGGACAGACATGGAGCCATCTTTGCTTTTATTAAATGAAAAAACGGACGAGTCTCTTTACTTTGAAGATATGGTAACAGCTGAGAAGGTTGAAGTAGATGTAAAACCGGATCAAACGGTACTGCCTGAAAAGGGAAGTCTCGTGCTTGGTTTTCCTGTTCAATTTGAAGAAAAAGCAGAGTTTTTCATTCAGTATACGATGTTTGCGAAAGAGTTCACAGATACTCTTCTTCTTCAGGTCCGCCAGCTTGTTGACGCATATGAAGCAAATGGAGGAGCGCGCAGCACATTTATGAGAGAATCATTCCCTGATGTGCTGAAGTGTATGTTTGCGAAGCAAGAAGTAGAAGAATCAGAAACACCTGCTCAAACAGAAGGCGATGCAGGTCTATCAGCAGATCGTATGGACTGGGCAAGTGACGTCCAGCTGGAAACAGCTAAGCTGATTGAAGACGGAATGAAGGAGCACGGTGACCAAAGCCTGACAGATGGTGCTTTAACGGTTTGGAAAGCCTACTGTGATCAGAAATCACCTGTGATCCGTAAAGCAGCGTCATTTGCTGCAGGAATCGAATACTATATTCATTCACTTGCAAGCGATGCTCCGCTTTCTCAAGCACAAGTAGCGAAGAAGTATGGCATTAGTGCGTCGACTGTATCGAGCCGTTTTAAAGATATCGAAAAAGCGGTGAAAGAAGAGCAAGAGGCGACAGTATAATCTAAAAAAGACGCGGCATCTTCAGAGGCCAGCGTCTTTTTTTTTTAGATTATCTTGTTTTAATAAAACCACTCATGTACTGCTCTGTATTATAATCGTTTAGGTCGATTTTCCATTGACCATCCCCATTACGTTTCATTTTCACTTCATATTCAGTTGGGCTGGAGACGGGAGGAAGCTTTTCGAATTCAGATGCGTACATGTTTAAGCTTTTTTTATACAATTCTTCTTTAGAACGGATCTTTCCGTTGTAAAACTCGTCTCTTTTCTTGTCTAGTTTGTCTTTTAAGTTAGAAGCATCAATGCCTGTTACTTGAGCGACAACCTTTGCTTCGTCATCAGAGATGGTTTTTACACTTGTTTCTACTTTGGCTTTATCCTTCATAGTGTTTTGAATGCGTTTGTACATCGACAGAATATCACGGTCACTCACTTCATTACCGTATATTCCTGCACTTCTTTTGAAGTCTTTAACAAACATTTCATGGTATTTATTGACGACATCCGATTGGTTGTCACCCGTTAAATCTGCGAATTCATCGTTCTTTTTGTCAAAAACAATAATATCGGTATATGCTGATAACGCTTTTGCTGGGTTATCCAGCTTTTTTGCTGAATCGAGTATTTTGTTTCCATCTAGATCGATTTGGATGGAATCACTGTTTTTCTTGATGCTGTCCTGATACACGAACTGATATTTTTTCCCTTTGTCTACTAGGAAATATAGAGCTCCTGAAAGTGACTTGCCTTTGTTCAGTGAACCAAGGTCAAGACGGTCTTTACTGCCGTAGAATTTTAAATCAGATACTTTGGCATCGTCCTGATAAAGGGAGAAGTCAGAGTTATATAATGAAAGGGCTTTGTCACCTTTGTTTGTGATCGTTAGGTTGACTTTTAGTACCAATTCATTGTCTCTCAGGGTAGTTGTTGAGTCTTCTGGTAACGTATATTCGTAGCTATTGACTTTTACCTCTGCTGTTTTCGTTGACTTTTGGTCAGTGTCTGTTGATTTGGCTGAGCTCTGGCAGGCTGCAGAGATGATCATCACGAATGAAATCATGAGAAGGGCACTTATTTTTTTAAGATTCACAGTTGATGCTCCTTTGCTTTTCTTTCGTCATTTCATTCCCGCTATCTGACTATGAAAAAAGAAACAGATAGAATGGTATATTCGGGTGTTAAAGGGGAAAATATCCTAATGACGATTTGCACTATTCATTCTATCGAAATTCATTCATGATGAGGAATAGGTTTTAGTCCCTATTTTTAATAGTTTTTAACACAATTACCTATAAAATAAGGAATTAAATAAGCATAATATACTGGTTAATAAGTATTGATTTATAGATTTGTTTTGGGTTTTAAATGTTTTTTGTATAAAAATCTTGAAATAAAGGTAGTTTTTTATTTGACGAGGCGGTGCCGGATGGCGAAGACGACAGCCTGTGTGCGGTCTTGTGCATTGAGCTTTTGTAATATACGGTGCACATGCGTTTTTACTGTACTTTTGCTGATAAATAATTGATCAGCGATGTCTTCATTCTTTAAACCATAGGCCATTTGCTGTAAAACATCGCGTTCACGTTCTGTAAATGATTCGTGAAGCAGATGAGTGTGATATGTATCATTTGCTTGCTGAAGAGCTCGTGCCATCATGTGCTCAGAGGCTGCCGTTCGAAAGACAGATTCACCAGCAAAGGCGGTGCGGATGGCCTCAATTAATTCCTCAGGCATTGTATCCTTCAGCAAATAACCGACTGCCCCTGCACGAATCCCATCAAAGACGTATTCTTCCGTATCAAAGGTCGTGAGAATCACAACTTTTACATCTGGGTGCTTTTTTAAAATGTGCTCTGTTGCCGTGATGCCATCCATTCTAGGCATTTGTACATCCATGAGCAGTACGTCGGGTTTGTTAGTCAAGCAAAGCTCAACCGCCTCCTGACCGTCTGACGCCTCCCATATGACGTCAATATCCTCTTGAGCGCTTGCAATATAACGAAATCCTTGGCGGATCAGCGGCTGATCATCAATAATGCCAATCTTAATAGGGGTTGTCATGTCTCAGAGTCCTCCTTGATAGGAATTTGAACATGGATACAAAAGCCGTGCGGCTCGCGTATGGACGTCTTGACGGAACCGCCTGCTGCGTCGCACCGTGCCTTCATGCCTGACAGCCCAAATCCAAATGAAATATCTTTTTCGCTGGTCAAATTTCCATCGTCTTCAATGTTCATCCTCAGCTCATGCTGGTGGTTATAGAGTGTAATGGTCATCGCGGTCGCCTTAGCATGGCGAATTGTATTGGTGATCGCTTCTTGTAAAATGCGGTAAAGCAGTTCAGAAACGGAGAGCGGCCATTTTTTATACGTAAGCTGCTCTGTATGAAACTGAATATCTAGCTCTCCTGATATCTCTCCTTGCTTGATGAGACTGCGAAGTCCGGCAAGTCCGAGACCTGCATCATCTGACGCCATATGATGAACCACAGAACGAACTTCGGTGAGACAATTTTTAGAAATATTGATCAGCTCCTGAAACGTCTGCGCCATCTGCTCTGGTTCTTCCTGTTTTAAACGGTAGGGCAAAGACTGCAGCTGGACAATCATTGAGGTTAATTGGTGACCGATGCTGTCATGCAGGTCACGTGCAATTCTGCTTCGCTCCTCCAGCACAGCAAATTGGAGTGACTGAACGGTCGCTTCTTCAAGCTCTATATGCGCCTTTTTTAATTGTTCATGGGCTTCTGATAATTCCTTGTGAACTAATTGCAGTTCTCCGAAATGTTCTTCCTTTAATTCCTGTTCACGCCGCCGCATTCTAGAAATCAAGACAAGTGTATACACAAGCAGCTGGAATAGCGGGAGAGTGATCACCATGTTCCAAGAAAAATCATTTACATAATAGCTGACCCCACTAGTGAAAAAGATGATAGCAAATAGATAGGGATGATGCGCCTCTGAAAAACGAAAAGCGATAAAGCCAATCATAAAAAAGGTCAGCCCAATACTGTCTTGAATATGACCTGTCACCATCCACAAGAGATGTGTCAGAATCCACATCGAGAGGAGCATAGAAATTTGCTTTTTAGGTGACAGCTTGCTTTTTGGAAAAAGACAAAGGAGAAACACCAAATAGACGAAGGTGCGAAACACCAATTCGCCTATTGAAAGGGGCTCATACATTTGAATATACATATAGGTCAATACAAGGCCTAATACGAATTTTCGCCTTATTTGACCTAAAAGCTTGAGTGGCTGCTGAAGATTCATATCAAAAACTCCTGTCTGTCAGTTAAATAGCAGCAGATGCCTTGATGTTCATATATCTTTTTAAAAGAATAAAACGTAATCCGATCATACTGCCAATTGGAAGGAATGTCAGGCCATTTGCAAAAATGATCAAGGAATGACCGCCATCCTGTACAACTGAACCTACTGTCATCCGGATAAGGATGATTCCGATGAAAAAAAGTGTTCCATAGAGTGAGCTGGCGGCGGTAATACGTCCCGACTGTTGATCATATGTTACTTTGTATAGTTTACCTCTCCAAAGCCCGATTGCAAAACCTGCGAATGCAAAGCCAGTCATCACAAGCAGGCTCATCGCCGTGATTTCAATATGCTGGGTAAAGGAATAAGAGAGAGTGCCTAATAAAATGAGCGGCCCTATGAGAAGCCTGATGGGGCGGATTTCTTTTTCCTTGCCTGTTCTTAAAAGCAGAATAATCATAATGATGACAATTTGAATGGTCATGACAAGATCTCCTTTTCGCTTTAGTCTATCTTCATCATACGCATCTACTATTTTCTCGGCGTCCACCTGCAGGTTGATTTTCAGAGAGCGGGATACTTGAATGTTGGAATTGATTCATGGGAAAATAAGGATGATTACGTAGATAAGGGAGATGAGCTTTTGAAAAAGGTAACGCTTGGACGAACTGAATTACAGGTGAATCCGATAGGGCTTGGTACGAATGCAGTAGGTGGACATAATTTATTCCCGAATCTTAGTGAGGATGCTGGACGGGAGCTTGTGGAGACGGCTCTTGATCAAGGTGTCAATTTCTTAGATTCTGCTTTTATTTATGGGCTGGGCCGTTCAGAGGAATTAATCGGTGAGATCATTGCCAAAAAAGGCGGCAGAGAAAAGCTTGTCCTTGCGACAAAAGGAGCTCATAAGGAAGTAAACGGGCAAATTGAACTTGATAACAGCCGTGATTTCTTAAGAGAGCAGGTCGAAAATAGCCTGAAACGACTGCAAACAGATTATATTGACTTGTACTATATGCATTTCCCGGATGGGCGCACCCCGCTCGAGGAAGTTGCAGGCACATTAAAGGAATTGAAGGACGAAGGGAAAATCAAGGCGATCGGTGCATCCAACCTTGATTTTGAACAGCTTCAAGCTTTTAACCGAGATGGCTACTTAGATGTGCTTCAGTCGGAGTATTCTCTGCTGAAACGTCAGGCGGAGCAGGATCTTCTTCCATACTGCGTCGAGCATGATATCTCCTTTATTCCTTATTTCCCATTGGCATCAGGCTTGTTGACTGGCAAATTTACAAAGGATGCCACATTTGATGATATTCGAGCAAAAGACCCGCTTTTCCAAGGTGATGCATTCCTTTCAAATCTCGAAAAAGTAGACAAGCTAAAGGCGATTGCCCAATCAAAGAATGCAGAAACGGCACACGTCGCACTCGCTTGGCTCTTAGCTCAGGATGGTATTGATGCTATTATTCCAGGGGCAAAACGAGCAGACCAAGTGCTGCAAAATTTAAAAACAAACGATGTTCAACTAACTGAAGAGGAAATTAATCAAATCGATAAGATTTTCTCTTAACACGAAAAAAAGGTGCAGCTATGCACCTTTTTTTTATGACATTGTAAGAGGGATTTTGAAGACGAGCCGTAAATTGGGAGAACGGTAAGTGAAATCCAGTGTACCGTCTGCCTTTTCAACAAGCTGATGAATGATATACGTCCCCATGCCTTGATGATCGCCGCCTTTTGTCGAGCGGCCAAAAGTTTTGAATAAATGATCTAACACATGTTTTTCCATACCTTTTGTGCTGTTTTCACAATGGATTAAAAATAGCCCGCTCCGAATAGAGGTTGTGACCGAAATGCTGCCCTCTTTTCCAGCTTTCTTTGCTTCAATCGCTGCATCTAGGGCATTATCAAGCAGGTTGCCAGTAAAACTAACCTGATCCGCCTTTGAAAAGGGAAGCGATGAAAAGGGAGCTTGAAGGTCTAGTGAAAGTGCAATGTTCTCTTTCTCAGCCCGCTCCAAAAAGAGGTGAAGGGTAGAGGCTAAATATGCATTTTCTCCTTTCATCCATGGGAAATGTTTGACGTATTGCTGAATCAAATCTTTGATCTCATACTCGTCGTTCGACGCCGAAAAGGCATTTAAATGTCTGGCTGTTTCATGATGTTTACTGCGCAGCTCAAGAAGTAATTCGTTGGTTCTAGCTTCTGCGTTTATAAGCTCTTGAAGCCGTCCATTTAACTGTTTCTCTGTCTGCATCACCTTCAATGAGAGGATATCGACTGTCAACATGATGGTGAGCGCCAAAAGACAGCTCAGCCCATTCTCTTGCGTTAGAAACAGCAAAAAGCCTGCACAGGTGATGAGTATAAAAACACCTAATATCACATAACCACTCGTATGAGGTAAAAATCTTTTGTACATGAAGAATGTATAAACACACATCACACAAAAAGTAAGAATCCACAACACAATTGATGATAGCGGCAGGAAAGCTTCAGCAGCTGCATGAAACGCAAGACCCAGCCATATGAGGGCATAAATGCGAAATCCAAGATAGAAAGCGTTCACGTTCGTTCTCCTTAAAAATAGTATTTCTTAAAGAATTCTAATTGCTGCTTGGTCATCATGGCTTTTTTATCTGTCCCTTCAAAAGACACGATAAACGAATTTTTAGCATACGCCGAGAAATTCTTAATGTAATGAATATTGATGATAAACGATCGATGGGAGCGGATAAAATCCTTTTCAGCCAAATCACCCTTTAACTCGTTTAAAGTTTGATATGTCTGGATTTCTCCTGTCGTTGTCACGATAGTTGTTGACCGGCCCGTTCGCTCAACAAAAATGACATCCTTTTTCTGCAGCACATGAATATCTGACTGCTGCTTAATGAGAAGCCGTCCATGAATGCTTTTCTCCTGCTTGGTGGACATATAGCGCTCTAAGCATTTGGCAATTCGATCAGCTTGGTAGGGCTTCATAATATAATCATGTACATTCAAATCAAACGCATGGACTGCATAACCACTGTTTCCTGTCACAAAGACCACATCGACATTCAGTGCGTGAGAGTGAATGAGGTCCGCTAATTCATAGCCGGACATTCCAGGCATTTCAATGTCAGCGAACAACAGATCAATGTCTCCTTGTTTGACCTTCTCATATGCATCCTCTGCTGACTGCGTGACAAAGACAATGTCCACAGCCTCCATTCTGCCCACAATGGCGTGCAGCTTTTCTAAATCTACTCGGTAATCATCGACGAGACCTACTTTTATCATAAAAATCACCTATGACTCTTCTTATTATTTGTCTATTTTACCATTTGTTTTTTTGAAATAGATCATTTCAAGACAGAAAAAGGACGTTTCGCGACATTTTTATATCAGGCAGGCATTATTTTTTCTATCATAGACTTAGAAAGTAAAGTTGAAAGGGGCGAACCAAATGATTACTCTCAGCGATTGCAGCTGCTGGTTTAAAGATAAGAAAAAAGTCGTGAAAGCGATGAAACACATGACGTTCTCCGTGAAGGAAGGGGAAGTCGTTGGCATCCTAGGAGAAAATGGTGCAGGGAAAACGACATTATTGCGCGCCGTAGCCACATTATTAGAGCCTACGCACGGGTCAGTCACTGTCGCAGGCTTTGATACGGTGAAAGAATCAACGGAAGTGAAAAAGCGAATTGGTGTCTTGTTTGGCGGTGAGACGGGGCTTTACGATCGTTTGACGGCACGAGAAAACCTTGAATACTTTGGCAAATTGTATGGCTTAGATCAGCATGAAATCAAAGCAAGAATAGAGGATTTGGCAAAGCGTTTTGGAATGAGACAATATATGGATCGCAAGGTGAAAGGATTCTCAAGAGGGATGAAACAAAAGGTGGCGATTGCCAGAACGTTAATTCATGATCCTGACATTATCTTATTTGATGAGCCGACAACAGGCTTAGATATCACGTCGAGTAATATTTTCAGAGATTTTATCCATCAGCTCAAGCAGCAAAATAAAACGATCCTCTTTTCAAGCCACATCATGGAAGAAGTCAGCCAGCTTTGTGACAGTGTCATGATGATTCATCAAGGAGAGCTTGTGTACAAAGGGACACTTTCAGAATTATATACTCAGGAACAAAGTGATGACTTGAACTATATCTTTATGTCGAAGCTCGCTAGGGGGATTTCATAATGTGGAAAACCGTCTTTTTGAAAGAAATGACAGATGCGCTGAGAGATCGAAAAACGTTGCTCTTAACCGTGCTGATTCCTCTTTTGACCATGCTTGGACTGGTGTTCTTTTATGAAAGCATGATTGCAGATCCAGGGGATGAAGCCTATACAGTCGCCATCAATGAACAGCTTCCAGCCGAAATGAACCAAATGATCAAAGAGGTCAAAAACCTAAACCTTGAAACATTTGATGATCCGCAGCAAGCGGTCAAAGATGGAGAGGCAAATGCTTACCTTGAAATGCCGAAAGAGGCAGGCGATATGCTCAAACAACAAAAGCCATTCGCTATTAAAATCCATGGATATACGACAGATGATGATTCGGTCATCACTGTTCAAATGCTGCAATCATTGCTGGAGCAATATCAAAACCAAGTGGTCGAAAAGCGATTAGCAGCCGATCAAATCGATACGTCCGTTATTCATCCTTTTGAGGTGCAGTCCGTTGATGTAGAAGAAGGGGATGAAGGGGAAAACGGAGTGACCGCTATGCTGTTGTCGATTCTCCTTCCGATGATTTTGGTGACCTCCGTCATCTCAGGAGCTTTGCCGGCTGCGCTTGATATTGTAGCAGGTGAAAAAGACCGGAAATCCATTGAAGCGTTGTTCCTGACACCTGCCAGTAGACTCCAGATTCTCATCGGGAAATGGCTCGCTGTCTCTATGTTTGGTATTTTAAGTGGGATTGTGGCGATCGGTATGCTGCTTCTATCTACTTTGCTCTTTACAGAAAAGCTGAAGCAGGCTCTGAACTTTGGTGATCAAATGTGGAGCATTATCGGCGTCATGTTTGCGGCGCTTATTATCTTCTCCTTCATGGTATCCATGATTGAATTGCTGCTCAGCGTCATTTCGGGCTCAGTCAAAGAAGCACAGTCGTACATGTCCATGATCATTACACTAGGTGTGATCCCAATGTTCTTTACCATGAGAGCAGGTGCTACGCAGCTAGATACGTATTACTTTGCGGTCCCATTCCTTAATATTCATGCGCTTTGTAAGCAACTGATGTTTGGTATCATCGATCCGGTGGCTGTCACTCTGACACTCGGCTCCTCAGCCTTGGCAGTCGTTATCCTGTTTGTCATCGTCAGAAGCTTGTTTATGAAAGAAAAATGGATGCTTGCGAAATAAAGAAAGGAAAGCTTGTAGATTTTTTCTACAAGTTTTTTTATATTCGGAGATTCATATAAAAAAGGCTCGGGATAGAATTGTTATGGCATAATGGAAGAGGAAATGACATAATCATCCTATTTTCACTAAAGAGGGGGTGAAGATATGCCTTATCAAACAGATGACGATGATGTGTTAGGACTATGTAATATATATGCTCAGCAAACACACCATTTTGAAGCCTTTATTTTGGGAAATAGGAAAGGCTTATTAGAACTAAGAAATGCAATAGACAAGGCTTTAGAAACCGGTTGTTCTACTTCAACATTATTTCCGTCTGATTATGAAGGATATGATGTCTATGTTGCTTTAGTAGACGAGGAGCAAAGGTTTGAGAAATTAACAACTCCTTATGTTGAAGAATACGTACAAGAGGAAAATGCGGTTGATCCAATTGAGATCATTAAAGAATATGAAGCTGAAAAGGGGAATTCCTTATAAAGAGATTCCCCTGCTTGTGAACTCGTTTGCTAGTGAATCAAATGTCTATGGATTTGGCTTGTCATTGGGTTTTGTCCAGTACTTGATGTCTTCCAATGCTCTTTCAATGTCATCCATATCGTCAATTCCTAAAGTACTATCAAATTTCGAAGATAGTATCTTTCGTACTTTAGCGAGTCTTTGAGTGACCTCCCACTCATCTATAAATCGTGTGGTTTCTGTTTCATATTCTCCTCTATATGCTTCCTCACCACACTGATGAAATTTTTCACCATAATAAGAACCCATGTTATGCAAAGACAAAAGAATCAAATTCATTTCTTTTAATACCTCTAACATTTCATCACCCGTGTAGGTGATGTTTTGATTAGACTTTAGCATTGACTCCCACCCTTAAAATAAGAAATGTTGATATACGCCGCAACCAATACGCTTGTGTTCATCATATTAAAAAAACCCCCGGGATCGGGGGTTTCAGCGTGTAGACAAACCCTCGCATTCTTTGTCAGTTCTGCGCTCCGGTGCTCACGAATGTCAAATTCGCTCCGCTCCGGTGCTCGCCCTTCCTAGACTGCAAAGGTTTTCTATCACGCTGAAAAGAAGACAAAGGGCTAAAATAAAGATCATTTTAGCCCTTTGTCAACAATCTGAAACCCCCGGAATCGGGGGTTTTTCTTTAGTTCTTGATGAATTTTTCAACTAATGAGCTTGTTTTGTAATCGTTCAAATCAAGTTTCCATTGGTCGATATCGTTTTTCTTCATGTTCACTTCTACTGTTTCTTCAGAAGATGATGGTCCTAATTTTTTAAATTCATCTGGATAGATAGAAAGTAGATATTTCTGTGCATCATCATAAGATGCTGAACGGTTTTTGCTGTAGAACTCAGTCGCTTTCTCTTTCAAACGATCGACAAGCGGGCTTGCATCAATCGGTGTAAGAGTCACAGTCACGACAGCTTTATCACCACTGATGGCTTTTGTTTTTGTTGATACTTTTGATTTTTCAGCTAATGTTTCTTTCACTGCTTTTAAAAGCTTATCAAGGTTTTCGTCCTTCGCTGAGCTAGAAGAAATACCTGATGAAGTGATGTAACCTTGTTTGAATGATTTATCAAACTCGTTCACAACAGTTGATTTGTTATCACCTGTTAGTTTTTCGAAATCGTCGTTTTTCTTACCAAAAATCATCACATCAATATAAGAAGAAAGAGCTTTTGCAGATGCTTGTAGTGTATCTGCTTTTTTCATTAAGTCTTTTCCTTTAATATCGAATTCTAGTGTTTTGTCATCTTTTTTCGATCCACTGCCTGGCTCTGTGTAAACAAGCTGATAGTCCTTGTCTTTGTCAACAACAAAGAATAGACCGCCTTTTGTTACTTTGTCAGCATTTAAAGAGCTTGAAGATAATACTTCGTTGTAGTCATCTGGAGAGATCGTAGATACCTGTGCGTCATCTTGGTAAAGTGTGAAGTTGCTTTTATCAACATTGAGAGGCTCTTTGCTGATATTTTTTACAGATACATTCACTTTTAGTACATACTGATCATCCTGTACAGATGTATCGTATTGAGGTGGTAATGTGTACTCAGCACTTTCTACCTTAACCTCTGCTGCATCAAGAGATTTTTTGGTATCGTTTTCTTTCGCAGCTGTTTTGTCTTTACCACCACTACAAGCGGCAGCGACAACAGTTACACACAAGATCAGAAGAAACAGGGATAATTTCTTTTTAAACATGTCGTGTTTTCCTCCTCGGGTTTATGGTGAATTTCATTGAAAAGCTGTAGTTCATATCGTTCTTTTTGCACAAAAAGAAAAATACTGTATGTTTTTTACTGTAGAATGAAGCGAAAGTACTGTCAATACCTCAGTGCGTTTCCGAGGTTGATTGGCTTCAAGTAGTAAAAATGACACTAAGTTGAGAGGAGAAACTTGTAATTTATTATTTGATATCTCCTGTAGAAACTCAACATTTTATATTTTAAGGTTTTGAGTCGGATTATTGAATAGGTTCAAATGACTGTTTTTGAAGATGATGTCGCAATTAGAAGGATTTTTATGACTTGTAAATGAGTATATAGTAATGAATATTTTTTCCTGCTATGTGGATGATCACTTGGTTTGTGTGTTGTTGACAGCAAGACACATGTCCAGCAAATTTAGACAGGCTGCCGACACTGAACGTGCTTTTTCATGTCAAAATGGCAGTCATCTACACAGAAACGCTACATAAAATAAAAGAGAAACGAACTGGAGGTGGATGTATGGCAGTGGTAAGAGCGACAAGCTCTGATATTGATTTAATGGCCAGACTGCTGAGAGCGGAGGCAGAAGGTGAAGGGAAGCAAGGGATGCTGCTCGTAGGAAATGTGGGCATCAATCGGCTGCGTGCCAACTGCTCTGACTTTAAAGGGCTGCGTACGATTCCACAAATGATTTATCAGGAGCATGCATTCGAAGCGGTCACGCATGGGTACTTTTATCAACGAGCACGAGAAACTGAAAAAACACTTGCGCGGAGAAATATTAACGGAGAACGTTTTTGGCCGGCAAAATTCAGCCTTTGGTATTTTAAACCGCCTGGCAATTGTCCGGCGACATGGTACAATCAGCCGTTTGTGGCAAGGTATAAGTCGCATTGCTTTTATCAGCCAACCGCCGAAACGTGTGAAAATGTCTATAACACCTTTTAGCTTGATGAAACGCACAATCCTCTTAGAGTACGAATGCAGAGGGTTGTGTTTTTGTTTTTTCCAAAATGGGTAACCATTGTGTATCAACAAGATGAAGCACGTGAATGGAGGAAATGATGATGTATCAAGATTTAAAAGGGAAAACAGCCATTGTCACAGGCTCTTCAAAAGGAATTGGACAAGCGATCGCATTGCGGTTTGGACAAGAGGAAATGAATGTGGTTGTGAACTATAAAGGCGATGAAGATGGAGCTGAAGAGACGGTACAAGCCATTCAGAAGCACGGAGGTGGGGCGGTGAAAGTACACGCAGATGTCTCCAAAGAGGAAGGCATCCAAGCCATCATGGATACAGCATTGGAACATTTCGGTACAGTAGATGTATTCGTCAATAATTCAGGCTTCAACGGCGAAGAAGCGCTGCCGCATGAGATGACGCTGGAGCAATGGCAAAACGTCATCGATGTGAACATAACAGGTGCATTTTTAGGCGCAAAGGCTGCGCTTGCCTATATGATGGAGCATGACATCAAAGGATCTATTTTAAATATTTCCAGTGTCCATCAGGAGATTCCGCGCCCATTCAACGTTCATTATTCCACTTCAAAGGGCGGAATGAATATGATGACAAAGACGCTGGCTCTTGATTATGCAGAATCAGGTATTCGAATCAATGCGATTGCGCCAGGTACCATGGCAACCGAATCAAATGATGATTTGCAGGATGAACAGAAAAAACAAAAGCAGCTTGAGAAAATTCCGATGAGGACCTTTGGTGAACCGAAGGAGATTGGGTCCGCTGCGGCATTCCTCGTTTCTAAGGAAGCGGCATATATCACAGGCACCACCTTATTTGTGGATGGTGGAATGACACTTTATCCTTCTCAAATCAATGATTAATCCGAAAAACATCCGCCTGTTCAGCCGGCGGATGTTTTTTGTTCGTAGCGTTGTGTAGCTTTGGCTCGTTTGCCGAGCAGCATCGGGTGCTTGCCCAGGAAGGAGATACATGGCACCATGAGCAGCAATGTGCCGATCGTATAAAAAAGTGTCCAAGAGAGCTGCGCTGTATCAGCAATATTGATACCAAGTCCATAAAAAACAAATGCTTTCATGATATCAATGCCGGCAAACTGCAAGACAAGAATGACAATAGAATTTCGTCCTAGATACGTCAAAATAGGGGATGTTTTCAATTTAAAGCTTAAATAAATCACGGCAGCTGAACCGAGCAGAGCACATGCATAGAAAATAAAGAGATCACCGTAGTCGTTGATGCGCATATCGATCCGTGAATTAAAGCTCTGCATGTAAGCCGTCAGCACAAGCAGACCTGTACATAAAAGAAGGGTTGGATCTGTTTTTAATTCCACAAACCACTGCTTTGCTAAAAATCCAATCGAATAAAACACAACAGCCGTCAAGGCAACATTAGCATTCCAAGGAAGACTTTGATCTAAAAGCAAGGTAGAGGCATATCCAGCACCTCCGCAAAGAATAGTCAGCAAGATTAAGGCAGCAGGTCTCCCTTTTGAAAGACGATGCATAAAGAAAAATAAAATTTCCACTAAAAAGAGTGTCGTTAAAAACCAAATCGCTGGGTTATGTGTAAGTCTTGCTTCATCTGCATTGGATATGAAAATACCTGTAAACGGAACGAAAGGGTCGATATCCGTTTGTCCCTTGAATGCAAAAAAACGAGTAACGGAGAACCAAAATACATACGTAATGATGGAGAAATAGAGATAGGGCAGGAGTAAGCTTTTGGCTTTTTTCTGAATAAATGACAAAGCAGGGGATGAGGATGATCGAAACATCATGCCTGATAGTAAAAAGAAAAGCGGCATATGAAAAGAGTAAATGAATTGCTTGAGCGAATCTGGAATGGGCACATGCGCCATAACCACGAGCAGAATGCCGATTCCTTTAGCTGCATCTACCCAATCGAGTCTCTTTTTCATGTCCTGTCATCTCCTTTTTCTCAGCGTCGTAAACCGTTCATTGAATATGTACCTCTACTATATAAAAGGTACACCTCTTATGCGTTTACAGTTCGCTAACGATTAGAAGACACATTTGCGATTAGATGACAGACGAAAGGATTTTGACATCTTGATGTTACATTTCCCATTTTTTATGACAATGTAAAAAAAGAAGCCTGAAAAGCTGGCTTCAAAATAATTCTGCTATTCGTTTGTAGGAGCGTTGTTTTTCGATCGGATCAAAGGAATTGTTCAGAATCATGATGTCATCCGTTTGATAGCGTTCCATCAAGGTCTGTAATTGCTCTTTCACCGTTTTCTTCGAGCCGACAATCATCCGCTGGCGGTTTTGCAGCACTTTTTTCTTTTCCTGCGTGGTGTAGTGATAGGCATTTGCTTCTTCTATAGAAGGAATGCGGCTGTCCAGTCCTTTTTCAACACGAAGCAGCCATAAATCTGTACTGCTGGCGATCCGGTCTGCTTCTTCATCTGTTTCACCGCAGATGACAAAGACGGCAAACATAGATTGTGGCTGCCTAGAAAAGACAGATGGAGAAAAGTGTGATCGATACGTCTCAAATGCTTGTTTGCCGCGTGCAGGATGAATAAAGTGGCCAAAAATATAGTTGATTCCAAGCTCCGCCGCCTGCATGGCACTATTTTCTCCTAGTCCAAGCAGCCAAACCGGCGGATGAGCATCAACAAGCGGAGCAGCTTTCACACCTGCATGCGGATGACCAGAAGGCAGGCTGTCTGATAAGTAAAAAAGAAGATCCTTCAGCTGGCGGTCAAACTGAGACAAATCTTTATGCACGCCGTCCGTCAAAGCGAGTCTCGTCCTTTCGATCCCGCCCGGGGATTTGCCGACTCCGATCTCAATCCGTCCAGGATAAAGGGCCTCAAGCTGCCGCGTGACCTCTGCTACTTTAAAAGGACTGTACTGAGGAAGTAAAATGCCGCCAGATCCGGTACGCAAGGTCGATGTATGAGCCGCAATATGAGCCATTAATATTTCAGGCGCCGTACTAGCGAGCCCCCTTGTGCTGTGGTGTTCAGCGAACCAATAGCGCTCATACCCAAGCGTTTCAGCCAGCTGAGCCAGCTGCGTTGTATGAATCAATGTCTCCTGCGCAGACTGACCTTTAGGAATGGCGACTTGATCTAATATATGAAGTGATGGCATCATCAACATCCTTTCAACAACATGCTGAATATAAGTATAAAGAAATCAATGGGTGGAAGGAAACGAAAGGGTTTATCCTTTGAACACATGCTTTTATCTTTTCTATATCAACATATGAAACCACATCTTACGCTCCTTATCAGCAAGAGCTGCTCACCGGGAACTTTCGACAATGTTTCACATGAAACACTTCATTTACGACATGAACTATTTTCAATATGCATCTTTCTTTAAAAAAATATAAAGTGTTTGAAACCTATCTTGAACATAGATCGTATATACTAGTAAATAGAAAAAAGAGTAAGAGGCTCCAATGTCATTTCATGAATTTTGTCGAATTTTCATGTATGATGATTTTAATAGGGTCCATCGCTTAATAAATAGATTTTTATTATGCTGGAGGAGTGATTGATTTGGCGATTACATTAGAAAAAGGTCAACGTATTGATTTAACAAAAGGGAAAGCAGGGCTAACGAATATTCTTGTTGGACTTGGCTGGGACCCTGTATCACAAGGCGGCGGGTTTTTAGGAAAGCTGTTTGGCGGCGGAGGCGGCGCTGATGTTGATTGTGATGCTTCAGTGCTCATGCTGAAAAATGATAAGTTTACGGAAAATAAAGATTTGATTTATTTTGGCAACCTAAAAAGCAAATGCGGCAGTGTTGAGCATACAGGTGACAACCTGACTGGTGAAGGAGACGGAGATGATGAACAAGTCCTCGTCAACTTGAGCAAGGTGCCGGGTAATGTGAATAAATTGGTGTTTGTCGTGAACATTTATGATGCCCTTAGAAGAAACCAACACTTTGGTATGATTCAAAATGCTTACATTCGCATCGTTGATCGTTCAAACAATCAAGAATTAGTGAAATATAATTTAAAAGATGACTATGCAGGAAAAACATCGTTAATCGTAGGAGAACTTTACCGTCAAGAGAATGAGTGGAAGTTTGCGGCTCTTGGAAATGGTACAAATGATGCGAAGCTTGCCGATATTACGAGAAACTACATTTAAACAGAAGGGAGAGGTTCCTAGTGGGAATTTCTTTAGCGAAAGGTCAAAAAATTGATTTAACAAAAACGAATCCAGGTTTAACAAAAGTAGTCGTTGGTCTTGGCTGGGACGTCAATAAGTATGACGGCGGACATGACTTTGATCTAGACGCAAGTGTATTCCTTTTAGATGCAGCAGGTAAAGCAAGCTCTCCATCTGACTTTGTCTTTTACAACCAAACAACTGGCGGAGGCGGCAGTGTCGTACATACAGGCGATAACCGCACTGGTGAAGGGGACGGAGATGACGAGCAGGTCAATGTTGACCTTGCAGCTGTACCAGCAAGTATTGAGAAGATTTCATTTGTCATTACCATTCATGATGCAGAAGCGCGCAGTCAAAACTTCGGACAAGTGTCTAACGCATATGTACGTATTTTAAATGCGGCTTCGAATGAAGAACTCATTCGCTACGATTTGGCAGAGGATTTCTCAATTGAGACAGCCATTATTGTAGGTGAATTATACCGTCATGGCGGGGAATGGAAATTCTCAGCTGTCGGATCAGGCTATCAAGGCGGTCTTGCACGCATTGCAACGGACTTCGGCTTAGATATCGGATAACGATAGCTTCCTATTTTCAAAGACAGGAGAGATACGAATATGGCGATTCAGCTTTCAAAAGGACAACGTGTCGATTTAACTAAAACCAACCCAGGGCTGACGAAAGTGATGATCGGTCTGGGCTGGGATACGAATAAATATTCTGGCGGAGCCGAATTTGATTTGGACGCTTCGGCTTTCTTGGTGGATGCAAACAATCGTTGTCAGCAAGATACAGATTTTGTGTTCTATAATAACCTTCAGCATCCGAGCGGCAGTGTCACTCATACAGGTGATAACCGGACGGGTGAAGGAGATGGAGATGACGAGCAAATTCTCGTTGATTTCTCGAAAATTCCTGCTAACATTGATCGTATCGGAATTACAGTTACGATCCATGATGCAGAGACGCGCAGCCAAAATTTTGGACAAGTCTCTAATGCATTTGTTCGTGTTGTAAATGAAGAGGGCGGGGAAGAATTGATTCGCTTCGATTTAGGCGAAGACTTCTCAATTGAAACAGCTGTTGTGGTATGTGAATTGTACCGACACGGAAGTGATTGGAAGTTTAACGCGATCGGAAGCGGATTCTCTGGCGGACTTGCAGCTCTTTGTCAAAATTATGGGTTAGAAGTGTAAATAAGAGAAACAAATCAATTCAAGAGGTGCTGTCAAAAACTCATATGAGGGCCTTTTCCAAAGTGAGAAAGAAACAGCGATCAAGAATAGCAGCAGGCGAAAGCCTGCTGATGCTTCTACACTTATAGGAGGAAAACCAGTTGGACATTTTGAAACATATGTTGGATACATATGCCTCGTTTTTTGATTGGCATATGTGGGCAGAGGTGTTAACAGACCCTGTCTCTTGGGGGCTTATTGGGACGCTTGTCGTGCTTGAAGGATTGTTATCAGCAGATAACGCACTTGTATTAGCCGTGATGGTGAAACATTTACCGGAAAAGCAGCGTAAAAAGGCATTAACCTACGGATTAATTGGCGCTTATTTCTTCCGTTTTCTATTCATTGGCGTAGGGATGCTGCTTATTAAATTCTGGTGGATTAAGGTTCTTGGAGCTGCTTACCTAGCATGGCTTGTCATTAAGCACTTCTGGTTAGGTGATGGCGATGATGAAGCGAAGGAATTGAAAAAAGAAGGCTGGTTGATTCGGGTATTTGGTATATTCTGGGCAACCGTTATCTCTGTAGAAATTATGGACCTTGCCTTCTCGGTTGATAGTATTCTTGCAGCATTCGCTGTATCTGAGGAAGTATGGATTCTTCTATTAGGCGGAATGCTTGGAATTCTCATGATGCGTACAGTGGCACAGTTGTTCCTTGTTCTTATTGACCGTATCCCAGAGCTCGAGAATACAGCGTTTATTCTTATCGGGATCATTGCGATCAAAATGGGCTTGAGTGCTGCTCACATTGAAATCCCGCATCTTGTATTCTTTGCGATTATTATCCTAGCATTTATCGGAACGTTTATTGTTCATAAAATCAATAAGAAGAAACATCAAGGTGTAACAAACGAAGCTGCGGCTTCAAAAGAAGAATAGGACGATCAAAAAGGAATGGAGTTGATTAGCGGCTCCATCCTTTTTTGAATCATCAAGTCATTTGTTCGATTTTCTCTCAACAACAGGAGGTGGCACAGCATGCGGTATTTTCAGTTTTTATCAGAGGCGAGGCAGCACGATATTTTTTTCAAACGGCCGGTGGCGATGCATTTGATGACGCCAAGGCACGTACTTGCGCATGCATTAGGTGCTACTTTGTATATGCCTGCAACAAGACAGGATATAGCAGACATGCTGCTGTCGCAGAAATATGAAGCGCTTTGCTCTGTTGTATTTTGTTTAGAGGATGCCATCGGTGATCAAGAAGTGGAAATGGCTGAGCAGAATCTAGTGGTACAACTCGCCAAACTGTCGGACAAATTGACGCATACGCCTGAAACGGCTGAACAATTGCCGCTTTTATTTATTCGGGTTCGTTCACCGAAGCAGCTGCTTGAAATGGCAGATTTGCTAGGTTCATCTCTTCATTTATTGACGGGTTTTGTATTTCCGAAGTGTTCTATTCATAATGCGAAGGATTATTTGGACAGCTTGAAACAGGTTTCAGCACAAACGAAGACAAAGCTGTACGGTATGCCCATTTTGGAAACACCCGATTTATTAGAAAAAGAAACAAGATATACGGTGCTGTCTGAGTTAAAGCAGATCATGCTGAATGATGAAGAATATATTTTGAATATTCGTATTGGGGCAACGGATCTTTGCGGCTTATATGGCATTCGCCGTGATCGTGACACCACCATCTATGAAATCAGATTGATTGCTGATTTGATCACAGATATGATCAATTATTTTGGTCGTTCCTTTGTTGTTTCAGGTGCAGTATGGGAGCATTTTGGCCCTGCACGAAAGGAACAAAAACCATTCATCCGTGCGCTTTCTAAGGGCGGTGAGCTGTCCTTATCTGAATTCGATGACGTACAAGGTTTACTCAAGGAGACAAAACTCGATGTAGCCAACGGCATACATGGGAAGACAGTGATCCATCCAACACATCTCAAGCCAGTGCAAAGCATGTACGTTGTGACAAAGGAAGAGTACATGGATGCATTAAGTATTTTAGAACATGCTGACGGCACAGTTGGCGTAATGAAGAGTGTCTTCTCTAATAAGATGAATGAAACGAAGCCCCATTACAGGTGGGCAGAGCAGATATTAATTAAGTCAGACATTTACGGGGTGTTTCATGAAAATAGAAGCTATATCGACATACTCACAGAATCAGAAGCGACATACGCTGAACATCTTGGAACATATGGAGGTTGAGCTTGACCTCAAAGAAGGTGCGCTCCAGCTGGAGAAAGAGCATCTTTTTGAGATGGCAGCAAGGGTGAACAAAAAAAGAGCCTTTTTATTCGTTAGTAAGGTACTTGGAAAGCATATTCCTGTTCATCCAGTGAAACCGCTCCTTGTCTCGGGTCTTTTAGCGATGGCATATGCCAAAGAGCAAACGGGACAGACGCCTCCGTACCAAGATTTTCTTGTAGAGGCACTCAAGACGGATGATCACGCGGCGTTAACGGCAGCCTATGAAACACTCAAAAAAGAAAAGCTAGCAGCTGGCAATGAGCCTGTCGTCATCGGCTTTGCGGAAACGGCAACAGCCCTTGGACATGGTGTGTATGATGTGCTAGAAGGCGCATCTTACATTCATACGACACGTGAACAGCTGCTGGGTCTTGACCCGTCATTGGTATTTGAAGAAGAACATTCGCATGCAACAGACCAGCTTTGTTATGCAGATGAAGCATTACTTCGCACAGACCGCCCCATCGTGTTAGTAGATGATGAAGTCACGACAGGCCGTACAAATATCAACATCATTCGTGACCTTCATGCAAAGTACCCGCGGCATTCTTATACCATTCTTTCCATTTTGGACTGGCGGACGGAGGAGCATGAGAAAGCCATGTGCCAGCTTGAAGAGGAGCTCGGAATTCACATCACATCATTGTCTTTATTAAAAGGGCAGATGGTCTTTAGAGGCAAAACGCTTGATGAACCAGCTTATTCGTATGAGATTGCGGAGCAAGAGAAGCGGCCAAGTCTCTCTTTTCATTCTCTTCAATCTTTCTTTAAGCAAGTGCCGTATTCACTTTCTCATGCAGCAAATTCGGCTGGTCATTCGCCATATATACATGAAACGGGCCGTTTTGGTTTAAACGCAGCAGATACGGAAGCACTTGACCAAGCAGCTGCTGAAGCGGGTTTGAAGCTGCGGCAGGAACGCAAAGGGAAGCAAACACTTTGCTTAGGGACAGGTGAGCTGATGTATGTACCGATGAGACTGTCTGCACATATGGGTGAAGGCATTCGCTTTCATTCAACAACGAGAAGTCCTATTCACCCAGTCGAAAAGGATGGATACGCTGTCCAAAATGGGTTTACCTTTATGAATCCAGAGGATGCCCGAATTCAGCACTACGTGTACAACATTCCAAAAGGTGAATATGATGATGTATTTCTCTTTTTTGAGAAAAAGGTCTCTCAGGAGGCATTGCTTCCGCTTATTCATTTATTTGCCGAGCGGCATGTGAAGCATGTGCATATTGTGACTTTATCAGACGAGGTGAAGGTGAATGGCTAACGTGTATACAAAGATGGGAAGCTATCCAGAGCAGGATGTAACCTTCTTACTCAAAGATTTATCCTCTATTGAGATGGAGAAAAGTACAGAAGAGCGGGAGCGTTCCATTCAGAGTGGTGCGCATTATTCAGAAATGCTGCCAATTGAATATAAACCAACTGAATCTTATATGACTTTATTCTATCAATCTCTTGAAGAAAGTAAGGAAAAGGTAGCCGAAGCAGTAGCTGTTGTAGCAGAACAGATTGTGAAAAAGCGAGGCTTCAAAACCGTGCTTTGCAGCTTGGCGCGTGCAGGAACACCGATCGGGGTGCTAATCAAACGATATATTCGAAAGACATATGGTATCGATCTGCCTCATTACAGCATCTCTATTATTCGCGACCGCGGAATAGACGAGAATGCACTGCATTATATGCTGAAAGAACATCCAGGCTTTGAAATTGCTTTTATCGATGGATGGACTGGAAAAGGTGCGATTTCGAAAGAGCTCGAAAAAGCTGTGATTGATTTTGAAAAAAAGTATGGCGTGCGTCTTTCGAGTGAGCTGGCTGTGCTGGCTGACCCTGGCTATTGTACACATGTATATGGAACGAGAGAGGACTTTCTCATTCCAAGTGCCTGCCTGAATTCGACGGTATCAGGGCTTGTCAGTCGTACGGTACTAAACAACCGCTGGATCAATGCCGATGATTTCCATGGGGCAAAGTATTATAAAGAGCTGCTTGATGAGGATGTGTCCAATCTGTATGTGGATACGATTGAAGAAGCATTTTCCAGCCTCGGCCCAAATGTACAAGAGAAAGCAGAAACCATACTTACGCAAGGGACGCCGGCAGATTGGCGCGGAATGGCATCCATTGAAGCAATCGGTCAGGAGTTTCAAATTAAAAATACCCATTTGATTAAGCCGGGTGTTGGTGAGACGACCCGCGTGCTGCTTAGAAGAATCCCGTGGAAAATCTTGATTCAGCCTGGATCTCAGGAAAAGCTGAAGCATATTTTGCTTTTGGCTGAGGACAGAGGCGTTCCTGTCATTGAATATGCCAATATGTCCTACACGTGCTGCGGGTTAATTCGCCCGCTGGAGCAAACGTCATGAAGACATATGCATTTGCCAGTGATTTAGACCGAACGCTGATTTACTCACATCGAGTGCTTGACCAGTATGCGTATGAAGGAGAGTATGATTTAGTTGAGGTGCTGGACGAACGGCCGCTTTCCTATATGTCTGTTGAAACGAAAAGATCCTTGCAGACGATTCATCAATCAGGCTGGTTCATTCCAGTGACGACAAGAACGACTGCACAGTATGAACGGATCACCTTCTTTCAACAAGAGCTTCAACCGGAGTATGCTGTCACAACAAACGGGGGCTGTATTCTTCACCATGGCAAGCCGCTTGAGGATTGGCAGGCCATTGTTGATGAGAGACTTAGGGAGTGTATGCCAGTCAGAGAGATGCTGAGGGCGATCTCCGAACTTCCGGTTGCGGCTTGGGTGAAGCGTACCCGTACAGCAGAGGGAAGATTTCTTTATTTGATTATGAAAGATGAGTATTTATCTCACATACCGCTTGCTGAATTGAAGCTGTGGGGTGAGGAGAGAGGCTGGCAGGTTTCTCTTCAGGGACGGAAGCTTTATTTTATTCCACAGCCGCTTAATAAGTGGGATGCTGTTGCTTTTATAAAGGATAGGCTGCAGCTTGAATACGTCTATGGTGCGGGTGATTCCCTGTTAGATGTGGGGCTCATTCGTCAATCAGATAAGGGCTTTGCCCCAAGGCATGGAGAAGTTCTCGACTTTGACCCAGAACTTGAGCCGACAGCAGCATCTGGCATGGCCGCAGCGGATGAAATCACCGCTTCTGTCATCGAGCAGATGGCGAAGGCAAAAAAGCCTTCGATTCGATAGCAGAAGTAGAAGGCTGAATGATATGATAGTAGTAGCTTTCTAGAAAATATAGGAGAAAGGAAGGAGCGGCGTGAGTTATAAAGAAATCAATGTCACCCAAACACGGGCGGAGCAGGAAGCCTGGAAAAACGTGCTGAAAAAGCCGCTCCCTGAAAGAGACGGTTATGTAAAGGACGAGCATACGTTGTCCTTGCCGCGTCTCGCCGCCCGGGTCCTTGGAACTCCGCATGATGCAACCGATTATTTTATTTATTTACATGAATTATACGAAACAGACGGCATGCATATTTTAAGTGAAACGCTCAATCGTCATATTGAGCCAGAGCATTTTCAAGCGTTGCAGCGTATTCATTTGATTAACCAAGAAGAAAAGGGATTGTCCGTGAATCGCTTTGTGGCTTTTTTAGATGGTGAACAGCTGATTGTACGCCATCCAAACCCTGTGATGAACCGGCATATCCGTCTTTCATTGATCAAGGTGTTTGAGCATTTCAAGCAACTGCATGAGGGTGGATTTCAGCATCCCGATTTCCGCCGGGTCTTGCTGGATGTCGTGAAGTTTTCAAATAACCATCTAGGTCCATGGCTGAAGGAAGTCAATATAGAAGAAAAAATGCCGGCTGTCATTTGGTATGGAGAGGCGAATAAAAGTCAGCTTTATTTTCTTTACTATGTCATGCTGATTGGCTGTGATGTTGTGCTATTTCATCCAGAAGGCGTGGATTCGTTTCGCGAATTAGATCCAGAAGAAAAGCTGACTTTTATTGATCAGTACCCGGGGACTTCAAAGCTTGAGCCGTTCCCTACTGAAAAGCCTGAGAGGAAATCAACGGTGGCGTACCGCTCGACAAGAGAGCTTGAAGAGGTGCTTCACACGGAAGATTCAATGCTGTATAAGCCGTGGCAATTCAGAGATCATACTCCTCATTCTATTACGCTGAAGACAACGTATGATGAGCTGTTTTTAATTGCAAAGGAACGATCCTTTATCCGCCCGAATTTCAAAGCAGATCGGGACACGATACAGATTCCGAATCTTTTTGCGAAAATGATGGGTGTCACACGAGACAAGCGTGAATACTGGGATCGCATTCACACGTTAATGGAGGGGAAAGAGACGAAGACCATTCGCCATTTTCCTTTTACAAAAGAAGTGACTTCGAATTATCAATTTCATTATCAGCATGCACTTTCTGCTACTGGAGAGATTGATCCTGAATTATTAATGAAAAGCAATGTGTGGCAGTTTTCTCATCTATATGAGGGCGCGCAGCGTGCGATAGCAGAGGCGATATCTCGAATCTGTCAGCATCCGAAGCTATTAAAAGAAGGCAATGAAACCGAATTAGATGTCCGCATTTATTTATTCAAGCAGGTTCTGCATTTGAGCCAGGATCTCATTGAACTGATTCAAACCTTTGATTATGCACAAACCGTACCGAAAGTGATTTTATACCATACGGAATATAATGGTGAGCTGACTCGTTCTGATGCGGCCGCCCTGATTTTCCTAAATGAAATGGGTGTGGATCTCTTCGTATATCATCCGGCGGGATATCAGTGTATCGAACGGTATATCGATGACCAATTATTTGATACCCATTGGCTTGATGAGATGGTCATGAACCAGGAGTTTAAAGAGCCGTCCATCGTTAGAAAGTTATTTCAATCCATTAAAAACCGATAAGGAGATCAAAGCTTATGACAAATACAAACGGAAATGACATCATTTCAATTGATAAAGAGGAAATCACGATTGAGAAGGCAGACGATATTCGCGTTCAGCTTCGAAACGAACCAGAAGTGCAAAATATTGCGAGACAGATCGATGCGAAAAATCAGCTTGAGCTTCTTGAATACGGAAAACAGCCAGCCGTTGAAATCTCTAAGTTCTCTGATCGTATCCTTTCAATGATGCGTTCAACAAGCGTCACTGACTCAGGAACAATGCTGACGCAGCTTGGTAAGATTATGGATCGCTTTGATAAAAATGATTTTGACGAGCCGAAGGGTGGTTTGTTGTCAAAAATCTTTAAACGCGGCGGCAGCATGATTGAAAAGATTTTTAGTAAATATCAAACGCTCGGTGCAGAGATTGAAAAAATTAATGTAGAAATTAGTAAATATAAAGATGAAATGACCAAATCGACTGTGACGCTTGAAGAAATGTATGAGCATAACATTCAATACTACATGGAGCTTGAAAAGTATGTCGTAGCCGGTCAAATGAAAATTGAAGAATTAAAGCAATTGGTTCCTTCATATGAAGAAAAAGCAGCTAGTGGAAACCAGCTGGCACAAATGGAACTTGATACGCTTCGTAATGGGATTCAAGCGCTTGAAGAGCGTGTATATGACCTTGATATGGCAAGAATGGTCGCGCTTCAAACGGCACCGCAAATCCGTTTACTTCAGCGTGGGAATACAAAATTAATCGGTAAAATCAACTCTGCCTTCATTATCACAATTCCAATCTTCAAAAATGGGATCATTCAAGCTGTGACAGCGAAGAGACAAAAGCTTGTCGCTGATTCCATGAGTGAGCTGGATAGAAGAACAAATGAAATGCTGAAACGAAATGCTGAAAACATTTCAAGTCAAAGTGTGGAGATTGCCAAATTATCCGGCCGTCCAAGCATCGACATTGAAACGATCGAATCTTCCTTTAATACAATTGTACAAGGGATGAAAGAGACGAAACAGATCGAAGAAGAGAACAAGCGATTACGTGAAGATGGAACAAAACGTATGCTTGAGCTTCAAGATAATATTAAGCGGGCTGCCCTAGAGTCCTAAAAAAACAAGCTGTCTGTAACTAAAGTTGCAGGCAGTTTTTTTATGAATTTAAATAAAATTTGAGAAAAAAGGTTTTTATGTGACCATTTTCGGGTAAATCATGTTCAGGGGAATGGTTCGCCCATGATTCAAAAAACTGCTATGACGAGGATTCGACTTATTTTTTAGCACAATTAGGAATTTTTAGTAAAATATTGTCTGGTGAGAGGAAATACCCCGTAAAATATGTAGTTTATGAAGCATTCTATAGGATTTACGAGTAATACGGCGTATAAACTCTAATGACCAGACCTCTATATGGAATTCATACATATTGTGGGGAAATAAGCGAATTCTAAAGATTGTTCGCATCATAACGCTTATGTTACGGTTATAAAGATGCTAATTTGGAGGGAAAATATGAATTCTGAAGAGAGAAATATCAAAATCAAGATAAATAATGTATCTAAAATTTTCGGTAAAAATGCTAAAAAAGCATCTCAAATGCTTGAAAACGGGAAAACAAAAAGAGAGATCCTAAAAGAGACCGGCGCAACAGTTGGTGTCAATCGAGCAAATTTTGATGTTTATGACGGCGAGATATTTGTCATCATGGGGCTATCAGGGAGCGGAAAGTCCACACTTGTGCGGATGCTAAACAGGTTAATCGAACCAACCTCCGGTGAAATTTATATTGATGGGGATATGATAACAAATATGTCAAAGGATCAATTGCGTGAAGTCAGACGGAAAAAGATCAGCATGGTTTTCCAAAACTTCGCATTGTTCCCGCACCGTACAATTCTTGAGAACACAGAGTATGGTCTTGAATTGCAAGGTGTAGATAAAGAAGAGCGCAGACCAAAAGCGCTTGAATCTTTAAAGCTTGTTGGACTTGAAGGCTTTGAAGAGCAATACCCAAATCAATTAAGTGGTGGGATGCAACAGCGTGTTGGATTGGCACGTGCGTTAGCAAATGACCCTGACATTTTATTAATGGATGAAGCATTCAGCGCACTAGACCCATTAATTCGTAAAGATATGCAGGATGAATTGCTTGAGCTTCATACATCTGTAGGAAAAACGATCATTTTCATTACCCATGATTTAGATGAGGCGCTTCGTATTGGCGACCGCATTGTGCTCATGAAGGACGGAAATATCGTTCAAATCGGAACACCAGAAGAAATTCTAATGAACCCATCGAATGAATATGTTGAACGCTTCGTTGAAGATGTTGACCTTTCTAAAGTATTAACCGCTGGTCATATTATGAAACGTGCAGAAACAGTTCAGATTGATAAAGGGGCACGTGTTGCGCTTACGCTCATGAAAAACCTAGGGATTTCGTCTATCTATGCGGTCGATAAGAAAAAGCATTTATTAGGTGTCATTTCTGCCCAAGCAGCGAAGAAAGCAGCAGAAACGGGAGCGTCGCTTGAAACGGTTCTCGATAAAGAATTTACGACAGTGTTGGAATCTACGTATTTGACAGAGATCTTTGATGCGGTGTCTGATGCGAACATTCCGATTGCCGTTGTCGATGAGAAAAACAGAATGAAGGGCATTGTGGTCCGAGGTGCATTGATTGGTGCATTATCAGGAAATGATGAGTATATCAACATGTCTTCTAACAAGCTAGAGGAAATTAAAGCACAAGAGCCTTCTGCACAGGAGGTAGAATAAGATGTTTAGTATGAGTGATTTACCTAGAATTCCGTTTGCGGAATATATCGATCAATTTGTTGACTGGTTAACATTAACGTTTGGTGGTTTCTTTGATGGCATCACAAATGGATTAGCAGGAACAGTAAATGGGATTGTGGCTGCACTTGGCGTCATTCCATCCATTATTTTAACTCTTATTTTTGCCGGCATTGCTTGGTGGATCAGTACAAGAGGAGTTGCTCTTTTCACACTTATTGGATTTTTACTGATCGACTATTTAGGCTACTGGCATCCAATGCTTCAAACACTTGCGCTCGTTTTGACCGCTGTGGTCATTTCTATTGTGATCGGGGTTCCGATCGGTATTTGGGCATCACAGAAGGAAACTGTGCGTAAAATTGTGACACCTATTTTAGATTTAATGCAGACAATGCCTGCATTCGTTTATCTATTACCAGCGATTTTCTTCTTTAATATTGGGGTTGTTCCTGGGGTTGTGGCATCGGTTATCTTCTCTATGCCGCCAACGATCCGTATGACCATTCTCGGTATTAAACAAGTACCAGCTGATTTAATTGAAGCAACAGAAGCATTTGGTTCAACGACATTCCAGCGTTTATTCAAAGTTCAGCTTCCACTTGCAACAAAAACCATCTTAGCTGGTATTAACCAAAGTATCATGCTGGCTCTATCAATGGTCGTTATTGCAGCAATGGTGGGTGCACCAGGACTTGGTTCAGAAGTATATAGTGCGGTAACCCAGCTGAAAACAGGTATTGGTTTTGAAGCAGGTATTGCCATTGTTATTGTGGCGATTACACTTGACCGTATTACACAAAACATTAAAACGAAAAAAACCAGGGGGAATGCTTAATGTGGAAAAAGTCTCTCTACATTGGGATGACCGCCCTGCTTGTCTTTTTACTAGCCGCTTGCGGTGCGCAGACAGATTCAAATGCGAGTGCAGCACAGCAGGTGAATAAGACCATTATCGGAATCGATCCAGGTTCAGGGATTATGGCACTGACAGATCAAGCGAAAAAGGATTACGGCTTAGAGGATTGGACGGTTGTGTCTGCATCAAGTGCAGCTATGACGGCAACACTCAAAAAATCTTACGACCGTAAAAAGCCAATCATCATCACTGGCTGGAATCCACACTGGATGTTTTCCCGCTATGATTTAAAATATCTAGATGATCCAAAAAAATCTTACGGTGAAGCGGAAGAAATTCATACGATTTCACGTAAAGGCTTTGCAAAGGATGAGCCGGAAGCAGCCAAAATGCTTAGTCAGTTTAAATGGTCTCAAGATGACATGGGCGAAGTCATGATTGATATTCAAGATGGTGTGAAACCAAAGGATGCTGCCATAAAATATGTGAAAAAACATAAAGACCAAGTAGCGAAATGGACAAAAGGCGTGAAAAAGTCGAATGGTGGAAAAATCAATCTTGCCTACGTTGCCTGGGATAGTGAGATTGCAAGTACCAATGTTGCGGCAGAAGTATTGCGTGAACTCGGGTTTAATGTGACTTTGACTCAGGTTGAAGCAGGTCCAATGTGGACAGCAATTGCAACCGGAAGTGCGGATGCATCATTATCCGCTTGGCTGCCAAATACGCATAAAACGTATGCAGCGAAGTTTAAAGGAAAATATGACGACCTTGGTACAAGTATGAAAGGCCTTCGAATGGGGCTAGTTGTTCCGAAATATATGAAGAACGTAAACTCCATTGAAGATTTGAAAAAATAGTCAATGATGTAATGGTTCCCTTATAATAGAAGGGAGCATGTGGAAAAAGCAGTCTGCTCAAAAAGCGGCTGCTTTTTTCTTATATAGAAGGATGGAGTTGTCGTCGATGATGGATAGGTCAATCATGATTTTTCTGCATGGTGGAGGAGTAAGCAGCTGGATGTGGCAGGAGCAGGTTGAAATATTTAAGGACACGTATGAATGCTTTGCCCCTGATCTCATTGGACATGGGACAAGAGCAAAAGAACAGATATTTTCAATGAATGAAAGCGCCCAAGAAGTCATCTCATGGATCAAGGAAAACGCGAATGGCCGTCAAGTGATTCTGATTGGATTTTCTTTAGGTGCACAGATTGCCGTTGATGTGTTATCAAGAGAGCCAGATATCGTAGACATCGCTGTCATCAATAGCGCCCTCGTGATGCCTCTGCCATGGCTCCATTTCATGGTGAGACCGCTCTTGCCACTGACGTATCCATTATTAAAGAAAGATTGGTTTATCCAGCTCCAAGCCGAAAAGATGGGGCTCCCGCAACATGTACTGCCTCATTATGCGGCGGAATCGAAACATCTGCAGAAGAAAACCCTTCTTACGATGTTTCAAGAAAACCTCCATTACAGGCTCCCAGACACGTTTCAGCAAGCAAAGGCACGCATTCTTGTCACAGTGGGAGAAAAAGAAAAAGGCATTATGACACGGTCAGCAAAAAAAATAACAAATTCACATCCAAAGGCAGCAGGCGTCATCGTTCCCGGTATTGGACATACATTTACTTTTGAGAAAAAAGAACTTTTCACAGAAATGATCAAAAGCTTTATAGAGGCACGTGCATTACCAGTGGAATTAAAGGAAATCCAGTAGCCGTGCCCATCAATAAGTGAAGATAAGCATAAAAGAGGCGGTGGTCTCTTAGAATCTGTATGATATAGGTATAAAACGCTTTCAGTTTCTGTGCCATAGAAGGAGGAGCTATGAGTAAAAACTATATCATATTCGGTGCAAGTCAAGGATTAGGAGATGCTTTTGTAAAGGGTCTTCCTTCAAGTGGAGATACAGTTTGGATTGTGTCGCGAAGTGAACCAAGCAGTTTGAGCATAGATGACGGTGTACATAGAATTTGGCTGAAAATCGACTTATCAAGCCAAACACATATCCCTTATATGCTCGAAGCACTGGAGAACAAGACGATTGATGTACTTATTTATAACGTCGGTTTATGGGAAAAACGAGGCTTTGAAGACGATTATTCCTTTGATCACGATCAGCCAGAGGATATTGCGCACTTAATTAATGTGAATGTCACCTCAACCATTACGTACATCCAGGCACTGCTTCCGCACGTAAGGAAATCGGAGAATGGGAAAATCATCGTGATTGGCTCAACGGCTGGACTCGATCATACAAACCTGCCGCAAGTCTCGTTTGTTGCATCTAAATTTGGCCTGCGCGGAATTGTGAATGCGCTGAGAGAGCATGTGAGAAAAGATAAAATATCTGTTACCTGTATCAATCCAGGAGAGCTGGCGGCAGAGGTTCCGTATGAAGAGGGAGCCGAAAAGGCCATTACTCTATATGATGAAACGAGAATCCCTGTTCAGGATATTGTGGAGCTTGCTAGATGTGTGATTCACTTATCAAGGGTATCTTGTGTGAAAGAAATCAACGTTCCAGCCATGGCAGATTTGAATGCATAATATAAAGCGACCACCCGTCCTGAAGAGAAGGCGGGTGGCTTTTTCATTTTATGATGAATGCTGCTGGAGCGTTTGATAGACAGCTTCAGTCAAAATCTCAATGCCGGTAAAGATTGCAGAGCGGTCAAAGGTCATGTACGGATGATGAAGACCTGGCTTTAAATCACAGCCTAAACCGAGCATCGTAGATTTGATATGCGGAAGCTTTGCTGCATAAAAGTGAAAGTCTTCTCCACCTGTTGTGACGATTGGGGGATCAAGCTGCTCTTGGCCTAAAACCTGTTCAATCGCATGAGACATGATCTGGACAGCTTCCTCATTTAACGTAGCGGCAGGCAGACGATGGTCTGTTGAAAGTGTAATGGAAGCACCAAAGGCATCCGCTACAGAATGAACTGCTCTTTCAATTTCTTTTTCTAGCTCATCCATTACTTCGTTTGTTTGCGCCCTTACATCTAATGTAAAAGAAGCTTTGCCTGGGATGATGTTTGAGCTGCCCCCGCCAGCATGTAAATTGGTCATTTTCACAGAATGGGCGACTCGTGGATCGACATGGATATGCGCGAGTCTCTGCACGAGGGTTGAAGCCACTTCTATTACGTTGATGCCAAGGTGAGGACGTGCACCGTGCGCTTCCTCGCCGATAATGGTGCCGACATAATGATTACTTGATCCGTGCAAAATAGCAGGAGCGCAGCGTCCGTTTAATGTTTCTTGAATTGGGCGCACATGTACGCCATATAAGTAATCGACATCTGCCAGCACACCTTTTTCAATCATTTTCAGCGCACCGCCGCCTCTTTCCTCGGCAGGCTGAAAGATGAAACGAATTGTGCCGTTCGGGCGTTCTTTTTCCTTTAATGCCATAAAGGTACCAAGAGCCATTGTCATGTGTGCATCGTGGCCACATGAATGATTGGCTTGAAATTCTCCATCTACTTCCTGCCAAAGTGCATCAATATCGGCTCTCACAGCGACCACTGGTGCGCCTTCTCCAATTTCACCGATCACCCCTGTACAGTCGTCAAATGTTTGAGTTTTGCAGCCCAATTTTTTCAATATATCTTCAATATAAGCGGTCGTTTCTGTTTCTTCCCAGCTGATTTCTGGGTGGGCATGCAAGTGTTCGAAGATGTCTGTCACGGTTTGTTTCATTTCGTTTGTCAAAGTTGTCATGAAGAGCCTCCTTGCTGACAGATATTCTGCCAAAACATTATTTTAGTGAAATAATATTGATCTTAAATATCAACAGTGTTTATAATATAACACATCATTTGATTATTCTGAAAATTAAGTGAAATTCCGATCGGGACAAAGGGGTTTTGGCACATGAAAACTGCGACAGTATCAGCACCAGAGAAACAGAAACGAAAACTTCAAATGCCGGATGCGTATGTTCTCTTATTTATGATTGCACTGATTTGTACGATAGCAACGTATTTTGTACCAGCGGGTGAGTTTGACCGAAAGACATCTGGGGAGATCACAACGGCCGTTCCTGGCAGCTATCACCGCATTGATCAATCACCAGTGAGTCCAGTGGGCTTTTTCACTGCGATACAAGAAGGAATGGTAGGGTCCGCATCTATTATTTTTCTGATTCTATTTACGGGCGGAACCATTGCCATTTTGGAGAAGACAGGTGCTATTAACGGGATGATTCACCATGTCATCAGCCGGTTTCAAACGAAGCAATTATTGTTTATTTGTATTGTTGGGGGATTATTTTCAGTCCTTGGAACGACCGGAATTGTCGTGAACTCTGTTATTGGGTTTATTCCGATTGGCATCATTGTGGCACGATCCTTGAAATGGGATGCTGTAGCAGGAGCGGCTGTCATATACATCGGCTGTTATGCAGGGTTTAATGCAACGATTTTATCTCCATCTCCATTAGGTTTATCACAAACGATCGCAGAGCTGCCGATCTTTTCTGGCATTGGCCTGCGTGTCATCATTTATCTTTGCTTCCTTATTTCTAGTATTGTGTACATCTATTTATATACAAGACGTCTGAAGAATAAAGACAAGGGAAGCATTCTTGGCGATCAATGGTTTCCTGCTAAGGGGCTTGGCGGAGCCGATGCGGAATCTGTGGACAAGCCTGCATTCACTGGTAGACATAAGCTGATTTTAGCAGTATGCGGATTGTCTCTTGGAGGGTTCTTATATGGCGCACTTCAGCTTGGCTGGACCGATAAGGAAATGGCCGGTGTGTTCATTTTTATGGCAATTGCAGCTGGACTGCTTGGAGGATTAGCGGCCAATGATATTGCGAAAACGTTTATTGTCGGCTGTCAAAGCCTTGTATACGGCGCACTTATTGTTGGGATGGCACGCTGTATTTCGGTCATTTTAGAAAATGGGAAGCTGCTTGATACAGTGGTCAACGGCTTGGCGAGTATGCTGACAGGATTTAGTCCAATTGCTGGTGCGATCGGGATGTATATTGCGAGTGCGCTTCTTCACTTTTTGATTTCATCAGGATCAGGAGAAGCCGTTGTCTTTATCCCGATTCTTGCGCCGCTCGCTGATTTAATGGGCATCACAAGACAGGTAGCTGTAGAAGCAGTAATGCTTGGTGAAGGGGTGGTCAACTGTATCAATCCGACTTCTGGTGTGCTGATGGCTGTGCTTGCTGCAAGTGGTATTCCTTATGTAAAGTGGCTGCGTTTTATGGTGCCGCTTGCCCTCATTTGGTTTGTCATTGGTCTTGTATTTATTTGTATTGGGGTCATGATCAACTGGGGCCCTTATTAAACATGTATGAAGCTGCCGAAGAGCGTTTGGCAGCTTTTTTCTTGTGGAAATATGTATGGAACCAGCGCTTTGAAAGCACAATAAATGTGTTCACAAATTCGCTACATATTTTTTTTGAGCAACCCCCTTGCAAAAGTTTGTGAAGTATTGCACAATAAGAATGTGAAATACTTCACATAATAAAAACAGCCGAGTTTTACTCAGGAGGATGAGATAAATGACAAACGAAAAAGTAAACAAAGTAGCCCTTATTGGAGCAGGTTTCGTCGGCAGCAGTTATGCCTTTACATTAATAAATCAAGCGATCACAGATGAATTGGTTGTTATCGATTTGAATCAAGACAAAGCAATGGGTGACGTCATGGATTTAAACCACGGGAAAGCATTTGCCCCGCATCCTGTGAATACTTGGTATGGAGATTATGAGGATTGTAAGGATGCAGACATTGTATGTATCTGTGCTGGTGCAAACCAAAAGCCAGGTGAAACGAGACTTGACCTTGTTGAGAAAAATTTAAATATATTTAAAGGCATTGTAGACAATGTGATGAAAAGCGGATTCGATGGTATTTTCTTAGTTGCTACGAACCCAGTTGATATTTTGACATATGCGACTTGGAAATTCAGTGGACTTCCAAAAGAACGAGTGATTGGCAGTGGTACGACGCTTGATACGGCAAGATTTAGATACATGCTCAGTGAGTATTTTGAAGCAGCGGCACACAATGTGCATGCGTACATCATTGGCGAACATGGGGATACTGAGCTTGCTGTTTGGAGTCATGCGAATATCGGAAGTGTACCAATTACAGAATTAATGAAGAGAAATGATCAATACAAACAAGAAGACTTAGATGAAATCATGGAAAATGTCCGTCATGCCGCTTACCAAATCATTGAGAAAAAAGGCGCTACTTACTACGGCGTAGCAATGAGTTTAGCCCGCATTACAAGAGCGATCCTGCACAATGAAAACAGCATTTTAACGGTCAGCACTTACTTGGATGGTGAGTACGGAGCAGAAGATGTCTACATTGGTGTACCAGCCCTTGTGAATCGAAATGGCGCAACAGAAGTAATGGAGCTTGCACTAAACGACACGGAGAAAGAAAAATTTGCACACAGTGTGAATGTGTTAAAAGAGATTTTGGCTCCTCATTTTTAATCAATCAAAAGCAACCTATCTGAGCAGAAAAGGATGAATCACTATGTGGCAGCAAATATATGATCCGTTTGGTAATGAATTCGTCAGTGCATTGGTGGCAATGCTCCCAATCTTGTTTTTCCTACTTGCATTAACCGTCTTTAAGTTAAAAGGTGTTTTAGCCGCTTGTTTTACCTTAATCGTCAGTTTTGTAACAGCTGTTTTCTTCTTCCATATGCCAGTTGAAAAGGCATTATCTGCTGTGCTGCTCGGTATATCTAATGGGCTGTGGCCGATTGGATATATCGTGATCATGGCGGTATGGCTCTATAAAATTGCAGTGAAATCTGGTAAGTTCGATGTCATTCGTTCTAGTATTGCAGGAATCTCTCAGGATCAACGTCTTCAGCTCTTATTAATAGGTTTTAGCTTTAACGCATTTTTAGAAGGTGCTGCTGGGTTTGGTGTACCGATTGCGATCAGTGCCGCTCTCTTAACAGAGCTTGGGTTTAAACCGCTGAAAGCTGCGATGCTCTGCTTAATTGCCAATGCTGCGTCTGGTGCATTTGGTGCTGTGGGAATTCCAGTGATTACAGGGGCGCAAATGGGCAATATGACGCCGCTTGCGTTATCTCAAACCCTTGTATATACGATTCCGTTTATTTCATTCTGTATTCCGTTCCTACTCATTCTGATTGTAGATGGATTCAAAGGAATCAAAGAAACTCTGCCAGCCTTGCTTGTTGTGAGTGGAACCTATACCATTTTGCAAGCTGTTACAATGGTGACGATGGGTCCTGAGCTTGCCAATATTATTTCTGCCTTAGCAAGTATGGGAATTTTGGCTTTATTTCTTCGGAAATGGCAGCCAAAACACATTTATCGAGAAGAAGGAGCGCCAGATATTGAACAGAAACAAACGTATCGCGGCGTTGAAATACTGAAAGCATGGTCTCCGTTCTATATTTTAACTGCTGTTATTACGATATGGAGCCTGCCAGCATTTAAAGCATTGTTTGCTGTAGGAGGACCGCTTAACTGGACGACCATTTTAGTGAAAATGCCATTTTTACATCAGCAAATTGTGAAATTACCACCAATTGCACAAACGGAAACACCTATTGATGCGATCTTTAAAATTGATGTCATCAGTGCAACGGGTACTGCCATTCTGATTGCGGTGATGCTGACAGGGCTGTTTAGCAGACATATTACGTTAACTGAAGGCGCTGCCTGCTTAAAAGCAGCGGTGAAAGAGCTTTGGCTCCCCGTTCTCACCATTTGTTTTGTCATGGGCTTTGCCAACCTGGCGAACTTTGCTGGACTAAGTTCTGCGATTGGACTTGCTCTTGCCAAAACAGGCGATTTGTTCCCACTTGTCAGCCCGGTGCTTGGCTGGATCGGTGTGTTTATTACGGGGTCTGTCGTGAGTAACAACGCCTTATTCGGTAACCTTCAAGCGGTCACTGCTTCTCAAATCGGCTCACAGGCAGGTTTGTTAATTGGGGCGAACACGACTGGTGGTGTGATGGCGAAATTAATTTCTCCACAATCTATCGCTATCGCTACAGCAGCTGTTGGAGAAACAGGGAAAGAATCTGAGCTCTTCAAAAAGACCGTCAAGTACAGCTTCATTCTGCTCGGCATTGTATGTATATGGACATTCATTCTTGCTCAATTTTTATAGGTTGATAGATTAAAAAAGACTGAGAGAGATCTCAGTCTTTTTTCTTTATGTAGATTCTCTTGTCACGAGCCGGGTAGGCAGCTGGATATGTTCGCGCTGTAATGGTTTTTGGTCTTGCAGAAGCGAGATCATTTGCTGTACTGACCGCTGGCCAAGCTCTACGATCGGTATGTCAATCGTGGTGATCGTTGGAGCTGTCACTTCGCATATGTCTTGGTTGTCATAGCCGATGACCGCTAGATCCTCGGGGATTTGATAGCCATATGAAATGGCCTGTTTAATGAGCCCTGCTGCAACTTGATCATTGCCGGTGAAAATGGCATCAGGCGCATCCGTCATATGATGAATGACCTCCATTAAGCGAAAGCCGTCTTCAATTGTAAAAGCCTCTCCAAACAGCCAATCATCTTGCAGCGGCAAACCGTGAGCAGAGAGTGCATCAAGATAGCCCTGTTTTCTTTGTTTCTGCGCTTCACTGCTTTCTGTATCAAAGCAAAACCCAATCGATTTTCGCCCCGACCGAATCAAGTAGTCCACCGCTTTATAGGCAGCTTCCCGTTCATCGTATCCAATAATCGGGATGTTTGCTGTTTGATGATATTCATTTGCCATGACGATGGGGCCGTTCGTTAAAAATGGCTCAATTTTCTCCCACGTATTTTCTAACGCCCCCAATATAACCCCATCTACTTCTCTTCTTTTTAATAATTGAAGTCCTTCAAGCTCTAATGCTTCTTGATAAAACGTCTGAAGCACGATGGCTTTATATCCTTGATCAAGGGCTTCTTTTGAAATGCCTTTAATCAATTGTGCAAAAAAAGGATGGTCCACAGCTGGGACAGACACAGCAATGGTTTTTGTCTGATGTGACCTTAGTGTGCGGGCTGCTGAACTCGGTGTATATTCCATTTCTTTCATCACCTGTAAGATGAGCTGCCGCTTTTCTTCTGACACATATGGGTGATGGTTTAGCACTCTGGAAACGGTGGTGGTTGAAACCCCGCAGCGTTTGGCAATTTCATAAATTGTACACATATTAACAAATCCTTTACACAAAGTTATTGTTCTGAAATCGATAACATCATTTACAATGTGAAACAAGTTAAATATTAACAAAAGGAATTGATTAATTGGAGGGAATGGAATGCAAATATTGACGAAGATATCAGGTAAAAGCAAGGATTATCTTCCTTTGCTGGATATGATCAATCAAGGTGTTCAAGTAAAAGCCGATTCAGTTGAAAAGCATCTAGCAAATGAAAAGCTGGTGACGTTCCTTGAGCAAGATATAGAACGCACAGGTTTGGAAAAAATTCTCTTCCATTATAAACAAAATAAGGAAAAAAAGATACCGTTTCTGCCGGTTGATAAACTGATTTCAGAGGATGAAATCGATGATATTATGCTGGTGTTGAAGGAAGTATTGAGCTCTGGCCGTTTTACTTCAGGGCCATATATTCCGACCTTTGAAAAGGCGATTGCTGAGTACTTAGGGAAAAAATATGTCATAGCCACGTCAAGTGGAACAGATGCCTTGATGATCAGTCTCATATCGGCAGGCGTCCATCCGGGAGACGAGGTGATTTTGCCAGCCAACAGCTTTGCTGCAACAGAAAATGCAGTGCTTGCCATTGGGGCTGTTCCGGTATATGCCGATATCGATCCAGAAACCTACTGCCTCGCAGCGAGTGAAATAGAGAAGCATATCACAGATAAAACGGTATGCATTCTACCGGTTCATTTATATGGAAAGCAAGCGGATATGAAGGCTATTTCGGCGATTGCGAAACAGCATGGGCTGAAAATCATTGAAGATGGCTGTCAAGCGATTGGCAGCAGTGGCCTTGGTGCTTATGGAGATGGACTTGTTCTCAGCTTTAATCCATACAAAAACCTTGGGGTCTGCGGAAAGGCAGGCGCCATCGCTACAAACGATGAGGCCTTAGCGGAAAAATGCATGGAGATCAGCTATCACGGCTTTGAAGCTGGAAAGAAAAATGTCAAACGCAGTGACTACGGCTTTAATTCCAAAATTGATAATTTGCAGGCAGCAATCGGACTCGAACGAATGAAGTATTTAGGACTGCAAAACTTTAAACGTTTTTACTTAGCCAAGCGATATATTGACCAGCTGCAAACGCTTGAGGATGAAGGATACATGAAGCTTCCGAAGCTGACGGATGATCATGTATGGCATCTATTCCCGATTAGAGTACTGAAGGGAGAGCGAGATGAACTGGCAGCGAAATTGCTGGAAATGGGCATAGAGACGGATGTCTATTACCCGATCCTATCGCATCAGCATCAAACAAATCTTGTTTCTCAAAAGTATAGACAAACAACACTACCGCACACGGAAAAGGCAGCGCAGCAATTACTTCACTTGCCACTTTACCCAGGAATGCCGCTGCAAGATCAGGAGAAGGTCATCGAGGGGGTTCATCATGTTATCAAGTCTTCCATTCAATAAAAAACTGCTGAATCAGCCGAAGAATCCGCAGTGGATCGTCTTCTGTGATTTTGATGAAACGTATTATTCTCACGAAATGACAGAGGAGCAGAGAGAGGATGTCAAGCGGCTGGAAGCCTTTGTAGCAGAAAAGAGTGAAGCGGGACAGCTTTTGCTGGGCTGGGTGACGGGAAGCAGCCTCGATTCTGTCACGAGCAAAATGGAAAAAGGCGGGTTTCATCAATTCCCGCATTTCATTGCGTCGAACTTAGGGACTGAGATTGTATATACGTCGGATGTTCATTTTGGACAGCCAGATGCAGAGTGGATGAAGCGGCTGGATGCACAGGGCTTTTCAGATGAAAAAATCGAAGACATCCTGGAAACTGTCCGAGAAAAGGGCATTTCCCTTAGACCGCAAACGCAGCTGGGCAGCTCAGGGTATAAAAAGAATTTCTATTATCAAGAGCAGGATGAACGGACGGATCTTCATCATCTATCATTTATTCAAACACTGGCTAAAGAGCGGGGTGTGGCGGTCAACATCAACAAATGCAACCCGCTTGCAGGAGATCCTGCGGATTGCTATGATGTCGATTTTTTACCAGTAGGAACAGGGAAGGATGAAATTGTCCGCTTTATGCTGAACCAATATGATCTATCGAAAGATCAAGGCTTTGCGTTTGGTGATAGTGGGAACGATTTGCGGATGCTTCAATCCGTCACGCACGGTTTCCTTGTCCAAAATGCGACAGGCGAAGCCAAACGGCACCATCACCAAATTTGTCATCATGGGTATGCAAAAGGAATCTATGAAACTCTGAAAACAGTGATGTATAAACATGAGGAGGCACATTCATGAAGAAAATTGGAATTGTTGGAGCAGGGAATATTGCAAAAGCACATGCAAGAGCATTATCAACGATCAAAGGTGCAGAATTATCCGGTGTCTATGATTTGCATGAGTCGGTCGCACAGGGATTCATTAAACAGTACGGCGGACGTGTGTATTCAAGTATCGAGACACTTGCAGATGCATCTGATGGGTTGATCATTGCTTCCCCTAATTTTTGTCATAAGGACCATGCCCTTCAGTCGCTAAGAGCAGGACAGCCGATTTTATGTGAAAAACCGATGGCTGTGTCGCTGAAGGAAGCGAAGGAAATGGTAGAGACAGCCAAACAGTTCCAAGTTCAAGCCAGTATGGGCTTTAACTATCGTTATTTATCCTTTGTGAATATATTGAAGAACTTGATTGCCAACGGAGAATTAGGCCGTATTTTGACCGTCAGAACTCATTTTAAGAAAAACAGTGCCCTCAGAAGAAAAACATTTTCATGGAGAGACAGCGGCGAAAGTCTGCGTACGAGCGGTGCGCTAGGGGATCTTGGCATTCATTTGATTGATATGCTGTGGTACTTATTTGGCAGTGAAATGAAGAAAGAATCACTTAACACCAAGATGCTGACACGTGTAAAGGAAAAAGAAGAGAAAAAGGTACAGGTGGATGATCATACCGAAATTTTCGGGCAGATGGAGAATCAAGTGTTCTTTCATTTGGTGACATCCAAAAGTACGCAGCCTGAGGAATGTGGATTTAGTGTAGAAGTCGTTGGTCATGACAAGGTATTCAAATACCATACGAACATGAAAAACGAATATGAGATCAGTGATGGATTGTGTGTGGAGCGTCATCAAATGCCGCAAACCTTGCTGACAGATCCGCCGAATGAATTTTACGGATGGTCCGATACATTCCGCGATCAGCTGATGCATTGGGTGAATACTGATCCATACCCAACTCATATGAAGGTCGCTGATTTTGAAGATGGTTATCGCGCGCAGGCTGCGCTCAATACATGCTTTGAGAGGGAAGAGGCAGTTGTCTCTGCTCAGGAATATTAAAGAGGTGGAGCGGAGGATGTCATGACTCCGCTCCTTTTTAGAGGAAGTGAAAAGATGAAAAAGGTATTTTATTTTGGCTGTGTCTTTTATTTTTTTATTGGGACCATTCATGTGTTCTTTGGCAGCTTAACGCCTTATTTGCTGTCGAGTTATGATAAGGGTCCTGGGGAATTATCATCTTTAATTTTTTTTCAGTTTATTGGTTTTTTGACAGGTGTTCTGCTATCCCCCATTCTAGTGAGAAAAAAAGGCTATGGCGCTGTGCTGACCATGGGTCTTTTGCTGATGATTGGGTCACTTCTGCTGGGGCTGTTGGTGCCGGGCTGGACGACGCTTGTGCTGGCAGGTTTTTTTCTTGGGAGCGGCGCAGGCAGTCTTGAGACAACAGCCGGTGCGTATGTCATTTCAATGGCTAATAGTGCAAAGCGAATCAGTATCATGGAGGTCTTTTTTGGATTAGGTGCACTGTTATTTCCGCTAGTGATTTTGCTGACTGTCACAGACCAGACATGGCAGTATGTGTTTTTATTTCAGGTGGGTGCGCTGACATTTTTCCTCATGCTCTGGCTTGTTTTTATGAACAAACTGCCTCATGGACAGATGGATGCTCCTTCCACAGGAGGGATGAGGAAACCGTCCTTGCTTGTTGATCGAAATAATCGAATGATCGTGGTCATTATGATTTGTTTTGCCTTTTTCTACGCAGGGATTGAAACGAACTTTGCGAACTTTTTGCCGTCGATCATGCTGGAAAAGGGGGGAGAAAATTGGGGCCTCTTTGCGGTCTCTACTTTCTGGACAGCGATCGTCATTGGCAGGACTGTGATTGCGAGAAAAGCTGATCAACTGCATCCGCTGCGTTTTTTAAAGCTAAGCGCATCACTGATGATTTTGCTGCTTGTGATATTCGCTCTGACAACCCACATTACTGCGCAGCTGATCCTCATCTTTTTCATCGGGCTTTGCGCAGCTGGCATGTTCCCAATCGCACTGACAGCATCTGCCTTAATGATTGAAAATGCCATCGATGAGGCGACGAGTTATTTTATTGCAGCCGCGAGCTTAGGCGGAGCCTGCTTGTCCTTTTTAATTGGATTTAGTCTGGAATGGGCAGGAGCGGCAAGTGCCGTCTTTGTATTTGCTTTCTTAGCTGTTCTTTTGTTTGCAGCTGCGATTCAAATGAATCGTTCTAAGAAAAAAGAAACAGTACACGCGCAGCAGACGGAACTGAAAGCAGATCGCTAAGCGAATGACCCAGCGGCTGGTCCACCTGAAATGATGACAAAGGACTTGTACTAAAACGCAGAAAGTTTGAATAACATGTACAAGTCAGCATCAAAAGGAGGACGTCTATGTGGCGGTGTTTTTTGGTTATATCTTTTTAGGGTTGTCACTTTCAGCGCCTGTTGGGCCAGTCAATGCAGCCCAAATCGACAGAGGGATTAAAAGTGGATTTTGGCATGCGTGGATTTTTGGTGTGGGGGCTATGGCTGCGGATATTGTCTATATGCTTCTCATCTATTTTGGTGTCGCCCAGCTTTTGACTGCACCTCTTGTAAAAACCTTTTTGTGGCTGTTCGGCTTTTTCGTTCTGACCTATACCGGTATTGAAAGTCTGCGTAAAATCAATTTACAGGAGAGTCCGAAAAAGGATAGCGGAAACACATCAGTTGGCCATTCGTTCATGACCGGATTTTTCATTTCTTTATCTAATCCGCTCAGTATTTTGTTTTGGCTTGGCATCTACGGCAGCATCTTAGCCAATACGATCGAAAAGTATGGAGCTTCCCAAATGCTCATGTACAGTATGGCTATTTTTATCGGCATGCTGATCTGGGATTTCAGCATGGCGCTGCTTGCTAGTTCGTTTAGGCGTTATTTAAGTGAACGTGTGTTACATGGTTTATCCGTTCTTGCAGGTCTATCGTTACTTGGTTTCGGCGCCTATTTTGGGTATCAAGGGATTATGGCGTTGATTGGTTCATAAGAGTGAACAAACAGGCTGATTATTCAGTCTGTTTGTTTGATTTGGTGTTATAAATATACTGATTTTTTAGGTAAAATTAGGTCTTTTTTCATTTGAATGGATAATTTAGGGGTGTTAGGGTTAGGGTATAATTAATTGAAAGGAAGATATGTTTATGTTTAAGAAAGTAAGTATTTTGTTAGTGGTAGTATTGATATTTTCTACAATTCTTCCATCATTAAGTGCTATGGCAACAGCTAAGGCATCTGAATCAAAAGCTCACGATTTTGATCCTAATAATTTTTTATTAATTGAAACAGGAAAAAATAAAACAGTGTTTAATGTTATTGAAAGCGATAACGAAGTCTATGAATATGAAGTTATTACTAAAAATCCAGATAAAGAAAATGAAAAAATTCAGGTTAATAAGTATTCAATTAAAAATAGTAAAAGAAATGATTTAATCGAATCGACAGAAGAGTTAGTAAATAGTAAACAAAGTATATCTACAAGTGCATCGTGTAAAGGGAAAAATGGAACTCAAATAAGTTGGGCAGGAACTAGAGCGACTCTATATTTAGATTCATGTACTACTAAAAAAATAGTAAATATAATAGATGGTGGTTATGGATCAACTGGAGCTATAGCCAGTATAGCTGGTGCTCTTAAGGCTACTGGAAAATTTGCGAAGTTTGTTCCTTATATTGGTGCTATTTCTGGCATATTATTTTTTGCAGGTTCAGCTATAAAACTTATTTCTGGAAATGGGAAGTATGGAATAGGTTATCATATGGTGAGAAATCCATTAACAGGTGATATCTATCATGCTAACGGAATTCCATGGAGGCAGTAATGTGAGGATATGAGGAGTTGAATTGTACATTGTACAGATTTTTACTAATATTAGCCACGTTCATATTTATATTTAATTTGTTTATATTTCCTACATTTTTCAAGATTGAACCAAGTTCTATCGGTACTTTTGTTGGCTTGGCGATATTAATTATTATTATAGGGAAACTTCTAAACAAAATATCATGAAGTTTTGTTAACACAGATCAGAATTTAAGAATGAGACCACTAAATAAAAAGCAGGCAAACTGAAGCCTGCTTCTTTTTTTGATCAAAAACTAAGTCGTTTCAGGACAGTCACCACAGCCATTTCCACCTCATAGGCTGTGGAGAAGACGCTAAAACGAGGTGGAAGGAAATGGCCCAGCTGTATGCAAAAAGTTGCCTTGATCAAAATCTACGATCACTAGAAGAATGGAAGCAGGATGCTTTCAAACAATTTGGCGAGATGGTCGGAGATGAAGCAGATACATTCCCTTGTGTACCCGGAAGACAGGGATTTTTTCTCGATCATTTACGCTATGGATTTGTTGGTGACCCGAGGGAAGAGGAAGCAGTGGATGAATTAGCCCAGCTGCTTAAAGAATATCAAAGCTGTGCGAAAGAAACCGGTCAATATGCTTCATTTATCTGTTTTTTTGAAACACCGCAGGATTTAAAGGAAAGTTCGCTTGAAGAGTTTGAGCAGCAGTTTTGGTCGCTGCTTCAACGGCTGCATCATAAAGATGAAGAACCATGGCCTGAGGAGATTCCGCTAGATACTCATCATCATGAGTGGGAGTATTGCTTCCATGGTGAAGCGTATTTTATTTTATGTTCCACACCTGCTCACAAACTCAGAAAAAGCCGCCACTTCCCTTATGTCATGATGGCATTTCAGCCTAGATGGGTGTTTGAGAAATTGAATGGATCGACCAAGTTTGGACAAAAAATGAGCCAGCTCGTTCGCAAGCGGCTCAAAGCATATGATGAGGTCAGTGTTCATCCATCATTAAAATGGTACGGGGATCCGACCAATCATGAATGGAAGCAGTACTTTCTCCCAGATGAAGAGGCGGAGAAACCAGCCTCCGCCAAATGTCCATTTACTGCATTAAAAAACATGATGAAATTATGATGCGGTTTGATCCTGTTTCCACTTTTTTCTCATAAATAGCACCATGACGGCAATCACTGCAATGATTCCAAGGCTGATAAAAAAGCCAGGTCGTCCGCTTGCCTCTGTTAATGTGCCTGAAACGGCGGCTCCAATTAAGAGCAGCGCAAGAATCATTTCACACGTTTGGCGAGTGGATGGCTTGGATAGCTTTTTACTTGAGAACAGAATAAAGATCCATGTATACAGCAAGGTAAGACCGGCTGCTGTTGTGAGATGCTCGTAGATGTGTTTGGACAAAAAGAGTGCAAGCAAAATCGAGACAATTAAGCCAGCAGCAGTTAAGATAATCGAAGACCATCTCACATGCGATGGATCTTTTTGTTTAAAGCAAGCAGGTGCATCCTGATGCTCTGACATTGTGCCGAGCAGCGTTGTGACTGCATAGAGAGAGGCAACCAATGTCGAAAAACCGGCAATGATAAAAATGCCATTAAAGATATGAAGAAAGATCGATAAATGAAACGGCTCTAATGAAGTAATAAATGGACTGCTGTTCTCATTAAAGGCTGTCACTGGGACAAGCAAGAGAGCAAGTCCGATTGAGACGATATAGATGACTGCTAGAATGATCAGCATGACACGCCCAGCCTTTGCCGCATCCTTCGGGTCCTTTAAATGAACCGCCATCAGCCCCATGACTTCAATCCCCCCAAAAGCATAAAACGCATAAATCAAACCATTCCAAAGACCAAGCGGACCAAGAGGCATCCATTCGTGATCCTTATTAGGCAGATGAAGGGTCGGTTTATGTTCTGTCAAAATGCCGAATAATACAAGCACCGCAAGAATCATAAACAGAAAAATCGCCGCTGTTTTCAGTACCGCAAGAACATTTTCTGTCTTTTGAAAAGAAGAAAGCCCAATGATAATGACGAGCAGGGCAAGAGCGGAATAAATTGCAGAAAACACCCAAAGCGGAACAGAAGGAAACCAGTGACGGGTAAATAGAGAAATGGCCGTTAACTGACTTCCTGTAATCAGCATTTCTGCAAACCAATACACCCAGCCATTGCTAAACCCTGCCCAGCGTCCATACGCTTTACGAGCATAGGAACAAAATGACCCTTTATCAGGATTATCGGCTGTCATCGCAGCCAAATGTTTAAAAACGAGATACGTTCCGACCGCAGCAAGCAAAAAGGAGATGCAGACGGAATAACCGGATTTTGTAATGGCGATGCTGGAACCAAGGAAGAACCCAGTGCCAATTGTACAGCCGACTCCGATGAGAGAAAGCTGCCACCAAGATAAAGATTGTTCTTCTTTCAATGCAAGTGCAACACCTTTCTATTTCAATGACATTAGCTTGTGACCGCGTCTTTTTTTTATACATGATCAAGGGGACATTTTGGGCATACTGTCATGGAAAGGAGTGCATGTGATGAACGGAGAATACGTCATTTTGCCAAAGGGTAGACTCGGCTTTCGTTTAGGGAAAGGCCAATGTATGCGAGTGGTTGATATTGAAGGCCAGCAAGTAGCAGATGTAATGGCCTATCATGAAAAGGATTTTTATGAAAAATTTGACCAAGGTGCAACGATGGATAGTTTGTTCTCGTCCAAAGTAAAAAAAGGCGATAAGCTCTATTCTAATTTATATAAACCGATGTTTACGATCATTGAAGATACAGTAGAATGCCATGATTTATACATGCCCGCCTGCCGGCAAGAGATGTATCAGCTTTTATACGGACGGACGCACTTAGAGGTCATGCATACATGCTACGACAATTTGCGGACGGCCTTTGAGCCTTTTGGAATTCCAAAGGAGGATATGTACTATCCTTTTAATGCCTTTATGAATACAGTCATTGATGAAAAAGGAAAGCTGTCTGTCGAGCTGCCAAAATCGCTGCCAGGTGACTACATTCGCCTGAGGGCTGAAATGGATCTCATTGTGGCCGTGTCCGCTTGTCCTGCTGATATTGGGAAGTGTAATGGTTCAAGCTGTACATCTATACGGGTAGAAATCGATTAAAAAAGAAAAGGACCAGTCCATAAAGACATGGTCTTTTTCACTTGTGAATGTTTGATATCTAAGAAATAGGGGAACGTCTAACAAAATGTTCTTGATGAAAACATGGTATAATGGAGATTCAAAAAACGTTGTTAAATCAATGAATTGTGTGTAAAACCTGTTCTCTTCATGTAGAGGATGCTTAGGAGGAAAAGTGTATGAGTTTGCAGAAAAAGATCAGCCAAGAGTTGCATGTGCAGCCCTCAATTGACCCAAAGCAGGAGATCGAAAAACGGGTTGGATTTCTAAAGGAATACTTGAAAAAAACCGGGGCAAAAGGATTTGTACTCGGCATTAGCGGCGGGCAGGATTCAACGCTTGCCGGACGTCTTGCACAGCTTGCTGTCAGTGAGCTTCGTCAAGAAGGAAAAGAGGATGCTGTCTTTATTGCGGTACGCCTTCCGCATGGTGTGCAGCAGGATGAAAATGATGCACAGCTTGCTCTATCATTTATTCAGCCAGACAAGTCGTGGAAATATGATATTGCACCTGCCGTATCAGCATTCAGTGATCAATATCAAAAAGAAACAGGCGGCCCATTGTCTGACTTTAATAAAGGGAATGTCAAAGCACGTATGAGAATGATCGCGCAATATGCTGTCGGCGGTGAGGAAGGATTGCTTGTCATCGGTACAGATCATGCAGCTGAAGCAGTAACTGGCTTCTTCACGAAGTATGGTGATGGCGGTGCTGATGTTCTTCCGCTCACAGGCTTGACAAAACGCCAAGGCCGGGCGCTACTCGAAGCGCTAGAAGCACCGGAACGCCTGTATTTAAAGAAACCAACAGCCGATCTGCTGGACGACAAACCTCAGCAAACGGATGAAACAGAACTCGGCATTACGTACAATGAAATTGATGATTACTTAGAAGGCAAACCAGTGTCAGATCAAGCAGCAGAAGCGATTGAAAAGCGCTATGTTCAATCAGAGCATAAACGCCAAGTACCCGCTTCTATGTTTGATGATTGGTGGAAATAAAAAAGAGACCTCTCCAGAAGATGGAGAGGTTTCAGCGTGTAGACAAACCTTCGCATTCGGTGTCAGGTCTGCGCGCCGGTACTCACGAATGTCAAATTCGCTCCGCTCCGGTACTCGTCCTTTCCTAGGGCTGCAAAGGTTTTCTATTACGCTGAAAAGAAGACAAAGGGCTAAAATAAAGATCATTTTAGCCCTTTGTCAATAATCAGAGACCTCTCCAGATGGAGAGGTTTTTTTATGTCGAATTTCAAGTGGGTTTGACAAAATAACCAAAATTTCATTAAATTAGTAGAACGATATACTTAAGTCCATTTCACTAAATATCGGTTTTTTTGATCAAAAAAAGCAAGCATAATTAGTTCGATTCACTTAATTTCATTTCTATTGACAGTATTTTCAGAAAAAATGATTGACGAAGAAAAAGAATGCGCTTACAATGAAACCACATTCCGAAAAGTGAAATTAGATTCCACTGAATGGAATAAAGGGGTGATTCACCTCCAAATAAGAAGCTAAAGGAATGATGGACACAATGAAAAATCGAAGTGCACTGGAAATTTACAAAGAGGGAGGCGCTTGGTGGGAGACTGAGATTAGTCATATTCAAAAAAATTCAATTGAACTTCGAGGATATCCGATTGAAGAACTGATTGGTGAATTGTCGTATCCACAAATGCTCTATTTACTGCTTGTTGGTGAATTATTGGATGATTCAAAAGCAGCTCTTTTTGAAAGTGTTCTTGTCGCAGGTGCGGACCATGGACCAAGGGCGCCATCTATTGCAGCAGCCAGAATGGCGGTGACTTGCGGCATTTCGTTTAATTCCTCTGTTGCAACAGGGATGAATCTATTAGGTGACATTCATGGCGGAGCCGGAGAGAAGGCCATGCGTATGTTATACGAAGCCAAAGCGATCTACGATGATCAAAAGGATGTACAGTCTGCGGCAAAGCAAGTGTGCCAAACATGGTTAACTCGCAAGGAAAAAATCCCGGGAATCGGACATCAGCTTCATGATGATGATCCGAGGGTGAGACGTCTATATGAGCTGAGTCACACATATGTCCAGCAAGGTGTTATCAGCGGGACATATTTACGATTAGCCGAAGCGATTAGACATGAGCTTGAACAGCTGAAAGGGAAGAAAATCACAATGAATATAGATGGTGTATCTGCTGCCATCCAATGTGAATTAAACATTCCGGCAGAAGCAGCAAAAGGCATTTTTTCCTTATCCAGAGGAATGGGCATCGTGGCGCATGCATATGAGGAGCTGACAAAGGGAGCCCTCGTGAAGGGACCTTGTCCGAATGAAGAAAGATTGGTTCGTTATGCAGGGCATGGAACGCGGTACTTGAAGGAGGGAGAAAAAATTTGAGTGGTTTCAAAGCGTTGTCATATATAAACGGCGAGTGGCTGGATACCGATCGTGTCAAAACTGATATCATCAATCCTTACTCAGGAGAAATAATCGGTACATCCTATCTCGCCTCATCAGAAGACATAGAACAGGCACTTTCTAGTGCGCAGCATGCTAAAAAACAAATAGCGGGAATATTGGCAATCGAACGCTCAAAGCTTCTAACAAAAGCAGCCATCTTACTTGAAGAACAAAAAGACCATTTTGCAAAACTGATTTCGCTGGAACTAGGCAAACCACTTAAAAATACAAGAGATGAAGTGTCGCGATCAATCGAGACGCTGGCGCAGTCGGCGGAAGAAGCGAATCGATTAATAGGTGAGACCATTCCTGGCAATGTATCATCGCGTGGACAGGGAGCAATGGCCATGACATTTAAAGTACCAGTCGGAGTTGTGCTGGCGATTACTCCTTTTAATGCACCGCTCAACTTAATTTGTCACAAAGTCGGTCCAGCCTTTGCGGGAGGGAATGTCATTATTTTGAAGACCGCACCGCAAACATCAGCTGTTGCCACAGCGTTTGTCAAACTTCTTCTCGAAGCAGGGTTTCCTGAGGCTGGTTTGCAGCTTGTGATTGGCGGGGTCGAGGCTGGGAAACAGTTAGTCACTGATGAAAGAACGAATCTCATCTCTTTTACCGGCGGGGCTGCCGGAGGCGAACATATTACAACCTCTGCGGGATTAAAAAAGGTACTGCTCGAACTTGGAGGGAATGGCGCGACGATTGTTCATCACGATGCAGATATTGAACAAGCCGCATCCCTTTGTGCAAAAACAGGCTTTAGTAATTCCGGTCAAAGCTGTATTTCTGTTCAAAGAATTTATGTCCACCAGGAAATCATGCCGACGTTTACTGAGGTATTAAAACAAAAAGTAGAGCAGCTTGTCGTTGGAGATCCGCTGTCTAGTGAGAGTGATATCGGCTGTATGGTTGATGTCCAGGCCGCGCAGCGTGTTGAGGCCTGGATACAAGAGGCAGTGAGCATGGGTGCTGAGCTTTTATATGGGGGAAAAAGAAAAGGAGCGAGCATCACGCCAGCTATTTTGTTAAACCCTCCGAAACAGGCCAAGGTTGTCTGTGAGGAAGTGTTCGGCCCAGTTGTCAGCGTTCTCCCTTATGAGGAGCTGGAGGAGGCAATCAAAGAAGCAAATGATAGTCGATATGGGTTGCAGGCAGGGATCTTTACGAATCAGCTGGATGTGGCATTACACGCAGCAAAAGAGCTTGAAACTGGCGGTGTTGTCATCAATGGGACATCGAATTTTAGACTGGATCATTGGCCTTATGGCGGGATTAAGCGAAGTGGTCTTGGAAGAGAGGGTCCGCGTTTCGCCATCGAGGAGATGACCGAAACCAAAATGGTCGTGCTCCCAAATGGTCTGTGAAAGGGGCGTAGGGATGTGAATGCATTTCAGCAAAAAGTAAAAAGTGTGCAGACAGGCGGTCCGCCAATGATTTGTACGCCGCTCATCGGACAAACAAAGGAAGAATTGTTTCATGAGGTCGAGGTGTTAACAGAGAAGAAGCCTGATGTGATCGAGTGGCGGGCAGATTTTTTTCATCACCTTCATGACAAGGAACAAGTGATAGAAACCCTTAAGGGAATGGTAGAAAAGGCAAAAGGCATCCCATTTTTATTCACCATTCGCTCTGAAAAGGAAGGCGGTGAAAGTATATCACTCTCCGAAACTGAGAAAGTTTCTTTGCTTGCCGAGCTTTGTTCCACACAGCTTGTGGATGCCGTTGATTATGAATTGATGCAGGATGTGGCACATATACAGCAAGTCAGTCAGGCAGCTAAAAGAAATGGCGTCACCTTGATTGTGTCGTATCACGATTTCTATCGCACCCCTGAGATAGATCGTCTCGTGCAGCTACTCGTCAATGCAGAATCAGTCGGCGCCGACATCGCAAAGATCGCAGTGATGCCGCATTCCTATGACGATGCATTAACACTGCTCTCAGCGACCAGCTATGCGAAAAAGCAGCTGTCAATTCCCGTGATTTCGATGGCAATGGGGGAATACGGGGCTTTTACAAGAATGGTTGGCGGACTTTTTGGATCTGTCATGACCTTTGCTGTAGGGAAAGAAAGCTCAGCTCCCGGGCAAGTCGCGATACAGGATTTGAGCAATGTTCTATCTATTGTGTTTTCAAAGAATAAGTGAGTAGCAGATTCATAGCTGCAACGTGAGAGGAGAGAAACATGAAGAAGAATATTTCTACACAGGTTATTCAGTACTTAGAAAATCGGGGAGTCGAGCATATTTTCGGTCTCTGTGGTCATACGAATATTGCTTTTTTATCAGCGCTTGAAAAAAGCTCGATTCAATTTGTAAATGTCAGGCATGAACAGATAGCAGCACATGCAGCAGATGGTTATGCGCGAGCAAAGAAACAGACGGCTGTTGTTCTCAGTCACCTAGGTCCTGGACTCACCAATGCGGCAACAGGTGTGGCGAATGCAGCACTTGATTCCATTCCGATGGTTGTCATTGCAGGAGATGTTCCAAGTCATTACTACGGAAAGCACCCACACCAAGAGATCAATCTTCATTCCGATGCCTCTCAATACGAAATTTACCGGCCGTTTGTGAAAAGAGCATGGCGAGTCGATATTCCAGAATTATTTCCAGAGATTTTATCAAAAGCATTTCAGTTAGCTGAAAGCGGCCGACCTGGCCCGGTGCTTATTTCTGTTCCGATGGACGTGTTCTCAAAAGACCTAGATGTGTCCCTGTTTGAACAAATGAACCATCATACACACACCATTGAAAAACCTTCTATTGATGATCAAACGGCCAATCGGATATTAGACCGATTGCTGCAGGCAGAAAGGCCGCTCTTATATGTAGGGGGAGGCATTTTGTTAGCTGATGCAGCTGAAGAATTAAAGGCATTTTCTGACCATCTAAGTATCCCTGTTGCTCATTCTTTGATGGGGAAAGGAGCCATGCCGGATGATCACCCAATGACCCTTGGAATGACGGGGTTTTGGGGGACAAAATTTATTAATGATCAGTGTAAAGAGGCGGACTATATATTGGCTTTAGGGACCCGTTTTGCTGAAGCTGATGCGAGCTCGTGGGAATCGGAGTATACGTTCAATTTCCAATCAACCAAGCTCATTCATATTGACATTGATCCGAATGAAATTGGCCGGAACTACCCTGTTGAAATTGGAGCGGTAGCCGATCTCAAGCAGGCACTGACCGTACTCAATCGCGTGGCGAAAGAAAGGCTGCCAGAAGGTATCGATCGCCTTGAACTGAAAAAGGACATTGCGGCATATCGTGAGGAATTTCAAAAGAGCAATTTGACGAATATTCAAGACGAGTCTTTCCCAATGAAACCGCAGCGTATTTTGCAGGAAGTGCGGGAAGTATTACCGTCAGATGCTTTCATTACAACCGATGTTGGCTGGAATAAAAATGGGGTAGGACAGCAATTTCCTGTATTGACTCCAGGCACTATTTTAACCCCAGGCGGTTTTGCAACAATGGGATTTGGAGCCCCTGCTGCACTTGGAGCAAAGATTGCCCAGCCTGACCGTGTCGTAGTGTCACTTGTTGGAGACGGCGGATTTGGTCAAAATCCATCCGTTCTTGCAACAGCCGTTGAAGAAAACATTCCTGTTGTGTGGATTGTGATGAATAACAGTGCGTTCGGCACAATAGCCGGCTTGCAAATGGCGCACTATGAAACAACGTACGGCACTGTTTTTAGAAAAGGTGGAGAAAGCTATTCTCCGGATTTTGCTGCCATTGCGAGAGGTTATGGAATGAAGGGGATTAAAATCACTTCTGCGTCTGAATTCAAAGAAGCTTTGGCTGAAGCCATTGCCTCTCAGGAGCCTTGCGTCATTGATGTAGCGATGAAAAATGATCCTGTTCCTACGGATGGACATTGGAATATTAATGACATTTATTCACCAAATACAAAACGCTCACATGTCAGTGTGAACTAAACATTACTAGGGAGGAATCAACAATGAAAATTAAAGTATTGAATCCGTTTCAAGATGGGAACCCATTATGGTTAGGCTTAGATCGTCCAGAGGAACAAATGATTCGAAAGGTATTTCAAACGATTACACCAGATACCGTTGGATCAGAACATATGATGGCGGGTCTCACCATTTTTGAACCAGGGGAAGCAAGTTCAGTGCACAATCACCCGGGTTCAGAGGAATTTGATTTTGTGATTAAAGGGTCCGGCGAAGTCATTTGTGATGGAGAAAGGCAGCCCTTTAAACAAAATGATTTTATGTTCATTCCTGACGGTGTCCCGCACCAGCATGTGAATACAGGCGATGAACCTTTATGGCTCATTTGGCTCTACACGCCGCAAGGGCAGCTTCCGAAGGATTAAAAACCTGCACCGGTGAGCCCTGCTTTTGAATCATCAGGGCCTTACGGGTCAATCAGAAAGATGAAAAGGGCTAAATTAGAAATGATTTTAGCCCTTCATCACTTGAATGAAAGGGAGTCAAGCAATGAATATGAATACACCGCTCGAAGGAATAAAAATATTAGACGTCTCTACAATGATCGCTGCACCCTATGGCGCGGTGCTTCTAGGGGATTTTGGAGCAGAAGTCATCAAAGTCGAGATTCCTGGTAAAGGCGATACGCTGCGGCATGTCGGCCCTTTTGCAGATGGGGAACCACTTAGATGGTCAGGTCTCTCACGGAATAAAAAATCCCTTACACTGGATCTGCACAAAGACGAAGCAAAAGACATTTTTAAAAAGCTTGCAGCTCAGGTCGATGTACTGATCGAAAATTTCCGTCCTGGAACACTCGAAAAATGGGGCGTTGGGTATGATGTGTTAAAAGAAATCAACCCTCGTTTAATTATGATTCGTGTATCGGGTTATGGTCAAACGGGCCCGTTTAAGGACAAGGCCGGATTTGGAACGCCAGCGACGGCGTTTAGCGGCTTTACATATATTCAAGGGTTTCCAGACCGGCATCCAGTCAGCCCTTCATTTTCTCTAACTGATTATATTGCTGGCATCTATGTGGCATTTGCTACTGTGACAGCGATGTATTACAGGGATACACATCCAGAAGGAACGGGGCAAATGGTGGATTTGGCCCTCTATGAATCTGTGTTTCGTATGTTAGAGTTTTTGGTTGCAGAATATGACAAGCTTGGGAAGGTGCGTGAGCGTTCACCGGGGCTAAGTGGTCATTCAAGCCCTGCTGGAACCTATGAGACAAAGGATGGGCATTATTTGGTTCTTGTAACAAGTACAGACTCGACCTTCAATCGATTGGCTGAGGCGATGAATCGATTAGATTTATTAGAGAATGAAAAATTCGCGGTTAATGCATCCAGGCTGAAGCATAACAAAGAAATGGATGCGATTGTTTCGCAATGGATCGCGTCGAAAACAAGGGATGACGTATTAGAAATTCTAGATACTCACGGTGTCCCTGTGAGCCCAATCTTAAGTATTCGGGATATTTTTGAACATCCACAATTTAAAGCAAGAGAGAATATCGTCGAAGTGCATCACCCTCGACTTGGAAAAGTGAAGGTGCCTGGGATCATTCCGAAGTTTGAAAAAACACCTGGAAGTATCCGTCACATTGCACCTGATTTAGGCGAACATAATTATGAGATTTTAACAAATATGCTTGGCTTAACAGAAGAAGAGTGTAAGCAGTTAGAAGAAAAAGGGGTTATTTAAGACGTTCAACCGAACCGCACGCTGCGGAAACAAAGGAGGATGGTTATGAAAGTGCATTCAGAACTGAAGGGGAATGAATTGCAGCCCGCATATGTGAAACCAACGAAAGCCCGTTTTGGCATATTGATTCTGTTGTTTTTTATTACCGCTATTAATTATATTGATCGAGCCAGTGTGTCTATTGTTGCGCCTGCTATTCAATCTTCATTGCAATTAAATCCTGCTTTATTAGGTCTGATTTTTTCGGCATTTAGCTGGACATATACAGCGATGCAAATTCCAGGCGGTTTTATTCTCGATAAATTTGGCTCAAAGGTAACGTATGGGATATCACTCGTTACTTGGTCTATTTTTACAGGCTTACAAGCGTTTGCGAACAGCTTTGCCTTTTTATTTGGCTGCCGTTTGTTTATTGGGATTACAGAATCTCCCGCATTTCCTGCAAATAATCGTATTGTCACTACATGGTTTCCAAGGCGGGAACGGGCTTTTGCAACAGGAGTATACACAGCTGGAGAGTATGTGGGTCTTGCATTTGCGACACCTCTTCTTTTTTGGATCATGACGACTTTCGATTGGAGAACCGTCTTTATTACGGCAGGTGCGCTCGGTATCATATTTGCTTTCTTTTGGTACAAGTTTTATCACGAACCGAAAGAGCATCCGAAGGTAAATAAAAATGAGTTAGAATTAATCCGGCAAGGCGAAGGGCTGTCAGTAGCCTCACAGGAGAAGCTGAAATGGGCAGACTTTGCCGCCCTTCTAAAATATCGTAAATTGATCGGGCTCTATATTGGCCAATTCTCTGTTGCGTCTACATTATTTTTCTTTTTAACATGGTTTCCGACCTATTTAGCAGAGGCGAAAAATATGGCGTTTCTCAAGGTAGGTTTTGCTGCATCTCTTCCTTATATTGCCGCATTCTTTGGGGTATTGTTTGGAGGATATGTGTCTGATTGGCTGCTCAAAAAGGGTGTATCCGTGAATGTAGCGAGAAAGCTGCCGGTAGTGGTTGGTTTGCTTTTGACAAGTACCATTGTTTTAGCGAACTTTACAACGAATATCCCGCTTGTGCTGACCATTTTATCCATCGCATCATTTGCCCAAGGACTGTCTAATATCTCTTGGACGATGCTGTCTGAGGTAGCACCGAAGGAAATGGTTGGGCTTGCTGGCGGCGTATTTAACTTTTTTGCTAATTTAGCTGGGATCATCACTCCGCTGATTATCGGATTCATCGTGTCGGCGACAGGCTCTTACAACGGGGGAATTTTATTCGTCAGTTTAGTCGCATTAGGCGGGGCATTGTCGTACATTTTCATTGTAGGTAAAATTGAACGTATCCAATTAAAACCGTAGTGGGAAAGCAAAAGAGAACTCAAATCAAGACGAGTTCTCTTTTTTTATGAATAAAAAATAACGGTGATAACTGTTGCACATGCGATACCCATGCTGATATAAAAGCCAGCAAACCAAATATTCCACCGAGTGATACGGTAAGGGTTGACCTTCATCAAATCTGCCAATAAGGAGACAGAAACATTAAAAGGGCTAAACATAACAGTTGATGTGCCAGCAACGATCAGCATGATAGCAATGGGAAGAGCAGGCAGTTCATGAATGACAGGTGTCATCATGCTGACTAATAAAGCAAGCGAGACGAGCGGGTGAAAACCGCAAAGAGCGGTGATCAGAAAATACAACCCGATGACACAATAAACCCAAATGGCATGGTCTGCTATACTGACAATAAATGCTTGAATCGGCTGCATACTGTTTGTGGCAAGCAGCATATCGACAAAGAAGCCGGCACTTAAAAATAGACACATATAGTTGGAGAGCTGATTGGTTCTTTCTTTCCAATGAGGCACAGAGACCGCTATATATTGTTTTCTTTTTTTGATAACAGATGAGAATAATAGAGCAAATGGAATAATCGTCAGTACCACAGCGAATAAATAGCCTTTTCCAATCCATGCATCGACAAGTGAGACGGCTGTCATAAAACTCAGCAGCATGAAAGAGAGCTGAAGGGTTTTTCGCTTAATTCGATGAGAGTTGGAGTTTGTTTGTGCTGACTGAATGATGTTTGGTAATCGTTTGCTTTGCCGAGAAAAAAGCATCCAATCTGCCGCCAGCACCACGATCATTAAACCAAAAGTAATGGGTGCAATTTGATAATATTTTAGTTTGGTTGCATCAATGGTGACGCTGACTAGCACTTCAACAGGACTCCAGCTTAAACATAATGCATATGACCTTAAGAGGTTGCGTGTATAAAGATGTTGCTGCACCTGTTTTTTTAGGGATTCCAGCGACGGTTTGAGTGATGTATATAGTAAGGGGATCGTCGCGATATTTAAAAACATGCCAAGAATATGAGTGACAAATGAACTCTTGCGATAAAGCTGGTTTGGACTCGTTGTATGCAGTGTGAGCAGTTTATTTAATTGTGTATCGAAATGTCCAACATGTATGAGAGAATGAATAAAAGGCAGCATGAAAAATAGAGAAAGCAAGCCTAGCATGGAATGAAAGTGAAGAACAAACGTATGCAATGGCTGGCCGGATAAGAAGAATAAGAACAAACCAATGATGAGAAACACAGCACCTGTTTTCAAATAAAGCCCACTGGCTTTCTTAAAAGAAATGGTGAGCGAGATAGCGGCCAGCAGACCAACAAAGTAGGAGAGTATGGGAGCAGGAAATAGTTGATGAACAATATATAAGCTAATCAGAAGTGTAAAAACGACCAGGTACATTCAAATATCTCCTCCATCAAACATCTTCAATTGATTTTATTCCGTCTAGTAGAATTTGTTTTCTTTTAGTGGAACATTTAAAATGGATTATAGCAAAATCGATCGTTTATGTCGATAAGAAATCAAAGAGGAAAAGGAGAAAGTGAACATGGCTGATAAGAAGTCAAAAGAAGAATCAGGACTGCGTACGGTTCAGCGCGCTTTGGATATTCTTTCTTGTTTTAGTGAAGAACGTCAAGAGCTGACGCTAACGGATATTTCAAAAGAGATGAATTTAGCAATGTCTACGACAACGAGACTGCTCAAGGCACTTGAAATGAATCATTTTGTGGAAAAGAATCAAGAAACAATGAAATACCGATTGGGTCAAAGGCTTTATCTCCTCGGGTACATTGCAGGGAAGTCCATTCAATTGAGAGAACTGGCTAAACCACTCATGTACGCACTTCGTGATGAAACAAAGGAAACCGTCAACCTGTATGTACTCGATTCAACAAGCAGGGTTTGTATTGAACAAGCGGAAGGGCTGCAATCGATTCGGCATCTTGTCAAGATTGGTGAGAAGCTGCCATTATACGCAGGTGCAGGCGGAAAGGTATTATTGGCATTTCAAAGTGAAGAATTTCAACAAAAAGTATTTGCGGCTGAGGCTGATCATGTGATGGGAGACGACTGGAAAAAGGAACGTAAACATATTCTTGACACGTATACTTCTTGCAGTATCGATGAACGAGAGGTAGGATCTGCGGCAGTAGCGGCACCAATCTTTAATATTCATGGGGAAGTGAAAGCTTGTTTATCCATATCTGGTCCAACCCATCGGTTTACTGAAGAAGTCATTCCCCAGCTGCAGCAAAAAGTGAAAGAACAAGCACAGAGGCTCTCTGAACAGCTCGGCTACGTCGTTAAACACAATTTTTAAGATGGTCTATCTTTTCGCGCTCCATTTATCATATAATAGAAACATTATGTAGCATTCCTTGTCGTAGGGAGGACGTGTCACGACCATGAAAATCAATAGAGAAATTCCTGTAAGACAGCGGAATATTGTCCTCATTGGCTTTATGGGTGTTGGAAAAACAACCATTGGGCAGTTGGTTGCCAAAAAGCTATATAGAGATTTTATTGATGTCGATCAGGAGATTGAGAAAAAGTACAACATGACGATTCCAGAGATGTTTCAGCAAAAAGGAGAAGCATTCTTCAGGCAGGCTGAAAAGGATTATATCGTCGATTTATGTGAACATACACAGCTCAAGATCGTTTCCCTTGGAGGCGGTGCATTCAAACAGGAGGAAATCAAACGCGCCTGCTTGAAGCATTGTACCGTTCTTTTCCTAGACCTGTCTTGGGAGAATTGGAAGCAGCGGCTGGATATTTTAATCGAAAATCGCCCTGTTCTTCACAACCGGACGCTTGATGAGATGAAAGAGCTGTTTGAAGAACGCCGGGAAATTTATTCTCTTCATAACTCCAGAGTGGAAACAGATCATTTAGAGGCTGAGGAAGTCGCCAATTATATTGTGGACACACTCAAGCTTGGCTGGGATTTATATTCGAAATAAAAAAAGTCTACCGTTTAGGGTAGACTTTTTTCTATTGATTCCTTTCCTCTTTGTACATATGATGATGTTTTGACAATCAAAATATTTTTATCCTTTATTTGGTGTATGGCCGTTCGGAAAAAGCGGTGATCCTACTTCAATCAGTTCATGATGATGAGGTTTTTGATATAGATCTTTTTCTTTTTTGAAAAAATAAAATAGTATCTAAAATTCTATAATAGTTTTTTGAATTATTATAATATTGAAAAAACAGTGTTGACATCTTTGTTGATGACATTCTATGATTGTTTACGTAAACGCTTACCGTAAACGTTTACTATAATCGAATGGGGAGGAATTTGTTGATGAAAAATAAAGAAAAATGGAGCGGTGTATTCCCGGCAGTCTTAATTCCTTTTAAAGATGACTATTCAATTGATGAACCTGCTTTTCGTAAGCTTGTTCGCTGGGTGGCGGAGCACGAAGGGATTAACGGGATTGTTGTCAATGGACATACTGGCGAGATTATGACTTTGCTGCCACATGAACGAGCTGAGGCTGTGCGCATTGCAGCCGACGAATTAAAGGGAGAGGTACCTGTCATTTCAGGGGTTTCAGCTGAAGGGACAATTGAAGCGATCCAACATGCAAAAGCAGTTCAAGAAGCTGGCGGAGAAGGTATTCTTCTCATGCCGCCGCATTCATGGCTGAGATTCGGTATGCAGCCTGAATCACCTGTCCAATTCTTTAAAGATGTTGCAGAAGCAATTGACATTTCAATCATCGTCCATCAATATCCAACATGGACAAAAACCTCTTATACAACCAGTCAATTATTAGAAATGTCCGAGATTCCAAACGTTGTCTCATTTAAAATCGGTCAAAGAGACATGGCACAATATGAAGTCGATGTGCGCGCACTAAAAAAGCATGCACCAGATGTATCGTTGCTCACATGTCACGATGAATATTTATTGCCAACATTAGTTCAAGGGATTGATGGGGCGCTTGTCGGTTTCGGCTGTTTTGTGCCGGATTTGATCGCTGAACTTGTCAAATGTGTGAAAGAACAAGACCTTGCAGCGGCTAATAAAGTGTACGATAGAATCTTTGAATTAAAGCATGCTGTGTATAAAATGGATGAACCTTCCTCTACCTCTCATCTGCGAATGAAGGAAGCGATGTTCCAGAGAGGTTTGATCAGCAGTTCGCTTGCGAGGAAGCCGGTATTACCTTTAACTCAAAAGGAAAAAGAAGAGATTCGTCAGGGCCTTCAAAGTGTTGGTTTGCTTAAGGAAAACGTCAGTAGATAACAGACCATTGATTTCATGATGAAGGTGAGTCAGGTTATAATAGAGTATAAAACAACAGACTCCCGGAGGTATGAAATGTGTCAGTAAGTATTAAAGATGTCGCATTGAAAGCAGGAGTATCTATAGCCTCTGTTTCCCGAGTATTAAGTGGTAAACCAGGAGTAGGTGCTCAAACGGCTGAAAGAATCAAACAAGTGATTGATGAGTTAGGCTACCGTCCTAATTTAGGAGCGAGAGGGCTCGTTAAAAGAAAGACTGGGAATATCGCTGTAGTGGTTCCTCGCGGTTCATATATTTTGAATAATCCATTTTTTTCAACGATTTTAGATGGAATAGCGAAGGAATTAGATGAGACCGAATTCAATATGCTGATGTCATTTACATCTGTACAACAGCAGCGATTACTTGAGACGCAGGCTGTAGATGGTGCCATTTTATTTTCTCCAAGAAATGAAGAATTGAGCATGGATTGGTTAAAAAGTTTGGCTATTCCCATTATCGTTGTCGGAAGTTACTTAGAGGATTCTCCATTTCCATGTGTCAGGCCAGATGATGAAGAAGGTGTTTGTCAATCTGTAACGGCCTTATTTGATAAAGGTCATCGAACCATTGGGCTGGTGAATGGTCCAATGAGTTCGATGCATAGTGTGAGGTATTACAAGGGGTACGAGCGTACACTGAAAAGTTTAGGATTAACAATGAACAAAGAGCTTGTGTTTGAGTTAGATGAATTTGATGGGGGAAAAGTAGTAGAAGTGGTTTCTCAATTTCTTCAAGGAAACCAGCACATGACTGGAGTTGTTTGCTCTTCAGATTTTTTGGCGATGGGGGTCATGAAAGCGGCAGATAACGCAAATGTGTCAATACCTCATGATTTGTCTGTCGTTGGTGCTGATGATGTGCCTATTGCAAGTTTTCTAACCCCTTCTTTATCTTCTGTTCATGTTGATTTAGTTGGAATGGGAAGAAAAGCTGTTTCTTTACTCACACAGTTATTGGAAGGAGAACAGTTAGAAGCGATGGAGCATATCTTCCCTATGTATTATATAGATCGTGGCACCACTGGAACGCCAAAAAAGAATTGATAGATGCTGAAAACTCGTATGAACGCTACAGAATTTCTCTTGATTTAAAATGTAAGCGATTTCTTTAGCGGTCTTCGGCATGTACTTTTGCATCATTTCCTCTAATAAGGAGGAGATACTATGACGTTAGAACTCAGCGGAAATTCAAATTCTCACGGTGGGCAAGTTGTTGATAGAGCTTCACAACTATTGACTAGGATGGAAAGTGTACCTTTTTCGAGGTGGCATTTAAAACCTCGGATCATTATGGGATCTGCTACCTTTTTTGATGCGTTTGATGCGCTATCTTTAGCGTTTGTTCTCCCGGTTCTCATCGGAATGTGGAATTTGTCACCTGCTCAAATTGGCCTTCTTATTGGGTCTGGTTATATCGGACAAGCGATTGGTGCTATTTTCTTTGGATGGTTAGCAGAAAGGCGCGGCCGTGTATTTAGTGCAAAGTGGACGGTGTTCCTCATGTCTATTATGAGTATCGCATGTGTATTTTCAGGTAATTTTATGGCCCTTTTTATTTTCCGCTTTATACAAGGGATTGGAGTTGGAGGAGAGGTGCCAGTAGCAGCCTCATATATTAATGAGTTGTCCAGAGCCCAAGGAAGAGGTAGATTTTTTATGCTTTATGAGATGATTTTTCCTTTAGGATTAATGATCTCAGCTCAAATTGGCGCATTTGTCGTACCTAGCTTTGGGTGGAAATGGATGTTCTTGATTGGAGGCATTGGAGGTTTAATCGTCTTTGTATTCTTTTTCATGCTGCGTGAATCGCCAAGGTGGCTTATTTCGAAAGGCAGGTTAGATGAAGCCGAAAGAATTATTGAAGAAATTGAAGCTAGTACTGACAAACGAATGCCTGTCGCAAATCAAGTATCCAGCAGTACTGAAAAGGGCGACTGGAAAGAGCTATTTTCAACTTTTTACCGTAAGAGAACATTGATCGTATGGGGACTATGGTTTTCTGCCTACTTTGTATCGAATGGTTTAAATAACTGGTTACCGAGTCTTTATAATACTGTTTACCATTTGCCAGTCGGAGATTCATTAAGGGCAGCATCTCTCACAAATATTTTACAGACCATAGGGGTATTCGCTTGTGCATTCTTAATTGATAAAGTAGGACGGAAGCGCTGGGCAACCATTGCATTTGTATTAACAGGTGTTTTATTAACGGCTTTATGGATCAGCGGAGCGACTTCTCCAGAAAGCGTCATCTATTTAGGGTCTGCTGCTTACGGAATGATGGGAACAATTACAGTTCTTCTCTATCTATATACACCTGAAATTTATCCAACACGTATGAGGGTGATTGGAACGGCATTTGCTACAGCGTGGCTTAGGCTGGCCTCAGCGATCGCTCCTATTATGATAGGTTTTATTTTAGAGGTAAGCGGTGTTTCAACTATTTTTATTCTTTTTGCAAGTGTGACTGTAGTGGGAGCAATTCTTGCTTTTAAAATGATAGAAACGCGCGAGAAAGTATTAGAGGATATTGCACCGTAAGTTACGTTTGCAGTAAAGAACTTATTCCAACGAGGGTAGGTTCTTTTTTATTCAGAGAATCTAAAATGCCTAACCTATCTCCGTTCATTTAACATATAATAGAAACATGATGTAGCCCTCCTTGTCATGAGGAGGGACGTGTCACGAACGTAAAAAGCAATACAAGTGAGACAGTGAAGATGTATATTTGAAATAAAAAAGTCTACCGACGATGGTAGACTTTTTCTATCAGTTTAATGCTTGATTCCTTGAAGCAATGCAGCTTTTAAACAGAAAGAAATGGGCTGATGCTGTGCATCGAATTGAAGCTGAAACAGCTGCTTTGTGTCAGGGTCTGCGGCTTGAAGGTGGGAAACGATCTCCTTTTGAACGTTCTCTGGTGTGCGTCCACGTATAATCCAGTCCTGATAATCAATGTGCAGATCCCAGTAACGAATCTCGTTTTGAGTCAATTGGTTTGCTACGAAAAGCTCTTTCCATTCTGATAACGAGCTTTCTCGCACATGAGAGGGATCTCTCAGTCTATTTAAGTGATTAATAAATGAATCCTGTGCAGTGTTTTCAGGTGCATAATGATCGACGAGCAGAAATTGGCCGCCTTTTTTTAAGACTCGGCTGATTTCAGACATGGCTGCCGGAAGGTCTGGAAAATGGTGAGCGGCAAATCGGCACGTCACTAAATCAAATGATTCATCAGAGAAGGGCAATGCTTCTGCGGCTGCCTGCTCAAAAGTAATGTGGGTCAGCTGGCGTTCTTCAGCAAGTGCTTCAGCAACCTCGATCATCTTTTGTGTGACATCAATACCGATTCCTTTAGAGATGACGTCTGAAAAGGAAAAAACGGTATGTCCTGCCGCACAGCCAATATCAAGTAAATGCTCATGTCCCGTCGCATTTGCTGCTGTTTTCATCCATTCCAGCTCTTCTCCGGCTGCAAATATAGGTGAATCTCGATAGTTCTCGGCATTTTGTGAGAATTGGTTCTCTGCTTTAGCATATGGATTCATTTCTTTTCCCCCTTTGTGGTCTCTTTATCGTAGAATTCCTTCTGTTATTTGTCTAAGACATAAAAGATATGGCATGAATAGTTAAAACCTATGAGGTGATGAAAGTGGATATACGAATGATGGAATATGTCATAGAAGTGTACCGGCAGCAAAGTTTTACAAAAGCAGCGGATCAACTTCATATTGCACAGCCTTCTCTAAGCCAGCAAATAAAGAAGCTGGAAGAGGAATTAGACACACCACTATTTATTCGAAAATATGGACAAGTAACGCCCACACCTCAAGGGAGACGATTCATTAAAAGGGCTGAGAATATTTTGAAGGAAAGAGATGATTTGCTGCGTGAAATGGGAGAAGCAGCTTATGAAATCGGGAAAGAGCTGAACATTGGAGCGCCAGCAGTGACAGGGGGATATGTCTTGCCCGGTTTATTAAAAACCTTTTGTCAAACGTATCCTCATGTTCACGTTCAACTTATAGAAGAGTCTCCGCGTGAGCTCGAAAAACTTCTATTGGCTGGAAAGCTGGATTTGGCTATTTTATCGATGCCTGTCGAGCACGAATCATTGAAAACGAAACAAATGCTGACAGAGCCGCTCCTTCTTGCAGTTCCGCAAGCTGCTCAGCCCTGGTTATCAGAGGCATTGAACGAGATCATTGAGCAGGCAGGGCAAAAAGAGACCGGTCACGAAATCGTTCCCTTTCGGCTTCTTGAAGGTATCCCATTTATTTTGTTGAAAGAGGGATACGGTTTTCGGCAAGTGGTCACAGAACTGTGCCGTCATCACGGTTTTCAGCCAAAAGTGGCTTTTGAAACAAGCCATATTCAAACAGCACAGGCATTGGTCAAAAACGAACTAGGGGTGACCGTTGTGCCGAAAATGGTGGCACAAGAGGATAGGAACCAAGTCACTTATTTGCAAATTGATTCATGCCCAACCCGCACACTTGTGTTTGCATATGTGGAAGAAAGGTATTTAACGAAAGCCGCTCAAGCCTTCATGGACCTATATCAGAATCAAGGGAAAGCTTAAACAAACGTTTAATTAAACGCAAAAAGCAGGGGAGCACCCTGCTTTTTAATATAAGTCCAGACGCTGATCCGTCATAACTGGAATTTGCTGCCTGACTTCATCCACTAGCTGAAGATCAATTTCCGCATAATAAATGTCTTCGTCATCGCGTGTTTCAAGCAGTATGCGGCCGAGTGGGTCAATCACCATGGAGTGTCCAGGGAATTCTGTGTCTCTGCTTGTGCCTGTTCTGTTTACAGCAATCATAAATGACTGGTTTTCAATCGCTCTTGCGATGAGCAGGCTGCGCCAATGGTCCACTCTTGCTGATGGCCATTGCGCCGTATTGACGAGCACCTTCGCCCCTTTGTTCACAAGTGTTCTAGAAAGCTGCGGGAAGCGGAGGTCATAGCAGATCATCGCGCCAATTTTCACATCTTCACTATAGTCAAATAAACCAAGCTGATCACCAGCGGTTAAATAGTTGTGCTCATCCATTAGACGGAACAAGTGAATTTTATCATAATCTAACAGAAGCTCACCTTGGCGGTTAAAGACATACATCGTGTTGGTGATGTTTTCATCTTCTGTTCGCTTATTTAAGACACTGCCTGCGATGAGATATACTTGGTGCTTGTGGGCAAAGGAAGAGAAAAGTTGTTTTGTGCGTTCACCGTTTACATCCGCAAGTTGATCGGCTTGTTCAAGGGCGTAGCCGGTATTCCACATTTCGGGTAAAATGATCAGATCCGGCTGCTCGCGGACCGCTTCTTCTAAAAACGCTTCTGCTTTTTTAAAATTCACTTCAGGTTCTCCAATTTGTACGTCCATTTGGACAAGGGCGATTTTCATAGGGATTCCTCCTTTTTTCGCTATATGTCATGTGAAAATTCATGAACGATCGATCATCTTCATGAATATATAGTAAAGGATGATTCTGTCTGAGAACATCTAGTCTTTATGGTCAGTTTCTTTATCATAAAGGTTTCCATCATCTTTGCCAATAGTAATGTCAGAAGGTTTTGTTAAATGACTTTCTCAATCAAGAAATGAGTGGTATGATATATATAACTAATAAAACAAAGGGGAATAGTAGGATATGCAATTGTTCGATTTATCATTAGAAGATCTAAAAAAATATAAACCAAAGAAAACAGCACGTCCTGATTTCTCAGACTTTTGGAAGGCATCGCTTGAAGAACTGCGTCAAGTGAAGGCAGATCCAGCGCTTGAACCTTATGACTATCCAGTGAAAGGGGTCAAGGTGTACCGCCTGACGTATCAAAGCTTTGGGCATTCTCGAATTGAAGGCTGGTACGCGGTACCAGATCAATCAGGTCCGCATCCAGCGCTCGTTCGTTTTCATGGCTATAATGCCAGCTATGATGGCGGCATTCACGACATTGTCAACTGGGCGCTGCATGGCTATGCGACATTTGGTATGCTCGTCCGCGGTCAAGGCGGCAGTGAAGATACGTCAGTGACACCAGGCGGTCACGCTTTGGGATGGATGACAAAAGGTATTTTATCCAAGGAGACTTACTATTATCGCGGCGTTTATTTAGATGCCGTCCGTGCACTTGAAGTGGTTCAATCCTTCCCCGAAGTAGATGAACACCGAATCGGCGTGATTGGTGGAAGCCAAGGAGGTGCATTAGCGGTAGCCGCCGCAGCCCTTTCAGACATTCCGAAGGTCGTAGCAGCAGATTACCCTTATTTATCGAACTTCGAGCGTGCAGTGGACGTTGCATTGGAGCAGCCTTATTTAGAAATCAATTCATACTTTCGAAGAAACAGTGATCCAGAAGTGGAGGAAAAGGCATTTGAGACATTAAGCTATTTTGATTTAATCAATTTAGCTGGATGGGTGAAACAGCCAACATTGATGGCGATCGGGCTGATTGACAAAATAACCCCGCCATCTACTGTGTTTGCGGCATACAACCATTTAGAAACAGAAAAAGACCTGAAGATATATCGCTATTTTGGACACGAATTTATCCCGGCGTTTCAAACAGAGAAGCTCGCCTTCTTACAAAAGCATTTGCTCAAATAAAAGAACAAAGAGGCCGCTCTAGGAGGGCCTCTTTTTTAATAACTCGTATTCTGCCTCGTTTTTTCATCAGGCACTAACGCTGTGATAATCAGGGCAAGAGCTGTGATGATATGCAGGATGAATCCGAGTATCGGAATCCAGGCGAGGCAGGATGTGATAATCCCAATGATGCTGCCAATCATTGGTCCTTGGTCTCGCTTCGATAAGACGAGTGTGATAATATGCAGAATAAGCATGACCATGAGCGGTGTATAGCCATTGCTGATCACAAATAGTCCTCCAATGACAGGGATGGCAAGACAGGCTTCAAAAATCCCGGTGATCCATTTCATGATGCGAGATATAGACATGAGATCCAACTCCTTTTTCTTATATGTCTTATTCGTATTTTCCCTAAACATGAAGAAGTCATGCAGAATTCTATAGAAAGAGTTGATGGATGATGAGAGAGAGAATCAAGGAAGAGCTGAAAATCATCGAAGAAACGTATGACGTCAAGATTTGCCTCGCGGTCGAATCAGGCAGCAGAGCTTGGGGATTTCCTTCGACTGATAGTGATTATGATGTTCGTTTTTTATATGTTCCTCGGAAAGAATGGTATTGGGCGATGGAAGAGCATCGTGATGTCATTGAACGGCCGATTGATGACATGCTTGATATAAGCGGCTGGGAGCTTAGAAAGGCACTTCGCTTATTCAATAAATCGAATCCGTCCATCATGGAATGGCTGTCTTCTGACATCATCTATGCTGAATCCTTCTCGTTGGCAAAGCAGCTAAGAGAATTAAAGGATCAAGCGTTTTATCCTGCAGCATTGATGTATCATTACCTCAATATGGCGAAGCGGAATGAAAGCAGGCATTTACGAGGAGAGCAGGTGCGAATCAAGAAGTATTTCTATGTGCTTCGTCCGCTGCTTGCCTGTCAGTGGATTGAACGCTACCGGACGGTTCCGCCGATGGACTTTCATGAACTGCTCGAGGAACTAATGGAGGAAGGACCGCTTTTAGCGGAAATCCATGAGCTGCTCAAACGTAAAATGGACGGCGAAGAAATGGATGTAGAGAACCGCCTCGCTTATGTCCATCCATTTATCGACAAAGAGCTCGCGCGATTTGATGAATTGGTGAAAAGCTACAATCAGCCGAAAGACAACCTGATGCAAGAATTAAATGAGCTGCTGCAGTCTACCCTTGATGAGGTGTGGGCGTAAGTAGGGAAGAGCCAGCCGGATCGCGGCAGGCTCTTTTTTATCTGTTATTGTGATAAAACCACAAAAAAAGTCAGAATTTTTGTCATCTTCAAATATTGTAGCGGACAGCTTATGAGCCTTACAATAAAGACATAGCTTACAAAGAGTGGGAGGTGCCCTTTATGGAGTCGGTCACAAGAAATTTCTTCTTGTTTTTGTCAAAGAGCAGTCTCTTGAACCATATTGCTCGTAATTGGGGAAGTGCTGTTGCATCTAAGAAAATCATCGGAGGGAAGGACTTTGAGAGTGCGATCCCTGTGATCAAGCGATTAAATGACCAAGGAATGGCTGTGACAGTTGATCACCTTGGTGAGTTTGTCACAAAGGAAGAAATTGCAAATGAACGGACGATTGAGTGTATTCAAACCATTCAGCGGATTGCAGAGGCGGGACTCAATTCTCACGTGTCACTCAAAATGACATCACTTGGCCTGGATATTGACGATGACCTTGTGTATCGCAATATGAAAAGGATTTTAGATACGGCAGAGAAACACCGTATCATGGTGACAATTGATATGGAGGATGAACAGCGCTGTCAAAAAACGCTGGACATTTTTAAAGAGATGAAATCTCAATATGAGTATGTCAGTACGGTCTTGCAGGCGTATTTGTACAGAACAGAAAAGGATCTTGATGACCTAAATAAGCTGCAACCATTTTTAAGACTTGTAAAGGGTGCCTATAAGGAATCCGCCGAAGTGGCGTATCCAAACAAAAAAGACGTCGATCAGAATTATCAAAAGCTGATCGAAAAGCAATTGCTCTCAGGGAACTATACAGCCATTGCGACACATGACGATCGAATGATTGAGTTCACGAAAAATATTGTGAAAAAAAACAATATACAGACAAGTCAGTTCGAATTTCAAATGCTGTACGGCATGAGATCAGAAACGCAGCAAGCACTTGTGAAAGAAGGCTATCAAATGAGGGTCTATACTCCGTATGGACGAGAGTGGTATGGCTACTACATGAGACGTCTTGCAGAACGGCCGGCAAACATTGCCTTTGCTTTAAAAGGGATGACGAAAAAATAATTTGAAACGGGAGCGTGACAAAAATGACAACACCTTACAAGCATGAACCATTCACGGATTTTAGCCAGGAAGAAAACCGCAAAGCGTTTGAACAAGCATTAGCTAAAGTAACAGAATCACTTGGTCAAACCTATCCGCTCGTGATAAATGGAGAAAGAATTGAAACGAAAGACAAGATCGTTTCAATCAATCCAGCGAAAAAGGATGAAGTGGTTGGAACCGTCTCAAAGGCCGGGAAGGAAGAGGCAGAACAAGCGGTTCAAGCAGCAGCGAAAGCATTTGAAACATGGCGCTATACGTCTCCTGAAGAAAGAGCAGGCGTATTATTCCGTGCTGCGGCAAGCATTCGCCGTAAAAAGCATGAGTATTCAGCCCTTCTTGTAAAAGAAGCAGGTAAGCCTTGGAATGAAGCGGATGCAGATACAGCAGAAGCGATTGACTTCCTAGAGTATTACGCTCGTCAAATGCTGGAGCTGGCGAAAGGCAAACCAGTGAACAGCCGCGAAGGGGAACGCAATCAATATGTGTACACACCAACTGGCGTGACGCTCGTCATTCCGCCGTGGAACTTCTTATTTGCCATCATGGCAGGAACAACAGTAGCGCCAATCGTCACTGGAAATACAGTTGTTTTAAAACCAGCAAGTGCGACGCCTGTCATTGCAGCCCGTTTTGTGGAAGAGCTTGAGCAAGCCGGTCTTCCAAAGGGTGTTGTCAACTTTGTACCAGGAAGCGGTGCAGAGGTTGGGGATTACTTAGTAGATCATCCGAAAACAAGTCTGATTACATTCACTGGATCAAGAGAAGTAGGGACACGTATCTTTGAACGTGCGGCAAAAGTGCAGCCAGGCCAGCAGCATTTAAAACGTGTCATTGCTGAAATGGGCGGTAAGGATACAGTAGTTGTTGATGCGGATGCAGATGTTGAATTAGCGGCTAATGCCATTTTCACATCAGCCTTCGGGTTTTCAGGTCAAAAATGTTCAGCTGGATCGCGGGCAGTCGTCCATGAGAAGCTGTATGACCAAGTGGTTGAGCGAGTGAAAGAAATCACAGAAACGAAAACAACAGCCAATCCGCTTTCTGCGGATGTTTACATGGGACCTGTCATTGATCAAGCGTCCTTTGACAAGATCACGGATTATATCGAGGTTGGCAAACAGGAAGGCCGCTTAGTCACTGGCGGAACGAGTGATGATTCGGAAGGATACTTTATCCACCCGACCATTTTTGCAGATCTTGAGCCGACTTCCCGTTTAATGCAAGAAGAAATCTTTGGACCAGTGTTGGCTTTCTCGAAAGTCTCAAGCTTTGATGAAGCACTTGAGGTAGCCAATAACACAGAATACGGTTTAACAGGTGCTGTCATTACGAATAATCGTGATCACATCAACCGTGCGAAGCAGGAGTTCCATGTGGGGAACCTTTACTTTAACCGTAACTGCACAGGTGCCATCGTTGGTTACCACCCATTCGGCGGCTTCAAAATGTCAGGAACGGATTCAAAAGCAGGCGGTCCAGATTACCTAGCTCTGCACATGCAGGCAAAAACGATTAGTGAAATGTTTTAATATGGAAAAAGCATGAACCTGCACTGATGGGTTCATGCTTTTTTTGCCTGCTTGCGACTTGTTTCTATACAAATCTGACTGGAAAGAAGTATGATAAATGTATCACTTAATCAGGGAGCAATCGGGATGGAAGAGATATTAGAAAAGCTTCATACATTTTTTGATGTTGATAAATTAATTGCATTTATTAGCGGGTATTTAAAGAAGCCAGTCATTTTAGAAAGCACAGAGTGTCAGCTCCTTGCTTATAATTCTTACAGCATTCAGCAGTTTGACCCAGTCAATCAGCAAACGATTTTCTCCAAGGAATGTCCGGGGGCTGTGGTCGATTGGTTAAAGAAAACAGGGGTAATCGAGCGGCTTTTCACGGAATCAAAGCCTTTTTATGTGAGCGGTCATGACGAGCTCGGATTTAATCGGCGGGTGGCTGTGAGCGCCAAGCATAAACAAGAGGTAGTAGGCTTTATTTGGGTGCAGGACATTGAGGATTCCCTTACTCAGGAAGAGCTGCAATTTTTACACGAAGCTTCCTTTCAGGTTGGAAAAGTGATATATAAGAATAAGAAACAGCTTGAGAAAAAGGAAGGCAAGATTGAAGAGTTTTTCAAAAAGGTCATGGATGATCATTTTTATACAGAAGAAGAGCTGAAATGGGAGGCTGAGAACTTAAGCATTCCACTGCCAGCCGTATTTACCGTCATGGTCGTGCACGCTGCCGATAACAAAAGTGAGACGGCAGAAGATGTGAAGGATGTCATTCGAACGTATTTGCAGCTAGAGGATAAAGTGAATCACGTCTATTCGGTTCAAGCAGATATCGTTGTTATATTAGGCAGCCTGTCAGATCGGCACTCACCGAAAGCGACTGCCGCTGATGTCATCGCACATCTGCAATCGAAAACGCATGCGCATCCCTCCCCTTTGTATATCGGAATGGGAAGAGAGTATCGTGATGTCATGAAAATGAGTACAAGTCGATTTGAAGCGATAGAGGTCGTCAAGGCAGTGAAAATTGTTGGAGGACAAGAACTGATTCCATACGATTATGAGAATTTAGGGGTCTTCCGGTTTTTAGACTCCATTTACAGCCATCAAAAAAAGAAAAACGACTTCAATCCAGATTTGTTACGTTTGAAGGAAAAAGACCGCGAAAGTCAAACTTCGTTTTTAAAAACGCTTGAAGTCTACTTATTGAATAACTGCAAGCTAAAGCCAGCAGCGGAGCAGTTGTTTATTCATCAAAATACATTAAACTATCGAATGAAACAAATTTTTGACATGACGTCGATCGACTTAAGTCATTTTAGCCAGCGGTGTGAGTTATTTATTGAATTGATGCTGATGAAAAAAGATCAATAATATATGATGGAATCCGCAGGTGCACGGGATCACCTGCGGATTTTCATATGAAATGCGAAAATGGCATACAACTGATGTATTTCGTTGTATGATAGATAAAGATTTTATGAGAAAAATGAAAGGGGGGCCACCTTTGGGTTCAGTCACCTTAGCCATTTTGATTTTCATCATGACCCTCGTCCTTGTCATTTGGCAGCCAGGACGTGTCACCATAGGATGGTCAGCATGTGGGGGTGCCATTCTTGCGCTTGCCTTTGGCGTCGTTCATCTGGGCGATGTGTGGGAAGTTACGCAAATTGTATGGAACGCCACCTTTGCTTTTATTGGTATTATTATCATTTCGTTAATTTTAGATGAGATCGGCTTTTTTGAATGGGCTGCACTGCATATGGCAAAAGCCGCAAGAGGCAACGGTGTCCGCATGTTTATTTATTTAACATTGCTCGGCGCTGTTGTGGCTGCTTTTTTTGCCAACGATGGAGCGGCACTGATTTTGACCCCAATCGTCTTATCTGTCGTGAGAGCGTTGAAGCTGGATGAACGCATGGTGCTGCCTTTTGTGATGGCAAGCGGCTTTATTGCAGATACAACCTCCTTGCCATTTGTCATTAGTAACCTGGTCAATATCGTATCAGCCGACTATTTTCATATTGGTTTTCTAGAATATACAGCGAATATGTTCGTGCCAAATCTTGTGTCGCTTGGGGCGAGCATGCTGGTTCTGTATGTGTTTTACCGAAAGCTTATCCCAAAAACCTACGATCTGTCACAGGCGAAAGAGCCGGCATCAGCTATTCGAGATATCCGTATGTTCCGTTTGTCTTGGTATGTGCTCGGCTGTCTGCTTGTTGGTTATTTTGCGGGCGAGCTGATCGGTGTTCCAGTGTCCATTATTGTAGGTGGGATTGCCCTTGCTTTCTTGTGGCTGGCGAGAAGAAGTCCGCAAGTGGCGACAAAGCGAGTGATCAAAGAAGCGCCGTGGTCCATTGTGTTTTTCTCGATCGGTATGTATGTTGTCGTATATGGATTGAAAAATGTTGGCCTTACTGAAATATTGGCGGCATGGATCGAGCAAGGGGCATCACATGGCTTGCTTGCAGGAACGATGTTTATGGGTGTACTTGCCGCAGTGCTGTCCTCTGTGATGAACAATCTGCCGACTGTTTTAATTGATGCGATTGCCATTGGACATACAGATACAGCAGGTGTTATGAGAGACGGGCTGATTTATGCCAATGTTATCGGCTCCAACCTTGGACCGAAAATGACCCCAATCGGCTCATTGGCGACATTGCTGTGGCTTCATGTCTTAAAGAAAAAAGGCGTTCATATCTCTTGGGGGGCTTACATGAAAGCCGGAATCATCCTGACCATCCCAACCTTGATCCTCACTTTACTCGGATTATATGTGTGGTTATGGCTTATTCATTAATTATCGTGTATAACAAACCCTCGCATTCGCCCGCAGGTCTTCGCTCCGGTGCTTAGGGCTGCAAAGGTTTTCTATCATGCTGAAAAGAGCAGATCCATGAGATCCGCTCTTTTTTTGCTACAGATATTTCGCATAGCGTTTTTCTAAAAAGTCCTGAAGCAATGAGACGACACTGCAAATGCCCCAGTAAATGAGTGCGACCAAAATATACATGGTCATATAATCGAATTCTCGTCCGCCTACAATTTTTGCTTGCTGGAAGAGCTCTGGTACAGTAATCATCGCTGCCAGTGAGGAAGCTTTGATTAAATCAAGCATAACATTGGTTAATGGCGGCAAGGCGATGCGGACGGATTGAGGCAAAATGACACCGCGCATCGTTTGCCAATAGCTGAGACCTAATGATTTAGCGGCTTCCACCTGTCCACTTGGAACAGAGGAGAGGGCCGCCCGATTAATTTCTGCAATATAGGCAGCACTATTGAAGCTGAACCCAATAATGGCGGCAGTGACTGCTGTAAACTCAATGCCGATATAAGGGAACCCAAAATAAAGAATAAACAAAATCACCAGAATGGGCACGCCTCGCATGAATGAGATATACAGCCGTGCAGGCAGCTTAAGAATCCATGAATTCGCCATCCTGGCAAGAGCGATAAAAAAACCAAGAATGGTACCAAAAAACATGCTCACAAAGGAAATGAGCAGCGTCAGCCAGATGCCTTTCATGACAAACGGAAATGACGCCTTTGCCAGTGCAGGATTAAATATATATTCTAAATGAATATCTCCCACGATTGCGGCTCCTTATTTGGAAATGTCGACATCTTCGACATCAGCATCAATTTTCTTTGAGACGTCTGCATGATTAAAGAATTTCTCAGAAATCTTTTTCATTGTTCCGTCTTTTTTCATGTCGCTTAATACACGATTCAATTCTTTTTGAAGCTCTTTGTTGTCCTTCTTCATGACAAATCCTTGTTCATTCGGCATGTATTTCAAGTCAGGGTGAATCGTAATATTTAATTTAGGAAATGCAGCAAGAGCCAGTGTCTGCAAGTAATAATCATTTAAAATGACATCTGTTCGGCCGTTTGCAACATCCTTTAAGTATTGCTCGTTTGTCGCATTATCATAAATGACTTCCTTTGCACCGTACTTACGAGCGACATCCATGTAAATCGTCGTGGCAGCACCTGCTGCTTTCTTTCCTTTTAAATCTTTTAAAGTTTTAATGCCTGATAAATCATCTTTCCGTACGATAGCCGTTCCGTAGGAATATTTATAAGGGGTTGAAAAGGCAAACTTGTCTTTTCTGTCATCTGTGATGTCGATATCATTTGCAGCGGCATCCACTTGACCAGAATTAATGGCGCTCAGCATCCCGTCATAACCCATTTCTTTAAATTCTACTTTCACATCAAGACGTTTAAACGCTTCTTTGACAACTTCTACTTCATAGCCAGTTAATTGATCTTTGCCATTAGAAGTATCATGATAAGAAGTTGGATAAAGGGTGCCTGAAGTTGCAACCACAATTTTCCCTTTCTTTTTAATCTCATCCCACTTTGTGTCTCCGGTTTGAGATGAGCCTGATTGACTGCAAGCAGACATGATAAGGATAAAAGCAGATACAACAAGCATGATCCATATAGATTTTTTATGATAAAAACGACTCATTTAAGAATCCTCCTCTATTTTTTATACAAAACAAAACATAGCACGCTTTTTCTGATAGGACAACGTTTTCAGAAGAAAAGTGAAAAAGTAAGAATATTATAAGCAATTAGCGTGTTAAAATAATGTATAAAAAAGGAAAATGAGCGCAAAATAAAGGCGAATAAAGGAGGGAACAACAATGATGAAAAAAATAAGTGGTTTGATCATCTTGTCGATGATGCTGTTATTTGGTTTTCAGATAGAAACGGCTCATGGAGAAACACCTCAAATGGAAAAGCGCCCGGTGACACACCAAGTGAAATTAACAGCAGAACAACAAAAACAAATTGAAATCCTTGAGCAGCAAATTCTTTCTAAACGAAAAGCAGTCATTGAGAAATATGTACAGTATGGCGTGTTAACAAAGGAACAAGGCACACACATCACGAAACGAATGGATGAGCATTACAATCATTTGAAAAAGAACGGATTTGTTCCATTGCTGAAAAAACCACAGCACCATCGCCCATAATAATGATAAAACCGGCAGCGAGGTGCCGGTTTTTTATTGTGATCAGAAGGTGAGACTTTCCCCATCTTGAGGGACAAAAATGGCTTGATCTGCATGATGCTCTTGAATGTAAGCTTCCAAAGCAGCTCTTGTTAACAAGCAATGATTCACAGCTTCAAGATGACAGGCGACAATTTGAGCTTTTGGCTGAGAACGGTGAATGTCTAAAATTTCTTCCTTAGTCATGGTAATCGGATCGCCTTCTAAAAATTGAGCAGCTCCGCTATTGACCACAATGACGTCTGGCTTGCATGTATTCACAACCTCTTTCGGTTCATCACACCAAATGGTATCACCTGCAATATAAAGGGTAGGTTCATCAGGGTGAGAGAAAACAAAACCGCTCACCTGCCCCATTCGCTTCGCCGTTTCTCCCGTCCCATGCTGTCCACCTGTACGTTTAATATGAACGCCGCAAATGTCCATTTCATCTTCAATGCATGTGACATGCTGAAATCCAGCTTCTTCAACTTCTTTTCGATCCTTCTCCGATTGAGTATAAATTGGCCCATCTTGAGCTAATTTCCTTTTGGCCTCGTCGTCAAAGTGGTCCACATGTAAATGAGAGAGTAAGACAGCATCTGGGTGTAACAGACTGTCTAAATCTATATTTACAGGAAGCTCCACAATAGGGTTGTTCAAATGTTGATTGGCTGTATGAGGGAACGGTGGATATGTTCCTTTTGCTGCCAAAAAGGGATCGATTAAAAAAGTTGAATGACCATAGTGAAGGTATAAAGTAGCATTGCGAATGAGTGTAATTTTCATAAAAAGGCCTCCTTTTTTTCTGATTAAGTTTACAGTATATTAAAAGAGTTCTATGTGACAGAGGATCATGAAAGTCTTTTATCGGAAGGGCTTGATTTTTGAAAGAGGTGAGCCAATGCTAGACCAAACAGATATGAATATTTTAAAAGAACTATCAAAGAATAGCCGATTAACGATGAAAGCTCTAGGTGAAAAAGTTCATTTAACCGGCCAAGCTGTTGCAAATCGGGTGTTAAAGCTAGAAGAAGAAGGCGTGATTGAAGCATATACCATTTCAATTGATTGGCAGACGCAAAAGACGATTCAAACATTTTTGCAGCTCTATACCCGGAGTCATCATCATGAACCACTTCTGTCGTTTCTTTATGAAAAGGAAGAAATCAAGAATTTGTTCAAAATAAGTGGTGAGGGCTGTTATATGGCTGAAGGACATTTCTCGAGTCATGATGAGCTTGATCAGTTTTTAACGGAGCTGACAAATTACGCAAATTACAAACTGTCTATTGCGGTTAAACGTCTCATTCATCAATAATCGAAGAGACGCAGGAGGAAAAGGAACGATGCAAAAATTAATCGAAAATCAAGCTGAACCGATGACAAAGGAAACAATCAAAGCAGACTTGGAACAACTTGGTGTGAAAAAGGGCATGATTTTATGTGTTCACTCATCTTTATCATCCATCGGTTGGGTAAACGGAGGCGCTGTAGCCGTCATACAAGCATTGATGGAAACCTTAACAGAAGAGGGGACACTCATTATGCCGGCACAAACGTTAGAGCTTTCTGATCCTGCCGATTGGATTGATCCGCCTGTTCCTTATTCGTGGTGGAAATCGATCAAAGAAACCATGCCTGCATTTGATCCAGCTTACACGACGCCAACAGCAATGGGAAAGGTAGCGGAAACATTTTGGAAATACCCAGGCGTGGCGAGAAGCAATCATCCCCATTTTTCATTCACAGCCTGGGGAAAAAGAAAACATGAAATTCTGAAACACCATGCACTTTCCTTCGGATTAGGAGAGCATTCGCCTCTTGGCCGCATGTATGATCTTCATGCTCAAGTGCTGCTGCTTGGTACAACATTTGAGAGCATGACAGCTTTTCATCTAGCTGAATACCGAATCCCTCAGCAGGACCTCATGACAAGAGGAGCCCCTATTTTAGAAAATGGGTGGAGGGTATGGAAAGAGTATCAAGATATCATCACAAGAGAAGAACTATTTGAACAGATTGGCTGCAATTTTCTGCAATCAGGAGGCATCCATCAGCACGATCAAATCGGACTTGCAAGTTCATATTTATTGCCAGTGAGAGAATCGGTAGACTATGCGGAAAAGTGGCTTGATTTATACGATCAGTCGTAATCTATACTGTTTGGAAATTTACATAATAAACGTCTTTATCAGGCTGCTGTGAGGTATAGCAGGTAAGCTGATAGTCTCCTTTTGGAATGGGGAAAGACAGTACATGAGCCATGACGCTTGTGATATAAACTTGATCCCTTGTATGCGTAAAGGGCACTGTTATGGCTCTATCAATAGAGACTTGGGGCTCATCGCTATTTAATGTCACAATAATAGACGCCTTTCCATTATTGATTCCTTCAAAGGAAACTCCTTGATCTCCAGTTGCGAATCCTTGAAGAATGTCCTCATCTGTCCAATCAATGATAGGTGGTGTTTCGCTTCCGGTGTATACCGTGATTTGGTGGTAGGAGATAGATAGAGAATAGGTTTGATTTAAGAGATTCATATAAAAAACTCCTTTATTCATGGATTTTCGTTGAAACGTAAATGGTTGAAAGAGTCATTCTTGAGGAGAAAGTTAGGCAGCAAGACGATTGCAGCCGTCTTGCGCTATTTGTTGTGGGATCTAGATGTGAAATTGCGAGACCATTGCTTTTAAATCTCCTGCTAAATGGGCAAGTGCTTCTGATGAAGCTGTTACTTCTTCCATTGCAGCAAATTGTTCTTCTGTTAAACCTGCTACTTGCTGTGAATGTTCACTCGTTCGTTTAACGCCTTCTGTAATAGACGCAAAAGACTGTTTCGCATCGTTAGTATAAGCTGCGATTTTTTGTGATGCACTCGATAAATGCTTAATGCCATCTGCCATTTCTCTCATGGACTGCTGGATATCATGAAAAGATTCTTCTGTATGAGAGATAAGGACAGCCCCTTGAGCTGCTTCTTCTCTTACTTGTTTGATGGCATTCGTCGAATGAGTCATCTCTTTTTGTATTTCAGAAATGAGATGGGAAATCATGTTTGATGATGCTTGAGATTCTTCAGCGAGCTTTCTCACTTCGTCTGCGACAACAGCAAACCCTTTTCCATGCTCACCTGCCCGTGCTGCTTCAATTGCTGCATTAAGAGCTAGCAGGTTTGTCTGGCTGGCGATATCTGTAATGACTTTGGAAATATGATCAATTTCAGCTGAACGTGTTTCCAATGCTTGAATTGCTGTACCGTTTTCTTCAATTGATTTTGCAATAGATGTCATTTGTGAATGAACTTCACCGATATTGTGTACACCTTTTTGGGCAATTTCTTGTGCGAAGTGACTTCTTGAAGCCATTTGTCCGGCATTTTCAGTGATGTTTGCCAGCTCGTTTGATACTTGAATCATCATGTGCTCACTAGCTGTCATTTGAGCGGACTGTTCTTCTGAAGATTGTGCCACTTCTTGGATCGTGTGGGTGATTTTTTCTGATGCTGCACTCGTTTCTTCTGCGCTAGCTGACAGCTGTTCAGAGGATGTGGCCACTAATTCAGACGTGTTCATGACATTTAGAATCGTTTGATTTAGTTTTTCACGCATCTTATTGAAATGTCCAGCCAGATCAGACAATTCATCACCGGCAGTATCCGTCACATTGATGGTTAAATGACCTTCGCCTGCACTCTTAATGGCAGAAGCCAAATGCTTGAGACGTACCTGAATCCGCTTAGTGAAAATAGAAATAATGATGACTGAAACGATCAGACTTAACAAAAGGACGATGACAAATTGTATATAGAATGACTGAAGCATTTGTGAAATCATGCTTTGATTAGCGCCAGTATAAAAAATACCAATTGTTTCGCCTGCTTCATTTTTGATTGGCATATAAGCCGTTTGATAGTCTTTCCCAGCAACATTTGCTGTCCCGTAATAATTTTCTCCTTTATCTAAAACAGTGGTCTTCACTTCAGGAGAGACTTCAGTACCTACAGCTCGTTTCCCGTTTAACATGACATTCGTAGCAACACGGGTATTTCCTTGAAAAATCGTGATGGTATCACCGGTATATTCGGCTAATTGGTCAACCAATGCATCATGATCATTGATTTGCGTATTTCCTTTGAATAGCTTGTCCTCTTTAATCTGCCACGAGCCTGCCACTTTTTCATTTAGGTAGGCGTAGCCTAGCTTTAAATCACCTTTTGCTTTTTCAGTTGCCATTTGCTTGATGTTTTCTGTCATTTCGCGATTTACCACATAACCAACAACCGCAGAAAAGATGATGAGGACACTTAAAAAGATCAGCAAAATTTTGGCGCCTAGCCTCAGTTTTCCCTTTTTCTTCATGCTTTTTGACTCCTTTAGGTATAAGGTAGGATATCCCTCCTTAAGGATTATCGGCATGAAAAAAGTGTTTAAAATACCTGCAAGCAGTCATGTGAAAATTTTTTTAATATAGAAAAGGGAAAGGCGGCTAATCGATGATAAATTGAATTCTTGTGCCGTCAGGATCATCCGATAATTGATGACTTACCCACGAGCCTGCGCCTCTATTATCAGAAGGGCGTACATATTTGACAGAAGCTCCACTGCCTCCTTCTTTGCACATCGCCATTGGCCATTCGTCCCGATCATACCCGCGCTTTGTTGGAATGCCATGTAGTGATCGATCTCTCTGCTCATCACTATGTTTACGGTCAATTGTACAAATGGACGAATGACCTTCATCAATGGCTTCTTCTATGTGCTTGGCTGTTTCTGGATAGCGGTCTGATGGAAAATGAATGGTTTTGTCATAAGATGAATTCGCTGTCTCTTGTTTCCCTTGCTCTAGCTGGATATAGCCTGTTGCTACACCAATGACAATCAATAAAAGCAAGAGAATCATTTTAAGAAGTTTCATAGATGCTGGCTCTCTTTCTTGTTTGCGTATTTTGTAAACAGAAGTATAGCAGAATTACTTACCAATTTCTCCTGGTTTTGAAAAAACGTCTTTTAAAATTCAAAAAACAGTTTTTACCTGATTTCTTGCTTTTCATTTTTGTAGAAATTCATAAAAATTTTAATTTTGTGGGTCAGAAAACGAATATGCTCATCCAAAATGGCTTTATCACTGCTTTTTTGGCTAATTTCAAGAATTTAACACACAGAAATTTCAAAAAAATAAAATTGACTAGACCGATCTGCTTTAATAATATGGAGTCAAATATCAAAAAATGTCGTAATTTATCAAAATATGATTCTAATTACATTGTAGGAGGGAAGTACAAATGGCGGATGTCTCATACCGGCTCGGAATAGACATAGGCGGAACATTTACTGATTTATCGCTGATAAATGAAGCAACAGGGGAGCTGACTGAACTCAAAACGCCTACAGTGACTGATGACCCAGCCCAAGGAATTATCAATGGGTTAAATCTTCTAAAAAAAAGAGGTGTTGATTTATCCAACATCCAATACCTCGTTCACGGAATGACAATCGGTCTGAATACATTATTACAGCGAAAAGGAGCAGATTTAGCCCTTTTTGTGACAGAAGGATTTCAAGATATATTGTCACTTCAACGTTTACGACTACCCGTTCCTTATGACTTCAATTCTCGTTTGCCAGAACCATTGATACCACGGAAGCATGTATATCCAATCTCTGAAAGGTTGATACACGATGGTACGATCAAAAAACCTCTCCATCTGCAGCAATTAGATGATGCGGTCCAGCATGTTATATCTAAAAAGCTAGCAGGTATCGTCATTTCATTTTTACATAGTTATCAAAACCCAGTTCATGAATTACAGGCAAAAGCCTATATCAATCATCATTATCCACAGTTAGAAGTCCTTACCTCATCTGAATTATGGCCTCAAATGAGGGAATACGAGCGTACAGTGATGTCTGTTGTTAATTTGTACATTCAGCCAAAGGTGAAACAGTATTTGCAAACATTGAAAAGCCGTTTGAAGGAAGAAGGTGTACCAATTTCTCCATACATTACACAATCAAATGGTGGTTTAATGGATGCAGAAAGTGCGGCAACCTCGCCTGTTAAGACTCTCTTTTCTGGTCCGGCAGCTGGTGTCATCGGTGCGGCGAGAATTGCAGCATCAGCGAGTGAACCCAATCTGATCACTTTTGATGTTGGGGGGACGAGTGCAGATATCTCAATCATTCAAAATGGACAGCCTACAATGGCTCAATCCAATCAGCTTTCAGGCTTCCCAATCATTCTTCCATCTGTTGCGATGTATTCAATAGGAGCAGGAGGAGGTTCGGTAGCATGGATTGATCAGGGCGGACTTCTCAAAGCGGGGCCGGAATCAGTTGGCTCAAACCCGGGACCAGCTTCGTATGGAAAGGGAGAAAAAGCAGCTTTAACTGATGCGTTTCTCATATGCGGTTATCTCAATCAAGAACGTTTTGCCGGAGGACATTTACATTTACAACTGTCTGCGGCGAAAAAGGCCTTTCAGCCAATTGCTGATCAGCTCAACAAAACGCTTGAAGAGGCGGCTGACCAGCTCATTCAAGTAGCCGTAGCCAATATGTACACAGAATTAAGCAATGTGATGGAGCAGCAAGGATTTGACCCTAGAGATTTTAGTTTGCTGGCGTTTGGCGGAGCAGGACCGGTTGTGGCGAATTTCCTTGCAAGAGAAATTCATGCGAAAAATGTAGTTGTTCCTCCAAGTCCTGGTACATTATGTGCGTTAGGTGCTTTAACAGCTGATTTTATCCATGATGCGGTGCTGTCGAAGAAAATATGTTTACAAGACTATTCGATCAACCAACTAAAACAAGATTATGAGAAGCTGTCACGAAAAGCGACTGATTGGGTCAGCCAGCAGAACATTCAGCATATCAATCAGACATCCATTCTCTTATTAGCAGACGCACGATATCAAGGGCAGGCATTTGAGATTGAATTGCCATTATCGATTGATTGGTTAAAGCAAGAACAAGACATCCAACTTATTGAAGCCTTTCACAAATTGCATCAGCGTCAATATGGTCATAGGGATGATCAGGCAAAAATCGAGTTTACTCATTTACGCGTTCGAGTCATAGGTGAGACGCCTCCGCTGCCTTTTTCACCTGTTCAAGAAAGCATGGGACAGTCTTTGAAACCAAATGAATATAGACGAATTTTTATAGAAGAAAAAGAATACGAAGCATCGGTTTATAATCGGGATACGCTGTCAGTAGGTTCTATTGTAAATGGGCCTGCCGTGATTGAGCAGGATGATACGACAACATTAATTTTGCCAAACTGGACAGGCAGTATTGATCCATCAGGTAACTTAGTGATTTCAAAGGAGGCGGCTTTACATGAGAACTGACCCAGCAAAGCTTGAGATGATGCGCAGTTATTTTAATGCGATTGCATCAGGTATGGGGCATGTCATTGAACGGACGTCGTTTACGACCTTCGTCAAAGAATCTGCTGACTTTGCGACAGCACTAGCCACACCTTCTGGAGATTTCTTTGTTTATCCGAAGACAGTGGGTGTGACGATCTTTTTAGGGCTGAGTCTAAAAAAAGCAATTGAAGAAAGCGGACAGATGCAGCCAGGAGACATTATCATCACTAATGATCCTTATACGACAGATGGTTTGGCGACTCACCTGCCAGATGTCCATATCATTAAGCCGATTTTTGTAGATGGTGAAATCGTAAGCTATGCTTGGTCTTTTGTTCATGTCAGTGATGTGGGTGGCCTTGTGCCTTCGAGTATTTCACCGACAGCAACGGATGTTCATCAAGAAGGATTAAGAATTCCGCCAGTAAAAATTTATGAAGGTGGGAAAGAGAATCAGGTCGTACGTACTTTTTTGAGAGCTAACAGCCGCGCTAGTCATCTAAACGATGGTGATATCAATGCGATGATTGCTGCAGTGAATACAGCAGATATTCGGTTAAAAGAAATGATTGAGAAATTTGGAAAAAACGAAGTGAAACAAGGAATGATAGACTTGCTGAAGCAAGCCGAGGATCGTGCTGGAAAGGTCATTGAAGCTATACCGGATGGAACGAGTGAATTTGCTGATTATTTAGATGATGATATGATTTCAGACGTCCCTATTCGGTTGAAAATCAAGCTAACGATCAAAGGCAAACGGCTGACGCTCGATTTTTCTGAGTGTGACCCGCAAGTAAAAACAGCCTTTAACCTTGTTACCAATGGTCAGAAGCATTCCTTTCTTTATCAAGGGTTGATTAATTACATCATTAGTAAGGATCCTTTTATACCGATTAATGGTGGAATAACGTATCCAATCGATGTGATCTCTCCTAAAGGAACGCTGGTGCATCCAGAATATCCAGCCTCTGTCGGGATTCGTCATTCGATTACGATGAGGCTGTACAATGTCGTGCTAGGTGCGATTGGTAAGCTGCTGCCTGAAGCAGTACCGGCAGCAGGTGCAGGTCAATCTGCCATTGTGGTTCTCTCTGTACCTGATGATCAAACGGGTGGCAGGAAAATGTCCGTTGTCGAACCATTAGGCGGAGGCGGCGGTGCTCAAAATGGTACTGATGGAGTTGACGGTATTGATCATTCGTCAGGCTTTTTGAAGAATACCCCAATTGAGAGTTTGGAACAGCATATTGATATTCATGTTCACCGATATGAGCTTCTGCCGAATACAGGTGGAGCTGGTGAAAATCGAGGCGGACATGCGATTGGTTTGGAATTTGAAATGATGAAGCCTGAATCGATGGTGACAGCACGAGGAATGGAACGGATGAAGTTTCAGCCTTGGGGTTTAATGGGCGGCCGAGCAGGAGCGGTTGGTGAGGTCAAGCTGATCACAGCTAATGGTGAGAAACAAGACCAGCCCAAAATAGATGTTCTGCGACTTGAAAAAGGCGATATCGTTCAATTGATTTCACCAAGTGGAGGCGGCTGGGGGAATCCATTTGCCAGAAAGAAAGAAAAAGTCCTTCAGGAAGTGGAAGCTGGTCTATTAAGTGAAGAAAGAGCGCTGCAGCAATATGGTGTTCAAGTGTATTTAGAGCAAAATGAATGGAAGATTGATGAGGAGCAGACGAGCAAGGTGCGTGAAAAGGCTGGTGATCCTGCAGCTACTGATGTGTGGGATTTCGGAGAACAAAGAGCAGCTTATGAGAAAGTATGGACGGACGAAGCCAGCAGTGAGCTAGCCGTTCAGCTGCGTTCCTATCCGGCTAATGAACGTACGCACTATAAACATGCAGTTCATCAATATTTCAGTCATAGAAATGAGCCGTTAACAAAGGAAGACATTACTCAAGCACTTCGTCAAATGAATGGACAAAAAGGGGGAAATGAATCATGAAAAGAAGATTAATCGCTATTGTTGCAGGTATCCTATCCATCGTTGTACTGCTGACCGCTTGTGGTGGAAATGGAAAGGATCAAGGCAAACAGCAGCAGACTGTGATTGTTGGCGTATATGGAGGCGATTGGGAAAAGAATATCAAACCAATCCTTGAAAAGTTTGAAAAAGATACGGGAATTAAAGTGCAGACCGTCTCTGGAGCGGATTCTGAATGGTTTACAAAATTAAAAGCGTCAAATGGGAAAAATCCACCATATGACTTACTAATCTTACAGCCTGACACGATTCAAAGAGGTATTGCAGCAAACGTTCTTGCGCCTATCGATGAAGATCAAGCGCCGAACGTCAAAAAGCTTTACCGTTCTGTCCAAAAGAAGCTTACTGTGAATGGAAAACAATATGCAGCAGGCTTTAGTATGGGGCAGCTTGGAATTGCTTATAGAAAAGATCTCGTCAAGCAGGAACCAAACAGCTGGACAGACCTATGGAGCAGTCAGTTGAAAGGGAAGGTAGCCATTTCATCTCCGACTTATTCAGCTGGTTTGCAATTTTTCTCTGCACTTGTTCATGCACAAGGGGGGACAGAATCAAATCCTAAGGATATTGATAAAGCATTTAAAAGTCTCGCGCAATTAAAAGGTCATGTCGCTGCTTTTCCGGATAACCCAGGATCGATTCAAACCTTGTTAGAACGTGGGGATGTCGCAGCTGTTCCCTATTGGGACGGGCGAGTATTTGCACTTGAAGAAGAAGGAATGGATATTGGTTTCTCATATCCGAAAGAAGGCGCTGTTGCAGCTGTAGCGAGCTGGGCTTTAACGAAAGGAAGTCAGCACGAAGAAGCGGCATACAAACTATTAAACTACTTGAGTGGAAAAGAAGCTCAGGAGGCTTTCTCGGAAAAATCTTATTATGGCATGTCGAATTCTGATGTGAAGTACAATGACAAGATTAAGGGGAAAGTGAAAGTTGGAGAAAATTATTACAGCAAGCTGACTTGGGTAGATTATGAAACAGCAACCTCTGAGCTGGGCAATTGGACAAATCGATGGAACGAAGTATTAGGCGGAGGAAAATAGGTGATCGCATGAGTGGAATTCATTTAGAACACATCAGTCAGCACTTCGGTGAGCAGATTGCTCTCAACGATGTCAGTCTTACTGTGAATGAGGGAGAGTTTTTCTCCCTTCTCGGTCCTAGCGGCTGCGGGAAATCAACGTTATTAAACATCATTGGCGGTTTTTTAGAACCAACAAAAGGCGTCGTCTATATTGGTGATCAGGATGTGACAGCTTTGCCGCCTTACCAAAGAAAAACAGGTATGGTCTTTCAAAGCTATGCACTCTTTCCGCATCTGACTGTATTTGATAATGTGGCGTACGGGCTTAAGGTTCAAAAGAAAAAAAAGGCGGAAATCAAAGAGAAGGTGATGGAAAGCTTGTCTCTTGTTCAATTAGAAGCATTTGCGAAACGGATGCCCCACCAATTAAGCGGTGGTCAGCAGCAGCGGGTAGCGATAGCAAGAGCGCTGGCGATTCAGCCGTCTGTTCTTCTTCTTGATGAACCGCTCAGCAACCTAGATGCCAAACTAAGAAAAAACATGCAGACAGAGCTGCGAAATATTCAAAGAAATGTCGGGATTACAACCATTCTTGTGACACATGATCAAGAGGAGGCCTTAAGCCTTTCTGATCGAGTTGGCATTTTAGGAGAGGGTAGAATTCAGCAGATTGGGACGCCTTTAGAGGTGTACCGCCAGCCAAACAATCGATTTGTAGCTGAATTCATCGGACAGGTGAATATCTTTGAGGCCGTGTACAATGAAGCTGATGCTTCATTTACGGTTCCGCATGTAACCCATTCAAACGGTCAGCATCTTCAGCTGCAGGCTGCGGCACATCAAGAGAAAAGGGAAAAGCAACTGCTTATGTTGCGTCCTGAAAGAATCAGCATCTCTTCTGAGCAGAAGGAAGTTCAGCCAAACCATGTATCAGGCGTGCTGTCAGATGTGAGTTATATTGGGCATTCATTACGTTTGGTTGTGGGGCTTGATAATGGTGAAATCATTGTCCATGCTTCTGATGCTGCATTTCCCGAGCTGCCTGAAGTTGGAGAAACCGTCCATATCCATTGGCAGCCTGAAGATATCGTTTTCTTAGATTCGAAGGTGCATACGTGATGCGAATCAAGAAAAAGAATCAACGATTTCATTGGTTTATGCTGCTGCCAGCCTGTTTGTTTCTTGTTGTATTTTTACTAGCTCCGCTTGTGATGATGCTCGTTCTCAGTTTTCGCGATGTCGATTCGATGATGAATACATTACAAACGTATAGCTTTTCTCAATATATTCATGTGTTCACGACAGATGCATATGTAAAGGCGATTGGAAGTACTGTGTGGGTGGCTTTGCAGACAACGGTGATTTGTTTATTGATGGCATACCCAGCAGCATACGTGCTTGTCAAAGCACCTAATCCGCGTCTGCGGGCATTTTTCTATATCTTACTTGTGTCGCCGCTTTTGACAAGTGTTGTGATTCGGACGTTTGCATGGATTGTTCTTCTTTCGCAAAATGGTCTGATCAATGGCATGTTACTAGATTTACATGTGATTGAGAAGCCGCTCTCGATGTTGTGGAATATGAATGCGGTCATTATTGCCTATGTCCAGGTCATGCTGCCATTTGCAGTACTGCCGATCGCAACAAGTTTAACCGATATGGATCGTCACTTAAAACCGGCTTCTATGAGTCTTGGGGCTGGCCGGATTCGAACCTTTTTTCATGTCACCTTACCACTGACCATTCCAGGCATGGTGACAGGCGCGATCATCGTCTTCTCACTGGCAGCAGGAAGCTATATCACCCCGCTGTTAGTCGGCGGACGGATGCAGCCGCTGCTGCCGCTGTCAATTTATCAGCAGGTGATGCAGGTGTATAACCTGCCTCTTGCTGCAGCTATGTCCTTTACATTATTGGTTTGTGTGCTTGTGGTGGTCAGTCTACTAAGCTATTTATTGAAGCGTTGGGAGGCGAGGATGCATGCGTAAAAAGTCAATAGGTGACCGCTTGCTTTCTATCCTGATTTGGACTGCTGGGTCATTGGTTTATCTTTTTTTAACCATTCCTGTTCTTGTGATCGTCCTATCTGCTTTTAGTCCAAATGCCTTTCCTGAATTTCCACCGACTTCGTTCTCTGTTCGCTGGTTTCATGAGGTCGTGTCAAATCCAGAATGGATGGAATCGCTTCGGATCAGTGTGATTCTGCTTTTCATTGTGACGCCTCTCACGGTTCTTTTAGGGACAATGGCTTCGTATGCTTTAGCAAGGCTTTCCTTTAAGGGAAAGGAGGCTGTCCAAGCTTTCATTCTGTCACCTCTCATGATTCCTCAAGTGGTGTTAGGGATTGCTATGCTTTACTTGTTTACGGCTATGGGCTTTACAGGGTCTTTGTGGGCGCTCGTCATTGGTCACGTCATCATTGGTTTTCCCTATGTGGTTCGAACGGTAGGTGTGAGTGTTTCGAATTTAGATCCGCGTCTTGAGCTGGCTTCAATGAATCTTGGCGCAGGACCCATTCGCACGTTTTTTCGAGTCACATTGCCTTTGATTAAGCCGGGAATCATTGCAGGCGGGGTGTTTTCAGCTGTGACGTCATTTGGGGAAATATCGATCAGTTTGTTCGTTTCCTCACCTCAAACCATCACAATTCCGGTCAGGACCTTTAATTACATTGAGCAGACCTTTGATCCAAGTGTCAATGCGATATCTGTCATATTTATTATCATTTCTATCATTGCGCTGCTCATTATTGAGAAAACGATTGGTCTGTCTAAGGTGATGTAAATATAATGAAGAAACAAGGAGTTGTCATTTGAAATGGCAGCTCTTTTTTTTGTTGTTTTTACAGTAAAAAAATTCATTTTTTTAGGGAATGTAGTTCTTAAGATTTAAGAATTTGCGGGAAACGAAAGGAGACCTCTATCCTAGATTTTCGGCCATATTTTCAATATTTAAGGGAAAATATGAAATTTTTGCGGTATTTAGTCGATTATTTTCGGTTGAACGCAACTATTATTAGTTATTTTCGGTAAATATCGTCAATTATCATGTAAACCCTTCGGTATAACGCATGAATCTTTACACCCATTTTTCGGTGAAAAAAACAATATTTTCATATAAAGTGGACGTAAATAGAAAATATCTAAAAGAAAAGAAGAAAAAGGCAAATCTATGGAAACATAGAGACGCAAAGCCATGTCCTAAGGTAAATGATTCTTTTTTTGCTAAGGTCGGCAGGCTACCGAATCAAAATGGGAGTCCCTCCGTTTTATTCGGGGTGGGCTCCTTTTCTGTTAAAGCGTCTATTTTAATGAAATAGACTTGGTTCTTTTGATATAGAGGGTGCAGGGTGAAATTGGTGGAGAAAACATAGAAGAGGCGGAGGATGAGAATGAATACAGTTTATTACCCCTTAACACATGCGCAAAAGCGAGTATTCTATACGGAAAGATTTTATCCAGGTACAAGTATTTCTAATTTGGGTGGATTCGCCAGGTTGAGATCAGCATCTGGTCTCAATCCTTCTTTGGTCGTCGATGTGCTTCAAGCGTACATTCGACAAACTGACTCTCTTCGGCTGAGACTCGTGTATCGAGATGAAGAGGAGGAGCCTGTTCAATATATCAAACCTTATGAAAAACAGCCGATTCGAATGGAAAAGGGCTGGAGTGAAGAGGAAGTAAGGGCTTGGGCGAACGAGCAAATTCGTGAGCCGATGCCATTGATTGACAGCCCCTTGATTGAATTTACGGTATTTCAAATCAGTGATCAAGAGTGCTGGCTGTTCTGTAAAGCACATCATATTGTCGCGGATGGGATTTCTATCATTTTAATGGGAAATCGCATTATTGATTTATATCATGACATGCTGCAAGGAGTAGACATCTCGCCAGTTGAGGAGATTTCCTTCGTTGATCACATTATGAGTGAGCAGACCTATGAATCTTCTAAACGTTTTCAAAAAGATCAAGCTTTTTGGAATGAGCAATTTGCTCATATTCCAGACTTCGCATCTTTAAAACCGCATAAGGGATATGAGATGAGTTTACATGCGGAGCGATTTTCAGGGGATGTTCCAGATTCTTTAAAGGAGAAGCTTCGTGTCTTTTGTGAAGAACAGAAAGTCAGTATGCTTTCGATGTTTATGTCCACTGTCTATATTTACTTACATCGTTTTAGCGGTATGGAGGATGTCGTTCTTGGAACCTTTATGGGTAACCGGACGAATGCCAAAGAAAAAAAGATGATTGGGATGTTTGTATCGACGATTCCAATGCGTGCATCTGTTCAAGGGTCGCAATCGTTTGTTGATTTCGTAAAGCAGGTCATGGCAGATCAAATGAAGATCTTGCGACACCAAAAATACCCTTACAATTTGCTCATGAATGATTTGCGGGAAAGAGAAGGATTTACAGGACGCCTTTTTGATATTTCTTTAGAATATCAGGTCATGCAGTGGCAGAAAAAAGAGAACCTGTCGTTCATTACTGAACCGATTTTTAGCGGGAGCGGAATGAATGATATTTCAATACATGTGAAAGACCGCTGGGATACTGATACATTGACCATTGATTTGGATTACCGTACAGATGTATTCACAGAAGAAGAAATGAGTAAGATGTTTGATCGATTCTTGATTTTACTAGAAGCGGCGGTCACTCAGCCTGATCAGCTGATCGGGACACTGCCTTTACTTTCAGCAGGTGAACAAAAGGAACTGCTGCAATTATCTGAGGGAGAATCGTTTGAAAGACCAGCAGCAAAACCGGTTCATCACATGTTTGATGAGACAGCCAACAAATATGCAGATCGAACAGCCGTTGTAGCAGAAAATGGAAAAATTACTTATGGAGAGCTGCAACAACAGGCAGTAAAGCTCGCACGTTTTCTTCAAATGAAAGGTATCTCACGTGATGTGCCTGTTGCTGTTTTGATGGAGCGGAAGGTAGATGCCATGGTAGCAGTCTTCGGCATACTAAAGGCTGGCGGGGCATATGTACCAATTGATCCAGCATTACCTGAGGAGCGCATTCAATTTATTGTGAAGGATTCAGGTGCTTCTATCGTGTTAACAGAGGAATCGTTCATTCAAGAGTACCCAGCTCTCTCGGAAAAATTGATCGTGCAGCAGCAACTATTATTAGATGATGGATGGCTGCCTGAGCTTGTCGATCAGACGGCGCCGGAGGATTTAGCCTACATGATTTATACATCGGGTACGACTGGAAAGCCGAAGGGCGTCATGATTGAGCATCTTCAGCTTCATCATTTGGTCCATGCTTTGCATCATGAGATGTATCAAGGGGCGAATGAGCTTCAAATGGCGCTTCTAGCCCCATTCCATTTCGATGCATCGGTGAAACAAATATTTGCTGCCCTTTTATTTGGACATACGCTTCATATCATCCCTCGAGAAACGACGAGAAATGGCATGCAGCTAGCGGCTTATTACAGAAAACATCAAATTGAAGCGGCAGATGGAACTCCGGCGCATGTGCAGCTTTTACTTGCAGCGGATTTGGACGGTCTGTCATTGACGCACATGTTGATTGGGGGAGAAGCGCTGCCTGCGAAAGCAGCACGTTCACTTATCGAAGCGGTTCGTATGAGTCAGCCTGATTTTACTCTATGGAATGTGTATGGTCCAACTGAGACGTGTGTGGATGCGGCGGTTCATCGTCTGAATCTCAGTGAGCTGAGCGAATCAACTGAACAGCGCTATGTATCAATTGGAAAACCGCTTGGTCATCATCGTATTTATATTTTAAATGAACATGATCAATTACAAGTGCCTGGGGCTGCAGGAGAACTTTGCATTGCCGGTATAGGTGTTGGGCGAGGCTATGTGAATCAGCCTGAATTGACGAAAAAGGTATTCACGGCAGATCCGTTTTCTCCGAATGAGCGGATGTATCGAACAGGGGATCTAGTCAGATGGCTTCCAGATGGCACGATTGATTATCTTGGCAGAATGGACGATCAAGTGAAAATAAGGGGTTACCGCATAGAAACAGGTGAGATTGAAGCGGTGATGGAGCAGGTAGATGGAATTGATAAGGCTGTCGTGCTAGTAGTTGATGAAGCGGATGGGGAAAAGGCGTTAAGTGCTTACTATCAAGCTCGTCATGATAGTGTGTCTGTTGACATGCTGCAAGCGGCTATCAAACATCAGCTCCCAGCTTACATGATGCCGCTTTATTTCAAAGAACTCGATGCTTTTCCACTCACAGTCAGCGGCAAAGTGGACCGTCGTGCACTTGCTGCCTTAAAAGGTGATAGAGCGGTTCATGCTGTTTATACGGCACCTAGAAACGATATAGAAACGAAGCTTGTTCATTTGTGGGAAGACATTCTTGATCAAGAGCAAATCGGTGTATATGATTCTTTCTTCGATCGAGGCGGGCATTCGCTCAAAGCGATGACCGTACTTACAAAGGTTCAGCGAGACTTTCAAGTGGAGGTGCCGCTCTCTGTTTTATTTGAACAGCAGACGATTGCTGCACTTGCTGCTTATATTGAGCAAGCAGAAAAGTCTACTGCAACGGAGATACCAAAAGCGCCGGCTGCAGATCATTATCCGTTATCGCCTCCACAGCAGCGCGTCTATATGGTGAGTCAATTGGAGCAAAGCACTGCCTATCATATGCCTGCTGTTGTGAGGTTAAAAGGAGCTCTGCAGCTTGAGAAGCTGACTGAAGCCTTTGACAGACTGATCTCACGTCATGATATGCTGCGTACTTCTTTTCATACGATAAAAGGTGTCCCTCGTCAGCGGATCGCTTCATCCGTTTTCTTTGAAATAGAACAGCTGACAGGCGGTACGATGGAAGAAAACATGCAGCACTTTGTCAGACCTTTTGATCTTGAGTGTGCGCCACTTCTTCGAATAGGATTGCAGTCATTGCATGATCAGGAGCATTTGCTCTTTTTCGATATGCATCATCTGATTTCAGATGGTCTTTCAATCGATTTAATGCTGCGCGAGCTGTCAGATGCTTACGAGGGATCGGTGAAAGCACCATTAAAGCTTCAATATCAAGATTATGCTGTTTGGCAAGAGCATCAAGGCTTTCAAAAAGAAGAGGAATTCTGGCTGCAAGAATTTTCGGGGGATATCCCTGCTTTACAGCTGCTGACCGATTATCAGCGTCCAGCTGTCCAGTCTTTCGCAGGTGATCGTGTCATCAAAGAAATCGATGAAGCGTTAAAGAATCAATTACAGGAGATTGCAGCAAACCATCACACGACACTGTATACGGTGCTGCTTTCTGCTTACTATACATTGCTTGCGAAATATACGGGTCAAAAGGAATTTGTGGTCGGAACACCGGCAGCAGGGCGTGTGCATACAGATTTGAATGACATGATCGGTATGTTTGTCCAGACACTTGCTTTGCGGTCAGAGGTAGATCCGAATGGAACTATGTCTCAGTTGATTGAGCAAGTAAAGGAAAAGACGATGCAGGCATTTGAGCATCAGCAATATCCGTTTGAGCGGCTGCTTGAAAAACTGAATGTGCCAAGAGATTTTAGCCGTCATCCATTGTTTGATACCGTCTTTACACTTGCGCCAGGTCATTCAACAGCCCAGTGTATTGGAGACATGCAGGTCGAGGTTGAAGAAACCAATTTCCATATTGCGAAATTTGATTTAACACTGCAAGCGATGGAGTCAGGTCAAGGTTTATCCTTTGTACTCGATTACAGTACGGCACTATTTAAACGAAGTACAGCAGAGCAGATGCTCAAACATTATGTTTATCTGCTGGAACAGATGGTTCAAACGCCGCAGGAAGCTATTCAATCCTATCGATTACTGTCTGAACAAGAAGCAGAAGCTCAGCTAAATAGGTGGAATCCGATACCTTCGCCTTATCCAGCTGAAGAAACCATTGTGACGCAGTTTGAAGCACAGGTGCAGCAGCATGGTCATCAGCCTGCATTGCAATGTGAAGATGTGGTCCTTTCTTATCAAGAGCTGAATGACCGAGTGAATCAGCTGGCACATTATTTGCGTAAAAATGGTTTTGAAAAAGGAATGAAAGCAGCCTTATTCTTTGAACGATCCAATGAAATGGTGCTCTCTGTTCTGGCTGTGCTTAAGGCGGGCGGAGTCTATGTACCAATTGATCCCGATTTCCCTGATGAGCGCGTGAAGCACTTTTTAACAGACAGCGGTGCACAATTTTTACTGACACATCAAGTGCTGCGCCATCGCTCGGTGCTCACTGCATTTGAGGGAACCATCATAGAAACAGAAAATCAAGCGATTGTTCAGCAGTCAGACAGCCCAATAGATGCTCATATTTTACCTGAGGACTTGGCGAATTTGACCTATACATCTGGTACAACCGGTAAACCTAAAGGAAATATGGTGACACACCGGAACATTTTGAGAACGGTGAAGCAATCGAATTATCTCACCATTCATCATGAAGATACGGTGATGAGCATCTCAAACTATGTATTTGATGCCTTTATGTTTGATGTGTTTGGTGCTTTATTAAACGGAGCAAAACTCATTGTTCTGCCAAAGGACCATATTTTAAACATGAATGAGCTTTCTGGAGCGATTGAGAAGGAAAAAGTCAGTATTTTAATGATCACGACAGCTCTTTTTCACTTACTCATCGATATGAAAAAAGACAGTCTGAAGAACGTAAGAAAAGTGCTGTTTGGCGGAGAACGTGCTTCCGTGCCTCATGTGGTGACTGCACTTGAGACAGTGGGGAAAGACAAGCTTGTTCATATGTACGGACCTTCTGAGAGCACAATTTTCACCACATATTATCCTGTGAACCACATTGAGAAGCAGGCTTTATCCATCCCAATTGGAAAGCCAGTGAGTCAAACGGCTGTTTATATTGTAGATGAATTTGGACATGTACAGCCGCCGGGCGTGGCAGGAGAGCTTTGTGTCGCTGGTGATGGACTTGTGAAAGGATATTATAAGCAGCCAGAACTAACGAGCGAAAAGTTTGTCAAAAATCCTTCCCGCCCTGGAGAGACCATGTATAAAACGGGCGATCTTGCACGCTGGCTGTCAAATGGAGATATCGAATTCATTGGACGGATCGATCATCAAGTGAAGATTCGTGGACAGCGTATCGAGCTTGGAGAAATTGAGCATCAGCTGCTGCGGCATCCTCAGGTGAAGGAAGCTGTCGTGATTGCTGCTCCGAATGACACGTTATGTGCGTATTTCACAGCAGAAGGATCTGTCTCATTAACTGATTTGCGCGAGCAAGCAGGACGTGAACTGCCCGTGTATATGATGCCGGCATTTTTCATGCAATTAGAGGAGCTTCCTTTAACGAATAACGGTAAGGTCGATAGGCGGGCGCTGCCGGCACCTGATCTTAGTGAGCAGGGGGCAAATGAATACACCTCTCCTCAATCAGAAACAGAGCGTCTGCTGGCGAACATTTGGGAGGAAGTTCTTGAAGTACCGCGAATCGGCAAACACGATCATTTCTTTGAATGCGGGGGCCATTCGCTGCGCGGCATGAAAATGCTGAACAGGTTGTATGAAGAGATGCAGGTGGAGCTCACTTTGAAATCTTTATTTGAATCCCCAACATTAGAAGCGTTCGCGCTTGCGGTAGATCAAGCGGATCAAACGGAGATCAAGCGAGTGGAAGTTGCCAAAGAGGCGGCCTATTATCCAGTGACATCTGCTCAGAAAAGACTGTTTGTTTTGGAGAAAATGACTGATACGGAGCAAAGCTACCATATGCCGGCTGCCTTGAAGCTAGAAGGCGTCTTTGATGAAAAACGATTTGAAAAGGCAATTGATCAGCTAGTCCAACGTCATGAAGCGTTCCGAACGAGCTTTGATTTTGTTCAGAATGAACCTGTTCAACGGATTGAAACAAATGTCTCAATAAACATTGAAAAAATTGAACAGAACGGCCGAGACATACAGCAATTGATGAATGACTTTATCAGGCCATTTGATGTAGAAAAAGCGCCTTTACTCAGAATAGGTCTAGTTTCCGTCTCCGTAAATGTCCATTATTTACTGATTGATATGCATCATATCATTTCAGATGGGGCGTCTGTTGGCATTTTAATTGAGGAGCTTTCAGCCCTGTATCGAGGAGACAAACTAGAGGAATTGCCTGTTCGATATAAGGATTATGCAGTTTGGTCAAAAAGTGATGCATCTGCTGTGAAAAAAGCAGCTGAAGAGGCATTCTGGCTGGATCAATTGCAAGGAGAGCTGCCTGTACTGGCACTGCCGGAAGATCTGCCAAGGCCAAAAGTGCAAACATTCGCTGGAGATCGTGTCTCATTTACAATTGATGGTTCGCTTAAATCAAAATTGGACGAACTCGTTAGAACGCTCAACAGTACGACCTATACAGTCCTGCTTGCTGGCTACAGTATTCTTTTAAGCAAGCTTTCAAGACAAGAGGATATCATCATTGGTTCTCCGGTTGTGGGCAGAACCCATCCTGATATTCAATCTGTGATCGGCATGTTTGTGAACACGCTGGCACTTAGAACAAGACCAGCAGGACATCAGACTGCTGCTGAATTTGCGTCAAATGTCCATCAGCTTGTGTTAGAGGCAAACGAGCATCAGCTGTACCCATTTGAAGAATTGGTAGATCAGGTGCAAACGGTTCGAGACACAAGCCGTCATCCAATTTTTGATGTGGTCTTCTCAATGGAAAATGCGGATATTCGTGATTTATCGATGGATGGGCTTCACGTTGTTCCACAGCCATTCGAGGAGAATATCGCCAAATTTGATTTGACCTTAACTGGAAACGAATCCGCAGATCAAATTGAGCTCGTGTTTGATTTTAATTGTTCTATCTTTCAAAAGACGTCAATTGAAAAGTGGAAAGAATATTTCCTTCATTTGCTGGAACAAATGGTGTCAGCGCCAGATCAATCGTTAGATCAAATGAAATTATTGTCACCGCAGCAGCAGCAAAAACAGCTGAACGAATGGTCAGGACCTGTCCTAGACGTCCCGTCAGATCAAACCGTTCATGCCCTGATTGAGGCGAAGGCACAAGAAGCACCGCATCAAAAAGCAGCGACCTTCTGCGGAACGAGCTGGACGTATAAAGAGCTGAACAGCCGGGCGAATGTAGTCGCTTCAAGGCTCATCGCAAACGGCACAAAACCAGGAGACCGCGTCGGCATTCTCACCCGTCCATCTCTTGATATGACAGTTGCTGTCCTCGGCGTTCTCAAGGCTGGTGCGGCATTCGTTCCAATTGATGCGGATTATCCAGCGCAGCGTATTGCGTACATGCTGGAAGACTGCGGGGCAGAGGTACTTCTGATGCAGAAAGGACTCACTGCACCATCTTCATTCACAGGTCATGTTCTGTTCATAGAAGATGCGGTAGAGGGAGAAGCTCACGAGATTCAGAGTCGGATCAAACCAACGGATCTTGCCTACATGATTTACACGTCTGGGACGACGGGACAGCCGAAGGGTGTCATGGTCGAACACCAGTCTCTTGTGAATCTTGCATTTTGGCACAATGATGCGTTCCAAGTGACGAACAAGGATCGAACTGCGAAATATGCCGGCTTTGGCTTTGATGCCTCCATTTGGGAGATGTTCCCGACGTGGATCGCCGGCGCAGAGCTGCACATTATCGATGAGGCAATTCGTCTCGATATGATCAAGCTCAATGCGTATTTCAATAAAGAAGACATCACCATTGCCTTCCTGCCAACGCAGCTATGTGAGCAGTTTATGTCAATGGACAACCATTCTCTGCGTTATTTACTAACAGGTGGAGACAAGCTGAAACAGGTGAAGCCAGTTCCATATCAACTCGTCAATAACTACGGTCCAACAGAAAATACGGTTGTAGCGACAAGTGGAGTCATCGACCCAGAACAAAGCACGCTTCCGATTGGAACAGCGATTGCCAATACTCGTTTTTACATTATGGGTTCGTTATATGACCTATCGCCGGCAGGCGTACCGGGCGAGCTCGTAATTGCAGGAAAAGGACTGGCAAGAGGCTACTGGAATCTTCCAGAGGAAACAGATAAACGATTTGTCCCAGATCCATTTTATCCAGGCGAGCGCATGTACCGCACAGGCGATTTAGTGAAATGGACAGAGGGTGGCGAGCTGATCTATCTCGGCAGAATAGACCATCAGGTCAACATCCGCGGCTTCCGTATTGAGCTGTCAGAAATTGAAGCCCAGCTTCTGACGCTGGATTCGGTGAAAGAAGCCGTCGTGACAACAGTCAAAGATGCGAGTGATCAGGACGCCCTTGCCGCTTACGTGATCACGGAGAGCGATACTGATGCAGAAGACTTAAAAGAAAGCCTAAAACGAACGTTGCCAGAATACATGGTGCCATCATGGATCATCAAGCTAGACCAATTTCCAATGACGGCAAATGGAAAAGTTGATCTGAAAGCATTGCCAGCTCCTGATATCGAAGCGAACCAAACGGTATACGAAGCACCAAGAGATGAAGTTGAAACACTGCTTTGCGGCATTTGGGAAGATGTCCTTGGCGTCAGCCAAGTCGGTATTCACGATCACTTCTTTTTCCTTGGCGGAGATTCAATTAAAGGTATCCAAATGGCAAGCCGACTCACGCAAGCAGGCTGGAAGCTCGATATGAAACTTCTATTCCAGTACCCGACGATTGCAGAGCTGCGCCCATATATCGAGGAAGCCGATCTTCTCACAGCCGACCAATCACCTGTCGAAGGAGAAGTCATTTTAACACCGATTCAGCGCTGGTTCTTTGAACGAAACTTTACGAATCAGCATCATTGGAACCAATCGGTTATGCTCCAAGCACCAAATGGTTTGGATGAGGAAGTCGTTCAGCAAGTACTGGAACAGCTCATGATTCATCATGATGCCTTGCGACTGGTGTATCCGCTCGAAGAAGGGCGCGTCATCCAGCGTCATCGAGGAGTCGAGGAAAACAATGTGGCAATTGACGTGGTGGAAGTAAAAGGAGAGCTGTCGCAGCAAATCAAGCAGGTAGAAAAGCTGGCAAATGAAGTGCAGGCGAGTATATCGCTAGCAGAGGGGCCTTTAGTGAGACCTGCTATTTTCCGAACGGATCAAGGGGATCATTTATTGCTTGCTGTACACCATCTTGTCATTGATGGGGTGTCATGGCGCATTTTCCTTGAAGATTTCATGGCTCTTTATGAACAGTCGAAGCGCGGGGAAACTCTTACCCTCCCTGAAAAAACACACTCCTTCCAAGAATATGCCCAGAAGCTGACTGAATACGCTGTGTCAGATGAGCTGCTATCGGAAAGAGAGTATTGGAAAAAGGTACTTGCGCATTCCGTTCCTCCGCTTCAAAAGGATCATGTCACGGAGGATCAACGAATGCTTCATACAGAAACCATTCGTTTTACATTGTCTGAAGAGGAAACGCACAGGCTGCTGACGGATGTACATGAAGCCTACCAAACAGAAATCAATGATATTTTGCTGACGGCATTAGGATTGTCCATGAAAGAGTGGACAGGTGAAGACAGGCACTTTATTCATCTTGAAGGGCACGGGAGAGAGGACATCCTCCCTGCGGTTAATGTATCAAGGACGATCGGCTGGTTTACTAGCATGTATCCTGTGTTACTGGATATGTCGCATGCAGACGATCTTTCTTATCAAATCAAGCATTTAAAAGAGGAACTCAGACACATTCCGAACAAGGGGATCGGCTATGGCGTTTTAAAATACTTAACGCCTGACAAGATGAAGGACGATATTGATTTTCAAGTCACACCAGATATCAGCTTTAACTATCTTGGCCAGTTTGATGAACAGATCGGTGGCGGTGAAATGAGACGCTCTGCATGGCATGCAGGACAATCGCTGAGCCCTGAATCCGAGAAACCTCATGCGCTAGATATTGTTGGTTTCGTAGAACAAGCAATGCTCCATGTGACGATTTCCTATCATCACCTTGAATTCGAAGAGCGGACGATGGAACAGTTCAAGGAACTCCTAGAAAAGAATGTGAAGACATTGATCTCACATTGTCTATCACAGGATGAGAGTCAGATCACACCTAGTGATGTGGGGGATGAGGATCTTACCATGGATGAACTTGAAAAGCTAATGGATCTATTTTAAGCAAAATGAAGAGGTGGACTTATGAGCAAGCAGAAAATTCAAAAGGTATATCCTTTAACACCAATGCAAGAGGGCATGCTGTATCATGCCATGCTAGACCCTGATTCCTCCTCTTATTTCACACAGCTTGAGCTTGGAATAAGCGGAGATTTTGATCTCGATCTTTTTGAAAAGAGCCTCAATGAACTCGTACGGACATATGACATTCTGCGTACAGCCTTTGTCTATCAGCAATTACAAAAGCCTCGTCAGGTTGTATTGGCTGAACGTCATTTAGATGTGTATAGAGAGGATCTATCTCATCTGAATGATCAAGAGCAGAAAAAGGTATTGGATCAATATAAAAAGCAAGTGAGAAAGCAAGGATTTCACTTAACGAATGATCTGTTGTTGAAAGTCGCTGTTTTTCAATTAAATGAAACAAACTGGCACCTGATTTGGAGCAACCATCACATCATCATGGATGGTTGGTCCATGGGTGTTTTGATGAAAAAACTGTTTCATTACTATGAATCTTATCGGAACGGCCGAACCCCGGATCGCTCACAAGGTAAGCCTTATGCGGACTATATCCAGTGGCTTGGAAAGCAAAACAAACAAGAAGCGGAAGACTATTGGAAGGAGCGGCTGGAGGGTGCTGTTCAGCACCAAGGGCTGCTGCAGCAAAAAGAGGCGAACGGACAATATGACCATCAGGAATGGACGTTTACATGGGATGCACAAACGGTACAAGCCATTCAAGATGCGGCAAGACAATGCCAAGTGACAGCACCGAACCTTTTTCAGGCTGTCTGGTCCGTTCTTTTAAGCACCTATCATGCAGCAGATGATGTCACATTCGGAACAGTCGTATCGGGCAGACCTCCAAGTGTGTCTGGAATTGAGCAAATGGCAGGGCTGTTTATCAATACGATACCTGTTCGGGTGACATTGGATCAGGAACAGACCTTCAAACAGCTGTTTCAAAAGGTTCAGCAGCATGCACTGGAAGCGGAAAACTATGATTTTATGCCGCTTTATGACATTCAGCAGAAAACAGCTGCTGGAGGAAAGCTCTTTGATCATTTGGTTGGGTTTGAAAACTATCCTTTAGATCAGGAGCTGTCTGGTGACACCATGTCTGCACGTCTCGGTTTTGCCATTGATGTAAAGGACGGATTTGAACAAACGAATTTCGATCTGAATCTTCTTGTCTATCCGGGTGAAACGTGGACATTGAAAATCAAATACAATGCGGTGGCGTTTGAAGAAAAAGTCATTGAAAATATATCGAAACATCTGACCAATCTCATAAAGCAAATCATTCAAAATCCTGACATGTATCTTCATGAAGTGACATGTATCACAGAAGAAGAAGAGCAGCAGATTGCAGCGTGGAATCAGACGGAGAGAGATTATCCGAAGCACCTGTCCATTCCCGAGCTGCTCAATGAACGTATCAAAGCGCAGCCAAACCACCTGGCATTAGTCGAAGGCGAGCGAACATTCACATACGAAGAGCTTGGACAAGAAATTCGTCGTTTAGCCAGCAGCCTTGTAGAAAACGGCGTTCAGCCGGAGGATGCTGTCGCGGTGTATATGAACCGATCGGCAGATGCGGTGATCGCCATTTTAGCCATTTTACACGCAGGGGCTGCCTATGTGCCGATTGATCCAGCTCAGCCTGAGGAGAGAATCCGTTGGATGCTTGAAGACAGTGGCGCAGCCATTTTGCTCTATGCTGACAGCCAGCCGCCGGTTGATGAAAGCATCAAAGCAATTCATGTGACCGGCATGACTCATCACTCACAAGCGGAGTTATCAGTCGAGACGTCTCCATCTCAATTGGCATATATCATGTTCACATCGGGATCAACTGGACGGCCCAAAGGAGTGCAAATTGAGCATCAGCATATTGTGAGGTTAGCATGCTCTCAGGAGAAATTGGGCTTGAACACGTCGGATCGTATGGCGCATACAGGAGCTGTCAGCTTCGATGCGATTACCCTTGAAATCTTCACTACGCTTCTGAATGGGGCGACGCTTTATCCTGTTGACCGTGATACTTTATTGGAAATAAACCGATTCGAAAAATTTATTCAAACATATCAGATCACAGCGCTCTTTTTAACGACTGGTTTATTTAATCAGCTCGCTCAGCAGCGGCCCCAAATGTTCAAAGGGTTAAAAACATTATTCACCGGCGGTGATGTGATCAATGAGAAAAGTGCGGAGCTTGTGAAAAAGCATCATCCATCACTTACCTTGCTGAATGTCTATGGCCCAACAGAAAATACAACCATCTCGACCATTTACGAAGTAAGAGGAGATGAAACGGGTCCGATCCCAATTGGTCAGCCGATCAATCATACGTCAGCTTATATTTTAGATGACTATCAAAGACTTCAGCCAATTGGAGCGCCAGGAGAGCTGTATGTAGGCGGGGACGGTGTTTCAAGAGGGTACATCAAACGTCCAGATTTGACTGATCAAGTATTCATGGCAGATCCTTTTAAGCCATCAGGACGGATGTATCGAACAGGTGACTTGGCTAGATATGGTGCGGATGGTCAGATCGAATTCCTTGGCCGTGCAGATGATCAGGTGAAAATTCGAGGCTTCCGTATTGAGCTTGGTGAAATTGAAACGGTGCTTCGCCAAGAAACGGGTATCGATGATGCGGTTGTACTTGTTCAGCAGCTTTCTTCAGAAGAAAAGGAAATCATCGCCTACTTCACAGGGAGACTCACAGAAGAAGAGGTGCGAGATGTATTCAATCAAAAGCTGCCAGCTTATATGGTGCCGCACTATGTGATGAAGCTGGATACCTTTGCACTGACAACGAACGGGAAGGTAGATCGAAAAGCTTTACCAAAGCCGAACGAAGTGCATCGCGAAGAGATCAAAATCATGCCGCCTGAGACCGAGACAGAAAAGGTACTAGCTGACATTTGGGAGGAGCTTCTTGGAAAAACGATTGGGATAGACGAGCATTTCTTCATGGCTGGCGGGCACTCGCTCAAGGCGATGATGATGTCTGCGAAGGTTCAAGAAGCGCTTCAAAAGGAAGTGCCGATTCAAATGATTTTTGAGAAGCCGACGATTCGCTCATTAGCGGCTTACATCGATCAGGATGGTCAAGAAGATGCCGGACATCCTATTTTACCAGCAGAGCAGGCAGATGAATATCCGGTATCACCAGCTCAGCGCCGTTTATACATTTTGCAGACACTTGAACCTGACAGCACGAATTATCATATTCCGATCGTCTTAACGCTTGAAGGAACACTCGAATATGAGCGGCTCAAATCAGCATTTAATCAGTTAATCCAAACGCATGAAATCTTAAGAACGAGTTTTCATATGAATGGAGAAGACATTGTCCAAAGGGTGCATGAATGGTCTGCATTTGACCTTCCTGTTCATGACATCAAGGAAGAAGAGGCTGAGGCATTTCTTGCTGAACGTCAATCGCCATTTGATTTAACAGCGGCACCTCTTTTACGAGCTCAGCTGCTAAAGGTCAGTGAGAATCGTCATCTTCTCGTTTTGGAAGCACATCATCTCATTACAGATGGCAGCTCCATGAAGACGTTCATTCAAGATTTGGCGAAGGCCTATGATGGAGAAGCTCTTGCTGAAAGAGCCATTCATTATAAAGATTACGCTGTCTGGCAGCTAAGTGAAGAAGAAACGGAGAAACTGAAGGAGCATGAAGCATATTGGCTGAAGCAATTTGAAGGAGATTTACCGGTTTTAGAGCTACCAACTGATTATCCGCGTCCAGCAGAACGTGATTTTTCGGGAGAACGATTTATGTTTGGCTGTGATCAAGCAACGACTCAGCGCATTCATGAACTGCTACAGAAAACCGATACGACCATGTACATGTTCTTGTTATCTGCCTTTCAAGTGCTGCTTGCCTCCTATAGCGGTCAGGAAGATATCATTGTGGGTTCGCCTGTTGCTGGACGGACACACCCTGATATCCAGGACATGCCGGGGATGTTTATCAACACCATTGCAATGCGCGGAAAACCAGAACAAACCAAAACATTTTTACAGCTGCTTGAAGAAATAAAAGAAACAAGTGTTGACGCTTTTGCACATCAAAGCTATCCACTGGAAGAGTTAATTGCACATCTTCCATTAGACCGTGATACAACTCGGAGCCCGCTTTTTAGCGTGTCATTTAACATGCAGAACATGGAGGTTCCAGCGCTAAAGCTCGGCGATCTGCACATTTCGCCTTATGCCATTCAGCATCACTCAGTCAAATTTGATTTATCTTTAGAAGCATTTGAACGCGAGGGAGCATTAAAACTGAGCTTTGACTATGCAGCGGCATTATTTAAAGAAGAGACCGTCCGCCGGTTCGGAACTCACCTCCTAGCGATTATTCGTGAGGCGGTTCGTCATCCAGAGGAACAGATCGGCTTGCTCCGTATACTGGATCAGCATGAACAAATAGAGCGTCTGGAGAAAAAAGCCGAAGGGCCAACGAATCGTCATGAGCCATTCCATGTCCAATTTTCACGTCAGGCTAAGGAAACACCGGATGCTATTGCCGTCATGGATGATCAAAGAAAACTCACCTACCGTGAGCTGGAAGACATGTCACATGCACTTAGCTGTGAGCTTAAGAAACGAGGCGTAGAGAAAGAAAAAACTGTGGCACTGATTCTTGACCGCTCTGTCTATGTGATCGTCTCCATGCTTGGTGTGATGAAAGCAGGAGGAGCGTTTGTCCCGATTGATCCTGCTTTTCCGGCTGAACGAATCCGCTACACATTAGAGGATTCAGGTGCACAAGTCATCGTAACAAATGAGTCTCTTGCAGATTCCTATCAAAATCGCAAGTCGATTCAAGTGGTGCAGGTTGAACAAGCAGTGCAACAAAGCTATTCACTAGAACTGCCAGAAGTATCGGTCGATCAGCTCGCTTATGTGATTTACACATCTGGGACAACAGGGAAGCCGAAGGGAGTACAGCTCACGCATCGTAATCTATCACACTATGTCAACTGGCTGACAAATGAGGTAACATTGCAAGAATGTGATCGGACAGCACTGCTTTCTTCTTATGCATATGATCTTGGTTACACAAGCATTTTCCCTGTTTTAAAAGCAGGGGGGACACTCTATGTTGCTCGTGAAGAGGTGTATACAGACCCTGTACGTCTGATGCGTTTGATTGATGAACAAGAGCTGACTTATATCAAAATGACACCATCTTTATTTCATATGATGGCAGATTCTAAGGAACATTCATTTAACGCTTTACGCCTAGTGGTACTTGGAGGAGAATCGATCATTCCTGAGGATGTTGAAACATTTATGAAGCAGCATCCATGCGTGGCAGTAATGAACCATTACGGTCCGACTGAGACAACCATTGGTACAGTGACCAAGCTGATCACACCGCAAGAGCTGGACGCTCTGAAGGAACGATCTTTGATCGGGCAGCCAATTGCACACACTAGAGCACTCGTATGCAATCAGCAGCAGCGTCTTGTCCCTTACGGCGCGCCGGGAGAGCTTTATATATCTGGGGAAGGCGTGTCGAGAGGATATTTGAATCAGCCTGAGTTAACAGCGGAACGTTTTCTTGAAAATCCATATGACCCTCAAGAGCGAATGTATCGAACAGGGGATTTGGTCAGACAGCATGCAAATGGAGATATTGAGTTTCTTGGAAGAGTCGATGATCAAGTGAAAATCCGCGGCTATCGCATTGAGAAACAGGAAATTGAGCATGCCGCACGTGCTCTGGCATCTATTCAAGAAGTCTATGTGAAAGTTCTGCACCTGTCCGGTTTGCCGGAGCTTGCACTCTATTACACAGCGCCTGAACACATTGGAACATTGACGTTTAGAGAAAATCTTGCGGAGACACTGCCGGATTATATGATTCCAACGTACTTTGTGAAAGTCGATCACATTCCACTTACCCAAAATGGAAAGGTGGATGCGAAGTCTTTGCCGCTTCCGCATGAAGTGCATATGAACCGTACGGCGCATGTGGCACCAGAAACGGAACTTGAGCGGACGCTGTGTGACATTTGGTCAGAAGTTCTTGGGGTGGAACAAATGGGTGTTCTTGACCACTTCTTTGAATTAGGAGGTCATTCCCTCAAGGGGATGGTGCTCATTTCGAAGGTGCAAGCAAAGCTGAACAAGCATGTGCCGCTCAAAGTTCTTTTTGAAAAACCAACCATACGAGCGATGGCTGCCTACTTGGACGAAATGGATTCTTCGGTGGTTACATCCATTCAGCCGGCGGAAAAGCAAGATTTCTATCCCGTCTCTTCTGCTCAAAAGCGGATGTATGTACTGCAGCAGCTGCATCCAGAAGCAGTCACTTATCATATGCCAGCCGTTTTAATGATGGAAGGCAGACTTGATGTGAAGCAGCTAGAAGCAGCGCTTCAAGCCTTGATCGACAGACATGAATCATTGCGGACCGCCTTTGTAGAAATTGACGGCGTACCCGTTCAAAAAGTCTATCGCCAAGTGCCGTTTACATTAGAGGTTGATGAAATCGAGGGCGATCAGGGGCAGTCTGTCATCGAGTCATTCATTACACCATTCTCATTACATCAAGCACCATTAATGAGGGCAAAAGTGGCGAAGCTTTCTGATGAGAAATATGTATTCATGATGGATATGCACCATATCATTGCAGATGGTGTCACACGCAGCCTGCTCATTCAAGAACTGGCAGAGCTGTATGAGAAAAAGACGTTACCGCCAGTTCAGCTGCATTACAAGGATTTTGCGGTATGGCAGCAGGAAGAAAATCAGCAGGCGATGCTTGAGAAACAGCGGCAGTATTGGCTGGAGCAATATGCACAGCCGCCAGCAGACTTAGCGCTGCCCCTTGATTTTCCGCGTCCTCAATTTCAGTCATTTGAAGGAGGGCGAGTCGATAGATGGTTGTCTGCTGAAAAGGTGCAATCTATCAAAACGCTCATGGCGGAAAAAGGTGTGAGCTTGAACATGGTGATGCAAACAGCATTTGCCATTTTCCTTTCGAAATTAACTGGGCAGACAGATATCGTGATAGGCGCTGTAACCGCAGGACGTACGCATGCTTCAATCGAACGGGTTCCAGGCATGTTTGTCAATACGCTTGCTCTTCGAAACGAAGTGCAGCCAGAAGACACGACAGCACAGCTGCTTGAAAAAATGAAAGATCGCAGCCTATCAGCCTATGAACATCAAGAATTCCCGTTTGAGGAATTGGTGGCTCAGTTAGATCTTCCGAAAGACACGAGCCGCAATCCATTGTTTAGTGTCATGCTGACTACAGATGACCGTGACCTGACGTTACCGGATTTGAATGGAATCAAGCTGTCACAAAAGCAGCAAGATACCGTTCATGCAAAATTTGATATAACGCTTGGTGTATTTGAAGAAAATGATCAAGTGGGCTTGCGCTTTGAGTATGCAGCGGCTCTGTTTAAAAAGAGCACCATTCAGCGCTGGAGCAGATATATTGAAAAAATCATAGCCGATATGGTGACTAAGCTGAATCAGCCGATTTCAGCGCTATCTCTCATAACTGAAGAGGAAAAACGAGAGCTGATCAACGAATGGTCAGGACCAGACCTTGTTGTTCCGTCAAATCAAACCGTTCATGCCCTGATTGAGGCGAAGGCACAAGACGCACCGCACCAAAAAGCGGCAACCTTCTGCGAAACGAACTGGACGTATAAAGAGCTGAATAGCCGGGCGAATGTAGTCGCTTCAAGGCTCATCGCCAGCGGCACAAAACCAGGAGACCGCGTCGGCATTCTCACCCGCCCATCTCTTGACATGACAGCTGCTGTCCTTGGCGTTCTCAAGTCAGGTGCGGCATTCGTTCCAATTGATGCAGATTATCCAGCGCAGCGTATCGCGTACATGCTGGAGGACTGCGGGGCAGAGGTACTTCTGATGCAAAAAGGACTTACTGCACCACCTTCATTCACAGGTCATGTTCTGTTCATAGAAGATGCGGTAGAGGGAGAAGCTCACGAGATTCAGAGTCGGATCAAACCAACGGATCTTGCCTACATGATTTACACGTCTGGGACGACGGGACAGCCGAAGGGTGTCATGGTCGAACACCAGTCTCTTGTGAATCTTGCATTTTGGCACAATGATGCGTTCCAAGTGACGAACAAGGATCGAACTGCGAAATATGCCGGCTTTGGCTTTGATGCCTCCATTTGGGAGATGTTCCCGACGTGGATCGCCGGCGCAGAGCTGCACATTATCGATGAGGCAATTCGTCTCGATATGATCAAGCTCAATGCGTATTTCAATAAAGAAGACATCACCATTGCCTTCCTGCCAACGCAGCTATGTGAGCAGTTTATGTCAATGGACAACCATTCTCTGCGTTATTTACTAACAGGTGGAGACAAGCTGAAACAGGTGAAGCCAGTTCCATATCAACTCGTCAATAACTACGGTCCAACAGAAAATACGGTTGTAGCGACAAGTGGAGTCATCGACCCAGAACAAAGCACGCTTCCGATTGGAACAGCGATTGCCAATACTCGTTTTTACATTATGGGTTCGTTATATGACCTATCGCCGGCAGGCGTACCGGGCGAGCTCGTAATTGCAGGAAAAGGACTGGCAAGAGGCTACTGGAATCTTCCAGAGGAAACAGATAAACGATTTGTCCCAGATCCATTTTATCCAGGCGAGCGCATGTACCGCACAGGCGATTTAGTGAAATGGACAGAGGGTGGCGAGCTGATCTATCTCGGCAGAATAGACCATCAGGTCAACATCCGCGGCTTCCGTATTGAGCTGTCAGAAATTGAAGCCCAGCTTCTGACGCTGGATTCGGTGAAAGAAGCCGTCGTGACAACAGTCAAAGATGCGAGTGATCAGGACGCCCTTGCCGCTTACGTGATCACGGAGAGCGATACTGATGCAGAAGACTTAAAAGAAAGCCTAAAACGAACGTTGCCAGAATACATGGTGCCATCATGGATCATCAAGCTAGACCAATTTCCAATGACGGCAAATGGAAAAGTTGATCTGAAAGCATTGCCAGCTCCTGATATCGAAGCGAACCAAACGGTATACGAAGCACCAAGAGATGAAGTTGAAACACTGCTTTGCGGCATTTGGGAAGATGTCCTTGGCGTCAGCCAAGTCGGTATTCACGATCACTTCTTTTTCCTTGGCGGAGATTCAATTAAAGGTATCCAAATGGCAAGCCGACTCACGCAAGCAGGCTGGAAGCTCGATATGAAACTTCTATTCCAGTACCCGACGATTGCAGAGCTGCGCCCATATATCGAGGAAGCCGATCTTCTCACAGCCGACCAATCACCTGTCGAAGGAGAAGTCATTTTAACACCGATTCAGCGCTGGTTCTTTGAACGAGCATTCAGCGATCAGCACCATTGGAATCTCTCGATGATGCTTCATGCGCCAAATGGATTTGACCTTTCCATTACAGAACAAGTCATGCAAAAACTACTTTCACATCATGATGCACTGCGTATGGTATACAGGCAGGAGCATGGTGGCATCCTGCAATACAACCAGCGAGAGCTACAGCAACCGATAGCGATTATTTCTCATGATGTCTCAAAAGAGCACGATGTGAAAAAGGCAATTTCCACATTTGCCAATGAGTATCAGCGTCAGCTGAACCTCGAAACAGGTCCATTGATGAAAGTGATTTGTTTCCATGCAGAAGATGGCGATCATTTACTCATCGTGACACACCATTTAGTTATTGATGGTGTCTCATGCCGAATTTTACTAGAGGACTTTATGTCTCTATATCAGCAGGCATCTCAGGGACAAGCCCTTGTCCTGCCGCTGAAAACTCATTCCTTTAAAGAATGGGCAGAGGCCATTGAACGTTATGCACAGTCACAGCCATTAAAAAGTCAGCGGGAGTATTGGGCAGAAATTGAAAGCAAACCATTAACCGCATTACCTGTTGATCATGAAGTGACGAAAAGAAGAGTTGCCGAAATTAAATCGGTTCAAATGCAGCTGACAGAAACAGAAACTGAGCATCTTTTGACCGATATTCATCTGCCGTACACAACGGAAATGAACGATATTCTTTTATGTGCTCTTGGTCTTGCTGTCCAAGAGTGGACAGGTGAGTCCCATGTACATGTGCAGCTTGAAGGTCATGGAAGAGAGGATATTTTATCAGGGCTGGATGTCTCTCGCACAATTGGCTGGTTTACGAGTATGTATCCAGTTGTTCTTGAAGCGAAGCCAGATCAGACCATAGCTGAAGCTATTAAAGAAACGAAAGAAATGCTGCGCCGTGTGCCAAATAAAGGGATTGGCTATGGGATTTTAAAATACATGACAGCCACTGAACCGTCAGGACACCACGTACATCCTGAAATCAGCTTGAACTATCTTGGACAGATTGATCAGGAAGTGACGACAGAACTCTTTGGGCCGTCCATCCATGATATGGGACGACAGGCAAGCCCTGATTCGGAAGCTGTTTATAAGCTGAACCTTAGTGGTCTTGTTCAACACAATCGATTCATTTTGTCTTGCTCCTATTGTGCAAGTGAATATGAAGAACAGACGATTCAGCAGTTCATGGCATTGTTGAAGGAAAAAATCCAATCCATCATCACCCATTGCTTAGCGCAGCACGAACGGGAATTTACGCCAAGTGACTTCTCTGCGGCTGACCTTGAAATGGATGAAATGGACGACATTTTTGACATGCTTGAGGAGAAATTGACTTAACAACACACGAGATCAGTCATAAAAATAGGAAGGGAGGATGAAATAGATGAGTCAATTTAAAAGGGATCAAGTTCAAGACATGTATTATCTGTCACCGATGCAAGAAGGAATGCTGTTTCATACCCTCCATCATCAAGAAAAGGGCTTTTATGTAGAGCAAATGGATATGAACGTTAAGGGCACACTGCATCATGACTTACTTGAGAAAAGCATGAATATCATCGTGGAGCGGTACGATATTTTTCGTACCGTGTTTCTCCACGAAAAAGTAAAGCGCCCTGTCCAAGTTGTGCTAAAGGAGCGTCCTTTTACACTTGATGTTGTGGACTTGCAGGATCTTTCTGAAGACGAACAGCTTGAACGTATCGAGAAATTCAAACAACAGGATCAGCTGAGAGGATTTGACCTCTCGAAGGATTCTCTCATGCGGGCATCTGTTTTCCAAACGGGTTCTGCCAGCTATCGCTGGATATGGAGCTATCATCATATCCTTCTGGATGGCTGGTGCTTTGGACTTGTGGTGCAGGAGTTGTTTGCGATTTACCATGCACTTTTACATGACGTTCCTTATAAGCTAGAACCGGTCAAACCATATAAAGAATATATAAATTGGCTGGAAAAACAAGATAAACAAGCATCACTTCAATATTGGCAGCAATCATTAGCAGGGTTTGATGGACAATCAACCTTTAAAGAACAGCGAAAACAAACGAATGAACATGAATTAGGCGAAATTGAATGGTCCATGAGCAAAGAAGAAACGGCTGCTTTGTCAGAGTTAGCGCTGCAGCAAAATGCGACGTTAAGCAGTGCGCTTCAATCCGTTTGGTCGGTTCTGCTGAGCAGGTATCAGCGGTCAAATGATGTGCTGTTTGGAACAGTTGTGTCAGGACGCCCGGCAGACTTGGCTGGCGTTGACAGGATGGTTGGATTGTTCATCAATGTCATACCAAGAAGAATTCAGCTGACAGATCACATGACATTTCGTGCACTCCTGTCAGAAACACAGCAGCAGTCTCTGGCAGCCGAGCCGCACCAATATATTCCCATTTATGATATTCAGGCAAAGACAGGTCAGCAGCAGCTCATTGATCATATTGTCGTGTTTGAAAATGTCCCAGCTGCAAAGAAGGACGAGCAAGAGGCACGGTTAGGGTTCACGGTGGAGAACATGAATGTCTATGAAAAATCAAACTATGATCTCAATCTGCTCGCATCGCCTGGAGAAGAATTACTATTGAAGCTGGCCTTTAACAAAAGAGCGTTTGATCCTCAATTTGTTCACAAGTTAAAAGAACAGCTCAGTCTATTGATAAATGAGGCGGTCAAGCATCCCGATCAATCGGTTCATACACTCCCACTCGTCACGAAACAGGAAAAACAGCTGATTCTTGAGGAATGGAATGCACCTGAGCTTGAGCATGACCAATTGTATTTGTCGAAATGGTTTGAGCATAATGTCCGCAAACAGCCAAATGCAGTGGCACTATCAGCAGAAGAGCAAACGATGACATATGCCGAGCTGAATGAACAGGCCAATCGATTGGCAAGGCATTTGCAAAAAAATGGGGCTGAACATCGAACGGTCATCGCCATTTTAGCCGATCGAACACCTGAACTCATTGTCAGTCTGCTTGCTGTCTTAAAAGCAGGCGCAGCCTATGTGCCAATTGATCCTGATTATCCAGAAAGCCGCATTCAATACATGCTTAAAGACAGCGGAGCGACGCATCTCCTGACTCACTCATCCTTTATTGGTCAGGCGAAGGGACTCGGGTTTACTGGTACGTATCTGTTTGCAGATGATCAGGAAATTTCACTTATGAGCTCAGAGAATCTGCCGCTAGAAGCAGGTTTACACGATACGGCATATATCATGTATACATCAGGTACAACGGGTCAGCCAAAAGGCATCATGACAACCCATTCCAATATTGCCCGGGTGGTCAAAAATACGAACTACTTAACCATTTCAGAAACAGACACACTGCTGTCGCTATCCAACAGCGTATTTGATGGCTTTACCTTTGATGTATATGGTGCGCTTTTAAATGGGGCAAAGCTTGTCCTGCCGAAAAAAGACACCATTTTAGATATGCATGAGCTGACGGAGCTCATTAAAAGAGAAAGCATTTCTGTCATGTTTGTTCCAACTGCTTTATTTCATCTTCTCGTTGATGAAGAAACCGATTGGATGCACAGTGTGCGCAAGGTGTTATTCGGAGGGGAGCGTGCATCTGTACAGCATGTGAGAAAAGCCTTTGATGTCATGGGAAAAGGCAGACTAATCAATGTCTACGGCCCAACCGAATCAACCGTTTTTGCCACCTATTATCCTGTAGATGAAGCTCCGCCGATAGAAGCGCATTCTATTCCAATCGGAAAGCCGATTAACCAAACGGGTGCTTATATATTGAGCCAGCAAGGACAGCTTCAGCCGATTGGAATGGTCGGAGAACTTTGTCTCAGCGGCAAAGGGCTTGCGAAGGGGTATTTGAATCGTCCTGATCTGACAAAAGAAGCCTTTATCACACATCCATTTGCTACGGGAGAAAGGCTGTATCGTACGGGAGATTTGGCTTATTTTCGAGCAGACGGTCTGATTGAGTATGCAGGCAGAGTGGACGATCAGGTGAAAATTCGCGGCCACCGAATTGAGCTGACAGAAATTGAAGCCCACCTTCTCATGCATCCAGGCGTAAAGCAAGCTGCCCTTATAACGGATCAGCATGGCTCGCAGCATACAAGACTGCTCGCCTATATGACATGTGAGGAGAAGTGGAAGGACAAAGTTGATGTGATCAAGTCAGGGCTGAAGGAGAAACTTCCGGCTTACATGCAGCCTCATGAGCTGATCAGACTTGAGAAAATGCCGCTGACACCAAATGGAAAAGTTGATAAACGTCAGCTGCCAAAGCCAGAAGCGCCTCAAGGAAACCGCCATGTGAAGCTTCCGGCAAATGAGGTAGAACAAAAGCTGCTTGTCATGTGGCGTGAAGTGCTTGAACGAGATGATATCAGTACAGATGACCATTTCTTTGAGCTTGGAGGACATTCTTTAAAAGCGATGTCGCTTTTATCAAAGGTGTCGAAGGAATTCGATGTTCAGGTGCCTATTCACTTGTTGTTTGAGACACCTACAATTGAAGCCATCAGCCGTTATATTCAACAGCAGGATCATGAAGCTGCCGGCTATCTTGTATTCAATGAATCTCAAACGCCAACAGTCTTTGCTCTTCCGCCATTACCGGGCTATGGCTTTATCTATCAGGAAGCCGCCAAAACGCTCGATAGCGTTCGTTTGATCGCCTTTGATTTTATTGAAGCTGATCACCGCATGACGCAATACGTTCAGCATATTCAGCATCTTCAGCCTGAAGGGCCTCTGACTTTGATGGGTTACTCTGGCGGGTGCTATCTGGCCTTTGATCTCGTTCAATCGCTTGAACAAGCAGGACGGACGGTGGATAAGGTCATCATGATCGATTCCTATAAGAAAATTGGAGAAAGTGATTTAGAAGGACGATCCATCGAGGACGATATCCAAGCGATTGTTCATCAATCAAAGCAAAGTGAACTTGCCCAAGAAGAGCTCGTTCGAGAAGCGCTTGCTCAAAAAACGCGGGCCTATTATGAAACATTTGTTAAGGGGGTGAATCAAGGAAAGATACAAGCAGATATTGATTTCATCCAATCAAAAGAGCAAATTGAGATTCCAGACTGGATGGATCATTGGGAAAAGGCGACGACCGGTGCTTATCGCTATTATCAAGGCTACGGTCAACACGCTGACATGTTCAAAAACAAAGAATGTGCAGCCCAAAATGCCCAGCTGATCCAAAAGATCGTGAATCAAAAAAATAGAGAAGCCGTTTTGTAAACTTTAGTTCAGTCAGGGGTGCATATTGGCAGCCCTGACTGACAAAAAAGGAAAGGAACTCATATGAAACCATCAATTATAAATAAATCAAATGTACATGAATCAATGGATACGATTTTACAAGATGTACAGAGAACGATTTTACAAACCAACGAAATCGAACGCTTCGCTGTTTTTTCTCGTGAAAAAACCATTCGACCGCGGCCATATCACCTCTCTCATTTATTTCTCGACAATCACATGGAGCAGGAGGCCGCAGCTGAATCGATACAGACGCAAACGGCTTCCCCTGCTTTAGCGGACATGCCGCCCGCCCTTTCCTATGGAGGGGATCTAGATGTTAAGGCAGGAGCCCAAACCTTGCAGGACGCCTTAACAGAGGCGGCAAAAACGAAAAATGGTCTGACTTATATCGTCAATAGTGAAAATGAACTCACACAATCCTACGCGCAGTTAAAGGAGGACGCCGAGCGGGTTCTGACAGGTTTGAGGGCTTTAGGACTTGAACCGGGTGATCCTGTATTCTTTCAGTTTTCATCCAATCATGCGATGGTAACAGCCTTTTGGGCGTGTGTGCTGGGAGGATTTGTTCCAACACTAGTGTCCGCTGCACCGACCTATCGGGAAATGAATGCCTCTGTGAAGAAGCTTCATCATGCGTGGAACCTGCTGGAGCATCCGCTCATTTTAACAGATGACTCGCTGGTTGATGAGGTGCAAGGCTTAGCTTTATTGTGGCATACAGACAAGTTACGTGTCGCAGCCGTTGAGCCGATGCTTTCTTTAGAAAGAGATATAGAAGCTTATCCAGCGTCACCGGATGATTCAGTCTTTTTTATCTTAACGTCTGGAAGCACAGGGATGCCCAAATGCGTAGAACATTCTCATCGAAGCGTACTGGCGAATGTCAAAGGAACAGTGGCAGCCAACGGGTTTACACAAAAGGATGTGTCGTTAGACTGGATGCCCTTAGATCATATTGGCGGTATTGTGATGTTTCACCTTGTCAATGTGTACACGGGCTGTGAGCAGGTTCGGGCAAGAACAGATGATTTTATCGCTCAGCCGCTGCGCTGGCTTGACTGGATGGACCGCTACCGTGCAACGAAGACATGGGCGCCTAACTTCGCATTTGCGATGATCAATGATTATGAGAAAGACATCTCGTCAGGATCTTGGGATCTTTCTGCTATGACCTGTATGATCAATGGGGCAGAAGCGGTCGTACCGAAGACGATTCACCGATTTTTACACTTGCTGGCTCCGCACGGCTTAAAGGGAGACGTCATTAGACCGGCATTCGGCATGTCTGAAATCTCTTCAGCCGTTGTCTTCTCTTTTGCGATAGAGCGGGGAGATGAAAGCAGCGGGGTTCTAACCTTTGAGGAAACATCACTCACAGAGCAGCTAAGACCAGCGGAGGCACGGGAGACAGGAACCGTCAGCTTTACAGAGCTGGGAAGACCAATTCCGGGTATTACGATTCGTATCGTTAACCATCAGCATGAGCTTCTTCCCGAAGATCATATTGGCAGTGTGCAAATTAAAGGGCCGACGACAATGAAGGGCTATTACAAGAATGACGAAGCGAATCAAGAAGTTTTTCAAACAGACGGCTGGTTCCACACGGGGGATTTAGGTTTCCTGCACGAAGGAAGGCTGACATTAACCGGTAGAGAAAAAGACATGATCATCATCAACGGGAAAAATTATCACAACTATGAAATTGAAGTCATTACAGAGGAAGTACCCGGCGTCGAAACGAGCTTTGTCGCCGCTTGTTCCGCTCGGATGGAAGCATCTGCATCCGACGAGCTGATTCTCTTTTTTACACCGAAGCTGTATGAACCTTCTTATATCATGAGGGCAAGTCAAAATATCAAATCCCATATTGCAACAAAAATGGGGCTATCTGCATCGCGCGTGATCCCTGTCCAGAAGCATGCCTTTCCGAAAACAAGCTCTGGAAAAATAGAGAGGGCACAGCTCAAGAAGCGATGGCAGGAAGGCGAATTCGATGAAATCATCAAGGAGCTGGACATCAGACTTGAAAATGAACACACCTTGCCTGATTGGAGTTTACAAAAGAAGTGGATACCTGCTCCGCTCCATGAAGCTGAAACACAAACATTAGGGAACACGGTGATCTTTGCAGATACTTTAGGGCTGGCAGATCAATTGAGATCCCTTTCAAGCAATGAACAAACCTTTATTACGGTTGAACCGGGTCAAGCATTCACACAACTCACACATACACACTTCATCATCCACCCGAATCGGCCGTCTGACTACGAACAACTCTTTGAGACGCTCCGTTCGTATGGCGTTTCGGTGAAACAAATCTTTCACCTTTGGAACTACACAACTCAAGAAGACACACTTCATGCAGCGGCGGCAAAAGAAGCACAGAAGACTGGCAGCATGAGTGCATTATATGTAACAAAAGCGATCGCTGTCTATGAGGAACCGGTAGAGATCACCTTTGTCTCTGCTCATGCGATGAATTTACCGGAAGATCAAACACATGATGTGGAGAAAGCAACGACAGCAGGATTGATGACAGCTGTTCAGCATGAATGGCCGTTTATCAAGGTGCGGTGTCTTGATTTTTCTCTAGCAGAATCAGCTGCTGGTCGTTCTCATGCATCATCGATTATGACAGAGCTTACACATGACACAAGCCATCATATCGCCGCTTATCGCGAAGGTGTTCGTTATACTCCTCTTTTAACGCCGCTTCATCTGGAAAAAGAACAAAGGAGGAAGAAGCCGCCGTTTGAATCATCCGGGCTTTACGTGATAACAGGCGGGCTTGGCGGCATTGGGCGGTTGCTGAGTGAGCACCTGCTGACATCCTATCAAGCGCATCTTGTGCTGGTTGGAAGAAAGGCGAGAGAGGCTTTATCTGTGGAGCAGCAAGACGTATTGATTTCACTTGAGAAATTAGCGGAAAAGCGCGGCGGCACAGTTCTTTATGAAAAGGTGGACATCACTGACGCAAAAGCCATAGAAGCCTTGATCTCAAAACAGGAGGCAGCTTTAGGCAAAAGGCTGCATGGCGTCATTCATTTCGCTGGCATCATTCAAGAAGAGCTGCTTCGTGACATGACGTCTGTGTCATTACATGCGATGTACGAAGCGAAGGTATATGGCACGATTGCGCTACATGAAGCAGCTTCTAAACGGCAGAATGTCTTATTCCTTTCTAGCTCGTCAGCTCGAACGTTAAAGGGCGGGATGACCGTTGGCGCTTATTGCGCGGCCAATGAGTTCGTTGAACAATTTGCTCATTATCAGAGGCTCACCTCTACAGTAAAGCCGTATTGCTTTAGCTTTAGTATGTGGGATGAGACGGGAATGAGTGAAGGCTCAATGATCAAAGGCATGCTAAAAGAAAGAGGCTACCTCCCGATTCCAAAGCGGGCAGGCATTCAAACAATGCTGGCATGCTTGATGACAGATACTCCTCTCATTTATATCGGGTTGGATCGATCGAAGCAGGATATTCAAGAAATGATACAGGGGGATATTCAAACAGAACAGGCCGTATATGTCTTTTTCAAGACTGATCAAACAACGGCTATTGAAGAAAGGCTGTATCAGTCCATTTATACGTGTATACAGTCTCGTCTATCTGGGGAATGTTCCGTACATCTCTATCCTGAAGAATACTGGAAAGAAACAGAGGATGGGATGCCGGACGAAGTGCATTTCAATGAATTAATAGAGGAAAGTGGACAGGGTTCAGAGGACAGAGCACCTCAAACTGAGACGGAAAAACTCTTGGCGCGCATTTGGTCCGAACTGCTTGATGTTTCAAACATCAGCTGTGGTGATCATTTCTTTCTACTCGGAGGTCATTCGCTCAAGGCAACGCAAATGCTGTCAGCTGTTAGGCAGAAAACGGGATTTGACGTGCCGCTCGCCGTTCTTTTTGAGCATACGAGACTTGGAGAGTTAGCGGACTGGATTGATTCATATGCCAAAGCCGATGAAGCGATTCCGATACGGAAAATAGAAAAGGGGCAGGAGCTTCCGATGTCCTATGCTCAGCAAAGACAGTGGTTTCTCTATCAATTACAGCCCGATCTAGCATTATACAATAATACGATTTCCTTTCGGATGAATGGACCTTTAGATGTAAAGGTGCTTCAGCACAGCCTGCAGCAAATGGTGCAAAGGCATGAATCGCTCAGAACATCCTTTGCGATGAACGGCGATGAACCGGTACAGATCATACATGAGCATATGACTCTTCCAGCGCTTGAGGTGGTAGATGTATCAGAACTGGTATCACAGGAAGAAAAAGAACAAAAGGCGGCCGAATGGGCGAAAAGAGAAGCTGGCACACCTTTCCGCTTAGAGCAAGATGCGCTTTTTCGCGCGAAATTAATTCGGCTGTCAGAAACAGATCATTTGCTGCTGATGTCCATTCACCACATCGTGTCAGACGGCTGGTCGATTGGCATTGCCGCAAGGGAGCTATCCGAATGGTATACAGCGATGATCGAGGGGAGGGAGCCTGATCTCTCACCACTGCCAATTCAATATGCAGATTACGCACTATGGCAGAAGGAGTATTTGACGGGAGAAACACTTCAGAAGCAGCTTTCCTATTGGAAGGAGCAATTTGCGGTACCTGTGGAAGAGTTGATGCTGCCGTATGACTACACGCGTCCGGCCGTTCAATCCTATAGGGGAAAAACGAAAAAATCCCGCTTGTCGAAGCCGTTATCTGAACAGCTGGTGGTTCTTTCTAAGAAAACAGACAGCACCCTTTATATGACATTACTTTCGGCTTTCTCTACCTTGCTGCATCGATTGTCTTCACAGGATGAGTTTGTCATTGGATCCGTCATTGCCGGGAGAAATCGGACGGAGATGGAGCAGCTCATCGGATTTTTCGTGAATACGCTGGCACTTCGGATCGATCATAGCGGGAATCCGGCTTTCACAGAGCTATTAGAGCGAGTGAAGGAAACAACAATGGGTGCCTATGCGCATCAGGATGTGCCGTTTGAGATGGTCGTAGATGAACTGAATATTGTACGTGAGGCTGGGAAGCAGCCGCTGTTTCACGTCATGTTCGTTCTGCAAAACCTGCCTCTTGAAGCTTCACCGATGGGTGAGGCGACATCCGTTTTAGCCATTGAAGATAACGATACGGCCAAGTTTGATCTATCCCTGTTTGTTTTTGAAGGGGCAGAGGGTCTTCAATTAAAACTAGAGTATGATGCAGACTTATTTTCTGACGACACGATGGAACGGTTCCTTCGTTACTACGAACAGCTGCTTGCGTGTATTTGTGAAAATCCAGCACAGCCGATCAGACAAATGAATTATCTGCCAGAGAAAGAGCAGCAGCAGCTGCTCTATGAATGGAGCGGCAAAACAGAACAACCAGCAGGCCCGCTTCTCATCACAGAACGGTTTGAAGCACAGGTGAAAAAGACACCTCATGCGATTGCCCTCGAATCTGGGGAAGACCAGTGGACGTATCAGGAGTTACAAGAGAAAGTCAATCGGCTTGCCGCTTATCTGCAGCAGCGAGGAGTGAAGCCGCATGAACCAGTAGGGCTGCTGATCGACAGGTCGCCTGAAATGATTTTTGGGGTGCTGGCGATTGTGAAAGCAGGCGGGGCCTATGTCCCAATTGATCCTGAATATCCAGATGCACGAATTGATTATATGCTGAGGGATACAGGTATTCAGCTGTTACTAACAAAAAATGAATGGCTGAAACAAGTCTCGATCAGTCAAACCGAGCTCATTTGTCTTGATCAGGGATATGAAGAGTTTTTATCGGAGGGAGAACTCCAACCTGCTGCCCTCAAACCTGATGGACTCGCTTATATCAATTACACATCAGGATCAACCGGTCAGCCAAAAGGGGTTTTGATTCCGCATCAAGCGGTCATCCGGCTTGTATGTGAAACAGATTATGTCACCCTTGATGAACATACGCGTATTTTACAAATCGCTAGCTTTTCCTTTGATGCCTTTACGTATGAAATATGGGGAGCCCTGCTCAACGGAGGAAGGCTGATACTGACCGATCGAAATACGATTTTATCAATGGATACGCTGGCTGACACGCTGACATCTTACAAGATCACAACAGGATTTCTGACAGTGCCGCTGTTTAACCGATTAACAGAGGAACATCCAGAAGCTTTATCTGGATTCGATGCCTTATTGGTCGGTGGTGATGCTTTGTCAGCTGCTCATATCCGTAAAGCGCTGCCGTATTTACCTGAAGGCCTTTTAAACGGCTATGGACCAACTGAGAATACGACGTTCTCCTGTGTGCATCACATTCGGGCAGTGGATGAGGGGCAGGTGGCGGTTCCTATCGGTCAGCCAATTGCGTATTCACAAGCTTATGTACTAGACGACCAGCTGCAGCCGGTTCCGCAAGGTGTCATTGGAGAGATCTATGTAGGCGGTACAGGGCTTGCACTCGGTTACCTTGGAGATGAAGAAAAAACATCACAATCATTTATCCCGCATCCTTTCCAAGAAGGAGCGCGTTTATATAAAACAGGCGATATGGGCCGCTGGCTGCCAAACGGCATCATCGACTGCCTAGGAAGAATCGATCATCAGGTGAAAATTCGCGGACACCGCGTCGAATGCGGGGAAATTGAAGCCGCTATGCTGCGCTTTGAAGACATCATAGAATGTGCAGTCATTCCGCACCAGCATGAGAGTGGCCACAAGCGGTTGATCGGTTATTTTGTCCAAAAGGGCAGCGTGACCACGCAAGACATTCGCCATCAATTAAAAGAAATACTGCCAGATTATATGGTGCCAAGCCTATTAATAGAGCTGGAGGAACTCCCGCTCACGGCAAATGGCAAGGTAGACCAAAAACGTCTCCCGCCGCCAGAGTGGAGACAGGAAGAAGTGGACAAACCGGCTGACAGGGCACTCAGTGAGGAAGAACGTGTACTGGAAAAAGTGTGGACTCAGCTGCTCGGCGCTCCTTCGATTGGCGTACATGATAACTACTTTGAGCTTGGCGGAGATTCGATTATTGTCATACAAATGGTGGCGCGCTTAGCACAGGAAGGCTACGTCATTCAGCCGAGAGATGTATTTGAAAAACAGACGATTTCACAACTGGCACTCGCTATGAAAAAGTCAGATGCTGCTGCGTTCTATGATCAGTCGCCTGTCACAGGAGCTGTTCGTCTGCTTCCGATCCAATCATGGTTCTTTGAGCAATCATTGATAAACCAAGATTACTGGAATTTATCTGCGCATATGGAATTCAAGCAATCCATACAGCTCAAGCAGCTGACACAGGTTCTCTCAAAAATTGTCGATCATCACGATATGCTGAGAGCGATTTATACACAAGCAGCAGATGGCTCGTGGATTCAAACCATTCGTGCGCCTGGCATCACCCCTTGTGTCACCTTCTTTGATCTGACGAGTGTTTCTCAGGAGGAAGCGCTGGAACAAATCCGCATGGAGACCGCCGCTTGTCAAGGAACGTTGTCATTAGAGCGAGGGGAAGTCATCAAAGCCGTTCTTTTTCACACAAGTGATGGTATGTCTGAACTCTTTATCGCTGCCCATCATCTTGTGATGGATGGAATCTCATGGCGCATCATACAGGAAGACCTATTAAATGGACTGAAGCAGCTTGCGGCAGGGCAGGAAATCGCGCTTGCAAAGAAAACTGCGTCCTATCAGCAGTGGGCTGAGGCTCTTTATGAATATGCACAAACCGATCAATTACAAGAGCAGGTTCCTTTTTGGCAAAATATCATCAGTCAAGAGGAAGAGGGTTCTCCTTTTCAAACACCTGCGCTTTTCAATATAGAAGAACATGCAGAGATCCTGTCTATTCAATTGACGAAGGATCAAACAGATATTTTACTAAGACAGGCATCTCAAGCGTACCGAACAGAGGTAAACGATTTACTTTTATCAGGACTCACGCAAGCCGTTGGAAAGCCACTACTTATTACGTTAGAAGGGCACGGACGCGAGGATTTATTTGAACAAATGGATTTGTCACGAACAGTCGGATGGTTTACAAGCTCTTATCCTATTTTTATTCCTTTTATTCAAACCGATGTTGAGAGACAAATCAAAGATGTCAAAGAAACCTTAAGAGCTGTGCCGCAAAAGGGAATCGGCTATGGCTTGCTTCAATACATGACAGCATCTCGTTTACTCAAAAAGGCAGCGCCGCAGATGAGCTTTAATTATCTTGGACAGTTAGATCAAATAGACGGTGAGACACACCTTTATATAGCTGATGAACGAAATGGACATGTACATGATCCAAAAGCAGAAAGACAGCATTTGATCGATGTGTACGGATATGTTGTGAACGGTCAGCTTCAGATGAATTTTATGATCAATCGTGAACTGCTTCAGTATGAAGAGGTGCGTCTGTTACCTGAACGATTCAAAGAAAAAATGGAGGATATTCTGACGCATTGTGTAGAAACAAAAGGCGGTTTTACGCCATCTGATTTTCCAATGGTTCAGCTGACGCAAAAGCAAATCGATGATCTCCCAGACAATGTAGTGGATGTGTATCCACTATCTCCAATGCAGCAAGGGATGCTGTTTCATGCTTTATTAGATCAAGCGTCACAGGCGTATTTTGGTCAAGTGCATATGACGCTCGAAGGCTTAACGGACGGTACAGCCTATGAAAAAGCCTGGAATCTGCTTGTGGAACGTCATTCGATTTTGCGAACAACATTTGCTTGGGAAGGGCTAAAGGAGCCTGTTCAGTTGATTCAATCAGAAGGAAGCATTCACCTCACTCAGCACGATGTGCGCCACCTGAGTGAAACGGATCAGAAGGAAGCCATCCAGCAATATTTGCAAACAGATCGTTTAAAGGATTTCAAACTAGAAGATACGGATGAACCGCTGATTCGTATTGCTTTATTCCATCGTGATGAAAACACATGCACGTTTGTTTTTAGCTTTCATCATATTTTAATCGATGGCTGGAGCTTGTTCAGCTTTATTGAAGAATCCTTTTCTATGTACCGCTCTCTTGTGGATGAACGGGAGGTGGATCTTCCTGCTGTCCGTCCATATAAAGATTTTATCGAGTGGCTGCAAAAGCAGGATCAAGAGAAGGCGCTAGCGTTCTGGAAACATTATATGTCAGGAGTAGAGGAGGCTACGCCGCTTCCAGGAGACGACGGGCATGCTTCGGATGAAGATACAGGTGTTGATCAGCTAAGTATCAAACTAACGCCCGAGATGCAGGAGAAACTCGAAAAGATGACAGGCAAGCAGAAGGTGACAATGAGCACCCTGATTCAGACAGCATGGGGGCTGCTTTTGCATCTTCATTCAGGATCTGATGATGTCGTGTTCGGAGTGACGGTATCAGGACGGCCGGCGGATTTACCACAGGTTGAAAGCATGACAGGGCTCTTTATTAACACATTGCCGCTCCGTTTGCCGATCACGCCAGAGTGGACCATTTCCAAGCTGCTGGCACATACGCAGGAAACAGTTTTTCAGATGCGGGAATTCGAATATACCGTACTGCCAGATATTCAGCAGCTGACCCACATCCCGAATGGAGATTCATTGTTTAACAGCATTGTCGTGTTTGAAAACTATCCGATTGAATCTATCGAGCCATACGGAGTGCGTATTGTAGACATTGCGAGTCATGAAGAAACGAACTATGACCTGACCCTTGTGGCAGTTCCGGGAGATACGCTGGAGCTTCGGGTCACATATCGCCTCAATCAATATACAGAAAAGCAAATACAATCGTTGATGCAGCAGCTGATCCACACACTTGAAGCGATGACAGAACAAATGGAGACACCCCTTTCTTCCTTCACAATCGTGACGAATGAAGAAAAAGAGCGGATGATCACCGATTGGGCGAAAAACGCACAAGTCAGTGTGCTGTACCCAGATCAAGAAGAGGTCTATTCAGGTGTGCATGATCCTTCCTATGAGACGGAAATATATGTCCTGAGCGAAGAGCATCAGCTCATGCCGATAGGATTCCCTGGAGATATTTTTATCGGCGTAAAGGATATCAAAGCACTTTGCGGGGAGCTTGCTGATTGGATGGAGACGCATAAAATTCCGCATCCATTCAAACATCAAACTGGCGAATACCTCTATCCGACAGGGGATGTCGGCGTTTGGACTGAAAAAAATAAGATTCAGATTTTGGATTGGATGTAGGAGGAGAAGAACGATGTTAGTGAGTAGACGAAAAGGACATGCAGCAAATCATATCGTCAGAATCAACGGAAAACGGATGGATCTTAAAGCATTAGAGCAAGTCATGATGCTTCATTTTCCGCTTAAGGAATGTGCCATCATTCCGAAGAAAAATCAAGAAGGCAGTCTATCGCTTGTGCTATTTGCACAGGCGAAGGACCCTTCGCTGACAAGAGAGGATCTGATGAAAGGTCCGCTTCACCCTCATGAAGTGCCAGCCGTTCTCATTTTATTACCTTCTTTGCCAAAGACAGAAAGTGGAGCAGTCGACACAGAGGCACTGCTTTCAATTGAAATCATAGATCAAGAGGAATTAAGAAAGATAGAAGAGCGCACCAAAGCTATAGATGGAGTAGAGGAAGCGGCCGCTTTCATTGAAAGTCAGTCAGAAAAACAAACGCCCTATCACTTAGATGACCTGTTTCCTAATCGACAGCGTACTCAAGGGAACGGATCGCTTTCGAAGAAGGAAGCGAGCGTGTCAAAGCAATCATCTGTACATGAGAAGCCGCCTGCACTTGTGTATGGCGGAGATGTGATCAAAAAGCCAGGCACACCTGTCACACTGACAGAGGTGCTGATTCGAGCAGCTTTTATGTCACCAGACCGCGGGGTGACTTATTTGAAAGAAGACGGGCATACGTTGACCCAAACCTATCCTGAATTACTAACAAGCGCTGAACGGGTTCTGTCCGGTTTAAGGGCAGCAGGACTGACAAACGGTGATCAAGTGTTGCTTCAATTGAAAGATCATCAAGATTTTATCACGGTGTTCTGGGGCTGTATTCTCGGAGGAATCATTCCGACCCCGGTCTCTGTGCCGCCTGTTTATGATGAAATGAATCAAGGTGTGAATAAGCTGAAGGGTGTGTTTCAGCTGCAAAATGAACCTTTCATTATTACGAATGAAGCAAGTGCTGAGGACATTGCTGGGCTGCGTGAGACATTTGAAGCAAAGACTATGCCTATCTTAACAATTGAAACATTGCTGGCGTATGAACCAGATGAACAGCATTATGAGCCGGAGCCGGATGAGCCTGTGCTGCAGCTGCTGTCTTCAGGAAGTACGGGTGTGCCAAAGTGTATCCGTCATCATCATCAAAGCATTTTATCTAGAATTATAGCTTTTGAGCAGGTAAACGGCTTTACACATGAGGATGTGTCACTTAACTGGATGCCACTTGATCATGTTGGTGGAATTGTCATGTTTCATGTACATGACGTCTACCTTGGCTGCCAGCAGATTAGTCCATCCATCGATCAATTTATCGAGCGGCCGATGGTGTGGCTCGATTGGGTAGAAACATACGGTGTGACAAGAACATGGGCGCCAAACTTTGCTTTTGCCATGATGAATGAATATGAGGAGGACATTCGTAAAGGGAGCTGGGACCTGTCTACTTTGACTTATATCATGAATGCAGCCGAAGCAGTTGTCCCGAAAGTCACACAGCGCTTCATGCACATCATGGGTCAGCACAGATTAAGCCGTCATGCGATGGTACCTGCTTACGGCATGTCAGAAACATCCTCAGCCATTGTTCAGTCAAAGAAATTTATGCGGAACGGGGAACAGGATGGGCAGCTGACGATTGATCAAAATTCATTAACAAGTGAGATCGAATATGTGACGCACGATCACCCGAACAAGATGACGTTTACAGAAGTCGGCACACCGATTCCCTCTGTATGCATTCGAATTGTAGATGAGCATCACGAGGTGCTGCCAGAAGATCAGGTTGGGCGCTTGCAGGTGAAGAGCCCAACAATTATGATGGGCTACTATCAAAATGAGGAAGCGAATCAAGAAGTATTTGCGGAAAACGGCTGGTTTCACACGGGGGATTTAGGCTTTATTCACGAAGGGCGTCTCGTTCTGACAGGTCGAGAAAAAGACATCATTGTTATCAACGGCGCAAACTATTTAAATTACGAAATTGAAGCGGTTGTAGAAGAGGTGGACGGGGTTGAAGTCACCTTTGCTGCTGCGTACGGCATTTATAATCCCGAATCAAGCAACGACACGCTTGCCGTCTTTTTTGTCTCACAAAGGGATTCAATAGAGGAACAAATCACGATGATTCAACAGATTAGAGAGACCATCATTCGAAAAATCGGCATAGAGCCTGATCACATCATTCCGGTGAAAAAAGATCAATTTCCGAAAACGGAGAGTGGGAAGATCCAGCGTGCCCAGTTAGGCGCAGCACTAAAAGATGGAGCCTTCCGTGACATTGAACAGGCACTGGATCTTGCTTCTGAAAATGAACAAACACTCCCAGATTGGTTTTTTAAACGCATTTGGGCTAAGGAGAATATCGGTCCAACTCAGCCTTTTGCTGAACATGTCCTCGTTTTCGAAGATGAAAAAGGACTTTATCAATCGCTTTACACCCAATTTGAGCAAAAGAATGAGCCATATATTTCTGTGAGAAAAGGGCATGAATTTTTGCGTCTGTCTAAAGGGATGTATCAGATAAACCCGAGAATCAAGGGGGATTACGTCAGGCTCATTGCAGCACTTGAAGCAGATGAACTAAAGACCGGGCGCATGCTCCATCTGTGGAATGTGTCAGACAAAGAAGACATCGTTGATCCTGCGCATTTCAAAGAGCTGCATGCCAGCACCAATCAATCCATTTTGTACTTGTATCAAGCATTGAGACAAGCAAATAAAGAGCCCATCCGTTTTGTCGTTGTGACAAAAGGTGGTCAATTTGTGCAGCCTGAAGACGATCTTCATGTGGAGAAAACGCCGCTTGTAGGCCTGCTAAAAACCATTCCGCAAGAATGGGAAGGAGCAGAGGTGTCTCATCTTGATATTGAAGCGGAGAATGTAGAACAGGATGCCAAGCATATTGCGGATGAATTGTCTGCGATTCATATAAAAGCAGAAGTGTCTTACCGAAATGGGGACAGGTTCGTACCAAAGCTGGAAAAAGTCAATATGATGGAAGCACCTCAAACAGAAGGGTTTTTAGAATATGAAGGTCTTTATTTATTGACTGGAGGACTTGGCGGGATTGGGTTTGAGCTGTCTAAGCAGATGCTCCAATTTGGCTTAAAGCTCGTCTTGATTGGACGGACATCTCTGGAAGGCAGCTTGGAAAAGAAAGAAGCCTTCTCACAGTTAAAAGGTTTTGGTGACGTCATTTATGTCCAAGCGGATGTGACCAACTTATTTGACGTCGAACAGGCGATTTATGAAGCAGAAAAGCATTTTGGACAATCGATCCGAGGTGTGCTGCATTTGGCCGGTGCTGGCAATGTGTCTGAGCATTTTCAGCAGGCGGACAAGTATACACTGGCTCATACGTCAGAAGAGGATTTCACAAAAGAAATGTCAGGGAAAGCAGACGGAGCATGGGTCCTGCAGGAAGCCTTTAAGTATGATCCGACAGTACCGCTTGTCTTTTTTGGATCGGTCAATGGCTTTTTTGGCGGCACGACATTTGGGGCATACTCTGCGGCCAACAGCTTTTTAGATGGACTCGCCCACGCTCTCACTTTTCAAGAAGGAAGACGAGCGATTTCTTTGAACTTCAGTATGTGGGATAATCTCGGTTTGTCTAAGGGGCATACAGGAGCAGCTCTCACCGTTCGCAAGGGATTTCAATTGATTGGAAAGAAGCAAGGTCTCCATTCATTATGTCTAGGTGTTCGGCTGAATGAAGCGCATCTATTTATCGGATTGGATGGAGCAAACCCAGACATCGCCGGGTATCTTCAGCCAGCTCCAATACCGGTCTTTGAGAAAAAGCTTTTTTACACTGTTCAGCCTGGCAAAGAAGTGCATGTTGAAGAGATCAAGAGCGTCGCAGAAGGCAAATGGGACATTCAGCAAGTACAGGAAATACCGAAAAAACAAGATGGCTCTATTGATCATGAAGCTCTCAAATTGAATCATGACAAAAACGTACTAAGCCTTGAAAAGCAATTGCCAGAAACGAAGACAGAGCAGGTTCTTGCCACCATCTGGGAGGACATTTTAGATGTGGATCGCGTGTACAAAGAGGATCAATTCTTCGACCTTGGCGGACATTCACTAAAGGCGACTCAAACCATTTCTCGGATCAATCATGAATTTTCAATGAAGGCGCCTTTAAAAATATTATTTGAAAGCACACATTTGGCACATCTGGCGCAAATGATTGATGACATCAAAGGGGCGCCAGCCGTTCAGGAAGCCAAAATTCCAAAGCTTGAAAAGAAAACAAGCTATGAGCTGTCACATGCCCAGAAGCGTATTTGGTTCTTATCCACATTAGAAAAGAGCCATCATTACAATATATTAGGTGCTTGGAAGCTGACAGGATCATTACACATTCAAGCATTAACAAAAGCGATTGGCCTTTTAACAAAGCGGCATGAAGCACTTCGGGCAACATTCGAATCACTTGGCGGCAAGCCGGTCCAACTCATTCGAGAAGACCTTCCGCCATCTGTGACTGTGGCAAATTTCTCGTTATTTAATGAAAAAACAAGAGCGAGAAGACTGAAGCAGCTCATTCAGCAAGAGGCAGAACGCGTCTATGATTTAGAAAGAGGGCCTCTTGCGCAGTGGACGATAGTAGATATGGGGAAGGAGGAGTATTATCTCCTTTGCGCGCAGCATCACATCATTTCAGATGCATGGTCACTCAGCCTGCTCATTCAGGAATTAGAAGTGGCATATGACGCACTGCTTGCAGATGAAACGCCGCAGCTCCCAGCCTTAGAAATCGAATGGACAGATTATGTACATTGGGAAAATGAACAATTAAAGCATCATCAAGCAGACAAAACCTATTGGCTCAATACGTTACAAGGTGAACTTCCAGTGCTGGATCTGCCGTTTGACCGCCCTCGTCCGCCGGTTCAAACATTTAACGGTGCTACAGAGCAAATCGTATTGGATGAACCGCTTATCCGCCGCTTGCAGGCTTTGTCTAAGCAGCAGGGCACGACACTGTTCATGACGATGCTGTCTGCGTACTACGTCCTGCTTCACAAGCTGTCCGGACAGACAGATATCATTGTTGGATCGCCTATTGCAGGCCGGGATGCCAAGCAATCAGAGCAGCTCGTTGGGATGTTTGTGAATACACTTGCGCTGAGACAGGAAGTCTCAACAGCAGAGACGTTCGCCGATCTCTTGGAAAACGTGAAAGAGATGACATTAAAAGCGTTTGAACATCAGCATTATCCATTTGATAAGCTTGTCGATGACCTTTCGTTAGATCGAGATTTAAGCCGGTCACCTATTTTTCAGGCGGCCATGGGGTATGTCACCAATTCGCTTGATGTAAACCTAAAAAGGCTGACAAGTGAACATGTGGTGGTTCATCATACAGTATCTAAATTTGATCTCACCCTGCATGTATTTGAACAGGAAGAGCAGCTGTCGATTCATGTGGAATACAATACGGATTTATTTGATCAAGAGACCATCCATCGTTATATGAACTATTATCTCCATGTGCTAGACGGCATGACGGCTCAGCCTGAGCGTACATTTGCTGATTATTGCTTAATGGACAAAGCGGAACAGGCGGCGATGATTATAGGGAAAAATCAAACGGAAACGCCTTATCCAAAGCGTACGCTTCAAGAATTGTTTGAAGAACAGGTGCAGCGTGATCCGCATCGTATTGCCCTGTCCTATATGGATGAGCATATGACGTATGAAGCCTTGGATGAGAAGGCGACAAAGCTTGCTGCTTACTTGCAGTCAAAAGGAATTGGACCAGGCTCCCTTGTCCCGATGCTTTTTGATCGCTCCTTTGACATGATTGTTTCGGTACTAGGAATCATCAAATCTGGTGCTGCATATGTTCCGATGTCACCTGAATATCCTGATGCACGCATCCGTCTCATCGTTCGTGATACGCAAAGCGATGTGATCATCACCCAGTCTCATTTTGCAGACCGTCTAGTAGACTTTACATTTACAAAGATCGTCATGGACAAGCCAATACCAGAAACAAATGCAGTGTATCAAAGAGAATCATCGATCATAGGTGAAGACCAGATAGCCTATGTTAATTACACATCAGGCTCAACAGGTACACCAAAAGGCGTGATGCTTCCTCATGCAGGAGTTGTCCGCTTGGTTAGAGAAACAAATTATATAAAGCTCGGTCCAGATGACAAAATGCTTCAGCTCTCAAACTATGCTTTTGATGCCTTTACATTTGAATTATGGGGAATGCTGCTGAATGGCGGTCAGCTGATTCTGCTCCCAAAATATGCAGCACTGAATATGGACGAATTAACGCAGTTCATCAAAACGCATCAAGTAACAGCCAACTGTCTGCCAACCGCTTTATTTAATCGATTGGTGGAGCATGATCCAAAAAGCGTGGCAGGCTACCGCACATTACTCGTTGGCGGGGAAGCCATGTCTAGTGAGCATGCACGAAAGGCACTGCCGCATATGGAAGGTGTGCTCGTCAATGCTTACGGTCCAACAGAAAACACGACCTTAGCCACCACACATCAAGTCACACATGTGCCAGCAGGCGCAAAATCAGTTCCAATTGGTGTGCCGGTGTCGAACTCAACTGTTGTCATACTGGACGATGCGCTCAACCCAGTACCAGCAGGCGTCAAAGGAGAAATTTATATCGGTGGAACTGGCCTTGCTAAAGGCTACCTTCATGATCCAGAGCGGACAAAGGAGCGGTTTATTGACAATCCTTTTCCTGAACTAAAGGGAGACAAGCTGTATCGCTCAGGCGACCTTGGTACATGGCGGTCAGATGGCACCATTGAATACCTCGGGCGAAAAGATCATCTAGTGAAAATTAGAGGCTACCGAATTGAATGCGGAGAAATTGAAACAGCACTGCTCAAGCATCCACAAGTCAAAGAATGTACAGTCATCGCCAAAACGTATGGCAGCTCAAAAAGGCTGGCAGCCTACCTAGTGACAAACGGAGACAATCCTCTTCCGGGCTGGAAAGCCTTTTTGCAGGAAAGCCTGCCAGGTTATATGATTCCAAGTTACTTTGTCGTACTGGATGAAATGCCGGTGACAACGAACGGGAAGGTTGATCAAAAAGCACTGCCAGAGCCAACAGAAACAATCTCCCTTTCCCAAGATGACGACAAACCGGTCACCGAAACGGAGGAGCGGATTGTCGCAGCTTTCAAGGAGGTGCTTGGTGTAAAGCAAGTAGGTATGCATGACTCCTTCTTTGATCTGGGCGGCGATTCCATCATGAGTATTCAGGCTGTCGCCAAATTAAAAGAAAAAGGTGTTCGTGTTGATCCAAAATGGATTTTTATGCACCCTGCACCTGCGCAATTAGCCGCACATTTGGACGCAGTACCAGAAGCCGCTGAGAACGTCGAAAGGTCTCCGAAGGACTATGTGATCGAGTTGAAAAAAGGCGATTCAGCCGAACCAAGAATATTCTTTGCACCGCCTGCTGGTGGAACGGTGATGGGCTATATTGATGTTGCCAAGCTCATGACACATCAAGGTGCTGTGTACGCCTTGCAGTCTCCCGGCTTATATGAGGATGAAGAGCCGCAATTTCTCCATTACACGGAGCTTGTGACCCTTTTTGTTGAAGCTATTGAAACGTTCTACCGTCCGGGCATTGACTATCTCGCAGGGCATTCAATGGGCGGGCACCTTGCCTACGGAATGAATCAGCGGCTCTCTCATGCAGGAAAAGCACCGAAAGGACTCATCATTTTAGATACGGTGCCAGTGCTAAGAGATGAGGCAGATCAGGCACTTCATGCCGATATGAACGAAGAAGAAGTGAAAATGCTCGCACTTGTCCTTGGAATGGGGAATCTGGTCGGCATTCAGCCAGAAGCTTTACAAGGATTGAGCTTCCAAGAAGTGAAGCAGAAAATACTCAAAGAGGCAGAAAAGGATGAAGTTGTTCATCAATTCATGAATGATCAATATTTAGATAAATATTTGCAAATGCAAACGCATAATACGATCATGTCACAAGCCATTGAATTAGAAAAAGAACCATTCCCTGTGCCATTTTATATTGTCCAAAGTAGTGATCATGCAAGCGATTTCCAGAAGAAGTTCGCAGACTGGGAGGCTTATACGAAAGGATCGTGCGTGTATTACCACATCAAAGGCGACCATGTCACCATGATGAAAAGACCGCAGGCAGATGAACTGGCACGGATTCTTCAAACGATTATAAAGGGGTAAAGACGTATGAATCAGTTATTTAAAACCTTTGAAAAAAAATCAGATCTCATTCAGCTTATATGTTTTCCTTTTGCCGGCGGATATTCCGCCTCATACCGTCCACTCTTTGAACAGCTAAAAGACATGGCCGAAGTCACAGCAGCAGAGCCTCCAGGGCACGGCACCAATCTCATGCCGCTTGAATCAAGCATTGACAGGCTGGCAGAGCTGTATAAAGAAGGACTCACGGACAAATTGAACCGTCCATTTATTCTGTTCGGACATTCAATGGGCGGACTTGTGGTTTACAGACTAACCCAGCTGCTAGAAAAAGAAGGGATCTATCCGGCAGCAGCGGTGATCTCAGCCATTCAGCCCCCGCAAACAAAACGACAGATGCTGACGCATTTATCCAATGACGCATTTGTGCAGCATATTGCCGAAATGGGAGGGATTCCAAAGGAATTACTAGAAAACAAACCAATGATGGATTACTTTACACCATCCTTACGTGCAGACTACAGGGCACTAGAAACCTTTCAGCACACAGATCAATCGATCATCGACACACCTGTTTATTTATTCAATGGAAAACAAGATGAGAAATGCATGCAGGATGCAAGCGGCTGGCTAAAATGGGCAAAAACCATCGAACGCACCGATTTCGATGGAGGCCACATGTACATCAACACACATCCCGAGCCATTTGCAGAGCAGATGAGACATGTGATTGAGCTTGCAGCCAAGCAGCAATTGATCAAGAATTAAGAAAAAACGACCCATCAATAGGGTCGTTTTTTACTGAGGAATAATACTTGAAAACGCTGATATAGCTAATGAAAATAAGAATAATAAAACGAATGGGATGTAAAATTTATAACTTCTATTTTCTTGATCTTTTAAGTGAGAATAGCACCACACACTAAATGCGACTATAACGAAAATGTTGATGTTCCATAAAAATGGAAGTGTAATCGTGCGTTCAGCATTAGATACCTTTAATAGGTATAAAATAATAACAATCAAGTTGCCTAATAAAATGTAATAGTAAGCTAATATCCCTTTTTTAAAAATATTTTTATAGGAATCTTTTATTCCGAAAATAATAAAACTTAAAAAAATGACTAATGAAAAAAATAAAACTTCAATCATTGGCTTGAATATTTCTCCAATCACAGCAAGTGAAATACCTATCCACTTACTAACTTCAATTACATCTTGATTCCCATCAATTTGTAGCTCTAGTAGATTTTTATTTATTTCATCCATTTTTAATATAGAAAGGATGAAAGCTATTATACCAGAAAGCATACATACTAATAAAATGTGTTTTTTCATAATAGCACCCTTTAACAATATCAAATTTTTATAAAATAAAATTCAATCATCGAAGCAATAAATAATAAGAAAACACCGGTTATAAGCTGACTAGCATAGATTTTTCCTTTTGTTTTAAATGAAATTTTGTTTTTAGATATGATATATCCTATAATCTGTCTTGATATATCAAAAGAGACAAAATAAAAAAGAAACAAACCGACAATCTCCATCGGAGCGTGGAAAATAATATAGTATAATGCTATATCAATTCCATATATATATGTATACGATATAAAAAATGCACCTAAGAAAAAACCATTTAGAAAAATAATAATGCTAGATAACAAACCTAAACTAACAATGCCAGATATTAATATTAGGAGTGACACAAAAAGGTTATTAAAAAAAATTTCTAGATAGCTATGAATCTCAATGTTGTTTTTCAAATCTATACTATCTATAAATGTTGAAGCAAAAATACTTAAACTAAAACCTCCTAAAAATAATATGATAAAAACTGAAAAATTTTTAAGATAATTTTTCAAAAAATTTCTTTTCGAGTTGATCTTCATGAAAAGTCACTCCTGAAGATTTTTTTTCTGAGTGAATGATACTACCATTATCAATAAAAAGTATTTCATCACATAAGTCTGCAGCAAATTGAATGATATGTGTGGAGAGCAAAATGATTTTGTTGGCATCTCTGAAATTTCTTAAATGTTTTTTCATGTCAGCCATGTTTGTAGGATCAAGACCTGTAAATGGCTCATCTAATAAAATAATGTTTGGATGATGTAATATTGTTAAAATAAAAGACATTCTTTGTCTCATACCTCTTGAAAGAGCAGAGGAACGGCGGTGAATTTGTTCTTCTAATCCATATTTGCTCAATAGATCCTTGATTTGATCATTTTCTAAAGGTTGTTCTACAAGCATAGATTGGTATTTTACAAGTTCAAAACAGGTTAAGTTTTCAAATAGAGTTGGATCGTCTTCCATATATCCGACAGAAGAAAAATTTTGCTTACTATGATTTATTAATATTTGACCTTCATCAGGGTTTATCAATCCAGCTACCATTTCTAAAATAGTCGTTTTTCCAGCACCATTTTTACCTAATAGTCCGATAATTCTACCCTCTTGGAAATGCATCTCAGGGATCATAACTTTAAAGTTAGACTCTTTGTACTCTTTTATTAGACCATGAATTGATAACATACAATCCCTCACTCAAATAATGTTTTAAATGATTTGTAATTTTTGTTGATTGTTCTATCCCAAAATTTAATCATTAAAAATAAAATGATGAATGAACAAGCAGCCATAACAGAATTTGTTAAAATGAAATATACTGTGCTATATGAGGAAATCACTGATAAAGCTAGAATGAAACCATAACAAATATTTAAAGTCAATTTACTAAGAGAACTTGGAACTTGATAAACAAATTCCCAATTAAAATAAGGAAATACAACAGTAGAACCGACAGTACAAATACCGACGAGAATACAAGTGTTTATTAAAGTAATCATCACGTAAAAAGGCTGATCTAGTTTTAATACAAAGCTTGAAAAAATGATATATAAAATACAAAAAAACAAGTGTAATATAATAGATAAAATAATCTTGTTTTTAATTTTATTTTTCACTAAGTTAGGTAAATTCTGTTTTAAAGGAAGAATGGGGCCATCAATATCAAAAGAGACATATGGTTGTATTGCGTTCGATATAATAATCATTGGAAAAATCACACTAAAAATAAATAAAAAATCATTTTCTATATTCAATGTTTCAAGTTGATTTGTATTAACACCATAAAGAATTAGACCAAATAACCCCCCAGATATTGTTAATATAAATAATAATACTGACCATTGTATAGGAGGATTTCTCATGAGAAGTGTAATTTCATAAAATAAAATATGATTAAACTCTCTAGATGTTCTTTTTCGTTTTTCTTTTAATTCTTTTTGGGAATTAAAAATTGGTACATTACGAACATTTTTCTTCCAATTCATCAATAACAATAAGCTAATAAATGTGAAGGTTAAAATAAAATATATTGAATAACTAGATAAAGAATTTGTTAATAAATTGAATCTAAATACAGTGAAAACCCACAGTGCAATGAGGCCAGTAGTTATATAACCAATACTCGATGAAATTGAGAAAAACTTTGGGTTAGAAAGTAGCAACAAGACATGTAATCTAAGTAAGTAACCTATAATAAAAGACGAGGCTGCCAAAGCAGCGATTGTAAAAGATCCCTCATACCCATTTATAATTAAATTTGCTAAGTAAGACCCTAAAATGAAGAATAATACACCCACAATAGTACTGAAAAACTTACTCATATCTTTACTGAAGATATATTGATCTAGATGAACTTTTAAAATAGCCATCTGTTTTTTATCAGTAGAGAAAAGTATTCTCATCAAACTTTTATCAATATTAACTGTAAACATAAATATAAACAGCGATAAATAGATTATTGTTAAATCCTTAACGAAAAAAGGAGTTAATATACCTAGTAATAGCGGTGTTATTATGTATAAGAAAGCAAAAAACACAAAAATGAGAGCATTATTTCGTTGGTGTCTTCTTAGATCATTGATTAACAACATTTTTGTATATGTTAAATATTTATGCATTTACAACACTTCCATTTTAAAGGTGTATAGAGAAGGCTGTTACACCTTCTCTATTAAATCTTTTTTAGAAAGAAATAGCGTATTTCACTCCGTATTTTCTAGCATAACTAATGACCAGAGAAGCAATAGCACCAAGTCCAAAAGTACCTAAGACAGCAGCAACAGCACCCACTGTACCTGCTGCATTTAGAATTGCACTAACAGAAGTTATAGCCCAGCCAGGTATTTGAGGATAGTTTGCTACTAGATTTGCAAAAGGTGTAACTGGTTCAAGAGTCAATAAAATCATAGTTGTTAAAGTTAGAGTGAAAATAAGACTCAAGCCTACAATTGCAAAAAATCTATTTTTTAAACTCAAATCCCTAATTAACACCTCCTCTCTTGCTTATATACCCATATTATACAAAAAAAGGATATTAAATAAATGGGTTTTTGATAAAATGTGAGGAAAGATAATGAATTTACTAGAGAATTATTAGCATATAAATCGTTTTTTTAATTGATAATGACATTTCTTCAGTAACTAGCTATGAAATACAAGGTGAAAACACTAAATATATTTATTGAAATTTAATTCGGACGAAAAAAGAAGCTTTTTAGGATAATACAAGACAAGCAACAATTGATCAGACATTAAAAAAGAAAGCGGCTCTCTTTAAAGAGGCCGCTTTTTCTTATGAATTCGGTTTCTTTACCACATTCCCGCCAATCACCCCGCCAATGACCAGCACCCCTCCGAGGAAATGATACCAATCAATCGTTTCGTGTAAAATGAGAACCCCGGCGGCGACCGTGATAAACGCGGATAAATTGTTAAAGATGCTGACCTTTGCCGCTTCAAGCTGAGAGAGTGCATAGTTTGATAAATAAGCCGTGAGAAGCGATGAAAGAATACCTAAAAAGAGCATCGACCATACAAAGGATGCTTCTGTAAATGGGCTGAAAAACTCCGGCAATGAGCCATTGATCGAATGCCGGATAAGCGCAGCGGCATTGAAAAAGACAAAGCCAAAGAAGGTCATCACAAAGGTGAGTTCGATCACATGGAATCGTTTTGTAATCACTCTAGCAAACACACTATATGCACTGGATGACAAGGCTGAAAGTAAAATCAGCACATAGCCGATGAAGTGAGAATGCTGGACATCAATTCCCTTCATGACAAAGAGAAGCATCACCCCGCACACAGAAAGAAGGGTAAACAGCACTTGTATCCATGTCGCACGTTCCTTTAAAAACCAGGCTGCCAGCAGCATCGTCAAAATGGGAATCGTCGCTTGAATGATGCCAGCCTCTGAAGAAGATGTATACATCAATCCCCACACTTGAAAAGCAAAGAACAAAACAGGATAAAGCAAGGAAAACGGTACGATATAAATGAGATCACGCCATTGAATGGATATGCGATTCTTCTTTCGTAAAAATGGATACAGCAATAGAGCGGCTGCAAAAGAAACAGTAAAGCGGTGTGCCAATAAATCGATTGGGTTTGCTGATTCTAATGCTATTTTGACAAACAAAAAGGAAAAACCAATGATAGAGGCGTATGCGATCGCAGCAGCATACGCTTTTTGTTTTGAAATATTCATAACGTGACTCCTTACATGAGCATGCATGCTTCAAATGAATTGACCGGTTCTGTTCTTCTATCGTAATCGGAACATCTAACGTGTACAATAAGAGAACATAATATCTGTACCGGTACAAGGAGGAAAAGGCGTGAGGAAATATGATCAGCTTGTCTTGAGTTTAAAAGAAAAAATGGATTCAGGGGAGTACAGCGCTGGAATGAAAATTCCCTCCATTCGCCACTTAGCGGCTCAATATGCAGTGAGTAAAAGCACTGTCATCAAAGCGCTAGACACATTGGAGCGTGAACATCTGCTGTATTCTGTAGAAAGAAGCGGCTATTATGTCGTGAAAACGAAGCAATCAGTTGGTAAGCAGGATGGCACATGGATTGATTTTGCTTCCTCTGCACCTGATCCCGTGGTGTTTCCGTATGTCGATTTTCAGCACTGCATCAATCAAGCGATCGATTTGTATCAAAACGACTTATTTATTTACGGCACAGCCAACGGTTTACCATCTCTGCTGCCAGTCATTTCAAAGCGATTAATGGATTATCAAGTGTTTGCTCAACCAGAACAGATCGTCATGACCTCTGGTATTCAGCTCGCGTTATCCATTTTAAGCACCATCCCTTTTCCGAATGGAAAACAAACTATACTTGTAGAACAGCCGGGTTATCACTTATATCTCCAATATTTAGAGAAAAACCAATTGCCTGTGCGCGGAATTCAGCGGACGGAAAAAGGGATCGATCTGATCGAATTAGAGCGTATCTTTCGAGAAGAGGAGATTCGTTTTTTCTATACGATGCCACGATTTCAAAACCCGCTTGGAACGAGTTTATCAAAGCAAGAAAAAAGAGCGATAGCAGCCCTTGCCGAGAAATATGATGTCTACATTGTTGAGGATGATTATTTAGCAGATTTAGAATTTGATACAAAAAGAGACCCTATTTATTCATACGATCAGGCAGGAAAGGTTATTTATTTGAAAAGCTTTTCGAAAATCATTTTTCCAGGGCTTCGAACAGGAGCGGTCGTCTTACCTGAAGAACTGATTACTCCTTTTAGCGAACACAAACGGCTCATTGATATCGATAGCTCCATGTTGTCTCAGGCAGCTTTAGAAATATATTTAAAAAGCGGGATGTTTGAGCGGCATAGAGACAGAATGCGGGCGAGCTATCGAAACCGCTCCAAGCAGCTCGTGGCAAGTCTAAAAAATGATCAAAGCGCTTATCAGCTGGGAGAATGGGAACCAGCTACCCATACACATGTACGTGTCGACCGGTCGATTCCAATGAACCAGCTCATTCAGCAACTGAAAAAGGCATCTGTTTCCATTCAGCCAATTGACCGCCATTACCTGAAGGCCTATCAAAAGGACCCGATTTTTCAGCTCAACATCTGGCAGGTGAAAGAAGAGCAGATCACACGCGGAGTCGATCTATTAAAGACGGTATTTCAGCAAATCACGCGTTATTAAAGGCGGTACAGTACATCACTGCAAGTGAGTCTCTCAACGCTATCAGCCGCAGCAGACTTTCGTGTGCATACCGCCATTTGGTAGGCAGGATCAATTGAATATGTTTGAACAAAGCAAGGCGTTTCATGATCGGGTAATGTCAACGCAGCCTGTCCATTCTCTGAAAGACGGGCTGTAAAGGACGAAAGACCATAGGATAATCCTTTTCCAGTCAGTTTGATAAAAGCCTCCTTCATTGACCATAGATGAAAGAAATAGGCTTCCTGCCGCCCTGCCGGCTGTGAGAGTAAATCCTGATACTCATCCGCTGAAAAAAATCGCTTGGCAATCGCCAGATCAATAGGTTTGATTTCCTCAATATCAATGCCAACAGGTGCATCATCTACTGCGCAAACGACCCAATCGCCAGAATGAGATAGATTAAAATGAAAAGAAGGGAGCTGCCGGACGACAGGCTTGCCATTGCCCTCAGTTTCAAAAAGGATCTGATCCATAGGCAGATCGTACATATCATGAATCGTTTGACGAACCAGCACCTCACCTAACAAGGTTCTTCTGGCATCGATCAAAAAACGAAAGCGATCAGCCGCTGCACGCTTTTCAGATGACACAAAGAGCTTCAAACGTTCTATTTGTTGTTGTGCATTGATTTCATCTAAGTGTTGTAATTGGATAGCAAATATCTTCATAACGAACCTCTAATTTTTTACATTCATTGTACCATTGGAGAGTGACGTGCAAAAGGGTCCATTAATGTAAAAAAGACAGCGAGCCTCGCTGCTTTTATGACTGTTTCATAATGTGTACACCATTCGGATCAATTGTCTCCATTTTATCAATATCCGTCATGACCACGTCAAGCAGGGAAAGGCGTTCTCCTCTTTGCCAGTGAATGAGCTGATTCAAAGGTGATAGCAGCTGATCGACTTTAGGCGTCTGCGACAAATCAGCAGCAGCAATTGTCACAGTATGCAGCGCATCGCTTCCAGTTTCAATGACATCTGTACGCCGCTGTAATTCAAGCCTTAAACGAAGAGGTGTCGAAAGAAACGTTCTCCGTTCCCCTTCTTGGACAGGCCAGTTTAATTCTTTAGCTTGTGCAAGCAGCTGATCATATTCTTCGTTTGAGACAAGAAAGCCGATGTGATCAAACAAGACTTTTTTACTATATCCGAATGTGATATTGATCTGACCTTTTCTCATTTCGATGATTCGAAAAGTCGGCTGCTTATATCTAAAATCATCCCATGTGAGCGGGGGATGAAAGGAACCATCCTTTGTGAAACGTCCTTTTACCTCAAAGCCCAGCGAACGATACGCTTGTTCTGTCTCTTCAACAAATGGTGTCCAGTAATGATAGTGGAAAAGCTGCATGAGATCTCCAACTCCTATGTGTGAATATTCTGTTTTTTTATTTTAACACAAGAAAAGCCATTCTGATTATAGAATGGCTTGTTCTCATCTAGTAAGGGTTTGAACAGGTTTCTCTGCTGTTTTTGTAATGAGCAGCTGCAGGAGTCGTGTCGATTGCGGCAAGGAAAAACGAAGGACAAGACCTGTGAAGATCGCAGTCAAAATCGTTCCAATGCCAATCGGTCCGCCGAGCATCCATGCAAATAAAAGCACTGTTAACTCAATGCCATTTCGAACCCACTGTACGTTCAGTCCCGTTTTCGCTGAGATGAGCAGCATTAATGAATCCCTTGGCCCAGCGCCAAGATTGGCTGAGACATAAATGCCAACACCGTATCCAGAAACTACAACACCCGTAATAAATACATATAAAGCCGGTAAATACCCATGTGGTGCAGGTAATATCGCATTAAAGAAATCAATAAACACACCAATCAGCACCATATTCAGTAAAGCGCCAATCTTTGGAAATGATTTCGTGAAAATAGAAGTCAGTGTCACAATAAGTGCACCAATGATAATGGACCATTGTCCAATTGTGAGTCCAAAATGCTGAAACAGTCCGTAGTGGAAAGCGTCCCAAGGACCAATCCCAAGGATCTTCCCTTTCACTGTCAGCGATAGTCCAAAAGCTAGTACGATCAGTCCAACAAAATAAAAAAACCAACGTAAAAGATGTTCCCGCTTCAAAAGCATTCCCTTCTTTCTTAAACACTCGATTTCCATCGTAACATACTCTCACACCCCTTTAAATGGCTTTGCTCAATTGTAATCGCTTACTCCAAAAAGAATTTTTTTGATTCGTAAAGGTCAAAACATCAAAACAAACAGCAAGACTTTCGAATTGTTTTTTTTACCAAACCAAGCCATTAATTCCCTCCTTTTAAAAGAAAAAGAAAAAAATTCAATATATTTTGACAAAAAAATAATCTAAACCAATTAAAGAATAATTATCTTTAGATAGAAGAGATTGTATGTAAACTGTGTCATTAGACCTGTTGGAAAATACGGAGGTTTACTATAAAAAAAGATCATTTTATTGGAAAAAACATATGCAAATCAAACGTTGAGAGGCACCTGTTACTAAAGGTCTATTTTTGTCGAAATTAGTCATTTAGTCATGTTGTTACTTTTGAAATGTTACTGATATTCTTTACCAAAGTGTGGGAGGTGAACTGGTACATACCATTACGATATAAAGCAAGAAAAAGGGGAGGTCAAAAAATGAATATATTGAAAAGAACAAGTCAATTATTTCTTATATTAATGCTGATTGCTGGAAATTTATTAACAGTTTCACCGGTAGTGACGAAAGCCGCGGGGACGGTTGTTGTGAACAATACGGATTCCTATATGTTTGGGAGTAGACCGCTGGTTCTTCAGCAGCTTGATGGAAATAACCCAACAAACGTAAAAGCTAGTGTACAGGTGAAAGGAATCGATGTAGGTGCAGTGAATGGTGTTGCTGTAAGTGATCGAGAAAATGTTGTATATGCAACTGCAGATAATGTCGGTAGCCCTAGTCTATATAAAATAAATGCGACCTCAGGGCAGGCAGAGATCGTAACCAAATTACCTGAAGGTGCTACTAATGCCGTTGTGTATCAAGATAAATATATATATTCTTATGCTTCTAATGGTGAGTATTTCCTTGGAACGTACGATTTAGTTACGGGTAAAAAAACGGCCAAAAAAATCGTAGGCTATGAGATTGGGTCTGGCGTTGGCGGAGACCTTGTCGTTGATAAGGACGGTTATCTTTGGTTCGCATCCAATGGCAGTGGTGCCATTGCACAAATGAACCCTGATACAGCAGAGGTCATTCGTGTCATTCCAATTAAAAATGCGGATGGTAAAACGATTGACGGAGGCGTTCGGGGAATTAGCTTTTTGCCAAATGGACAAATGCTATTACAGTCAGGATTAAATGAATCCATTGGTCATTCCACTCTTTTTACACTTGATGCGAAAACATTAAGTACAACATATATGGGCACTGTAGGTGATACATTATCTTACGACCTAGCTTCACGTGTAAAACCAGAATTTGATCCATATCCACCAGAGCTTGAATCAGAAAAATCAGTTATCTTACAGAAAAAAGCAGAGGGCAACACAGATGAGAAGCATCCAGAAGTAGGCGATACCCTTCTTTATACAATTAGAGCCAAAAATACAGTACAATACGGCATTCTTAAAAATCTAATCATTTCAGATCAGCTTCCAAGCAGTTTAAGCTATGTTGCAGGCTCACTTAAGGTAGATGGTGCCAGTGTCACAGATGCAAAAGATCAAGATAAAGGTGATTATACAAACGGCACTGTTGCAGGACAAGTAGGTGACGTGAAAGATACCAATTGGCACACCGTGACATTTGAAGCGACAGTAGGAAAAGGTCAGGCAGGCAAGGATATTAAAAATACTGCCAATGTAAAAGGGGAGAACACACCACCAGGCAATCCAACAACAGATATAGAAATCTATCCTCGAGATCCAAAGCTTGAATCAGAAAAATCGGCGGTCTTGCAGAAAAAAGCAGAGGGCAACACAGATGAGAAGCATCCAGAAGTAGGCGACACATTGCTTTATACCATCCAAGCCCGTAATGCTGTTGAAGATAGCTTCATTGAAGATCTTGTCATTTCTGATAAATTACCTCAAGGGTTATCATATGTACCAAATTCACTTCAGGTAGATGGAAACCCAGTCACGGATACAAAAGATGATGACAACGGAGATATAACAGACGGAACAGTTACTGGAACGTTCGGTGAAGTGAAAGATGCGAAGTGGCATACAGTGACGTTCGAAGTGACGGTTAACAAAGGTCAGGCAGGCAAAGACATTCAAAATACAGCGAGTGTCACAAGCGGTAACACACCACCAGAGAAACCGACAACAAAAACAGAAATCTATCCTCGTGACCCGAAGCTAACATCAGAAAAATCAGCTGTCTTACAGAAAAAAGCAGATGGTAACACAGATGAGAAGCATCCAGAGGTTGGTGACACTCTTCTTTATACAATTAAAACAAAGAATACGAAAGAAGACAGTCTCGTTGAAAACTTAGTGATCTCAGATGAACTGCCGGAAGGATTGGCGTATGTACCGAATTCACTACAGGTGGATGGAGATACAGTCACAGACGCAAAGGATGACGATAACGGAGACTTTACAAACGGAGCCATTTCAGGACAATTTGGCGACATTAAGGATACAGATTGGCATACGGTGACGTTTGAAGTGACGGTTGAAAAAGGACAATCAGGCAAAGATATTCAAAATACAGCCAATGTCACAGGGGGCAACACACCACCAGAGAAACCGACAACAAAAACAGAAATCTATCCGCGTGATCCAAAGCTTGAATCAGAAAAATCAGCGGTCTTGCAGAAAAAAGCAGAAGGTAACAAAGATGAGAAACATCCAGAAGTAGGCGATACCCTTCTTTATACGATTAAAACAAAGAATACGATAGAAGACAGTTTGATTAAAGATTTAGTCATTTCAGACCAATTACCAAAAGGACTGAAGTATGTCACTGGATCCCTGCAAATTGATGGAGAATCCGTCACGGACGTAAAAGACGATGATAGCGGAGACTACACAGATGGAAAGGTTACAGGATCTTTTGGTGATGTGAAGGATACGGACTGGCACAACGTGACGTTTGAAGTAACAGTTGAAAAGGGACAGGCTGGTCAAGACATTCAAAACACAGCTAGCGTCACAGGCGAAAACACACCGCCAGAAAAGCCATCAACCGAAACAAAAATTTACCCTCGTGACCCAAAACTAACATCAGAAAAATCAGCGGGCATTCAGAAAAAGGCAGAGGGCAACACAGATAAAAAGACACCACAGGTCGGCGATACCCTTCTTTATACGATCAAAACAAAGAATCTTGAAGAAGACAGCATCGTCAACAATCTCGTGATTTCTGATGAATTACCAGAAGGTCTTCAATATGTCGAAGGTTCACTAAAAGTAGATGGACAAGCCGCAACAGATGCAAAAGATGACGATAACGGAGACTACACAAAAGGCACAGTAACCGGTCAATTTGGCGATATCAAAGATACAGACTGGCATACAGTGACCTTTGAAGCGAAAGTCGCAAAAGGCCAATCAGGTAAAAGCATTCAAAACACAGCGAAAGTAACAGGCGAAAACACGCCGCCAGAAGAGCCATCAACCGAAACAAAAATTGATCCAAGAGATCCAAAGCTTGAATCAGAAAAAACATCTGAGATCTCTCAAAAAGCAAAAGGCAATACAGATGAAAAACAAGTACAGGCAGGCGACACGCTCCTTTACACCATCAAAACAAAAAATAGTGTAGAAGACAGTGTCATCAAAGATCTAGTCATCGCAGATAAACTGCCAGAAGGTCTTGAATATGTCGAAGGGTCGCTAAAAGTGGATGGACAAGCCGCGACAGATGCAAAAGATGACGACAACGGAGATTACACAAAAGGCACAGTAACCGGTCAATTTGGCGATATCAAAGATACGGACTGGCATACAGTGACCTTTGAAGCGAAAGTCGCAAAAGGCCAATCAGGTAAAAGCATTCAAAACACAGCGAAAGTAACAGGCGAAAACACGCCGCCAGAAGAGCCATCAACCGAAACAAAAATTGATCCAAGAGATCCAAAGCTTGAATCAGAAAAAACATCTGAGATCTCTCAAAAAGCAAAAGGCAATACAGATGAAAAACAAGTACAGGCAGGCGACACGCTCCTTTACACCATCAAAACAAAAAATAGTGTAGAAGACAGTGTCATCAAAGATCTAGTCATCGCAGATAAACTGCCAGAAGGTCTTGAATATGTCGAAGGGTCGCTAAAAGTGGATGGACAAGCCGCGACAGATGCAAAAGATGACGACAACGGAGATTACACAAAAGGCACAGTAACCGGTCAATTTGGCGATATCAAAGATACGGACTGGCATACAGTCACATTTGAGGCGAAGGTTGCCAAAGGATCTGAAGGGAAAACCATTCAAAATATCGCAGTCGTAAGTGGTGAGAATGTAGACGATCCAGACAACCCTGAAAACTCAACAACTGTAGAACCACCGCATAAGCCAGAGGTGCCAGCAAATCCAGATACGCCTACTAATTCAGATACGCCTTCTAGTTCAGAAACGGAGACACCTGGTCATCATCTTCCGAATACTGCAACTGCGATGTACAACCTTTTACTAGCAGGTTTTGCACTCGTATTAATAGGTGCAGCTCTTATCGTCTGGAACAGAAGAAAAAGAAACGGATAACCGGTCATGTTTCAAAAATTCATCTCAGCGATATTAATCATAGCAGGGCTGTGTCTTGCGATTGTAGGATATTTGAATATCGTTGATGGACAAAAAGAAGTAGATCATTCATTTCAGTCTGCACAAGCAGCCATTCAGCAAAAGGGGAAAACAGATTCCCCTTTTGCGCCGCAGACTGGTGAAGCGATTGGGCTTTTGCACATCCCAAAGCTAAAAGCTGAGTTACCGATTGTAGAAGGAACAGATGCAGATGATTTAGCAAAAGGCGTTGGTCACTTTCACGAGAGTTATTTTCCAAACGAGCACGGACAAATCGTTCTATCAGGGCACCGTGATACGGTGTTTAGACGAACAGGAGAACTTGTGAAGGGAGATCAACTGATTATTGAGCTTTCATATGGACGTTTTGTCTATGAAATCGAGAAAACAAAGATAGTGAAGAAAGATGATCAAACAATTATTACGTTACAACAGGAAAAGGAAGAACTTATCCTCACCACATGTTACCCTTTTTCCTATATTGGTCCTGCACCAAACAGATATATCATATATGGGAAGCGTATTTAGTCACTGGAACAGCCTGCAGATTAACCGATTTGATCGCTTAATCCCTTCATATAGAGGGAATTGTCTATATCATATCTAGTGATGCAGGAGGGGGCAATTTGTTAAATAACGATTATGTTAAATATATAGATAAATTTGGGAGAATTGTTCTTCCGACAGAGATGAGAAAACGGTTGAACATTCATTCGCAAGATTTTATGGAGATTTATCGAGAAGAAGATCAAATAGTGATGAAGCCGTATTGGCAGGACAAACCTTGTATCGTAACAGGGCAAGTGACGTGTTCCAATAAGGTGCTATCTGGTGGTGTGGTCATCAGTCCAGAGGGAGCAAGGCTGCTCCTGCAAGATTTACTGGCGCTTCGCCTGCAAAAAGAGATATAAAAAAAGGCTGTCCTCACCACGTGAGAACAGCCTTTTTTCATCATACTGGATTCAAAATCCGGTTTAAGAATTGTTTTGTTCGTTCTTCCTTTGGTCGTTTGAAGATTTCTTCCGGAGGACCTTGTTCGACAATGACGCCGCCATCAATAAAAATCACTTCGTCTGCTACTTCTTGGGCAAACTTGATTTCATGTGTGACAACCGCCATGGTCCAGCCTTCCTTCGCTAGATCCTTCATGACCTTTAAAACTTCCCCGACAAGCTCAGGGTCAAGCGCAGAGGTTGGTTCATCAAAAAGCATAAGCTCTGGCTGAATGGCAAGTGCACGGGCAATCCCGACACGCTGCTTTTGACCGCCTGAGAGCTGAAATGGATACAGGTCTTTTTTATCCTCAAGACCGACCTTTTGCAAGAGCTGAATGGCTTCTTTTCGAACCATTTCCTTTGGACGGCGCTGCACCTGGACAGGACCTTCCATGACATTTTCAAGCACTGTACGGTGAGGAAACAGGTGATAATCCTGAAATACCATTCCTGATTTCCGGCGTAGCTTTAGCAGATCAGCTGATTTATTTTTTTTCGAAAAATCAATCGAGAAATCATCGAAGGTAAAGGAGCCGCCATTTGGTATTTCAAGTGCATTTAAACAGCGAAGCATCGTTGTTTTCCCAGATCCAGATGGACCAAGAATGGCCACAACCTGCCCTTTGTTGATCGAAAAATCAATCGACTTTAAAATCTCATTTTCACCAAAGGATTTCTTGAGACCTTTGACTGTTAGCATGTCGTTCCCTCCTTACCTTGCGACATATCGATCAAGTCGTTTTTCAATTTGATGCTGAACGAGCGATAGAATAAAGCAGAATACCCAATAGATGAGGGCTGCTTCCATATAAATAAACAAGATCTGATCCAAGTTCGCCGCAGCAATTTCCTGTGATTTACGGAACATCTCTGCCACGAGAATCTGGGAGGCAAGGGATGTATCCTTCACCAAGCTAATGAATGAATTAGACAGCGGTGGAATCGATACACGCACAGCCTGCGGTAAAATCACGCGGACGAGCGTTTTGCGATGTGTCATCCCAATGGAATAACCTGCTTCCCATTGTCCTTTTGGAACAGACAGGACGGATGCACGGATAATTTCCGACGCATACGCACCTACGTTTAAAGAAAAAGCAATAATGGCACTTGGATATGGATCCAGTGTGATATTAAATGTCGGAAAGAAATAGAAAATAATAAACAATTGCACAAAAAGCGGCGTTCCGCGAACGGCCGACACATAGATGGAGAAAATCCATCTGAGGGCTTTAATTTTAGACATTCTCGCAAGAGCTGTCACAAGCGCGATAAAAATACCAATAATAAAGGCAATGATGGCGAGGGGAATTGTATAATAAATCCCCTGCATCACCATTGGCCAAAAAGATTGCTGAAGAAGATCCCAAGGAATGACGACTCCTAGGATGTTATTTTGTAACATCTTCACCAAACCATTTCTTAGAAATCTTAGCGAGTGTACCGTCTTTTTTCATTTCTTTTAATGCGCCATTCACTTTGTCAACGACTTCGCCGCTGCCTTTTCTGAATGCGAAATAAGTTTCTTGAGGATCTCCTGTTTCAAATGCAACTTTTAGGTTTTTGTTACCGCTTGTTTTCAAGTAATTCAATACAGCCAATTTGTCATTAAACGTCAGATCAGCACGTCCTTGCTGAATCAATTGAATGGATTGTGCTAGACCTTCAACGCCTTCGATCTTAGCACCAGCATCTGTTGCTAGTTTGTTGTAGTTACTTGTTAACGATTGTGCTGCTTTTTTGCCTTTAACATCAGATAGTTTCTTGATGTCGTTATTATCTGATTTTGTCACAACAATAGCTTGAGATGTCGTGTATTTATCAGAGAAATCGTATTGATTTTCACGGCCAGTTTTCCCAACTTGGTTCGCTACCACGTCAAAACGTTTTGCATTCAGTCCAGCAAACATACTGTCCCATTGTGTTTCTTTGAATTCAGGTTTTAAGTCAAGGCGTTTTGCTACTTCAGTGATGACTTCTACATCGTAGCCAGTTAATTTATCTGTCTTTTTGTCATGGAAAGTGAAAGGAGCATAAGTACCCTCAGTTCCAATGGTTAATACACCTTTATCCTGAATGGATTTCCAAAGGTCTCCTGATTCCTTAGACCCAGATTGTTTATTCGCGTTGTCGCTTGCACCAGATCCACATGCCGTGATCAATGCAACACAAGCGCCTAAAATAATGGCAAAGAACATTTTTTTCATTTTATTCCCCACTTTTCTTGTTGGTATTTACAACATATGATCTTACAGAGAAGCAACCTAAAAGTAAAGCATTTGAAACTAGCTTGAGCGAATCTCACCAACTTTATGCCCGCAACCCATTTCTTTCAAACCTAAAAAGCCATTCAGTTTATTTGTGCGAACATTACTAAAATAAAGACTTTGAGACAGTGACCATAGAAGGAAGCATATTTATTATAAAAGATGTATAATTAGTAGGTTGTTTTGAAAATGGAATGAATCACATGGAGACATGTTTTAATAACAGAGCATCTTAGAAGAAGGAGGGCATCATTGTGGATGTTGGACGAAATCAGCCCGATCAATTGAAAAGGGCGATGACCTCCCGCCATTTATTTATGATTTCACTTGGCGGTGTCATTGGGACAGGCTTTTTCTTAGGAACGGGCTATACGATTGGACAAGCAGGGCCAGTCGGAGCTGTTCTTTCATATATTGTGGGCGGATTGATCATGTATTTAACCATGCTGTGTCTTGGGGAGCTGTCGGTTGCACTTCCTGTGTCGGGGTCGTTTCATACGTATGCGACGAAATTTGTCAGCCCGGCTGCGGGTTTTGCTGTCGGCTGGATTTATTGGCTCGGCTGGGCGGCAACGGTCGCCCTTGAGTTCTTATCAGCAGGACAGCTGATGAGGCGCTGGCTGCCGCAAGTAGATGTGTGGATTTGGTGTCTCATATTCGGACTCTGTCTTTTCTTATTAAATGCCCGGTCAGCAAAAGCGTTCGGGGAGTCGGAATTTTTCTTTTCTACCATTAAAATTATTGCAATTTTACTCTTTATTGGCGTAGGCGGAGCGGCGATGTTTGGGTTTATTGATACAACGAGCGGTGAACCAGCCCCTTACTTCAGCCATTTTGTGAATGATGGGCTGTTTCCAAATGGTCTGCTGGCCGTTGTGGTCACGATGATTACGGTGAATTTTTCGTTTCAGGGAACAGAGCTGATCGGTATTGCGGCAGGAGAAAGTGAAAACCCTGAGAAAACCGTTCCCCGTTCGATTCATCAAACCGTATGGCGTACACTTGTCTTTTTCGTCTTATCTATTTTCGTCTTAGCCGGTATGGTGCCTTGGAAGGAAGCAAGTGTGCTGCAAAGTCCATTTGTTACTGTGTTTGAGAGAACGGGCATTCCTTTTGCGGCAGACATCATGAACTTTGTCATTATTATTGCTTTATTATCTGTTGCAAACTCTGGCTTGTATGCATCGACAAGAATGCTGTATTCCTTATCGAAGGAAGGAATGGCAGGAAAAGCATTTAGACGCGTCAATCAGCGCGGTATTCCGATGAATGCCTTACTGCTCACGTTCCTGTTTACAGGGATTTCGCTGTTATCCGGTTTTTTTGCAGAGAAAACGGTATTTGCCTGGATCGTGTCCATTGCCGGAATGAGTGCCCAGACAGGCTGGATCACGATTACATTATCACAGCTTCTTTTCCGTAGAAAATATTTGAAAGCAGGCGGAAAGCTGGAAAACTTAAAATTTAAAACGCCTCTTTATCCGGTGCTGCCAATCATTGCGATTACACTGAATACCATCGTGTTGGTTAGCCTTGCCTTTGATCAAGAGCAGCGCATCGGGCTATATGTCGGCGTACCGCTCATGATCATTGGATATGTTGTCTATCATCGCTATTTGAAAAAGCATCAGGCACAAAGTGAGCCACTGAAGCTGCAAATCCATGGAGATGACGAGATCCGGTTTTAAAATCAAAAAACACTAAATTTAAGATATTTAAAAACACCTCTGATATCAATCTGAAGGTGTTTTTTTTGAAGTGATTCTGTAAGTTCTCAACTAACAACAAAAGTTAGTTCATATCCTGCTGTTTAAAATCTTGTTGTTCAAAATTTTGGCGCTTATTCTGATATCCTACGTTATTATTACCCCAAAGCTTCTCGTAATCCCATCCTGTTAGCGCTTTCAAAACACTTCTTGTTTCATCATCAGCCTGTTCCATTGAACCATTATTCTTTAACCTATTAATTTCATTAATCATAATGGAATGCGTTTTCTTAGATAATTTAAATTTAAATGAAATAACTAAACTAATACCGACTAGCCCTACAGTTCCGAAAAACAGAATACCTACAATCCCATTTATTGCTGTCGTAGACTGTGTCGTCGCACTTGCAACGAATCCACTTTCCTGTAAAATAACTCCCACCAAGAATGTGGCTAAAGCTGTAGTACTCTTGCGTGTAAACGTCATAATACCTGCAAATATTCCTTCTCTTCTTTTACGAGTGACCATTTCATCTACATCAGGAATGAAAGTGTAAATATTCCATGGTATATAATATAATCCACTCTTTCCGATGCCTAAGATAACAGAGAAAGCATACAGCGCTATAATCATATAAGCTGGTTGTGTGAAGTATAAAAATATATAACCACTGATACATGTAATAATAGCAGTATAAGATATTTTCAAAGATGGCGCAGGACCTATTTTAATCACGAGCCAACCAAACAATATTGTACATACCATTTGAAGTAATGAACCAATAGATAATAAATCGGCTGCGAGCACTGCATCTTTATTTAAAGAAAACACAACAAAGTAGACAAAGACAGCGTTTAAAATATCCATGGCAGTAAACGAACAAATATACATCGTGAGGTGCTGACGGAAACTTCTAATTCTAAAAGTAGATGTTAAGTCAATGATGACTTTTTTTATGGATTCTATAGCAGGTACTTTTTCTACACCATCAGGTTCTATCATGTCTTCTTCTATTTTACGTTCCCATGTTGTTCTATGTGTAATTAATAATGCAGCCATAAAAATAAAGGTGAAGATAATTCCATTGTAAAGAAAAACTTGAGGTGAATCTTTTCCGAATATTTCGAATAATCTGCCTGGAATAAAGGTAGCTAAAAATGTTCCTAGTCCTGAGTAGATTAATCTTATTGTTGAGAGCTTGGTCCGTGCATTAAAATCATTCGTCATTTCAGCTCCAAGTGTTTCAAATGGAATTAATACCATTGCTGCAAGGAATTCTAACAAAATATAAACCGTTAAATAGTACCAGTAATTCATATCAGAAATCCAAAGAAGAGAATAAATAACCATCAAAGGGCTTCCAATTAGTAAAAAGAACCTGCGTCGTCCAAATTTTTTCCCAAGTTTTGTACGACCAAAATTGTCAGTGATATGGCCCATAATTGGGCTTGCTATCGCATCAATAATACGAGCAATTGCAATAATAGATCCTGCTTCAACAGGGGTAAGACCACAGTATGTAATAAAAAAATATAACATCCATGCGCCTATGATAGCGAATGCTCCCCCTCCAAATAAATCCATTGTTCCATAACCAATATAATTTTTGAGTGTTAGTTTCCTGTTCTCAGTCTGCATTCTTATTTCTCCTTTCCAAGCCTACTTATAAATTTAAAAAAACATATAAAATAAAGATGTATGACAAGGAAAAAAATAAAAATATTAAACACCTGAATACGCCATAAAACCTCCATCAACAGGAATGGTCACGCCGGTAACAAATGCTGACATATGATCATCAACAAGCCATAATAGGGTACCAAGAAGATCTTCTGGCGTACCAAACCTTCTCATTGGTGTGTTCGAAATAATCTTATGAGACCTCTCTGTATAATCTCCTTCTTCAGTTAGGAGAAGGTTTTTATTTTGTGAGGTTAAAAAGAAGCCCGGTGCAATGGCATTTACTCTAATTCCTGCCTCGGCCATATGAACAGCTAACCATTTGGTGAAATTTTCAATTGCTGCTTTTGCCGCGCTATAAGCAGGCACTTTGGTCATTGGAGAAGGGGCACTCATAGATGACATGTTGATGACAACTGCTCCCTTTCGATGAACCATATTTTTAGTGAAAATTTGTGTAGGAATAAAAGTCCCCATAAAATTTAAATCAAATACATTTTGTACACTATCTGTACTTAAATGAAAAAAAGTATTTACCTTAGGATTAGTAAGGTCTTCTGTTTGAAATATTTCATTGGTTGTATTTGCACTGGAGTGGTTACCACCAGCTCCATTTATCAATATTGTACAATTGCCTAATTCCTCTGTTACAATTTTCTCGGCTTGTTCAACACTCTCTTTATTCAGAACATCACATTTAATCGCAATCGCTTTCCCACCCATAAGGTTAATTTCTTCGGCTACCTTTTCACCTTTTTCGACTGTTCTATTTAAAATGGCCACAGACACGCCATGTCTAGCAAGTTCCTTTGCCATGGCGCTGCAAAGTACTCCACTTCCTCCTGTTATGACAGCTACTTTACCAGCTAAATTTTTATTTTCTTGTATGTTTACCATGTAGCTTCCTCCTTTGCTTCTTTTCATACAGAATGTTTATTTTGTAAAGCATCCCAAGCTCCCCACAAATACATAATTCCAAGTGCTCTATCATAAAGACCATATCCAGGCCTACATTGTTCATCCCATATGTGTCTTCCATGATCGGGTCTACAATAACCTTTGAATCCGCTTTCATAATAAGCGTGTATAATAGCTGAAACATCTACTGATCCATCTTTTGATCGATGCGATGTTTCAACAAAGTCCCCGTTATCATATACACGTACATTTCTTATATGAGTAAATGGGATTCTATCAATAAATTCGTGAATCATAGAAACTAAATCATTTTCTAAGTTTGCTCCTAAAGATCCTGTACAGAGCGTTATACAATGATGTGGGCTATTATTTAGTTGTAAAATTTTTCTGATGTTTTTTTGGTTAGTTACTATTCGCGGTAGACCAAAGACAGGCCAAGGTGGATCGTCAGGATGAATAGCCATTTTAATATCATGAAGTTCTGCAATTGGAATAACCTGATCTAAAAAATATTTCAAGTTGTCCCATAAATCATCGTCTGTTACATTTCTGTAGGCTTCAAAAAGGTGGTGGAGGTGATTTAACCGCTCTGGTTCCCAGCCTGGCATGGTTAAATTGGAGTTCTCACTAATTTTATTTACTAATTCTTTCGGATCAATATCTTTAATTCGACTATGTTCATAAAATAGAGCTGTAGAGCCATCAGGAAGTGTTTTATTTAAGTCTGTACGGATCCAATCAAATACAGGCATAAAGTTATAACATATGACTTTAACACCCACCTTTGCTAGCTTCTGAATTGTTTTCTTATAATTTTCTATGTATCGATCTCTAGTTGGAAGTCCAAGCTTAATGTCTTCATGAACATTCACGCTTTCAACCACTTCAATATGAAGGTTATGTTTATCAGCTAATTTTTTCATTTCTACAATTCTTTCTAGTGGCCACTCTTCTCCTACGGGCACATCATGCAGTGCCCAAACAATTCCTTCCACTCCTGGAATCTGCTTTATTTGTTCCAGTGTGATCGTGTCGTTTCCTTCGCCAAACCATCTAAATGTCATCCTCATCTACCATCACCCCTAAAATATAAGTAACAACCTATTTTTATTTAAAATAATTTGGATATTCTTTCTTCAATAATTCTTTATCAACAAGTGCAATTTTCAAATGCTCTTCCATGATTGTTTCAGCTTTATCAGCATCTTGATCTTGTATAGCTTTGAAGATATTTACATGTTGAGAAAGAATATTATCCCAATTATAATCTGTTACTAGCCTTAACATGCGACTCCTATTAAAGTGTACATTCATCTGTTGAATAACTAACCATGTTTTTTCTTTTTTACACCGTTTGAAAATAGTTCTATGAAACTCCTCATCTAATTCAAACATTTTTTTATAGTCTTTTTTCTTAACGCAAATTTTTTGCATACTTAAATTCATATCTAAATCATTAATCAACTCTTCAGAAAATTCCTGACAGGCTAGTCTAATCACGGCCTTCTCGAGATGTTCTCGCATAAACCGTGCTTCCTCCACAAGGTTCAAATCAATTAAAGAAACAAATGTACCTCGTTGAGGGTAGATACTTAATAATCCTTCTTGAGATAATTTTAAAAAACTTTCTCTTACAGGAGTTCGACTAACATTAAATTGAATGGATATTTCTTTTTCAGAAATATTTGTCCCAGGTGGAAGCTTCAGGCTTAATATTTGATCTTTTAGCATATTGTAAACTTGTTCCCTCGTAGAGAGGTTTTGGTTTTTAAAATCAATATTCATTATTCTAATCTCCTTTCTCTAACATACTACCATACAAGTGCATTAGAATGGTAGACACTAATTTAATTTTTCTGAATATTACCCTGTGAGCATTTATATAACTCTTGATGATTCTAACTAAGTAAGCCATGATCAATCATAAAAGTGCGGGAGATTAAAAAGAAAATTCAAAAAACTATACAAAATTCAAAAAGATTGAGTTATAATATTTTTGAGCTACCATACTAGTATAACTAGAATATTAATAGAACGAACGGTACTCTGATCTATCAGTTAGGTGAATCATTCAGTTTTTTGAAAGCGCTATCTTATTATTAGAAGTGAAAATTTATCTTCTTGCAGAAGGGAAAGATTGATATGACCAACATCGCAATTATAGGAACTGGATCTATTGCAACTGCCCATATCGAGGCTTATCTTGCAATGCCTGAAATCAGTAAAATTGTAGCTTTAGCTGATATTTATCCTGAAAAAGCAATGTCTGCAGCAACAAAATATAACCTAGAAGCACGAGTTGTCGCTAACTACCAAGAGTTATTGAATGATCCTACGATTGATGCCGTTTCCATTTGTACACCTCCTTATATGCACGCAACCATTGCCATCGATTTTCTTAAAGCAGGCAAACATGTCTTAGTAGAAAAACCTATGGCTTCTTCTCTAAAAGAATGTGACGAAATGATAAAAGCATCTATTGAAAGCCAAAAGCTTTTATCCGTTGTTGCTCAAAACAGGTTTATGACGCCCATTATGAGATTAAAACATGTCCTTGATCAAAACCTCATTGGAAAAATCGCTCATACTCAAGTTGATTCTTTTTGGTGGCGTGGTCATAGTTACTATGATTTATGGTGGCGCGGTACATGGGAAAAAGAAGGTGGAGGTTGTACACTTAATCATGCTGTCCATCATATTGATATGTTGCAATGGATGTTAGGATTGCCGACTGACATTTTTGCAGCAACTAGTAATACCTTGCATGATAATGCAGAGGTTGAAGACCTTTCGATTGCTGTACTTCGCTATGGAAATGGCAGCTTAGCACAAGTAACCAGTTCTGTTGTTCATCATGGAGAAGAACAACAACTGATTTTTCAAGGTGAAAAAGCTAGAGTATCTGTCCCATGGAAAGTAAATGCTCAAATAGCTAAAGAAAATGGGTTTCCTCAAGAGAAAAATGATGAGGATTTAGAAAATCGTATTCAGGAAGCTTTTAATCAATATCCGGAATTACTATTTGAAGGGCATAAAGGACAAATAAATAATTTTTTAATGGCTATCAAGGGTAACCAGAAGCTTTTAATTGATGGAACAGAAGGAAGAAAAACACTAGAACTTATTACAGCCATCTATAAATCTGCAAACCAAGGTGTTCATGTGAAGCTTCCTCTTTTAGCAGACGATCCTTTTTACACACGTGAAGGAATGCTCGCGAACGTTAAGCATTTTTATGAAAAACAAAGCAGTGTAGAAAATTTTTCAGACGATACGATAACCGTTGGAGGAAATTACGAGAAACTATGAGTCTAACGTTATTAAATTATTAAAAATAAACTGGAAGCTAGCTAGAGGAGGAACAAATCATGCAGAAAAGTGATGGAATGAATTATGCTCCTAAGGGAAAAAGTGCCCCTGTTGTTACAGAAGGACAATTCGTAATAGCGGCTATAGGTCTTGATCATGGACACATCTATGCAATGTGCAATGGATTAACTGAGGCTGGGGCTACATTAAAATGGGTTTATGATCATGATCAGAAAAAAGTACAAGAATTTTGTAAGGCATATCCGGAGGTACAGGCAGCCAAAAGTGAGAAAGAAGTTCTAGAAGATCCAGATGTAAGGCTCGTGGCAGGCGCAGCCATTACATCTAAACGCTGTGATTTAGGGCTGCGTGTTTTAGATCATGGTAAGCATTACTTTACAGATAAATCACCTTTTACAACGCTAGAACAATTGGAGCTTGCTCGTAAAAAAACAGCTGAAACAGGGCTTAAATGGGCTGTTTATTATAGTGAACGTTTGCACGTGGAGAGTGCCGTATTTGCTGGTCAACTGATTGAACAAGGAGCCATTGGAAAAGTGGTACAAGTTCTTGGAACTGGCCCACATCGTAGTAATGTAGAAAGCAGACCAAGCTGGTTTTTTGAAAAGGAGTATTATGGAGGTATTCTATGTGATATTGGTAGTCACCAAATTGAACAATTCCTTTACTATTCTGGCGCAAAAGATGCAAAAGTTGTACATAGTAAAGTGGGCAATTATAAACATCATCAGTATCCAGAATTGGAAGACTTCGGCGATGCTACTTTAATTGCGGATAATGGGGCTACAAACTACTTTAGAGTAGACTGGCTGACTCCTGATGGCCTTAGCACTTGGGGGGATGGGCGTACATTCATTCTTGGAACAGATGGGTATATTGAAATTCGCAAATACGTAGACATAGCAAGGGATAAAACAGGAGACCATTTATACTTAGTAAATCAACAGACAGAGCAACATTTTTCTTTAAATGGAGAAGTAGGATTCCCTTACTTTGGTGAACTTATTTTAGATTGTTTAAACGATACTGAAAATGCTATGACTCAAGAACATACTTTTAAAGCCGCAGAACTATGCTTAATTGCACAACGAGACGCAATCTATGTAAATACGGAGTTTGAATTAAGTAAGATTTAAAAAAGTGAGGTGTTATTTTTGTTAATAACACCTTATTTCATTTAATTGAGATTTTCTAAACATAAGTATAGAGGTGACTATATTGTCTACATTCCTAAGCGAAGATATGATGCTTAATCACGAAAGTTCAAAAGTTCTTTATCATGATTACGCGAAAAATATGCCAATCTATGATTTTCATACGCATTTAATGGCTGATGACATTGCTGCTAACAAAAAATATGAAAATATGACTGATATTTGGCTTAATGGAGACCACTATAAATGGAGGGCTATGCGGTGGTTTGGTGTAGAAGAAAGATTGATCACGGGGAATGCAAGTGACAAGGAAAAATTCTTAGCTTGGGCCCAAACGGTTCCATATACAATAGGAAACCCTCTTTATCATTGGTCACATTTAGAATTAAGTCGTTATTTCAATATAAATGAGTTGTTCTCAGAAAAAAATGCACATAAAATTTGGGATATCTGTAATGAGAGATTAAATGAAAGTAATATGTCCACAAATGGAATTTTAGAAAAATTTAATGTGAAAGTTGTATGTACGACTGATGATCCAATCGATACTTTAGAAATTCATCAAATCATACGTAAAGATGTAGGAATTACTACTAGGGTCCTACCTACATTTAGACCGGATCAAGCTTTAAATATTGAACAATCAAATTTTGTGAATTATATAGAAAAATTAGGTGAGTCAATCAACGGCGTTGTTTTAACATATGAAAACTTTATCGCTTCATTACATTCACGAATTGATTATTTTCACGCGAATGGATGCAGAATGTCTGATCATGGTTTTGAAATATTTCCATTTTCACCAGCTACTGAACAAGAAGTGTCTTCTATATTTGTACGTGCGCTGCAAGGAAAAACACTATCCCAAGAGGATATCAATAAATTTAAAACAAACACTCTTCTTCACCTGAGTAAAAAATATCATTCTCTTCATTGGACCATGCAATTACACATAGGTGCTTTAAGGAATAATAACACACGAATGTTCAAGTTAACGGGGAAAGATAGTGGATACGACTCTATGTCTGACTTCCACCTAGCAAGACATTTAAATGGTTTTTTGAATGCCTTAGACAAAGATAACCTTTTACCTAAAACCATTATCTATAATTTAAATCCCGTTCATAATGCGATTGTGGCCTCTACTATAGGGAATTTTCAGTCTTCTGATGCTAGAGCAAAAATTCAATTTGGATCCGGGTGGTGGTTTAATGATCAAAAAGACGGCATGCTAGATCAAATGAAAACATTATCTAATATAGGTTTGCTTAGCACTTTCGTAGGTATGCTCACAGACTCAAGAAGCTTTTTATCGTTCCCTCGCCATGAATATTTCAGAAGAATTTTATGTAATTTATTTGGGACTTGGATAGAAGATGGGGAGCTTCCAAGGGATTACGAATTTATAGGGAAAATAGTCAAAGATATTTGTTATCACAATGCCGTGAATTATTTTAATATTGAAATAAATGAGACAGTACCAATGAAAACGAATGAATCATGCAGTAAGATATAAAATTTCTATATGAAGACTGATCATCAATAAAGTGAAAAACTGGACATGAGGTACTCATGTCCAGTTTTTTATTAATGAACGCCTTTCATCGCTTTCTTAATCACTGGTGTCAGTAATAGCATTACAACGCATAAAACGATGGCCAGCAATCCGATGATACCGAAATAGACGGTTTCTGGCACTTTATCAAACAGTTTGACTACTTGCGCATTGATCGCCTGTGCCATCGCATTTGAAAGGAACCAAAGGCTCATCGTTTGTGCTGAGAAGGCAGCAGGTGCCAGCTTTGTTGTCGCTGACAGTCCAACTGGTGATAAGCAGAGCTCTCCGATCACGACGAGGAAGAAGCTCAGAACGAGCCATAATGGGCTCACAAGTGTGTTCGGACCAGACATGTATGCAGGAATGATCATGATGATGAAGGATAATCCTGCAAACAGAAGGCCGAGTGAGAACTTAATCGGGGTAGACGGCTGTTTCTTGCCAAGTCTGACCCATAACCAAGCAAACACTGGAGACAGCAGCACAATAAAGATCGGGTTCAATGATTGGAACCACGAAGACGCTAGTGTCATCCCAAGGAAATTCAAGTTTGTTCGTTGATCTGCATATGTCGCTAAAATGTTTGAGCCTTGTTCTTGAATCGCCCAGAACATCACGGCAGCAAGGAACAATGGAATATAAGCGAGAACCCTGGATTGCTCCACTGCACTCGTCTTTTTACTGAAATACATGACAATGAAATAAACAATCGGAATGAGTACACCAAGAACACTGACAAACCAAGTGAATAGATTAATTGTGAGTGCGCCTGTTTGAATGCCAATGACAGCAAAAACTACGAGCAAGATCACAACCAATGATCCGTAAATTTTGAAGTTCTTACGTTCGGCAGCTGATAATGGATTTGTCACATAAGTGCCGGCAAGACCAAGGTTCGGTTTTTTTGTGACCACAAATGTAATGAGTCCAACAAGCATCCCGACGGCAGCGAGTGAGAACCCGAGGTGGAAATTCACTTTTTGACCGAGTGTTCCGACAATTAATGGGGAGATAAAGCCACCCATGTTGATCCCCATGTAGAAAATACTAAATCCAGAGTCCCTACGTGGATCTGTTTTTGTATACAGGTCGCCAACAATGTTTGAAACGTTTGGCTTAAGAAGACCTGTCCCAATAATAATCAGTCCCATACTAATAAAGAGCGCTGTTGCTCCACTTGGCAAAGCCAAAATCACGTGGCCAAGCATAATGAAAACTCCGCCATAAAACACCGTACTGGACGAACCAAATACCCGGTCGGCGAGCCATCCGCCAATAACTCCTGACATATAGACAAGCGCACCGTAGACAGACATGATCGAATTGGCTGTCGTCTGGTCAAAGCCTAGACCGCCTTTTGTCACCTCTGTGTACATATAATAAATAAGCAGTGCACGCATGCCATAATAGGAGAAACGCTCCCAAAATTCAGTGAAAAACAGTGTGTAAAGTCCTTTTGGATGTCCAAAAAACCCTTTTTGAGGAACACTTTTAACAATTTTATCGTGGTCAATTGTAGACATGGCATAGATCCTTTCTTAAAAAAAGAGATATGAGAAAAATGATATTCTTGTATAGTTCTTGTGTCAATATAAAACTATTCTAAAACAGGAAAATGTTAGTTCAATAGGCTTAAAGACTCAAAAAAATGAAAAATTCATTGAAGTAAAAATTATCGGAAAGTTATTCCGGAAGAATTTATTTAAAATTTGAAGCAATGTACAAGCAAACCTTTACCACATGCATAGGATGACGAGAGAACATGTGTGAAAAGGAGTGATTTAGGTTGGGGGAATTGAATGAAGCTGATCTAAAAAAACCTGTTGTCAATGTACTAGATTTTGGCGTGATTGCTGACGGGAAAACCGATTGCACAGCCAAGCTCAATGAATGTTTAGAATGGACAAAAGCACAAGGGTATTCCCATGTCTGGCTGCCGAGCGGCACATATTTAATCGATGCGGTGTACAGAGGTGATTCATTTTTTCCTTTCCGAGGTGCAGGTATACGGGTGCCAAGTCATATATGCATTGAGATGGCGCCAGACGCTGTGATAAAGGTAAAACCAAATGATTCATGGGGGTATGCAGCCTTTTATATAGGAAAGGTTCAGAATGTGACCATCCGAGGCGGACGTATTGAAGGGGATCGTCATGAGCATGTATACAAGCCGCTCCCCTCTGAACGAAAAACCCATGAATGGGGCTTTGGGGTGTGCATTGAAGGTGCCTCCCATGTCGAGGTGAATCATGTCCAAATCAAAAATTGTACGGGAGACGGCATTATTGTCAGTCCCCACGGTTTGTTGACAGAGGGTGAACCGTACTCGCCTGCTACATCTATTGATATTTCCGGCTGCACCATCACAGATTCGAGACGCAACAATATTTCGATTACAGGCTGTGATGGCGTCATTGTGGAGGACTGTCTCTTGGAAAGAGCAGGTGTCAATGGGGTCGAGCCAAGAATGGGCATTGATATTGAAGGCTATGGAGAAAATGCCGTTAATATGGAAGAACCGCTGAATATTCAGATTCGAAACAACATCGTCAGAGGAGGTGCTGCGAGCTCTATCTATAACTTTAATGGCTATGGTGTGATCATTGAAGGCAATCATACAGATAGCAGTATCTCCTATGGCTTCTCCACCGAAACGATCATTGCCAACAATATGATTCGTGCAGTGGGAGGAGGGGTTACAAAAGCAGGGATTACGAGCTTAGGCGTCTCACTTGGTCAAACGGAAAACAATGTGATTATTATTGGCAATATGATTGAGGGGTTTGAAAAAGGGATTGATGTGAGGGGAGATAGTGTTCACATTACGGGTAATAAAATTAGTCTTTTTGAAGATGCGGCTGTGTCCGTTTATATGGCGAATCGTATTCTAATAGAAGGAAACCATATTGAATCAGGAACGAATACCGGAAAAAGGAGCGCCTCCCTGCGTATCTATCAATCGGATAGTGTCGTCTTTTCAAACAATACGGTCTATTCTGTTATCGATGCGGCCGTGGTGAGAGGAACGAATATCCTTATTCAGCACAATCAATTCAAAGAATTCAGCAGAGGAATCTGGGTGCAGGAAGGGGAAACAGGGATCAACGGCAACCACTTTATTCAAGAAGGACACCCGGAGCTAGATTCTTCCTATACGATCAGTGTCACCGGAAATGCAAAGGCTTTCATCTGGCAGAATCGCTTTAAAAACTATCAAAACTACGCTGTATACAGTAGCACGACAGGGGCATTAGAAATTAAAGACAATTCCTTTGAAGAAACATCCTTATATGTGGTGATGTATATTAAAAATGGTTCACCACAAATAGGAGATAACCGCTTCTATTTAAATCGATCGATCGGACAGCCGACAGCGATCTTTATTGATCAGGCTTCGTCAGCTCGTGTGCTACGCAATAACATCATCAATCTATCTCCTCAAAAAGCGATTGCTGTCCGCACCGCAAATTCCACTCATTCTGTCATCGCTCACAACATGCTGGAACGCAGTCAATTGTTGACACATACCACAGACCGGCTCATCGGAAATATTGAGATTGATACGCCATCATAAGCGTTTGAAATCCCTTATTTTGGAGGTTCAGAAGGCGGTTGACAATCCTGTAAAAAGGGCATATAGTAATAATTATTTTTCATTTTTCGCAACATTTGCCCTTTTTTTATTAATAAAACCGATTAATTCAATCAGAAAAATGTATCTTCTAAGGACTTCAGTTTGATACATGTAGGATATAGAAAGGATGAAGAACAAGTGTCACAGCCGAAAAGGAAGCTCAAGCTAGGCGTATTCATCGCAGGAACTGGACATCACGTTGCCTCTTGGAGACATCCGAATGCAGTACCAGACGCAGCCATGAACCTAGATTATTTTAAACAATTAGCGAAAAAGGCAGAGGAAGGAAAGCTGGATTTGCTCTTTTTAGCTGACAGTTTATCCATTAATCAAACCTCTCATCCGAACGTATTAACGAGATTTGAACCGCTCACGCTGCTTTCATCTATTGCTGAGTCGACTTCAACGATTGGTTTAGCAGCAACAGCTTCCACTACATACAGTGAGCCTTTCCATATTGCAAGACAGTTTGCCTCCCTTGATCATTTATCAGGCGGAAGAGCGGCATGGAATGTGGTCACTTCTTCTATTGAAGAAACAGCGAAAAATTTTAGCGGAGAAGAGCATTTAGCACACCATAAACGATATGAGCGGGCAGAAGAGTTCGTCGAAGTCGTCAAAGGTCTCTGGGATTCTTGGGAGGAAGACGCCCTTGTCAGAAACAAGGAAACAGGAGAATTCTTCGAATCTAGTAAGCTTCATGAGCTCCAGCATAAAGGTGAGTTCTTCTCAGTCAGGGGGCCTCTCAACGTATCACGCACGCCGCAAGGGCAGCCCGTGATCATTCAAGCAGGATCTTCCGAAGATGGTCAAAAGCTTGCAGCAAAAACAGCAGAGCTCATTTTCACTGCACAAAACGATCTCGAAAAAGCGAAGGAATTTTATCAAAGCTTGAAGGGGAAAGTAGAGGCTGCTGGCCGTGCTAGAGAGGACGTCAGCATCATGCCGGGTATCTTCCCGATCATTGCTGAGACAAAGGAAGAAGCCCGAGCAAAATATGAAGAATTACAGGAGCTGATTGTTCCTGAAATTGGACTGAGCATTCTGCAAAATTACTTAGGCGGGATTGATCTGTCTCAGTATCCGTTAGACGGACCGCTTCCAGAGATTGATCCGAGCACGTCAAATGCGGTGAAAAGCCGTTTTGATCTCGTGATGAATATGGCGAGAAAGGATAACCTGACCATTCGCCAGCTCTATCAATCGGTTGCCGGCTCACGCGGTCATAATATTTTCATTGGAACGCCGGAGCAGCTGGCAGACGTGATGGAAACATGGCTGAATGAAGAAGCAGCAGACGGCTTTAATGTCATGCCGCCGCTCTTGCCAGAAGGGCTGGATGTGTTCGTAGACCGCGTCGTCCCAATCCTTCAGGAACGAGGCTTATTCAAAACGGATTACACAGGACAAACCTTACGAGAAAATCTCGGACTAACAGAGCCAAAAAATCGCTACACGACATAAGGTGAGGTGACTAACGTTGGGATACACATTTCGTCTGGCAACAGAGGCAGATATAGAGGCGCTTCTTGAACTAACAACAAGAGCCTATGAGCCAATTCGTGAGCTCGGCATTCAGTTCCAAGCAGCACATGCCGATTTCGCTCTCGTTCAGAATAATGTACAAAAGAATCTTTGCTATGTGATGGAAGAGAACGGAGAGCTTCTCTCCACCTTATCACTCCGCATGCCTTGGGGAGAGCAGCCAGGACCGTTCGGCGTCCCTCACATCTGGTGGTTTGCCTCAGAACCAGCCGCCAAAAAAGGGACAGGTTCTGCCTTGCTGGAATGGGTTGAAACCGAAGTACTAAGGGATACACTAAAGGTACCGTACGTGTCACTCGGTACAGCTGATAAGCACCCGTGGCTCGTAGAAATGTATGAGCGCAAAGGCTATGTCAGAGCAGGAGAAAAGGATTTAGGCAAAGGTCATATCACGATTTATTTAAAAAAACAATTAAGATCAGATATCACACAACCATAAGACGAAAGAAGGGTTTTCGAACATGAAAAACAAAAAGTGGCTAGTCGTTCTTTTTGCAGCAATGCTGGCAGTTTTAGCAGCTTGCGGTGGTAACAATCAAAGTGAAGGCAAAGACGAAAAAGTATTAAAAGTAGGCGCTACTGGACAAAGCTATCCATTCGCTTATAAAGACAATGGCAAGCTTGTCGGATTCGATGTTGAAGTAACAGAAGCCATTGCGAAAAAGCTTGGCTACAAACTAGACTGGCAGCTGAGCGAATTCAGCGGACTAATGGGACAGCTGACATCTGGTAAGCTCGATACGGTGTCAAACCAAGTTGCCATTACAGACGAGCGTAAACAAACATTTAACTTTACAGATACGTACGCATACGCAGGAACACAAATCATCGTAAAAAAAGACAACAACGACATCAAAGGTCTTGATGATTTAAAAGGAAAAACAGTGGCGGCGGTTCTTGGCTCTAACCATGCTAAAAACTTAGAGAGCAAAGACCCAGATAAGAAAATTAAGATTAAAACATATGAAACGCAAGACGGCGTATTAAATGAAGTGGCAAATGGCCGCGTAGATGCTTATGTCAACGGACGCAGTGTATTACTTGCTCAAATTGAAAAAACAGGTCTGCCGCTGAAAATCGTAGGCAACCCAATTGTGTATGAAGAAGTAGGCTACCCATTTGCGAAAGATAAAAAGCATGACAAACTAAGAGAAGAATTTAACAAAGCCATCAAAGAATTAAGAGAAGACGGGACACTTAAGAAATTGTCTGAGAAATATTTCAAAGACGATGTCACAGTGCCAATTAAAAAATAACAACAGCGGCGGTGAAGAGCAGACATGAACAAAATTGATTGGCAGTATATGGTGACGGTTTTTCCGACACTGCTTCAATACTTGCCGATAACGATCTTCATGGCGATTGTCTCCATGGTATTTGCCATTATCATTGGTGTGGTATTCGCTCTTATTACGAAAAACCGGATACCTGTTTTATACCAATTTGCCAAGCTGTATATTTCTTTCTTCAGAGCGGTTCCAACCTTGGTTCAGCTCTTTCTCATTTATTTTGGTCTCCCGCAGCTATTCCCTGCGATGACCTCAATGGATGCTTTAACAGCGGTCATTATCGGATTAAGTATTAAAAACTCAGCATACTTAGCAGAAATTTTCAGAGCGGCTCTGAACTCAGTGGATGAAGGGCAGCTTGAGGCATGCTTATCTGTCGGTATGACAAGATGGCAGTCTTACGTCAGAATTATTTTCCCGCAGGCCATTAGAAATGCGATTCCAGCGACGGGGAATACCTTTATTGGTCTTTTAAAAGAAACATCTCTTGCCTTTACCATTGGTGTGGCAGAAATGTTTGCACAAGGGAAGATGATTGCATCGGCGAACTATAAATACTTTGAAACCTATTTAGCCGTAGGGATTGTATATTGGGTGCTGACGATTATTTATAGCTTCCTGCAAGACCTATTTGAACGAAAAATCAGCAAACCTTACCGGAATTAAGGAGGTGTGGACATGATCAAGCTCACCAATTTGAAGAAATCATTCGGCGACCTTGTCGTCTTAGACGGAATCAATCTCGACGTGCAAAAAGGGCAGGTTGTGGCCATTATCGGACCTTCTGGCTCCGGTAAATCCACCTTGCTGCGCTGCTTAAATTTATTAGAAACACCAGATGAAGGCACGATTGAAATTGGCGATGCGAAGCTCGATGCGTCTAAATATTCACGTAAAGAAGCCCATCACCTGCGTCAACAAACGGCCATGGTGTTTCAAAACTATAATTTATTTAAAAACAAGACAGCAATGCAAAACATTACAGAATCATTGCTTGTGACGAAAAAAATGACAAAGCAGCAGGCGAATGAAATCGGTATGAAACTGCTGAAGCAGGTAGGGCTAGAGCAAAAGGCTGACAGCTATCCAGTCACATTATCTGGCGGGCAGCAGCAGCGGATTGGGATTGCCCGCGCGTTAGCGGTTGATCCACATGCGATTTTGCTGGATGAACCAACGTCAGCGCTTGATCCAGAGCTTGTCTCAGGTGTGCTTCAAGTCATTAAATCCATTGCGATTCAAGAAACAACGATGATCATCGTTACACATGAAATGGCGTTTGCAAGAGAAGTGGCAGACCATGTGATTTTCATGGCAGATGGTCATATTATTGAGCAGGGGACGCCAACTGAGTTATTTGATGAAACGAAGAATGAACGGACGAAACGATTTATCCAAAAAGAAGCAGCGGCTGAAGAAGCATAAGCTGCTTTTTATTCTTTAGAGGGGTGATTGATAGTGAAATCAATAGGAAATGAAGCTTTAAACAAACGTTTAATCAACATTCGCCGAGCGCTTCATGAGCATCCAGAGCTGGCGTTTGAAGAATATGAAACGACAAAGAAACTGCGCCGCTGGTTAGAAGAGGAAGGGATCACTGTACTTGATATCCCAGCCCTGCAAACAGGCGTTGTCTGTGAAATCAAAGGAGAACAAGAAGGACCGACGATTGCTCTGAGAGCCGATATTGACGCTCTTCCGATTGAAGAAGCATCTGCCGAACCATTTTCTTCAAAGGTACCGGGCAAAATGCATGCATGCGGTCATGATTTCCATACAGCTTCTATTTTTGGGGCGGCTCTTTTATTAAAGGAGCGGAAACACGAGATCAAAGGAGCGGTCCGTATTTTGTTCCAGCCGGCTGAGGAAGTTGCTCAAGGAGCGAAACACGTCATAGATTCAGGCGTTTTAGATGGAGTCGATGCGATTTTCGGTATGCACAACAAACCTGACCTGCCAGTTGGCACGATTGGCATTAGAGAAAAAGCATTGATGGCGAGTGTGGATCGGTTTGAAATCGATATTAAAGGAACGGGAGGTCATGCCGGGATTCCAAATCACACGGTGGACCCCATTGCCATCAGCGGGCAGATCACAAGTGCCCTTCAGCAAATCGTCAGCCGCCGCATCAGCTCCTTGCATCATGCGGTTGTCAGCATCACACGCATTCAAGGCGGTACATCATGGAATGTCATACCCGACCGTGTCGAGATGGAAGGAACGGTGCGGACGTTTGAGCCTGAAGTAAGAGCAATGATTCCACAGCTCATGAAACAAATCGTCAGCGGAATTGCAGAAGGGTTTGGAGCAGAGGCTGAAGTGAGATGGCATCCTTATTTGCCTTCTGTCATGAATGATGAGCGTCTGACAAAGGTGGTAGAAGAAACGGCGGGCTCTCTTAACTTAGATGTTGTGCAGGCAGAGCAGTCACCGGGCGGAGAAGATTTTGCCCTTTATCAAGAACAAATTCCAGGCTTTTTTGTATGGATGGGGACCAGTGGTACGAAGGAGTGGCATCACCCTGCGTTTACTTTAAATGAAGACGCACTTCCAGTTGCTGCTGCCTTCTTTGCTGAGCTTGCCGTTCGGGCATTGGAGTCTCGATCATGGAGCTAACAAAACAACTGGCAGAGGCAGTGCTTTCTGCTGATCCGCTGCAAGATGAACGGGCCATTCAGATGGCTAGAAATGGCCTGTTAGATGCTGCGGCAGCAGCGCTTGCTTCGAAAGAGGATGAAGGGATTCAGAAGCTGATGCAGCTTGTTGAAAAGGAAGGCGGAGCCGCTCAGATTCCTGTCATGGGACAAGGGAGGAAGGTGAGTCGCCAATCCGCAGCGATGCTGAACGGCTACCTCATCCATGCCCTTGATTATGATGATGTCCATTCAGATGTGAGAGGACACCCAAGTGCCGTCATCATTCCAGCGCTGCTTTCACAGCTGACAGCCGGCAAAGGGTATGGCGAACGGTTTTTAGCTGCCTACATCACAGGTGTTGAAGTAATGGCAAGACTTGGCGAATCCATCGGCAAGGCGCATTATGAGCGGGGGTGGCATAATACGGGAACACTCGGTGCCATTGCGGCAGTGTGCGCGATTGGCTATTTGAAGCAGGTCAAACGAGAAGAACTGACGAAAGCAATCGGCTTTGCCGGAGCGCAATCAGCCGGAATGCGAAAGCAATTTGGCTCTGATATGAAACCATTACAAGCCGGCTTAGCTGCTAAAACAGCCGTTTGGTCTATGGATTTAGCTTGTTCAGGTTTTGGCGGGAATGACTCGGTTCTTGATGGCGCACTTGGTTTCTTTTCACTTTATGGAGATCAGGAGCGTGCGGAAAGCCGTTTGCTAGAAGGCTATGGTTCTACATGGCGTATCGTTTCACCTGGGCTGTGGTTCAAAGTATATCCATTCTGCTCAGCAGCCCACCATGCGGCAGATGCGATCCAATCTTTAATGAAAGAGCGGGCTTTTTTGCCGGAGCAGGTAAGACAGGTCGAGGTCATATTCCCGCCAGGCGGAGATGCAGCGCTTATTGAACGAACACCTTTGACTGGGGAAGAAGGACGATTCAGTGTCGAATATGTCATCGCACTTGCAGTGTTTGGACAGACGCTTACGCTGGATGCCTTTACGAAAAAAAATATTCCATCAGACATGCGGATATGGATGAAACGGGTGAGCAGAGGATATGATCAAACGATAGAGCCCCATCCCGATGCTGTTCCAAAAGGACGCTTTACGATTGTGAAGCTCACCTTATCTGACGGCACCACCATCAGCAAACGAGTTGATGTACCTCGGGGAGCACCAGGCTGTGCGTTATCGAAAGAAGATATCATACAAAAGTTAAGCAGCGTCACAAGCGCATCACAAGATCAGCAGATTTTACAGGCGGTTAAAGAGGGAAACGACGCTGCGTATTTGAAGTTGCTGGCATGATAAAAAAGCTCATCGATAGAGATGAGCTTTCAGCGTGTAGACAAACCCTCGCATTCGGTGTCAGGTCTGCGCTCCGGTGCTCACGAATGTCAAATTCGCTCCGTTCCGGTACTCGCCCTTCCTAGACTGCAAAGGTTTTCTATCACGCTGAAAGGAAGACAAAGGGCTAAAATAAAGATCATTTTAGCCCTTTGTCAACAATCTGAAAGCTCATCAATAGAGATGAGCTTTTTTAAATAGATATATCATAAACTGTCAGGAAGCTCTTTATCTAAATATATGAGACTTCCTCATGAGTTAAAGAACCATAAATGACACTGTCCTCATCTTGATATGTTGTAAAGTAATGTTGAATCATAACTTCAACTAACATCTTGACCATCTTCTGCAATTCCATCATAAAAAAACTCATGTGATTCACCGCAGTATTAGTTCTTTCAAAAAGTATGAATAAAAGATGACCAAACGATGATAAGTTCATGAAAACAGTGGAATCCAATTGAGATTTGAGAGGGAAGATGTAAAATAAAGCTACATAAAGAAAAACAATGGCAGCAGCGGAGGCTGATGATGAAAATATTAATGATTGAAGATAATCAGAGTGTTTGTACAATGACGGATATGTTTTTTCAACGAGAGGGATTTCAAGCGGAATTCGTTCATGATGGATTAGAAGGACTGAATCGTTTTCAGCAAGAGGAGGATTGGGATCTGCTCATCTTAGATGTCATGCTTCCTTCGATGGATGGTCTGACCATTTGTCAAAAGGTGCGTCAGATCAGTGATGTTCCGATTATCATGCTGACAGCAAAGGAAACCGAATCTGATCAAGTGCTTGGTTTTGATCTTGGGGCAGATGATTATGTGACCAAGCCCTTTAGCCCACTCACCTTGATGGCAAGAATTAGAGCGGTGAAACGACGCTTTGCTCATACAACGACTCAAGAAAAGGTGAATGAGGGTGAACGGCTGGAGACAGCACATTTTCAGTTGGATAAGAAAACGAGGGAAGTTTTCCTGGATGGAGAGCGAATAGAGAACCTCACACCGAAGGAATACGATCTGTTGTGCTTTTTTATTCAGCATCCTCGGCAAGTATTTTCACGAGAACAATTGCTTGAGCAAATTTGGGGATATCAATTTTATGGAGATGAACGAACGGTAGATGTCCATATTAAACGGCTGCGCCAAAAAATTGGGAACGGTCCTAAGCCCTTTTTGTATACAGTATGGGGCGTAGGGTATAAGTTCGATGAAGATTAAATATTTTTATCAGCTGCTGATCAGTCATCTTGGGTTATTGCTCATCGCCATTGTCATTATCAGCACCCTTTTATCTCATTTTGTGAAAGATATTGCCTATCAAAACAGAGTGAATGAAATGAGCTCCTATGGGAATGAAATCTTGCAAGATTATAAACGACTCCCTAAAAGCGAGATGACCTTTCGTCTGCGTCCATTTGAAGATATTCTTTCGACGAGGCAAATTCGTTTTTTCGTGTTTGATGAAAAAGGAGATATTCTCTCTCAGCAGCAAGAGATGCCGCCGCATGAAGTATTATTGACAAAGGATTTATGGGCCAAACTCTCAAAAGGAGAGCAAATCATTGACAAGCGAAGTGATTCACGCCGCCTTGATCAAGAGGCATCACTTGTGGCACTCCCTGTCATGGAGGATGGAAAGCTAAAGGGTGGAGTCGTCCTTATTGCCCCGATTCAAGGCGCTGAACAGCTCATCGCCCAAATGAATCGTTATCTGTATATCATCGTATTTGTGGCACTGACGATCACCTTTATTCTCAGCCTGTTCTTGTCTAAATTTCATGTGAACCGCATCAAAAAGTTGAGAGAGGCGACTGAAAAGATTGCGCAAGGTGATTACAACATCAAGCTTGAAAACAAACACCTTGATGAAATTGGCACACTTGGTGAGGATTTTAATATGATGGCCAAGCGTCTTCAGCAATCAAGAGAGGAAATTGACCGGCTCGAAAAGCGCAGACGCCAATTCATCGCAGATGTGTCTCACGAATTGAAAACTCCGCTGACTACCATTCGAGGACTGGTGGAATGGCTGAACACAGCGGATGTGTCAGCAGAAGAGAAAGAGAAATGCTATTCCTTAATTACTGACGAGACAAAACGTATGCTGCGCCTCGTCAATGAAAATATGGATTATGAGAAAATTAGATCGAATCAAATTACCCTTCAGAAATTTCACTATCCACTCATTGACACATTTGAAGTGATGAAAGAGCAGCTGAGCCGAATCGCCGAAGAGAAAAACAATCAGCTGATCGTGGATGTTGATCCCAAGCTAAAGGTTTATGCGGATTATGACAGGCTCATTCAAATGCTTGTCAATATCACAAAGAACGCGATTCAATTCACAGAAGGCGGTCGTATTTACTTAAGAGGAAAACAAGGAAATCAAGAGACGATCATTGAAGTGGAAGACACAGGCATTGGCATTGCGCCAGATGAAGTCAAACACATATGGGAACGTTTTTATAAAGCGGATATCTCAAGAACGAATACACCGTATGGAGAATACGGATTGGGCTTGTCCATCGTGAAGCAGCTTGTGGACTTACATGAAGGGCATATTGATATGAAAAGTGAAAAAAACAATGGAACGACATTTACCATTCGACTGCCGTTTCCAGAAGAAAAGGGCTAAAATGAAGTTCATTTTAGCCCTTTTTGGTGAATCACCACTTATTCATTTTTGGTAAACGTTAACCCAATATGAGCAAGTGCCTGCGGTAAATCTTTTCGGATGGTGATGTCTTTAAACGATATATTGGATTGAATCGCACTTAAAGCAAGGTCTTGTTTAATGCCTGTTAAAACTGCTGAAATTCCTAAAAGTCTCAGCGTTTGTGCGTAGCTGACCAAATATTGAATGCTCTGTTCATTCAGGCTTTTTGTTCCCGATACATCAATAACCAAATGAGAGAGCGACAGCCTGTAGCTTTCCTGTAAAATGGTTTCCAAAATATGCTGAGCACGTGTCTCTTCAATATCACCAAGCAGAGGAAGCACGGCGACACCGTCAACAACTGGTACGATCGGTACAGACAATTGCTGAATCTGCCTGTTGGCACGGTCTAGCTCGAGAACGTAGCTTAATAAAGAAGCCATCGTTTCAAACATATACACATGCTCTTCTGTGAAATGATTTGGTCTCACATCAAGTCCGCAAATCGTTCCGTAGTTCGTCCCATCTGTGAAATCAATGGGAACCCCAATGAACGAGCCGCCTTGAAGATTTTTCGTGACCTCTAAGTATTTAAATCGGTCATCTTTCGAAATGTCAGGGATCACAAGTGTAGCCTGATGGTCGACCGCCAGCTTGCAAAATGTCTTTTCGTAAGGAAGTTCTTCCCCTTCTTCAAGAAGCTGCTCGTCATGATTTAACACTTTTACAATTTGATTGGTGTTTTGATCATTTTTAGCGATAAACAGTGTATTCACACCAATGAATTGACTCATCATGTTTAAAATACTAGTAGAAGCATCATGAAAATTGCGAAACTGTTTTAATAGTTGTTGACGAGGCATTGTTTTAGGACTCCTTGTAGCTCCGATCATAGGTCGGAACGGATAGTTGATTTGTCTCTATCATACAAAATCAAACGAGAAATAGATACACTTTAATGCGCAGAGAACTCGAATCGGCGAGAGGAAAAAAGACTGCCGGATCTTAAGATCTGGCAGCCTGCTGATTAAAGGGAGACAGGGACAGTAGACATAGAGAAAAATTCCTCATATAAGGCTTGAACAGCTTCTTTTTCTTGAGCCGCTTTGACGCCAAACATCATGCTGACCTCTGAAGAACCTTGATTGATCATTTCAATATTGACCTTCGCTTTTGACAGCGCTTTTGCCGCTCTTGCTGTTGTGCCAACATTATGACGCATCGCTTCTCCTACAACCATAATCAGCGAGAGATTCCGCTCTAAAACGACCTCATCTGCATCAAGCACGAGCTTTAAGCGGTCTAGCAGCTCTTGTTCAATATGCTGCTCCTCCAGCTGATCCTGCCTTAAAATAATGGTCATATCATCAATGCCAGAAGGTACGTGCTCATATGTAAGCCCATATTCCTCTAATGTTTGCAGCACCTTACGACCAAAGCCGACCTCTCTGTTCATCAAATATTTACTAATGTAAATGCTGCAAAATCCATTATCTGAGGCGATTCCAACAACAGGTCCATTTGTATGATCGCGCTGATTCACAATTTTTGTGCCTTTTGCCGAAGGATTATTGGTGTTTTTAATCTGAACCGGAATGCCTGCACGGAAGGCTGGAATGAGTGCTTCATCATGAAAAACAGAAAATCCAGCATACGACAGCTCGCGCATTTCCCGGTATGTCAGCTCTGTAATCTCTTTCGGTTCATGAACGATCGTTGGATTGACAGCATAGACAGCATCCACATCTGTAAAGTTTTCATACACATCTGCCTTTAGACCGTTCGCCAAAATGGAGCCGGTAATATCGGAGCCGCTTCGCGAAAAGGTAACGATGTCTCCCGCTAGACTAAAGCCAAAAAAGCCAGGGAATATAATAATGCCAGAGCGCTCTCTTAATTTGTACAAATGATCATATGACTCCGGCAGGACTTGCGCTTGACCAGGCTCATCGCTCACAAACAAACCAGCTTCCTTTGGATTCACATAATGAGCTTCCACACCCTGGTGGCGGAAATAGGCAGCAATGAGCTTTGCATTATTGTCTTCGCCGCTTGCTTTGATGGCATCAAGATAGCACTCAGGGCGGGATGAATCAGCCTGTAATAATGCGTCTAGATCTTGCCTGATGGTGTCGATAATGTCTTGACCTAATCCGAGTTCATCCGCTATTGAGGCATACCTCTCGATGACGGCTTCCTTTAAATCATGTGCTTCGCCTAAACGTAAATATTGTTCACCACAGCTAATTAATAGATCGGTGACCTTCGTATCCGTTGAATGCCGTTTTCCTGGTGCGGAAACAACGACTGCTTTTCGAGCTGGATCTGCTGTTACAATGTCAAATACCTTTTGCAGCTGCTTGCCAGATGCAAGTGAACTGCCACCAAATTTCACGACCTTCAATGCATACATCTCCTATAGTAAAAATTTTCTCACAAATTGAATAGTTCCTATTATCAACTCTTTTCTTTAAATTATCAAGGTTTTTCTTCACTAGAAATACAAATGTATTTATAGAGAGGACGGTATTGTGTGAGTATATGAAAAAAGAGCCGGCCATATGCCGAGCTCTTTTTCTTATGAAGAAGACGAGGAGGAAGATATCTCCTGCTTCATCACTTTGTTATCACGTTTTGCCTTTAAGAAAAAGGAGAGGATGAGTCCAATGACTGCAATCAGACCAGAAATGAAAAATGACGTATTCATTCCATGAACGGCTGATTTTAATGGATTGGCTAATTCTGCATTTGCAGCAGAGCTGCTCATGATGGAAACAAGCACAGCCGTTCCAATGGAACCGCCTACTTGTCTCATCGTGTTATTCATCGCTGTCCCATGCGGGATCAAATGAGGCGGTAATGCGTTAATACCTGCCGTTGTCAGCGGCATCATGATCATCCCAACCCCGATTAAGCGAAGCGTATAGGCGACCGTAATGAGAGCGATCGATGAATCAAGGGTGAGCAGCATAAATGGCAGGGTGGTAACGGTGAGGATCGTAAATCCGCCTAATGCCAGCCCTCTTCCGCCGACTTTATCAAAAATCCGTCCAATAATCGGTGACAGGAGTCCCATGAAGAGAGCACCCGGCAATAAGATCAGCCCTGTATCAAGTGCAGACAGCCCTCTGACATTCTGCGTATAAAGCGGCAGAATCGTCTCTGTACCAATCAATAAAGCAAAGACAAGCATCCCGAGGAAAGTTGTTAAGCTAAAGATAGCAAATTTAAATACGCCAAACTCAAGCATCGGTCTTGTTAAGTTCGACTGGCGCAGGATAAAGAAGAACAAGCTCACGGCGCCGACAATCAGTGAAATGAGAACAGTCGCACTCGTCCATCCATACGTGCCGACACTAGAAAATCCGTAAAGCAGCCCGCCGAAACCGAAGGACGACAAGATGACAGATAAGACATCAATACGTGTCTCTCGCTGCTGTGTGACATTTTTCATTAAGAAGAAAGCAAGAATAAGGTCGATGATACCGATTGGCAGAACAATATAGAACAGGGCCTTCCAGCTGAAGGAATCGACAATCCAGCCGCCAAGTGTTGGTCCAAGCGCTGGTGCGAACGAAATGACAAGTCCGACCATGCCCATTGCCTGCCCGCGTTTTTCTTTTGGGAAAATGGTTAAAAAGATCGTTTGCATCAGCGGCATTAAAATCCCTGCACCGGCTGCCTGTACAATACGCGCTGCAAGTAACACTGGGAAATTCGTAGCAAATGAAGCAAGAATTGTACCGGCTGTAAAGATGCTAAGTGCCGTTAAAACTAAAGAACGGCTCGAAAATTTCTCAATTAAGAAAGCCGTTATCGGGATGAGAATCCCGTTTGTCAGCATAAAGGCTGTTGTAAGCCACTGTCCTTTGCTGACCTCAATATTGAAGTCCTCCATGATATGTGGGATCGCTGGAATAAGAAGCGTTTGGTTTAATATCGCGACGAATGCCCCAACGAGAAAAATCCCAACAATCACAGATCGATTGTAAGATGTTGTTGATTGGTTCATGTTATCCCTTCTTTATCTATAAAATGATGCTTTTCAGCTGTGACACGTTTTGTGATAAAACGCTGTTTTTGCCTAAATAATCGAGCAGTGAGCTGATTAAAAAGGTTCTCGGTTGGTCCTTTGATAATTCCTGATTGAGCAGCTCATACGCAGAGAGGAGATCATCTTTTTCTTCTCCGTTTGGCCATGAGTGAAGCTCTTGTTTGATCTTTGTTAAGTACGAATTGACAAGTTTTTCTTCGTCATATTCGTCCTGTGAGGAAAGCAAATAAGAGTTCATCAGCTCGTCTGTTAACACAGGTTCAATGGAACAAGGCTTTTTCGATACACGATCCATCACACCGATGATCATTTCGGCAGCAATTTCTAATTGGATGTTTTTTTGCTCAATCGCCAGCATTAAGATGAATTCTCTCATTAATCCATTGAGAACAATCACTAAATCCCAGACATATGGAGCGACAGATTCACCATATGTACTTAAAATAATGTCTCTGTGCCGCTGCATGATAATGGAGCGTGTTTCACGTAAATGCTTAATGACAATGGGCGAATGCTGAGAAAAAGCTTCAAAGGACAGCATGTTCAAAAATTTATGATTCTCTTTAAACTCTTCAAGCTCAAGCTTGATCTTCTTTGTGAATTTTTCCTTTTTGGACAGCGTCGTTTCTGAATGAATGATGCGGGAAATCTCTCTCATTTTGCGCTGATTGTATTTAATCAGTTCTAATAGAAGAGCTTCCTTTGAATCAAACAGTTTATAAATAGACGCTTTGGATATTTTACAGGCATCGGCAATTGACTGCATGGAGACACTCATATAGCCTTTTTGAGAAAACAATTTCTTCGAAACCCGCAAAATCTCTTCTTGCTTTTCGTTCATCTTCTTAAGTCCTTTCCGAATCGGCAAAACCATATGGTCACAATGGAAACCGAGTGGTCACTTTGGCTATCATAACAAAACCAATGCCTTAAGACAAGAAAATGAACTTAAAAAATACCCGTCTGTATGACAGGTACTTTACCCTTCCGCATGTGCGACATATATTTTTGTTTTGCCGTGAAGTTCAACGACCAAAAGGTCTTCTCTCTCCTTCACAGAGTAAATAGCGGTCCCTTTTTGCAGCCTAGAAGCTGTACCATGTTCAAAATTTTTGGCGGCTGTTTTCTGAATGACACCTACTTGCTGATGTTTTGTGACGTGTAAGGATGTCGTCCAATCTACATTTGTTTCATACACGGTTCCTTCCCATTGAAATAAATCTGCCTGCTGATCCATAGCTAATAACTCTTCCGCACTAGGTGGTTTTGACTGGGAATGATATTGGACTGACTGGCAGGCGCATAAGGAAAACGTGAGCAGCAAGAGCAATAAACTAAACCATATGTTACGTATCAAAAAAGGTTCCTTCCCTTCAATACAGCGTTTCTTAAGTAATGGACGTGAATGAAGTTAAATCGTTACATGCCTAGTCAGTTCATGAGTTTTAGGTGAATGAGATTGTATGTTGGCACAAAATACGATACATTTATCGTATGACAAATCCAAACCATCCAAACAAAGAAGATATGAGACTGATTTCTGTGCTGCACGCATTGGCTGATCCAATCCGCTTAGAAATTGTCCGCTGCTTGGCAGAAGCGGGGGAGAGGACATGCGGCACGTATGAGATGAATATTGCCAAATCCACGCTTTCCCATCACTTCAAAGTGCTGAGGGAGGCAGGCGTCGTGAAAGTGAGAATTGACGGGAAGCACCGTTACTATTCTTTAAGAAAAGAAGACATCGAGACCGCTTTTCCTGGACTCATGTCATCGATTCTAGCTGTAGATAAAAAGCGGTGGTAAGCCAGCTGTCTATAAAGAGCAGCTGGCTGTTTTATTTCCCGAAAATGGCATCATACAGCCGTTTCACTGCCGGCTGAATATCCTCTCGCCTCATATGCGAAAAGCCGAGGACGAGCGGGATAAAGCCTGGCTGATGCCCCGGCAATTGCTCATCAAGGGTAAAACGATCCATACCGTACATTTTCAGCTTCCTTTCTTTCGCTCGCTGTAAAATCTCATGCTGCGTCCGATTTGAACGGAACTCTGCGATAAAATGAAGCCCGGCATTTTCACCAATAATCCGCACATTGTCAGCAAAAACCATATTGAGCTCTTCAATGAGCTGCTTCCGTTTTTCCTCATATAAACCATTCATGCGTTTAATATGCCGTTGATACGCCCCATCTTTTATAAAATGAAGAAGGGTGTATTGTGTAAAAAGATTAGCAGTTTGAATGAAAAAATGCTGTTCTTCTTTATAGCGTCTCAATAAATGCTGAGGCAGCACCATATAGCTTAGCCGCAAGCCCGGCAACAATGATTTTGAAAAGGTGCCCATATAAATGACTTTGTCATATCGATCGAGACTTTGCAGCGCTGGAATGCTGTCTGTGCCATATTTAAATTCACTGTCATAATCATCCTCAATGATATAACGATCTGGTTGATCAGCTGCCCAGTTTAACAGCTGAATGCGCCGGGAAATCGGCATAATCACCCCTGTTGGAAATTGATGTGAAGGGGTGATGATCAACACATTCGGCTGTTTCTTATAAATGTCGTTCATCCGCACACCTTTTTGATCAATGCCAATCGTTTCAATTTGATGATGATTGTTTTTCAGCATTTGATAGAGCCGGCGGTAGCCAGGGTTTTCTAGCCCGTATACTTGATCGGCTGGAAGAATGCTTGATAACGAATGGATCAGTGACTGTGTGCCTGCACTTAAAATGAGCTGTTCTGGATAGCATTTGACTCCTCTCGCAAGTCCGATCAGCCGGGCAATCGTTTCCCTGAGCTCATACACACCTTGTGGATGCGGAAGCTCACCGAAGGCATCTTGGTGGAGATGGATCGCCTTTTGTTCGCTTTTTAGCCAGCTTTTAAATGGGAAGTTCGCTGTATCGACGGAGATATGTGAAAAGGAATACCAGTCGTCTCGTGCAATCGGTTCTTCCTTTAAATCTACAGGAAGAGAAGAGGGTTTTAGCTGACCAGATTCATGAAACGTTTCTAGTGACTCCACGAAAAAACCTTTGCGCTCAACCGAGTATAAATACCCCTCGGCAAGCAGCTGCTGATAGGCGCCATTCACTGAATTAACGCTGACGTTTAATGTATCGGCTAACTCTCGTTTGGACGGTAATTGATCGTGTGGCTGCAAGTTGCGATTTAAGATTTCTTCTTTGATTTTCATATAAATTTGATGATAAATATATCCGTTTTGCCCTGTTTGATCTAGTTGAATTGTCAGCATCTCACCATTCCATCCTCTCTGGTACCATGAAAAAAATGATATTGGTACTTTCTATCATACCAAAAAATATTCAGAATAATAAAAAAGGATATAAAGGGGATGGATGACAATGAGTCAAACGACAACAAACCGTTTTTCAACTGAAGAATGGCAGGGGAAAAGAGATCAATACGTCGCAAGAGGCGTGAGTAATGGCAACCGTCATCTTGCAGCGAAGGGGAAAGGAGCCGAGCTGTTCGATATTGATGGGAAGCGATTTATCGATTTTGCAGGCGCCATTGGCACATTAAACGTAGGACATTCACATCCAAAGGTGGTTGAAGCGGTCAAAGCTCAGGCAGAGAGCCTGATTCATCCAGGTTTTAACGTGATGATGTACGAATCGTATATCGAATTGGCAGAGAAGCTTTGCCGCCTCACACCAGGAGACCATGATAAGAAAGCCATTTTCCTTAATTCAGGTGCAGAAGCTGTTGAAAATGCCGTGAAAATAGCCCGTAAATATACGAAAAGACAGGCCGTTGTGTCGTTTACAAGAGGTTTTCACGGCAGAACGAATATGACAATGAGCATGACGAGCAAGGTCAAGCCATATAAATTTGGCTTCGGACCATTCGCATCTGAGGTGTACCAAGCACCGTACCCTTATTACTATCAAAAGCCTGAAGGATTAAGTGATGCCGCGTACGACGAGTACATCATTGATCAATTCAATCAATTCTTCGTCGCAGCCGTTGCACCAGAAACTGTTGCTTGTGTGGTCATGGAACCAGTCCAAGGGGAGGGCGGATTCATTGTGCCATCGAAGCGTTTCGTTCAGCACGTTGCATCATTTTGTCAGCAGCACGGGATTGTCTTTGTTGCCGATGAAATCCAAACCGGTTTTGCGAGAACAGGGAAATACTTTGCGATTGAGCACTTTGATGTGGTGCCGGACTTAATTACTGTGTCAAAATCTCTTGCAGCTGGCTTACCGCTGAGTGGTGTCGTTGGCAGAAAAGAAATGCTTGATGCGGCAGATCCAGGGGAGCTCGGGGGAACATATGCAGGAAGTCCGTTAGGCTGTGTAGCAGCAATGGCTGTTCTTGATATCATTGAAACTGAACAATTGAATCAACGATCTGAACACATTGGACAAGTCATTGAGGACAAAGCCAATGAATGGAGAACAGCGTATCCATTCATTGGGGAAGTCCGCCGATTAGGGGCAATGGCGGCGATTGAAATTGTGGAAGATCAAACAACGCGTACACCGGATAAGAAAACAGCCGCAGCGATTGCAGCATATGCAAACGATCACGGGCTGCTTCTATTAACGGCAGGGATTAATGGGAATATTATTCGCTTTTTAACACCACTTGTCATCACAGATGAGCTGCTTCACGAGGGACTAGGGATCATCGAGGACGCCTTCAAAGCACGCTAAACAACAAAGGGGGATGGTTGTATGCAAAAACAACAAATGGCAAAAACGATGTCGCAGTCAGACGTGCTGTTTTTGTCCATTGGTGCAATGCTTGGCTGGGGCTGGGTTGTACTTTCGGGAGATTGGATTTTAACAGCGGGCTTTTTAGGCAGTGTGATTGCCTTTGTGATAGGAGGCATTCTCGTGATTTTTATTGGACTCACGTATGCCGAGCTTTCATCTGCAATTCCAGAGACAGGCGGGGGGCTCGTCTTTGTCCAACGGGCATTTGGGATGAAAGCAGCGTTCGTCTCAGCATGGGGCGTATTGTTTGGTTATGTGTCTGTGATTACGTTTGAAGCTGTCGCCTTGCCGACCGTCATTGATTATGTGATTCCAACACAGCATGTTGGCTTCTTATGGAATATAGGGGGATGGGACGTTTATTTCACGTGGGTATTGATTGGATCTGGCGGTGCATTGTTTTTAACAGCGCTGAATTACATTGGGGCGAAGCCTGCTGCCATTTTTCAATCCGTGTTCACAGTGGCGATTATTCTGACAGGTTTTCTCCTTTTAGGCGGCGCAACATTTAATGGAGATTTTGCAAACCTTGAGCCGATGTTTCAAGGCGGGGTTGGCGGTCTCATGGCGGTATTAGTCATGATTCCCTTTTTATTCGTTGGGTTTGATGTCATTCCACAAGTAGCAGCGGAAATTCATGCACCAAAGAAAATCATTGGGAGAATCTTGATTATTTCTATCGTAAGCGCGGTCGTTTTTTATCTGCTTATTGTCTTTGGGGTAGCTGCTGGAATGTCAAAAGGACAGCTTGAAGCTTCTTCATTAGCAACAGCAGATGCGATGGTACAGCTTCTCGGTCATCAAGCATTTGGAACAGTGCTGGTTATTGGCGGTGTAGCAGGGATTGTTACGAGCTGGAATGCCTTTATTATCGGTGCAAGCCGTATCTTATACGCTATGGCGGAAAGAGGCATGATTTCCAAATGGTTTGCGTATATTCATCCAAAGTATAAAACACCGACAAATGCGATTTTGTTTCTCGGGGCATTGGCCTTTTTTGCTCCATTATTAGGACGTCCTGCCCTCGTATGGATTGTCAATGCGGGCGGTGTCGGCATCATTGTCGGATACTTAATTGTGTCCATCGCCTTTATGAGACTTCGCAAAATAGAACCCGAGCTTGAGCGTCCATACCGCATTAAATATTGGCGGACGACAGGCGTTCTAGCCATTGGACTGAGTCTTCTTTTTCTTTCATTTTACTTTCCAGGAATGCCGGCCTCCTTATCATGGCCAGCTGAATGGATTTTGCTTTTAGGTTGGGTACTCATTGGGTATATACTATATGTAATGAATCCAAGAACGAAGGAGACGGTAGAGCATGACAAACGAACTCAAAGTGTATAATCCTGCAACAGGAGAAGAAATTGCTTCAGTTGCTCAGCATACAAAAGAACAGATCGAAGACGCAATTTCCCGCTCACATAAAGCATTCAAAGCATGGGCCAAAACGTCAGCGCATGAACGTGCCAATGTCATTCGCAAGTGGTTTGATCTGATGATTGAACATAAAGAAAGGCTTGCGAAAATCATCACAGAAGAAAACGGGAAGCCATATCAAGAAGCATTAGGGGAAATCGTCTATGCGGCTGGTTATATTGAATGGTACGCGGAGGAAGCAAAGCGAATCTACGGCAGAACCATCCCATCACATACGACAAGCAAACGCCTTTTCGTCACAAAACAGCCAGTTGGTCCTGTTGCTGCCATTACTCCGTGGAATTTCCCTGCGGCGATGATTACGAGAAAGGCAGCCCCAGCGCTTGCAGCAGGCTGTACGTTTATTGTAAAACCTGCTGAAGACACACCGCTGACAGCTATTGAACTAGTAAAATTAGGTCATGAAGCTGGTATTCCAGAGGATGCATTGCAATGGGTTGTCGGAGATGGCAAAGAAGTGGGTGAAATCTTCACAGATAGTCCATTGATTCGAAAAATCACGTTTACAGGCTCAACGCCCGTCGGAAAGCATTTGATCAAAAACAGTGCGAGTACAGTGAAGCATGTATCAATGGAGCTTGGCGGCCATGCCCCGCTTATCGTAGACAAGGACGCAAATCTTGAGTTAGCTGTCAAACAAGCAGTGGCGTCTAAGTTCCGTAATGCAGGACAAACCTGCGTCTGTGCCAACCGCTTAATTGTGCATGAAGACATTCATGAAGCATTTGCGCAAAGGTTCAGCAAAGAAGTAGAAAAGCTGAAAGTGGGAAATGGCTTTGAAGAAGGCACATCTATCGGTCCAATTATCAACAAGCGCGGCTTTGATAAAATTGTCGGCCAAATTCAAGATGCAGTGGATAAAGGGGCGAAAGTTCTTGTTGGCGGCGATACGCATTTCGACGATGACAAATCATATTATTTTGTCCAGCCAACGGTTCTTACACATGTGGACACTTCAATGAACATTATGCATGAAGAGACCTTTGGTCCAGTGGCGCCGATTACAACATTCAAAACGTTAGACGAGGCAATTGAATTAGCCAACGATACACCTTTTGGCCTTGCCGCTTATTTCTTTACAGAAAATTATCGGAACGGGCTCTACATTTCCGAACATCTCGATTATGGAATTATTGGCTGGAATGATGGCGGTCCATCAGCTGTCCAAGCACCTTTTGGCGGTATGAAAGAGAGCGGGATAGGGCGAGAAGGCGGAATCGAAGGAATCGAACCATATTTAGAAACAAAATATGTATCTATTGGTTTAGACGAATAAACGTGAAAAAGACTGTCTGAGGAATCTCAGCAGTCTTTTTTATGTTATACAGCCGGCGGGAAAAGCTGGTCCACCGTTTCTTTCGTTTCTTTCAGAATTTCATGTATGTAATCTGCAGATGCCTGTTCCATACTGCTGAACAAAAGCCGTTCGACAGGCTGAACCCCAATAAGATTAAAGACTTCTGTATCCGTTGTCATGTGATGAGAGGAGGAGAAGCTCATATTGGAATCAAGAAAATTCCTCGGGGCATCGTGCGTGTTGATAATGACCCCTTTTTTGTGCCGAAGTAAATTTTCAATTACTCCATGCTCATTCTTCTGATAAGCAAAGCCCTCAGAAAAGACGCGCTCTACATAGCCCTTTAGCATAGCCGGCAAGCCTGTCCACCATATTGGAAAAATAAACGTCAGCACATCGGCTTGCTGAATCAGCTTCTGCTCTCTTTGAATGTCGATCGGAACATCACCGCATTTGATCGCAGCCTTTTCTGCAATGGTGAGCTCTGGCGGAAAACCTAGCGCATAGACATCACGAACAGTCACTTTATGACCATTGTTCAATAGAGTGCTCACAACAAGATCTAATAAGGTTTGATTTAAGCTTTGCTGGGGATGAGCAAAAATGATTACATGGTTCATCTCATAGCCTCCTATGTGGTCATCTGTCTCATTATGGCATGTGGATTTATCCTATTCAATCCTATATTGGTAATAACAAGTTGGGAAAATGGAAAATAATTGATTTTTAAATGTGTAAAGGAAGAAAAAGCGATCGTTTCTAAGAAAACGATCGCTCATACAGCTTTTATTTTTTTCTAAAAGCAAGTCCCAGTGCAATCAGTGCCACGACTAGAGCAGCAATGGACAGACCAAGGACAAGTGGTGAGGAAGAAGCAGAGGCTGTTTCAGAGGCCTTCTCTTCTTTGGGTTTTTCTTGACCATGTGAATCCGTTACGGTATTAGATGCCACAATGTTTGTGATGGAATGAGGTTTATCAGCATCTTTATCGCCAGTCCATTCAACGACTGTTCCATCCTTATAATATTGATACGCATCCCATGCAGCTTCACCAGCTTTTTCAGGGTTTTTCGCTACAAAAACGAATTGCTGAAATTGTCCAGCAAGCACACCTTTACCAGTTGCCTCCCAAGTCACTCTTGTCACCTTGCCATCTTTCTCTTCAGTTGACGTTTTCCAGCCAGGTACAGGCTCATATTGCTGGAATTCTACGCCTTTAGGAATTGTCACGACAACCTTAGTCGTTGGACTGTCACTTTCAGAAGGAACCTTTAATGTATAGGTCTCCCAAGCATTTGTCGCAGACGTATCAGGCTTGACTGTTACGTGCGCACTCACAGGAATCGCCAATAAAAATGAAGCGAGAAGCATTGGTAATAAAGCTTTAACGTATTTTTTCATATGTGATGAACTCCTTTTAGTTTCTTCTAATAAAGGTGGTATCGATATTCTCAAAAGAACCAGTTAACGCATGGATTTCAATTTTCCATGTGCCTTTTTCATTTAATAAGAGATTTTCAGCAGAGAAATGACCATTTTTTAATCGTTTCAGCTGAAATTCACTTGGTGTCTCATCACCGAATAAAGCCACCTTATGAATCTTGGCTGTCACAGATTGAATATCAGTCATCGTTTCACCATTCTTCTTTGTAAATGCCACTTCGAATGAGTTTTTCCCCGGGGCATTCGGGGTAATGCTCAAGGACACAATGTCACGATGCTCGACCTGATTTGCGCCAAAGAAAGGCTCAGGTGCAGGCGGAGGAGGGCTCGGAATATTAGTAAAGACAGCCGTTAATAACAAAATGGCGATCCCGATCATCCATTCAGCTCGTAACGAAACGCTGCGTTTCTGCTTTTTTTCCCATCTCAGCATCAAGTAATGCATAAGTCCAAGCAGGCCCATGATGATAAATAAACCAAGCTTGATTAAAAAGGTGCGTCCGTATGCTGATTGGAAAAGAGCATCAAACGATTGCAAAATAAAGATGGCATTCACAAATCCTGAAAACACAATAAGTCCAACAGAGAGCAGTGCCCAAGGATGAAATGCTGCTAGCGTATTCCGTATGAGCGGCTCATCTTCATTTGGCAGTTTCTTCATCAAAAGAAGGACAATGGCTGTTAAACCACCGACCCAAATCGAAGCAGAGACGAGATGGATGAAATCAAGTGATGTTGTGAGTATTTTATTGTCTGTTGCGGCTGGATGTCCGATTTGTGCTTTCAGCCAAAGCAGCACTGTGAAGAGAAGCAGTGGAAACAGCCAAACACGAAAAGAAGAGAAGTCCCCTTTTCTCATCGCCACAATTGTCCAGATGGTGAGAAGTACAAATGACGCCATAAGCATCATCCACAGACTACCGCCAGAAGTGGACGCAATCGTTTCTTGTAAAAGCGAAGGCTGAAATGCCCCAAAAAAGGACACGTCTGCCGCTGATTTTGTCTGAATCGGCAGCTGGAACACAAGTGCTCCGCCCATCATGATCAATGACAATGTCAAAAGCCGCTTCATTCGTTTCGCCAATACAGGTGAAATCGCTGCCCTGAACCAAAGCAGTCCAAACAAAATGGTGCCAAGGAATAAGCTGAATGACGTATAAAGAAAGGCTTTATCAATAGTTGAAGCCACATCAATGGATTCATCCGTCTGACCTTGCTCTAATTGGTCAAAACCGCCAGCCGCTTTTCCAATACTAAACGGAATCATGCCAGAGACAGAGTGTCCATCCGCTGATACCGCATTCCACTGAATGGTGTAAATCCCTTTAGGTAAATTCTTTTTTAAAGCCGCTTCCATGATCTTTTGATCTTTAATGACCGTATCTCCTTTATCCACACGATCACCTTTTGCATTTAGCACCTTAATGGCATGAAACCCGCTTTCAATACCTTCACTAAATGTGATCGAGACTGAAGGAGGCTGCTGATCCAGCTCTTCATTTGCCGCTGGGTTCGAGCTCACGACGTATGCGTGAGCAAATGCTTCCTTTGGAATGAAAAAAGCGAACATGACCATAAGAAGCAGAAGCCACTGACTATTTTTAAACAAGGTGAATAACCGCCTTTCTACCTATGAAAATGTCTCATGTATCAGAAAGAAAGCGGCAGTAAACTGTGAGTCACAGAAAAAACCGCTCCTTCTATTGTACCGCCCTCTCTAAAAGGTAAACGAAACAAACAGCAAGATGGTTCACTTTTTCTGTGTCATGTCTGCGCAGACATTTCTTAATTGAATAGGTTTGATCAATTATAAGACTATTCGATTTAAGAAGAGGAAACAAGAAGAGACCATTTGAAAGTTGTGAAATTCCCATGAATTTTGCTTCAAAACAACGGCAGATCAACCTTTTCACCCGTTTTGTATTGAGGTCTGAGGGTGATTTCACATCATTTTTCAATTTTGTCACACACTATGTGACAAAGTGACATTTAGTTTCAATTGAAGAGAAAGTGAAAGCGTTTTACGATAGGCATAAGGGCTTCACTGAATCTTGTTCTTATATCTTTTGACCTATAAAGCCCTAAATAAAGGGAGAGAAGAAAGGAGTTTTCATAGATGCAGGAAAAAAGCGGATTTCGCGTAAAAGTACAGCGCTTTGGAAGCTATTTAAGCGGTATGATCATGCCGAATATTGGAGCGTTTATCGCTTGGGGACTCATCACCGCATTGTTCATTCCAAGTGGTTATTTTCCAAATGAACAATTAAATACACTCGTTGGTCCAATGATCAACTACTTGCTGCCGCTCTTAATCGGTTACACAGGCGGGAAGCTCGTATATGACCATCGAGGCGGGGTACTCGGTGCAACCGCTACGATCGGGGTTATTGTCGGTTCGGACATCCCAATGTTTTTAGGTGCGATGATCATGGGACCGCTTGGCGGTTATCTCATTAAGAAAATCGACCAGCTGTTTAAAGACCGAATCAGATCAGGTTTTGAAATGCTGATTAATAATTTTAGTGCAGGTATTCTTGGTGCCATTTTAGTAGCCATTGCTTTCTACGCTATTGGCCCAGTGGTTCTAGGTTTAAATAAAGCCCTTGCGGCAGGTGTAGATATCATTGTCAATGCACATTTACTTCCGCTGGCAAGTATCTTCATTGAACCAGCAAAAGTATTGTTCTTAAACAATGCGATTAACCAAGGAATTTTAGGTCCATTAGGAGTGGAGCAAGCGGCGAAGACAGGCCAGTCCGTTCTGTTCTTGCTTGAAACAAACCCAGGACCAGGTCTCGGTGTTCTTCTGGCCTACATGTTCTTTGGAAGAGGGACAGCAAAGCAGTCTGCACCAGGTGCGATTGTCATTCAATTCTTAGGGGGAATCCATGAGATTTACTTCCCATACATCTTAATGAAGCCAAAGCTCATTTTGGCGGTTATTGCTGGGGGAGCAAGCGGCGTTCTAACTTTTACACTGTTAAATGCAGGCTTAAAGGCTGTGCCGTCACCAGGAAGTATCATCGCTCTTATGCTCATGTCACCAAAAGGCGGCCACCTTGCCGTTCTAGCAGGTGTTGTCGTGGCAGCGGTCGTATCATTCCTTGTCGCTTCTGTCATTTTGAAAGCGTCTAAAGCAGTGGATGAAGACTTAACAGCAGCAACAGAAAAAATGCAAGACATGAAAGGCAAGAAAAGTGCAGCAGCAGCTGCTCTTACAGCACAAAAAGAAGGTGATGAAGCAAGCGAGCAAGCAGCATCTCCAGATGAAATCAATCCAGATGACGTGAACAAAATCATCTTTGCCTGTGATGCAGGAATGGGCTCAAGTGCGATGGGCGCATCCGTTTTAAAGAATAAAGTCAAAAAGGCAGAACTTGATATTGATGTGACAAATACATCCATCAGCAACATCCCAGATGATGCCGATGTGGTCTTTACTCATAAAGATTTAACAGATAGAGCCAAGGCAAAACTGCCAGGAGCTGTGCATATTTCAGTTGATAATTTCTTAAACAGCCCGAAATACGATGAGCTGATTGAGAAATTGAAAAAATAACATGACGAAACGGGTTGAGTCCAATTTTTCTAATTGAACTCCCCGTTTTGGTTGTTTTCTGATTTTCATTCTAAAAAAGGTGTGTGATCTTTCATGAAACAAGTACTTTCAAAAGACAATATTTTTCTAAACGAACAAGCCGGCTCTAAAGAAGAAGCCATTAAAAAAGCAGGCGAAGTCTTAGTGGCAAACGGTTATGTCACAAGTGATTATGTTGACAAAATGTTTGAAAGAGAAAATATTTCTTCTACATTTATGGGCAACGGAATTGCTATTCCTCATGGAACAGAGGATGCGAAAGCGGCTGTCCTTCATTCAGGGATCTCCATTATCCAAATTCCAGACGGCGTTGAATACGGCGAAGGAAATATTGCCAAAGTCGTATTTGGCATCGCTGGTAAAAACAATGAGCATCTCGATATTCTTTCTCAAATTGCGATTGTGTGTTCAGAAGAAGAAAACGTAGAGCGTATCATTCATGCAAAGGATCAGGATGAACTGATCGCCATCTTTAATGAGGTGAACTAACATGAAGGCACTTCATTTTGGAGCAGGAAATATTGGCAGAGGGTTTATCGGGTCTTTGTTAAAAGCATCAGGATTTGAGCTCGTTTTTACCGATGTAAATGAAGCGGTCATCAACGAGCTGAATGAAAAAGGAGAATACACGGTTGAACTCGCAGCACCAGGGCAGCAGCAAGAAGTAGTCGGTCCTGTGTCAGCCATCAATTCCGCAAAAGATCCAGCTGCTTTAATAGAGGCGATTGCAACAGCTGATCTCATTACAACAGCTGTTGGACCAGCCGTTTTGAACATCATTGCTTCGTCGATTGCTGAAGGTTTAAAACAGAAAAAGCCTGATCATATCATCAACATTGTGGCATGTGAAAATATGATTGGCGGCAGCTCTCATTTAAAGAAAGCCGTTTTCTCTCATTTAACAGCTGATGAACAAGAAGCGCTGTCACACACAGTAGGTTTTCCAAACGCTGCGGTTGACCGCATTGTCCCAATTCAGCACCATGAGGACATATTGAAAGTATCAGTCGAGCCATTTTTCGAGTGGGTGATTGATGAGACAGGCTTTATTGGAGACGTTCCTCAGATTGACGGAGCGACCTTTGTACAAGATTTGACGCCATTTATTGAGCGTAAGCTCTTTACTGTCAACACAGGACATGCACTAGCTGCTTATGTCGGGTACGAGAAAGGCGTGCAAACGATTAAAGAAGCTGTCGATACACAAGAGATTCGTCAAGTGGTCGAAGGTGCACTTCACGAAACAGGCAGTTATTTAATCGACACATATGGCTTTCAAAAAGAAGAACATGATGCGTATATTCAAAAAATCATTAAACGATTTGAAAATGCCTTTATCTCGGATGAAGTCACCCGTGTCGCACGCTCTCCACTTAGAAAGCTCGGAGCAGATGACCGTTTAATCGGTCCAGCGAAAAAGATCAAACAGCCACAGTATTTAGTTAAAGGCATCGTGGCAGCTTTGGCTTACGACTTTACTGAAGATGAAGAAGCTGTTCGTCTGCAGGCATTACGAAAAGAAAAAGGCATTGAAGGTGTGCTGGAAGAGGTATGTGGACTCTCGCCAACAGACGATCTTTATCAAGCCATTCTTAAAGAAGCAACTCGATAATTTGAACATCCCTTTCCAACGTGCGAAAGGGATTTTCTTCTATGACTTTTTTTAATACTTTCCCCAGCTTGACGATATATAAAATAAGGGGGAATTTGTTTATGAAAAAGAAAGCGTTTGCGTCAAGAAGTGTCTTTTTTCAATTAATGTCTGCCATTATCGTGATCACGATTTTAACGGGCGGACTTGTTGGAACTACGGGATATTTGTTAGCGAAACATGTATTAATTGATGCAGGGAAAGCAGATTTAAAGCACATCGTCAGCGGAGCAATGGCCACACTTGAACAGTTGAATGACCGTGTGGAGAAAAAAGAACTGACGCTTGAGCAGGCGCAAGAACAGGCCCGCCTTTACTTGAGCGGACCCAAAAATGACAACGGGAAGGGATACCAATCTCAAAAATCAGACTTTATCTATAAAAATAAAGGCTATCTGATCGCATATGGCACTGACTACTCAACCCAGGTCCATCCGGTCAACGACATCGGCGTCATTCCAGATAACACGACCAATCGTCAAAAAATGGTCGCCGGCGCGAATGCAAAAGATGAGGATGCACACTATGTGACCTATATGGATAAGGACGATGCAACCGGCGAAGAAAAGGAAAAGCTTGCCTATATGAGCCAGTTTACACCGTGGAATTGGAGTGTAGGCATCGCTGTCTTCCAGGACGAATTTTATAAAGAATTAGAGCAGATGAAGCTCTATATTATTCTCATTACAGCGGGTGTCGCCCTTCTGAGTTTAGGCGTCTTTTATTTAGCTGCCAGAGGAAAAGTCAGACTGCTCAAGCAAGTCACTGCTGCTTCAAAGGAAATTGCAGCGGGGAATATTGAACGCACGAGCTTAAAGGAAACAACGGATGAAATCGGACAGCTGGCAAAAGGCTTTAACCATATGTCAGGAGAGCTTAGAACACTGGTGAGCGGTTTACAGGAAACGAGCAGTCAGCTTGTGGAATCAGCGACAGATTTATCGGCGATATCTGAAGAAACCTCAGCCAGCAGTGAAGAAATTGGACGAGCCATCGGAGACATTTCGACTGGAACACTTCATCAAGCATCTGATCTTGAAGTAGCCAATCAACAAATGACCCAGTTTAATCAATCTATTGAGAATGTGAAAGAACAGAGTGATCAAATTAAACGGATTTCCGACCAATCGAGTCAATCATCACAGCAGGGCCAGCAAATCGTACAGCAATTAAAACAATCGAATGAACAATCGATTCAGGCGTCTCAAGGCATTAGAGCAGGAATCGAGCAGTTAAGTACAAAAGTACAGGATATTTCTCAAATCACAGATACGATTGAAAGCATTTCAAATGAGACCAATTTACTGGCACTGAATGCCAGCATTGAAGCAGCACGTGCAGGAGAGCACGGCAAAGGCTTCTCAGTTGTGGCGAGTGAAGTGCGGAATTTAGCTGAGCAGACAAAACAATCAGCCGTTCAAATTCAGCAAATGATTCAAGGCATTAAAGAAGAAACGACAACAACAGCTGGTATCATGTCTAACACAATGGATCGTTTTGCCGAGCTGGATGAAGCGGTGCATGCAACAGAACACGAATTCAATGCCATCTCTACATTGATTTCACAAACCATCGTTGAAACAAACGCGATGGCAAAAGAGCTGAATACACTGCTGGAGCAAAACGACCTTATCACAAAAGCCATGCACGGCGCAGCACATGTTTCTCAAGAAAACGCAGCGGCGATCGAAGAAATCACTGCATCCACAGACGAACAAGTGACAGCCATCTCTAATGTGGCAAAAGCAGCAGAAAGACTCAATGAACTTAGCATGCGATTGAATCAGGATATTGCGCGTTATCGTTTGTAAATCAAAGAGGACCGGATGATTTCCGGTCCTGTTGATTAAGGGGACTTTTTAATTATGATATATGTTATAACAGAAGAGATTATGGAAATAACAGTGTAACAAACTACCCAAAATAAAAAAGAAAAGTTTCCTTCTGCTAAAGTAAACCAAAACACCAAACTTAAGACAAGAGAAACAAGAGGAGAAATCCATATGTTTCTAAAGATACGTGTACCTAATATTCCAATTAGAATCGACAATATGGGCAAAACAAAAACAATTAATAAAACAATAGATCCCACTAGGTTATCCCCCTTATTACTGAATTAATTCAAGTCGTCCCGTTTCCCAATCTTTTTTTGAGTGAATATCGATGGAATTAGTTAATGTTCCCTTCTTTATATCATATATATCTACATGTCCTATCACATTTTGTTTTTTTTGAGTAGGATACTTGAAAAACGCATACATATTATCTTTAGAGTATTGAATGTTTTGGAGATATTGTTCTTCTTTTGTATCTTTCATATCAAAAGATTTTATTAACTTAAAATTTTTATCATAGATTAATACTTTGCCCTCAGAGGATGGGATAGCAATATTACCATCATGGAGTAATTCAATTTGTGTTGGAGAGAAAGATTTTTGATTAATTGTAATTTCTTTTTTTATTTTTAAATTAGACTTATTAATTAATAAAATTTTAGATTTTTCATTTTGGTTAACCGTATCGGTTAGGGCTAAAGCTATTGTATCAGAGTCTAACTCTTTAAATGCATCTTTTTCGTTACCTTCAATAAAATAAATCTGTTTATTTGGAATACGTTTATCCAAAATAATTTTATTGTTATTTGGATCAAGAACTTTTATAGATAAGTATTCATCGTCATAGTTGGAAAGTATATAAAATTTCCCATCTATTAACCTTGCAGAGTTGAGCATCCCCTTTAACTTTATATGTTGTTTTTTATCATCGTTGTTGTCTGTCCAATAAATAAATTCGCTCTCATACCCTTTATCTGTATAACCGATATTTATATCTTTAAAAACGTATGAGTTGTTAGCATTAATAAAGAAAGACCCTTCATCTTCTGTTGTTTTTGACATACTTTTTAAATTACCTTCTTTTAGTAAACCTGATTTTTTATTTATGGTAAAATAATCATTACTTCGACTGCTATTAAAATAAATATTATCCTTGCTTTGTGTGCTGGATATAATACTATAACCAGAATTCAATAAACTATCTTTTATACTATTTCCTTTACTATCAAAGTAAATTATTTCAGTACCGGATTTTAATGTATTGGACAGAGAAATAATAAATGATGTATCCTTCATTTTGGTGAATTTTTTCTCTTTTGGGTTATTTTCTGAATTATTGGCTGTACACGCTGATAAAATTAAAATAACAAATATACTTAAAAAGATACGTTTACTAAACATTTATAGACATCTCCTTAAAGACTAAAACAACCGTATAAGGAATACGATTGTTTTGAGTTAATTATTTTATTTGTTATGTTTAAAAATCTTAGTATTATTTGACTTTACAAGTTCCATTGGAGTGACAATAGTATCCCATTTGATATTATCAATATCTATGCCTTGATTCTTCCATGCTCTCCATGCAAGTTGTGAACAATAGAAACTTTTAGTAGTGTTTTTGTTTAAAAAATTCCAGTTATAAGGTTTTTTATTTGAGGCTTGTTTTTCTGCATATTTAGCTGCTCCAATATATTTAGCGTTAGAAGAACCTTTAACCCATAAACCATAAACTTTTTTCTTCGTATTCCATGTATTCGGGTATTTTCTCACGCCATCTTGCTTCTTTGGACTATAACTTTTAGCCCAAGATTCTACAGTATTTGAGCTGTTTTGGGCAACAATTGCTGCATGTCCAACTCCTATTGAGGCGCTTCCAGAGTTAATTTCATAACTAACTAATACATCTCCCTTTGTGCCCATAGATTTTTTAGTAGACAAAGCAGATATTTTATTTTTCTCTACTTTATATTTAGGATAAAGTTTGTCAATTTGTCCTGAAGTTTCAAGCTGTTTGAACTCTTTTTGATCTTTTTTGTATAATTCGTCCCCTTTAGTTTCAGCGAATTTACGATCTTCTTTAGCGGTTTTAATTAATTCAGTAATTTCTTTATCGCTCATTCCTGATATTTTGTGTTGTTTTATAGCCTCTTTTTCTAAAGAATTTGATTCTTCAGCAAAAGCTTGCTGAGAAAATCCAATACCAGTAATTAAAAGTGTAGAACATAAAACAGTTTTAAACGTTTGTTTATTTATCATACTAAAATCTCCCTTCAAATTTATAAGTAAAATATACAATAAATAAATTGTTCTTTAAACCCATATTTTCAATTTTAAGGTTATTTTAAGGTTTATTTTTACTTATATATTTTGAAAGGCTTTAAGTATGATTTACACATATTTGTGTAAAGTGCAGAGAAAGTGAGAAGCATAAACATTAACAAAATGTCTTTTCATTCCACATTGGTAGTTAGTGCTAGTCTCATTTAGGAAGGTATCTGTCGTTACTCTTGAATACATCACTTATTGTTTTTATTAAAAGCGCTGCAAATCACAATCATTGAGCAAACACCGGCGAAAAAAGCATGTTTTTTTCTCATTCTGGTTCACTCCCTTCAAAGACAATTAGGAGACCGCATCACATATTTCAATGAAATGACCATCAGGATCAGACACATAAGCGACTGTTTGACCCCATGGTTTTTTTGCAGGTTCTTTGATGATCGGTACCCCTTTTTCTTTCATTGATGCAATCGTTTGCTCCACATCATCCACAACAAAGCCAATTTCAAACGTTTGAGATGTTTGATTTGTTTCAGGGACAGGCAATCCGAGTGCTTCTTTGACATCCTGGCGTGAATTAATCGATAACGTCACGTCTCCAGTGTCAAACTCAACATAGGATTCAACCCTCAATTTTATTTGGAAACCAAGTACATGCTGATAGAAATAAATACTTGCTTCCACATCGTTTACATATAAAATGGTATATTTCATTTTCATGTGAAAAACTCCTCTCTTCATATACGTGTCAAAAACGGAAAGGTTTCCCACTCATTGTACCATATAGGATATAAGGTGTATTTCATGCCAAAAAAACCAAAATATTTAGCTCAATAGTCTTGAAAAACAAAAAGTGGTGACATATGATAAAAATGTAAAATTAGAAAAAATAGGGGGATTTTACATGTTGAAAAAAATCATGGTGGCTGTCTTGTCTTTAGGACTTTTACTAAGTTTTACACAAGTCGACACCCACACAGCAGATGCAAAAACGGTCAAGTCTTACAAAAACTGCAAAGCGCTGAACAAAGTGTATAAAGGCGGCGTAGCAAAAAGTAAAAACACGAAAAACAAAGGCGGAAAAACAAAGTACAAGCCTTATGTATCTAAAGCACTTTATCAAAAAAATAAGCACCTTGACCGCGATAAAGACGGCATTGCGTGTGAATGCTAAGCACATGTGAAAAAGACCTGCAACAAGGTCTTTTTTCTATGGGATCAAACTCGTCCCTTTGTACCTTCTTCCTCTTTATATTAAAATAAAGATAGTTTCAAAAATCGATACAAAGTGGGGTACTCAATTTGTCAACACAAGCTCATAAGAAAGACATCCGATTGATTGCCATTGATATGGATGGCACGCTGTTAAACAGTGAGCACATCATTCCAGAGGAAAATAAACAAGCCATTAAAGAGGCTGAAGCAAAAGGGGTCCATGTGGTCATTAGCACAGGGCGGACACTGATGACATGCCGAGAGCTGGTTGAGCCGCTCAAGTTATCGTCTTACCTCGTGACAGCAAACGGAAGTGAAATCTGGGATTCAAACTTCCAGCTGATCGAACGGGATCTGCTGCATCCTGATCACGTCCAAATGATGTGGGATTTAAAAAATAGGTACGAAACCGATTACTGGGCTTCGACTGTGGATAAGGTGTGGAGAGGTGAATTCCCTGAACGAATTCATGACCATGAATGGCTGAAATTTGGCTTTGATATTCATGATGATGACGTTCGTGAGGAAGTACTCAATACATTGAAAACAAATAAGCACCTAGAGATCACAAACTCAAGTCCAACGAATATTGAAGTCAATGCAGCCGGCATTAACAAAGCGGCAGCTCTTGCAAAAGTAGCAGAACGCATTGGCTGTACGATGGACAACGTCATGTCACTTGGCGACAGCCTCAATGATATGGCCATGATTCAAGAAGCCGGATTAGGCATTGCGATGGGAAATGCCCAGGAAGTGGTGAAAGAGGCCGCTGATTGGATTACGGCTCCTAACACAGAACACGGTGTGGCAAAAGCCATCCAACATTGGGTGCTGTCTAAATAAGGTGCATTTCATTACAGAAAAAGTGAGAGGACTTTGCCTCTCGCTTTTTTTGTTTTCTCCTAGTTCGATTGTTATGTTTTCTAACAATGTCATGTGCAATCTAAGCAAAATTGATATAATTAATATAAATTCGAATATTCGGACTTTATATTCCGTATTTCGGAATAACAAGGAGGGATTCTATGTATCAAGTGGATATCAACTGTGATTTGGGAGAAAGCTTTGGTCAATACACAATCGGTGCAGACGAACAAATCTTAGAATATGTCACCTCAGCCAACATTGCTTGCGGTTTTCATGCAGGAGATCCAACGGTTATGAGAAAGACGGTCAGAATGGCATTGGATAAAGGGGTCAAAATTGGTGCACATCCTGGTTTGCAAGATTTGGCCGGCTTTGGCAGACGTCCAATGGCTATCTCCGCAGAGGAAGCCTATGATCTTGTCATCTATCAAATTGGCGCTCTATCAGCCTTTCTCAAGGCCGAGGGCGGTACGATGCAGCATGTCAAACCACACGGCGCCCTCTACAACATGGCGGCTGAAAATACTGAATTATCTGAATCAATTGCGAAGGCTGTGTATGATGTGGACCCAAACCTTGTGTTATTTGGTCTGTCAGGAAGTGAACTTGCGTTAGCAGGTGAACGAATAGGTTTGCAAGTGGCACATGAAGTGTTTTCTGATCGGACGTATCAAACAGACGGGACGCTGACATCGCGCCGCGAACCACATGCACTCATTGAAGAGGATGAACGGGCCGTCCAGCAGGTTGTTCGTATGGTGAGAGAAGGCAAGGTTCGTACAGTTCAAGGAGAAGATATCGAGCTCAAAGCGGATACGGTCTGCATTCACGGAGACGGCAGCCATGCGCTTCAATTTGCGAAGACCATTACAGCGAAGCTAAAAGAAGCCGGGATTCATCTCAAGGCCTTTCAATAAAAATCGTCATCAAAGGGGGAAACAGCATGAAAACAGAGAAATTCAAACAAATGAAGGCACCAAAGGGGAATCGGTCTATGCTGATGGGCGCTGCCTTTTTAATGGCGACGTCCGCGATCGGACCGGGATTTTTAACACAAACAACCGTCTTCACACAGCAGCTTGCGGCTAGTTTTGGGTTTGTCATTTTGATCTCCATTTTATTAGATATTTTTGCACAAACAAATGTATGGCGCATCATTGCCGTTTCAGAAAAACGAGGTCAGGATATAGCGAATATGGTGCTCCCGGGTCTCGGCTATGTGCTGGCCTTTTTGATTGTCATTGGAGGACTTGCCTTTAACATCGGAAATATCGCAGGGGCTGGTCTCGGTTTCCAGGTGATCTTCGGCGTCGATCCGCGAATCGGTGCAGCCATCAGTGCTGTCATTGCCATTTTGATCTTTGTGATTAAAGAAGCTGGGAAAGCAATGGACCGTTTCACACAAATAGCAGGTTTTGTCATGATTGGCCTGATGCTGTACGTGGCGGTTTCAACAGCACCGCCCGTTGGAGAAGCAGCGCTCAGAACATTTGTCCCAGAAGAAATTGATATTTTATCAATAGTGACACTTGTCGGGGGGACAGTTGGCGGCTATATCGTATTTGCTGGTGGGCATCGTCTATTGGATGCTGGCATTAAAGGGAAGGATGCACTTCCTCAAGTGACAAAAAGCTCTGTTTTCGGCATTCTCATTACATCTGTGATGCGTGTCGCTTTATTTTTAGCCGTTCTAGGAGTGGTCTCAAAGGGCTTACAGATTGATCCAGCCAATCCGCCTGCTTCTGTATTCCAATTGGCGTCTGGAAATGTTGGATATAAAATGTTCGGCATCATTATGTGGGCTGCGGCGATTACATCAGTTATTGGCGCGGCTTACACGTCTGTTTCCTTTTTTAAAACCTTCTCGCCAAAAATTGAACAAAATCAGCGCGGGATTATCATCGGCTTTATTGCTCTCTCGACTATTTGTTTTATTACGATCGGACGACCTGTGAACATATTAGTTTTAGTGGGGGCGCTCAATGCATTGATTTTACCGATCGCACTTGGCACTTTACTTGTAGCGGCTTATAAGAAAGACATTGTCGGGGATTATCGACATCCATTCTTTTTGACAGTATCAGGCGCATTTGTCGTTGTTATCATGGCATTGATGGGCGGGTATACCATTATCAATGAAATTCCAAAACTATGGAGCTGATTCAGATGAATACTTATCAAACATATGAGCCATCACAGATGAGAGAATTGATTCGCGAAAAAAAGATCACAGGACCAACGGCTGGCTTTGCAGAAGGGTTTGCTCAAGCCAATTTAATGATTGTCAAAAAGGAACTTGCCTTTGATTTTCTTTTATTTTGCCAGCGGAATCCGGCTGCATGTCCATTGCTTGATGTACTGGACCCAGGTGATCCAGTGCCAAGACGGTCAGCGCCTCAAGCGGATATTCGTACGGACTTTCCTAAGTACCGTATTTACCGAGAAGGGATTCTTGAAGAAGAGGTGACAGATATCACTGCTTATTGGGAGGATGATATGGTTGCCTTTCTCATTGGATGCAGTTTTACGTTTGAGCACGCGCTTATGCTGAATGACATTCCTGTCCGCCATATTGAAGACGGTCATAACGTACCCATGTATCAAACGAATATAGCTTGTGAAAAAGCAGGAGTCTTTCATGGCCCGATGGTGGTCAGCATGAGACCCATTCCGGCGCATCAAGTCACAAGAAGTGTTCAAGTGACGTCTCGATTTCCATCAGTCCATGGCGGACCGATCCATATAGGGGACCCAGCGGTGATTGGCATTTCCGATGTGAATCAGCCTGACTTTGGAGAACCATCTGTGATCAAAGAAGGAGAAGTCCCGGTGTTTTGGGCATGTGGTGTGACGCCGCAAGCCATTGTCATGCATACAAAACCCGACATTGCGATCACTCATGCACCCGGGCATATGTTCATCACAGATCGAAGAGATCAAAAGCTAGGTGTACTGTAGAAAGAGAGGTGTCCTCAAGTGGCTTTTTCAACGATAAAAGATTCCATCACCTACCACCCGCTGGGAGATGCAGCGATCGTCATCCAAGCTGGAGCTGACATACGTGAGGAGATTCATGCACGTGTTGAGCAGCTGTTTGCATGTATTGAACAGCATCCATTTGAAGGGTATGTAGAAGCAGTTCAAGCCTTTACAAGCGTGACTGTTTTTTACGAGCCTTATACCGTACATCAATCGGCCCAGCTGCAAACACAAGACCTGTCTCCATATGAATGGGTCAAAGGCTATATTGAACAACTTCTTGAAGACAAATGGCAGGAGGGAGTTCAGGTGAAGCGCCGCATCGTTGACATACCAGTCTGTTACGGGGGAGCGCTGGGCCCTGATTTAGAAGAGGTTGCCCGTATCAATGGTTTAACGCCAGAAGAAGTCGTGCGTATTCACACTGCCGGCACGTACCTTGTCTATATGATTGGATTTGCCCCAGGGTTTCCGTTTTTAGGCGGGCTGTCTGAAAAGATCGCAGCACCACGCAGAGAAACACCACGGATGTCCATTCCAAAAGGCTCTGTTGGTATTGCAGGAAAGCAGACAGGTGTTTATCCAATTTCTACACCCGGGGGCTGGCAGCTCATTGGACAAACCCCGCTGCCGCTTTTTCGCCCAGACAAGGAAATTCCGAGTCTATTGAAAGCAGGGGACGAGGTCAGATTTGTCCAAATGTCTGAAAAGGAATTTTTCAGCATGAAGGAGGCAGAGCGTTGAGTATTCATGTCATCAAACCAGGGATGTACACAACCATTCAAGATAAAGGGCGGCAAGGCTATCAAAGGTATGGCGTCTTAACGAGCGGCGGCATGGATCCGCTTTCACTTAGAATCGCCAACATTCTCACTGGCAACCAAGAAAACGAAGCCGTACTGGAAGTCACGTTGATGGGGCCGGGTCCTGTGCTCACATGTGAGAAGGATCAGCTCATTGCAGTCACTGGTGCTGATGTAGAGATTGATATTGACGGAGAGCGGGCACCTTTATGGAAGCCGCTCTTTGTCCGATCAGGAAGCACGATCACCTTTGGTCTTTGTAAGAGAGGCTGCCGCGTTTATCTTGCTGTGGCAGGTGGATTGGATGTAGAGCCAGTCATGCAGAGCAAAAGCACCTATGTAAGAGCAGGAATCGGTGGACTGAAAGGACGACCGCTTGAAAAAGGCGACGTTCTGCCCATTGGAGAGCCGTCTATCGTAGCGGATCATTTGTTTGATAAGCTAAAAAATAAAGTGAATCAGGCGGGATACGGCGCACCAGATTGGACAGTGAGTCACGATTATTTTTTGCCGCTGCGGAAATCGCTAGTGATTCGTGTGCTGGCAGGGAGGCATTTTTCTCATTTTCAAGAAACATCTCAAACCGCATTTTTTGAGCAGCCTTATCAGGTCACACCCCAATCAGATCGTATGGGCTGCCGGCTGAAGGGGGAGCCGGTTCATTTAAAAGAAAAGCTGGAATTGATCTCAGAAGCTGTCGCCTTTGGATCTATTCAAATCCCACCCGATGGCCAGCCGATTATTCTGCTGGCAGATAGGCAAACGACAGGCGGATACCCGCGTATTGGAGAAGTAGCGACTGTAGATTTGCCGCTTATTGCACAGGCGATGCCTGGAGCAAAGCTGTATTTTGAACAAATAGATCATCGGGATGCAGAGCAGGCGTTATTTAAGCAAGAAGCAGAACTGAGGGAGCTTACCGCAAGAATCAAGCTGGAAGCATTCTCGTTTAGAAAAGGTGAAGAAGATGCAAAACACAAATAAAACGGTTGTGAAATCTATGGAGATTTTGCGGCTGTTTATCGCTCACGATCAATTAACATTAAATGAAATGATCGAGCTTTCCGGTATGCCGAAAACATCTGTCCATCGCATGGCGACCTCTTTAGCCGATATGGGGCTGTTAGAAAAGCAAGAAACAGGTGCTTATCGATTAGGCTTGATGTTCCTTGAATACGGTCAGCTTGTGGCGGACCGCCTTGATATTCGGAGGATTGCGAGACCATTTATGGAAAGCTTACGGGATGAAGTGGGAGAAGCTGTACAGCTCATTGTTCGCGAGGGTGACGAAGCCATTTACGTGGAAAAGATAGAAGGTACGCAGCCTGTTCGTCTCTACACCGCCGTCGGTAGACGTTCCCCCCTATATGCGGGTGCCTGTGCGAGAAGTATTCTTTCCTTTTTGCCAGAGAGTGAAAGACTTGCCTATATTGACTCAATTGAGCTGGGGAAGATCGGAATTGGGACTATTACAGATAAAGAGGTTCTAAGAAACATGCTGGAAGAATCAAATGCGCGGGGATATACGCTAAGCTATTCTGAGCTTGAAAACTATACAGCGGCCATTGGAGCTCCTATTTTCAATCATCTGGGGGAAGTGGCAGCAGGTATTAGCATTGCAGGATTTGAAGCAGGCTATCAAAAAGAACGCCTGCCTTACTTAATCAAACAGGTGAAAAAAGCCGCCAGTGATATTTCGAGAGAATTAGGCTTTTCATCCGAACAAATAAAAAGCCAATGACCGTAAGATCATTGGCTTTTTGCGTACAGTTGATTAGAAAGTTTTTCCTAAAGCTTTTGCACGTTCGATTGCATCTGCTTTAATTTGCTCTGCTTTCGCAGGCTCAGCATTGTGACCTTCAACGATAAGACCTTCGAAAGAAGGAATTCCGAAGAAGTTCGCAATTGTACCAAGGTAACGGTGACCTGCTTCAAGTTCAGCAGCAGGACCTTCAGTGTAGTATCCACCACGTGCTTGGATGTGAAGAGCTTTTTTGTCTGTTAATAAACCAACAGGACCTTGCTCAGTGTATTTGAATGTTTTACCAGCTACAGCAACAGAGTCGATGTATGCTTTAAGAACTGGTGGGAATGAGAAGTTCCAAAGTGGTGAAACAAATACATATTTGTCAGCAGAAACGAATTGATCACTTAATTCGTTTAGGCGAGCAACTTTTGCTTGCTCTTCAGCTGAAAGTGTATCGAAACCAGCGCCAGATTGAAGTTTGCCCCAGCCAGCGAATACATCTGCATCAATGTGAGGAATGTTTTCTTTGTACAAATCGATATGTACAACCTCGTCACTTGGGTTTGCTTCCTTATAAGATTCGATAAATGCCTTAGCAGTAGCCATACTGTAAGAAACTGTTTCATCATGCGGATGTGCAGTGATGTATAAAACTTTTGCCATGTTCATTCAATCCTTTCTGTTTCGGTTATTTTTTTAGCGTATCCCAAAGGTACGCTGAATATGTGGCATCTTTAATCATATTGGAATGCTATGAAAAAGATGTAACAAGCACAGTTACATAAAAACTGATATTTTCATTGTAATCACATTGTAGTTTGAAGTCAAGATATAAAGTCTCGAAATCAAGATAAAAAGTTTGTAAATTTTTCTGGAACGCATAAACACGCAAATTTCAGCGCAAAAAACCTACTCTTATTGAACAAAAAATCGTACAATACCGCAAGTAAAGAGTTTGTAAAGGCGCTGCAGCTCAAAAAAAGATGGATGCCCCTAAGTCATCTGCTACAAGCATCTGTTCTCCAAATTCGTATATATAAGAGAAGGCAGGAGAGAGTGAGGGATAAGAGTGGGACGATCCTATGTTGCGATTGGAGATTCCTTAACAGTTGGGGTGGGGGCACGTTTATTTGGCGGAGGATTTACTCAGCGGTTTCGATGGCTGCTTGAAAAAAAGACGCATGCACCGGTCGAGCTGTCTGTATTTGCAAAGTCAGGGTTAACGACCGACCAGATTTTACAGCTCTTCAAACGGTCTGAGGTGAGACGTGCCGTTGCAGCTGCTGACATCATCACCATCACAGGCTGTGGGAATGACCTTGTTCAAACTGTTCAGCAGTATGAAGAAGGTGAAGATGAAAAGAAACTACTGCAAGCGGTCATGCATTGCCAGGCGAATTTTAGCAAGATGATTCACGAAATTGCTCAGATCAAAAGAGGGCAGCATGAGCCCTATTGCGTATATCTCATGAATTTATATAATCCTTTTCCACAAATACCAATAGCCGGGCGGTGGCTTCAGCAATATAATCAACAACTTCGTTTGCTTGCTGCGAATCCGCATGTAGAAGTTGTGGATGTGTATCGCGCGTTTGAAGGACATGAAAGAGCTTACTTATCGATTGATCAATTTCACCCGAATCCTAAGGGGTATGATGCAATGGCAGAAGCATTGTATCAACAATATTGTAAACAGCTGTAATCCGGTGGGATTGCAGTTTTTTTCATCCTTTTCAATAAATGACGGTTTCGATATGATAAAAGAAACGAAGGCGAAAGAGGTGTGCAGGCATGGAGGAGATCAATGCGTTTTTTCAAAAAACGACAGGAACGGCTTATGAAGTAGGAAAACAGCAGGCTCTCTGGCTGAAGGAGAACCCGCTGCTGCAGACACAATATATTCGAACAGAACCGGTAACACAACAGGCTGTGAAGGAAACGAAGCAGCTGATCCGTCCTTTTCTTCCTCAATTAGATGAAGAGATTGCTGGGTTTTGTGATGAAATGCAATTAGATGAGCGTTATTTGACCTTTTTCTATTCATCGCATCTTCAGCCAGGCTGTTCCCATTGTGTGAGGCAGGGGAATATGGCAGCCGGTCAACAAACGGTCATGCTTCGTAACTATGATTTCTCCCCGATTTTTGATGATATGCGTCTTGTGACGACACATGTAAAAGAATCGGCATGTCATACAGGTTCGTCGCTGCTGTTGTTTGGCAGATCTGATGGAATGAATGAGCATGGTCTTGCTGTGACTTTCTCCGCTTGCGGTCCGCCGGTTGGCAATGAACCCGGTTTAAAGCCTCCAGCAGTCGCCGGTTTGCAGGTGTATCATGTGATTCGCTCTGTTCTGGAATCCTGTCAAACGGTCGAGGAAGCCATTCGCTCAATCCAGGAAATGCCCGTTGCCTCAAATGTTCATATCATGCTTGCGGATCGAAAAGGAGAGGCGGCTGTGATTGAAATCATCGATGGTCAAAAAAGGGTGAGAAGACCGGAGACAGGTTATATTGCCGCAACGAATCATCCGGTAGCTGATCAAACAGCAAAAGGGATGACCAAACATCATTCTATTGTCAGATACGATATGTTAATGGAGGCTTTAAAAGAACAACGATCAAATGATTCTCTTGTGAAGCTGTTTCAGACAGAATATCCTGATGGTCTAACTGTGCACAATTATGAAGAGCTGTTTGGAACGATGCGAACCGTCATGTTCCGTCCGGAAGAAGGCACAATCGATTATTGCTTTGGCTCTCCAGTGTACAATCCGACTTATTCTTTAAAAGCTGGGGGTTCACTGCCTTTCCATGAACAAAAGGTTCAATTTCATCAAAAGGATTATGGACCGTCATTTTGGAGGAGTGTCTAATGATCCCTTGTTTATATTTTGTCACAGTCGCTGTGCCAAATTCAGATCAACTTAAGATTGCATCGCTCGTTGAAAGCGTTTTATATTAAGGTGTGACAATAGACCTATTTATACAGAAGGAGGCATTTCATGTACATAACGGCACGAGAACAGAAAGTCATTAAATACATCATTCAGCAAAATCGTTATGTCACCATTCGTGAGATAGCCGATTCTGTTCAGGTGAGTACAAGAACGATCCATAGAGAACTAAAATCTATTAAACCAATTTTGAAAGATTATCATCTTTCATTAGATAAACAGCCGGGAAAAGGCTTAAAGGCAGTTGGCGAACAGGAGGATAAACAGCGGCTTCTTGCTCATATGTCAAGTGAGGATCAAATTGAATACAGCTCGGATGAACGAAAGCTCTTAATCCTATGTGCGCTGCTTGAAGCGAAGGAACCGGTGAAATTATACACACTCGCAGCTGACTTGCAGGTAACAAATGCGACGATCAGCTATGATTTAGATGAACTGACGGAGTGGATTGCTCCATACGGTTTGCAGCTTATCCGCAAGCGCGGGTACGGCATTGAATTAAAAGGGCCGGAGGAAGCAAAACGGAAAATTGTCGGCAATCTCATTGTCGACCGGCTCGACATTCAATTGTTTTTAGAAACGATTGAAATGAATATCAAACATCGAACGAAAGCAACGGAAAAGGTGTTTGGCGTTGTCAGCAGAGGACAGTTGCTTAAGGTGGAAAGACTGCTCTTTCATTTGAAGGATCGGCTGTCACTCTCCTTATCTGATAGTGCCTATATTGCACTTGTTGTTCACTTAACCTATGCCATCGAACGTATTCAGCTTGGGGAAACCATTCGAATGGAAGAGGAAGAGCTGCTGGAATTAAAGCGGACGAAGGAATTTGAATCATCACTCCGAATGGCAAGAGCGCTTGAACGCATGTTTAATGTGGAGATCCCTGAAGCGGAGGTCGGATATATGACCATCCACCTTCGCAGTGCAAATCGCAGCTTTGGGGCAGAATACCGTATTGATGAAATCGAGCTGGATATCGCGCTGAGAACGAAAAAGCTCATTGATTTTATTTCAAATAAAACTGGCTATCATCTCAATGAAAATGATTCATTGTATGAGGGACTCGTATCTCATCTAGAACCTGCCATGAACCGTCTAAAGGAAAAGATGAGAATCTATAATCCGCTCACACAACAAATTAAAAAAGACTACTTTTTGCTGTTTATGGCGATTGAAGAAGGAGTCGAGCGCTTCTTTCCTGAGATTGAATTTCCAGAGGATGAAATCGCCTTTATTGTGCTTCACTTTGGTTCAGTGCTTGAAATCAAAAAAGAAGAAACAAAAATTCATGCGCTTGTTGTTTGCTCAAGCGGAATCGGTTCCTCGAAAATGCTCGCCTCCCGGTTGAAAAAAGAATTGCCCGAGATCGCCAAATTCGATCTATCCTCCTTGATGGAGCTAAAGGAAATCGATGCATCGAGCTATGACATGATTGTCTCAACCGTTCCAATCCCATATGAGCATATCGATTACATTATGGTCAGCCCCCTCCTCAACGAGGATGATGCCATGCGTGTGAAGTCTCATATTAAACGGAAGATTCCTTATATCATCGAGAAAAAAAGAACAAAAGAATCTCCCAAAGAACTGGTGAAAGAAACCGTTAATATGATGACGATTGCAGAACAGGTGACGAATTATATGTTTGTAATTCGCAGCATCTTGTCCCGTTTTACCATTGAAAAAAGAAAGACGATGCCGAAGCATGATGAAACCATCAGGCAGCTGCTTCGTCAGCTTGAAGAGGAAGGGCTTATCATACATGCGGATGATGTGGTGAGCGGCCTTTTGGATCGTGAACAGCAAGGCGGCTTAGGCATACCTGGTACTGAATTTGCTCTTTATCATTTAAAGCATGCATTCATCAAGGAACCAATCTTTCATATTTATGATCTTGATCAGGCATACGAGGTTAAAAGCATGGATGGCGGGCAGCAGCAGATGTCACGAATGCTCATGATGCTGGCGCCGCAAGAGCTTGGCAAGGAAGGGTCAGAAATGTTTAGTCTGATCAGTTCATCCATCATTGAAAGTGAAGAAAGCATGGCGCTTTATGGACAAGGCACAAAGGAAGACATTGAACAGAAATTACATCAGCTTTTCTATCAATTTGTCAAAGAGGCAAAATGGTAAGAAAAAGGCCGAGAGCTTATTCGCTTCTCGGCTTTTTTGCTGTGACACAGACAGCAAGGGTAGGGCGAATTTCTTCATACTCAATAGAAAATTGGTCAAACCCTGCAAACTGCATGTCATTTAATATGTTTTCACCCATCTCTTTTGTCCGATTGGCGTCAGCTCCTTTTTCTCTTGGCTGCATGACAATAACGAGTGTTCCGCCTGGTTTCAAGGTGTGGTAAAGATTGAGTAAGCCCGTCTTTGGATCATCCCAAATTGTAAAATTGTTAACAGACAGCACTTTGTCATACTGCTCTCCGGGAAGGCGTGTTTTCTCGATTTTTCCGACATACAATCGGACCTGTTTGTCTTTTGCTCGTTTGCTGACGCGGGACTGTGCTTGCTCCTGCATGGTCGAAGAAGCATCCAGTCCATCAATGTGAAGGTTTTGATAATGCTTGAGCATATGTTTAATGCTGTAGCCAGGTCCATAGCCAATTTCCAAAATGTTTTCACCATCTGTCAAATCTAAGTGGCAGATGGCCCACTGATTCAATGCTTTATTTTCATTTGCCATAATGAGTCCAGCAATGCTTCCGAGCCAGCCTTTTGGTCTGCTAAAGGTTTTCGAAATGGTAGACAGCATGTGAGAACGCTCCTTTTTGATGATCATGTAACCGATTTTTCTTCTCTTCAAACATGCTGATTTTCGGGAACACATCTACACAGCTTCATGATGTTTGAGTGGAAAAATGAGGTGGTAATGAAAGGATACATCAACAAATCAAGGAGGAGCTTACACATGGATTTACGTGAATATTTAACAAATGGCATTCCGCGCCAAACGCAGGATCAGCAGCCAGGCAGTGAAAGAGAAATGAATCCAGCGCCGATCTTTGAGGATGAATCATATCAAGGTTCTGGCAAGCTAAAAGGAAAAGTGGCACTGATTACAGGCGGAGATAGTGGAATCGGACGGGCAGTATCTGTTGCCTATGCAAAAGAAGGTGCACATGTCGCCATTGTGTATTTAAATGAACATGAGGATGCAGAAGATACGCAAAAACGTGTAGAACAGGAAGGCGTCAAATGCTTAACGATTGCAGGAGATGTCGGTGACGAAGCTTTTTGTGAGAAAGCCGTAGAAAAAACAGTTGAAGCCTTTGGTCAATTAGATATTTTAGTGAATAATGCGGCTGAACAGCATCCGCAAGAACGTATTCAAGATATTTCTAGTGAACAGCTTCACCAAACCTTTAGAACCAATTTCTATTCCTATTTCTATTTTACGAAAAAGGCACTGGATTATTTAAAACCGGGAAGCTCCATCATTAACACAACATCAATTAACCCATATCGAGGTAACCCAGTGCTGATTGATTATACGGCGACAAAAGGAGCCATTAACGGCTTTACGCGTTCTATGGCACAATCGCTTGTGAAAGATGGGATTCGAGTGAACGGTGTAGCGCCAGGTCCAATTTGGACGCCGCTCATTCCATCTACATTTGATGAAGACAGTGTGGAAAGCTTCGGGGCAGAAACCCCAATGGGAAGACCAGGACAGCCTGTTGAGCATGTCGGCTGCTTTGTGCTGCTGGCTTCTGACGAATCGTCTTATATGACAGGACAGACACTTCATGTCAATGGAGGTTCCTTTATGAATACATGATCTACGCGGCACCGCCCAGTTTTGATTGGGCGGTGTTTTTAGTATTTCTTGCGATTTTTCTGCACAGATATGACAGACCATACGATAATGCCTACAACAACTGCCGCAATGACAAGTGAACTCAAATGGAACATCGTTTCATGATGCATGTTCAACTTCTCCCTTCATTGAACCTGTTTTCTATAGCATCAGCCAGAAGGTCTCTTTTTATGAAAAACACATTTCTTTGTTTAATGAATGGGCTGTCGTGGAAACCTACGAATACGGATGAAATTTTGAAGGAGTGAAACGATATGTCTCAAGAAGAATTAAAACAAAAGGTATTAAACCTGTTAGATGAACAAAAGGTCGGAACACTAGCGACCGTTGAACAAAATCAGCCGCATACTCGCTACATGACTTTTTTTCATGAAGGTCTGACGTTATATACACCAACGAGTAAAGAAACACATAAAGCAGATGAAATTGAAAAAAATCCGAATGTGCATATTCTCATTGGATATTCAGGCGAAGGATTCGGTGATACTTATGCAGAAATTGCAGGCACCGCAACATTAACCGATGATCCGGAATTGATCGACCGCCTTTGGTCTGATGAGATGGAGAAATGGTTTAAAGGAAAAGATGACCCGAATCTAGTGATTCTGAAAATTGATCCAACCTCCATTCGTTATATGAATGAAGGAAGCCGTACACCAGCAGAATTATCACTTTAACACTTGCATAAGCAGGGGGAATGTGTTAAAGTTTGATATTAAGTGTTGAAATAAGCAAATAAATAAAGAAAGTAAACTTTCTTTTTTCTATGACACAATGAGAAGCAATAGAGCTTCTACTTGATAAGAACGAGACGCTGTCAAAGCGAACAAACTTATTCTTTTCCTTCTGCACCCGCCCCCTATATAAGCGGAAGAATGGAAAAAAGACGTTTTGATTTACAATTCACACTGGCACGGCTTCGGAGCCGTAAGGACGAATGAGAGGTAGGGCTTTCGTTGTCTTGTTATCCAGAACTTCCATGGCGTTTACTTTCAAACGTAGGTTCACTCGGAACACATATGACACACTGATATGATCGAATCTTAATTCATACACTCCGTAACGGAGATTAAACATTGATTATTTATTTGCATGAAAAGAGTAAGTAACAGGCTGCCATCTATTTGGCAGCCTTTTTCATTTGGTCAAACAAGAAGACCCCAAAACCAATGAGCCCAAGAAAAGGGAAGATGAAGATACAAACCAATCGCATAGGGTCCGCACCAAAAGGGTTCGATACTAGCAGCAGACCGATGAATGCACAGATGATCAGAGTGAATAAAGCGGGCTTCATGATCATTTCCTTTGTCCTTTCTTCTGATACCGCCAAATCCGTTCAATAAAAAAGAACATCACTGCAAACAAAATAGAAAACATGAACATATCCAGCAGTGTCACGCCTCTATTTGGGTGCACAAGACCAAACCAAACGAATTGCAGAACAAAAGAGATCGCAAAATATAGAATCAATTTTTTCATCTTTTTCCTCTTTTCACTTATTTTTTTGACCCTTAAGCCACATCAGCCAAATGATGAAGGAACCAATCACACATGAGAGCAAAGTGCTAGGCGGCAAGGTGTGCCAGCTAGTCAGCCCCTTTACAAAACACATATAAAAAAAGAAAATGGAAATGGATACGAGTACCCATTGCTTGAACCAGCGAGGGACACGCAGCCACGCCGCTAGAATGATTGATGATAGCTTATCCAATGAGATAACTCCTTTTTTCAATCTGATTGGATTTTATCGTAAACAACAAAGTTTGTAAAATATGGATTTCAAAGGCTTTGATGGTATTCTTCTAGCGTGAAACATTTTCGCTGTACTGACGTATAAGTTAAAGGAACCTCATGAAAGGAAGCGATCAAGTGAAAAGAATACCAGTCATCTTCCTCAGATATATTGTCTTCTTTATTCCAGCAATCATTCTCAGTGTCTTGGTATGGAATCATTATCAAGATGATTTGTCAGATGGGAAAGTAACAGAGAATAACGTCAAAGGAATGTTCACATTTGATGAAGGCAAACGAGTGGTGAGTGCTGTATCAAAAGACCAGCAGCTCCATTTTGCAATGGTTGATCCTCAATCAGGAAAAAGAATGAGTGAATGGACCACAGAAAGTGATTCGTTTAATGAAATGCTGCCATCCATTCAAGGAAACAATCTCTTGCTGGCTTTAAAAAATAAAGACGGGCAGCTGTTGATTGAGAAATTAACACCAAGCGGAGAAAAGAAAGAGCTCGTTCAAAATAACCTGCAGATTCCCTCATTTTTAAAAACGAATACATACCAATGGAATGGACGTCTTGTATTTACAGGAGAAATGGACGGTGCCGCTGCAGTCATCGGTGAGCTAAAGAACGGTCAGTTTCATGTGCACAATCTGAACGAGCTAAAGCTGCCAGCAAGACCCGTCTCCATGGATGTTGTCATGAATTCCTTTAGAGGACAGACGCCAATTCCTATATTTGAAGTAACTTTGAAAAATGACCAGAAGGCGTATGTCAGCGGAATCTCAAACGAGAAGCATCAGCTTGGGGTATATGTCTCCAAAAACGCTGAACCGTTCAGCCTTGTGGAAGATACAGTTGAGCAGAGGCTGCAAAAAACGATCGGATCATCACAAAACTTTGCTGTCGCCGTGGAATCGGAATATCCAAAAAGGGCAAGGAAAGTGAATGCAGAAGGAAGACTTGGAGAAGTCGTTCCAACACCAAAACCAATTTACCAAACGTATGTGTACCAGCTTAATGAGGAAGAAGTGTTGATTGCAGGCTCTACAGCAAAGGACGAAGCAAAAGGCAAACTGACGGGTTATATTTATAACCATCACACGAATAAGGCGGTGTCTGCCAGCAAGCTTTTGCAGTCGTTTTCATATGAATCTTTACAAAGAGAAGGGCTCTCTTTCAATAAAAATGTGAAGAGCGATTGGCTCTATTATTCATTTGACAATCAATTAACGGGTGCATTTGAGACGAAAAGCAAAGAGCTAAAGGAATTTCCTTTGCAAAAGGTCATCTCAATTGAAAACGCAAGCCCTGCTCACCAAACATCATTTGACACCTTTATGCAATATGTCATGAAAGGCGGACCGCTCATTCTCAACTGGGCGATATGGATCTTGATCCCGCTGTTATTATTTGTACTAGCCATCTTCCTGCCGCCGATTTTGAGACTGGTGAGAAGGAACAAGATAAAGGACAGTGTCACATTACAAGCCTATATTGTGTCTGTTAAAGAAACGGGCACTTACATCAACGAACAGCCAGTTGTCAGCATGCGGCTTCAATTTGAATATGAAGGGCAAAGTATAGAAAAGACGGTTAAAACGGTTGTATCCTACACCCAGATACCACAGCCAGGCCAGCCTATTGCCATTCACTATGATCCGAAGAAGCAAAAGGCAATGCTTTTAAAAGAGGGTGACTTCTCGCAGCCAAGTGAGCCAAAGTTCATCAAAGGCGCTGTTTTAAGAAATATAGAATCATATGGAACCGTAGGACGAGGCACCGTCTTATCACTCACATTTGAATTAGATCAGAAAACGTATATCATTCCAATGATTCAAGCCGCTGGTTTTGAATTTAGAACAGGAGAAAAAGCCGATCTCGTCGACATCAATGGCCAGCTGAAAATGGCTGCCTATGGCTATGAAGTTCGAAATCGATCGGGGAAAGATATAACGTTAACTGGAACCATCCAACGTGTGAAGCAATATCCAATTGCCATCCATGAACAAAAGCCTATTCAGCTGGATGTGACAGTGTCAAACGGAGATCAGTCCATTACCAAAACGGTCAGCCAGTTTATCCCTGATCATATGCAGGTCGCAGTGGGCACTCAAATCACGATCCAGACAAAGAAAGAAGAGCTGGATAGAGAAATGAGCCTTATGCAAGAGAAACAAGGAAGTGCAAAAGTGACCAATGTCGAATTTGCTGGCGTCATCGGCAATCTGCCGTTAGCAATCATTCAAGTTGAGAGAAATGGCATGATGTATGAAGTGAAACAGCCAATCGATCCAATCACCAGTGTCTTGCCTGGTGATGAATTATGGGTGGCATATCACGATATGACGCGTCAAGCAGCCATTGTGAAATATGCATCAATATAAAAAAGCGTTCCTTTTAGGAACGCTTTTTCTATTAAGCTTTTGTATCATATTGGCGGAGCACCTTATCGTAGGCGAAATTGCCGAAAGGAATGAATGCCGCAAAAAAACCGGCGATGGACCATTTCAAATGCCAGCGAACTTTAAATGTCACATATGCCAAAATGAGCATATAGATGACAAACAATGCGCCGTGAAGAGAGCCTACAATGGTGACTGCCATCGGAATATCCGCAAAATATTTTAGAGGCATGGCAATTAAAAGAAGGGTTAAAAGAGACATACCCTCAATAAAACCCGCCTGTCGCAGACGGCTAATACTTGTATGCATATACAAATCCTCCTGTATAAAAGCTAGTTTCTCATCTTCTAATATAAACGAAAGATCGTCTGGACATGCTGAAATCTACGAAAAATTCAAAATATGTTCATGGATTGCTTAAAAAATGGGAAAAGTCCTTTACTGTTTGTTTGTTTCTGAGAGTACTTGCTTTAAGTGCATCACATCATGTAATAAATGCTCCGTCATTGCTTGAACCGCTTCTATGGAGCGGCGCTTTTTCATTTCAGAATAGATCGCTGCATGCTCTCTTTGAATGGTTTCAGCACGAGCCCCGCCGCTAAAATGGAAAATGCGGCAATAGTGAATGAGTGCATTCACGTGATTCAATTGTTTGGATAAACGGTCATTGTGACTCGCCAAAATGATTTTTTGGTGAAAGGATTCATGTAACTGGACGATCTCTTTAGATGGCAGCTCCTGCTTGATCGCTTCGTCCGCCTCCGTGAGAACCTGCTCAATTTCATCCATTTCTCTTTGCGTGGCTTCCTTACAGGCAAGCTCAACAGCAAGTGTTTCTAAGGCAATCCGAATTTGATAGAGCTCCTCGACATCTTTTTCTGTTAACGTATAGACGGAATAGCCTGATCGATGATCCGCGATTAAAAGCTCGTCTTTCTCTAACAGCCTCATCGCCTCTCTTACAGGTGAACGGCTTACGCCAAATTGCTTGGCAAGCTGTGTTTCATTGATGCGCTCTCCTGGCTGAAACTGGCCATCAAAAATCATTTGCTTCAGCTGTTCATAAAATTGCATGTGATACGGTGTTGGTCTTTCCATCTCGAATGAATTCATCCCATCATTCCCTCTTTTGTACATCATCTTTTGTCTCATGTTATCCAAGTTTTTCCCTCTAGGCAAGCCTGCATCGAAAAGTCAATATCGTACAATCCAAGAGAAAAAGGGTGTGCTACACTAATGATGAGTTCAGTGAAAAGAGGGGATCGACATGAGAACATTAGAGGAACGAACAGTCCATTTTGACCAGGACTTGCAAATAGAGGCGTATCGCTTTCATGCCATCATCAAAAAGTTCCCAAAACATTTTCATACATACTATGTGATTGGATTTATTGAAGGCGGTCAAAGACGTATGTTCTGCCAAAATCAAGAATACATCATTGGAAAAGGAGATATCCTTCTTTTCAATCCGTACGATAATCACGGATGTGAACAATTTGATCACAAGCCGCTAGATTATCGCAGCTTAAATATTGAACCAGAGTTGCTGGAGAAGATCTTTCAGCACAAGCCGCATTTTAAAGCCCCTGTGGTTTCACAAAGTGAACTAGCAAAGCAATTATATGATCTTCATCAAATGATCACAGAAGAAGCTCCTGCTTTGAATAAACAGGAAGCCTTTTACTTTTTGATGAAGCAGTTGATCGAAACCTATTCTGATATACCAGAGGAAAAAGCATCAGCAGCCAATGCCAATGCCAATGAACAAAAAGTCCAAGACGTACAGCAATATATTGAAACACATCTCACGGAAAATATATCGTTAGATGACTTAGGTGAGCTCGTGTCCATGAACAAATATTCATTGCTGCGTGCTTTTACAAAGTTCAGAGGAATTACGCCGTATCGTTATTTACAGACAATCAGGGTGAACTATGCGAAGGAACTACTCGCCCAAGGAATGAAGCCAATAGATGTAGCTGCTGCCGCTGGATTTTCTGATCAAAGTCATTTGACTCATTTCTTTTCGGAATTTATTGGGCTTACGCCAGGGCAGTATCAGCAAATTTTTGAAAAGCAGGTAACAACAAAATGAAAAATAAACAGCTTCTTGGTCATCTAGCAGCCATGTTCACCATTTTTTTATGGGGATCTACCTTTATATCAACCAAAATATTATTAACGGCTTTTTCTCCAACAGAGATTTTATTTTTTCGTTTTTTCCTTGGGTACCTTACCCTGATGATCATTTATCCAGTCACCATGAAGGTACAGCGTAGAAAGCATGAAGGGATGTTTGCGCTCGCAGGGTTATGCGGTGTGGTCTTATACTATTTTTTGGAAAATGTTGCACTTACCTATACGTTCGCTTCGAATGCAGGTGTCATCAGCTCCGTTGTCCCATTTTTCTCTTTTCTATTGTCTTATTTTTTATTAAAAGATGAGCCGCTGCACAGCCGCTTTTTTATAGGCTTTTTCATCGCGATGATGGGAATTGTACTGATTAGCTTTAATGGGATGACGACGTTCCAATTGAATCCGCTCGGTGATGCTTTAGCATTTATGGCTACCATCGTCTGGGCATTTTATTCCATTTTATCGAAAATGATCAATCAATATGGCTACCATATTATTCAGGTGACAAGACGTGTCTTCTTTTACGGGCTGCTATGGATGATTCCGCTAATCTGGCATTTTAAGATTCGTTTAGACTGGGAGCGGTTCACGAATCCATCGTTTGCCTTCCACTTGCTGTTTTTAGGCGTCTTTGCATCTGCTATTTGTTTTCTGACATGGAGTTTTTCCGTGAAGACGATCGGTGTGGTGAAATCAAGTGTGTATATTTATGGAGTGCCCATTATCACGATGATCATTTCAATGATCGTTCTTCACGAGAGTCTGACCTTCATGTCGGCACTAGGAACGGTACTGACCTTAGGAGGTTTGCTGCTTTCAGATAAAAAAGGTGCGGGAAGAAAGAAACAGAAGTCCCCGATACTGGTGCAGGATAAAAAGGCGCTTTGATCAAAAAGCGTCTTTTGTCCATTGTAAGAACAGGCACTCTTTAGTAAACTCAAATTAAACGGTCGACGGTCGACCGATGACAAAGGGGGAAAAATCAATGAAGCATGTTTCAATTGCAGCGATACCAGGAGACGGAGTTGGAAAGGAAGTTGTGCCTGAAGCCATCCGAGTTTTGAAAGCGATATCAGAGGTGCATGGCGGTCTATCTTTCACCTTTCAGGATTTTCCGTGGAGCTGTGAATATTATTTAGAGCATGGCGAAATGATGCCAAAGGATGGATTGGAACAACTAAAAGCCTTTGACAGCATTTTCTTAGGGGCCGTCGGAGATGCCAATTTAGTGCCGGATCATGTATCACTTTGGGGATTGCTCATTAAAATTAGACGTGAATTTGAGCAGGTGATCAACGTTAGACCTGCAAAACAGCTGAGCGGAATTCGCTCACCGCTTGCTCAGCCAAAGGATTTCGATCTTCTTGTTGTAAGAGAAAACGGTGAAGGTGAATATAGTGAAATTGGGGGCCGTATCTATCAAGGAGAAGATCAGCTTGCCATTCAAAATGCTGTTTTCTCCAGAAAAGGGACAGAGCGAGCCATGCGTTTTGCCTTTCAATTAGCGGAAAAGAGAAGAAAGCATGTGACAAGTGCAACCAAATCGAATGGAATCGTTCATACAATGCCATTTTGGGATGAAGTGTTTCAAGACGTAGCAAAGGATTATCCAGAGGTGACAGCAGACTCACAGCACATTGATGCACTCTCAGCCTTCTTTGTGACAAGACCTGAGAAATTCGATGTGATTGTCGCCAGTAATTTATTTGGCGATATTTTGACTGATCTTGGAGCCGCCATTATGGGAAGTATTGGCGTAGCGCCTGCTGCCAACATCAATGTGAATGGCAAATATCCATCTATGTTTGAGCCTGTACACGGATCAGCCCCAGACATTGCAGGAAAAGGGATTGCCAACCCAATCGGTCAAATTTGGACGGCTAAACTCATGCTTGATCATTTCGGAGAAGAAGAACTGGGCACACACCTGCTCGAAATCATCGAGTCAGTCACAGCAGACGGCTTTTTAACAGCAGACATCGGCGGAGCCTATCAAACACAAGAAATCACCAACGAAATCATCAAGCGATTGAAGAAATAATCCGTCATTAGAACCGCATCTCCACGTCTGCTATAATAAAAGGATGGATAGAAGAAAGAGATGTGAAATCTAGTGTCAAAAACAGTTGTATTAGCAGAGAAACCTTCAGTAGGACGTGACTTAGCACGTGTACTGAAGTGTCATAAAAAAGGAAATGGTTTTTTAGAAGGAGACCAATACATTGTGACGTGGGCGCTTGGCCATTTGGTCACACTGGCTGATCCAGAAGGCTACGGAAAAGAATTTCAATCCTGGCGTTTAGAGGATTTACCGATCATTCCAGAGCCGCTCAAGCTTGTCGTCATGAAAAAGACAGGAAAGCAATTCCAAGCAGTGAAAGCGCAGCTTGCAAGAAAAGATGTAAAAGATATTGTCATCGCAACAGATGCTGGACGTGAAGGGGAGCTAGTCGCAAGATGGATCCTTGAAAAAGCGCATGTGAAAAAGCCGCTGAAACGACTATGGATCTCATCTGTTACGGACAAAGCCATCCAAGAAGGCTTCAAACGATTAAAAGATGGCAGAGAATATGATAATCTGTATCGCTCGGCGGTTGCACGTGCAGAGGCAGACTGGATTGTAGGGATCAACGCAACAAGAGCGCTGACGACCAAGTTCAATGCCCAGCTTTCCTGCGGGCGGGTACAAACACCAACGATTGCCATGATCGCCAAACGAGAAGAAGACATTCAGCAATTCCAGCCGAAGCCGTTCTATGGAATGACTGCACAAGTAGATGGACTTACGTTGACATGGCAGGATGCCAAAACAAAGCAAAACCGCACATTCCAAGAGAATGTCATAAAAGAGCGTTTGGCAGGATGCAAAGGAAAACCAGCGGTGATCGATGCATTGAAAAAAACAGCGAAAAAAACTTTTGCTCCAGGGCTGTATGACCTGACTGAATTGCAGCGTGATGCACATAAACGCTACGGCTTCTCAGCAAAAGAAACCTTATCTACGCTTCAGCGATTGTATGAGCAGCATAAGCTTGTGACATATCCGCGTACAGATTCACGATTTATTTCAGCGGATATCGTTCCTACATTAAAAGATCGTTTAAAAGGAATGAACGTCAGACCGTACGCACAGCATGTGAACCGCATTTTACAATCAGGCGTGAAAGCGCACAAAGGCTTCGTCAACGATGCAAAAGTGTCAGATCACCATGCGATTATTCCAACTGAGGAAGAGCTGTATCCTGGTGCACTAAGTGATAAAGAGCGTAAATTATATGATCTTATTGCCAAACGATTCCTTGCTGTACTCATGAATCCTTTTGAATACGAGGAAACAACGGTGTTTGCCAAGATAGGCAGTGAAACCTTCACGGCAAAAGGAAAAACCGTACAATCAGCCGGCTGGAAAGCCGTGTATGATGATTCCTATGAAGACGAGGAATCAGCCGAAGCAGATCAGCATCTGCCGCTGCTTTCAGAAGGGCAGTCACTTGAAGTACGCCAGCTGAAAGAAACAAATGGAGAAACGAAACCTCCTGCCCGTTTTAATGAAGCAACTCTGCTATCTGCTATGGAGAACCCAGCGGCATTTATGCAGAATCAGGAAAAGGACTTAGTGAAAACCCTCGGTGAAACAGGCGGACTAGGAACAGTGGCCACAAGAGCCGATATCATTGAAAAACTGTTCAACAGCTTCTTAATCGAGAAAAAGGGCAAAGACATTTTCATCACATCGAAAGGGAAACAGCTGCTTTCCTTAGTGCCTGAAGACTTAAAGTCACCTGCGTTAACAGCGGAATGGGAACAAAAGCTTTCTAAAATCGCAAAAGGACAGCTGAAGGCTTCTCAATTCATGAGTGAAATGAAGTCCTATGCAAAACAAGCCGTATCTGAAATCAAACAAACGAACCAAACCTTTAAGCATGACAATGTCACTGGCACCCATTGTCCTGACTGCGGAAAACTTATGCTGAAAGTGAACGGAAAACATGGCACAATGCTCGTGTGTCAAGACCGAGAATGCGGCCACCGTAAAAATGTAGCGAAGAAAACAAACGCACGCTGCCCGAACTGTCATAAAAAGCTCGAGTTGCGCGGAGAAGGCGATGGTAAAATCTTTGCTTGTGTGTGCGGCCATAGAGAAAAACTGTCTGTTTTCGAAAAACGCAAATCACAATCCAATCAAAAGAAAGCCAGTAAGCACGATGTGTCTAAATATATGAAGAAACAAAAGAAAGTGGAAGAACCAATCAATAACGCACTGGCTGAGCAATTAAAGAAATTAAAATTAGATCAATAGTAGTATATAAACCCATGCTGAAATGCATGGGTTTTTCTGTGCAATCAAGTATATCGGCATATGGTTTTTCTGGAAATGGGAATATGTATGCAAAAAGACTCGTAATTTGGTATAAAATATTTATTTAAATTTTAACAAAAACACTCTATAATAAATCGTTGGATGCTAAGAGAACGGGAGTTGAAAGGGGACACGAATGGTTACAGCCATACATCGCACGGCTATTGTTTTACTCATTGTTTTTTTATTAGGCGGATGTACCTGGGAACAGCAGAAGGAATCAGCTGATCCAGTATTTTCACAGCCTGTATTGCCTGGAGAATATTTTATCACTCATCACCTCATGACAGATCAAGGCATGATTCGCACTTCATTAGCAGAGCAGCACATCTACTTATCTGAGTCGCTTGGACTTTGGATGGATTATCTTGTTCGAAAAAAAGACCAAAATTCTTTTGACCAACAATTTGGTGTCCTGCAAGATGAATTTTTACTAGATGATCATCTTCTCAGCTGGCAAATCGAATCTGATCAAAAAAGTAAAGCCAATGCTCTAGTTGATGACTTACGGGTAGTGGCGGCACTTCAAAAGGCAGATCGTTTATGGAAGAATGCAGCGTATCAAACCACAGCAAAAGAAATCGCACAAGCGTTAAAAGACAAGAATATGTATAGAGGCATCTTGTCCGATTATTATGATGCATCAACAAACCGAACTTCACACACAATCACACTCTCATATTTAGACCCAAAAGCAATCAAAGAATTGGAATCCCTCAAAATATTCACGAAACAAATGACGAGTAACCAATTGACCATTCTAAAACAAGCACCGAGAAAAAAAGGATTCTTTCCTAAATCCTATGATATAAAGAAAAAAGCCTATTCATTTGATCGAGAAATCAATATGATTGATCAACTCTATACGGCTCTACATGCCAATCGTGCAAAGGTGAGTACGTCCGCGATCATGAAATGGCTGAAAACGACTTTTAAAAAAGAAGGAAAGCTGTACGGTAGATATAAACTGAGCACATTGCAGCCATCAGTGACGTATGAATCGCCTTCTGTATATGCACTGGTCATCTTGTATGCTCTTAAACGAAACGAACCAGAATTCGCAAAAGAGGTCTATGACCGCATGAAAGAATTACAAATTCAAGATCCTCTCAAGGATTATTATGGAGGATACATGAACGAAAAAGACACACACTCATTTGACAACTTATTGCCTCTCATTGCAGAAAGGGAGCTTTTTAATGAATCGGTTATTCAGTAATACGTATCGTTTATATTATTCTCTGCTCCTCACGTTTGCAGGTCTTATTTTGTTTATGAGCTACCTTGGCTTGCATGATGCAGAGAGCTTTTTGATGATCACACTGACTTTTGTCGTGTTAGGATGCGGGATTTTATTTGGCATCTTACCAGCATTAATTTTTACCTTGCTGATGTTGTTCTTTATAGGAAGTGCTATGTTCTTTACAGAGCTCGGCCACACAAATCCTTTATTTTCCAATCGAACATTGCAGGATGTGGTGGTTTGGGGCGTAGCCCTTCTCTTTTTCGCGATTTCAGCAGGAAGCTTGCATGAGCGGATCAAGACGATGCGTCACACCATTGAACAACAAAAGCAGGCGATGAAACAATTTGTGGCGATTGACTCGACAACTGGATTTGACAATGCAGATCGCATGAAGCTGGAATTATCCGAGGAAATGAAACGGGCAGAACGTTACAAACAGCCATTCGTTTTTATCCTTCTTCATATCCATTATGCAGCGGAATTCAAATCGTTATATGGAGAAAAAGAAATGCAGCACCTATTTCAGCAATTAAGTATCAAGATTCGCGAAAGTGTCAGAGAAACTGATAAGAAATTTCGATTATCCGAAGAACGAATAGGCTTGCTGCTTACTCACACACCAGAAGAGAATGTCTCTGTCGTCCTTGAGAAGCTAAAAGATAAATTGCAAAAGCATGTGCTGTTAAACGGTCGTGAAGTCACCCTGACTTTTCATGTCTGTCATTTAACAAGCAGTTCGGATTATCGTACGCCAGAGCAATTTTTAGAAGAACTAGAAAAAGAGATGATGATGAATGAACTTTAATTCTTTGATGAAATGCTGTTTGCTGCTTGCTCTTTTTTTGATTCTTTCTTTTAAATACATGGCTTCAGCCGACGCACTTGCCAAGCCAGATACCCTGATCGTTTATTCGACAGAATCGGGGGAAGCGACTCCAGCAGTGCATATGCTGGATCTACTCGCCGGACATTTTTCAACAAAGACGACGATTGTATCTGATGAACATTTGGCTGAAAAGAAGATCAGTGAATTTCAGCAAGTCATCTACCTAGGAGAAATAAAGAGAACCTTACCGAAACAGACCATTCGTATGATGAATGAAGCACAGAAGGTAATAGCCATTGGATACAATGCGGAACAGCTTCGCCCATTCTCCAATCTTACTTTTCACAAACAAGATCACACGAGTCAAATCAAATATACAGATGATCAAACTTACCGTCAGCTAGAGAAAAGTATCAGTGCGTTAACGGTTCAAGGGGCCGACTTGCAAAGTGAATTTTTATTGAAGAAGCATGAAGCTGACCTTCCATTTGTGATTCAAACAAAGGAAGGGGCCGACTATATTGGTATCTTAAATGTCGTGCAGCAGAACGAGCTGTTTGCAGAAGTGCTGGAAAAACGCCTGTCTTCTTCTCATCAGCTGACCACAAAGTACTTAAGGTTTGGGAACATCAGTCCTGTCTCTGACGAGAAGAAGCTGCTTGAGCTTGGACAATACGTATCCACTCGGCATATTCCGTTTCTGATAGCGGTAACCCCTGTATGGGTGGATCGAACAACAGGTGATGAAGTGACACTGAGTGACCGCCCGCAGCTCGTAAAAGTGTTAAAACAATTGCAAAGCAATGGAGCCAGCATCATTCTTCATGGATTTAGCCGTACGTACCGAACGGAGGATTCTGGTCAGGACTTTGAGTTCTGGGATGCAAAGAATGATCAGTCCATTACGTCAAATGACCCAAAAAAAGCCGAGAAGAAGCAAAGTGAAAGCCATTTTTCGAATGAAAAAGATTTCCATGCTTATACGAGATCGAATCAGCAGCAAGAAATCATCTATACAGAAGAAAAAATCACAAAGGGCATTGAGCTTCTTGCGCAGCAAGGTCTATATCCACTGGCATTCGAGGTGCCGCATGATGCCGTATCCCAACAAGGCTACGAAGTGATATCAAGGCATATGTCCAGTCTGTTTGGACAGGTACAGTTGTCGGATCATACGTGGAAAACAGCCGGTGCTCCGCCGCTGGTGACGAAACCCGCCATGCTTCACGGCATGACCTTATATCCTCAGCAATCAGTAGAGCCAGCATCTGACCAAGAAGGTTCAAATATTTTAACAGAGCAAAAGATTCAATCCATCCAGCATCTTCAATCAGCCGCAATCGGGCTGTCCTATGATGTGGAATCAGGAATAGATGGACTGCAAAATCTGGTGACGCAGATGGATGCAATTCCTTCTAGTGAATGGCTGGATTTAAAGAAAACAAAACAGACGGTCCAAACATCACATGTGCAGATCAAAACATCAGGGAATGGACATATTCAAGTAGAACAATCCAATAGAGCAGAAACCAAAACAGTCAAACGAAGCGGCATGGAAAATATGCTGCGAATTCTCACAGTCGTGGTGATGCTGTTTATTGCGGCATTTGCTTTTTACACATTGTATTTAAGACTGACAATGAAAAAACGAATTTTTAAGGAGAGAAAACTAGGTGGCTGATGTCTTATTTTATCTTTCATTAATACTGATTTGGATCATGCTCCTATACCACATGTTTCTCATGCAGGGCGGCTTTCAGCACTACCTGACCTACGAAAAAGTGCTGCCTGAATGGACGAAACAAGGGAAAGAGCTGCCGACCGTCAGCATTCTGATTCCTGCTCATAATGAAGAAGTTGTCATCCGGCAAACGCTAAAAGCAATGGTCCAGCTATCCTACCCTAAACATCTCCTTGAAATCATTGTGATTAATGACAATTCCTCCGATGGCACTGGGGACATCGTGCGGTCATTCAGTGAGCAATATGATCATATCCATATGATTGAAACAAAGCCGCCATTTGCCGGAAAGGGAAAATCCACTGCACTGAATGAAGGCTTAAAGGCTTCAACAGGAGAAGTCATCTGCGTATACGATGCAGATAACATGCCTGAACAAAAGGCCGTCTATCACTTGGTTCTTGGTTTATTGAACGACCCTAAGGCAGGTGCTGTTGTCGGGAAATTCAGGGTCATTAATGCAGCCAAAAATCTCCTGACCAAATTTATTAATATTGAGACCATCTGCTTCCAATGGATGGCGCAGGGCGGAAGATGGAAGTGGTTTAGCATTGCGACAATACCAGGCACCAACTTCGCCATCCGTCGCCATATTTTAGAAGAACTTGGTGGCTGGGATGTTCATGCGCTGGCTGAGGACACCGAATTAACGATTCGTGTCTATAACCTTGGCTATGTCATTCGATTTTTCCCGGCAGCGATCACTTGGGAACAAGAGCCTGAGACGTGGAAAGTCTGGTGGCGGCAAAGAACGCGCTGGGCACGAGGCAATCAATATGTTGTACTCAAATTTTTAAAGCAGTTTATGAAGCTGAAACGAAAACGAATGATTTTCGATTTGTTTTATTTCTTCTTTACGTATTTCTTATTTTTCTTCGGTGTCCTGCTCTCAAATGGGATCTTTATCGTGAACCTATTTGTTGACCTTCACTTATCTGTAGGAGCTGTTGCACTGATCCTGTGGGGATTGGCCTTCTTCCTCTTTCTAACAGAAGTGATGATTACATTAAGCATTGAGAAAACAGAGCTCACCAAACAAAATATACTCATTGTGGCGCTCATGTACTTCACTTATTCTCAAGTATGGATTGCGCTAGTCGTGTACTCTTTATTTGTAGAGACAAAGAGCCGTTTATTCAAACAAGAAGTAAAATGGTACAAAACCGAGCGTTACGATCAACAACAAAAGAAAAGCGGGTGACAAATTGAAATCGGTAAAATGGATGATTTTTACATTGGTGATATCCCTTGCCATTCAGCCTTTTTTCATGGCGGGGCAAGCACTGGCGCAATCAAATCGAGTACAAGTGAAAGATGACTGGATTCGCTCATCAAAAGGAAGTCAAACAGAAACGCAAGCATTATCAGAAGATGTAGTGACCTTGTATGGACAAGAAGACCGCACTGAATTTTCCTATCAAATAGAGAAAGAAAAAGTAGAGTCTAGCACCCTTACATTGAATATAGAGGCATCACCATTACTCATTTCGCCATCATCGTTCACAGTCATGATTGATGGAGAGATTGAAAAGACCATTCCCGTATCAGGGAAAAACCAAAAGAAATCGATTCAAATCAAATTGAACAAATCGCAATTGAAAAAAGGTTCTCATCGGATTCAGCTCGCATTTTATGGCGTGTTAAAAGAAGGTGTGTGTATCAACCAAGAGACACCTGCCAATTGGCTGAAAGTATATCCTGAAAGTGAGCTGGATTTCAAAGGAACTCAAACGACAGACGTGACGTTAGACAGCTTCCCTTCACCTTTCATTCAAACAGGTGATCAGAAAGAACAAACAGATATTGTGATTCCAAATTCACCGGAAGCAGCTGAATTAGAAGCGGCTGTGCAAGTATACCGTACGTTGAAAAACAAAGACCGCCAAGCAGACCTCAAAATCGTCCAAGAAAAGGACCTCAAGCAAATCGCGCATCCAACGATTGCTGTTGGAGCGAAAGGAAATTGGGAGGGACGAGTGAAATCGATCGAGCAAGCTGCGAAAATGAAAACAGCAAGCAACCAGCTTACGTTAGCAGTGAGAACACTGACTGGGAAGAAAAAAGAACAGCCCATTTTATTTGTCACTGCTGAACAGCCAAAGACAATTGCTGAAAAAATCAATGTCCTGACTCAACCAGAACTGACCGATCAGCTCACTGGGACAGATTTGCTGCTTCAAAAGGTTACTGCTAAAGCATCAAAACCATCTCATCAAATTCGTTTAAAAGATTTTGGTGGTGATGATGTAACGGTTGGAACCAAAAAGACGGCATCGGATCATTACTATTATCCGAAAGCATTGATCGCTAATCAAAAATCTGGTGCAAAGTTAAATCTATCATTTAAAAAAACTGATACAGCGAACAAAGCGGAACGCTTAACAGTCATGATTAATAATGAACCACACGATGTACCGTTAACAAAACTAGGAAACAAAGATGAGAATGGATTCTATCATGTGTCAATTCCAGTAGATTCACAAGTGCTCCAAAAGAATGAATATATTGATTTGCAATTTGTCACTACAGGCTTTAAAAACATGGAGTCCTGCAGACATACGGATGAAGAAAGCTGGATTTACATTGATAAGAATAGCTCTCTTCAAATACCAGAAGGGACAGCTAGTGATACACCGGATTTAGCTGCATGGCCGCTTCCTTTCACATCAAAAACACAGCAAGGAAAAACATTGATCATCATGCCAAATCAAATCAAGCAAGAAACGATCAATCAAATGGCGATGCTGACAGAATCATTTAGTCAGCCGGAAGCTGCTCAATATCAATTGATCAAAGCATCAAATGTGACAAAGGATCAATTGAAAAATCACTCTCTTATTTTCATCGGTGGCATTCAAACGTTCTCTCTTTTAAAAGAAAAGGCAGACGATCTCATCGTTCCTGTGACAAAGGATCAGTATGATGTATCCTCCTTTGGCATGATCAACGAAACGACTGCACGTATTGTATGGGCGCAGCCATCTGTATGGAATAAAGAGCAAACAATGACCGTCTTTTCAGGAATGAATGCAGCAGACGCTGATCTTTCACATGAAGTGCTTCATTTCCTGCAAACAAATACGGAAACGGCAACAGTTGCCATCGAGAGCAAAAACAAAGACATGTTCTCTAATCATCAAACGGTCAGCAGCACAACAAATGATCTCAAAAAAGGTGAAAAGAAAGGCGTCGGTGATTCTTGGATTTATTTTGCATGTATCGCTGTGCTGATTATTTTTGTGGTCGGAATGATTATTTATTTTGTACGAAAAAACCGCAAAAAGACTGATTGATAAACGATCAAAAGACCTTGAAAAAATGTCTTTACTTTGGTGTCAAACGGGAGTATGATCTCTTTTATAAAAGACCAATCGCTGAATCATTTCGATGAGCGGGGGAACCATTAGTGGTGCAGGACACCACGTGGGGTGAATCCTTTTTAGGTAGGGCAAAGTCTCATGCGCCCGAATCCGTCAGCTAACCTCGTAAGCGTTAAAGAGAGCAAAGACCAACCTGTGATCTAAACAATAGACGCAGGGGCATTCTATTGCCTCTGTGTCTTTTTGGCGATCCATCTTTTGTAACTTAAATCGTTTGACACTAAAGGAGCGGGCATCACATGTACAGTTTGATGAAGCGTATTTTAATTGGGAAACCATTAAAATCACAGGCAGCAGGAGAACAAAAACTATCAAAAATCAAAGCGTTGGCATTATTGTCATCAGACGCATTGTCATCTGTTGCATACGGTACAGAACAAATCTTGATTGTTCTTTCAGTCGTTAGTGCAGCAGCATTTTGGTACTCACTCCCGATTGCAGGTTGTGTATTAATTCTTTTAATGGCGTTAATTCTATCTTACCGCCAGATTATTTATGCTTATCCAGAAGGCGGGGGGGCCTATGTCGTCTCTAGCCGAAACTTAGGCGAAAAGCCAGGACTGATCGCTGGCGGATCATTGCTTGTAGATTATATTTTGACTGTAGCAGTGAGCATATCAGCGGGTACCGATGCCATCACATCAGCTTTTCCGGCACTATATCCATATCATGTGCTGATTTCAATTGTATTGGTCATCTTGATTATGGTGCTCAACCTTCGTGGGTTGACAGAATCAGCATCTATTTTGGCTTATCCCGTATACTTGTTTGTCATATCACTCCTTATATTAATTGGAGTCGGCGGCTTTAAATTATTAACAGGAGGCGTTCCACCAGCCCCTGAGCATACTGCAATAGGTACACACGTACCTGGCATTACATTATTTCTTTTATTAAAAGCATTTTCGTCTGGCTGTTCTGCACTGACTGGGGTAGAAGCTATTTCAAATACCATTCCATCCTTTAAAAAACCAGCTGCACAAAATGCAGCGAGAACATTATTGATGATGGGTGGATTACTAGCTGTATTATTTGTTGGCGTGACATTGCTTGCGTTTGGTTTTGGCATCTCACCAAAGCCAGAAGAAACAGTTGTATCACAAATTGCATCAGATACATTTGGACGTACATTTTTCTATTATGTCATTCAGGCTGTCACAGCTTTAATTTTGATATTAGCGGCAAACACCGGCTTTTCCGCCTTTCCTTTATTGGCGGTCAACTTAGCAAAGGATAAATATATGCCGCGTATGTTTACAGTAAGAGGGGATCGTCTCGGTTACTCTAATGGCATTATCTTCTTAGGTGTAGCTTCCATGCTGCTCATTTGGTTGTTTGATGGGAAAACGGAACACCTTATCCCGCTATATGCTGTCGGTGTATTTATTCCATTTACCTTGTCACAGACCGGTATGTGTGTGAAATGGATTCGTGAAAAACCGCAGGGCTGGAAAACGAAAATGCCTATCAATATAGTCGGAGCACTGATTTCCTTCACGGTTCTCATGATTCTTATTTTGACCAAGTTCCATCTTGTATGGCCAGTATTTGTTTTCATGCCAATTGTCTTATTAATTTTTCATTCCATTAAAAAGCATTACCTGTCTGTCGGAGAACAACTGCGTTTAATGAATGAAACAGGGCCTGTTGAGATTAAAGGAAATGTGGTCATTGTGCCAATTGCCGGTGTAACGCGTGTTGTTGAGCAATCTGTTCAATATGCAAAATCCTTATCAGAGCAAGTCATAGCAGTTCATGTATCCTTTGATAAAGAAAAAGATAAGAAAATTGAAGCGGATTGGGAAAAACTGAACAGCGGTGTGCGGCTTGTGATGCTGCATTCGTCTTATCGAAGCCTTATTCATCCGCTCGATAAATTCCTTGAAACGGTTGAGGCAAAAGCAAATGCGCATCAATATAAAGTGATGGTGCTCGTACCTCAATTTATCCCGAAAAAAAGATGGCACACGATCTTGCATAACCAATCTGCCTTCTTATTAAGATTCCGTCTGTTATGGAAGCGGGATATAGTGGTTGCCACCCTTCCATATCATTTTAAAAAGTAGCAGCAAGTTGAAACGTTTGATCAAAAGGGTGCGGTGGTATGGAGTAAGAAAAAAGGAGTTTTCTCACATGCCGCAAAGAACCGCAGGAAAAGAAGTAACAGCGCTACTGGAAGAGTGGGGCGTAAAACATATTTATGGAATGCCCGGCGACAGCATAAACGAATTGATTGAAGAGCTTAGGCATGAATCAAGCCAAATACAATTTATACAAACGAGACATGAAGAAGTGGCGGCACTTTCAGCGGCGGCTGATGCCAAACTAACAGGTAAGCTCGGTGTCTGCTTATCCATCGCTGGACCGGGTGCTGTCCACTTATTAAATGGACTATACGATGCAAAAGCAGATGGCGCACCCGTTTTAGCAATTGCAGGGCAGGTTGCGTCAACGGAAGTAGGGAGAGACGCCTTTCAAGAAATCAAATTAGAGCGGATGTTTGACGACGTCGCTGTCTTTAATCAGCAGGTACAAACAGCAGAAGCTCTGCCAGATTTATTGAATCAAGCCATTAAAGCAGCTTATACTCACAAAGGTGTGGCAGTTCTCACCGTATCGGATGACTTATTTTCTCAAAAAATTAAGCGTAAGCCTGTTTATACATCTCCGCTTTATGTTGAGGGAGAAGTACGGCCAAAGAAAGATCAACTGCTAAAGGCAGCACAGCTAATTAACAATGCGAAGAAGCCAGTCATCTTAGCAGGTAAAGGATTACGAAATGCAAAAGAAGAGCTTCTTTCATTTGCAGAAAAGGCTGCTGCGCCTATTGTCATCACACTTCCTGCAAAAGGTGTTGTGCCAGACAGGCACCCATATTTTTTAGGAAACCTAGGTCAAATCGGAACGAAGCCAGCATATGAAGCGATGGAAGAGTGTGATCTCTTAATTATGCTTGGAACTTCCTTTCCATATAGAGACTACTTACCAGAGGACACACCTGCCATTCAACTGGATATTAAGCCAGATCAAATCGGTAAAAGATATCCGGTAGACGTAGGAATCGTGAGTGACAGCAAGAGTGGTTTGCATGAACTGACCTCCTACATTGAATATAAAGAGCAGCGAGGTTTCCTTGAAGCTTGTACTGAGCATATGATGAAATGGCGAGAAGAAATGGATAAGGAAAAATCCGTTGCCACATCACCGCTTAAACCTCAGCAAGTCATTGCTAGGTTAGAAGAAGCAGTCGAAGACGACGCTATTCTTTCTGTTGATGTAGGGAATGTGACCGTATGGATGGCTCGCCATTTTGAAATGAAACAGCAAGATTTCATCATCTCCAGCTGGCTTGCCACAATGGGTTGTGGTTTGCCTGGTGCTATCTCTGCTAAGTTAAATGAACCGAATCGCCAAGCGATTGCTGTCTGTGGCGATGGTGGCTTCACAATGGTCATGCAAGACTTTGTGACAGCGGTAAAATATAAACTGCCAATCGTTGTTGTGATTTTAAACAACAACAACCTTGGAATGATTGAATATGAACAACAAGTAAAAGGAAACATCAATTATGGTATAGAGCTGGAAGATATTGATTTTGCTAAGTTTGCAGAAGCATGTGGCGGCAAAGGAATCTCCGTGTCATCACATGAAGAACTAGCTCCAGCCTTTGATACAGCTCTTCAATCAGATAAACCTGTCATTATTGATGTTGCTGTCACCAATGAACCGCCGTTACCTGGAAAAATTACGTACACACAAGCAGCCGGTTTTAGTAAGTATTTACTGAAAAAATTCTTCGAAAAAGGCGAGCTGGATATCCCTCCACTCAAGAAAAGTTTAAAACGCTTTTTCTAAACAAAATGTAGTCGGTCCTCTCAAAAGAGGACTGACTTTTTTGTGATGAAAGGAAAAACATTTCAATTATCACTTGTTTTATTTCCTCTATAAATATATGGAAATTATTTTTGTAACTTAAAGCCTATTTTTCCAATTCGCTGAGAAAGGTAAAATAGACTTTATGATCAATAATGGAGGGAGTGACTTCTTCTGGGCAAGATACTTGATGCAAAAGCACTAACAAGTGCCATGGACACAAGAGCAAAACACTATCAGGAACTCCGCGAACAAATAGTAGATTTAAAACAGGCATTACAAAGTGTTGCCAATCTTGGTGATGATTTTACTGGGAAAGGTGCCGATAACATTAAAAGCTTCTACAAAGAGCTCGCCGGAAATGTAGACATGTTTATCAGCTTCATTGATAAGCAAAAAGCCTTTCATGAAGGTGTTTCTGGGACACTTGATGATACGAGCTTTGGCGGCGATACCTTTGTAGAGGAACACTTTTTAGACAACGCAGTACATATGGGCATCAAGAATGCCAAAAGCATTGTAAAGGATCAAAAAAAGGCACTCAAAACGATTTTTCAAGACATTGATGATCTCATTTCTCTAGAGGTATTTGATAGTCAAACCTTTGATGAGAAAATAGAAGATGCGGAAGATGAACGAAAAAAGACGGTCAAAGATCTAAGAGAGCTTGATCAAAATTTAAAAGATGAATATGCTTTGTCAGAGACGGAGCAGCAAGCTACAATGGCATTGTACGCTGAAATGATGAATGCGACAAATGACGGAAAAGCGATTTCGCCTATGAATTTTGACAAGAAAGCGTATCAAAATAGTGAAATTTACAAGGCAAAAAGCGATATTGAAAAGCAAACTTCTGAATATCTGAAAATCAAAAAAGAACAAGAAGAAGCCCGCGAGATCGCAAAGGAACAAGAAGCCCTCGCCAACCGCCCTTGGTATGAAAAAGCACTCGATTATGGCGGAAACATCGTGAATGAACTGACCGGCGTGAACGATGCAAAACGTGCCGCAACAGGCGTTGATCCGATCACAGGCGAGGAACTCACCGCTGGACAGCGTGTCGCGGCAGGTGGAATGGCAGCCGCCGGTTACATTCCAATCGTCGGCTGGGCAGGCCGCATTTTCAAAGGCGGAAAGGCTGTCTATAAAACCACCCAAGCCACATCAGCCGCAGTCAGAGCAGTCGACATCTACAAGACATCACAAAAATCCTTTGACGCCCTGAAAACATCTCAAAAAGGTTTATATGGCCTCACCGCCACCAACGGCTTCAGCGAAGCAATCACAGGCCGCGATATGTTTGGAAATAAGATCTCGAAAGAACAGCAGGAAGCAAGTATGAATGCGGCGCTAGGAATGCTTTTGCCGTTTGGGGCGAAAGGGTTTCATGGGAAGATGGGGATTAAGAGTACGAGAGAACTTAAGCATCCAGTTTTAGATAATCCACGAGTAGGTAGTGCATTAAAAGATGATTTTTATCATAGCTTTAATGATATAATTGACAACTACGCAGTTCATTCTAAGAGATTTGATTTACCAAATAGAAAAGGCCATATGGATTCGTTGTATCAAATAGAGGGCTCGGTGGTTAAGTACGAAACGAAATATGTAAAAGTAAAGAACAACGCTCCTGAAATGTTACAGTCGAAAGAAATAAGGAATGGCGTGTTTGAATGGGTGGTAGATCCAACAACGAATACAGTAACCCATAGAACTTTTATACCTGGTGGCAAAGTGACAGGAAAAATAAATCAATGGGGGAAATAGAAAATTGTATAAAACGGATATAATCACGAAAAATGGTTTTGATTGTAACTGGTCTACACTGTTTGTTGGTAGACAGTTTAATTTAATTTCGGCATTAGAAGTAACAAACTATGCTGTTAAATACCTAGAAAACAACCCTAATACTAACAATGAATTAATCCTTGAATTAGCTTGGGAACAAGAAGAAGTTAAAGTAGATCATATACTTGAAAGCTTAATCTCTGACAAATCATCGGAAGACATGAAGAGGGAGTATCATAAGTGGCTATATAGCACTATGAAAGAGGTTTATACTAATTCAACTGATGAAAACATATTCGAAGAAATTGAAAATATTTTTTCAATCTTTAATACGCCCGAAAATATGTATGATTTTTTTAGAAAAGTTTCAGATGCATTTTATTACCCCCAAGATTCACAAAATACAATTAAAGAACTTGTAGAAGAGTTTTTAGAGACTGAAAAGGAATTGATTTTTAAATAACTAGAGAGTTTAAATAGAACGATGGGCTAATGGTCCATCGTTTTCTTTCATTCATTGTCGGTAAAAATTGCTATGATAAAAAATTAAAGTAGATTTGTTAGATCTCGAAAGCAATTGAGGAGAAAACAATGAGTGACCATAAAATAAGCATCCTGTCTGAGAAGTTTGAAAATGAAAATACTGGTGAACTCGTAGAAGGAATTAAGATTATGATAGATGGTAAATTAAAAAGTATGCTAAAAAATACAACAAACCTGAATGAAACAGTCATCTTGATTTTTTTACCTGCATAAGCCATTCCATTCCAGTCATATCAGAAATTAATATGTTAAAATAAACCAATAAAAATAAAAAAGGAGTTAAAACCATGCTATGGATTTTCGCACAAAACCAGCAAAGTTTCGTTCATGTCCACGAAGTCTCAGTAACCGGCAAAAAGATTGAAGGAATGATCGCAGGAGGCGATACTTGGGTAAAGACTCTCGGCAAGTATGACTCAAATGATCGAGCGTCAGAGATCCTACAAGACATTGTGAAAACAATTGAAGCCAATCAAGATGCCACCGTGACTTACAGAATGCCAAATCAATAAAAAAGAAACCACCTTTCCATTGCAAAAAGGTGGTTTTTGTTTATGATGGTGTTTTTGTAAAGGCTAAAAATAAAGGGATGCTTGTGCCGACAAGGGTTGTGGCAAATAGGAACATACCGCAAATGAATAGAAAATGGCTGGCTGAAAAGACAAGTGCCAGAATGAGAAAAACGATGCTGAGTCCTGCCATGCTATATGATGGGACAAAGCGGCGTTTGTAGGTGGCTTTCTTTGTTAAGAATGAGAAGAAAATGCCAAATAATAAAGGGACGATCCATAAGTAAAATAAAATAATAAGAGACATACTTCATACCTCGATTTTTCCTTCTATTTTATCAGATGCTGATCGCAACGGATACCACAAAGCTTCACTTTGTAAAATAATTCATGCAATCGACACAATTAAGTGGGTTGATTCATAGAATGCGTTTTTTCTTTGATATATTCAGGCTGCAAGAGCGCGTATACACAATGATCCGTAAAGCGGTCGCCCAGCCATTCACATTCTCTCAAAATGCCTTCAAGCGAAAAGGATAATCGTTCTGCGATGCGTCTGCTCTTCTGGTTATCGACAGCAGCCCTGATTTCAATGCGGTGCAGTCCACATTCTTCAAATAAATATTGAATGACTGCTTTGCATGCTTTTGTCATGATGCCTTTTCCTTGATAGCCTTCTCCGAGCCAATAGCCAATTGAAACAGTCCTGTTGATCCAATGAATTTGGTGGGTGCCAATGATCCCGACAAGCTCTCCATGTGACCAGATGCCCGCTTGAAAACCGTTGTTCTGCAAGGCTTGCTGCATTGCGCCTTGAATGAACGCCATGCTGTCTTCCTCTGTCTGTGTTGAATCCACCCAAAGCATCCATTCACGTAAATGCTCTCTTGACCGCTGGATGAGCAAATATAGACTTCTTGCGTCTCTTGGCTCAAGCAACCGCATGGATATCTCTTGATCTTGATAAAAAAACATGTGCCCACATCCTCTCAGGGGAATTTTACCATAACCATATGAAAAGAAAAAGACAGCATCACGACTGTCTTTTACATAAACGTATCTACAATTAAAAAGAGATTGAGTGCGACAACAAGAGCTGCTATCACCCAAGATATTCCTGTCACCCAACGGGCATTCGTCAATTCGCCCATAATTCGTTTTTTACTTGTAAATAAAATGAGCGGAATTAAAGCAAAGGCAATACCAAATGATAAGACCACTTGGCTCATCACAAGTGCGGATGTCGGATTCACCCCAGATGCAATGATCACAATAGGGGGAATCATGGTAATCAGCCGGCGGACATACAGTGGAATGCGGTATTGAATAAAACCCTGCATAATGATATCGCCTGACAATGTACCGACAGAAGAGCTGGATAGTCCGGCTACAAGCAGGCCTACACCAAATAAGATAGCTGATACAGGACCTGCAAGTGTGCTAAAATGCTGGAACGCAACATCCAGATCTTCAACAAAGAGACCATTTTTATAAAATAGAGCGGCTGCTACAATCAACATACTGGCATTGATGGCTCCAGCAACTAACATCGCAATGAGGATATCGAAAAACTCAAAGCGAAAAATCTGTTTTTTCTCCTTTTCTGTTCTGCCGACGACTCTTCTTTGGGTTAATGCTGAATGTAAATAGATCGCGTGCGGCATCACAGTGGCACCTAAAATTCCAGCTGCAAGCAGTACACTATCTGTGCCATCAAATTTTGGAATGAAAAGCCCGCCTGCGACACTTGCCATATCTGGCTTGGCGACAAAGGTTTGCACGGCGAAAGCGATCACGACAACGAAGAGCATGCCGGTAATGCCAGCTTCTAATGCGCGATATCCCCGTCTTTGCAATTCTAAAATCGCAAATGATCCAATGGCTGCAATAATAGATGCTTCAAGCAAAGGAATCCGAAAGAGCAAGTATAAACCAAGTGCCGCTCCAATAAACTCAGCTAAATCTGTGGCTATAATGACGAGTTCGCCCTGAATCCATAAACCGATGGATACAGGTTTTGGAAACTCTTCACGTGCGATTTCAGGTAAGTTTTTACCTGTTGCTATTCCAAGCTTTGCGGACAAGGATTGGATGAGCAAAGCCATAAGATTTGATATGAGAATGACCCATAAGAGGAGATATCCATATTTGGAGCCAGCGGCAATGTTGGTGGCAAAATTCCCTGGATCAATATATGCAATGGCAGCGATAAAAGCAGGGCCTAGAAAAGGAAGAAGCCTTCTAAATCCTTTGACCTTTCCTTCAAGTGCACGCTCAGCTGCCGCTGACATGTGTGCTTGTGCCTCGATGTATTTGTTTGTCATATGTCATCACCTAGATTCTACAAAGTTTTGCTTGGGCACAAAAAGTTTCCTTCATGCAATTTTTAATCATCATATGCCCATCTTCATGAAAAGTCAACTATCTGAACTAATAGGTTTGTTTATCATATGTAAGTGAAAAAAATAGATACCTTGTCAACGCGCCAACATAAAAAACACCGCCCCTTAGACGGTGTCCCTACTGCTTCCTCTGCTATTCGTTTTTTTAAGATACCCTTGATCCAACGCTGCGGAAGATCAGGCTTAAAATAATGACAAAGATTGCTGCTCCTAAGATCGCTGGAATGATCGCAAAGCCTGCCAGACTAGGACCCCACGTTCCAAGTAATCCATGACCAATCCAAGCGCCTACAAGTCCGGCAATCATTGAACCGATCCATCCTCCCGGTACACTGCCTCCAGCGAGTGCACTCCCAATGAGCCCGATGACAATCGCCACAACCAATGAAATTAGAAATCCTAACATGTTGATCACTCCTCTTTTGTTTGTTTATTAAGCAATAACCGTTTTGAAAAAGATTAAAACCTTTCGGAACCGCTTCAATGTTCTATACGTATGATGGACAAGGATTGTGTATAATAACAGACAAATACTTCAGCGGCATCTAAGGAGGCATATGACATGGAGGAAAGAGAATGGCTAAAGGCACAATTAAAGGAGATTGAAAAGTGGGAGAAAGACCAGCAAAAGGTATGGTTTTGGGAGAAACTCAGCCGTCTTCCATTTCAAATGCTGGACAAGCTGACGCCTGCTTTTATTCAGAAAAAAATCGGTGTACTGCTAGACGAAATGGGCCATTACATTCAATCCGGCGGTGCCTATTTGACATCGGAAAAAGGCATCATTCATCAATTTCAAAAGAAGTGTGCCGATGAATCCATTCAGCGCATAGAAGATATTGGAAAGGCTCCGATCGAAATGATGGATGCCATTAGTGAGCATATGGGGAAAAACAGAACAAATCTCGCGACGGTACAAGGGGCGACAACTGGTGTTGGCGGAATGTTTACACTAGCCGCTGATATTCCTGCGGTACTCGGTCTCTCTCTGAAAACATTACAGGATATTGCCGTCACCTATGGCTATGATCCTAAAAACAAAGAGGAGCGGGTCTTCATCATTAAATGCTTGCAGTTGAACTCTGCGGATGTCGTTGGAAAGAAATCGATTCTAAAAGAGCTGAAAAGCTATCATGCATCTGAAGGGAAGCATGAGAACATGATTTCCCAAATCCAAGGGTGGCGTGAGGTTGTCTATAATTATCGAGATTCGTTTGGCTGGAAGAAACTGTTTCAGCTTGTGCCCATCGCTGGGATTTTGTTTGGTGCCGTTTCGAACCGCTCACAATTAAAAGGAATTGCCGAAACAGGCATGATGCAATACCGAAAGCGAAGAATTTTAACAAGATTAGAAGAGCTCACCGAGCAAGAACAGAGTGAGTCCGGCGCATAAAAAAATCCCTTATCAAAGGGATTTTTTTATTTGCTCTCATCCTCTTCCTGAAAAGCATGAATAGGTGAGTGTTCATAACGTGCACGAAGTTCGCGGATCTGTTTGATGAGGGTGGAGCCAATCGTTTTTTCGGCTTCGTCATACAAAGGATCAAGGGCTTTCATCCATTTTTGTCTTTCAGCTGGCGTCAATTCATGAATGGCAATCGGCGATTCGCGTTTAATGTCCTCCAACTGATCTTTGTTCATCTGTTCTGCATGCTTTTCATTCCAAGCTGTTGTTTCTTCCATGGCTTCAAGTAAAATTCGTTTCGTTTCGGGTGTCTGGCGGTCAAAGAAGGATTGATCTGTTAAGACCACATAGCCTAAATACCCGTGATTGCTGATCGTCATATAGTCTTGTATATGATAGAATTTTTTTGAATAAATATTTGAAATGGTATTTTCTTCACCGTCTACTTTTTTGGTTTCTAATAGCTGAAATGTTGAATTAAATGATTCCTGATAGGGCTTTGCACCAAGAAGTTTAAATTGTTTCTCAATCATGTCGCTTTGCATTATGCGGAGAGACTGGTTTTTTAAATCAGCCGGCTGTTTGATGGGTCCTTTATTTGAGGTAATTTGCTTAAAGCCATTTGTCCAATAAGCCATTCCCTTTAATCCATCTTTTTGCAGCGTGCCAAACAACCTTTGGCCAATTGCACCGTGCAGGCCTTCTTGAACCGCGCTGTAATTTGAAAAAGCAAAGGGAAGATCAAGTGCCAGCCACTCAGGGGACAGCATGCCGAGCTTCGAGGTAGACGGAGCGATAAATTGAACTTGATTCTCTTTGAGTGCATTAATTTCTTCAATATCAGAATAAAGGCTCCCGTTGGAGAAAATTTGAATGCTGATCTTTCCATCCGATTTTTCGTGCACAAGCTCAGCAAATTTCTTTGCAGCAAGTCCTTTAGGTGTATTGTCTGCCACGACATGACTGAATTTGAACACAAGCTGGTCCTTCAGTCCGGTTTGTTCATCATCAAAGATTGTCGCTGATTTTGGCATCATATGATAAAAGCCAAAGTATAAAGCGGTTACAAAACCGATCATGAGTAATAGCGTATAAGCGAGTAAATTCTTCATGCGTCAGATCCCCCTTATGTCAAGCATACTTGACAGAGGAAGAATTCGTAAAGATACAGGTGAAAAAATGATGAGAAATCGATTGAAATTACAACAATTATCTATTAGATGGAAGCTTACCATCCTCACATATTTCGTTGTCATTTTCGCCCTTTTAATCGGAGGGATTGTCCTTGTTGGGGGAATTCAGCAAACAGAGGAACGGGAGCTTCGAAAGAGACTCATGAACACGGCGAGAACTGTGGCAGAAATGAATGAGGTGAAGCAGGCGTTAGCTGATCAGACAAAGGAACGTGATCGATTACAGCATGCAATCGAAGAAATTCGGATTATTCAAGACGCTGACTATATTGTCGTGATGGATATGGATCATGTGAGATTAACGCATCCAGTAAAAACAAGGATTGGCCAGCGCTCAGAAGGAACAGATGAAGAGCCGGCTTTTGCAGAGCATATTTATTTCTCAGAAGCAGAGGGAGAGCTTGGAACAGCCATCAGAGCTTTTTATCCAGTGAAGGATGATCAATTTAATCAAACAGGGGTTGTGCTTGTAGGAAGAACCCTGCCAAGTATGGCAGATATATTAGGAGAAATGAAGCGAGATATCCTCATGATTCTCCTGCTGACGCTCAGCTTTGGGCTTGTAGGTTCATTTTTGCTCGCCCGCCATATTAAACAGCAAATGTTTAAGCTGGAGCCGCATGAGATTGTTAGAATGCTAGAGGAACGTACTGCAACCTTTCACTCTATTAATGAAGGGGTCATCGCCATTGATAATCAGCACATGATCACCATTTTTAATGAGAAGGCGAAGCAGATTTTTGGCGTGACAGGTGATGTCGTGGGCCAGAATATTTGGGGTGTGCTCTCTGATACACGACTTCCTGAGATCATCGATCGCGCAGAACCCGTCTACAATGAAGAAATTCATATGAGCGGAAAGCGGATCATGAGCAGCCGGATTCCGATTGTGATGAAAAAGAAGATCATCGGAGCGGTCGCCATTTTTCAGGACCGGACGGAAGCGGCAAAATTGGCGGAAGAGCTCACAGGGGTTAAAAACTTTGTGGACGGTTTGCGGGTGCAAAACCATGAACATATGAATAAGCTCCATACGATTGCCGGGCTGATTCAGCTTGGTAAAGCCGATCAGGCGCTCGATCTAGCCTTTCAAACGACAGAGGAGCAGGAACATGTGACGGACTTTCTTCATCGCGTCATTCAGCATGATGCGGTCGCAGGATTATTGATGAGTAAAATCAGAAGGGGCAAGGAGCTTGGCATCAAGGTCGAAGTAGATGAACATAGCAGTCTCCGTCATTTCCCTGAGCGGCTTGATCAGCATGATATGACAAAGCTGCTCGGAAATCTCATTGAGAATGCCTTTGCTTCGTATGATACTGTAGAAAGAGACACAAAAGTCATTTCCATTAGCATCGATCAAACGGAGGATGTCCTCGCGATTTTAATTGAAGACAATGGCTCCGGAATCGAAGAGGAACTAATTCCTTATCTTTTCGATAAAGGCTTCACACACGGCAAAGAGGGCGGAACAGGCTATGGCCTGTATATTGTAAAAACGATTATCGACAAAGGGATGGGAAATGTAGAAGTCACATCAAGCATCGGCATTGGTACCACCTTCTCAATCGAATTCCCAATGACCATAGAGGAGAGAGACAGATGACTCAGATTAAGGTGCTGTTAATTGAAGATGACCCGATGGTGCAAGAAGTGAATAAAGAATTCATTATGAGTGTTCCTGGCTTTCAAGTAGCAGCTGTCGCAGGAAATGGGGAGCAGGGCATCCAGTTGATTAAAGAGACTCGTCCAGATCTCGTGGTACTTGATGTGTATATGCCAAAAAAGGATGGCGTCAAAACGCTGCAAGACATCAGAAAACAGAAGATGCAGGTGGATGTGATTGTGATTTCAGCAGCGAAGGACAAAGAGACCATCGGCATCATGCTTCAAAATGGTGCGCGGGATTATATTATTAAACCATTCAAATTTGAACGAATGAAGGAATCTCTTGAAAGCTATAAGGCGTTTAAATCAAAAATTCGAACCGCTGCAGAATTTTCTCAGGAGATGCTCGATGATATCATACGAAAGCCTGTTGTTAAGCAGGAAGATACTTGGCTTCCTAAAGGGCTGAATGTGCATACGATGAACGAAATTAAAGCGTATATGGGCTTGCAGGAAGGCGCACAGTCTGCGGAGGAAGTTGCCAATGCACTTGGCATTGCCCGTGTCACGGCACGCCGGTATTTAGACTTCCTCGTAAAAGAAGGCGAGCTGAAATTAGATATGCAATATGGCGGGGTAGGACGGCCCGTGAATAAATATATCGTACATTCTGACTAAGAGACCAAAAAGACCAAAATGTACGATATGTCCATAAGCTTCACAGCCTTTGATGAAATCGCTATCATTTACCTACAGATAATAGTTAAGCGTTTACATCAAAGGGTGAGGGAGTTGATTTTTTATGAAAAGGCTTTTGAAAAACCTGACATTTCAGGTGATTGCAGCTGTTATCATCGGGATCATTGTCGGGATGGTGTGGCCAAACGTCGGAAAAGAAATGAAGCCGCTTGGTGATACCTTTATCAATGCCGTTAAAATGGTCATTGCACCAATTATTTTCTTAACCATTGTTCTTGGTATTGCCAAGATGGGGGATATGAAAAAGGTTGGAAAAGTTGGGGGAAAAGCATTTATTTATTTTGAAGTCGTCACGACACTTGCTCTGGTCATCGGTCTTTTTGTTGTGAATATCATGAAGCCAGGTGCAGGTCTTGACTATAGTAAGCTTGAAAAAGGGGATGTCTCACAGTATACCCAAAATGGCGGACAGGGCATCGACTGGATGGAATTTGTCACACACATCGTTCCATCTAACATGGTAGATGCTTTCGCAAAGGGTGATATTTTACAGGTCTTATTCTTCTCTATTTTATTCGGTGTTGCGCTCGCTGCACTTGGCGAGAAGGGGAAAGGCATCATCGAATGGCTTGATAAGCTTTCACTCGTTTTCTTTAAAATCATTGGATATATCATGCGTGCTGCGCCGCTCGGTGCATTTGGGGCAATGGCCTATACGATCGGACACTTTGGGCTAGCATCGATTAAACCGCTCGCGAGTCTGATGCTCTCCGTTTATATGACGATGTTCATATTCATCTTTGTTGTGCTGAACATCATTTGTAGAATGTATGGTTTTAGTCTGTTCAGTTATCTGCGATTCATCAAGGATGAAATTTTGATTGTTCTTGGCACAAGCTCTTCAGAATCTGTGCTGCCAAGAATGATGGATAAAATGGAACGCTACGGTTGCTCTAAGTCTGTTGTTGGTCTTGTTATTCCAACAGGCTATTCCTTTAATCTAGACGGAACTTCAATCTATTTATCGATGGCCGTCGTCTTCTTGGCGCAAGTGTTTGGTGTAGACCTGTCCATCGGTCAGCAGATCACGATTATCCTTGTTCTGATGCTGACATCAAAGGGAGCTGCTGGGGTGACAGGAAGCGGATTTATCGTGCTTGCCTCTACACTTGCAGCACTTCAGGTCATTCCGCTTGAAGGGCTTGCACTGCTGCTTGGGGTTGACCGGTTCATGAGTGAAGGAAGAGCGATTACAAACCTCATTGGTAATGGAATCGCAACAATTGTTGTCGCGAAGAGTGAAGGTGAATTTGACGAATCGAAGAGCAAAACAGCACTTCAGGAAATGCGGAATATGAAGCAGGCTGTTTAGTATAAAAACAACCAAAAACCGAAACCTTATGTTCTACATAGGTTCGGTTTTTTCTTGTGTAAAAAATAAAATCAATAAAATGACTACGAATCGTAGGACCTCGTTGACCTTTTATTATATAATTTACAGAAAGATCCGATATAATGTATATCAGATAAGATGAAAAATAGACTTTAGTCCTGGCAGGTGTGTAACGTAATGGCGGCATTTTTAAAATTGTTCGAAAAACCCGGTGTTAAGCGGTTTTTAGTATTTGTAGTATTAGCTACAGCATTATATCTATTAAGAGGAATGATGAATTTAATTCTTCTGACCTTCATTTTCACCTTTTTGATGAATCGGTTAGAAGAGGTCATTAGAGGCTTTTTAAATCGCTTCCTGAAAATAGGACAGAAATCGGTCATTACTATTTTGTATATTCTTCTGGCTGGTGGTTTGACATTTGGCGGTTTCGTTTTTGTACCAATCATCGCCAAACAGGTGGAGCAGCTATTCCATTTAGGAAAGAAAATCGCAGATCATCCACAAGATTTACCCTTCTTTGACGTCATCACGAACGTATTTGGTGATTTCAAAATATCAGCTTTCTTTGAGAAAGGGTTTAATTTCCTCTATACATACTTAACAGATTTCAGCACGTTCAGTATCCAGGTCATTATGTCCTTAATATTAAGCATGTTCTTCCTGTTCGAAAAGGAACGCCTCATTCAATTTATGAACAAGTTCAAAACGAGTAAAATCTCCGTGTTCTATCATGAAATTGCCTTCTTTGGACGTAAATTTTCCCGAACGTTTGGAAAAGTACTCGAAGCACAGTTTATTATTGCAACCGTTAATTGTGTGCTAACGACAATTGCGCTGGGCATTATGGGTTTCCCGCAGTTATTTGGCTTAGCGGTCATGGTCTTTTTGCTAGGCTTAATCCCAGTAGCGGGTGTGGTTATCTCTCTTATTCCACTCAGCATCATTGCGTATACACTTGGAGGCGGAATGTATGTCCTCTATATTGTGCTGGTGATCGTGATTATCCATGCCATTGAAGCTTATTTCTTAAATCCGAAGCTCATGTCAGCTAAAACAGAACTCCCTATTTTCTTCACGTTTATTGTGCTGATCTTCTCTGAACACTATATTGGCATTTGGGGACTTATTATCGGTATCCCAATCTTTGTGTTTATTTTAGATATTCTTGAGGTCACAAATAGGGAAGAAAGTAATTAAAAAGTTCATATGAACCTGTTTACAATTTTCTAAAAATAAGGTATAAATGGTATGAAAATATCATATTACCACACGCTTAATCCTTCTAAAGGAATGGGGGACCCAAGTTTTTGGGGTGAATTTTTCTTATCTGAGAAAAAAGGACATCTCTTCGTCCTAACCCGTCAGCTAACCTCATCAGCGTGAAGAGAGTAGACAGTGGTACACGTATGGACACGCAGGCCCACGAGAAGACTCTCTCGTGGGCTTTTTGACGAGGAAGGGGAGATTTTATTGAAGCTGGCGACGAAAATTATTATTGCCTTGTTTGTAGGTGCCATCACAGGATTGCTGCTTAACCTTTTTGCTCCAAATGTATTCAAAGTGTTAGATCCGTATTTATTTACACCTCTAGGTCAAATCTTCTTAAATCTGATTAAAATGCTGGTTGTGCCCATTGTATTCTTTTCGATCACGCTTGGTGTAGCAGGCCTTGGTGATCCGAAAAAGCTAGGCAGAATCGGCGCAAAAACCATTACTTACTTCCTGCTCACTACGACTTTTGCCATCATCATTGGCATTTCATTAGCTGTATTAATCAAGCCGGGAGCCTTCGGCAATTTTGATACAAAAGCTGCTGATTATTCCGCAGAGGAAGCCCCGTCAATGGCAGAAACACTACTCAACATTATTCCAACCAATCCAGTCCAATCGTTAGTTGAAGGAGATATGCTTCAAATTATCGTCTTCTGTGTATTTTTAGGTCTTGGCATCGCCATGCTCGGTAAAAAAACGGAAGGCTTGCTAAAGCTGTTTGAACAAGGAAATGAATTAATGATGTATCTTGTCGGTGTTGTGATGAAATTTGCACCATACGGGACATTCGGTTTAATTGCAACCGCCATCGGCAGTCAGGGGCTGGATGCCATGAAAGCGATGGGACTTTACTTCTCGGTCGTGTTAATTGCGCTCATCCTGCATTTCTTCCTGACATATGGTTCAACCGTTGCGATCTTAGCTAAACGAAATCCGATGGAATTCTTTAAAGGATTTTCCCCGGCGATGGTTATTGCATTTAGTACATCAAGCAGTAACGCAGTGCTGCCTGTATCAATGGAAACAGCGCAAAAGCGTTTAAAGGTACCAGAGCCGATTTCAAGCTTTGTGCAGCCGCTTGGTGCAACCATCAATATGGATGGCACAGCCATTATGCAAGGTGTTGCGACCATTTTTATCGCTCAAGTATATGGGGTTGAACTGACGCTTGTTCAAATGCTGACGGTTGTGTTAACGGCTGTATTAGCAAGTGTCGGTACAGCAGGCGTGCCAGGGGTAGGGCTCATCATGCTGGCCATGGTTTTAAATTCCGTGAATCTTCCTGTTGAGGGAATAGCGCTGATCCTTGGCATAGACCGCTTATTAGATATGGCAAGGACCGTAGTGAATATTACAGGTGACGCAGCATGTGCGGTGATTGTTTCTGAAACCGAAAAGAAACATGAAAAAGAAGCGCCGACACCTAACTTATCACTGTAATAAGCAAGAAGGGCTGAGTGGATCAGCCCTTTTTTTCATGGATTGATTTGTCTAGCGTGATATACTTTTTACAGGATGAGCGGTCGTAACTGCCGCCATAGGCTTTACATCAGAAGGAGGAACCACTTTGCAGTCTGCTGTTTTAAAAGTAGAGAAAGTCGACAAACAAATTGGCCGGAAAATGATCTTGCAGGATATATCTATGGAAATTGGGCGGGGAGAAATTGTCGGATTACTTGGCCCCAACGGGTCTGGAAAAACAACCTTGATTCGATTGATCGTTGGCTTGATGAAAAAAAACAATGGCCGCATCATGATCAATGGATATTCACAAGATGAGGACTTTCTCCAGGCGATGTCATCTGTTGGTGCAATCATAGAAAACCCAGAATTTTATTCGTATTTAACAGGCTTTGAAAACCTTGAAATGTATGCAGCGATGCACGACGGGGTGACGGAGGAACGCATTCAGGAAGTAGTGGAAAGAGTTCGTCTGGAGGATGCCATTCATCAGAAGGTCAAGACGTATTCGCTAGGGATGAAACAAAGGCTTGGGATTGCACAAGCTATTTTGCATCGGCCGAACCTGCTCATTTTAGACGAACCGACAAATGGGCTAGACCCTGCAGGCATGAAGGAATTCCGGGAGCACTTGCAAATGCTCGTAAAGGAAGAAGGAACCTCCGTATTATTTGCGACGCATTTATTGCATGAGGTAGAGGAGCTATGTGACCGCATGATCATCATTCAAAAGGGACAGATCAAAGCTAGCACTCATCTCCTTGATATGGAAGGGAAAGAGCAGGTGCTGATGAATATTCAGCCAGTAGAAAAGGCGGTTTCATGGCTTGACGCACAGGAGTATACATATGAACGAGACGGAGCGCGTGTACTGCTTCAACTGGACAAAGAACGTGTGCCAGAGCTAAACAAACAGCTTGTGCTGGCGGGGTTTGATGTACTTGAAATGACGCCTCAAAAGCAATCAATTGAAGAGGCGTTTATGAAATGGACGGAAGGAGGGAAGACAGATGCTGAACCTCATCAAAAATGAGCATAAGAAAATTATGAGGAAAAAAATCACATTCATTGCTCTTGGGTTGATCGTTGTATTTCAACTAGCAATGGCTCTCACCTTGAAACGAGTCATATCAAGCTTTGGTGGACAAGACACAGTCGCAAACTATTTTGCTTATTCCACGAATGTCGTGTTTATTTTACAGGTGCTTGCTGTCGTTATTGGCGCGACCTTGATCTCAACAGAGTTTCAGAAAAGGACGATCAAGTTTTTATTGATCAGGCCAAAAACAAGACTGCACATTTTTCTGTCAAAATACATCACACTTCTGCTGACAGTCATTTATTTGTTTGTTTTTTATTATGTGTTAGCTTTTCTATTTGGTCTTATTTTCTTCGGTACTGATTTTGATGAAAGAACGGGGCAATTATTTCAGCATACGTTTGCCGTCATTGGATCTCAGTGGGTGGAAGTGGTCATGATGGCAAGCTTTGCTTTTATGTGTTCCAGTTTGTTTAGAAACAGTCTTGTTGCACTTGTGACCTCGTTTTTTGTTTTATATGCGGCGAAATCACTTGTACCGATCATGTCGCTCTTAGAAAATCAGTGGGGGAAAATCCTTCTTTTTGCGAATACGGACTTTACTCAGTACAGCTTTCAAGGACCGCCGCCTTTTCATGGGATGAGCCTTTTGTTTTCTCTATTTATAGTGGGGGCGCATTTTGTTTTCTTTGTTGGATCGGCTTGGATTCTTTTTTGGAAACGTGATGTAAATGTGTAAAAATTGTGTCAAATAACAAGAAAAATTCGTGACATCTTTGTGAAAACGAGTCTGTATTTCACGATAACCGGCCGATTTTGTCTTATAATAAGAAGGAGTCATGGAGGTGGCACTATCGTGAAAAATTTCATTACGGCTTTACCAATTTTGTTGCTGCTGTCGTTTTCGTTTGTGTCTTTTGCCTTCCAGTTTGATCATCTTGTTTATTTCAGACTAGCGCTGGGGATCTTTTCGTTAGCCGGTCTTTTCTTTCTGTATACACTTAAAAGAAACATGAAATGGTTCATGGTTTATTTATATGCGAGCTGGATCATTCTTGCTGCCGTTACAACATTTGAGGAACCAGTCTTTTCTCAATTTTTCTTCGGTGGGTTAACGATGACAATGGGTTATCTCACATATATGCTCATTTATTTAGGAATGAAGCAGGACCGTGTAGCGAAATCACATTAAAACAAAAGCCGATAAAATCGAATAACAGATTTTATCGGCTTTTTTATTTTATTGAAGCAGACAAAAGAGCAGCCAGTGATGACTGCTCCTCTTGTAGTTATGATTCACGCCCAGCAGCTGCAAGCTGCTTCTGGTGTTTTTTGTCGATGGTTTCGTATATACTTTCCATCATTTGAGGATCGCGCATGATCGCCTTTTTGTTCTCTTCAATCAATTGCTGATAGGTTTTGATCTTCTTCTTAGACATGTGACTCATCGCTCCTTTATTAGAATGACCGTTTATAGGATTTCACATAGATGAAATTGATAATCATTTTCAATTAGCAACTCCATTATACAAAGACAAATGTCATAAGTAAAGATTCAATTCAGAAAATTCACGTAACCGACATATTCCAAGCTGTATCGACGCTGCATTCTTTCCCAGGAAATAATTTTGTCATGACTTGTCGTAAGGGAAAACATCAATTTGAAACGTTTTGGCTGCGAAGCTCGTCTTATGAAGAGATTTAAAAAGAAAAAAGACACCAGCAAAAGTTTGCTGATGTCCTTCAATTAAGAAACGTGCTCTTGAAGAAACTCTGTCACTTCTTCAGGCGATTTTGCGTTTGCACTGTGTAAATGCCCTGTTTTTTCACCATTTTTGAAAATTAACAAGCTTGGAATACCCATTACCTGATACGTTTCCGCTAATTCAGGGAAATCATCTTTATTTATTTCAAACCATTCATGGTGAGCATAAGCTTCTAGGATGTCTGGAATGAACATGTCCATTCTTGTGCAGTCAGGACACCATGTTGCAAAGAATTTAACGATGACTTCTTTGTCTGATTGAATTATTTCATTGAATTGTTCAGTACTTGTGATTTTTTTCAATTTGTCACAACTCCTTTTCAATGTCATTTTAATATAAAATAAAGGCGAATGACATACAAATGCTCGGGAGGCGCTTACAACCTTTACAAATCATTTCAATTACGTAACAACAAAAATTAATTAGAGCATTTTTGCTTGAAAGTGATAAGATAGTAAAGATGAATTTTAGTGGGGGGAGTATCCATTGAAAATAAGTTTAGGATTGATTTACGGCGGAAAGTCAGCCGAACATAATGTATCACTGCAAACAGCCCTTGCAGTTACAAAAGCACTTAACACTGAGAAGTTCGATATACATCCAATTTATATTACAGAAGAGGGTGAATGGTTAAGAGGAGAAAAACTCACTGAACCAGTATCAAACGTCAAAATGCTTCAATTTGAACAGAACGCAAAGACGTTTTTACCAACTTCTTTAAATGAAAGCATGTTTCCACAGCCTGCAACGGTTGATGAGAAAATTGATGTTGTCTTCCCGTTGCTGCACGGACCAAATGGAGAAGATGGCACAATGCAAGGATTACTTGAACTGTTAAATATCCCGTATGTCGGCAACGGCGTTCTCGCGTCTGCTGCGGGTATGGATAAAGTCATGATGAAAGATGTTTTTGCACAAGCAGGACTTGCACAAGCAAAGCACCTTTCCTTCAATAAAAAAGACTTTGAGAAAGCGACAACAGAAAGCTTAGAACAAGTGGAACAAGTACTTGGCTATCCATGCTTTGTGAAACCTGCCAACATGGGATCAAGTGTTGGAATTAGCAAATGCCGCAGCAAAGAAGAGCTGCAGACTGCATTCGACCTCGCTTTCCAATATGATCGTCGTGTGGTCGTAGAAGAAGGCGTTGTTGGAAGAGAAATTGAGATTGGTGTATTAGGCAATGATGAGCCAAAATGCTCTGTCGTTGGTGAGATTGCACCTAAAACAGATTTTTATGATTACAAAGCAAAATATGAAGATGGCGATACAGATTTGATCATTCCTGCGAGTGTGTCAGAGGATGAATATAAGACGATTCATGACATGGCAATTAAGGCATTTAAAGCCCTTGATGGATCTGGTCTCGTACGTGCAGACTTCTTCCTTACAGAAAAAGGTGAAGTGTTGATCAATGAAGTGAATACAATGCCTGGATTCACACCTTTTAGTATGTTCCCATTACTTTGGAAGCACACTGGTGTAGAGTATCCAGAGTTGATTGAAAAGCTGGTGTCACTTGCAATTGAACGCCATCAAGAAAAACAAACCATTAAAACAACTTTTTAATGTGAGCAGCAAGCAGACACTATCCTTAGGTAGTGTCTCTTTTCCTTCAAACGTGAAATGAGAAAGAGAGGCGAAAAATCATGATCAAACGTACAGTGAAACAAATCGCCCAAATGGCTGGTGGAACCCTATCTAATCAAGCTTTTGGCGAAGAGCAGATTCACGGAGTGACAACAGATACACGAAAAGTATCAGACGGCGCACTGTTTATCCCGCTTATTGGAGAACATTTTAACGGTCACACATTTGCTTCAAAAGCAGTAGAGCTTGGAGCATCAGCTGTTCTATGGAATCAAAAAGAAGCCAATCCGCCAGAAGGCGTTCCTGTTATTCTTGTAGAGGATACACTAGCTGCGCTTCAACAGCTGGCGAAATCATACTTAAAAGAAGAAAATCCTCGTGTTGTCGGTATTACAGGAAGTAATGGGAAAACCACAACAAAAGACATGATTCATTCCGTCTTGCAAACAGCGTATCAAGTTCATAAAACAGACGGTAACTTTAATAATCATATCGGTCTTCCGCTCACCATTCTTGCAATGCCAGAAGGAACCGATATTGCGGTTTTGGAGATGGGTATGAGTGCAAAAGGCGAAATCGAATTTTTATCAGACCTCGCTGAGCCGGATGCAGCAGTCATCACAAATATCGGGGAATCTCATATGCAAGATTTAGGATCAAGAGAAGCCATTGCCGATGCAAAATATGAGATCGTAAAAGGCTTAAAAGAAGACGGCGTCTTTTATTACCTAGGTGATGAGCCATTGCTTCGAGAAAGATCAAGTTCACTTTCTCAGCGTGTAAAAACCTTTGGAGAAGCAGAGGACTGTGATATCAAGGTAACGCACATCAACCAGCTTGCAGAAGGAACAGAATTTCAAGTAGAAGGGTATGCCCAGGGTTTTCTCATTCCTGTATTAGGGAAACATAATGTGAAGAATGCACTTGCTGCTATTGCAATAGGTCAGCATTTTGGGCTGAATGAAAGACAAATTGCCCAAGGACTGATGCAAACGAAGTTGACAGGGATGCGGCTTGAGCTGTTTAAAACAGACAAGGGAATCACTGTCATCAATGATGCGTATAATGCAAGTCCGACTTCAATGAAAGCGGCCATTGATCTTGTGGGGGATATGGACGGCTTTGCCAACCGTATTCTTGTACTTGGAGATATGCTCGAAATGGGCAGCGAAGAAGAAACGTATCATTATGAACTTGGCCGTTACATCAAGCCAGAATTTATTGATCATGTCATGACGTATGGCCGCCTAGGTGCATTTATTGCTGAAGGAGCGAAAAAATCATTCGGGGCTGAGCACGTATTCTCCTTTATGGACAAAGAGGACCTGAAGAAAAAACTAGCTGAAGTGGCAGGGCCTGACGATGTTGTGCTTGTCAAAGCCTCACGCGGTATGAGATTGGAAGAAGTCATTACTGCACTATAAAAGTGAGAAGGTGACAGAATGATTGGCTGTTTATGTATTCACGGTTTTACTGGTGCCCCTTATGAAGTAGAACCGCTGGCGCAATATTTAAAACAGGCGGCAGATTGGAATGTGCAGTCTGTCACGCTTCCAGGGCATGGGGATGAGCTGCAGTTAAAAGGCATTCTTTATCAAGAATGGATAGCGACAGCTGAACTCGAACTTCTATCCCTTTACCGGACTTGTGACACCGTGTATTTGGTCGGCTTTTCTATGGGCGGAATGATTGCTTCTTACTTAGCGGCGAAGTACCCAGTTGCCCGCCTTGTCCTTTTAAGTGCTGCGGCCAAATATGTGAACCCAAAACAAATGATGCAAGACACACGGCAGATGGTAAAGGAGTCCCTGTCAGGGATCGTTGATACAAACCCTTTATATGATCGATATCGCCATAAGCTCACAAGCACGCCGCTGTCAGCTGCGATAGAATTTATGAAGCTGGTAAAGCAAACGAAGAATTCGCTTGAGAAGCTTCATCTGCCTGTGTTAATTGTTCAAGGTGAAAGCGACGGGATTGTGCCTGCTTCAAGTGCAGAATTTATTTATCATAAAGTCCCGTCTCGCCAGAAAGAAATGTTTTATTTGCCGGATTGTAAACATCATGTTTGCCATGAGCCATGTGCCCAGCAATTGTTTGAGAAAGTAGAACATTTTCTAAAAAAAGCAATTTAATATATAGAAAAGCTAAAATGTGGCTAAACTAATATAAATTGAATCCCACTTGTTAAAATTTGCATCATTTTTGTCGAATGAGTGACAGGCCTATGGTACAATAGGAAAGAAAAGGTGGTTGATTCGGTTGTTTCAATATGACGGAAAAACCTTTATCCCGCAGTCTAATTCGAGTAACGGAGAAGTATCAGCAGGAACCATATTTCAATATCGTCAAGACGGGAATATATTAACGGGCACATATCAAGGCGGCAGTATTGTATCTGGCGTACTTGTAGGAACTGTGAATGAGGATGGAACACTTCATTTTAGATACCACCATGTAAGCAAGGACGGCAGCATGAGAAGCGGGTCTTGCGATTCCACTCCTAAGCAGCTGGATAATGGAAAAATCCAACTGTTTGAAAAGTGGAAATGGATGGACGGAGACCAAAGTGAAGGTGAATCTGTCATTGTAGAGCAGTAGATATATCCATTTCTGTCTTGTTGAAAAACAAATAGTGTAATGGTAAGATATAAGGTAGGGTAATTCGGGCTTTGTATATAATGGACCTGTCCTTTCAGAAAAGGGCAGTTTTTAATGATCATTCACGAGATTACTGAAACAGCAATTAGAAGGAGTTTGAATAAATTGACTATAACGTTTCAAGATTTTCAATTAAGCGAAAGTCTCATGAAGGCTATTAACCGCATGGGATTTGAAGAAGCAACACCGATTCAAGCAGAAACGATTCCTCTCGGTCTTCAAAATAAAGATGTCATCGGACAAGCACAAACAGGTACAGGAAAAACTGCAGCATTTGGTATTCCTCTGGTTGAAAAAATCGACCCAGCGTCTCCAAATATCCAAGCGATTATCATTGCGCCAACAAGAGAATTAGCGATTCAAGTATCTGAAGAGCTATATAAAATCGGCCAAGACAAGCGTGCACGCGTACTTCCTATTTACGGTGGACAAGATATCGGCCGTCAAATCCGTTCGCTCAAGAAAAATCCTCATATCATCGTAGGGACTCCAGGACGTTTACTCGATCACATTAACCGTCGTACAATGCGTCTTCAAAATGTTGAAACAGTCGTGCTAGATGAAGCAGACGAAATGCTAAACATGGGTTTCATCGAAGACATTGAAGCGATCCTTTCAAATGTACCAAGTGAACACCAAACACTTTTATTCTCTGCGACAATGCCTGCACCAATTAAGCGCATTGCAGAGCGTTTCATGACAAACCCAGAACACGTAAAAGTAAAAGCGAAAGAAATGACTGTATCTAACATCCAACAGTTCTATTTGGATATTCACGAACGTAAGAAGTTTGATACATTGACTCGTCTTCTTGACATTCAATCACCTGAGCTTTCAATTGTCTTCGGCCGTACGAAACGCCGTGTTGACGAATTGACTGAAGCACTTAACCTAAGAGGTTATACAGCTGAAGGAATTCATGGTGACCTGACTCAAGCAAAACGTATGGTTGCGCTTCGTAAATTCAAAGAAGGTTCAATCGATGTGCTTGTCGCAACAGACGTTGCAGCACGTGGACTTGATATCTCAGGCGTCACACACGTGTATAACTTCGACGTGCCGCAAGATCCAGAAAGCTATGTACACCGTATTGGACGTACTGGACGTGCTGGACGTACAGGTATGGCGATGACATTCATCACACCACGTGAAAAAGATATGCTTCGTGCGATTGAGCAAACGACTAAACGTAAAATGGATCGTATGAAAGAACCTACACTTGATGAGGCAATTGAAGGACAACAGCAAGTAACAGTTGACCGTCTACGCACGATCATCAGTGAAAACAACTTGAACTTCTACATGACAGCTGCTGCTGAATTGCTGGAAGATCATGATTCTGTAACAGTAGTTGCAGCTGCTATCAAAATGATGACAAAAGAGCCGGATGCAACGCCTGTTCGTTTGACAGATGAAGCACCAATGATTTCAAAACGTCATCGTAACAACCGCAGCTCTTCTAAACGCAGAGACGGCGGCGGTGGCGGAGGCTACCGTGGAAAAGGCAAGAACAGCCGTTCATCTTATGGTGATAAAAAGCGTTCTTCAAATGACCGCAATCGTTCTTCTAACGATCGTCGTCAAAAGAAATCTTATAACAACTAATATACAAGAGCGAATCCTTTGCAGGGTTCGCTTTTTTTAACAGGCTAAAATTGAAACTTTTTAGGCTTTGTTACGTAATATATTGATAGAAAAGTAAGAGAATGGGGGAAGAATGTGAGAAAACAGCCGCAACGTCAAATTAGTCTAAATGGTTTAAAGGTATGGCGTCTTCAAAATGGAATTATCTCATTGATTTTCTTACTCATCATCATTGGGGTATTTGTTGCTAGCTACTATTTTCAATGGCCATATTGGATTGGAGCGATTCTTTCTGGTTTATGGGTCTTACAGGTCATCTTTGGCATTTGGCTCATACCAAAAATCCGCCATCACATCTGGCGCTACGAAGTATTTGAAAATGAAATTGAAATACAGCATGGACTCTTTCGCGTCACACGTGTCATTGTGCCGATGGTTCGTGTACAGCATGTTGATACATCACAAGGACCGCTTTTAAGGCGCTATCGTTTGGCCTCTGTTCAAATTTCGACTGCTGCCACAGTTCATGATATACCGGCGCTAGAATTAGAAGAGGCAGATGAGCTTCGTGATTACATATCTCGTTTAGCAAGGGTGACGGAAGATGATGTCTGAACCAAAACGTGTACATCCTATCTCGATGTTCATTGATTTTATATCAGATGCTGTATCCATGATTAAAAACTTCATTATCCCTTTTTTCGTGTTGATTTTTGTGAACTCGAATTCGAGCATTCGCTTTTATGCATTTATCATTCTTGGTGTGCTTCTTTTATGGAAAGCCGTATATACCATTTTAGAATGGAGACGATTCACCTACCGGATGGAAGACGATGAATTTCGTGTGGAATCGGGTGTAATCACGAAAAAGAAAAAATATATCTCGTTAGAACGAATTCAAACAGTCAATACAAGTGAAGGTATTTTCCAACGGATTTTCGGTTTAGTGCGGGTTCAAATCGAAACGGCAGGCGGTACGGATGGTCCAGAAGTGAGCCTGACCGCGATTACAAAAGCAGAAGCGGAACAATTAAAGCAGTCGATTTTCAACCGGAAGAAAAGCTTGCAGGAAGAAGAAATGACGGATGAAGCAGGAGATCTGCATGGCCATTTGGCTGCCCAGAAACCTGTGCAGGAAGAAATCAATGTCTCCTATCGTATGGGTGTGCCAGAATTGCTTTTGGCTGCGACCACTTCAAGCGGTATCGGGGTCATTATATCTGGGTGTCTTGCCATCTACACGCAAATAGATGAAATTCTCCCTTTGGACGGGTTCTTCAAGAAGTTCTCTTTTTTAAGTCATGCGAGCGTTGAAATTTATGCGATTTTGATATTTCTTGCCGTATTGATCGCGTGGATCCTGAGTGTTGGGGTAACAGCGCTTCAGTATGCGAATTTTGCTGCAAAACGAAAAGGGAATGACATCATCATTACAAGAGGTCTCATCGAGAGACATCAAATGACCATTCCACTTGCGAGAATTCAAGCAGTGAAAATCAAAGAGAATATTATCCGTGAGCCTTTTGGCTTTGCGACAGTGATGCTTGTTAGTGCAGGAGGTTCGATTACAGAGAAAGAAACCTCTTCCGTCTTATTTCCGCTCATTCGGAAGAAAAAAATAAATGAATTGCTGTCCCAATTCACGGATCATTATCATGTTGCACCAGAAACAGAGCTGAAAAAGGTGCCAAAGCGTTCACTCAAACGCTACCTGATCTCATATGGCTTTGTGCCGTTACTTGTAGGTGTTATCCTGTCGGTGCGCTTTCCGCCATGGGGGTATTTAGGACTCATTCCGTTACCACTTGCTCTATTCTTTGGCTATTTAGCTTATAAACAATCAGGATATACAATCAAAGATTCATTGATTCAACTGACATCAAGAGGCATTGGCAAGACCACTGGCATTGTCTTGAGAAAACGAATGCAAAACTATACGATAACGCAATCCTTTTTCCAAAAGAAAGGCCGGGTCGCAAGTATTCACACCTTTGTAAAATCCTCCGCGCTGCTTGATTCCTTTGGTGTGCATCACCTTGAGGAAGAAGATGCTGCACGTGTATTTGATTGGTATTCGTATGAAAAAAATCAATCGTCTTAAACGAAAAATGTCGATCAGCTCCAGCTCAAGGAGTGATCGACATTTTTTATGAGATTAATAGCGTCTTTTTTTCGAATGGAAGAACAGCGTAATAGGTGCTAGAATCATACCGCCGATCAATCCAAACAAGTGAGCCATGATATTGATGTTCGAATTGACGAAGGTCATGATGACAGAAACAGCAAGAATCGTTAAAATCACTTGTGAATTGCCGCGGTCCATCATGTGCGGTTTAAATAGGACAAGGTATAGATACACCCCAAATAAACCAAAGATCGCACCAGAAGCGCCAACGTGTACATACTCTAAAGGCTCCACCCAATAGGTCCCGAGATTGCCAATGAACCCTGCACCAAGATAAATGATTAGAAATCGAACCTTCCCTAGCAAATGTTCAAGCGCTGGGGCGAATAAGAAAAGGGACATAGAATTAAATAAAATATGCGTGAGACTTCCGTGGAGAAAAATAGGTGTGACGAGCCGCCACCATTCCCCAGCCGCTACACCATAGTTGAAACCGACGAGATGATCCTGTCCAAGCTGTATAATAGGGATAGGAATCGCAAATATAAGCCACAGGCCGATTTGTAAAGCAAGGATCGCTGTTACGATTGGATACGATCTAATAAATTGTTGAAAGCTCTCCGTTCGAATAAACATAACAAACCCCTTTTGACTAGATAATGGTAAGTTTATAGTAACACGTTTATGAAGCGAACACTCAAATTAGTACGAGTATCATAGGAGGTACCTCATGATCAAAGGAATAGGCATTGATATTGTAGAGATCGACAGGCTATCGCGAGTGCTCAGCAGACAGCCTCGTTTACCAGAACGAATTTTGACTTTAAGTGAACAGGATGTCTTTCGTACACTCAGTGAAAAAAGACAGCTGGAATTTTTGGCAGGACGTTTTGCGGCAAAGGAAGCTTTCGCTAAAGCATACGGAACCGGAATCGGTCAGTATTTAAGCTTTCATGACATAGACATCCAAAAAGACGATAAGGGAAAACCCTTCATCAAAAGCAAGAAAGCGGAGGGAGATCAGGTTCATGTGTCCATTACTCATACAAAGGAATATGCTGCTGCACAAGTTTTAATTGAAAGGTTGTCAAGCTAGTCTGCATATTGTTTGTCCCCCCTTCATATATTGGGTAGTGCGATAAGGAAGGGCGAGTTGCTAACAGGCTTTGATGGTTCGCGGTACGCAGTTAACTCTTGAGGCGTACTGTTAAAGTCAAACAAGCGGTTTCTTCCTTTTAACACAATTAACGAAGGGGTTGAAAAGGGTGAGAAAAAGCTTTGTTTTGCTTGTAACGGGAATCCTTTTTGTACTGATTCTCTCCGCATGCGGTCAAAAATCTCAGCAGGATATCGTTGGAGATTTAAACAAAAAGGCAGAGGAAATGACATCATACAAAGCCAAAGCAAAAATGACCATTGAGACAGGAAATGACCCGCAGGAGTACCAGGTAGAAATTTGGTACAAAAAGCCGGAGCTTTACCGTGTCTATTTAGAAAATCCGAAAAAGGATCAGAGTCAAGTCATTTTAAGAAACGGCAATGGTGTGTTTGTGCTGACACCTTCATTGAACAAGAGCTTCCGTTTCCATAGCGATTGGCCGAATAATAGCAGTCAAGTCTATTTATTCGAATCACTCGTGAAGGACATTAAGAATGACAGTGCAGCTCAGTTCAAAGCGAAAGAGTCAAAGTATGTATTCGAAACGAAGACCAATTATCAGCACAATCAAATGCTGCCTACCCAAGAGATTACCTTTCATAAGAAAACAATGGCGCCTGCCAGTGTAAAAGTGCTGGATAGCGACAAAAAGCCAATGGTGAAAGTGGAATTCTCTCACTTTGAATTCAATAAATCCTTTGACAAAGATGCATTTGATGAGAAGAAAAACATGACACTCTCTCAAATGGATGTTGCCACAAGTGCAGACCCATCTGACAGCTTTGCGGTGAAAACACCAGTTGATATGCCAGAAGGCGTGAAGAAGATGGAAGAGAAAGAAATGACGACAGATGCTGGGAAGCGTTATGTGATTACGTACGGCGGCAAGAAATCCTTCACACTCATCCAGGAAAAAGCGAGAGTAGCGGAAGCATCTACGCCTGTCACGATGAACGGCGAGCCGGTCGATCTTGGTATGACAGTAGGGGTTCTGACAGATCAATCTCTCTCATGGACTTCTGACGGAGTTGACTACTTAATTTCCTCAAGTGATCTATCGAAGGAAGAGCTGTTGATGGTCGCAAAGAGTGTAGAAGGCCAGTCAGCTAAATAAATGAGGTTCTCAGGCCGAAAGCCTAATAATTGAAGCATCAGCCCTGTGCAAGGGCTGATTTTTTTGATTTGTTTCACATTATTCTTGATTTTTAGTATCATATGAGGGGATTGAATCATTCAATAGGGAAGTGTGACTGATGGACACAAATGCCTTTTATAGAGACACATGGGCAGAAATTAATTTAACAGCAATCAAGCACAATGTTTCACATATGAAAGATCATATCGGTCAAAATGTTCAACTGATGGCTGTTGTGAAAGCCAATGCATATGGACATGGAGATATAGAAGTGGCAAGAGCTGCCCTCAAAGCAGGTGCAGACTTGTTAGCTGTAGCCTTTTTAGATGAGGCCATTTCTTTAAGAAATAAAGGTATCAAAGCACCGATTCTTATACTCGGCGCAGTACCGCCGGAGTATGTCAAAACCGCCGTTCGGTATAATGTCATCATGACCGCTTACTCCACCAGGTGGCTGAGGGAAGTCGTCGATATGGTGAAAGGGCAGATGGGACAACCCATTCGTTTTCATTTGAAAATAGACAGCGGAATGAACCGTTTAGGTGTGAAAACGTTAGAGCAAGTGAATGAAGTAAAGAAGCTTGTCAGCGAGCATTCTTATTTACAGCTGGAAGGAGTATTTACTCACTTTGCGACCGCGGATGAAAAGGATGAGAACTATTTTGATCGGCAGGTCGACACCTTTCAAACCCTGCTTCAGCCGCTTCATACGGAAAAACTGCTTGTTCATTGTGCCAATAGTGCAGCAGGATTAAGGTTTAAAGAAGTGTTATTTAATATGGTTCGCTTCGGCATCAGTATGTACGGGCTGTCACCGTCAGAGGAAATCAAAGATGAACTTCCTTTCAAGCTGGAAGAAGCCATGTCGCTTCATACAAAGCTTGCCCATGTAAAGCTCATTCAAAAGGGTGAGAGTGTCAGCTATGGGGCGACGTATACAGCTAATCAAGATACGTGGATCGGTACGGTACCAGTCGGCTATGCAGACGGGTGGATTCGGAAGCTGGCAGGTACGGAAGTACTTGTTGGCGGAAAGCGCCGGAAGATTGCAGGAAGGGTATGTATGGATCAATTCATGGTTGAACTGAAAGAGAACCTTCCAGTAGGGGAGCCAGTCGTTTTGATTGGTGGACAAGGTGAAGAAATGGTATCAGTCGATGAAATTGCAAAAAGGCTTGAAACCATTAACTATGAAGTCACATGCTCCATTGGACACCGCGTCCCAAGAGTATATATAGAGGACGGCAAAAGGGTGCATGTGCGGAATCCGCTGCTTCAAGGCGGGCCAAGCTTTTTCTAAACAGCTTTCACAGGAACGATCGTCAAACTGACATCGTTCCTTTTTATTCTACAAAGAAGGGGTAAACATTCTCCCTTTTTTAGAGATTTTGGAAATACCGTATGATTTTCGGAAAAAAGCGTATAATGTGAAAGAGGAACTCCATTATCATCTTTGATTTACGGGTGAACAGCCGCTTCATGTTCTAATAAGAAATCATGAAAAAACAGCTTTGCTTGCGCATTGAATAATGGTATGATTAGTCTTGGAATGGATCGAAACGGTATCCGTAAGTTTTGTGGAGGTGTATGTTTTTTGTCTGAATCCAGCGCAACAAACGAAATGAAGATTCGACTACCGGAGGCTTTGATGTCTGAAATCGAACGAGTAGCAGAGCAGGATAAGGTAACAAGAAATGAATTGATCTACCGAGCGACAAAAACGTATATTCGTGAACGTAATATTCGACAAAATCGTGAATCGATGAGACGCGGCTACATGGAGATGGCGAAAATTAATCTGAATATCTCTTCAGAGGCACAATACGCAGAATTTGAGGCTGAGAATACAGTTGAGCGATTAGTCAGCGGGGGTTAAACATTTGATTGTTAAACGCGGTGATGTTTACTTTGCTGATTTATCTCCTGTTGTTGGCTCCGAGCAGGGCGGGGTTCGCCCAGTATTGGTGATTCAAAATGACATTGGAAATCGCTTCAGCCCGACTGCTATCGTTGCAGCCATAACAGCCCAAATACAAAAAGCGAAATTACCGACTCACGTCGAAATTGATGCAAAGCGCTACGGCTTTGAACGAGATTCTGTCATTCTCTTGGAGCAGATTCGTACAATCGATAAACAAAGATTGACAGATAAAATCACACATCTTGATGATGAGATGATGGAGAAGGTTGATGAAGCCTTACAAGTTAGTTTGGCTCTTATTGATTTTTAATATGGTGAGATTTGGTTGCTCTCTTGAGAGCAACTTTTTTTTGTGTTCAATTTTTATTAACGTTATAATGAAGAAAGACTAAAAGAAGTGCTGTTTATGTACGTAGGGGGTAAAACATGTCGAATCATATCGTGTTAGCTTTCGCAAGGGAGCATCAAGAGGAATTACAAAAAGAGTGGACGGACATTTTTAGACGACTCGGAGAAAAAGAAACGGACATGATGCTGAACGACAAAATGTATGAAACCATCTGTTCGGAATATGTTCAACTAATCATTACATCTCTTTCAGAGGGGTATAATGAGGATTTTGAAGAAAAAGTGCAAACTCTTGCTTTAAACATTGTTCAAATGGGTATATCACTTAAGTTACTGGCAAATGGTCTAACTGAAATCCGTACACATTTATATCAAAAAATGAACGATGACAAAGATACAACAGAAGAAAGTCATGACCTCATCTGGCAAATCGACCAATTCATCACACCAATTCATAACGAGATCTTAAACCAGTATTCCATCTCATGGGAGAAAACAGTCAGCCTTCAAAAAATTGCGCTGCAGGAACTTTCTGCCCCGCTGATCCCTGTATTTGAGCACATCACCGTCATGCCGCTTGTTGGAACAATTGATACAGATCGTGCGAAAAAAATTATGGAGAACCTGCTCAATGGTGTCGTCAAACATCGCTCACAGGTCGTCTTAATTGATATTACGGGTGTCCCTGTTGTTGATACAATGGTAGCCCACCATATCATTCAAGCGTCTGAGGCTGTGAGATTAGTAGGTGCGAAGTGTTTGCTTGTCGGTATTCGCCCAGAAATAGCCCAAACCATTGTGAACCTTGGAATTGATTTATCTCAAGTTACAACAAAGAATACCCTTCAAAAAGGAATTCAAACTGCTTTGGAAATGACAAATCGAAAAATTGTTTCATTGGAGGGATAACCTAGTGAGAAATCACCCGAAGATTCCAATCTTAAAACTATATAACTGTCTTCTGATTTCAATACAGTGGGAGCTTGATGATCAGACAGCTCTCCACTTTCAAGAAGACTTGCTGAATAAAATTCATGAAACAGGAGCAAACGGTGTTGTCATTGACCTCACATCTGTCGACATGATTGATTCCTTTATTGCAAAGGTATTAGGCGATGTCATCACGATGTCCAAGCTCATGGGGGCAAAAGTTGTATTAACAGGAATACAGCCAGCAGTCGCTGTGACGCTGATTGAACTTGGAATATCGCTTGAAGAAATTCAGACAGCACTAGATCTTGAACAAGGGCTTGAGACACTGAAGCGGGAATTGGGGGAATAGATATGAAAGACCAATCCTGTGTAAGAATATTGACGGAATGGGACATAGTCGCAGCAAGACAATTGGGGCGCAATGTTGCAAAAGAACTTGGATTTGGAACAGTTGACCAAGCAAGAATTACGACGGCCATTTCAGAATTAGCTCGAAACATCTATTTATACGCTGGTAAAGGTCAGATTTGTATAGACGAAGTGATGGAGCGCGGAAAGCGTGGACTCAAAGTCATCGCAGCCGATGAGGGCCCGGGTATCATGGATATACGTAAAGTAATGGAAGACGGATTTTCAACATCAGGCGGACTCGGAGCAGGTCTTCCGGGTGTCAGAAGACTGATGGATGAATTTAAATTAGACTCTGCACCAGAACAAGGAACGGAGATACAAGCTGTTAAGTGGCTTCGCTAGGAGGGAAACCATGGATTTTAAGGAGGTAATGGAGCAGCGGTACCATCAGCTGCTCAGTCGTTATATCAGTGATTTAACTGAAACATCGCTTTATCAAGCTCAAAAATTTAGCCGTAAAACCATTGAGCATCAAATACCTCCTGAAGAAATAGTGAGTGTTCACCGAAAAGTGATTCAGGAGCTTTACCCTGATTTGCCGGAAGATGTTTTTCATTCACTAGACTTCTTAATTGAAGTCATGATTGGGTACGGACTTGCTTACCAAGAACATTTAACACTCAGAGGCATCCAGCAAGAAATAAAATCTGAAATCGAAATTGCTGCAAATGTTCAGCAAACCCTTCTGGAAACGAAAATTCCAGAAGGAGATACCTTTGATATTGGTGCGATTAGTGTACCGGCAAAACAGATGAGTGGAGATTATTACCACTTTGTAACGGATCACGATACAATCAATATCGCGATCGCAGATGTCATTGGAAAGGGAATCCCGGCAGCGCTCTGTATGTCGATGATTAAATATGCGATGGATTCCTTACCAGAGTCAGGGAGCGGCCCAACAAAGGTACTGAAAACCCTGAATCGTGTAGTCGAGCAAAATGTAGATCCAAGTATGTTTATCACGATGTTCTATGGCAGCTATAATAAAGAAACGCATGAGTTTAAATACGCATCGGCTGGTCATGAGCCGGGCTTTTTCTATTGCAAAAAAGAGGACAAATTTTACGATTTAGAAGCGAAAGGGCTTGTCCTCGGGATTGCACCAGACTTTGATTACAGACAGTATGAGAAGCATTTAGACATAGGAGACATGGTGATCTTATTCTCTGATGGGGTCACAGAATCCAAGTCAGAGGACGGTTTCCTAGAGCGGGAGGACATCAAAGCACTCATATCAGAGCACCTATCCTACTCAGCTCAAGAAATGGTGGATGCCATCTACGCCAGCTTACTCAAACTGCAGGATTTTCAGCTGCACGATGACTTTACTTTACTTGTTCTCAAAAGAAAGGTTTAGAAAGTGAACATGCGGGTATATAAAACTTTAGGAAACAAGAATTTCGAGGTGAATGCATAATGAATATGTCTGTAAAAGAGCATCAAATAGATCAAAAAACGAAAATCAGTGTCAGCGGAGAAATCGATGTGTACTCCGCTCCTCAGCTAAGAGAAACGCTCATGCCTAAAGCAGAGGCGGGAGAGCATCTTGAAATCTGTCTAAAGGATGTTACGTATATGGATAGTACAGGTTTAGGTGTATTCGTTGGGCTGTTTAAAGCGGCTCAAAAAGCAGGTGGAACATTAAAGCTTGAGAACTTGTCAGAACGGCTTGTAAGGTTGTTTGAAATCACTGGATTAAAGGACATCATTGACATTTCTGCAAAGTCAGAGGGTGGGGTACAATGAACGAATCAGTAGATCTAATCGAGATGAAAATACCGGCAAAACCAGAATATGTAGGCATCATTCGTTTGACTCTTTCAGGTGTAGCGAGCCGGATGGGCTATGCCTATGAAGAGATTGAAGACTTAAAAATTGCCGTCAGTGAGGCCTGTACAAATGCAGTTCAGCATGCCTACAAAGGTGAAGACGGCGAAGATGGAGAGGTAGCTGTTCGCTTTCTTGTCTACGCGGATCGTCTAGAAATCATTGTCGCTGACAAAGGCGGTAGCTTTGACTTTAAGCAAAAACAGGAAGACTTGGGACCGTACACATCTGCTCATACGGTGGATCAATTGGCAGAAGGAGGTCTTGGTTTATACTTAATGCAAACATTGATGGATGAAGTCGAGGTGCAAGCAAACTCCGGAGTTACCGTGGCGATGACAAAGTTTTTAAACAGGGAGCGAGTTGACCATGACACAACCATCCAAAACTATGAAACTAACTAAAGATGAAGTAGATCGCCTCATCCAAAGCTATCAAACCAATCAAGACGAGCAGGCGCAGCTCACGCTGGTCGAATGCTATACAAACTTGGTTGATATGCTGGCGAAAAAATATTCTAAAGGAAAAAGCTTTCATGAGGACCTCAGACAAGTTGGAATGATTGGTTTACTTGGCGCCATTAAACGATACGACCCGCTCGTCGGTAAATCATTTGAAGCCTTTGCTATTCCAACCATCATCGGGGAAATCAAACGCTTTTTACGAGATAAGACATGGAGTGTCCATGTACCAAGGCGGATCAAAGAGCTTGGACCGAGAATCAAAATGGCAGTCGATCATTTGACAACAGAGACACAGAAATCACCTAAAGTCCAAGAAATTGCAGAATATCTGGATGTAACAGAAGAAGAAGTACTTGAAACTATGGAGATGGGCAAAAGCTATCAAGCACTGTCTGTTGACCAAGGCGTAGAGGCTGATTCTGAAGGAAGTACTGTGACGATTTTAGACGTTGTCGGCTCACAGGAAGAAGGCTACGAACGTGTGAATCAAAAAATGATGCTTGAGAGTGTGCTTCATGTGCTGTCGGATAGAGAAAAAGAGATTATCAATCTGACTTACTTGCAAAATAAGAGTCAGAAAGAGACAGGCGATTTACTCGGCATATCCCAAATGCATGTATCGAGACTGCAGCGGAAGGCAGTGAAAAAACTGCGAGATGCATTATCAGAAGATGCGTCTATGGAGCTAGGGTAATGAAACAGATTGAACAGCATGAGCATGTAAACGCCATTATCTATCAATCGAATAAAGAAGGAAAACCATGCTGCGGGGACAGTTTTTTTATTAAAGCAGATGATGAAGAACTAATTTGTGCTGTAGCAGACGGATTAGGCAGCGGCCAGTACGCCAATGAATCATCTTCTTTAGTCAGCGAAATTGTCGAAGAATATGGACATGAGGATGTGGCGACCCTCATCGACAGATGCAATCAGGCCATGAAAAATAAACGCGGTGCCACAGCTGCGATCTTAAAGGTGAATTTTTCCCAGCAGCAATTTACCTATTGTTCGGTTGGTAATATTCGTTTTATCTTGAATGCACCTTCTGGCGACTATATTTATCCACTTCCGACATCAGGATACTTATCAGGGAAACCTAGAAAATATAAAACATACACCTATTCCTACGAAAAAGGATCGATATTCATTATGTATTCAGACGGACTGAATGTGCCAAACATGCGCATGTGTTTAAAGCATGGACATTCAGTTGAAGACATCGCCAAACAGCTTGAAACATACACACAAGACAAAAAGGACGATCTCACCTATGTACTTGGTCAGCTCACGTAAAATAGCTGACCTTTTTTCTGTTTTGCCGGTTTTTTTGATACACTAAAAGAGAAGACACAGTGAGAGGATGCAAAGTATGAAGACATCTGACTTTTTATTGAAACAAATTGCGACAGAATTAAAGCTTTCAACGAAACAAATTGAAAGTGTGATCAAGCTTTTAGAGGATGGCAACACCGTCCCGTTTATTGCCCGTTATCGGAAAGAGCAGACAGGCTCACTGGATGAGGTGCAAATTCAAACCATTTCAGAGCGCTATACATATATCCAAAATGTCACGAATCGAAAAGAAGAAGTCATTCGCTTAATTGCTGAACAAGACAAACTAACCGATGAATTAAAACAGAAAATTGAACAAGCTCATAAACTGCAAGAGGTCGAAGATTTATACCGGCCATTCAAACAAAAGCGCAAAACAAAAGCGAATGTAGCCAAAGCAAAAGGGCTGGAGCCGCTGGCGGAATATTTACTCACGCTGCCAAGCGATCAGATCGAGAAGAAGGCAGCTGCTTTTATGAATGAAGAAAAAGAAGTGACGAATGTAGAAGAGGCACTTGAGGGTGCGCAGCACATCATTGCTGAACAACTGGCAGATGATCCTGATATGCGAAAATGGATTCGCAGTGAAACGTACCAAAAGGGCAGTCTGGTCACATCAGGAAAAGACGTCGAAAGCGATGAGAAAAACGTCTATGAAATGTATTACGATTATCAAGAGCCAATCAAAAAGATTGTCCCGCACCGTGTACTAGCGGTCAACCGTGGGGAGAAAGAGGGCATTTTAAAGGCAGCCATCGAACCACCTGCTGAAAATATTCGCTTCTATCTCGACAAACAAGTTCTAAAAGGCAAACAGACGACGGCGAGACCGTTTATTGAAGCAGCAATCGATGATGCATATAAACGTCTCATTCAGCCTTCCATCGAACGAGAAATACGAAAAGAGTTGACAGAAAAAGCAGAGGAACAAGCGATTCATATTTTTGCTGAAAACTTAAGAAAACTGCTGCTTCAACCGCCGATGAAAGGGAAGCGTGTACTTGGAGTCGATCCCGCATTTCGGACAGGCTGCAAATTAGCCGTCGTGGATGATACAGGCAAAGTCCATCATATTGGCGTCATTTACCCGCATCCGCCCGTGCAGAAAAAAGCGGAAGCGAAACAAAAAGTGAAAGAGATCATTCAATCATCGAACATTGAAGTCATTGCGATTGGAAACGGAACAGCCTCAAGAGAGACAGAACAATTCATTGCAGACTTGATTCAAGAGCTGGATCAGCCGGTGTCCTATTTGATCGTGAATGAAGCAGGAGCAAGTGTATACTCCGCATCTGCACTTGCGCGAGAAGAGTTTCCAGATCTGCAAGTTGAAGAACGAAGCGCCATTTCAATCGCTAGAAGATTACAAGATCCTTTAGCAGAGCTCGTGAAAATTGATCCGAAGTCTGTTGGTGTGGGCCAATACCAGCATGACGTCAGCCAGAAGCAATTAAACAGCTCGTTAACCTTTGTGGTAGAAACAGTCGTCAACCAAGTTGGTGTAAACGTCAATACAGCCTCACAGGCGCTGCTGCAATATGTGTCAGGCCTTTCAAAAGCCGTCGCTGGGAATATCATCAAAAGGCGCGAAGAGATTGGGAGATTCACAAGCAGAAAAGAATTGAAGGATATTCCAAGGCTCGGTGCTAAAACATATGAGCAGTGTATCGGTTTCTTGCGTATTACAGACGGACAAGATCCGCTTGACCGTACAGGCATTCACCCAGAGAGCTATAAAGAAACAAAACAGTTTTTACGCATGATCAACATGACGCCAGACGATCTTGGCACAGAGCAGTTAAAAGAGAAAATTGCTGAAGTGAAACTGGACGAAGCAGCAGAACAGCTAGATATTGGAACAATTACACTTCAAGATATCATCGATCAGCTCACAAGACCTGAGCGTGATCCGCGGGATGAAGTACCAAAACCGCTGCTCAAAACAGATGTATTGAAATTGGAAGACTTGAAGCAAGGAATGGAGCTGCAAGGAACAGTGAGAAATGTCGTAGACTTCGGCGCATTCGTTGATATTGGCGTAAAGCAGGATGGGCTTGTGCATATTTCCAAACTAAGCAATCGTTTTGTGAAGCATCCGCTTGACGTTGTATCAGTTGGTGACATTGTGACCGTCTGGGTGGACTCGGTTGACCAGGCAAAAGGCCGCGTTGCCCTCTCCATGCTGAAACCAGAGTAAACAAAAAACGAGGCGCACCTTAGGATGGGGTGTGCCTTGATGTGACTGAATGTTTTTTTCTATAAAAGTACCAGCATTGATTCAGCAATTTGATTTGATAATGATTTTTCTCATAAAATGCCTTCTGCATCTGATTTTTCAGCCAGTTGGGCATCGCCCATTCCTCCTTTGATCGAAACAGTGGGTGTATCTTCAATGTATGCATAGGGGAAATTGTCCCGTTCGAGGTTTTTATAGAAAGGAACGATCTTGATTGAACGAGAGAGAGTTACAGCAGTTAACAGAGCACATTTCCCAGCAGTTCTTTGGCAAGACATTCCGCCATCAGGCTGTTTTTAATGACCGGTTAAAAACGACAGGCGGGCGATATTTACTTGGTACACACAATATCGAACTGAACCGCCGATACCTAGAGGAGCATGGACGAGAAGAATTAATCGGGATCATCAAGCATGAGCTGTGTCATTATCATCTACATCTTGAGGGAAAGGGCTATCAGCATCGCGACCGTGATTTTAAAGCGTTATTAAAACAAGTAGAAGCCCCGCGTTTTTGTACACCGCTTAAGACCGTACAAAAGAAGCGACGTGCGGGGAAACGCCATGAATACATTTGCACAGGATGCGGCCGGTCTTTTATCAGAAAAAGACGGTTTGATACCTCTCGTTATGTATGCGGCGTCTGCAAAGGGAAATTAAAGTGGCAGAGCACAACCGATTCATTATGATAAGCATTCCTCTAAGGGGATGCTTTTTTTATTCCATTAGATGTGTGGACATATGGAGACAAAAAGAGACGCATGTCTCATTTTGTCTCTTTTTTCATCGGTGTGATTCGGTCAAAGCCTAAGTGTTCATGTATCTTCATGTTGGCACGATTTTTGCTTGTATAGTAGTGCAAGCAAAAAAGGATAGGAGGTTTTACCAAATGGAAAAGGCATTGACTAAAGAAAAAGCCGTATGGATGTATCAAAAAATGCAGGAAATCCGCCAATTTGAAGATCGAGTACACGCGCTTTTTACAAAAGGAATCTTGCCGGGGTTTGTCCATCTTTATGCTGGCGAAGAAGCTGTTGCCGTAGGAGTCTGTGCACATCTGAATGAAAAAGACAGCATTACAAGTACCCACCGCGGCCACGGCCACTGTATAGCGAAGGGCTGTGATCTAAAAGGAATGATGGCAGAAATCTATGGGAAAGCCACAGGTCTTTGTAAAGGCAAAGGCGGATCCATGCACATTGCAGATTTTGATAAAGGAATGCTTGGTGCCAACGGAATTGTTGGAGGGGGCTTTCCTCTTGCGTGCGGGGCAGCCCTCACAGCCAAATATAAAAAGACAGAAAATGTAAGCGTTTGCTTTTTTGGGGATGGTGCAAACAATCAAGGGACTTTCCACGAAGGAATCAATCTCGCGGCCATCTGGAAACTGCCCGTCATTTTCATCGCAGAAAACAATGGGTACGGAGAAGCGACACCATTTTCCTATGCTTCAAGCTGCAAATCAATCGTCGATCGAGCGGCCGGTTATAACATTCCTGGGATTCAAGTAGACGGAAAAGATGTGATGGCCGTTTATCAAGCCGCAGAACAAGCAATTGAACGAGCGAAAAATGGAGAAGGTCCGACATTGATTGAATGCATGACATATCGGAATTATGGCCATTTCGAAGGAGACGCCCAGCGTTACAAAACCAATCAAGAAAAAACAGAACATCAAGAAGAGAGGGATGCGATCACTCTTTTTAAAAATGAATTGATCAAGCAGCAGCTGCTGACGAATGGAGAGCTATCAAATATTGAAGCGGCAGTAACTGAAGCGATAGATGAAGCCGTTCAATTCAGTGAAGAAAGTGAATATCCAGATCAGACCGAATTATTGACCGACGTGTATGTTTCGTATCAATAAATCAGAAGGAGGAGAGGAAAATGACAAGAGAAATCAGCATGTCTAGTGCATTGAATGAAGCGATTAAGCTTGCCATGAGAAGAGACGAGGATGTCATTTTAATGGGGGAAGATGTTGCTGGAGGCGCTCATGTAGATCACTTACAAGATGATGAAGCATGGGGCGGCGTGCTCGGTGTAACGAAAGGAATCGTTCAGGAGTTTGGACGTGAGCGAGTCCTTGACACACCGATTAGTGAAGCTGGCTATGTAGGTGCGGCCATGGCAGCTGCTTCCACAGGGCTAAGGCCAATTGCAGAACTCATGTTTAATGATTTTATCGGCACCTGTCTGGATCAAGTGCTGAATCAAGGGGCTAAATTTCGATACATGTTTGGCGGAAAAGCAGAGGTGCCAATCACGATCAGAACGACACATGGAGCGGGTTTTAGAGCAGCTGCTCAGCATTCGCAAAGCTTGTATGCGCTATTTACAAGCATCCCTGGATTGAAAGTGGTGGTGCCTTCTTCACCATACGATGCCAAAGGATTGCTACTAGCAGCCATCGAGGATCAGGACCCTGTCATCTTTTTTGAAGACAAAACGCTTTACAATATTACAGGAGATGTTCCGGAGCGATATTACACGCTGCCGCTTGGCAAAGCAGATGTGAAAAGAGAAGGCTCAGATGTGACCATTTTTGCAGTAGGCAAACAAGTTCATACAGCACTCGAAGCAGCAGAACAATTAGCTGCCCAAGGAATAGAAGCCGAGGTGATTGATCCTAGAAGCTTGTCACCGCTCGATGAAGAGGCCATTCTGACTTCAGTAGAGAAAACGAATCGGCTTGTCATTGTGGATGAAGCAAATCCGAGGTGCGGAATTGCCGCAGATATTTCTTCTCTGGTTGCGGATAAAGGCTTCGATTTACTCGACGCTCCAATCAAAAAAGTGACGGCTCCTCATACACCGGTCCCATTTTCACCACCGCTTGAAGATATATATTTGCCGACACCTGATAAGGTTGTGAACACTGTCTTAGAGATGGTTGGAAAAAGTCATGACAAGATCTTGAACTAAAGAAAGGAGAGAGGGAGATGGCTGTCGAGGTTGTGATGCCGAAATTGGGCATGTCAATGAAAGAAGGAACGGTATCTGTCTGGAATAAAGAGATCGGAGAGACCGTGAATAAAGGGGAAAGCATTGCAAGCATCAACTCTGAAAAAATTGAAATGGAGATCGAATCACCTGCAGAAGGAACTATATTGGATATAAAAGTGTCTGAGGGAGAAGGTGTACCGCCTGGCACGGTCATCTGCTATATCGGTGAAGGAAATGAACAGGTCGAGGAAAAGAAAGAAAAAGACCTGCCGCCAAAACAAAAGAAAGAGAGAATAAAAATCTCCCCTGTTGCACGTAAGATTGCTCAAAGTGCTAATTTGGATATTCATACACTAGTGGGAACAGGTCCAGATGGGAGAATCACGAAAGCGGATGTGCTTCGGGCACTTCCTGATGAAAAAGAAAAACAACACAATGAACCAACAAAGCATCAGCCAGTCAGCATGATGCGGAAAACCATTGCCTCGCGAATGATGGAAAGCCTGCAAACAAGTGCACAATTAACAATAACGATGAAAGCGGATGTGACAAAACTTACAGCTTTACAGTCTGAGTTGAACGAAACAGCTGGAGCACAACACGATATGAAATTAACCATGACCGATTTTGTAGCCAAAGCAGTGATTCTTTCTCTGCAAAAGCACCCTGCAATGAACAGTCAATATCAACATGATAGAGTCGAAACTTTTGAGCATGTACATCTTGGAATCGCTGCTGCTTTAGATCATGGGCTGGCAGTGCCTGTTATTCGGCATGCGGAAAAGCTTTCACTTATTGAGCTGGCGAAGAGTATCAAATCGTATGGCAAAAAAGCACGTGAAGGCAAACTTCTCCACGATGAAATTGAAGGCTCTACCTTTACAATCACTAACCTAGGTGCTTATGGTGTGGAACATTTCACCCCGATTTTGAATCCGCCGGAAGCAGGTATTCTTGGCGTTGGAAAAGCGGATCAAATGCCTGTTTATCAGGGGAATGAATTATGTAAAGGGACGATCCTGCCACTCAGTCTGACATTTGACCATCGCGTGCTGGACGGGGCGCCGGCATCACAATTTTTATCAACTGTTAAAGCGTATTTAGAAAATCCAGTATCCATTCTTTTATAGGAAGCAGGTGAAATGAATGACGCTTGTCATTATAGGAGGCGGGCCAGCAGGATATGTGGCGGCAATAACAGCCGCCCGTTTTGACAGAGAGGTTGTACTAATCGACCAAGGCCTGTTAGGAGGTACCTGCCTGAATGAAGGCTGTATCCCAACGAAAGCACTTTTACAAAGCGCTGATATGTACGAGCATGTGAAATCAGCTGGTCATTTTGGAATTGAGCTTCCAGGGAAGGAGCCTATCATTCATTGGGATGCCGTTCAAAAGCGGAAACGGTCAGTCGTCAAGCAGCTGACTGATGGCGTTCGTTATTTGATGAATAAAAACAAAATCAGCGTGTTAAATGGGAAAGCATCATTTCTTTCGGCACATGAGCTATTGATAGAAAGTGAAGGGACATCTGAAATCATTCAAGCAAAACAAATCATTATTGCTTCAGGATCAGAACCTGCTGCTTTGCCTTTCGCCCCATTTGACAGGGAGTGGATCATTGATAGTAAGGAGGCCATGACGCTCCCTTCAATACCAGATTCGCTTTGTATCATTGGCGGGGGAGTGATCGGCTGTGAGTTTGCAAGCATCTTTAGCAGAATGGGATCAAAGGTTGTCATGGTTGAACAGGCAGCACACATTTTACCTGAAGAAGATCACGATACCGCTAACTGTCTTCACGATCAGCTTCAAAAAGCTGGTGTGGAGATTTTGACATCAGCAACAGTCAAACAGCTTGATGCAATCTCAAAAAAAGTGGTGGTTGAGAAGGAACATGGAGAGCGCTGTGACATCAAGGCCGATCATTGTTTAGTCGCCATTGGCAGAAAGCCGAGGCTGGGAGAGCTGAATCTTGAGCAGGTCGGCATAGAATTTGACAGAAACGGCATCTGCGTCAATGAGCATATGCAAACCAATCTCCCGCATATCTATGCGTGCGGTGATGTGACAGGCGGTGTTCAGCTTGCTCATGCTGCTTTTCATGAAGGAACGATTGCGGCATCACATGCATCAGGTGAAGATGTAAAGGTCAATGAACAAGTGATTCCAAGGTGCATCTACACGTCTCCAGAAATCGCGAGTGTCGGTTTAAATGAAGAGAGTGCTAGAAAACAATATGGGGAGATTCGGATAGGGAAATTCGCTTTTTCTGCTAATGGAAAAGCACTCATTTTAAATCAGCCAGCAGGTCAAGTAAAGGTCATTGTCGAACCGCAATATCAAGAAATTTTAGGTGTATCCATTATCGGGCCAAATGCCACAGAACTGATTGGACAAGCGGCAGTGATGATGCATACAGAGTTAACAGCTGATACATTAGAGCAGTTTATTGCGGCACATCCGACACTCTCTGAGGCGATACACGAAGCCTTGCTGCAAACAAATGGACGAGCGGTGCACTGCTGATAGAGAAACATTTTATCCGAATGAATTTTCCTGGGTCAGTCAATAATTGAAAGCGCTTTTATAATTATCTATAATGGATAAAAAGCCCCCAGAGGAGAGGATGGAATGAATCCGACGCCTTGTTATTTAAATACTTGGAAACGCTTTGTTCGTGAAGGTTTACTTGATAGGTCTCGTCTGGACAAGAGAGTGATGGAGTCATGGCACAGATGTAAACAGGCAAATGTGAACCCGTATTTAGATAAAGGACAGTCGTTGTTAGAAAAGGAATTATTCAGTATTCAAAAAAAGAAGTACTCATTATTCCTAAATGCCGCTCTTCCTTACTTAAATAAAATTAGTCAGCAATTAAAAGAATCGGACATGATGGCCTTACTCATCGATGCAGATGGCTATGTGCTGAGTTTGACAGGAAGCCAAAGGACACTGGTAGAAGCGAAAAAAATAAATTTTATGGAGGGCGCGCGCTGGACCGAAGCCGATGTGGGGACGAACGCTATTGGAACGGCACTGGTCATTGGGGAAGCTGTAGCGATCAACGGAACTGAGCATTTTTCAGTCGCTTCCCACCATTGGAGTTGTTCAGCGGCCCCTATTCGTGATGCAGACGGCACGATTATAGGAGTCATTGATATCTCCTGTATGGCGGATCAAAGGCATCCTTTTATGCTTGGGATGGCTTCAACAGTTGCATATGCTATAGAGAGAGAAATTCAGGTCCAGCAAAAAAGGAAAGAGATGGAGCTGGTCAGTCATTGTCTCCAGCAGGTGGAAGCGGACGAGCCGTATGTTGTCTGTAATGAGAAAAAGCAGATTGTTTCGGCAAGCAAGCCGATTAGAGATCGGTTTTCAGACTGGTATGGAATGGATGTTGAGCTGCTCATGGCTGATACATTTGTTACACGAGACAAGCGTCTCATTCAGTCAGAACAAGACGGAGAGCTGCTTGGGATGTCTTTTTCTCTTGAAGAAGCAGAGAAGAGAAATATCACCGTTTCTTTTCCTCAATTTCCCGGGGAATCTGGAACAAGTACAGTATTTCAGCAGACACTTAGCGAATTGAAACGAGCGGCACAAACAGATGTAAATGTATATATTTGGGGAGAAACAGGTACAGGGAAAGAACTGGCCGCTCGAGCAATTCACTTAGCTAGTGAAAGACATAAAGGACCGTTTATTGCGGTTAATTGTGGAGCCATACCTGAAAGCCTGTTAGAAAGCGAACTATTTGGTTATGCTGAAGGAGCTTTTACAGGGGCAAAACGTCATGGAGCAAAGGGGAAATTTGAACAGGCGCAAAAAGGAACGCTCTTTTTAGACGAAATTGGCGAAATCCCTTATGCGATGCAAGTGGCACTTCTTAGGATCATTGAAGAAAGGAAAGTCGTACCGCTCGGCGGGACATACGAAATCCCTTTGGATATTAGAATCATAACAGCGACACACCGGAATATGAACGAACTGCTGAAGGAAGGAAAAATACGTGAAGATTTGTATTACCGTCTTCATGTCTATCCAATCAACATCCCACCGCTTAGGGAAAGAAAAGAAGACATTGTTGATTTATATCGTTATTACCAAAGGAAACACCAATGGAATGCGACATTTCCTGAATCATTTTTTCGTAAGCTAGAAGCGTACCACTGGCCAGGAAACATACGAGAGCTTTTTAATCTGTTTGAACATATAAGGGTACTGTTTCCTAAAGGAGGATGGATTGGTGAATCGCAATATGCGGCGGTATTAGAGGCGATGGATCAGAAAAAGCAGAAGCTGCATCTACCAGAATATACCGAGAATCCAAAAGAACTCACGCTAAGGGAACGCATTCAAAAGCAAACGGTGATAGAAGCACTGCGCAAAACAAAAGGTCATGTGTCAGAAGCAGCGAAGTCAGCAGGGGTGCCAAGAAGCACCTTTTATAAGTGGATGCGAAAGTATAAGCTGTCATGAACTCATAGGGAGCGCAGCAGCAAGGAGGCCTTGGTCTTTCAGTTAGAGGTCGGGGTCTTTCTGTCATGTCTAAACAGAAAACAAAAAGGAAGGAAGAAAGGCTTGACTGTTATATTAGTATATGTTAAATTATAAAAGCCGTCGCTAATGAGACAGGAATGAAACACTTAAAAATTCTTGACACATTTTTCTGGCATAGATATAATGAAACATGTCTTATTATTCCGCAGTAGCTCAGTGGTAGAGCTATCGGCTGTTAACCGATCGGTCGTAGGTTCGAATCCTACCTGCGGAGCCAAATGGAGAAGTACTCAAGTGGCTGAAGAGGCGCCCCTGCTAAGGGTGTAGGTCGCGCGAGCGGCGCGAGGGTTCAAATCCCTCCTTCTCCGCCATTATTGTATGGCCCGTTGGTCAAGCGGTTAAGACACCGCCCTTTCACGGCGGTAACACGGGTTCGAATCCCGTACGGGTCATTTTTAAAAGAGATCTTGTCAAAGATCTCTTTTTTGTTTTCTTCAAAACGAAAGACCGCTATCATGGCGGTCTTTTTTTACATATTCATGGAATAGATCGTATAAGACAAGTATGTCGCAAAGAAGCCCCATAAGACATAAGGGATCAGTAAAATTGGAACGACTTTGCTTAGTTTACGTGAGACGATGACAAGTGCAAGTGCTGTCAGTGCAACGAGCAGGCAGTCGATCGTAGCCACAAACAAATCCTTTTGTGTAAATTGAAAAAAGCTAAAGGCTTGATTGAATACGTAATTTAAAAGAAAAAGAATCCAAAATGGTAAAGTGATTTTTTGGAATCCATATTTTCCATAAATGATCGCTGCGGACAATGAGATGAGTGCAAATAAGACAGCCCACACAGCACCAATCACACCGCCACCAGGTGTCCATTCTGGTTTATTTAATGCGTCATACCATTCTCTGTCGATGGGGAACAAAAATCCGGCAATAGAGAATAGTGCGTATGTAATAAAGAAGACGACAATCGCCCAAATGATACTTTTTCTAGCCATCAAGAATCTCCTCCAATCAAATTCACTCTTAAAGTGATTTCCCAATCATTACATGATATAAACATAAAGCCCCCAATATGAGGGGACTAATGATTTTCTTCTGTATAAGGTTCTTCCTCGTACGGTTTCAAGTCACCAAATACCGTCATGACACCTTCTTCGTCTAATGCTTCTTCATAGGCCTCGTGTGCTTTGTTCGGATACACCTTGCTTGCTTTTCCTTCAATATCAGCAGCTGCGAATCCTTCGTAGTCCTCCACATAATCTTCATCTTCTGATTGTGTATACACATCATCGTATGTCAAAGGTGGGAATTCCATATCAGACGGGGTATCAGAGTTTCCGTAGCGTTCTACGTCTTGGTAGGCATCCTCTCCGTCGTACGCAGCACTTTCTTCATTTTCAAATTGTCCAGCTGGCGGACTTAATAAATCCTCTTCAATCGGACGGTTTTGTGAAACGGTCTGTTCTTTTGTGTGCTCTGTGCATGTGACGGCAGTAGGCAAGGCTTCTAAGCGTTCCTTTGGAATAGGGGCCTTACAGACCTTGCATAGTCCATAAGAGCCGTCTGCAATGGCTTGAAGTGCTTCATCGATATCTAACATATGTTCATGTTCCAAGCTGTTTAAAGCAATATCTTTCCCACGCTCGAACAGCTCTGTCCCTTGATCGCCCGGGTGGTTATCATAGGCAGACAGTTCTCCGACTGAATCGTAAGGAAAGGATACTTTCTGTTCATCGTCATGGCTTTTGGCTTCAAGTTCTTTCTTTTCATCGAGAAGACGCTGCTTCAAATGATGTAATTCGTCTTTTGACAACAAAGCGATCATCCTTTCATATCAAACATATTGTTAGTATGAGCAATTTTGTATGTAAGACTAGTTCCAATTTGAAGCAATTCCTAATTAAAAAACGCCTGCGGCTGCAGGCGTTCTTTGTTACGCGATATAGTATTGTAAGATCAAAGCGATCGTCAGCAGAAAACCAAAAAATGTATTGGTTTGAGCTGTAGATTTCATGGCATTCATTAATTCAATCGGTTTTTCTTTTTGCTTAAACTCTTTAATGGCTGTATAGGCTTTTGGCACACTGAGTAAAACAAGAAGACTCCAAAGACCGACGATATCTGTGAAGATATAAACAAAAATGAGTACATATGATACCAAAAACATGGAAAGTAAAATGTTCACTGCAGCTTTACGTCCAGCAAGGATGGCAAGTGTTTTTCGTCCATTTTCCTTATCCCCGTCTAAATCACGGATATTGTTCGACAGTAAGATGGCACCAACTAAAATAGAAATTGGTAGTGAGACGAGAACAGCTTTAGACGTCAGAGTGCCTGTTTGGATATAAAAACTTATCAGGATAATCCCTAATCCCATAAAAGCACCTGAAACAAGTTCTCCAAACGGTGTATATGCAATTGGTACAGGGCCGCCAGTATAGAAATAGCCTGCTGCCATACAAATAAGTCCTATTAATGCAATCCACCAGCTAGACATCATGCAAATATAGACCCCAAGTAATAAAGAAAGTGCAAATAGTGCATAAGCGAGGCTGAGGACTGTCTTTGGCTTCACACCGTTTCTTACAATGGCTCCGCCGATGCCGACAGATTTCTCGTTGTCCAGCCCGCGAACATAATCAAAGTACTCATTAAACATGTTTGTTGCGATTTGGATAAACATAGATGCAAACAGCATGGCTAAAAATAGCCCAACATGTATTTGACCACTTGGAAGTGCTAAAACAGTTCCTAAAGTAACGGGAATAAATGCCGCTGTTAGTGTATGCGGTCGTAGTAAATTCCACCAAATTCGCCAGTTTTTATCAGGCTTTATTGGTGAAAGCTGATCTGATATCGATTGATGCTGCATAAAATATACTCCTTTAAATAAAAAAATACGTACACGTCCAAATTCCAGTTTAGCAAAGTTCAAAAAGGTGTCAATATATTGATGCGATGAATCGGGAAAAAGATGTTTGCTAATCGTTGCCATATCGAAGGAAAGCTTGATTCCTGCCATTTTGCTTTAGATGCTCTCGTTTCAATAAGCAAGAGCGAAAAAATCTTGAAAGCGTGATATAATAAGGATTCGAGGTTTTAGAAGCTGTTTTCTTTACTAAGTTCATCTGTTAAGGTTTATAATAGAAAAGCAGGTCATTCGACATATTCGAATGTTCATGTATTTTTTCATTATGTTTTTATTTTTTATGTAATTCATGGATTTTGGAGGAATGTATCATGGTGACAACAGTGCAAAGTACTTTCCGGCAGGAAGCGCTTGCGACATTAGAAGAAGCGAATAACGTCAACCATGCTGTTTTGATAAGCTACTCCAGAAGAGTTGACGATCTGGATCCTCTTGCCTTTTTCCAAAGCGGTGAAGCGGATTTTTTAGGCGAGCGGTTTTTTTGGTCTGATCCAGAAAGCCAAATGATATTTTCTGGACTTGGCAGAGCGGCCGTCATTAAATCATCTGAGCAAGGCAAGGAACGATTCGATATAGTCCATCAAGAATGGGAACAGCTCAAGCAGCACATGTTCCATTTTCATGATGAGAAGGAGTTAAAGCAAGCGGCTGTTGGTCCGCTTTTATTTGGAGGATTCTCGTTTGATCCGTATGAAGAGAAGGTGCGTCATTGGGAAGCATTTGGCGAGGCTCATTTTTTTGTGCCATCGATCATGCTGACTGTCTCAAAAGAAGGCAGTTTTCTTACGATCAATGAGTGGAAGCAGGTGGACGGGAATGTTCATCAGCTTATTCAGGAATTAGAACAAAAAGCCTCTCGTTTCGAGACATTGCCAGTACGGACTGGTGGACAAGCTGAACTTGTTCATGTGGAAGAGCTGGATGTGAAGGAATGGATGAAGGCGATCCAAGAAGCGACAGACCACATTCGTGCAAACGAATATGAAAAGGTTGTTTTAGCAAGAGAAGTCTTGCTTCACTATAAAAATCAAATTGAACTCGCTCCACTATTAGCAGAATTATTAAAGCATCAAACAACGAGTTATGTTTTTGCGGTTGAACAGGGAAGACAAGCATTTGTCGGAGCAACGCCGGAACGTTTAGTCAAAAAAAGCGGCGGAGAGGTCTTTTCCTCCTGTTTAGCAGGCTCCATTGTTCGCGGAAAAGATGAAGCGGAGGATCATGCATTAGGCGAGGAACTGCTGCATGATGAGAAGAATTTGATTGAACATCAAATTGTCGTCAATATGATTGAGCAAGCATTTGAAGCCAATTGCCTTCACGTGCACAAACCAAATCAACCAAGTCTTTATAAAACAAAAAACATTCAGCATTTGTTTACACCGATTGTGGGAGAAATTAAAAGCAGCTGTTCCCTTTTTTCATTAATTGAGCAGCTCCATCCGACGCCGGCACTAGGCGGATATCCAAAGGAAAAGGCGGTTGAAGTGATTCGTGAAATCGAACCGCTCAAACGCGGCTGGTATGCAGCGCCGGTAGGCTGGATTGATTCTCAGGATAATGGAGAATTTGCTGTAGCCATTCGGTCAGGTCTTATTGAGGAAGACCGTGTTCGTTTGTTCGCTGGCTGCGGAATTGTAGAGGATTCCCTTGCAAAGCAGGAGTATGAAGAAACACAAGTGAAGTTAAGACCAATGCTGTCTGCTCTTGGAGGTCATCCTATTGAATAATCACATCATGACAACATATATAGGCAGATTGATGGATGAATTCGTCCAAGGTGGTGTGAAAGAGGCAGTTGTCTGTCCTGGTTCTCGTTCAACTCCGCTTGCGATGCTGGCCCTTGCTCATCAAGACATCCATGTTCATGTTTTAGTGGACGAACGGTCTGCTGCTTTTTATGCGCTTGGTCTTGCAAAAGCAAGTCAATCACCAGTGCTGCTTATTTGTACATCAGGTACGGCAGCTGCTAACCTTTATCCAGCCGTTGTAGAGGCGCATTATTCTCGTGTACCTCTTATTGTTTTAACTGCTGATCGGCCGCACGAATTGAGGGAAGTTGGAGCACCTCAAGCGATTGATCAGCAATTCTTATTCGGTAAGTTTGTTAAATGGTTCACAGACTTAGCTTTGCCGGAGGACAGTCAAACGATGCTGCGTTATGTTCAGACGGCAGCTGCGAGAGCAAATCACATGTCGATGCAGGAGCCAAAGGGGCCTGTTCAGGTCAATGTACCTCTGAGAGAGCCATTGCTTCCTGATCTGTCTATTGATCCTTTCGCGCGAGAAAAAGAGGATACGAAAAAGGTATTAGCATCAGGTCAGGCTTTCCCTAATGATCGAGTGATGTCTGAAATCGTGACCATCATGAACCAATCCAAAAAGGGATTGATTGTGGCTGGTGAACTTCATACACAGGAAGAAAAAGAGGCGGTTTTACACCTTTCGAAAGCCCTGCATTTACCTATCTTAGCTGACCCACTTTCTCTTTTGCGCAACGGGCATGAAAATGAAGATCTCATTATCGATGCGTATGATTCTTTATTAAAAGATGAAGCATTACAGCAGCATCTATTGCCGGATATGGTCATTCGTTTTGGACCGATGCCTGTATCTAAGCCTTTATTCAAGTGGCTGGAAAAACATGCGTTAGTGAAGCAGATTGTTGTAGATGCCGCCGGAGGTTTCCGTGATCCTGGGTTAAGTGCTTCGTACGTTATAGAAAGTCATGTGGCTGCTTTTGTAGATGCAGCATTAAATCAAGCAGTCCAACGTAAAGAGACAAGTTTCTTAAACCGATGGCAGAATGCTAATTCTTCATTCAGAACGCATGCTGCCCGCTATTCAGATGAGGATTTGTCCTTTGAAGGGAATGTGTACCGTCAGCTTCAGCACCTCTTGCCAAAAGAAAGTGTCCTTTTTATCGGAAATAGTATGCCGATTCGTGATGTAGATACATTTTTTGAAACTCAGTCCAAGCCTTTTCGAATGATGGCGAATCGCGGAGCAAATGGCATTGACGGCGTTGTGTCTACAGCACTTGGCACGTATGCAGCTTTGAAGCAGCCTGTCACTTTGGTCATTGGAGATTTATCATTTTACCATGATATGAACGGTCTGCTTGCAGCTAAGCTGATGGACATTCCGCTGACAGTTGTTTTAATAAACAATGATGGGGGAGGTATCTTTTCTTTCCTTCCACAGGCGTCTGATGAACCGTATTATGAAAAGCTCTTTGGAACGCCGACAGGACTGAATTTTGAGTATGCATCGAGGTTATATGGGGGAACCTATTCGAAACCCGCAACGAAACAAGAGTTGCATGATGTGTATATGGCGCATATCGATGAACCTGGGCTTCATTTAATTGAAATTGAAACAGATCGTCATTCCCGTGTAGACAAGCATCGTCAAATGATGGATGACATATTGGAAGAAGTGAAAAAAGAATGCCTTCTCTCATCATAAGAATGCATGATGGGGTAGCGTACGAAGTGGTGGATCAGAACCCATCGGCAGCAAATGCCACATTATGCTTACACGGCTTCACTGGAAGTGCAGCGTCTTGGACATTCTTGAATGCTAATTTGGAGAATACAAGACTGATTCAGGTCAGCTTGCTTGGACATGGGCGTACGGACTCGCCAGAAAGTGTGAGAAGATATGCGATGTCTCAGCAGCTGGCAGATCTTGCAGAGATTTTAAACCAATTAAAGCTTCACAAAGTGAATATTCTCGGATATTCTATGGGAGGGCGTATTGCTTTATCATTTGCCGCTCGTTATCCAGATCGTGTCAACAAACTGATCCTTGAGAGTACGTCTCCAGGGCTTCGCACATTTAAAGAGCGGATGGCAAGACTGAAGCAGGATCATCAACTCGCCCAAAAAATCAGGCATGAAGGCTTAGTGAAGTTTGTGGATTTTTGGGAGAGCATTCCTTTGTTTGCTTCGCAGAAAGCTTTATCAGCGGAAAAGCAGGCTCAACTGAGAGAGGGAAGACTCAAAGCGAATCCACTTGGGCTGGCTCGCAGCTTAGAAGGCATCGGAACAGGTTCACAGCCGTCTGTTTGGAAGGCATTAAAGCATATTCATTTGCCTGTTTTGCTCATTTGCGGAACTCTTGATGAAAAGTTTTTCCATATCGGCAAACGTATGCAGCAGGAGCTGAAAGGAAGTCAATTCATTTTGGCTGAGCATGCTGGGCATACAGTTCATGTGGAACAACCACAGTTTTTTGGTAAAATAGTAAGTGAGTTTATTTTAGCGCAAGATTAGAGGAGGAAATATTGATGGCTATTGAATGGCAAACTGAGCGTCAGTATGACGAAATTTTATATGAAACGTACAATGGGATCGCAAAGATTACGATTAATCGTCCACACGTACATAACGCGTTTACCCCAAAGACTGTTAGTGAATTAATTGATGCATTTTCACGAGCTCGTGATAATTCAGAAGTTGGTGTGATCGTACTTGCAGGTGCTGGCGGAAAAGCATTCTGTTCTGGTGGAGACCAAAAAGTCCGCGGCCATGGCGGTTATGTAGGAGACGATCAAATTCCACGTCTAAATGTATTAGACTTACAGCGTTTGATTCGTGTCATTCCAAAACCGGTTGTTGCGATGGTTGCAGGTTATGCAATCGGAGGCGGACACGTTCTCCACATAGTGTGTGATCTGACAATTGCAGCAGATAATGCGATTTTTGGACAAACAGGTCCAAAAGTAGGCAGCTTTGATGCCGGTTACGGTTCAGGCTATCTTGCACGTATTGTGGGTCATAAGAAAGCGAGAGAAATCTGGTACTTATGCCGTCAATACAATGCACAAGAAGCGCTTGATATGGGACTTGTTAACACAGTTGTCCCATTAGATCAGCTTGAAGAGGAAACGGTGAAGTGGTGTGAGGAGATGCTAGAAAAGAGCCCGACTGCTTTACGATTCTTGAAGGCTGCATTTAACGCAGATACAGATGGGCTAGCTGGAATTCAGCAATTTGCAGGAGATGCGACACTTCTTTATTACACAACAGATGAAGCAAAAGAAGGACGCGATTCCTTTAAGGAAAAACGCAAGCCGGACTTCGGTCAGTTCCCGCGTTTCCCTTGATTCAATGATATTAATGAACAACAGCTTAGTGCATCAGACTAAGCTGTTTTCTTTTACGAAAAGGAGGTGTCTCATGATGAAGCAACCTAATTGGCTGCTGCACCGTGCCTATTTAACACCAGATCGAGTCGCACTTATTTATCAAGAGAAAGAGTGGACATTTCACGAATTAGCTCAAGAAGCGGACGAGCTTTCAAATAGACTTGCACAGGCATCATTGAAAAAAGGGGAAACAGTTGCGCTTTTGATGAACAATCATCCTCACATGGTGATGCTTGTACATGCGTGTTTTTTATTAGGATTAAAAATCGTGCTATTGAATAATAAGCTGACAAAAGCTGAAAGGCGCTATCAGCTAGAAGATGCAAAAGCAGCGGCGTTATTAACGGAATCTATTTATGCGAGCGATCATGAGGGTGATTTACCCGTTTATACAATGGAAACTTTACCTGAACCAGGGAAAGGCCATGAAAAAAAGATCGAGAGCGAATTTGATTTGAATGAAACAGCAACCATCATGTATACATCTGGGACAACAGGACGTCCAAAAGGTGTAGAGCAAACGTTTGGCAATCATTTTCATAGTGCTGTTTCCTCTGCATTGAATTTGGGTCTCAGAGAGGATGACCGCTGGCTCATTGCCCTGCCTCTTTTTCATATTAGCGGTTTATCTGCCTTATTTAAGTCTGTAATCTATGGAATGACAGTCGTGCTTCATCAGAAGTTTGACGTTGATGAAGTAAAGGGTTCTATTGAACGGCATCGTGTGACGATGATTTCTGTTGTGCAGACGATGTTATCTCGGTTATTAAGCAGACTAGAAGAATGTCCGTCTTCTTTGCGTTGTCTTTTATTAGGCGGAGGACCTGCGCCATATGCGATGCTTCAAGAAAGCAAAGAGAAGGGCTTTCCTGTTTTTCAATCGTACGGTATGACGGAAACCTGTTCACAAATTGTGACGCTTGCGCCTGAATTTAGTGTAGAGAAGCTTGGGTCAGCGGGAAAACCTCTTTTTGGGTGTGAGCTGAAAATTCAAGATGGTGATCGCATTTGTCGTCCTTTTGAGCATGGCGAAATTATGGTGAAAGGTGCAAATGTGATGAAAGGATACCTTTACCGTGAAGAAGCGACCGCGGCTGCCTTACATGAGGGCTGGCTGAAAACGGGTGATATAGGCTATGTGGATGAGGAAGGGTTCTTATTTGTGCTTGACCGTCGTTCAGATTTGATTATTTCTGGCGGAGAAAATATTTATCCTGCGGAAATTGAAGCGGTGCTGCTAACACATTCGCATGTAAAGGAAGCCGGAGTAACGGGTATGTATGATGATAGATGGGGAGAGGTACCGGCTGCTTTCCTTGTAACAGATGATAAGATACCGGAGAATGAGCTCTATGCTTTATGTGAGTCGCATTTAGCCAAATATAAATGGCCCGCCGCTTTTCACTTTGTGGATGAGCTCCCAAGAAATGCGTCGAATAAATTGCAAAGGCACAGACTCAGATCAAAGGGGTTTTCAAATGATTCAAATTGAACGAGTAATTTTATATCATGTCACGATGAAGCTTAAACAACCATTTACAACAAGTCTTGGAACCATTTCAGAGCGTGAGTTTATTATTGTTGAAGTAAAAGATCAAACAGGATTGACTGGATGGGGAGAGGTATCTGCTTTTTCTTCTCCGTGGTATACAGAAGAAACAATTGAGACTTGCTATCATATGCTGAGGGCTTTCTTTATCCCGAACGTGCTGACACGCACCTTTACACATCCTTCAGAAATACCTGACAGTCTGTATCAATTTAAAGGCAATAGGATGGCCAAAGCAGGCATTGAAGCGGCTGTTTGGGATATTTATGCGAAGCGTGAGAATAAGTCTTTACGCGATGTATTAGGCGGCACAAAAGATAGAATACCATCTGGTGTTGTGGCGGGGTTAGGCCCTATTGACGATATGCTTGAGCAAATTCAGCAATTTGTTGATCAAGGCTATCAGCGGGTGAAGGTGAAAATTAAACCAGGACAAGATATTGGACTTCTTCAAAAGATCAGAGAGTCTTTTCCTGATCTGCCATTAATGGCAGATGCAAACTCTGCTTATGAATTAAAAGATATTAGCAAGCTTAAACAGCTCGATGATATTCGCTTATTAATGATTGAACAGCCTCTAGCTGCAGATGATATTGTGGACCATCGCCATTTGCAAAAGCATTTAAAAACGCCGATTTGTTTAGATGAAAGTATTTGTTCTTTAGATGATGCCAGAAAAGCTGTAGAGCTTGGCAGCTGTCAAATTATTAATGTGAAGCCTTCACGAGTTGGCGGACTGACAGAGGCTCTTAAAATTCATACGTTCAGTAAGGAGCATAAAATTCCGTTATGGTGCGGGGGGATGATTGAAACAGGTATTTCCCGCGCGCAGAACGTGGCACTTGCTTCACTTCCTCAATTTACAATTCCCGGTGATATTTCAGCTTCGTCAAAATTTTGGGAGCAGGATATCATTTTTCCTGAAATTAAGGTTGAAAATGGGTTTATTGAGGTGCCTCGCTCGCCAGGAATGGGCGTGGAAGTTGATTACCAAGCGCTCCGTTCGTTTTCAGATAAAATCGACGTGTTTACAAAACATGATTTTGTGAGATAAAAACGAAGAAATCACCTTTTGCTTATCCAATAGAATGGATGTATAGTGAGGGAAAGTTTTTCCTTCCTGTCTGAACAAAAAGAAAGAGCGGTGAACCGCTCTTTCTACTCTTCTACCAGCTCGCTCTCATAAGCAAGCTGTCCGATATACTGATGCATTTCATTGGGCATGTTTGCTGCATGTCCATATTCATAATCCCAAAGGTTTAAAAAGGAGTGAGCGGCTTGATGGAATGCGGCTTCATCCGCGTCATGAATTTCGTCAAAAAACGTTTGAAGCAGCCGATCGTGTTTCAAATTGAAGCGCCTCCTTTAATGAGACTTAAAGATCTTGTGGTTTAAACGTTTTACAATCCGTTTCTTCACTTTTCTCAGCCGTATTTCCTGTGTGGCTGACGACATAGATTGCATCTGCACCACAGCGGTTTCCAGTATTCCAATAGGAACAGTTATTGACTTCACAAAGGATTTTTTGACTCATACAGATGACCTCCTTTTGAGTATGTCTTTCATCTATAATGTAACCGAAATGAAGCTCGTCCATTCATGTTAATCTTCCTGACGAATATAGCGCTTATCCTTCATAAATAATTTCCAGAAGAAATAGAACCCAGGAAATAAGATGATAAAACCTACAATATAGGTGATAAATAATGCCCTAAATGTGACAGGGTCTGTAAATCCAGACATAATTGTAATATCTGGATAGGCCATGTAAGGCAAGTGAGCACGCCCGTACACATAGCTTGCTAAGAAATATTGAATGGTAATCGCAATGACGGCAAGGCGTGGTCTCCCTTTCCGATGCTTAAAACGGCTGTTTGGTAAAAATAGAGCTAGTCCTGCTAGCAGGAACATTAGGAGAGATACAAGAAGAATAGGGATGTTCTGCATCATTTTTGTGAACAGCCAATTCGCCTCGCTTCGTAATGTCAGCATGATAAAAAAGGCCATCATGAGTGAAAGTGGACCTGTAATGAGCGCCCCTCTTCTATAAATGCTGTAAGCTTCATCTTCATTAGCTACATTAGAGAAATCAGCTAAAAGCAAGGACGAAAGAAAAAGGGTACTGAAGATGGCAAAGCCGACAAAAGAATAAACATTTGCACTTGTAAAAACCAGTCCAAGATCTAAAGAGTAGACGTTGTTCTCCTGAAAGATAAATCCACCATGGGTAATTGGGAGAACCATGATCAGGATGGACGGAATGATAAAGCCGCTGATCCCTGAAATATAAGTCACCGCTTTTCGGTATTTCTTAGGCAGTGAATGAGAAAACACGAGAAACCCGCTTCGTAGTGCAAGAAGCAATAAGATGATGCTGCCGGGTATTAATAAAACGGTACCAAGTACAAAGGTCGCACCTGGAAACAGGCTGAACAATGCGACAACGATGGCCACAATAAAAACGTTTGTCACTTCCCAAGTTGGAGAAAGATACTTATTCGCGATATTAGCTGCCTTTGTTTGTTCTCTATTCATATAAATCATCGACCAAAATCCTGCGCCGAAATCCATTGATGCCATCACTGCATAGATAAAAACGAATCCCCATAAGATGGTGATTGCAATGAGCGCATCAGTTGTAACATCCATTTGCATCAAGATCGCTCCCTTTTTAAGATTCTGTTAACCGTAGGTCTTCTTCAATCGTATGTTTCCTAAAGTAGTACGTCAGCACAATAACGGTTGCTATGCCTAAGATGAGATAGACAATGGCAAAAAGGATAAAAAGTGTCCCGATCGAGCCAGATGATGTGACAACCTCGGAGGTTTTGAGCATTCGATAAATGACCCATGGCTGACGGCCTGTACAAGCAAAGATCCAGCCAAATTCAATAGCCAAAAGGCTAAGAGGCCCGCCGAATAAGTAAAGAAAAAGAAGCCACTTCGGAAATTTTTCACGTTTTAAAATTTTACGGTAAAGCAGTGCCAATACCGCAAATAGAATGAGCACCGATCCAATAATGACCATGCCGTTAAATAATGTGTGTATAAATAAAGGCGGCCACTCGTCACGGGGAAAATCATTTAACCCTTTGACCACCGTATCGAAGCTATTTCCTGCAAGAAAACTAAGCGCCCAAGGAATTTCGATCGCACCTTTAATTTCCTGCGCATCAGCATCCGTAAAACCACCTATTGCAAGAGGCGCATGTGATTGAGTTTCAAATAAACCTTCAGCTCCAGCCAGCTTTTCAGGCTGATATTCATACAGAAGCTGAGCAGATTCGTGGCCATTTAAGGCTGTTAGAAAAGAGAAAAGTCCTCCTACAATGAGTCCAAGAAAAAGGGCTTTTCGATGAAATGAATAGAGCTTCTCGTTTTTTTTAGTTTTGAGCATTTTAAAAGCTGCAACGGAAGCAATGACAAAAGCACCTGTTGTAAAAGCAGACAGCACAACATGTGTAGCAGTCACAGCAAAGCTCGGATTGAAAAAGGCCTTCCAAGGCTCGATATTTGTGATTTCACCATTCACCATCTGAAAGCCAGCAGGTGTCCCTTCAAAAGCATGTACGTTTGTAATCAGAATCGCTGATGCAGCTGCACCAATGACGATAAAAATAACCGTAATGATGCGCATTGCATTTGATAGGCGATCCGCTGCGTACACATAAATAGACATAAATAATGCTTCTATAAAGAACGCATAGATTTCAATCTGGAATGGCAGTGACATGACCTTTCCAATGACCTCCATAAAACCTGGCCACAAAAGGGCAAGCTGCGTACCAGCAATCGTACCTGTTGGAATGGCGACCCCTAACAGAACTGCTTGTGCTTTTGTCCATCGCTTGGCCATGATGGCATAATGCGGGTCCTTCGTTTTTTGAAAGATGAGTTCAGCTAACAAAATCATTAGCGGGATGCCAACGCCAAGCGAGGCATAAATAATATGAAAGCCCATGGTTGTGCCGAACAGGCTTCTAGCTAAAACGAGATCAGTCAATTTTTTCTCCGCCTTTCTTATCGCTTCTCTTTTTCATGATGCTTATTATTCTCCACCATTTTTAGATTATTCTTCCTGACTAAGAAAGCTTGTTTTTTGACAAGTTGTATAAGAGGGAGTAGAATATAATTATAAAACGTAATCATTACGTTTTGATAACGAAAGGAGTTTTGACATTGAAAAGAGATATTCATCCAACCTCACATGAAGTTGTATTTATGGACGTAAACAGCGGTTACCGCTTCTTGAGTAGATCTACAAAGACATCAAATGAGACAGTAGAGTGGGAAGATGGGAAAACGTATCCTGTCATTAAAGTAGAAACAAGCTCTGATACGCATCCTTTTTATACAGGACGCCAAAAATTCGGAGAAAAAGGCGGAAGAGCCGAGCTGTTTAAGAAAAAATATCAAATGTAATCAAAAAAGCACGCCTGATAACGGTGTGCTTTTTTACAGCAAAAAACCCCGGCTGATAAAGCCCGGGATTCAAAACATTAATCATTTAAAGCGGTGTTTAAGGTCTTTAAATTTTGTTTCATTAAGCTGACGTAGCTTTCGCCATTTTTGGCATCATCTTCAGTAATAGATTCTAGATTTTTAAGGGTTAAGCTTTTTGCCCCAATTTCACTGCGGATCGTATCTGATACTTTGCTGCTGACGTTGTTTTCAAAAATAACGTATTGAATGTGATGCTTTTCTGCTTTTTGTACAATGTTTTCGAGCTGCTTTTGTGATGGCTCTTCGGAAGCAGATAACCCTAAAACGCTGATTTGCTCAATGCCATAGCGCTTTTCCCAATAACCATAAGCTGCGTGAGAAACAAGAATTTCTTTATGTTTGGCTTTAGATAACGTTGTTTTGAATTCTTGATCAAGGGATTGTAAATCTTTTTTTAGATTTTCATAGTTTTTTGTGTATTCTTCTTTATGATCTGGATCTAATGAGACGAGTGTGTCTTTAATGTTTTTCGCCATTTGCTGCGCATAAACTGGGTCTAACCATGCATGAGGGTCTTTATCTCCGTGATCATGCCCGTCATGGTCGTGGTCTTCGCCTTCATGATCGTGATCTTCGCCTTCTTCATGTGCATGTTCTTCATTTGTCGATAACAATTTGATGCCTTCGGCTGCTTTGACTGTTTTCACACCTTGGTCTTTTAATGTGGCAGCAGTTTTGTCTGCGAATGCTTCAGCCCCTGTGCCGCTGTAGATAAAGGCATCACCTTCAGCCATTTCAACCATCGTTTTCGAACTTGGTTCAAAACTGTGTGCATCTGCATTGGCAGGATACACGCTCTGAGCATGAACGTGAGAGCCGCCTATCTTTTCAGTGAAATCTTGAATTGGGAAGATCGTGGTGTAAATGATTAGTTTCCCGTCTGCCTTTCCTTTTGAAGCATTAGTGCCCGCACTGCTTGAGCACGCGGCAAGGCCGATCGCGAATAAAGCAGCTGTTAAAATAAAAAAGATTTTTTTCATGTAGTAAATGTCTCCTCTCAATCTAATAGATAGAAATGATTACGATTTAATGTCCTGAGTTATTGTATCGTAATAATTACGATTTGAAAAGGGGAAAATAAAAAATTTTCGTCAGCAGATGTTTCCTCTAAAAAAATAAGCTGCAAAACGTGACGAAATTTCTTACATTGTGCTATATTTATTTTTAAAAAAAGATAAAGGAATGGACAAACGTATGAAACTTTTAGATGAAATCATCGAATATAATCAACAATTTATTGAAGAAAAGAAATACGAAGAATTTACAACAACAAAGTTTCCACAGAAAAAAGCTGTCATTCTGTCATGTATGGATACAAGACTTGTTGAACTGCTTCCGCGTGCAATGAACATGAAAAATGGCGATATTAAGATTGTCAAAAGTGCTGGAGCGCTTGTTTCTCATCCATTTGGAAGTATTATGCGAAGCATTTTAGTTGCTGTGTATGAATTAAATGCTGACGAGGTATATGTCATTGGGCATCATGATTGCGGGATGAGCAAAATTGACAGCCAGACACTTTTAAATAAAGCCGTTGAGCGTGGTATTCCAGAAAAGCGTATTGAAGTACTGGAATACTCAGGAATTGATTTTAAACAGTGGCTCAAAAGCTTTAGTTCAGTTGAAGAGAGCGTAAAGGACAGTGTGTCCGTAGTAAAAAATCACCCGCTTCTTCCATCAGATGTACCTGTACATGGGCTTGTCATTGACCCTGGAACAGGGAAGCTTGACTTAGTTGTCAACGGATATGAAGAAAAGTAAGTTACTTTTCCTTTTTAGGCGGAACAGGATCGATGCCGCCAGGGTGAAGCGGATGACATTTCAAAATCCGCTTTATGGTGAGCCAGCCGCCCTTGATCGCGCCATGCGTTTTGATCGCCTCAAGTCCATAGTTTGAGCATGTTGGATAAAACCGGCAGCTTGGCGGTGTCAGAGGGGAAATACATTTTTGATAAAAGCGTATCATGCCGATAAAAATTTGTTTCATAGAGGTTCCTCCTTGTCTGTCTTCCACAGTATAAGAAAAAAGGACAAGGAAGGAAAGTTTTATATACTAAACTGGTCGGAGAAATATGTTATAATATAGGAAATTGCAATTATAGGAGTGGTGATTATGCCTTCAGTTGAAAGCTTTGAACTTGATCATAATGCTGTAAAAGCGCCATACGTTCGTCATTGCGGCGTTCATAAAGTGGGATCAGATGGTGAAGTAAATAAATTTGATATTCGTTTTTGTCAGCCTAACAAGCAGGCGATGAAACCTGATACGATTCATACATTAGAACATTTGCTTGCGTTTAATATTAGAACACACTCAGAGAAATATGATCATTTTGATATCATCGATATTTCTCCAATGGGCTGCCAGACAGGCTACTATTTAGTTGTCAGTGGTGCACCAACTCCAAAAGAAATCGTTGAACTTCTTGATGCAACATTCAAGGATGCAGTTGAAGTAACAGAAATTCCTGCTGCAAACGAAGAGCAATGCGGCCAAGCGAAGCTGCATGATCTTGAAGGAGCAAAACGTTTAATGCGTTTCTGGCTTTCTCAGGATCAAGAAGAGCTTTTAAAAGTATTTGGTTAATGATGAACCGGACATTTAGATGTCCGGTTTTTTATTTGAATTCCAACAGTGATGTCAAAATAGGGGATATTTGTTAAAATGGACATGTCAGTAAAAGAAGGGGGAAACGCACGATGCGAAAAATGTTGGGAATAATTCTGATGCTCACGTTATTAAGTGCATGTGGAAACTCTGCAGCAAACAGCGGAAAAGGGGAAGTGCCTGAGTTATTAGAAGTAAAGCTTACAGGACCTGAGCAAGTGGAGAAAAATGAAAGCGTTATAGTAAAAGCAGCTGTCACATACGGTGATACGCCTGTTGATGATGCAGATGATGTTCAATTTGAAGTGTGGAAAGATGGCGACAAGGATAACAGCAAGATGATTCAGCCAAAGAAAGAAAACAAAGGTGTATACGAATTGCACACAGCCTTCAAAAAAGATGGCCTTTATATCATACAAGTCCATGTGACAGCTAAACAGCAGCATAATATGCCGAAAACGAACATCCACGTAGGTGAGGTGAAAAAAGAGAGTTCATCTTCTGAAGATGAAGAAACCTCACATCATTAAAAGCGGTTTCATTTTGGATTAGGACGTTGGTTTGGTTCAGTATCTTGTGGTGAATCGACTTTATGCTTATATTCATAAGCCTTCGATGTCGTCCATAATGATAAAAAGACAACGATTGAGATAATGATAAAGCTGATAATCCCAAGTAACAGCATCTAACTCCCTCCTTATTTCCATATTAACATATATTTCATGCAGTCAAAATAGAAGAAATTGACGGCAGGTTTCAGTATAATAAGAAAAGGGTATTCTCATACTAAACGCAATTACATAAGGAGGAATAAACATGTCTGAAAATTTATTAAACGTTGTCAATAAACAAGTAGCTGATTGGACTGTGCTTTACGTGAAATTACATAACTATCATTGGTATGTAAAGGGGAAAGATTTCTTTACACTCCATGAGAAATTTGAGGAACTATATACAGAAACAGCTACATATATTGATGATTTGGCTGAGCGTATGCTTGCTTTAAATGGACAGCCTGTTGCGACAATGAAAGAGTGCTTAGAAATTTCCAGCATTCAAGAAGCAGAAGGCAAAGAATCAGCGGAGCAAATGGTGAAAAATCTATATGATGATTTCTCCAATATCGCTGAGGAATTAAAGAAAGGAATGGAGCTGGCTGCAGAGGTTGGCGATGAAACAACAGGTGATATGCTGCTTGCGATTCATCAATCCATTGAAAAACACAACTGGATGCTTAAAGCATATTTAGGATAATACACGTATAGGAAAAGAATGTCGGTCATATATCGATCGACATTCTTTTTTTATTGGAATCGGGACAGACAGCCCATTGAAATCATAGGGCTTTCAGCCGAAGAGAAAAGAGAAGGGAGGGGAGAAGATGTCTTCTATTGCAGGAATGATGAGTCAGCAAGTAGCGAGCATTCAAAAGACACTCAATATTAGTTTGTTGAATTCACAGCTTGCTACGAATACAGCACAAGCTATGGTGATGCTGGATCAAGTGCAGCAGCAGCCTCAAGCTGTTCAGCCAAAGGATTCAGATGCTTCATTTATTGATGTTAGAGTCTAAAAAAGAGAAGCCGCCTCATGGGGCGGCTTTTTTGGTCTCATTCGTATCCCTGCGTACATAACAGCGCCTTTATTTTTTGTCGTCCAAGCTATTGCGAAAATCCTGCATATACTATTGAGGTAAGGAGTTCCACTTTGAAAGGATGTTGATGCCAAGTGAGCAAGGATTTAGGCATCTTTTCGTTGGTTACAGTGAGTTTGTCGGCGATGGGCTTTCTGTTTGGTGGAGCAGGATATTTACTGATGATTTTAGTGACGTTGATGGCTATTGAATTAATTTGTTCAAGCCTAAGAGAATCTTTGACTGGACAGCTCACAATGAAGCGGTTTTTTACAAGGTTTGTTCGAAAGATCGTGACAGTCTCCTTAATATCGATGGCACACTTTTTTGATGTCATGCTGAAGACAAATGGGGCGATTAAGGATTTAGCGATCATCTTTTATATTATTTATGAATCTTACCAAATCGTCTCGACAGCCAGAGCCCTTGGAGTTCCCATTCCACAGTTGTTTATTGATGTATTGGACATGTTGAAAAATAAATTGCGCAAAAAGCCGTAATTTCCTCATATCTGGTCATACTAAAGGAAAAAGGATGATTCAGATGGCGAGACACACATACTATGTATCCGTACAAGATGGATCGATATCGCAGCATAGAGACGCAGCGGCTTGGCAATTTCAAATAGAAGCAGATGATGATCAAATTTTGCAGCTGAGAGACTATTTCGATGAACAGTATATGACAGATTGGAAAGGCTTCTTTCGGGCACATGTTCCTTTTCTTGAATATCATTATGATAGTCCAAATGATGAAATGGATAGAAAAAGAAAAGAGATTTACACAATGATTTATGAGCTCGGCAATGAAGAGACAAGGAGCTTTATTGAGACAAATGGTTTGATGAATTGAAAAAGCATGTAGAGAATCTCTACATGCTTTATTTTCGCGGTTGTAAAATGCCTCCGATCAGATCAGTGATCCCGCCGCCTCTATTTTCTTGCTGTGAATTGGTGAATTCATGAGAGGAGCTTTGGCTCTGAGGCTTGTAGCGATTATCATCTAATCCAACCCGTAAGCCAGATGTGCGCTCAGATGGCTGGATAATGACGATTTGATCTTGTTCCTGGAACTCAAATAAATAGGATTCACCAGATGTTTGTCCAATGAAAGTTTTCCAGTTCACATCTAATTTGACCTTTGGTGCTTTGCCTGTCCAAGCGACAATTGCGTCAGGGTCTACGCGGCAGGGGGCTTTTAAAATGAGCGGATTTCCATTCGTTTTGATGGCGACCTGCGCTCCGTGCCCTTGATAAGAGAGTTTTGATGTAAACAGTCCTTTCTGCGATAAAATACCAACGCCTACTGGTGTGACACCGTAATGGCATTCCTCAGTAAAGGCAAGTAAATCTTCACTTTCTACACTTACGTGCTGCCAAGGACCGCTTGGCTCAAGATTAATCACTGTTACATGCTCGCTTGAATCAGCCAGATAGCAAGTACCTTGTCCACTCACTTCCATCATCTCAAGGTTTTCACCTGTGAATTTCCTGCTGATATGGTTAAATACTTGGCTGACCATATTTCCTTTATTCGTTCCAAGTAATCGCTTGCGGTATTGGAAACTTCCTTGATCGGCAATCATTGCGCCCTTTTTGGCAAAAAAGATTCCGCTGCCTTCTGCTTGTAAGGTAAGTTCTTCTATTGTGATGAAATGAAATCCCATGGGTGCCGGCTCCTTTCCTGCGTCAAGATGTGAATCCATAGATGCGGCATAAATCATGTAAATCTAGAGTAGTCCCTTGCCCGGTCGCAGTGATTTTCCATTCCTCCTGATCTCTCGTGAGTTCTGCGCATATAATGGATGTACAATACGAATAATCTTCTGTTAACTGAAAGGTACAAATCTCTTGCTGCGAGATTTGATCAGTAAGGCGCACATAGGCATTAGTGACTTGTCCAAAATGATGCTGGCGTTCGTGTGCATCATGTATTGTGGCTGTGACGACAATTTTATGAATATCAGGTGAGACTCTGCTTAATTGCATAATAATCATTTCATTGTCTCGATACCCTCCGCCAACTTGATGATCACCAAGATGACGAACAGCTCCGTCTAAGCTTTGCTGCTGGTGATAATAGATCAGATGCTTAGAAGACAACAGTTTGTCCTCTTCATTTAAAAGAAACACTTGCGTATCTAAATCAATTGGCTGACCGGCCAGGTCCCAGCCAAGCCCGATATGAATTTGGTCGACCGCTGGATTGTCTTTTGTTAAATCTAACTTTTGCCCTTTCACGAGGTGTTTCTTGATCACCTCATGGGGTGCGTCTTGTTTTGACCCATTTTTTATACTCATGCTGATTTCCTCCTCGTTGTCATAGGACAAACACTGATTCATTTACGTCATATAGGGATAAAAGGTTTCATGATTAAAATTGGGTGAAGTTGGAGATGATAAAAAGGTTTTAGCAACAATACCTCATTTTAGATACAGACGAGTTGGAACTACTCGTTTGTTTCACTTTTGATAAAAATTCTTCAGATAAATGTGATCTGTGGTATGATGTTTTACAAGAAGCAAGGACAGGATATGAGGGATTTCACATGCATGTATTTAAAGACTATTATCATAATACGGTCAAGCTCTCTTTTGAGGGGAAGCCTTTTTCAAGTCATCCTAAGCATGTTTGGGCCATCTGCCGCTACCAAGGGAAGTGGCTGCTCACTGAACATGAGGATCGGGGCTATGAGTTTCCAGGAGGGAAAGTTGAGCCGGATGAAGAAGCAGACCAAGCCGCTATACGGGAGATTCAAGAAGAGACGGGTGCTGTTGTTCGTGAATTAACGTATATTGGTCAATATCAGGTACTGGGCAGAGAAAAGGTCATTGTCAAGAATATTTATTTCGCTGATATTGAAAAGCTAGTAAAGCAAGACACATATTTTGAAACGAAAGGACCCGTTCTTTTCGCAGACTTGCCAAGATCCATCGCAAAAAATAAGAATTTCAGTTTTATTATGAAAGATGATGTGTTAAGACAAAGTCTTGCTTATTTAGAAAAAAACGGTTTGATTCGTTAAAAAAAGCGCAGGGAGACATTCCCTGTGCTTTTTTATTTTTGAAGAAAACGACGTTCGAGCCATTCCACAAGCTGGTACATGATAGTCGCAAACACAGCAATAATGAAAAGACTTAAGAACACGAGTGTAAAGTTGAAGACTTGAAAGCCATAAATGATCATGTAGCCGAGCCCTTTTGAGGAAACAAGAAATTCCCCTACAATAACCCCAACCCAAGAAAGGCCGACATTGACCTTGATGGCAGAAATCATCGTTGGAATACTAGCTGGCAAAATGACCTCGCGAAAGACGACGCTTTTTTTCGCACCAAAGGTTTTCATCACCTTCAAATAATTCTCATCGACCTCTTGAAAGGCTGTATAAATGACGATCGTCGTAATGATCACACTAATGATTGCGCCCATGGCAACGATGCTGATCATGCCAGGCCCAAGGGCAACAATTAAAATCGGAGCGAGGGCAACTTTTGGCATGGCATTTAAAATGACTAAATAAGGATCAAGAACGTTTGCCAGGCGGGTGGACCACCATAAGGCGGCAGCAAGCAAAATGCCGCAAAAGGTACCAAGTAGAAATCCGAGCACCGTTTCAAATAATGTAATACTCATATGATTCACTAAAGACCCATCGGTTATTTTTTGTACAAACAATTGGCAGACCGCAGATGGAGAACTAAATATCAGTGGATCGATGAGACGAAAATGACTGGCAAGCTCCCAAAGCGAAAAGAAGCTGGCGAAAATAATGAACTGATAGATTCGGGTCATGCGCTTTTCCATTCGGTATTTTTTGCGATAGGCTTCATGTAAAAGGTCACTGTGTTTCAACGGTTTTCAGCTCCTTCCAAATCGTTTGAAAGAGCTCTTGGAAACTCTGGGTCTGTCTTGCTTTAAAAGGAGAAAGAGTCCTCAGATCCTTTGGAACGGTAAAAATCCGCTGAATCGAGCCAGGATGCTTTGAAAATAAGAAAATGCGATCACTCATTGCAATGGCTTCACCGATGTCATGTGTCACAAGAACCGCAGTTTTTTGATAGTTTTTTAGTGTATGAAAGACGAGATCCTCTAATGTTAGTTTGGTTTGGTAGTCTAGAGCTGAAAAGGGTTCATCTAGTAAAAGCAGACCGGGATTCACTGCAAGCGTTCGGGCGAGAGCCGCACGCTGCCTCATACCGCCTGACAGCTCCTTCGGGTATTTTTCCTCTACATCATGAAGGCCAAGCTTAGGCAGTAAGCCAAGAGCGGCAGAGGTGGCTTCATGTGAATCTTGTTTGGTAATTTTCAAACCGAGAATGATATTTTCCTTGATGGTTTTCCAAGGGAACAAATAATCTTGCTGGAGCATGTAGCCGATTTGATGCTCCTTTTGATTCGGTTCTTTTCCTTCGATTAAAATTCGGCCTTCAGAAGGCGGCGTTATTCCTGCAATGATAGACAGCAGGGTGGTTTTTCCGCAACCGCTGGGACCAATAAATGAGATGAATTCTCCTTGGTCTATCTCCATATTGATGTGCTGTATGGCCGTTGTTTTTTCTTTTAAAGAGAAGTACGTGTGGGTCACATGGTCAATTTGAAGGAAAGACATGTGCTACCTCCTATTCTATTTATGTTCTGTGACCTTCTTTGCAATGGATGAATCGACAAGTTGTTTGTACGGGATAAATTTCGGCAATTCATCGCTCTCCTTCATAATTTCCTGCAATTTGTTCCATTCCTCTTCATTCAGAAGGGGATCTATTGCATAGGATTCCTGCTGTTTGTAGCGTTTAATGGCTGTTGATAAGACATCAAGTTCTGTGTCAGGAAAATGAGATTGAATAGTTTTGGCAATCTCCTCCGGCTGCTTGGCTTCCACCCATTTCTGCGCTTTGTAAATGGCACGAGTGAAGGCTTCAGCTGTCTCTTTGTTTTCCTCTAAGTAACTTTTCTTTGCCATGAAGGTGGTATAAGGCACCTTTCCGGAAGCCTCTCCAAAGGAGGCGGTGATGTACCCTTTGCCTTCTTTTTCAATTAAGGATGCTGTCGGTTCGAATAACTGCACAAAATCGCCAGTTCCAGAGGAGAAAGCACCTGAAATGTTGGCAAAATCAATATTTTGAATCATACGGAGATCCTTTTTTACATCAATGCCTTCCTTTTTCAGGACATATTCACCGACCATTTGCGGCATGCCGCCTTTCCGCTGTCCAAGAAAGTCTTTTCCTTTTAATTGATCCCAAGAGAATTCGCTCACTTTCTCCCTTGAAACAAGAAATGTACCGTCTGTTTGTGTCAGCTGTGCAAAGTTGACGACAGAGTCTTTTGTGTCTTGAGCCTCTACATAGATAGAGGATTCAGATCCGGTAAGGGCAATATCTGCACCACCGGATAAGAGAGCTGTCATCGTTTTATCGCCGCCCCAAGTCGTTTTTAATTCAACCTCTAGCCCTTCTTCTTTGAAGAAGTCCTCAGATAAGGCAACATATAGCGGAGCATAAAAAACCGAATGGGTCACCTCGGCTACTTGTACGGTCTGCTCTTGTTCTTTTTTACAGGCGACAAATGGAATAAAGAGCAGGACAACGACGATGAATGCCAGTCTGACTTTGATGGAACGATTCAAGAGTAATTCGCCTCCTTTGTTCTAGATCACTAATTAAAGTATGTCAAAAGGGATTTTTGGTGAGTGCCTAGATGAAAATAAGAAGCGCATTGTTTATTTATAGAACGTGTCTTTTTTTCTATACTAGAAGCATGAATACTTTCTTGAATTTGGAAGAAATAAAGGGGCGGTTTCGTGTATAGAGTGAGTTGGGTATTTCTTGGGTGGTATTTGATAGGGCTCATATTAATGGTCTTTTTTGAGGTGCCAGTATGCCTTCAATTTGCAAATGGCATTTTCCTTGTGCTGTATGCCTGCTGTGTGATAGAGATTGGGCGAAATATTTATGGATCATGGGGAATGGTGATCAAACGGGCAGCCATTGTCGGCGTGCTGACATTTACGGTTGAATGGATTGGGATCACAACCGGATTTCCTTTCGGAGGTTATGACTATTATCCAACGTTAGGTTTTCTAGTGGCAGGGGTACCTTTAACCATTGCTTTTGCATGGGTTGGAGTATTTTTAAACAGTCTTTTTTTATCTAGTCAGCAGTCGAAGTGGAAACGAGCGGTCGAAACGGGGATATGGATTGTCTTGCTTGACCTCATATTAGACCCAGTAGCAGCTGAACGGAAATTTTGGGTGTGGTATGACGGCGGTGGTTTTTATGGTATTCCTTTTGAGAATTTTGTGAGCTGGGGTATGATTGGAGCAGGACTTTCCTTTCTCTTCCCGCTTGTTCAGATTGATCAAAAGGCTCTGAGCTGGACGAGCCGTATTTATCAGGCAATGGTGTTCTTTTTTGGTGTGCTGGCATTAAAGGGCGGGCTCGAGGTCATTTTTTATTTAGCACTGATCATTGTTATTTTGTGTGAAGGAAGGGTTCAATTTGAAAGAAAGCGACAAAAGCCGATCGTTTAGACGTATATTTTCTCTTTATCTTGAGCGGTATTTACTTCATAAACATTTCCGCTGCGTGATGATGAAAGGCGCTGTGGACCCAAACGAGAAGCTGCCTGTTCTTTATCTCGCCAATCATAGCTCATGGTGGGATGGACTCATCCTCTTTCTTTTAACAGAAAAAGCGTCCGAACTCGATCACTATATGATGATGGAAGAGAAGCAGTTGAAGCAATATGCCTTTTTTCGTAAGCTTGGTGCTTTTCCGGTTCAGAAAGAGAATCTGAAAAGTGTGAAGCAAGCATTAATGACGGCAAAAAAGAACATGCAGGCTGGCGGGGCTGTATGGCTTTTTCCACAGGGGAAAATCATGCATCAGGACATACGGCCGCTTGAATTAGAGGGCGGGGCTTCATTTTTAGTGAGACAATTTGAGCAAGTCGTGGTGAAGCCTGTGACCTTGCATTATACATTTAATCAATTTCAAAAGCCGACAGTATCTGCTTTGTTTGGTGAAGATACCTTAGTATCTGGCGGGGCACTTCGAAGCAAGGACGTGACGCATCTGCTCAGAGATCTGCTTGAAACGCAGTTAAACGCACATCAAGCACAGGTCATCGCAGATCCTGATTTTTCAAACAATCAAGAATTTAGACAGATGACAAGGACAAGTCAGTCAACAAGTGATGCGTTTGATTCCTTTAAAAAGTGGGTGAAAACATGGCGGTCTTCCTAACTGTGATCAGTGTACTCTTGCTCTGTCAGTTTATTTTCACCATATGGAATATGAGGCAGCTTCCTGTTTTAAAGCCAGCATCCTTTCCGCCGGGTGAACCGATTTCATTATCAATTCTGATTCCAGCGCGAAATGAGGAAAATCGGATCGAAGCCTGTCTTCAGTCGATCGTTGATCAACGTCTTTACCCGAAAGAGCTCATCGTCCTTGATGACCATTCGACAGATCAGACAAGAGCGATTGTGGAACGCTTTGCAGAAACATATCCGTGGATCCGTGTCCAGTCAGGTCAACCATTAAAGCGCGGCTGGCTTGGTAAATCATATGCCTGTTCTCAGCTCGCGGAAGCTGCTGCTTCTGACTGGCTGCTATTTTTAGATGCGGATGTCCGGTTAAAAAAAGGGGCAGTTGAATCAGTGTACAAGCAGTTATGCATGCAAAAAACGGGCATGCTGTCAGGTTTTCCAGAACAGAAAACAGGTACATTTTTTGAGCATCTTGTGGTTCCTATGATGATGTTTACCATTGGCTGTCATCTGCCAGTGAAATGGATAAGGAAATCCAAGAACCCCGCTTTTGCCGCAGCACATGGTGGTTTTATTGCCATTGAAAAGAATTGTTATCACGACATTGGCGGGCATGAAGCGATCAAGGATTCACTAGTTGATGATATGGCCTTGGCTAGACGGGTGAAGGAAAAAGGCTTTCCGTTCACACTTGCAAGTATTCATCCATTTGTGTATATGAGAATGTATGAGAGTGGACAAGAGGTTTGGGAAGGTTACCGGAAAAATTTATTCCCAGGTGTGAATCGAAGCGTTGCTTTGTTAAGCAGTGTCTTTTGTTTATACTCCCTCCTTTATTTGGTTCCTGTCATTTGTTTCATGATCGCATTGTTTCAGCTGGATGTTTTGAGCATATGCTTAGCGATTCTTTGTTATGGGCTGGGTGTGTCGATTAAAGCGGCAATTGATACTGAAAATGGTCGGACATCTGCGATGGCTTTTTTATTGCCGGTGAGTATTTTAAGCCTGATCGCCATCGGTTTTGCTTCTATGAAAATCGGTCTGAAAAAAGAAGGGTATGAATGGAAAGGGAGAAGGTACGAATGAAAAAAGTGATCATCATCGGCGGCGGACTTGGCGGATTATCAGCCGCGATCCGTCTCCAGTCACGCGGGGTTCAGGTCACCATTTTAGAAAAAGAAGCGGCTTTAGGCGGGAAATTGCAGCGCCATCAAGAGGCAGGCTACTCTTTTGATTTAGGACCGAGTACCATTACAATGAAGGCATATTTTGAAGAAGTGTTTACAGCCTGTCATAGACGGATGGAGGATTATGTGACCTTTTATCCGATTTCTCCGCTGACCAAAAATATTTTTTCAGATGGCCATACGGTCGAGTTTACGCCGAATATTGAGCAAATGGAGTCACAAATTGCTGCATTCAGTCCTGAAGATGCGAAGCAATACCGCGCATTTTTACAGGAATCAAAGACGCTTTTTCAAAAGGCAGAGGAGCAGTTTTTAAATCGTTTGTTATTGAGCTGGAAGGATAAGGCGGATTTAAAGCTGATGAAAGCACTTCTTGCTGTCAAACCATTCACATCCGTTCAGCGCCTGCTGCGTCAATATTTCCGTCATCCCCATACATTGGCGATGTTTGGACGGTATGCCACTTATATCGGCTCTTCTCCCTACGAGGCGCCGGCTATTTTTAATATGATGGCGTATTTAGAAGGAGAGAAAGGGATTTATGGAATACAAGGCGGTACATATCGTTTAGTTGAGGCATTTGAGACACTGGCAAAAGAATTAGGCGTTCAGATTCACCTCAATGAACAAGTGAACAAGATTCATGTGAAGGATCGGCGGATCAAAGGAGTGGAGACGGATCAGCAGATGTATGAGGCAGATCAAGTCATTGCAGGAGCAGATGCGCTGACTGTATACCGTCATCTTATAGATGAAAAAGACCGTCCTCGTTTTTTAAATCAAAAACTGGCTGGTATTGAACCGTCCTTGTCTGGCTTTGTTCTCTTATTAGGTGTACCTAAAGTCTATGAACAGCTGGCTCATCACAATGTGTTTTTCCCTGAGGATTATGAGCAAGAATTCAAAGATATTTTTCAGAAAAAACAACTGCCTCAAGACCCGACGCTCTACATATGCTATTCAGGTCATTCAGAACCAGCTTTAAGCGGAGGAGCGGGAAGAAGCAACCTGTTTGTACTGGCCAATGCACCATATGTGACAAAAGAGCAAGATTGGGACATGCTAAAGGAGACATATCGTCAGCATGTAAAAAACAAATTAATGGACAAAGGTCTTTTTGATTTGGATGAGATTATCGAATATGAAGCGGTTCAAACCCCGCTCGATCTGCAGCAGAAAACGGGGGCATATCGTGGAGCTATTTATGGCATGTCTTCAAACTCGTTCAAACAGGCGTTCTTTCGCATCAATAATCAGTCAAAGGACATTGAAGGACTTTGGTTTGTTGGGGGAACAAGTCATCCAGGCGGCGGCACGCCAATGGTGACAAAATCAGGCCAGCTTGTCGCAGAAGCGATGCTGAAGCAATGGACGTAAACAGAGATGAAAAGGAGAGAAATCGAGTGATTGTGGAAAAAAGAAGGTTTCCGTCGCCCCATCCGCATATTCACTTATATACAGTGACCTATGAGGCAGATGGACTTCGGATGAAAGGACTGCTCGCTGAGCCGGCCGGAGAAGGTCTCTACGACGGCTTTTTGTACTTACGAGGCGGCATTAAAAATGTGGGGATGGTCAGACCTGGCCGGATTGTGCAATTTGCCGCGCAGGGTTTTGTCGTCTTTGCTCCCTTTTACCGGGGAAACCAAGGAGGCGAAGGGAACGAAGATTTTGCCGGAGAAGATCGAAAAGATGCTTTTGCTGCCTTTCAGCTGTTAAAGCAGCACAAAAAAGTGAAGAAGGATCGCATTCATATCTTTGGTTTTTCGCGAGGCGGTATTATGGGCATCTGGACTGCTGTAGAAATGAAACAGGAGGCGGCTTCCTTTGTCACATGGGGAGGCGTCAGTGACATGAAACTTACTTATGAAGAGCGTGTGGATATGAGACGGATGATGAAACGTGTGATTGGCGGTCCGCCGCATAAGGTGCCAGAGGCATATGAAAACAGAACCCCTTTAAATGATGTGGATAAAATTGAAGCACCTGTCCTGATCATCCACGGAGAAGAGGACCAAAATGTATCGATTGAGCATGCATATTTGTTAGAAGATGCACTGCGCCAGCACGGGAAGTCTGTGGAGACGTGGTATTTCCATGGATACAACCACTATTTCCCGCCGCAGCATAATCGAGAAATTGTGAGAAGGCTGACCACATGGATGCACAGCCGAAAAAGCGGAAATGTGTTAAAATAAGCAGTATAACGAAATATAGAAAGTAGGGGGATTTTCATTATGGGAATGCCTGTTGAATTTAATACAATGATTGTCACAAAGGGAAAAGAGACAAGAATTGAAGAAAATGTATTTGAACTCATGAAGGATGGATACCGCATTTATCCGTTAAATATTCCACTTGAGGTGCGTAAAACGAAAGACGGAGAAAAAACTGGGACAGCACATGTTGAAAAGCTGGAGCTGACAGACAATGTCACGAAGGTGACGTACCGTCTTGTGTCATTGCATTCAACAAACTAAAAAAGCTGAGGGATTGAATCTCCTCAGCTTTTTTCATTTGGTTATACGAGTGGTCCGCCTTTGGCTTCAATGTCACTTGCCGCGTGACTGAATTTTTGGAAGTTCTTTTTAAATTCATTGGCAAGGAAGTGTGCTTTTTCTTTATAAGCCTTTTGGTCATCCCATGTTTTAGCAGGTTGAAGCACTTCATCCGGTACACCAGGAATATGAAGCGGGATGTGTAAGCCAAAGATGTCATCAGTGATCATTTCAGCATTGTCAAGGTCACCTTCGATTGCTGCCTGAACCATTGCTCTTGTATGAGCGAGATTCATTCGTTTGCCTGTGCCATAGCCTCCGCCAGTCCAGCCTGTATTCACAAGGAATACTTTAGCACCGTGCTCATCGATCTTTTTGCCAAGCATTTCAGCATAGACGTGAGCTGGAAGCGGGAGGAATGGTGAACCGAAGCACGTAGAGAATGTCGTTTCTGGTGATGTGACACCGCGCTCAGTTCCCGCTAATTTACTTGTGTACCCGCTCAAGAAATGGTACATTGCTTGTTCTTTTGTTAAACGGCTGATTGGAGGTAAGACGCCAAACGCATCAGCTGTTAAGAAAACAATGGCAGATGGATGTCCTGCGATACTTGGTTTCACGATGTTATCAATCATTTCGATTGGGTAAGCAGCGCGTGTATTTTCAGTAAAGAATGTATCATCGTAATCCGCTTCACGTGTTTCTTCATCAAGCACAACGTTTTCAAGAACTGATCCGAAGCTGATCGCTTTGTAGATCTGTGGTTCTTTTTCTTCACTTAAGTTCACACATTTCGCATAGCATCCGCCCTCGATATTAAAGACCCCTGTGCCAGACCAGCCGTGTTCATCGTCTCCGATCAGCTTGCGGCTTGCGCTTGCAGAAAGCGTCGTTTTCCCAGTACCTGAAAGTCCAAAGAATAAGGCTACATCGCCTTCTTGACCTACGTTTGCTGAGCAGTGCATGGATAAAATATCTTGCTCAGGAAGCAGGTAGTTCATCACAGAGAAAATGGACTTTTTCATTTCTCCTGCATATTCTGTTCCACCGATAAGAATCGTGCGTTTTTCAAAAGAAACGATGATAAACGTTTCAGAGTTTGTGCCATCTGTTGCAGGATCTGCTTTGAAGTGCGGTGCAGATAAGATGGTGAAAGGTTTTTCGTTTGAAGAAGGTGTTGACCCGTCAGGTCTGATAAATAGCTGCTTGGCAAAAAGATTGTGCCATGCGAATTCGTTTACAACTGTAATCGGCATACGATATCTTTCATCAGCGCCTGCAAACCCTTCAAAGACGAATAGTTCATCACGTTCTTTTAAGTATGACACAACCTTTGTATATAAACGGTCAAATGCTTCTTTGGAGATCGGCTGGTTGACTTGACCCCAATCGATTTTATGCTCAGAGCTTTCTTCTTTGACGATAAATTTATCTTTAGGCGAACGTCCTGTGTAGGCTCCAGTTGTCGCGCGGACAGCTCCTGTTGATGTTAAAACGCCTTCATTACGTGCCAAAATCTTTTCAACAAGTTTCGGAACAGATAAATTTTGGTGCGTATTTTCTAATGAGAGCAATGACTGCAAATCTTCTTTTAAATCCACTGAGTTCATAAAAAAACCCTTCCTTTACCGTTGAATTTGTTTGTTTCGATTAGTATAACACATTAATAATAATAGTCTATACTATTTAAAAATTTTTGTGTGTGTTTTTTCATTTCTGCTATGAAAATATGCTTTTTGGTGATGCTAATGGTGAGGTGAAAAAAGAGGGAGATAATTCTTATGAAGCATTGACATGACGCAAGGGTTTAAGATAAGATATCTTATTGAACGGATACTCTTATCCCGAGTTGGTGGAGGGACAGGCCCGATGAAGCCCAGCAACCGGTTTCTTATGAAAAAGGCATGAACATGCTGAGAAACCAAGGTGCTAACCTGATGCAAGGTACAAGAACACCTTGAGCGATAAGAGTGAAAGGCATGCGATCTCAGACCCTTTCCTCGCAATGAAGGAAATGGTTTTTTTATTTTTGGGATATCATATGAACAAATTGCCAATAACATCTCTAATATAAACGTTATTAAATATAAGAGGGAACGAGTTCCGTATCATATTGGAGGCCTCATCTTGGGATGATGTGGTCTTGTACAGGAGGAAATAGCCATTATGAGTCAAAATCGTCGTTTATTTACTTCAGAATCAGTGACAGAAGGACATCCGGATAAAATCTGTGATCAAATTTCAGACAGCATTTTGGATGAAATTTTAAAGAAAGATCCAAATGCACGTGTTGCCTGTGAAACTTCTGTTACAACCGGTCTCGTATTAGTAAGCGGTGAAATTACAACGTCTACTTATGTCGATATTCCAAAGACGGTGCGTGACACAATTAAGGAAATTGGCTACACACGTGCGAAATATGGTTTTGATGCGGAAACATGTGCGGTCCTTACATCAATTGATGAACAGTCTGCTGATATTGCGCAAGGTGTAGACAAAGCGCTTGAAGCACGTGAAGGAACAATGACTGAAGAAGAAATTGATGCGATTGGTGCAGGTGACCAAGGATTGATGTTTGGTTTTGCCAACAACGAAACCGAAGAGCTCATGCCGCTGCCGATTTCACTAGCGCATAAATTATCTCGCCGTTTAACAGAAGTACGCAAGAATGAGACACTTGCATACCTTCGTCCAGACGGAAAAACACAAGTCACAGTTGAATATGATGAGCAAAACAAACCAGTTCGTATTGACACAGTGGTTATTTCTACGCAGCATGCACCAGAAGTGACGCTTGAACAAATTCAAAGTGACTTAAAAGAGCATGTCATCAGCCCTGTCGTTCCAAGTGAACTGATTGATGAACAGACAAAATACTTTATTAACCCAACTGGCCGTTTCGTGATCGGTGGACCTCAAGGGGATGCTGGTTTAACTGGACGTAAAATCATCGTTGATACGTATGGCGGATACGCTCGTCATGGCGGTGGTGCTTTCTCAGGTAAGGATGCAACGAAGGTTGACCGTTCTGCGGCATATGCTGCTCGTTACGTAGCGAAAAACATCGTAGCTGCCGGCCTTGCAGATTCTTGTGAAGTACAGCTTGCTTATGCAATTGGTGTTGCACAGCCTGTATCGATTTCAATTGATACATTCGGAACAGGAAAAGCTTCTGAAGAAAAATTAATTGAAGTGGTTCGTGCAAACTTTGATCTTCGTCCAGCCGGCATTATTAAAATGCTTGACCTGCGCCGTCCGATCTACAAACAAACAGCTGCATACGGACATTTCGGCCGTCACGACTTAGATCTTCCGTGGGAAAAAACGGATAAAGCCGAAACACTTCGTAAAGAAGCATTGGGACAATAACAACATAGAAAACCGCTTATTTTAAGCGGTTTTCCTTTTGATTAAAAAAAAATCTGTAAAAAGCGAAAAAATGTGAAACAAAATCGGACAAAATACTGTCTAATTATAGGTCTACTTTTAAGAAATAACATAACGTGGAGGCAATAATATGTGTGGGTTTGTTGGTGTATTTAATCACCGTCCATTGTCCGAAACTACTGAACAGGAAGAGCTAATTAAACAAATGAATCGTCTCATCGTTCATCGCGGTCCGGATGATGAGGGTTACTTTCATGATGAGCATGTAGGATTTGGATTTAGACGTTTAAGTATTATAGATGTTGAGCACGGAAAGCAGCCGCTTTCTTATGAAGATGAAAAGTACTGGATTATTTTCAACGGAGAAATTTATAACTATGTGGAGCTGAAGGAAGAGCTTGTGAAAAAAGGCTATTCATTCAGCACAGATTCAGATACGGAAGTACTTCTTGCCACATACCGTCATTATAAAGAAGAAGCGGCTTCAAAGCTTCGCGGCATGTTTGCATTTTTAATTTGGGATAAAGAAGCGCAATTATTATATGGCGCAAGAGATCCTTTTGGCATCAAACCTCTTTATTTTACACAAATGGATGAGCAAGTGTACTTTGCGTCTGAACGCAAAAGCTTGATGGCAGTGAACGAGAACATTTTATTTGATGAGACATCCTTACAGCAATACATGTCATTCCAGTTCGTACCTGAGCCAAATACACTTGATCAAAAGGTGCACAAAGTAGAGCCTGGTCATCAGTTTACTTTACGCCCAGGACAGGAGATTGAATTTAAGACTTACTGGAAAGTTCAATTCAAGCCTGAACAAACACAAGAACAAAAGCTGATTGAAGAAGTCCGCGATGCAATCTATGATTCTGTGAAAATTCACATGAGAAGTGATGTTCCTGTTGGTTCATTCCTATCAGGTGGTATCGATTCTTCTTTCATCGTATCTGTCGCAAAGGAATTTCATCCTGAGCTGAAGACGTTTTCTGTTGGTTTCCAGCAGGATGGCTTTAGTGAAGTTGATGTGGCGAAGGAAACGGCTGATAAGCTGGGCTTACAAAACTTCAGCGCTGTGATTTCTCCTGAGGAATATATGAATGAGCTTCCGAAAATTGTTTGGCATTTAGATGATCCTTTAGCTGATCCGGCGGCGATTCCATTGTACTTCGTGGCAAAGGAAGCGAAGAAACAAGTGACGGTTGTTCTTTCTGGTGAGGGAGCAGACGAGCTGTTCGGTGGATATAATATTTACCGTGAGCCGCTTTCTCTTAAACCATTTGAATCAGTTCCATCTATGCTGAAAAAGCTTCTACTTCGTCTGGCGCGCTTAATGCCAGAAGGAATGAAAGGAAAAAGCTTTATCGTCCGCGGCTGTACACCATTAGAGGAGCGTTATATCGGTAATGCGAAAATCTTTGAAGAGCCAGTAAAGAAAAACCTCTTAAAGCAGTATGATCCGAACATTACATATCGTGATGTGACGAAGACATACTTCGAGGAAAGTGCAGGCTATAGTGATATTAACAAAATGCAATATGTTGATATTCATACGTGGATGCGCGGTGACATCTTACTGAAAGCAGATAAGATGACAATGGCGAATTCTCTTGAGCTTCGTGTTCCATTCCTTGATAAGGTCGTATTTGAAGCGGCTTCTAAAATTCCAGAAGAGCTGAAAACAAAAGATGGCACAACGAAATATTTATTGCGTAAAGCAGCAGAAGGCATTGTGCCTGACCATGTGTTAAACCGCAAGAAGCTGGGCTTCCCTGTTCCAATTCGTCATTGGCTGAAAAATGAGATGAACGCTTGGGCGAAAGACATCATTAAAAACAGTCAAACGGACGAATATATTAACAAAGCATATGTGCTTGATTTATTAAATGAACATTGTGCTGGTAAAGCAGATCATAGCCGTAAGATTTGGACCGTTCTGATCTTTATGATTTGGCACAGCATTTATGTGGAGCGCAGTATTGATCCAGAGCAATTGAATCATCAACCAAAAGAAGTCATCTTCAGTTAATGAAAAAAGGTTTTCAGCTTTGTGCTGAAAACCTTTTTTGTCATGATAGAAAGCGGTGGAAAAGGGTAAAATAACAAGCGGTTCATAGTTATTGCTTAATATCCTGAAAAAAACATGATAAAGTGAAGATACACGTATGATGTTAACGAGATAAAAGGGAACGATAGTATTGTCCTTTTTCTACATATTCTCTGCGGATTCGGTCCATGTCTTGAATATCTTCATCTGTTAAGAGCCGAACGACTTTGGCTGGACGGCCAAAAGCGAGTGATCCTTTTGGGATGACCTTGCCTTGAGGGACAAGACTTCCTGCACCGATAAAGGCGCCTTCGCCGATCTCCGCACCATCGAGAATGATGGACCCCATGCCAATGAGGGCATTTTTTCGAATGATTGAGCTATGTAATGTGACTTGGTGTCCAATGGTAGCACCATCTTCAATAAGAAGTGTTTTTCCAGGACTTTGATGCAGGCACGATAAATCTTGAATGTTGACGTTCTTTCCAATTCTCACAGGTGCGACATCGCCTCTGATGACAGTTTGGAACCACACGCTCGAATATTCTCCAATTGTGACATCACCGGTAATGGTGGCGTTTTCTGCGACAAAGACCGATTCATGAATCTCAGGTGTAAACTGATGATATGGATAAATCACTTTTTCGACTTCCTTTCTTAATACAACATTTGTGAGGTGTTTACTTTGTGGACTTGGCATGCTGAAAGACCAGTTGGTACAATTGTGATAGTACATGGTGCGAGTGAATATCACGGCCGATATAAATGGCTGATTGAAATGTGGCGGAATGCAGGCTATCACGTCGTCATGGGTGACTTGCCTGGGCAAGGCACATCGACACGTGCGCGAGGCCACATTCGTTCATTTCAAGAATACATTGATACAGTCGATGAATGGATTGAACATGCGAAATCATTCAGGCTTCCTACATTTTTACTTGGACACAGTATGGGTGGACTCATTTCAATTGAGTGGATGAAGCAGTATACCCATACGAAGTTGAATGGCCTTATTTTATCATCACCTTGTTTAGGTCTGCAATTTAAACCGAAGAAGCTGATGGATTTTGCGTCAAAAGGTCTAAATATGCTGGCACCGTCTTTTAAAGTGGAGTCAGGGCTGTCGATTGAACTAGCGACACGAAATCAGGCGGTCATTGAGGCAGACTCAAATGATTCTCTTTACGTGACAAAGGTGTCGGTTCGCTGGTATCGAGAGCTGATCAAAAATATCGATGCGGCGATGCAGCCGACGAATGTCTTTAAATCGATCCCGCTCCTTTTAATGCAGGCGGGCGATGATAAGATCGTGGATAAAACGAGGGTGATCAAATGGTTCAATGGTATAGAATCAACCAATAAATCATACCGTGAATGGGAAGAGCTGTATCACGAAATTTTTAATGAACCGGAAAGAGAAGATGTGTTTAAGGCGGCAAGAGCCTTTACAGATCAATATATTTGATTGTGAGCTTTAAGTTGGGGGTGGAGTGATTTGTCAGTACCAGAGCGTCCTTTTGCACTGATGACAAAGGTGTATAAAGATATTTTTCCGCTTGTTCATCAGGAGCTGAAAAAGTGGCGGGCTCATGCAGAAATGATTGAAAATGAAGAACTGAGAACGCAGGCACTAGCGAGCATATCTAGTAAAACGTTTCACTGTGAAGGCGGAGGTATTTTATCTCTTCTAGCAGGTGAAGAAAAAGAAACGTGTATTGAATTCATCGTGGCATATCAAACCATCAGTGATTACTTAGATAACCTATGTGACCGCAGCACGTCGCTTGATCCAAAGGATTTTCATATGCTGCATCAAGCGATGAGAGATGCGCTTGATATTCATGCTGAGCTCAAGCCATACTATCAATTCCGTGAGGATCAAGAGGATCATGGATACTTACATGCGCTTGTCCGCACATGTCAAGACGTGCTTGCGCGCGTTGAGCATTATCCAATCATTCAGCCATATTTACACACGCTGTGTGATTACTATAGTGATCTGCAAGTACATAAGCACGTTGTTCCTCATGAGCGTGTGCCAAGGCTAGAGTCGTGGTTCCGCCAATATGAAAAGGATTTGCCGAAGATGGAATGGTATGAATTTTCAGCTTGTGCGGGATCGACGTTAGGGATATTCTGTCTTGTGGCGTATGCGCTGCAGCCTGATTTTACAGAAAAGCAGGCGAAACAAATATACGAAAGCTATTTCCCTTATATTCAAGGTCTGCACATTTTACTCGATTATTTAATTGACCAAGAAGAGGACCGGCTTGGGGGAGATCTGAACTTTTGCTCATACTATGACTCTCATCATGAGATGATGGATAGACTACAGCATTTTATCGAAAAAGCGGATGAGCAGCTGAAAGGCATTCCGCATGAGAACTTTCACAAATTGATTAACAGAGGATTACTCGCGGTCTATTTGTCCGATGAAAAAGTGACAGCCCAAAAAGAGATGAACAAGCTGGCAAAAAGGCTGATCAAATCAAGCGGGAAAACATCGTTCTTTTTCTATATTAACGGAAGAGCCTATCGGACCTATCAGAAAATGCCTTGGATGAAATCATCATAAAAAAGCTCAAATCCATTAGGATTTGAGCTTTAGCGTGTAGACAAACCCTCGCATTCGGTGTCAGGTCTGCAAAGGTTTTCTATCATGTTGAAAAGAAAAAAGCTAAAATGCACATCATTTTAGCTTTTTTTCAATGGCGACCACAAAAGGCGGGTCGTTTTGAATATTCATGTATTGATATGATAAAACTTGTACCTCTTCATGAGACAGTGATCTGCAATAGTCGAGAAGTACTTCTTTTTCTCTTTTACCTTCAGGATGTCCGTGGTAGATCACAAGGACGATCAGTCCTCCGGGTTTGAGCCATTCGAGGAGTTGTTTAATCGCTTCAATGGTTGTATGCGCCTGAGTAGTAACGGCTTTATCGCCTCCAGGTAGATACCCAAGGTTAAACACTGCACCAGATATATGTCCATAAACATCCTTCGGCAGATGATCCGCCAGTTTTTCATGTCCATCATGGATCAGGTGAACGTAAGGATATTGATCGCCAAGCCTTTTGCTTGTCTGCTGCAAGGCTTCCTCTTGCACGTCGAATGCAAACACTTGACCATCAGTTCCTACAAGGTCAGCTAAATAGAGTGTATCGTGGCCGTTTCCCATTGTTGCATCTATGACGATGTCGCCTTTTTGACACGCGCGTTCTAACAGCTCTTTACTAAAAGGAAGCATGCGTTTCAAAATCATTTTGCTGCTTCTTCCAATCTGACGAAACGTTTCCCTTGGTAGCTGTTACGTCTTTCAAGCTCAGCATTAATGGCATTTAGTACTTCCCACTTATTTACACTCCACATTGGACCAACCATTAATTCAATTGGGCCGTCTCCTGTAATACGATGAATAATCATTTCTGGCGGAAGAATCTCCAGCTGATCACAAACAAGCTGAACATATTCCTCCTGGCTTAAAAACTCAAGCTTTCCTTTTTCATATTGCTTGACCATTGGGGTCCCTTTTAAAAGGTGAAGCAAATGAATTTTAATTCCTTGCACATCTAAATCCGCAACAGCTTTTGCTGTTTCCATCATCATGTCCCGGTTTTCAAGAGGCAATCCGTTGATAATATGCGAGCAGACACGAATTCCGTGTTTTCTCAGCTTTTCTACACCTTCAACGTAGCATTCATAATCATGAGCACGGTTAATGAGCATCGCTGTCCGTTCGTGTACCGTTTGAAGACCGAGCTCTACCCATAGGTAAGTGCGTTCGTTTAATTCGGCTAAATACTCCACTACGTCATCCGGCAGACAGTCAGGTCTTGTTGCAATGGATAGACCTACGACACCATCCAGGTTCATGACGGTTTCATATTTTTCTTTTAGGACAGGAAGCGGCGCGTGTGTGTTTGTATACGCCTGAAAATACGCCATGTATTTTCCGTCTTTCCATTTTGTATGCATCCGGTCTTTGATCTCATTAAATTGAGTGATGAGATCATCAGCCCGGTTTCCTGCAAAATCACCAGAACCAGCGGCACTGCAAAATGTACAGCCGCCGTGGGCTACGGTACCATCACGGTTTGGGCAGTCAAAGCCGCCGTCTAAGGCTACTTTAAATACTTTATGACCAAAGTGTTCACGCAAATGGTAGTTCCATGTGTGATAACGTTTTTCGCTGTTTGAATATAAAAAAGGGTTATGCTGATCCAAGTCAGTAACCTCCTTGCGTAATAATAGGCATCCTTAAAGTTTAACAAAAATCACGAAGGAGGACAATTGAATCTGTCCAACATTTTCTTTAGTGAAAAAGCTTTACATGGGCAAAATAGGCGGGAGCGATGATGAAATGGAGGGAATGTAAGATGGCAACAAGGCAGTCGATCGATGAATTTATCCAAAAAAGTACTGAAACCCTTGAGTTTGCAAGTGAGCAATTTGATTTGAGCTCACGACAGGAACATTATAATGAGGAAGAATTTTCTAAAGCACAGCTCATGCTTGAGAATACGGTCAACGAATTAGAAAAATTAAAAGATGTCGCCAATGACCAGCAAAGAGAACGGTTAGACAGGGCGCGTGTTCAAATTCAGAGCTTGCAAAACCAAATGATATTAGGAATTTCTTACGATAATGTTTGATGAACAGATCCTTCTTAAAGGGTCTGTTTTTTATTTTTGAAAGGCTATTGACTTTTAGCTTGAGTGTCTATATTGTATTAAGTGTACTACATCAACTAATACACTACAGACACTTAAAAAGTGAAGAAAGGTGTTCAACCATGAAAAAAGAAAAAAAGCCAATCAATTTGAAGTGGATGGTGCTGGCTGTTGCGTTAGCATGTACATTTTTTTTCGTTCTCGTTTTCATTGGTTTTGAAGTTCAAAAAGATTTGATACCCAATTCGGTCCCTTTAATGCAAGGACATGAACAAGCGATAGGACTGCAAAAGCATGAATGAGGAAAGAGGGAGCCATCATGATCCAAATAGATCCAAGAAGCGCTGCGCCAATATATGAACAAATCATTGAGCAGCTCAAAATTTTATGTTTAAAAGGCGTGATGAAGCCAGGTGACAAACTGCCCTCTGTCAGAGAGCTCGCCACCATTATTATTGCCAACCCAAACACCGTCAGCAAAGCGTATAAAGAACTTGAACGGGAAGGGATTATTGAAACGCTAAGAGGCCGTGGTACGTATGTAACAGAAGGTGCTCAGTTAAAGCTGAATGAAGGGAAGGTGCTCGAGATGAAAGAACAGTTAAGACAACTCATCATAGAAGCTCATTATGCCGGTATTGATATTCATCAACTGAAGGAATGGCTAGAAGAGATCGGCTCAAGTCTTAAAGGAGGAAAACAAGTTGATTGAGGTCAGAAATGTATCAAAAACTTTAAATGGACGCCAAGTCCTCAGTGACGTTTCCTTCAAAATAGGAAAAGGTGAGATCTTCGGTCTGTTAGGGCGGAATGGCTCTGGAAAAACAACGCTTCTCCGATTGATACAGCAAATTCTTCTTCCGGATGAAGGAGAGATTTATTTCAAAGACGTGCTGGTGAAAGACCACCCGCTAGTCAAGCAAAATATTGTATATATGCCGGTCGTAAATCCTTACTTTGACAGGTACAATTATGGACAGCTTGTAAAGCTTTTAAAACAACTGTATCCAAAGTTTGACGTGACATATGCCAATGAGCTTGTGAACCGGTATGAGATCCCGGAAAAAGTGAAATATCGTGAATTGTCGACAGGATTAAAGAAACAGCTGTCGCTCATTTTAAGCTTTGCGATCAAACCAGCGGTCATTTTATTGGATGAGCCGACTGATGGAATCGACGCTGTGACAAGAAATGATGTGCTTCAGCTCATGATCGACGAAGTGGCAGAACGTGAAACATCGATTCTCATTACATCTCACCGTTTAGAAGACATTGAGCGTATGTGTAATCGAATCGGATTTTTAGAAGGAAATGAACTCACAAGTGTCATGGATTTAGATGAATTAAAGGATGACTATGTCAAAATCCAAATGGCCTTTGAAGAAGATATGAACTTAAGTATTCGTAAAAATGGCGTTGCGATTTTGGATCAAGCGGGCGTTTTCTATACAGCGCTTGTTCTTAAAACCGACGTGGAGGCTAAAGAGTACTTGAAGTCACTAAAGCCAAAAGTATGGCATGAACTGCCTGTGAATTTAGAAGAAGTATTCATTGCGAAGTTTGGAGGGAAACGCAGATGGTAAAGCGGCAATTATTATATAAGGAGTGGAAGCAGTCTGAGCTGACATTCATTTTAGTGATGCTCGTTGCTACGCTTGCGACACCCTTCGCATTCTTAATGGAATATTCTTCTTTTCAAACGTGTCTAAACGATACAGAGTGTATTGTCGATTCACCGCGTTTTTCATATTTCTTTAATACAGATGCTTTCCTCTCCCTTTCTTGGTTAATGGGGCTCTTCTTTGCTGTCATTCAGCTGGGATTTGAGAGAAATAAAGGGCACATGGACTTTACCTTATCTTTACCGTTTAGCAGAAGTGCAATTTATCACACAAAGTTTTTCTTAGGTGTTGGAATCATTGCAGTCGTTCATGCCGTTTCTTTTATTCTTACCTATTTACTTATTTTAGGACTTAATCCGTTGGAAACATCTGGTTTTCATAACGGTTATGTCATTTCGCTTGTCACCTCCTTGATGTTTTATAGTTTATTTTTTGCAGCGGGTACTTTAACTGGAAGTTCCATTTCACAAGCAATTGTTGGGTTCAGCACAGCTACTTTACCCTTTTTAGTGATCGGATTACCGCTTCTTCATTTAGATATTATCATCAAGACAAGTGGTAGTTGGGTAGATAAGAGCTTCACGTATTTGTTAGTGCCTATGTCTCCAATTACTTATATTACAACGCACCCTTTCCAACCCGATTATCCTTATTGGTTCACGGGTGAAGAATTCATTATACCTATTGTCATGATGGTTCTGTTCTATCTAATTGGCTTAATTAGCTTTATAAAACATCCAATTGAAAGAAATGGCCGCTTCTTCCTTTACTCAAATATGGATAGACCGATTCAGATTATGGTCATTGTCTTCGGTGTTCTAGGGTTTGGGTGGTTTGGATTTGCTTCAGATAATTCCATATTTGGTTATATTGCTGGCATGCTCATCGGTGGAGCTGTGGGCGCACTAACGAGTTATTTCTTAATCTATCGAAAAAGATAAACAGAGAGCAGGGGAGTAGAGATGATTCAGATTCAAGCATTAGATCATGTATTTAAAATTGGTAAAAAAGGCAGGGAAAATGAAATTCCTGTACTAAAAGGGATTGACCTGTCCATTAAAAGAGGCGATATTGCTTGTATTGTTGGACGAAGTGGTTCAGGGAAATCGACTTTGTTGAACTTAATATCAGGTTATATTACGCCAACGAGTGGACAAATTACCATTGATGGCACCAATGTCACTGGCTTTAATGAAAAAGAATGGGCAGACTTTCGCTTAGACCACTTTGGCTTTATCTTTCAAAGCTTTCAGTTGATTGGGAGCTTAACAACGTATGAGAATGTTGAACTTCCGCTCACTTTAAAAGGTGTGAAGCCGTCTGAACGAAAAGAGAAAGTAAAAGAAATGCTGAAACGAGTAGGTCTTGAACATCACGCAGGACATTACCCAAATGAGCTGTCAGGCGGACAGCAGCAGCGTGTGAGTATTGCAAGAGCCTTGATTTTAAATCCATCTATTATTTTAGCGGATGAACCAACAGGGAGTCTCGATTCAGAAACTGAAGGAGAAATTCTAGCCTTTATCCAGCAGCTCAATCGTGAAAAAGGAATTACATTCGTCATCATTACACATGACGATGAAGTCGCTTCAATCGCAGACACAACGTTCCAGCTTCACGATGGTGTATTAAAGAAAGGGGAACAATCCATTGAAATTTAGAGATCAGGTCAAATTCATAAGAAGAAACATGAAGAAAAATAGATTGCGTGTGTTTATGACCATTCTTGCGACGACAATGGCATGCTCTTTCTTAATCGTTTTAGCGTCTGTCGGTTTTGGTTTGCAAAAATCAGCTCAAGATGAAATTATGAAGCAGCAAATCATCACAGAAATTAAAGTGTTAGGAAAAGAAAAAGGAGACGTCAAGATTGATGATTTAAAGAAATATGATCATGTAAAATCTGTTGTCTCAAGAACATCGATCATTCCATCGGTTAACGTCGAGCTCGATAACCGTTCAAGTGAAACGCAGGCTGCTTTGACCGATATGAAAGAAGAAAAAGAAGCAGGGCTTGAACTAGACCGAGGAAAAGTCCCAACGTCAGCGAACGAAATTGTGGTTGGGTATCATATGGCGCAGCAACTGTGGACAAAAAAAGAACGCGAAGCCTATGAAAAAGAATTAAATCAGACGTCAAATGGTGAAGAAACACCGAAGGAGCCTAAAGGCTACACGAAGGATATTTTAAATAAAGTGATTCAAATCAAAGTGCCAAAACTAAATGAAGAAAATGAAGTCGTCAAAGAAAAAACATTTGATTTCCGTGTAGTAGGTGTTTTGAAAAAGCCGAATTTGGAGTGGCAGGAGGATCATAAAATTCTGATTCCGAATGCTTATGAAAAAGAATTTGGCCAAATACTCGACCTGTCTCCTGAAGCAGGAAATGTCGAGAAAATGACCTCTGTTTATGCAGATAAATTCGACAATGTCGGTGCACTCACGGATAAACTAACAGATGAAGGCTACCAAGTCATCTCTGTGACGAATCAGCTAGAAGGAATGGCTATGTTCTTTACAGTCTTCAAAATTGGACTTATTTTTGTCGGATGTATTGCAGTCATTATTTCTGCCATCGGTATTTTCAATACGATGACCATGGCGGTAACAGAGCGAACACAAGAGATTGGGATTATGAAAGCCATTGGCGCGAATCCATCCATTATCAAGCGAATGTTCTTAATGGAAAGTGCTTATATTGGAGTCATCGGATCAATCATCGGTATTATCATCTCATATTTGATTAGTTTCGCCGTTAATTTAATCATCCCAGCCATTTTGTCGTCCATGTCTGAGGGAGGATCAAGCGATCAATTCTCGATTACTTTTTCCTATATTCCGCTTAGCCTTGTGATTACAGCAACAGTGATCAGCGCAGGGGTAGCGATCATCTCAGGGCTGAACCCGGCACGTAAGGCAACAAAAACGAATGTATTATCAGCTTTAAGAAGAGAAATTTAAAAAAGAACCTCCTGAAAACCCGATTGGGCGCTCAGGAGGTTCTTTTTAATCTTAATTAAACATCGCTATTGCTTAGGTGCCCTGTATCCGGCACGCTCAGCCTCTTCTACGGAGCAGAACATTTTGGTTACATTCTTTGTTCTAGAGTAGTATCTGCTGCTTGGTGTGTGATAAATACCGTTGACACTCCCTTTAATGTTACAGGCAGCTGATTCTTTTTTTGTTTCCTTTTGTGATTCATGACCGCCTGTGCTTTTTCCTTCATCTTTAGGAGCAGATCGCTGGACGGTGGAAGATTTCGTATCGCTGCTACTATTCTTGTTTTCTTGTTTAAGTGTTTCATTGCTGGAGGTAAGCTTGTCTATTTTCTCTTCAAGCGATTGAATGGTCTTTTCTTGCTGTTTGACCGTTTCTTTTTCTGAGGTGATCGTTTCTAGCTTTTTTTCCAGCTTTTCTTTTTCCTTCTCCGCGTCTTCTAAAGAGGAGGTAAGCGACTCTTTATCAGCTTTTAAGCTCGAAATGTCAGCTGAGAGCTCCTTTTGATCCTTTAAAAGCTGTTCGGAAGATGGATCGGCTTGTGCTTTTGGTGAATTTGCAGCAGCAAGCGGTAATGACATAATGGAAAAGAAGAGACCAATGATCAAAAAAGGATAGAATAGTTTCTTTGAAAAAATCAGCTCGTTCTTGCGTTTGAGTAAGAAGAAATTGACGGCATATCCGATGGCAAAACAGACACATAAAAGACCTATGATGAGTAACAACATATCTAACAGCCCCCCTAAATTGCTATTTACACCTATCATACCTCATTTTTCCATTTTGGGAAGCGGTTCAACTAAAAAAACCCTGTTTACACAGGGTTTTCAGCTAATGTTAATCCTTTTATGGCTTCTTTTACTGTCAAATAAGTGATCGTATTCTGGAAATCTGTATCGAGGTCTTTCATTTTCATCGCAAGCTGCGGTTTGATTCCAGTGATGATTAGTTCGGTTCCCGTTAGATTGAGAAGATGATGCAGTTTGAAAATGCGTGCTGCGACGGAATCATCGACTTCGATTAAACCAGAAAGGTCGACAATTAAATAATCATCCTTTGAATCATCTAATATACAGGTTAACTTAGCGACAATGGCATCAAAGCGCTCTTCAGATAATTTCCCGATAAGCGGAAGGGCAGATACACCATTTTTGATTGGGACGATTGGCGTCGAAAGAGAGGTGACTTCCTGTAAGGAATCTTCTAGGAGCTGTTCATATTCTTTCTGTTTCGTAATATCCTTTTGAAAACCAATGAAAAATGTTTTGTCATCTTGTTCAATGTATAGAGGATCTATATTGAGTTCATTCCAAAAAAAAGTGCCGTCTTTTTTATAATTTTTTAGCTGTGTGGTAATAGGTGTTTTGTTTTGAATTCCATGACGAATTAAAGCAAGCTGCTTTTGATCCGTGTCTTTTCCTTGAAGGAATCGACAATTACGCCCAAGAATCTCATCTGGTTTGTATCCAGTCATTTGTGTAAAGCCATGATTCACATAAACGATAGGGTTATCCTCTAAGGAAGGGTCTGTAATGACAACACCGATGCGCGCATGATCCAGCGCTTTTTTGATGAGTTCAAGCTGTTTTTGCAAGCCGAAAATGTTCGAGCTGACCATATTACCCTCCTTTGCTGCTATAAGACATATCAAATGGTTGTCTTTTCAACCAAATGAATCCTTATAAACGTAACATAACATATGTTCTGTTTCAACGATTGCAAACGCTTTGTTAAATTTGTCATCATAGTTTGTCCTCCATTAGAATAGAGTAAGTAAGGAGACTTTTCATTAGAAAAAGAAGGAATCAATTACTCAACATTCATAAAATGACAAAAATAGTTAATATGGATTAGGTAAAAATGATTCCAATGCATCAAGATTGTTTTTAGGTCATTCACATATAATGGAAGAAACAAGCTTTTTTTCTTCGTTAGAGAGAATAGACCTTTTACATGGATTATGACGGAACAGCAGAATGGCATTACAGGGGGCTGGACAGCCTGAAGTCGCTTTACTATTCTAAGGGCTTTAGGAAGGTGATGAAAATGCTGCAACAAGTCATTATTGCTTGCGCCATTGGAGGGGTCATGGGCATTCTCGGTCACGTAAAGAAAAAAGGCAGGCTAGAGAAGCCCAGAATGACAAAAAAGTTTATTTACTTAGGCTTTATTGAAGATTGGCTCGTTGGGATGATTGCCGCTACACTGCTTGTCTTATCCTCAAATCCCGAATCTAGTCTGCACTTGATCATCTTATCAATTATTTCAGGTTACGGAGGAGAAGCAGTTCTGCGAAGCTTTGATTTTGTAAGAGATCAGCGTTCACAGGATGCAGACTCCAGCCGTCATAACCGATCTCCACACGAATAATATCCTCTACTTTACCCTAGTCTAGGGTACATTCCCATTGTATACAAACCTGCTTGCACTTATGATCATAATTCTATAAAATACTACTTAGATGACGGTTACGATAAGAACAGTGAAGAGGAGTAGTAGGAAAGCAGTATTTGTCTTTAGAGAATTGACGGCTGGTGAAAGTCAATCAAATCTGCTTCTGAACTCGCCTCAGAGTTGCAGTTGCGTTAAAGCTTCTGTCGCATGTCTGCGTTAAAGATATTAAGTGAGCGTACGAACAGCATGTTACGCTAACAAGGGTGGTACCGCGGGAACCAAAAAATCTCTCGTCCCTTTCCAGGGATGAGGGTTTTTTGTTGATTTTAGAAAAATCTGAATTCTTGCAGTGGTCATCTAAGCAGATAAAGCCGTACATATTAAAGGAGGTTTTCACATTGAGTTTTCAGCATCGGGAAATTGAAAAGAAGTGGCAGGATTATTGGCTGACACATAAAACATTCGCCACATCTGACTCGGAAGATAAACCGAAGTTTTATGCGCTTGATATGTTTCCATATCCATCAGGAGCAGGGCTTCATGTCGGGCACCCTGAGGGCTATACAGCAACGGATATTTTATCACGCATGAAACGTATGCAGGGATATGATGTTCTTCATCCAATGGGATGGGACGCATTTGGTCTCCCGGCAGAACAGTATGCACTTGATACAGGGAATGACCCGGCGGCCTTTACAGAAGAGAACATCAATAACTTCCGCCGCCAAATTCAATCACTAGGGTTCTCGTATGATTGGGATCGAGAAATCAACACGACAGATCCGAATTACTACAAATGGACACAATGGATTTTCTTAAAATTGTACGAAAAAGGATTGGCCTATATCGATGAAGTACCAGTGAACTGGTGCCCAGCGCTTGGCACAGTGCTTGCAAACGAAGAAGTCATTGATGGAAAAAGTGAACGCGGAGGCCATCCTGTTGAAAGACGTCCTATGAAGCAGTGGATGCTAAAGATTACAGCATATGCGGACAGGCTGTTAGAAGATTTAGAGGACATTGATTGGCCTGAAAGCATCAAAGATATGCAGCGTAACTGGATCGGACGCTCTGAAGGTGCGCACGTTCATTTTGAAGTAGAAGGGCATAACGAACAGTTTACGGTTTTTACAACGCGTCCTGATACACTATTTGGTGCAACTTATGCGGTGCTTGCTCCAGAACATGCACTAGTTGAAAAAATTACATCAGCTACTCAAAAAGAAGCAGTCGAAGCATATATCAAAGAAATTCAATCGAAGAGTGATTTAGAGCGGACAGATCTTGCCAAAACGAAAACGGGTATTTTCACAGGGGCATATGCTATCAATCCGTTAAATGGTGAAAAAATGCCGATCTGGATTGCAGATTACGTGTTAGCCACTTATGGAACAGGGGCGATTATGGCCGTACCTGCTCATGATGAACGTGATTATGAATTCGCCAAAACCTTTGATCTTCCAATCAAAGAAGTTGTAGAAGGCGGAGACATCGAAAAAGAAGCCTACACAGGTGATGGAAAGCACATTAACTCTGATTTCCTAAATGGCTTAGGAAAAGAAGAGGCGATTGAAAAAGCGATTGCATGGCTTGAAGAACATCAAAAGGGTGAAAAGAAAGTCACATATCGTTTAAGAGACTGGCTATTTAGCCGCCAGCGCTACTGGGGTGAACCGATTCCAATCATTCATTGGGAGGACGGAACATCTTCAGCTGTTTCAGAGGAAGAGCTTCCACTGATCTTGCCTAAGACGACTGAGATTAAGCCAAGTGGTACAGGTGAATCACCATTAGCCAATATTAAAGACTGGGTTGAGGTTGTAGATCCTGTAACAGGTAAGAAAGGCCGCCGTGAAACGAATACAATGCCGCAATGGGCAGGAAGCTGCTGGTATTTCTTACGTTATATTGATCCTCATAACTCTGAAGAGCTTGCATCTCCTGAGAAGCTGAAGAAATGGCTTCCAGTTGATGTGTATATCGGCGGAGCAGAACACGCTGTACTGCATCTTCTATATGCACGCTTCTGGCATAAATTCTTGTATGATATCGGTGTTGTTCCAACAAAAGAACCTTTCATGAAATTGTTCAACCAAGGCATGATTCTTGGGGAAAACAATGAAAAAATGAGTAAATCAAAAGGAAATGTGGTCAACCCGGATGATATCGTAGAATCTCATGGTGCAGATACATTACGACTTTATGAAATGTTCATGGGACCTTTAGATGCGTCAATTGCTTGGTCTGAAACAGGACTTGATGGTGCTCGTCGTTTCCTTGATCGTGTATGGCGTCTATTTACAAATGAAGATGGCTCACTCAGTGATAAAGTGACAGAGCAATCTGGCGGCGCATTAGAACGCAGCTATCATGAAACCGTCATGAAGGTAACTGATCATTATGAAGGCTTGCGTTTCAATACAGGCATTTCACAATTAATGGTGTTTATCAACGATGCCTATAAGGCTGATACACTGCCGAAAGAATATGCAGAAGGCTTTGTAAAGCTTCTTTCTCCAATTGCACCGCATCTTGCAGAAGAGCTTTGGAATAAACTTGGTCATGAAGGGTCTATTTCTTATGAAGCATGGCCTCAATATGATGAGTCAAAGCTTGTCGACGATGAAGTAGAAATTGTCGTACAGCTTAACGGTAAAGTGAAAGCAAAATTAACCGTTCCTGCTGATGCAACAAGGGAGCAGTTAGAAGAGCTTGCGAAAAATGATGCACGAGTAAAAGAACAGCTGGAAGGGAAAACCATTCGTAAAGTGATTGCGGTTCCTGGGAAGCTTGTCAATATTGTTGCGAACTAATGATGACACCCATCGGTATTTAACCGGTGGGTGTTCTTTATTTCCCGGGACATAATTTTGTCGAAAACAAGGTGATTCCTGCATCGGTCTCGTATTTTAACAGGTGATCAAGAAAATGAGGAGTGACGTCAATGGAAAAGGAAAACAAACGTGAACAACTGCTCAGTCTGTTAGGAGAAATGCCAGAACGTCATCGCGTGGAGGCTTATACGTTAAAAATGGAGGAACGTGAATCATATGTAGTGGAAACACTCATTCTCTCCATAAATGGCGTAGAGGAAGTCCCTGCTTATTTCGTGAAACCGAAGGATACGGTGAAAAAAAGACCCGTAGTACTGTTTCAGCACTCTCATGGCGGTAATTATGTCAACGGGAAGGAAGAGCTGTTAGAGGGTGCTCATTATTTGCAAACGCCTTCATATGCAAAAGAGTTTACGTCAAAAGGATATAGTGTACTGGCCATTGATCATGCAGGGTTTGGTGAGAGAAGGGGAAGAACAGAAAGTGAAATTTTTAAGGAAATGCTTTTAACAGGAAAAGTGATGTGGGGCATGATGCTGTATGAAAGCATGTGTGCGATTGATTATTTGCTATCTCGATCTGATGTACTGGCGGACCGGTTAGCTGTCTTTGGGATGTCAATGGGCGGTCTCCTTTCCTGGTGGACGGCTGCACTTGATGAGAGGGTAAGTGTGTGTATTGATCTTTGCGCACAGGTGGATCATCATACATTAATTGAAACGAACAATTTGGATAGGCATGGCTTTTATTACTATGTACCGAGATTAGCAAAGTATTTTACAGCAGCGGACATTCAAGAAATGATTTTTCCAAGACCGCATTTAAGCTTAGTTGGAAAACTTGATCAGCTCACGCCTGCTGAAGGCGTTGGAAGGATTCAAAAGGTATTGAGTCAAACCTATCAAGCTGCTTCATTGAAAGAACGATATCAGCTTGCCCAACTTCATGCAGGTCATTTTGAAACAGCCGCTATGCGTCACGAGGCGACACGATTTTTGAAAAAGTGGCTGTAATCAAGAAAACGCTTGGACATACTACGTCAAAAGAAAGGAGGAGACAGATGAAAAAAATCACCATCATTGGCGGGTGCGGTGTAATTGGACGCCTTTTAACAAAAGCGCTCTCTACTGAATACAGTGTCACGATTATTGATCTGACGAGCTGTGTAGAAGGAGTCATTTTAGCCGATGCAGCGAATGAACAGAATGTATATGAGGCAATTCCGCGGGATACAGATGTCATCTTGCATCTTCTAAACATTGACATGACGCATGATGTGATGGATCATGAAGAATTTGCAAAAATGACTGATATTTTTTGGAGGAGTACCTATTATATGTTTCGTTCAGCCGCGCGGCTTGGCATACGAAAAGTCATTTTTGCAAGCAGCAACCATGTGACGGATCGTTATGAAGAGGATGGACGCTCCTTACTTGGACGGCAGATTACAACTGACGATGTGCCTGCGACTAAAAATGTATATGGCATTTTAAAATTTGCATCCGAACAGCTGGGCCGTTTGTTCCACGATCAAACGGGAATGTCTGTCATCAATTTACGGATTGGAACAGTTGTAACAGATGAAATGAAGGCATTACACAAAAAACAAAGAACAAAAAGAACACTGCTGTCACATGAGGATCTTGCAGGTATGACAAAGGCAGCGATTGAATCGGATATTCCCTTTGGGACCTATTATGCTGTATCAGAGAATGAAGGAAAGCCATGGTCTACTGAGAAAACGAAGCAGGAGTTAGGCTACAAACCAGATGTCAATACGACGGAAATACTCGAAGAAAATGATCAGGCATAGGGCATAATCATGTCAAGAGCTAATGATCTTATTCTTTTGTTTCATGAGTATAAAAGCACGGCTGACATGATCTATTCAGTTGGTCTGTCAAGATGATTATAGACGCTTTCTTCCCTCGTTTGTTACATTTTAATCACGATATCGTCACAGGCTGCAGCTTACTTTCAGTTGAAATGATAACGCTTTCAAAGAAAGGGCGTGATGAACATAGATCGTTCTATTAAAGGCCGATTGTTCAATTTATTTAATTACTCTTTTCTACTCATGTTCGCATTAATTTGTGTGCTTCCGTTCATCCATGTCATTGCCGCCTCTTTTGCAACAGTAGAAGAGGTCATCACGAAGAAGTTTATCTTGTTCCCAACGACGTTTTCTTTAGAGGCATATCGATACATTTTTTCTACAGATATTGTGTATCGCAGTCTCATTGTGTCCATTTTTGTGACGCTTGTTGGAACAGCTGTCAGCATGTTTTTGTCCTCGCTTATGGCATACGGGCTGTCTCGCCAGGAGCTAAAAGGCCGGAGAACACTGATGTTTCTCGTTGTCTTCACGATGCTGTTTAGCGGAGGTATGATTCCGACGTTTATTGTGGTGAAAACACTTGGTCTGCTTGATACGTATTGGTCACTTATTCTACCGGTTGCAATCAATGCGTTCAATTTAATCATTTTGAAAAACTTTTTTCAAAACATACCGGCAAGTCTTGAGGAATCAGCGAAGATGGACGGCTGTAACGATTTAGGGATTTTCTTTAAAATTGTGCTGCCACTTTCTTTGCCAGCCATTGCAACCATTTCACTTTTTTATGCCGTGACGTATTGGAATACGTATATGACCGCCATTCTGTATTTAAATGATTCAGTGAAATGGCCGATTCAGGTGCTGCTGAGACAGATTGTCATTGTCTCAAGCGGAATGCAGGGAGATATGTCGGATATGGGCTCATCCACACCACCGCCAGACCAAACGATTAAAATGGCTGTCATTGTTGTGGCGACCATTCCGGTTCTGCTTGTCTATCCATTTATTCAAAAGCATTTCAACAAAGGGGCATTACTAGGTTCTGTAAAGGGTTAAAAAGATGGAACAACGGAGGGATCTTATGGGGAGAAAGAAATTATGGCTGATTGCGTTTGTCCTGTTATTTGCAGCAAGCGGTATTTTGTCAGCATGTTCAAGTAAAGGGGCAAACTCATCAGATGAGAAGGTTGATTTAGACAAAAAGGTAAAGCTGACATGGATGGCGATTTTATATCATCAGCAGCCGCCGAAGGATTCCGTTTTAAAAGAGATTGAGAAGCTCACAAATACAGAGCTTGATATTACATGGGTGCCTGATGCTGTGAAGGAAGATCGGTTAAATTCCGCACTTGCAGCAGGGAATTTGCCGCAAATTGTGACGATTCAAGACATTAAAAATTCGTCTGCGATTAATGCGTTCAGATCAGGCATGTTCTGGGAAGTCGGTCCGTATTTAAAGGATTATCCAAATTTAAGTAAGATGAACGAACTGATTAATAAAAACGCCTCTATAGACGGCAAGCTTTATGGCATCTATAGAGAAAGACCACTTTCAAGACAAGGGATTGTCATTCGAAAGGATTGGCTTGAAAATTTAAATTTGGATACACCAAAAACATTGGATGATCTATATGAAGTAGCCAAAGCCTTTACTGAAAAAGACCCGAATCAAAACGGAAAAGCGGATACAATTGGCTTTACGGATCGGAACGATTTAATTTATGGAGCATTTAAAACACTTGGTTCATATGAAGGTATGCCTACAGACTGGAAAGAAGAAAACGGGAAATTCACGCCAGACTTTATGACAGATGAATATATGAATACAATGAAATACATGAAAAAGCTGCGTGATAATGGCTATATCAACAAAGACTTCCCAGTGACAAGCAAAACACAGCAGCAGGAATTATTCTCACAAGGAAAAGCAGGCATCTATGTTGGAAATATGGTAGATGCCGTGAACCTGCGAGATGATGCGACAGATAAAAACATGAAAGTAGATATTATCAACCGAATCAAAGGCCCAGATGGCAAAGAACGTGTGTGGGCATCAGGTGGTCATAATGGCATCTTCGCATTCCCTAAAACAAGCGTGAAATCAGAGGCAGAATTAAAGCGGATTTTGGCCTTCTTTGACCGCATTGCTGAAGAAGATGTGTATGGTCTCATGACGTACGGTATCGATGGCCAGCATTATAAGAAAGAAGAAGGAAATACATTTGTCAGGGAAGAAAGCCAAGTGAAAGGCTGGCAGACAGATGTCCAGCCACTTGTCAGTCTTGTAGGAATTGATAAACGTTACTTGAAAAATAAAGGGGATGCAGTTCGTTCTAAATATGAAGAGCTAGAAGAAGACAATAAAAACATCATCGTTGCCAATCCTGCTGAAAGCCTGTATTCAGAAACAGCATCAGAGCGTGGAAACGAATTGAAGAAAATCATCGATGATGCGACGTATAAGTTCATTCTTGGAGACATCAGTGAAGATCAATTTCAGAAAGATGTAGAGAAATGGAAATCAAATGGTGGGAATAAAATCATAGAAGAATATGAGGCTTCCTTTAAAAAATCAAAATGATCAATAGGAACACCCCCGCAAAGCAAAAAAGCGGGGGTGTTTTGATTAAAAGTCGAAGTTGTCTGGATCTGGACCGATACGTTTGTTTTCATTTAAGTCAGAAAGACGTTTCATATCCTCATCAGTTAAGACAAAATCAAATATATCAGCGTTTTCTTTTAAACGATGTGCTTTCGTTGATTTTGGGATGGTGATGACACCTTTTTGTACATCCCAGCGCAAAATAATTTGAGCAGGTGTTTTACTGTACGTGTCTGCCAGCTCTGTGATCAGCGGGTGATGCAGCAGTTCACCCTGCATCAGCGGTGACCAAGCTTCCATTTGAATGCCATGAGAGTTCAAATACGTATAGAGTGTTTCCTGCGTTAGCTTTGGATGAAATTCTACTTGATTGATAGCTGGTTTGATCTCTGCATCTTTTAATAGCTCGTCTAAGTGATGCGGCTGGAAGTTGCTCACTCCGATGGCTCTGACCTTTCCTTCACGATACAAGGTTTCCAGTGCACGCCAAGCTTCTTTGTATTTTCCTTCAACTGGCCAATGGATTAAATACAGATCAAGGTAGTCAAGCTGAAGTTTTTTCAAGCTTTCTTCGTATGCATGAAGGGTAGATTCATATCCTAAATCGGCATTCCACACTTTTGATGTGACAAAAATGTCCTCGCGGCGCAGTCCTGTTTCTGCTAAACCAAGCTGTATGCCTCGTCCAACACCTTCTTCATTTCCATAAATAGCTGCTGTATCAATACTGCGATAGCCTAATTGAATGGCTGTTTTGACAGCATCAACTAATTCTGCTCCATCTTCCACCTTGAATACACCAAGGCCAAAGCCTGGCATGCGGACTCCATTGTTTAATGTTTTTGTACTTTGTAAATGTTCCATAATAAAAACTCCTTTAGTTGGTTTGTATTTGTTCTTTTTGTTCCATTTGATAACTGATCATCGTAAGAATGGCTGCGATGAGGACCATGATGCCGCCGACCCAGCCTGTATGCACAAGACCAAGTGAATCTGTCACGATGCCGCCTAAAAATGAGCCAATGGCAATACCGGCATTAAAGGCAGCGATATTCATAGCAGATGCGACGTCGACTGCTCCAGGGGTGTATCTTTCGGCAAAATCAACGACGGCTACTTGCAGTCCAGGTACATTCATGAAAGCAAACAGACCCATCAGCATGACGGTTCCAATGCCTAACACTGTGAATCCTGCAGTGAAGCTAAGGATAAACAAGATGATGCTTTGGATAATAAACATATAGATCAGTGCTTTCATTGGCTGTGCATTAGCAGCTTTTCCGCCAATGACATTTCCGGCTGCGATCGTGATTCCGTATAAAAGCAGGATCAACGCCACAGCCCCAGGCGCAAGACCTGTGACATGCTGTAAGAGAGGAGATAAATATGTGAAGACGACAAAGGTTCCTCCATACCCTGTGGCTGTAATGACAAATAAAAGTAAGATTCTTTTTGTTTTTAATAGGACAGCTTGATCTTTAAAGGATGTTTTCACACCCTGCTTTAGTTGAGACGGAACAAGAAAATAGTTGGATATCAGTGCGATCAGACCAATGATCACAATTACACCAAATGATGTCCGCCAGCCGAACTCGTGACCAAGAAATGTCCCGAATGGCACACCTGTCACAGTCGCTACTGTTAAACCAGTGAACATAAAGGCAATGGCGCTTGCCCGTTTTTCTTTCACGACAAGGCTTGCAGCAATCGTAGAGCCAATGGACATGAAGATTCCATGGGACAAGGCTGAAATCACCCGGCCGATTAACAGCACTGAAAAGGTCGGGGCAATGGTGGCAAGTGTATTACCAATCAAAAAGACGAGCATAATGAGCAAAAGCAATGTCTTTCTTTTCATCGTGGAAGTAAGGGAAGTCAATATAGGCGCTCCAAATGTCACACCAAGTGCATATAAAGAGACAGTCCAGCCCGCCTGACTGACGCTCACTCCAAAGTCCTCTGAGATCATTGGCAAAAGACCGACACTAATGAACTCAGTTGTTCCTATAGCAAAAGCACTAATCGCTAGTGCGAGCAGAGCAAAATGGTTTTGCTTGTTCTTCATCAGTAAGTTCACATCCTTCTGTGATGACATTTTGATAGACGAAGCCGATCGGCAAGAGTTATTATCTAACATAGATGACGAAAAAAAAAGTACGTACTTTTTTGTAATATAGGTACTAAAAAGTGCCTATTCGTACAAAGAGGAGTGAATATTCGATGGAAAAGAAAAAATATAATATCTCTGTGGAAGCAACGCTTGATGTCATAGGCGGGAAGTGGAAGTGTGTGATTTTATGTCATTTGACACACGGGAAAAAACGTACGAGCGAATTGAAGCGGCTTATGCCAAACATCACACAAAAAATGCTGACGCAGCAGCTGAGAGAGCTTGAAAGTGATGGCGTCATTAACCGGATTGTCTATGAACAGGTGCCGCCTAAAGTGGAATATGAATTAAGTGAATACGGACAGTCACTCGAAAGAATTCTCAATGCGCTATGCGATTGGGGAGCAGCTCATATTGAACGTGTGTATGGAGAGCCGCTTTCAGTGCTGGAAGACAGCATCTTAAATGAACAGTTTAAATAAAAGAGCCCCGCTTTCGTGTGAGAGCGGGACTCTTTGTGTTACGTGCTTTTTTTCTGGTCGCGGTATTTACCAGGAGTTGTGCCTTCCAGCTTTTTAAAGGATCGGATGAAATTTTGCGGGTTTTTATATTTCAGTTTTTCCGAAATTTCTTTGACGGACATATCGGTTTCTACAAGCCAGTTTTTAGCGACATGGTGTCTGTAGGAAGAGAGATATTCACTAAAGGAGATATCCATTTCCTTTCTGAAAATACTGCTTAAATAATTAGGATTGTAATGCAGGCGTGTGGCGATTTCATCCAAGGTGAGATCTGAGTCGAATTCTTGATGAATAATATGAATGATTTTTTCTGAGATGTTTTTGTATTGTGAGTCTTCACGTGCAGCAAGCTGGTCAATAATTGGCCGGATGATCTCATGTTTCAGCCATGCTTCTGTATCTTCAAAGGTTTTAAATTCAAAAATCGTATCATAGAGCATTTTGTTGTCTTCGATCTCAAATAATTCAATACCTAGCAAATGCATCAGCTCAATTAAATTGTTTAAAAAACGAGCGAGGGCGATCTGGTATTCGTGCGGTCCTGCATTTTTAGAGAAAATGGATTGCAAGAGCACATGTAAATAGTGATCCGCCTTGCCTTGATCGCCAGCTTTCACCGCATCAAATAAATCATGCTGCAGCTGTTTTGGAAAATGGGTTTTGAACGCCTTTCCTTGCTGGATATGCTCATATAAGATAATGGATTTTTTCTCTGCTTTGAGTCTGTATTTTAAGGCTTCTTTTCCTTCAATGTAAGCGTGTTTTGCCATCGTAAGCTCCTTAAACTGGCGGCTGATCCCAATGCTGATCGATAAACCAAGCTCTTCTTCGATACGCTGCTGAATGGTTTCTGCTAATTGGTTTAAATATTCAGTAAACTCTTCGTCTGACTTTGAGTGGTTAAGGATAATCGTTGTTTGATGTTCATTGACAACGGTTGGCTGAAGGTGTTCCTCTTGCGGAATAATCTGCTCGATCAGTCCATTGATCGCAAATAAAAGCAAATCAGCATCTTTTTTTTCATAAGGTGTTCCTTTTAACGTATCGATTTGAGTCACAAGCATGGACAAATGAGACCAGCCCTGGGGAAAGCCTAAGCTTTGGAACCGGTTGTTTACTTCTTCATCTGTCAGCTTTCCAAGCAGCAGCCGTACCATAAAGTATTGCTGTAAGTGTGTCACTTGCTGCTCAATCCGTTCCTCTAAATCATTGTTTTGATCTTTCATTTGTTTAATACTTGATTCAATCAACTCAAATTCATTTTGAAAAGGCTGTTTTTGCAAAAATGATTCATTGCGTGCAAATGACTCGTATAATAAGCGGATTGGTTTATAAAAGTGTCTGGAACCAAACCATGAAAATAGTAATGAAAGCGCTAACAAAATAGTGCAGATAATAAAGGTAATCCACCCGATTGATTTCGTTTGCTGCTTAAGTTCTGGAATAGAAACAAAGGATAGGTATGTCCATTCATTATAATCTGATTTTTGAAATGTGATTTGATAGTTGAGTTCGTCGATCTTCATATCAAATTGTCCTGATCGTTTTTCAAGTGAGAGCACATGCTTGACGAAATCTTGATATTTCAGCGATTCACCAATTTGTTCTTTGCGATTATGTAGCAGCACTTTTCCGTTTGTATCGATGACAAACATGCTATCTGATTGAGAGAAGTCAGGCATGTTATCAGCAATCACGCAGCTTGGAATGCTGGCGACAGCGATTCCCTTTTTTTGAACGCTGTTCATAGGCAGTTGTTTGATTAAATTCACATTGTACTTGCAAAAGGATGCTTTACCTTCTTTAGTCGCAACAAGTGGATTATTCTCTTCAAGTGCCCAGCTGGAGTGACTTGGTATATTGAGGTAAGAGGTCAGCGCTTTTTCTTGGTCTTCGCTTGTGACATGATAAAGCCCCGAATTGTTCATGTACCAGTCTTCCATTTTACTGACGAGTGTAATATTGGAAAGGTCGGTGTCAAAGGTTTGCAGGTAGTTCAGTTCCTGCTGTACTTGATTATAAAGCTGGAATTGGTCTGGATTTAAAGGTTCTGCCAGTGTTTGAAGGAGAGGTGTCGAACTGACATAGTGAGTGAGAGAATGATCAACCGTTTTTAAAATATGCTCAATATTGGATTGCGTTTGTTTGACGCTGTCGAGCTTTTCATTTGAGATATTTTCAAGTGCTGTTTTTTGCGAATGCTGATAAGAAAAAATACCGACAATGATAACAGGAATCGTACTAAGTATGAAAAAAAACGTCACAAGCTTGTAATAAAATTTATACTGCCTTCTTTTCATAAAACCCCCCATTTCAAACGAAACAATCTTTTCCCCTTAATTTATTAATCCAAAAATCTGGTAGGTTTGTCAATAATCATTTTCTGAGATTAGGATCATTTTCTTATGTTTTATGTAACGTTTTGAGTAGCATCACCTATGAAAATATGATCTGTTGATATGATTGTAGACGGATTTTTCATCCTTAAGATACAGTTAACACATGCATCAGCATGAGGGGAGGCTTTATCAATGAAAACAGAGGATGTCACTGCCAAGGGTGTGCCTGCGGCAGCTTTGAAAAACGAAAAAAGAAAGCGCTTACTTAATCAACTGCTTAGTCAAAAGTTTTTGTATTTAATGATTTTGCCGGGGCTCATTTATTTTCTTGTTTTTAAATATGTGCCAATGTGGGGGCTCATCATTGCCTTTCAAGATTACCAGCCGTTTCTCGGTATTCTTGGCAGTGAGTGGGTAGGCTTCAAACACTTTATTCGCTTGTTTACAGAACCAACATTTTTCATCTTATTAAAAAATACGCTGATTTTATTTGCCATGAATGTTGTGATTTTCTTTCCAATTCCGATCTTATTAGCTCTTCTTTTAAACGAAGTGAGATTGGCATTGTTTAAGAAGTTTGTACAGACGATGATTTATATCCCTCACTTCATGTCATGGGTCATTGTCGTGTCCTTATCTTTTGTTTTGTTAACAGTAGATGGCGGGTTAATTAATGAATTGATTGCTTTCTTTGGAGGGGAAAAGATTAACTTCCTTCTTAGTCAGGAATGGTTTAGACCAATGTACATTTTACAGGTGATTTGGCGGGAAGCAGGCTGGTCGACGATCATTTACCTTGCGGCGATTACAGCGGTAGATCCGCAGCTATATGAAGCAGCAAAAATGGATGGTGCGGGGAGATTGAGACAAATGTGGCACATCACACTTCCTGCCATCAAAAGTGTCATTGTCGTTCTGCTTATTTTGAAAATTGGTGATACGCTTGAGCTTGGCTTTGAGCATGTCTATCTATTGCTGAACGCAACGAACCGGGAAGTAGCGGAGATTTTTGATACGTACGTTTATACAGCAGGTCTTAAGCAAGGACAATTCAGCTATAGTACCGCTGTTGGTTTATTTAAAGCAGCCGTTGGACTTATTTTGGTTATGCTGGCAAACCGTTTAGCGAAGAAATTCGGGGAAGAAGGTATTTATTAAAAAGGGAGATGAGGAAGAATGACATTATCGATTGAAAAGGGATCACCGCTTGAGCATGCAGAGAAATTAGCACAAACCATTATGAAAGCGTATACACCGATTGAGCTGCCGCCAGCTGGAAGATGGCATTATCATCAAGGGGTTTTCCTTTGCGGCGTCATGAAGCTATATGAGGCAACAGGGAACGAAGCGTATTTCGATTATGTGAAAAACTATGCGGATTCACTCATTGATGAGTACGGTAATCTGTTATTTCGCAGGGATGAGCTTGATGCCATACAAGCAGGGCTCATTTTGTTCCCTCTTTACGAACGAACGAGAGAGGAGCGGTATGTGCTCGCAGCGGAGAAACTGCGCGGACTTTATCGTACGCTAAACCGCACGTCTGAGGGCGGATTTTGGCATAAAGATAATTATGCTTATCAAATGTGGCTCGATGGTCTCTACATGGGCGGTCCTTTTGCCTTAAAGTATGCTCAGCTTAAAGGTGAAGAGTCACTTGTGGATATGGTCATCCATCAAGAGCATCTCATGAGAAAGCATACGAAAGATGAACAAACAGGTCTATATTATCACGCGTGGGATGAACGAAAAACGATGCCATGGGCTGATCAAAAGACCGGCTGTTCCCCAGAGTTTTGGGCGAGATCGTTTGGCTGGTATGTCCTTGCATTAGCAGATATGATCGAGGACCTGCCCGAGCAGCATGAAATGCGGAAAGTGTGGAAGGAAATACTGACAGACATGCTGGAAAGTGTGGCAAAGTACCAGGATCAAAAGACAGGTCTCTGGCATCAAATCATTGATAAAGGAGATCACAGTGACAATTGGCTTGAAAGCTCGGGATCGTGTTTATTCATGTACGCCATGGCAAAGGCCATGAATGAAGGGTATGTGGGCCTCCGTTATGTTGATCATGTGGTCAAAGCATATAAAGGCTTGATTCAGCATAAGACGGCTGAGAAAGAAAATGGTGATTTTACCATCAACGATATCTGTATTGGAACATCTGCGGGATTTTATGATTATTACGTTGGAAGAGAGCGGAGCACAAATGACTTGCACGGGGCAGGCGCTTTTATTATGGCGTTAACTGAGCTAGAAAAGCTGTCTGTTTTTCAAAAGGCATGAGAAGGCAAAAAAGAGCCGCCGTATGGCTCATCAGTTTCATCGCTGCCGTCTGTTTATCTGCCTGTCAGGGGAAAACAAACGGTATCGATGTCCTGATTTTTTCTGATATGTCAAAGGGAATGAAGGATCAATTAGTGGAGAAGGCTTTTCAGCCGGAACAAGAGACTTATAGCGTCCACATCTTTCCGGCGGTTCCTGAAAAGCTTCTTGTTGAAATTACCTCAAAAGAGGGGGACGTGATGCTTGTCCCAGAAGAAATGTTTAGAACGTATGATGATCCTGAAAGCTTTCAGCTGCTGGAAGAGATGGAAATAGGTGATCAAGCAGCAGGACCATATACGGTCGAGGACAAAAAGACAGGGAAAACGGTCGATTATGCGGTACAAATCAATAAAGGAAAGAAAAAACTCAACGGTTATACCTTTCAATTACATCGAGATATGGTCGCTTTTATTCCCGTGTATGCTGACAAGACGAAAGAGGCGCTATCTCTTATGAAACAGCTTCGTGAAAACCAATAGAAAATGGGGTGAGGAATGTGAAACGGGTCGTGATTTGTGGGCTGAGTCATCGTGCGTTCAATATGTTTATTCAACCGCTTACAGAGGATTTCAATGAGCATTATAAGATTACAGGGCTTCTAGATATAGATCATCATCGGTATACACTTTGTCAGGAGCGTTTTCCATCACTCCGGGGCGTTTCGTTTTTTCATGAAGATGCATTTGATCAGATGGTCAAGAAAGCAAAACCAGATATCGTCATTGTGGCAGGCAGGGATGATACACATGTCACGTATATCATGCAGGCACTTGACCATGATCTAGATGTCATCACCGAAAAGCCGATGGTGACAACAGCAAAAGACGCCAAAAAAGTGATGGAAAAAGAGGCGGAAAGTAAAGGAAAGGTCACGGTCACCTTTAATTATCGCTACAATCCCTTCCATCGAAAGATAAAAGAACTGATTCTAGACGGGAAAATTGGAAGGGTCACATCCGTTGAACTGAGCTGGCTGATTGATACGTATCATGGTGCTAGTTATTTCAAAAGGTGGAACCGTACACGTCAATTTTCTGGCGGACTGTCTATTCATAAGTCGACGCATCATTTTGATCTGGTCAACTGGTGGATTGATCAAAAGCCGAAGCAAGTATTTGCCTACGGGGCGCTGAACTATTACGGCAGCGAAAGCCCCTGGAATCCCTTGCACGGGGAGGAAAATAGATTTTGCGGAACATGTCATGTGAAGGATATTTGTCATTATGAAGCAAGGTGGAATCCGCGGGTTGAGCGCTCAAAGGTGGAGGACGACCATATTGAATCCGGTCAGGAGCAAACGCAGCAGTACTCAAATTATCGCCCGGATGCGTGCATTTTTGATCAGGAAATTGATATTGAGGATACATATGTGGCGTCAGTCGCTTATGATCAAGGGGCTCTGCTCAGCTATTCGATTCAATTCTCCGCCCCATATGAAGGCTATCGTCTGGCTATTAATGGGACGAAGGGGCGTATTGAAACGAATGAGTTTCATGTGCCATCAAGAATTCCTTTTCAATTCCCAGAACAAACAATTTCTTATTACCCGATGTTTGGATCAAAGGAGACAATTGAAGTCGTCAAGCAGCCAGGTGGACATGGAGGAGGAGATCCTCTGCTTTTGGCTGATTTATTTATAGGAAAAGATCCATTGATTCACTACGACATTTTAGCAGGTGCAGAGGCTGGTGCTTATTCGATTGCTCTTGGGGAAGGCATGTGGCGATCTGCCGCAGAAAAACGCCCAATTGAAATTGATGAATTGTTTCATAAAGAGAAGGTGTAAAGAGAAAGAGAGGAGGGGAAAGAGATGGATCATGATGGTTCAATGAGCAGAATGCTGAGGATGTGTGAGTGGGTGATGAGACTCGCCTATACGAATTTGTTATGGCTTTTGTTCACTATCCTAGGGCTTGGGATCTTTGGCTTGATGCCTGCGACCACTGCGTTATTTTCCGTGATGAGAAAGTGGATTCAAGGGCATGAGCAGATCAATGTATTCCACACTTTTTGGAAGGTATACCGAGAGGAGTTTGTCCGCTCTAACATGATTGGAGTGGTGCTGTTCATCATTGGAACGATTATTTATGTCGATCTTGCTTATATTTATCCGACGAGCTGGTCCCTACATGTGCTTCGCTTTGCTATATATATTTTTGGTTTTCTGTTTATTGTGAGCTTATTTTATATTTTTCCGCTGCTTGCTCATTATGATTGGAAAAAACGTCTCTATCTGAAATTCTCTCTTCTGCTGGGTGTGTCATATTTGCAATATACACTCTCTATGCTTGTTTTCTCGGCTGTGCTGTTTGTTCTGTTTGCTTATTTACCGGGAATCGTGCCATTTTTTAGTGTGAGCATACTTGCCTACGGTCATATGTGGCTGGCCTATCAAGTCTTTAAAAAGGTAGAGTTTGAAAGTGAGCACGAGACAGCCGAAGTGAAGAAGCTGCTGCCGTCTTTCCTTCAATCGAAGCGGGTGAATACGCAGTGAAGTGAACCATCTGCTATAATGGTGTCACCGTGATGAAAAGGAGAGATGAGACTCGTGTCAGTGAAAGAAATTTCAATAGAAGAATTAAAACAAAAGCTGGAACAGGAAGACGCCATTCAGCTTGTCGATGTACGTGAGGATGAAGAGGTAGCAGAAGGGATGATCCCGGAAGCGATCCACATTCGAATGGGAGATATCCCTGAGAAGCTGGATGCATTCGATCAAACGCAGGAATATTATATTATTTGCCGCTCTGGTAAACGTAGTGAAAATGTCTGCTATTACCTAGAAGATCAAGGTTACCAAGCGACCAATGTTGTTGGTGGGATGCTTGCTTGGACAGGAGAAACAAAACCGAAGCTGTAAACAGAAGGCCTTTCATCGATAGGATGAAAGGTTTTTTTGTTCATATGCCTCTCTCTATGTGCATAAAGATAGAGTAGCGAGAGAAGGGAGAGTGGCATAGGTGCTAAAGGTAGCTGTATTTGATGAAGAGCATGAGAAAGATTTGCAGAGCGAAATCAATCATTTTTTAAAAGGAATGGATGACGACCAAATCATTGACATCAAGTACAATGTAGCGGTGATCTGTGAGCAGGGAGGGGAACAGCTCTACTGTTTTTCTGCACTCATTTTATATAAAAAGTAGACGGTATCAAAAAAAGGACCTGCTTGAAGGGTCCTTTTTCTTTGGTTAGCTGGCGTCAATATATAAACGGTGCTTTTTGCAGTGGACACATTGGAAGAGGTAGCCTTGTAAGTCTCCTCCGTTGACGAGCCATTGCTTTAGGTTGTCTTTCGTCAATCCTTCGCCGCTGCAAATGTCTTCGATATCCTCGGCGAGTTCTTCCTCTAGATGTTCAATCTCCTTCCAGCCTACATACTGGACGATTGCACAAAAATCTCCGCAATGACTTAACCAATATTCCTGCTGCCATCCGCGATAGCCTGGCGTTCTGAAGATCAGCTCATCGATATATTCCTCTTGATCGACGTCATCACAGCTCGCATCGTCTTGAAAGGTTCCATTGTATTTTTTAGCCGCTGATCCATCTTTAATGCACCAAGGACAAATTCCCTCCACATCTTCAACAGCATAAAAAGGGCCATGGTACACATAATCTCTTTCTTTCTCACAAACAGGACATGTCGTATGCTCTTTTTTAATCACGTTTAACAAAACTGGATCTGGGTTGTACTTGAACGTAGGTAACGTCATATAAACCCATTATGTAGAAAGTGATGATTCAACACTATTTTAAAGGAATCCTCAAGCTCCAGACAATCTTAAATTGTGTATATAGAAAAAAGCCGTTCGGATGAGGAACGGCTTTTTCTTGCTTGCGATTATGCTTTTTTTACTCTTGGACTTCTTGGTTTATTGACTTGATTGGCTTGTTTGATGATTCTTCGTTCATCATTTAGTGATTTATACAGCGAGACAATCATCAATATGATGACAACGGAGAACGGCAAGGCTGCGAGCTTGGCTGTATTTTGCAAGGCTTCGAGTCCCCCTGAAAATAAAAGTACAGCAGCAACAGCAGATTGGATAATGCCCCAGCTGACTTTGACACTGCCAGAAGGATTCAATGACCCGTAGGTTGTCTGCATTCCAAGCACAAATGTAGCTGAATCAGCCGATGTAATAAAGAATACGGCGATTAATATGAGTGCTAGTATCGATGTAATCATCGCCAGCGGATATTCATTAAGCACACCGAAGAGCATCGTTTCAGTTGATAGACCTGCTACATCTACAATATTCTTTTGCTGTAAGTCCATTGCAGATACACCGAAAATCGAGAACCATAGGAATACTAGGATAGAAGGAGCGACTAAGACACCCACTAAAAATTCGCGAATCGTTCGCCCGCGTGACACTCTAGCGATAAAGATCCCGACAAATGGTGCCCAAGAAATCCACCATGCCCAATAAAAGATCGTCCATCCATTAATCCATTCTCTCTTTTCAGGATCATTAGGAGATAGACGGAAGCTCATTTGAACGATATTGGATAAGTATTGTCCAATCGAGTCAGTAAATGAATTTAAGATAAAAACAGTTGGACCTACCAAAAGTAAGAAAAACATCAGAACAGCTGCTAATACCATGTTGATATTACTTAAGTATTTAATGCCTTTTCCAATTCCGCTCAAAGCAGATGCAAGGAAAAGCACCGTCACAATGATAATAATGATCAATTGTGTGCTAAAGGCAATTGGAATATGAAAAAGATAATTCAACCCACCGTTTATTTGTGCTGCACCTAATCCTAGGCTTGTCGCAACACCAACTACAGTTGCAAATACCGCAATACAATCGATGGTTTTTCCGATCCATCCATTCGTTTTATTTCCTAAAACAGGCTGCAGCGTTGCACTGATTAAGCCAGGTGCATCTTTTCTAAATTTAAAGTAAGCAATGCAAAGTGCAACAATGGCATAAATCGCCCATGCATGAAGCCCCCAGTGGAAAAATGTATAGCGAAGGGAATCGCGGAAGGCCTGTGCAGTTTCAGTCTCCCCTGTTGGTGACTGAATAGCATAGTGGCTGATCGGTTCAGCTGCTCCGTAAAAAACAAGACCAATTCCCATACCGGCACTAAATAGCATAGCAAACCAAGAAAATAGACCGAATTCAGGCTCTTCCCCCGGTTTTCCTAGCGTAATCTTACCGATTGGGCTAAAGATAAAGAATAGACAAAAGCCGACAAGCAGTGATACCACTAACAAGTAATACCAGCCAAAGTCATTTGTAATGTATGTTTGAATTTGATCTGTGACATTTTGCAATGTGTCTGGAGAAAACGCTCCCCACATCACGGCAACAAATGTGATCGCAATCACAATCCAAAATACACTTGATACGTTTTTCACACCATCTCACTCTCCTGTTGTTCTACACGTTTAAGCAGAGGACTTAGCTTAATATCCCCTAACTCAACTTATTTCAAACAAAAAGAGGCGAGCTTCTCACTCGACCTCTACTTTACCGTAACATGTTTTGCTTCCATTTATCAACTATCGATATGGGAAGACGATTTTTCCTCAATTCGTTTGCGAAGACGGTAGACATATTCTTTTAAACATACAGCGAAAATGGTAAACACCAAAACAATAGCGATTTTTAACGGGGAAATCGACAGCTTCAAGAAAACAGCGGCTGTCAAACTAATAACGACCGCAAGAACAATCGGTAGTGCACGTCTGATCATTGAACTCTCTCCTTTGCTTCTAGTGCAGCATTCATGCCGGCAAGCCTGCCTGTCACAAGTGCTGACGTGATATTGTAGCCGCCTGTATAGCCATGGATGTCTAGAATTTCTCCGCAGAAATAAAGACCGGGCATTTTTTTAGACGCCATTTTCTTCGGTTCAATTTCTTTCACAGAAACGCCGCCTCCTGTCACGAACGCTTTGTCCAAGGATAGTGTACCATTTGCATGCACAATAAAATGTTTGCAATCATGGGCAAATGCACGCAGTTTATCCTTGGCTAGACCAGAGAATGTGTCTTGTGGATCAATACCGTTCCGTTCTAATAAAAACAATAAATAGCGTTCTTGCATCCAAGACTTGAGGACATTTTTAATGGCTTTCTTCGGTTCATCTTTTAGGTCACGATGAAGCTTTTGGAACAGCTCCTCGTCATTCAGCTTCGGATATAAGTCAATTTGCAGGCGGACTGCCGGCTGCTTTTTCAATTCTTTCACAACAAATCCGCTGCATCTAAGAACAGCTGGACCCGATAAACCAAAGTGAGTAAAGATCATATCCATGACATGTGTGACGACGGGTTTCCCTTTTTTATTTAAAACACTGACAGCCACACTTCTTAAAGAAAGACCTTGAAGCACTTTTTCTTTAATAAATCGTTCATCTGATGTGACCGGTACCTCTGTTGGGAAAAGCTCTGTAATGGTATGACCGGCTGCTTCTGCCCATGCATAGCCGTCACCAGTAGAGCCGGTATGCGGCACACTTTTTCCGCCGACAGCAATGACGACAGCCTTACTTGAAATTTTTTCATCATTATTTGTAACAATTCCAGCTGCTTGTCCGTCTTGATACAGAACCGTTTTAATCTTTTCGTTCGTTCGAATGGTGACATTGAGGGCGCGGAGCCTGTCTAGAAGGGCATCCACAACAGATTGTGCTTTGTTTGATACAGGGAACATACGTCCATGGTCTTCTTCTTTTAGTTCAATGCCAAGGTTTTCAAAAAACGAAATAATATCCTCGTTGTTGAACTCAGAAAATGCACTATATAGAAAACGGCCGTTTCCGGGAATATGCTTGATGATTTCTTCTACTGGAAGGCGATTAGTGACGTTACACCGTCCGCCGCCAGAAATGGCCAGCTTTCTGCCAAGTTTGTTTCCTTTGTCAATTAACAGAACAGTAGCGCCATGCTCTGCTGATGCAATCGCGGCCATCAGTCCAGAAGGTCCGCCGCCAATGACAATGACATCATAATGTTTCATGTTACATTCCTCTTTCTACTTTCAGTCATTTTTCTATTATAACGAAGATTAGGGAAGGCTGAAATATGAATTGATTGGTTTTGTGACTTCAGTATTGGATTTGTTACCTGTGTGTTGAGTTGATGTGGTAAAATAGTTAAGTTGAATATTCATTAGAAAAATGGTGGTTAAGCGCATGTCTAATAAACTGCTTCGTGGTACGTTGGTTTTAACGATAGGGACGTATCTCTCTCGTATTCTTGGTATGATTTATTTAATTCCATTTAGCGCAATGGTTGGAGCTACTGGTGGTGCGCTATTTCAATATGGATACAATCAGTATACGATCTTTTTAAGTATTGCTACGCTTGGTTTTCCAACAGCGGTATCAAAATTTGTTTCCAAATATAATGCAATCGGCGATTATGAGACAACAAGAAAAATGTTCAGGGCGGGTATGTCGGTCATGCTTGTCACCGGGATTATCGCCTTTTCTATTTTATATTTGTCCGCACCGATTTTTGCCAAGATTCAGCTTGGCGGATCAAATGAAACAGGCGGTTTGACTGTCGATCAAGTGGTATATGTGATTCGGATGGTCAGCTTAGGCCTTTTGGTTGTGCCGATCATGAGTCTTGTACGGGGTTTCTTCCAAGGGCACTCCATGATGGGACCAACAGCTGTTTCCCAAGTGATTGAACAACTTGTCAGAATCATCTTCCTATTAACGGCGACGTTTATTATTTTAAAGGTGCTTGACGGCGGGCTTGTCATTGCTGTCGGGTATGCAACATTTGCCGCACTGATCGGTGCATTTGGCGGTTTATTTACGCTTTATTTATATTGGCTGAAGCGGAAGGACCGGCTCTTATCTATGCAGCCGAATACAGGCGCTCACTCTGATTTATCTTATAAGCAAATGTTTACAGAGCTGTTTAGCTATGCGGCGCCTTATGTATTTGTTGGACTTGCGATTCCAATTTACTCTTATATTGATACAAACACAATTAACAGAGCCATGATTGCATCAGGGCATCAGGATATAAGTACAGCGGTATTGTCCATTGTGACGTTATATTTACCGAAGCTTGTGATGATTCCTGTGTCTCTTGCAACAGCGTTTGGCTTAACCTTGATTCCGACGATTACGGAATCATTTACAGCACGTAATTATAAGCTGCTCAATAGACAAATTGACCAGACGATGCAGATCATTTTATTTTTCGTACTGCCTGCATCATTTGGTATCTCAGCATTGGCTGGACCGGTTTATTGGTTTTTCTATCCATCAGTTCACCCTGAGATTGGGATCTCCATTTTGTTCTGGTATGCACCTGTTGCATTATTGTTTTCTTTATTCACCATTAATGCAGCGATTCTGCAAGGGATTAACAAACAAAAATTTGCTATCGTTAGTCTTTTGTTAGGGATCATTATTAAAACGGTTCTGAACATCCCGCTGATCAGCTGGCTGCAAGGAAATGGTTCTGTACTGGCAACGGCATTAGGCTACAGTGCATCTATCTTGTATATGTTTATCATGATTAAACGCCATGCTGGCTATTCGTTCCGCAGAATTTTCAAACGTTTTATTCTGATTGGTATTTTAACGGCGATCATGGCTGTGGTGGCTTATGTGACATGTCAGCTTGTGAGCCAAGTGATTTCTTATGAAGGCGGAATAGTACAAGCGGGTATCGTCATTTTGATTTCCATGATCACTGGCGGCGGTGTGTATATGTTCTTATCTTATAAGGTGGGATTACTAGAGCGTGTACTTGGCAGCCGTATGCCGAAATTTTTAAGAAAAAAGAGTTAAGAAGAGGTAGATATTCATGAGGCTTGATAAATTACTTGCTAACAGCGGCTTTGGTTCAAGAAAAGATGTGAAAAAGCTTGTCAAGGCCCGGGCGGTCACAGTGAATGGGGAAGTGGCGAAGCAGGTGAAAGATCATGTTGATCCATCAAATGATGAAGTGCTCGTACACGGAGAGCGTGTAGAATATAAAGAATTCATTTACTTAATGATGAACAAACCGGACGGGGTGATTTCAGCAACTGAAGATCTGCGGGATGAAACGGTTGTGGATTTACTCGAGCCGGAGGATATCGCAAGGGAGCCATTTCCTGTGGGGAGACTGGATAAGGATACGGTCGGTCTCCTTCTCCTCACAAATGATGGACAGCTTGCTCATCAATTACTTTCTCCAAAAAAGCATGTGCCAAAAACGTATGAAGTTCATTTGAAATATCCTTTAGGTGATCAAGACATTAAGCGTCTTGAAGAGGGTGTTGTTATCTTAGATGATTATCACACGAAGCCGGCGAAGGTCGAAGTAGATGCGAATGAAGAGGAAGATACACGCATCCGATTGACGATTACTGAAGGGAAGTACCATCAAGTGAAGCTGATGGCCCAAGCGGTGGGAAATGAAGTGATCTTTTTAAAAAGGCTCACGATGGGGGCTGTTTCATTAGATGAAGATCTAGCACCTGGAGAGTACCGTGAATTGACGGATGAAGAATTAGACAGCTTAATGAATCGTGAATAACGTAAGAATAAAAGAAAAGAACCGGCATATCGCCGGTTCTTTTTGTTATATGGACAATTCATTATACGCTTAAGATGATATTTTTACTTTTTTTCTCGTTGTTTCCCATTTGCCTCTGCTTGGACTATGAACAAGATCGTTATAGGCAAGCACGTTTAAGTCTCTTTGAATGGTTCTAGGTGTGATCCCGAATTCATCAACCAGCTCTTGTGTCGTCACAAGACCTTTCTCTTGAATGAACATATAAACTGATTTAATTCGAGTCATCATACGGTTTGTTGAAGGTTTCAAAAAACCACTCCCTATCAATAAGATCGGATGGACTTGACTAACCACAACTTACTACACTAAAACTGCGAAATAAGGACATGCAACAATGGTAAATGTTCGTGTTTCTTAATGTTTTATTCTATTATACACGTTATTATGCATCTAGTTCCACCAAAAAGTCAACTTTACGTGTTTTTAAACTTGTCTTCATGAAATGAAATATGGTATATATCATGATTTGAATCCGGTTACAACCCACTAATGATAAGGGATACGATAGAAGCTGTCACATTCAAACGTTCGAAAAATAAACTCAGAAAATTTACAAAATAAAAAATACAGTGAAGGCAAAAAAGGCACATTCCATGTAAGGATGTGCCTTTTCTGTTTCTGTTATCCTTCTAAGAAAAAGAGCTGAATGAAAAATAACACCGCAAAGATGAGAACAAGCACATGTACTTCTCTCCATTTCCCTTTCGCCAATTTCACAAGCGGATATGAAATAAATCCAAGTGAAATTCCTGTAGAGATACTAGAAGTCAGCGGCATCGAAAGAATGACAAGAAAAGCAGGGAATGCCTCGTCTAGTTCGTTCCAGCGAATGCGTGACACCGAGTTCATCATCAAGCAGCCAACAATGATTAAAACAGGTGATGTGATGGATGGTAAAGACGAAATCGCTTGAACGAGCGGGCCAAAAAATAATGCCACAATAAACAGTGCAGCGACCGTTAAAGAAGTCAGCCCAGTTCTTCCGCCAGCAGCAACGCCTGATGATGACTCAATATAAGCAGTGGTTGGGCTTGTACCAAACATAGAACCAACCGTCGTTGCAGCAGAGTCAGCGAGCAGGGCTCTGCGCACTTTTGGCAGCTGGCCGTTTTTCATTAATCCGGCTTGTTCGGCAACGCCGATCATAGTGCCTGTTGTATCAAAAATCGTCACCAGTAAGAAGGAGAAGACGACAGCATATAAATGATGAGAGAACACATCACCAAAAGCAGCGATTGGATTGGTAATCAGCATGCCTTCAGGCAGTGCAGGGACGTCCATCAGCATTTTAGGGAAATGAAGCTGGCCTGTTGCGAGCGCAATCAATGTAGTCGCTAACATGCCGATAAACAGTGCACCATTTATTTGCAGAACCATTAATATAACCGAAATCATTAAGCCGACAAGCGTTAAAACGACAACAGGCGAGCTTAAATTGCCAAGCTTCACAAGGTTTTCTGGATCAGCAGCAATGATTCCAGACTGACGGAGGCCGATGAACGCAATGAAAAGCCCGATTCCTGCTGTAATGCCGTACTTTAAATTATCTGGAATGGCTTGAATCAGTTGTTTTCTAAGGGATGTTAACGATAAAATAATAAAGAGTATACCAGCAACAAATACCGCACTAAACGCTGTTTGATAGCTAATGCCGCCACCGCCGACAACGGTAAAGGTGAAATAGACATTCAGCCCCATGCCTGGTGCAATGGCAATCGGATAATTTGCAAAGAGTGCCATCCAGAGGGTACCGACGACAGCAGCGATGATTGTTGCAGTAAAGACTTGGTCAAAAGGAATACCTGCTTTTGAAAGAATTCCTGGGTTGACGGCAACAATATAGACCATGGTAAAGAATGTCGTCATACCAGCGATGATTTCTTTCTTTATGTTGGTTTGATTTTCTTTTAACTGAAACATAAAATCCTCCATTTACGAACATTATTACAAAACAATTTATATAATATTCGTTTTAAGGGTGGATTGCAACCTTTTTTCAAGGAGGAATGGAAAAAATGAATTGGGAAGCTGAAGTAATACGAAAAAAAGATGACTTGATCAAGGACACACAATCTTTCTTACAAATTGAAAGTGTCCTTGATGAAGAAGGCGGCAAAGAAGGAAAGCCATTTGGTGAAAAAGTTGATGATGCCCTCAAGTATATGCTGAAAAAAGGGGAAGACGAAGGCTTCAAAGTCAAGAATGTCGACGGCTATGCAGGTCATATTGAATATGGGGAAGGCGAAGACATCGTAGGTGTGCTGTGCCATGTGGACGTTGTGCCTGCTGGCGACGGCTGGACAACCCCGCCATTTTCAGCGGATATCAGAGAAAATAAAATCTTTGCACGCGGAGCTATTGATGACAAAGGCCCAACCATGGCAGCGTTCTATGCGCTGAAGATCTTAAAAGATTCTGGTCTGCAGCTGTCGAAAAAAATCAGAATGATCATTGGGACAGATGAAGAAAGTGATTGGCGCTGTGTGGACCATTATTTCAAGCATGAGGTAATGCCGCAAATCGGATTTGCACCAGACGCCGATTTTCCCATTATTCATGCGGAAAAAGGAATTATTGATGCCATCCTGTCATTTACATATCAACAACCATCGAATCAACAGCGCTATACGCTTAAGCAATTTGCATCGGGTATGAGGCTCAATATGGTGCCAGATGAGGCAGCTGCTACTGTGACTGCTGCACAGGCACATGATGCTGAATCATTAAAAACGGCCTTCGAAGCCTATCTTGCTGATCATCAATTATCTGGTGAGGTAAAAAGCACAGCGGATGGACTGCATTTTACATTAAAAGGGGTATCCGTTCATGCCATGGAGCCGGCGCATGGGACAAATGCGGGCATTCATATGGCGAATTTCTTATGCGGACATGAATTAGATGAGCAGGGACTTGCCTTTACTTCCCAAATCAATGCTTTATTTGATCAGGATACAAGAGGGAAAAATCTGGGAATTGCTTGCAAAGATGATATTAGTGGAGATTTGACATTGAATGTTGGGACAATCCGCTATAAACAGAATGAGGAAGCAAAGCTAGGGTTAAATGTCCGCTATCCAGTAACTGTAGACGGCAAGGACGTCAAAAAAGGAATTGAAAGCATCAAAGGGGCGTCCCTTCTAAAATTCGAAGACAGCCCTCCGCATCACGTCTCAAAAGATCATCCGCTTGTGAAAACCTTGCAGCGGGTATATGAGGAGCAAATGGGAGATCCTGCAACCCTTATTGCCATTGGGGGAGGAACGTATGCGAGATCTTTAGAAGCTGGCGTTGCGTTTGGACCTCTATTTCCTGGCAGACCAGACTGCGCCCATCAAAAGGATGAATATATTGAAATTGATGACTTACTAAGAGCAGCAGCTCTTTATGCACAAGCTATGTATGAATTAGCAAAATAGAAATTGGAAAAGAGAAGAGGGGATTCATAGTGAAAAAAATGTTCTTAAGTTCTTCATTCAAAGACAGCTATTCTCTCTTGTCTGACTTTGCAGGTGAATCATTAAAAGGTAAGCGTGTGACTTTCTTTCCAACGGCAAGTGCTGTAGAAGAAGTCACGCACTATGTGGAGGCAGCGAAGGAAGCTTTTCAGAAATTAGGGATGCAGCTTGAGACTTTGCAGGTAGATGAACAATCCGTAGAAGAGATCACACAGATGATCAAACAAAATGATGTGATCTATGTTTCAGGAGGCAATACCTTTTATTTATTGCAGGAGTTAAGAAAACATCGTCTCGATGACGTGTTGAAAGAAGAAATCAACAACGGCAAGCTGTACATCGGGGAGTCTGCGGGGAGTATCATTATGGCGCCAAGCATTGAATATATCTCCATGATGGATGATCAGGAAAAGGCGCCGGAGCTTTCATCATTTCAAGGTTTCAATGAAATAAGCCGCTATCCAGTACCGCATATGCACAATGCCTATTTAGGCGAGGCTGCACAGCTAATCATGGAGAAGCATCAGCAGACACTTGATTTATGTCCGCTTACTGATGAACAGGCTTTACTCGTCACAGGGGAGCAGGCTGAGGTGAAATCTGTCTAAGCATCTTAACCGTGAAAGAGAAAAAGGAACAGGGATTCATCGCCCTGTTCCTTTTTTAATCTTGAAAAACATCACTTGATAAGTATCGTTCACCCGTATCTGCTGTCATACAGATCACGATTTGATCTGCCGGCAATTGCTTCGCTGTTTCAATGGCTACATAGCAAGCCGCCCCAGAGGATGGGCCTACTAAAATGCCTTCAAGCATAGCGAGCTCCCGTGTGATGTGGTACGCATCTTCGTCGCTTACTTGCACGATCTCATCATAGACATCCTCGTTTAAGATGTGGGGGATAAATCCTGGGCTTGTGCCAACGAGCTTATGTTTGCCAGGTTCCCCGCCAGATAAGACTGGAGATCCCTTAGGCTCTGCTACACGGATGGTTAAATGAGGGAATGCCTTTTTTAATTCCTCTCCAGTTCCTGTAATAGTACCGCCAGTTCCGGCTGTTGCGACAAAGGCGCCAAGGGGCTGTCCAAGTTGTTTCACAGCTTCCATGATTTCGACCGCTGTTGTTCCTCTATGTGCATCTGGGTTTGCTCTATTGTCAAATTGCATCGGAATAAAGCTGTGAGGAATTTGAGCAGCCAGTTCTTCCGCCTTGCGGATGCAGCCTGGCATTTTTTCTTCTCCTGGGGTTAAGACGACCTGCGCCCCGTATGCCTTCAAAATATTGATTCTTTCCTTTGTCATCGTATCAGGCATGACAAGGATAGCTTTGTAGCCTCTTGCGGCAGCATTCATGGCTAAACCAATCCCTGTATTCCCGCTCGTAGGTTCAATAATGGTTGCTCCTTTTGTCAGTTTCCCTTGTTTTTCTGCCTCAACGATCATATTGTAAGCCGCGCGGTCTTTGACACTTCCGCTAGGATTAAATGATTCCAGCTTTAAGTAAACAGCCGCCGCATTTTCTGGCTGGAGCCGCTGTAATTTAACAAGCGGTGTATCGCCAATCAGCTCAGCTATATTTTGTGCAACTTTCATCAGATGACACCCTTTCTTCTCATTCCGCATTTCTTTAGTTATACTATCATCAATGGGGATTCGTAAAGTTTGTTAAAAAAGGACAGGTGATATTGTGTCAGAAAACCGTCATTATTTTATAGGGATTCACATCCCTGAACAACTTGCGCATCAAATCAAACAAGACATTGATCAAAGGAGCGGACTGTTCTTTCAAAAATGGACAGCACCACATGATTATCATGTAACCCTTGTCTTTTTAGGCGCCATTCCAGAAGAGCGTTTAAAAAAGATCATCCAGCTGCTTGACCTCCTTTCAAATGAAGCATCTGCATTTCCACTAGAGCTGAATGAGGTAGGGCAGTTTGGTGCGAAGGAACGCCCGAGAGTCTTTTTTGCAAAGCCTCATGAAAGTGAGCCGCTCAAGCATTTAAGAGAAAAGGTAAAGGAGGCCGTCTTGTCAGCAGGACACCCTGTTGAAAAGAGACCGTTTCATCCGCATATGACGATTGCACGCAAATGGAATGCGGATGACCTTTATGAAGAACAAGCGCCTTTACGTAAAGAGCCATATGTGATGGAGGTTTCGCGTATCACTTTATTTGAAATACGTCCGAAGGAAACCCCTCGTTATCACGCAATCAAACAATTTACATTACATAAATGATTCTAGAAGTTGGAGTGAGCAGCAGATGGCGCAAATTATCAAAATTCAAGATTATATATCACGATATGAACAAGACCCGCATCACTACATCAATCAATTCAATCGGTTGAAAAAACAAAGATGGGACGAGTTGAAAAAGGCTTCAAAAGAGGAGGCGCAGCAACCATTTGACCAAATTCCTCAACAAGCGCCTGAACAGGAGGAAGAAAAGAGAAAGAAATTCTCCTTAAAGAGAAAGCAAAAAGCAGCCGATATGAAAAAGGAACGGGACCTGAGTCTTTTTAACGAGCCGACAGATATAGAGCAAGGGGTTTTCAGAAACGTCCCTACCGATGAAACGAAGCTGATTCACTTTTTTAAGGATCATCTCTTTGAAGTGCAATTAAAATGGGCGAGCTCAACGATTTCACATATTTCAACCGTCTCCCATCATATTCGATATGATGAAAAGCTGCGAATGCTTGCGAGGCAGCTTCCAGATTCTTATTTTGTGATGTACAAGCCGGTGCTGCTCATTCAAAAAGCTGAGATGGAATTATGTCCGATCCTCATAACGCCGCTCGAAGTGATCTGTTTAACCTTCTTAGAGGCCGAGCCAGACAGCGTCTATATCGGAACGAAGGAACGTTTTTGGGAAAAACGGGCGACTGGGAAAGCTGTTCAGTCCGTCTTAAATCCTTGTGCAAGCCTTCTGCGTTCTGGCACCGTTGTGTCAAAGATCTTACAGCAAAGTGGTGTAGACCTCCCTGTGAAAAAAATTCTCATCAGCCGAACCTCTTATATTGATTTACCTGAAGTTCCATATGGGATGGAGGTTATCGATAAGAAGAAGGCAGAAGAGTGGTTTGAAAAGCAGCGGAAAAATACGGCGCCGACAAAACATCAGCAATTTAAGGCGACAAAGGCGTTGCTTGCTTATGGTGAAACAGACAGCAAAAGAAGGCAGGAATGGCTCGATTAAAGGCATGATGGAAGGTCACGAAAAATGAGACCCGAGTGGAGCTAATATATGAATGAATGGTACTTTATCGTTAATCCAGAAGCAGGACATGGAAAAGGACTCCGCACATGGAGGAGCATAGAGAAAGAATTACAAAAGGTGGAGGTCTCTTATCGATCGTTTCTCACCCAGCATGAAGGCCATGCAGAAGTTTTGGCAAGACAAATCAGTGCCATGCAGGATGACAGGCTGAAGCGATTGATTGTTATTGGCGGTGACGGAACGATTCATGAAGTGCTGAATGGCTTAAAGGAAATCGATCATGTGCAGCTTAGTTTTGTCCCTGCTGGTCATTGGAATGATGCTGCGAAGGGTCTCGGTATCCATCGTCATGATGTCCTAAAAGAAGTGAAAAAGCAAAAGAGAATGCTCACCAAAACATTTTCTCTCGGCTCCTTTCAAGATCATGCCGAAAGTCCGCAATCTGTTCTTTTTCTCAATCATATCGGTGTGGGTTTTGATGCACATGTGCTGAGGAAAACGGTGCATTTTAGAGGAAAAAAGTGGCTGAAACGGCTGGGGCTTGGCTTTATCATCTACCCGCTGTCATTTCTCCATTCTCTATGGTCGTTTAAGCCATTTGATCTTGCGTTATTTATTGAAAATGAGAAGAAAGTCTTTCGACAAGTGTGGTTTGTGATCGTATGCAATCACCCGTATTACGGGGGAGGGCTGGAAGCAGCACCGGAAGTGAGTGCAAGGCAGCCAGGTTTTCAAACGATGGTTGTCACAGATTTGAATCCATTCAAAGTCCTCTTGTTTCTAAGTGCAATGGTGTTTCGAAAGCACCTTGGGATGAAGGGGGTTACCCTGTTTCAGCATGAGGAAGCGTACTTAGAAGCAGATGAAAAAATCTTATTTCACGCAGATGGAGAAGTGATCGGTGCAACGCCTGTCTTTGTGAAGGCAAGTGAACGATCCTTAAAATTACGTGCTTAAATAACTTGCGGTATGTCCGCAGTCAAAGAACCATGAAAAAAGGCTTCTTTTTCGTAAGGTTCTTGTCCTGATTTTTTAGTTTTGCTTGACGAGTATAAGAATGTAACGATAAAATCTATAGGACGGCTATTGTTTAGCATCTCATTCTCAATAGCTGTCCTTTTTGTTTTTATGATCATATAAATAAAAAAAAGAAACAGCCAATTGATCCTCAATCGGCTGAATTTTGTCGACTAAAAAAGCAAGATTTAAAATATTTTAAGAAATGATGGGTTGAAAATTGATATGAACTGGTTGGGACAAATATTAGGTAGCGAATGGCACATCTCTCCGGCTGGAGGCGCTACGGGAGATGCGTACTTCGCAACACACAATGACCAAAAGCTATTTTTAAAACGCAATACGTCACCGTTTCTTGCGGTTTTGTCAGCTGAAGGCATTGTGCCGAAGCTTGTCTGGACAAAACGGATGGAAAATGGAGATGTAATTACTGCACAGCACTGGCTGAGCGGTAGAGAGCTGAAGCCAAAGGACATGAATGATCGTCCTGTAGCAGAGCAGCTAAGAAAAATTCATACATCAAAAGAATTGCTCGATATGCTGAAACGATTAGAGAAGCACTCTCTAGATCCAGAATCCATTCTGATGCATTTAAAACAGTCCATTTTAAACGAGCAAATTGTTTCACAAGACATCACGCTTGCCATTCAGTATTTAGAGAAGCATGTGGAGGCTGTCCATTTTGAGGACAAGGTCGTCTGTCATTGTGATCTCAATCATAATAATTGGCTGCTGACAGATGAAAACCAGCTCTATTTGATCGATTGGGATGGGGCGATGATTGCAGACCCAGCGATTGATCTTGGACCGCTTTTATACCATTATGTTGAGGAAGAGAACTGGGAAAGCTGGCTCTCTATGTACGGCGCCCCGCTGACGGATAATTTGCGAAAGCGCATGGCGTGGTACGTGCTCGCTGAAACCGTATCGTTTGTCGTTTGGCATAAACGAAAAGGGAATGAAAAGGCGCAAAAAGAAGTGCAAGCGGAGCTAAATGCACTTTTAAAAAGGTTAAACATCCATTAAGACAGTGGAATGTTTTCGACCCACTCAGACAGATGTGATTGATGCTCCTCGATATGTGCATCAATTGAACTGACAGAGGTGCCCTTTTGGCTGTAATCATAAATATCTGTTAACAGCTGACGAATGTCGGGATCCAGATCTTCTTTTGCCAGCATTAATTGAATTACGCGTCCCACCTGTTCATATTCTGCAACAGTCCCGCAGCAATCCAGCTGGTGATCGGTTAAAATATCTTTGATTAATTGAAGCTGATGTTGACGGTTTAAACCCATACAAATGCTCCTTTCCTGCGTGTCATTTATGAGGTTAAACTGTGCAATCAGCGCCCAATTTATACATGCGGCAGACCAGCTCAAGCGAAGGGCTGGTCTTTTTATATGGACATAGAATATGCTGTCTTGCGGGTCTTTATGTTTCATGGTATCTTGATAAAATGTAAAGAAAATAGAGGTGTATCAAATTGAGAATGCGACATAAACCATGGGCTGATGATTACTTAGCTGAGAATGCTCATATTGCTTTAGCAAATCCCGAGCAATATAAAGGGAAATGGCATGAGCTGTTTGGAAATGATCATCCAATCCATATCGAAGTTGGGACAGGAAAAGGGAGCTTTATTGCTGGAATGGGCAAGCTTCATCCTGATATCAACTATATTGGCATTGAATTATTTAAAAGTGTCATTGTGACGGCAGTAGATAAAATCAAAGAGACAGATGTTGAAAATGTAAAGCTTTTGAACATCAATGCTGAGACGCTGACAGATGTGTTTGCGGAAAATGAGATTGACCGGGTGTATTTGAATTTCTCTGATCCGTGGCCAAAAGCAAGACACGAAAAGCGCAGATTGACGTTTAAAACCTTTTTAGAGCGATATGAACATATTCTTCGTCCAGGCGGTGAATTACATTTCAAAACAGATAACCGCGGGTTATTTGAATATTCCTTAAAAAGTTTTTCTGCCTATGGCCTTCTTTTAACGTATGTCAGCCTAGATTTACATGAGGACGGCTTAGAAGGAAACGTGATGACTGAATATGAAGAGAAATTCTCATCTATGGGACAACCCATCTATCGATCAGAAGTCAAATTCCCAGAATAACAAGTGACACCAAGCTGACTGCAAAAAAAATTGCAGTCAGCTTTTTTTATGAAAAGATTGGTGCATGCGATTTTTGGCTGTATTTGCTACGATAGAAAAAGGAGGGATGACAGCAATGGAGACAATGAAAATAGGTGAAATGGAACTGTTTTGGTTAAACGGGGGAGATACGCACATGGACGGCGGTGCGATGTTCGGTGTCGTGCCAAAGCCTTTATGGTCAAAAAAATACCCGGTTAATGAACGCAATCAAATTGAATTACGATGTGATCCAATTCTCATTCGGTGGAAGGGACTGCATCTGTTAGTGGATTCGGGCATCGGATCAGGGAAGCTGACAGATAAACAAAAACGCAATTACGGCGTGACAGAGGAAACCAAATTGGAAGAATCTCTAGCGGCCCTTGGTCTGCGCCCATCAGATATAGATTACGTATTAATGACACACCTGCACTTTGATCATGCCAGCGGATTAACAAAACGTGAAGGCGATAAGCTTGTGTCTGTTTTTCAGCAGGCAAAAATCATCACATCGAAAATCGAATGGGATGAAATGAGAGCGCCGAACATTCGCTCAAGAAATACATATTGGAAAGAAAACTGGGAGCCTGTTGCAGATCAAGTGGTCACATTTGAAGAAAGTATTGAAGTGATAGAAGGCATCGAGCTGCACCATACAGGCGGCCATAGCAATGGTCATAGCATTTTAACGCTCACAAGTGAGGGCGAAACAGCGATTCATTTAGCTGATATCATGCCAACACACGCTCATAAAAATCCACTTTGGGTTTTGGCATATGATGATTACCCAATGACGTCGATTCCAGCCAAGCAAAAGTGGCAGGCATTTGCAGAAGAAAAAAATGCGTGGTACTTGTTTTATCATGATGCCATTTATCGTGCTGTAAAATGGGACGAAGATGGGCAGATCACACAAGAAATCAAAAGAGAAACAGGAAGATAAAAGATCATCTGTATGTTTTTTTCGCCTTTCACACAAAATAACGACAAAATGAACTTGTGAAAGGAAGAGTGCAGGTGAACCAATTTTATCGTGTACATGGTGATGTGATCGAAACACCATTAAGAGGGATGGAAGTCATGTCAGTCCCTTATTTAAACAAAGGGGTTGCATTTACAAAGGAAGAGCGGAAGGAGCTCGGGTTAAAGGGATTTCTTCCGCCTAAGGTCTTAACTTTAGAGGATCAAGCAAAGCGTGCATATGAGCAGTTCAAGGCACAGCCGGATGAGCTAGGGAAAAATGTGTATTTAACATCACTTCATGATAGAAACGAAGTGCTTTTTTACAAATTACTTAATGAGCACTTGGCGGAAATGCTTCCGATTGTCTACACGCCGACTGTAGGAACGGCTATTCAGCGTTATAGCCATGAGTATCGAAAGCCAAGAGGGCTTTATTTATCGATTGATGATCTGGAAGGCATGGAAGAGATTTTTGCTTCTTATGGTGTCGATGAATCAATTGATTTAATCGTTGCAACTGATGCAGAAGGCATTTTAGGCATTGGAGACTGGGGCGTTGGAGGGATTGCCATTTCAGTTGGGAAACTTGCTGTTTATACAGCTGCAGCAGGCATTGATCCTAGCCGCGTTCTGGCGGTAGTACTTGATGCCGGGACGAACCAGGAAAGTCTCTTAAATGACCCGCTTTATGTTGGCAATCAGCACTCCCGCGTTCGAGGAGAGCGCTATGATCAGTTCATTGATCAATATGTCGAGCTTGCTCGTGCTACTTTCCCAAACGCGCTCCTTCACTGGGAAGACTTTGGTACAAAGAATGCCCGTGCGATATTGGAAAAATATAAGGACCGCATTTGTACATTTAACGATGACATTCAAGGGACTGGCGCCGTTTCACTTGCTGCAGTTCTGGCGTGTGCAAAAGCTTCGAAGGTTCCGCTGAAAGATCACCGTATCGTCATTTTTGGAGCGGGTACGGCAGGTATTGGCATAGCCGAGCAAATCCGTGATGCGATCGTCAGAGACGGAGTCAAAGAAGAGGAGTCCTATGATCATTTCTGGTGTATTGATAAAACAGGGCTGCTCACAGATGATTCACCTGACATTCTGCCATTTCAAAAGCCGTATGCAAGACGTTCTGACGAAGTAAAGGATTATGCCCGTAATGGTCCAAAGCATTCGATTGATCTATTAGAGGTCGTCAAACAGGCGAAACCTACAATCTTAATTGGCACCTCGACGGTCGGAGGAGCATTTACAGAGGAAATTGTAAAAGAAATGGCGTCACACGTGGAGCGCCCTGCCATTTTACCGATGTCGAATCCGACACCTCTTTCAGAAGCAAAGCCGCAAGATCTGATTGAATGGACTGAAGGACGCGCACTTGTGACAACGGGAAGCCCATTTGATCCTGTTGAATATGGAGGCGTCACATATGAAATTGGACAAGCGAATAATGCCCTTGTCTTCCCAGGTCTTGGTCTAGGCACGATTGTGTCAAAAGCCAGGTTGATGACAGACAGTATGTTTGTTGCGAGTGCTGAAGCCATTGCAAGCATGGTCAATGTGGGGAAGCCAGGTGCAGCGATGCTGCCAAGTGTCGATCAGCTTCGAACCGTTTCAGCAACAGTGGCCGTCCGTGTAGCGCAGGCAGCAATTGATGAAGGAATAGCAGAAGAAACGCCTGATGACCTCATTCAGGCTGTGCAGGACGCGATGTGGCATCCTGTGTACAAAAAAATCAAAGCCATATAAAAAAAGCTTCGCAAGGACATATCTTTGCGAAGCTTTCTTGATCAAGCAACAGAATCAATTACATCAACGATCATGCCTGTTTTGGCATCAATCATCACTTCATACTGTTCAAGCTCGCCAAAGGCAGAGCGGGTAATGCCAGATTTGTACACATCAATCGTTTCACCATTTACGGTATACGGTTCTGGTACAGTATAAATCCAAGAGCCATCAATCGGGCCGCGCTGTTTAAAAGCAGATTTCACAATTTTTAATGCTTTTTCAGATGAGATATACGTAGGGAAAAATACTTTCTTTGCAACAATTGCAGCGGCTACTCCAATACTCGCACCAATCAAAATATGTTTTAACTTCAACGTGCTGCACCTCCGTATTGCTGTTTTTTCCATTATACAAAACTTGTCCATTGATGTTAAGGAATCCGAATAATTGAAAGCATATTCAAAATTTCTAGAGAGATACTTGGAAAACCGAAAGAATTCTTATAGTATAAAGTGAGTGTTATTTTTATAGGAATATATATGGTCATTACATAGAAACGAGGTAAACTGTAGAATGAACGAAGAAACATTGTCGCTTTTCCGAAATTTAACAGAATTACAGGGAACACCAGGAAATGAGCACCATGTGCGTGCTTTTATGAAAAAGGAACTTGAGAAATATTCTGATGAACTCATTCAAGACCGTCTTGGCGGAGTGTTTGGCGTACGCAAAGGGCCGGAAAACGCACCGAAAATTATGGTAGCTGGTCATATGGATGAAGTCGGATTCATGGTCTCATCGATCACGAAAAACGGAATGATTCGTTTTCAAACACTTGGCGGCTGGTGGAGTCAAGTCATGCTGGCGCAGCGTGTGGACGTTCATACCGATCACGGGCCAATTCCTGGTGTCGTCTCGAGTACACCTCCTCATCTTCTGACGCCAGAACAAAAAAGCAAACCTGTGAAGCCGTCAGATATGCTTATTGATATTGGTGCAGACAGTGAAGAAGAGGCAAAAGAGCTTGGCGTTCGCCCAGGGCAGCAAATCGTTCCTGCAACGGTATTTACCCCAATGGCGAATCCAAAAAAGATTTTGGCAAAGGCTTGGGATAACCGTTATGGCTGCGGCCTTGCAATTGAATTATTAAAAGAATTAAAAGATGAATCACTTTCATGCCAGTTGTATTCAGGAGCAACTGTTCAAGAGGAAGTAGGGCTTAGAGGAGCTGAGGTAGCTGCAAACATGATTCAGCCAGATCTTTTCTTCGCTTTAGATGCAAGTCCTGCAAACGATGTGACAGGTGATAAAACACAGTTCGGCCAGCTTGGAAAAGGTACACTTCTGCGTATTTTTGACCGCACAATGATTACGCACCGCGGAATGAGAGACTTTGTACTCGATACTGCTGAGACAAACAACATTCCATATCAATATTTCGTATCACCGGGTGGTACGGACGCTGGACGTGTTCATATTTCAAACCAAGGTGTGCCTTCTGCTGTCATTGGGGTATGCGCACGCTACATTCATACAAGTCATTCTGTGTTACATGTGGACGATTACGCAGCGGCAAAAGAGTTAATTGTCCGCCTAGTGAAAAATTGTGATCAAAGTACAGTGGATTCTATTTATCAACAAGTATAAATAGAAGAGAAAAAGGCTGCTTCTTCAATGAGAGCAGCTTCAGCGTGTAGACAAACCCTCGCATTCTTTGTCAGTCCTGCGTGCCGGTGCTCAC